>Ga0209371_1000017_pt1 | contig 625776 bp, 597 predicted proteins | sample AgamicAtAmrz_FD_187165 | JGI IMG/M metagenome (GOLD analysis project Ga0209371, IMG submission 187165) | Agave microbial communities from Guanajuato, Mexico - At.Am.rz (SPAdes) (version 2) | ecosystem: Host-associated > Plants > Roots > Rhizosphere | place: Guanajato, Mexico | collected...
CGCCGAGTTTCAGCGTCGTCATATCGACAATCGCCAGCGGCCCGAAGCGTTCGCCCGGGCGCAGACGGCGAATGGTAAAGGGACCATATTCAAACAGCTGGCCGCGATGGGCACGCACAACATTCATTATCTTCTCCCGCTATGAGCTTATAACACGATGATAAACCGATCGGGAAAGATGAGAAGGAGGGGGATTTGCTGAGAGCGTTCAACTTTTTTGAATAAGCTGCCCGTCGTTGTGGACGGGCAGCAGGGGCCGTTATTTGCCCTGTTCGTCGCTCTCGCCGAGGAAGAAATACCACAGCGGAATCGACATCAGGCCGGTAAAGACCGAGGTATAGAGAAGCACCATTAACGCCTGGGTGACGTACATCATCAGCGACCAGTCGCTAAAGGCGATCTGATACTGCTCGATAACGCCGCTGATAATGGCTTTACCCATCACCGTGCCAACAATCAGCCATAAAATCACCACGCTGCGCAGGAAATAACGCATCTCTTTCTGCTTAGCAGCGAAGCGTCCGCGCACGATACCCAGCGGAGACTGCTGCTCCAGCGGCGTTTCCGTCTGCGGCAGAGCGGCGCGCTGCGCCTTGCGCCAGCGCAGCAGGTCGAGGGCGATAAACGCCAGCAAACTGCCCCCCATTACCGGCAGCGCCCAGCCCAGCGCCAGCGCCACGATCAGCGAGGCGGCCTGCGCATAGCGCGGCATCGCCAGCCAGGCGACAAGGAGCGTTTGCGCCGGATTCTGCGCGGGCAGCGCCGGGCGACGGATCCACCACATGCGGTAGCCGAGCGCGATGCTGGCACAGAGGCCAAAGCCGAACAAAGTCAGCAGCAGCTGGTTCGGCCAGCCGAACAGTACGCCCATATGGGCGTCCACGCCCCAGCGCGTCAGCTTCGCCACCAGCGGAAAATGCGCAAACTCCACGCGGTCGACAATGGCGAACGTGGCGGGATCCACCGAAACGGCGTCAACCTGACTCGGCCAGCTGCGGTCGATCTCGCTTACCGTCCAGGCCTGTCCCTCTGCTTTCGGCTGGCGCAGCTCCACTTTCGCGGCGCGGATGTCGCTGCGGCGCGCGGCGTTAAGCACGCTGTCCCAGTCGGCGTCCGGCGCGTTGACCGCTTTAGCCGGCTTCGCTGGCATCGCCATGCCGCTCATATCCATGCCGTCCATCTGCGGCATAGCGTGATGCTCGGCATGGGGATCGGCGCTGGCGACGGGTGCGCTGGCATCCAGGGCGGTGCGCACCTGCGGCGTCATCCAGCCCAGTTCGCTGCGCATTTTATCAATATTGCCGCCCGCCCACTGCGACCAGGTGAGGCCCGTGATCGAGAAGAAGAGCAAACCCAGCGACAGCGCCAGCCCAAGGGTGATATGCCAGTGGCGGGCGAAGGCGAAACCGGAAGCAGGCTTCTTCACCTTTCTGCGCGGTCGCGTGCCGAGCCACAGCACCAGACCGCCGAGCGCGGCGACCCACAGCCAGGAGGCGGCCAGCTCGCTGTAGAGGCGGCCGACATCGCCCAGCAGCAGGCCGCGATGCAGCTGATCCAGCCACATGCGCAGCGGCAGCACGCCGCTGGTGCCGTAAACCGTCATATCGCCCTTAACCTGCAAGGTATAGGGATCGATAAACACCGAGCGCGATTCTGACGGCCCAAGGTCGCTCTGGCTGAACTGCACGCGCGTGGTGTCCTGCGCGCCAGGCGCCGGGCGCACCGCATAAATGCGCGCCGCCTCACCAGCATGGCGTCGCGCCGCGGCGACCTGCGCCGACAGCGGCTGCGCCGTTCCCTGCGCCTCGGTGGTCAGCGCGGATGCATAAAGAACATTCTCGATCTGCGGCGTCAGCACGTACAGCGTGCCGGTCAGCGCCGCGATAAAAATAAAAGGCGCGATAAAGAGCCCGATGTAAAAGTGCAGGCGGCGCAGCAAATTGAATAACGAGCCGCGCGGCGGCGCCGTTTCCCGAAGTGATGACATAGCACATCCATTTTTATTCAGTTAAAAACGAACCCGCTTCCGTCGCTTTACGCGGCGAAAAGGCAGGCATTCTGATTAAAAAACGCAGCGGGAAGGGGGCGCGCGAGGCCGGTAGACGCGGCGTTCGCGTCGGCACAGCGGCGGGTCCACGCGCGGCGTTGGAGGGGGCGCGCGCGCGATCAGCAGCATCAGCCAGAGAAGGGGAACCGCAGCCCAGATCATCAGCGGCACATGCACCAGCAGCTCGCAGTAGCCGCAGGCGACGCCCTCTTCGCCCGACATCATATGGCCGGAAGGCATCATGGCGTCATCCATATGATGCATCATCGGCATAGCGTCGGCGCTGTGCGACATCATCATCGGGGCGGTCATCGCGCCGTTGTGGCGCGCCATCAGATCCTTCGACACCACGGGCGCGACAAACAGCAGCAGCACCGCCAGGATAGCCAGGCAGGCGCTGAGTCGCTGTTGCAACGAGGTGAAAAAGGTCATGAAAACATCACTGGCTGGTAAACGTCAGGCGCTATTTTACCGCGTTACGGTGCTGAACGGGGCGAATTCTGTAAAAATTCTTAGGCTATGCGTGTAGCGCCTGACGTCCGCTGCGCAGGCGCTAGAAAACGGAGCTGCCAAGGCGATCGCTAAGCAGCTCCAGCGCGGCGGTGCCCGCCAGCGAATTGCCGATGGCGTCCAGGCCCGGCGACCAGACCGCAATGCTCATTTTATTGGGGATAACAGCGATAATGCCGCCGCCGACGCCCGACTTTGCCGGCATGCCGACGCGCCATGCGAACTCGCCCGCGCCGTCATACATGCCGCTGGTGATCATCAGCGCGTTAATCTGTCTCGCCTGGCGCGGGGTGATCATCTGCGTGCCATCCGCCGTTTTGCCCTGATTAGCCAGATAGACGAAGCTGCGCGCCAGCTCGACGCAGTTCATCGAGAGCGAGCAGTAGTGGAAATAGGTCTGCATAACCTTACTGACGTCGTTATGAAAATTGCCGAACGACTTCATTAGCCACGCGATGGCGGCGTTACGCGCCGAGTGCTCATACTCCGAGCGCGCGACGTGGCGATCGTAGTTGATATCAGGCTGGCCGCTTAGCTGGCGCACAATCTCCAGCATACGCTGGCGTGGCGCGGTCAGGCGCGTTTCCAGCATATCGCAGATCACCAGCGCCCCGGCGTTGATAAAAGGATTGCGCGGCTTGCCGTGCTCCAGCTCCAGCTGCACCAGCGAATTAAACGGCTGGCCGGAGGGCTCTTTGCCGACCCGCTGCCAGATTTCATCGTCGGAATAGCGGGTGAGCGCGACGCTTAACGACAATACTTTAGAGATGGACTGGATCGAGAAGCGCTCCTGCGCATCGCCCGCCTGCCAGCTCTGACCGTCAGGCGTAGCCACGGCGATGCCGAGCGCATGCGCAGGCGCTTCGGCCAGCGCGGGAATATAGCTGGCGACGCTGCCGCGCGAGGTAAGCGGGCGTACCTGCTCCAGAATCTCTTCCAGTAGCGCATTGCTGAGTTCGGTCACGAGTGAATCTCCTTTTCTGAGGCGTCTGGCGCCGGATAATGAACGCGAGTCGCCGCTGAATCAATGCAGCGCGTGCAAAATCTGTGAACTCTTCACCGCAACCCCGAGGCCGCTATGATAACCAGCCTGTTTGACGCTTTACCCCAAACCGCCGAGCACGAGACTTTTGAAGAGTTGCTGCGCCGACCCAATCTGCGCATCGAGCGCATTGTCTCTACCGGTCAGGCGAGCCCGCCGGGCTTTTGGTACTGCCAGCCGCAGGGGGAGTGGGTGCTGGTGGTGCAGGGCGCGGCGGGGTTGCAGCTCGAGGATGACGCGCAGGAGCGGGTGCTGCGCGCGGGCGATTTCATTAATCTGCCCGCGCGGACGCGCCACCGCGTCAACTGGACCAGCAGCGACGAACCGACCCTCTGGCTGGCGGTGCATTATGAACTGCCGCCAGACGAGGAATGTTAAAGGCTCACTCCATCTGCCGGGCGCTGCCGGCCAGCGGCGCGAGCAGCATTTGCGCAAAGCTCAGCAGCGCCAGCAGGGTCAGCGGCAGCGTCCAGTCGCCGCTTCGCTGGTGCAAAATGCCGAAGAACAGCGGGCCGAGCGCCGCCAGCGCATAGCCGACGCACTGCGCCATGCCGGAAAGCTGCGACGCCTGACGATGATCGCGGGCGCGCAGGTTGAACAGCGACAGGCAGAGCACCAGTGAGGCGCCCGCACCTAAGCCAGCGATAATTAACCACAGCGCCGCCAGACGCGGCAGCAGCAGCAGACCCAGCACGCCGCAGAAAATGGCGGCAGAGGCGATAAAAGCGGTCAGACGCGCGTCGCGCAGCCGCTTTAGCGCCACCATACAGCCGAGGTTGGCGACAATCGCGATCGCCTGATAGAGAAACAGCAGCCAGCCCGCTTCCGCCTGGCTGTAGCCTTTGCTCTGCGCGTAAGGCGTAAACCAGTCGATCAGGGTATAAAACGCCAGCGACTGCAGCGCCATAAACAGCGAAACCTGCCAGCCGATTGCCGACCGCCAGGGCGTAGCGCCGTCTGCGGCGAGAGAAGGCGTGGCGCCTGACGGGCCTGCCGCGCGCGGCGTCAGCAGCGGCAGCCAGGCGAACAGCGCTATAAGGCCCGGCACTGCCCAGACGCCGAGTGACAGGCGCCAGTCGGCGTCGGAGAGTGCGGCGAGCGGCACGGCGATCCCTGACGCCAGGCTGGCGGTCAGCGACATGGTGGCGGCATAAAGCCCGATATACTTTGCAGTGTGCTGCGTAAAGTCGCGTTTGATGAGCGGCGGCAGCAGCACGTTGGCGGCGGCGATGCCGGCGCTGAGCAACACCGTACCGCTCCAGAGCGCCGCCTCGACCGGCAGCCAGCGAACCATCGAGCCCAGCGTTATCAGCAGCAGCGCCGCCCAGAGGCTGCGCTCCAGCCCAAAGCGATTGCCCAGCATGGCGGCAACCGGCGCCAGCGCGGCGAACAGCATGAGCGGAATGAAATTAAAGAAGCCCGCGGCGGCGGCGCTCAGGCCGAACGCGTGGCGCATGTTTTCCAGCACCGGACCGACGGCGGTAATGGGCGCGCGCAGGTTTGCGGCGGTCAGCAGCAACACCAGCAGGAAAAAACCAGAGTGGGTAAAGCGAGAAGCGCGTTGCGCAGAAGCCTGTTGAAGGGTCATAAGATCCGCATCACAAAGTGCGGCAAAGCCGCTGTGGTGCGTTGGTTGACGTTAACGCTTACGCACCAGGAAAAGGAGAACCCGGTGTCTGCGCGCTACTTTAAAGGCTGACGCCGCCGCTGTAAAGCCGCTCCGCAGCGGGCGCGTTTATATAACGTCGCGCGATAACATACTGACGGCAATAAAAGCCATGCCTTATTTTCACCAGACAGATAACCCGCGGGATAAATAAGCGAGACGATGATCCAAATGTGTTTTTTAAATAGCCGGATCCCGCGCTCGCTATTTAACTGAAGCGGCAGCGTCAGCAAAAATAAGATTATTCCTTAATAATCAATCCATTTTTCTTCCGCGCTTCGCTTTTATTAAATTTGCGCAATTGTACTTAGCAACTATTATTAATTTCTGTAGCGTCCTGGCCAGGAAAGCAATCACCTGATTTGATAAGAGGAACCTGTAATGGCGATTAAAACACTGGTGGATCTCTTTATTCATGACCTTTCTGATGTCTACAGCGCAGAAAAGCAGATCACTCGCGCACTGCCGAAAATGGCGCGCGCCGCAACAGACGCATCGCTGAAAGCGGCGTTTGAAGCGCACCTTGAAGAGACGCGCGGACAAATTGAACGTCTGGACCAAATTGTTGAAAAAACAGAAGAACTGCGCATCCGCCGTATGAAATGCCATGCGCTGGAAGGCTTAGTGGAAGAGGCCCAGGAAATTATCGACTCCGTTGAAGCGGGTCCGGTGCGCGACGCTGGCTTAATTGGCGCTGCCCAGAAAGTCGAACACTATGAAATTGCTACCTACGGCACCTTGACTGCGATGGCAAAACGTCTGGGTTTTGACGAGGCGGCAAAATTACTGGCCGAAACGCTGCAGGAAGAAAAAGCCACGGATGAAAAACTGAATGTGATTGCTGAGAAAACCAGCTAATTATCCGACGCGATGAAATCTGTATTTGCAGTTCTCACATTTAAAAGAGGTGAATCATGTCACATGAAGAGAATTATCTGGCCTGGTTGAAAGACGCGCACGCTATGGAAAAGCAGGCGGAAAGCATGCTGGAAAAAATGGCGTCTCGTCTCGAACACTATCCTGATTTAAAAGCGCGTATTCAGCAGCATATTGAAGAAACGCGCCAGCAGCAGACTTTATTACAGTCCGTGATTGACCGTAACGACACGTCGCACTCCGCCTTCAAAGACGCGCTGGGCAAACTCTCCGCGATGGGGCAGGCAATGGGCGGCATGCTGGCCGACGACGAAGTGGTGAAAGGTGCGATCAGCGGTTATGTCTTCGAGCAGTTTGAAATCGCTAACTACACCTCGCTAATCGCGGCGGCTGAGCTGGTGGGCGACCACGAAGGCGTACGTATTTTCGAACAAATTCGTGAGCAAGAGATCGCGATGGCGGAATGGTGCCTGACGCACCTGCCGGACGTGACTCAGCAGTTCATGACGCGTGATGCAGCTGAAGGCGTTGAAGCAAAAAAATAATAACGCCACAGCCGGCCCTCTCTTCAGAGGGCCAACAATCCAACTGGAAAGGAATGAGCAATGTTCAGACACGTTAAGAAACTGCAGTATACAGTCCGTGTTGAAAAGCCCAATCCAGGACTGGCTAACCTGCTGCTTGAGCAGTTTGGCGGTCCGCAGGGCGAACTCGCTGCGGCATGCCGCTACTTCACCCAAGGTTTGGGCGATGACGATCCAGGCCGTAAAGATATGCTGATGGATATCGCCACGGAAGAGCTGAGCCACCTGGAAATTATCGGCTCGCTGGTGGGCATGCTGAACAAAGGCGCGAAAGGTCAGCTGGCTGAAGGCACAGAGGAAGAGGGCGAGATTTATCGCAACATTACCGGTGCCGGTAACGACAGCCATTTGACCTCGCTGCTTTATGGTGGTGGGCCGCCGCTGACTAACTCTGCTGGCGTACCCTGGACTGCGGCCTATGTCGATACCATCGGCGAAGTGACCGCCGACCTGCGCTCCAACATCGCCGCCGAAGCGCGCGCAAAAATCCTGTATGAGCGCCTGATCAATATGACTGACGATGTCGGCGTAAAAGATGCGCTGGGCTTTTTGATGACGCGTGAAGTCGCGCACCAGATCTCGTTTGAAAAAGCGCTCTACTCGATTCGCAACAATTTCCCACCGGGCAAATTGCCGCCGATTGAGCAGTATGCCAACGTCTACTACAACATGTCGGCGGGCGAAGGCGATATGCGCGGTAGCTGGAACTCTGACGAGAACTTTGAGTTCGTGGCCGATCCGGCGCCGGCAGTTGACGGCGGCGACGGCGGCGCGTCAGTGACCCTGCCGTCCGATCAGGCGACCGATCTCGCGAATATGGCCAGCCGCACCGCCTCCGATCCCAGCCTGAACCCGACCACGGGCGCAGAGCTTGGCTCAACGCTGGGCGAAGCGAATCAGATCAAATCTGATAAACCCCGTTCTTAAGCGTCTCTCGCGTCAGTCACATTGCTGACTGACGCGATATTTCTCTTCCTGCATGATGTTCCCGCTCAGGCTCACCGCCGCATCCGCTTTTGCTGATTAATGAAATTCCGGTTCAGGAAAATGGCCGCAGTCGTTCTGGCTGGCAGTAGTGCCGGGCTGGCAGGTTTGCTGCCGCGTTTCAGCGGAAGGCACCGGCTTTTCCGGCGCCATGGGGCCTGATCGACAGGCGCTAAGCAGGGTGATAAACAGGGCAAAGGCATAAAAACGCATATCCGCTCCTTGTGATGAGATGAAGTAAGCAAACAAACGTCGTTGATCAGCAGCGTGACCAGAGGCGTACTGCTAAGTGTAGCTGGCGGCAGGAAAAGGTCGAAAAATCAGGATGAAGCCGCAAGGCGGCTTGCAGGACATTCAGGATCAGAACAGGGCAAACATCAGGGCGACGGGAAAGCTCATCGGCCAGGTGGCGCCAACCAGAAAGGCGCTTAGCGCGCGAATCGTCAGCTTATCCTTTGCGATAAAAAAGGTGATTAGCGTGGCGATCGAAGCCATAACCGCATAGAACACCAGCATATGTTGATAGAGGCTCATCAAAACTCCGCATCGTTATAGTGGTTTTGCTGCGCACTATGCGGAAAATCGTGATCCAGATCAAGTAAAAAGCGACAGCGGAAATTAAAGAAATTGATTTGGGCCCGGTGAGGCGATGGCTGCCAGCGATTTCAGGCTGAAATTGGGCAGGGGAAACGCGCCGAATCCTTCTGGCGCGAGGGCTGCCCGCGCAGAAGCGCGTGGCGAAGCCTGTTGTAATCAGAGGAAGCGCTGTTCAATGTCACGCCAGTTTTCGACGCGATCGTAACCGGTTTCCTGCTGGTTTTGCGCCGTGCTGAACAATACGCCTTCGCCGGTGAACTGTGCGAAGTTCTGCGGATTGGCGTCGATCAAATAGTCGGCGTTAAGAATGCCCTTGCTGCTGCAGCAAATGATATTCATCGGGCTGATAAACGGAAAATTCGCTTTCAGCCATTCAAGTTTTGCCGTCAGCGAGCGCGGAAATTCTACCGCCGCAGTGGTGATAAAGATCTCATACTCCTGCGCCAGGCGCTCAATTACGCGCTGGGCATCAGGCAAGGCTGGCAGTCCGGCATAAAAACTCTCCTCGCCGATCAGTTCTTCAATCTCCTGAAACAGCGCCGGGCGCGACTGTTGTGGTTTTGCTGCGTCCAGTGGACCTGTTTCAGCCTCATGAGAGGCGGCGTCAGGGCTAAATTTGTGGTTCAAGTCGATAATGACTTCATCCATCTCAATGGCGATACGTTTCATGGTTTCCCCTCGTCAATCATCATGCCAAGGCGGCTAGAATAGCAGTCGCGCGGCTCCGCTTGTAGTCTCTGAATAAACATCCGCCAAACAGGTCATTAAATAAACAATTGAAGCTGGTTATATCGCGGATTACTGTGAGGTGCGCTGGAAGCAGGAAAAAGAGAGGAGAAGGCCGCCCCGAAAGGCGGCACAGGGGCTTAACTTTGCAGGTAGAGCGCTTTGATATCGTCCAGCGTGGCTTCGCGCGGATTGCCGCCGGTGCAGACATCGTCAAGGGCGGCCTGGGCCAGCGCCGGCACATCCTCCGGATTCAAACCGACGTCGCGCAGCGAAGCCGGAATGCCCACGTCGCGGCAGAGCGCTTTTACCGCCTCGACAGCCGCCTGACGCGCCTGCGCCAGCGGCAGAGTCTCCACGCCTTTTATCCCCATCGCGCGCGCGATATCGCGATATTTCTCGCCGGTGTAGTTCGCATTCCACGCCATCACCGTAGGCAGCAGGATCGCATTGGCGACACCGTGCGGCACGTTATAAAAAGCGCCCAGCGGGTGGGCCATACCGTGCACCAGGCCAAGCCCGACGTTGGAGAAGCCCATACCGGCAACATACTGACCCAGCGCCATCTGCTCGACCGCCTGCATATCGCCTTTGACTGAATCGCGCAGCGACTGGCTAATGATCTCAATGGCGTTGAGATGCAGCATATCGGTCAGCTTCCAGGCGCCGCGCGTAATATAGCCTTCAATGGCGTGCGTCAGCGCATCGATGCCGGTTGCGGCTTTCAATGCCGGCGGCATGCTGGCCATCATCTCCGCGTCGATAATCGCCACCTTTGGAATATCGTGCGGATCGATGCAGACGAATTTACGGCGTTTTTCTTCATCGGTAATCACATAGTTGATGGTGACTTCCGCCGCGGTGCCTGCGGTGGTGGGGATCGCGATCAGGGTCACGCAGGGATGACGCGTCGGCGCGAAGCCTTCCAGGCTGCGCACGTCCGCGAATTCGGGGTTGTTGATAATAATGCCAATCGCTTTGCTGGTATCCTGCGGCGAACCGCCGCCGATGGCGATAAGATAGTCCGCCTTAGCCTGCTTAAATACCTCGACGCCGCGCTGCACCACGGCAATGGTGGGGTTGGGCACCACTTCGTCGTAGAGCGCCCACGGAAGCTGATGCGCATCCATCAGGTCGGTAACGCGCTTCACGGTGCCAGCGGCGACCAGCGCTTTATCGGTGACGATGAGCGCCTTCGTCAGACCGCGCCGCTGGACCTCATCCGGCAGGTTGCGGATGGCGCCTGCGCCAAAAAAAGCGGTCTCATTCAAAATCATTCGCTGTGTCATTTTCACATCCTTGCTTAACAAAATTCCCATTACCTTCCCGCTTAACCGCACTGCGTTTCTGCTGGCTTCGTCACATTCCTTGCGCAATACAATTGATAAAAATCAATAAATTAGCGGTTGCTTGCCGCTGCCGCATGATTTTCTGGCCCAGGGAAAGCCATTCCTGCCAGGCAAGTTTCTCATCCTCTGTTAGCCTCAATGGGAGCATTAGAGCTTTAACCAACGGAGGAAATGATGGCGAAACCGCAAAATCACGGCTGGAAACTGGCCTCGCGCCCGCACGGTAAACCGGTTCAGGAGAACTTCGAATTCGGCGAAATCCCACTGCCCGCGCTGGAAGAGGGCGATCTGCTGCTGCGCACCATCTACCTGTCGCTCGATCCCTATATGCGCGGCCGAATGAGCGACGCAAAATCCTATGCCGAACCGGTGAAGCTGGGCGACGTGATGGTCGGTGGCACGGTGAGCCGCGTAGTGGAATCGCGCCATGGCGATTTCCAGCCAGGCGACTGGGTGTTGTCGAGCGGCGGCTGGCAGGCTTATTCGGTCGCTCCCGCCTCTGCGGTGAAAAAGCTGGGTAACGACCTCGCTAACCCTTCCTGGGCGCTGGGCGTGCTGGGTATGCCGGGCTTTACCGCCTATATGGGCCTGCTGGATATCGGCGAACCGCAGCCTGGCGAAACTCTGGTGGTGGCTGCGGCGACCGGGCCGGTGGGCGCAACGGTCGGGCAGATCGGCAAGAAGAAAGGCTGTCGCGTCGTTGGCATCGCCGGCGGCGAAGAGAAGTGTCGCCATGCGGTTGAGGTGCTGGGGTTCGATCTCTGTCTGGATCACCATCAGGACGATCTGGCGGAGCAGCTGGAAAAAGCCTGCCCGGACGGCATCGACATCTATTATGAAAACGTCGGTGGCAAGGTATTCGACGCAGTGCTGCCGCTGCTGAATACCAAAGCGCGTATTCCGGTGTGCGGGCTGGTCTCCGGCTACAGCGCGACCGAGCTGCCGGACGGCCCGGACCGTCTGTCGCTGTTAATGGGCGATATTCTGAAGAAACGCCTGCGCGTGCAGGGCTTTATCATTTTTGACGACTATGGCCATCGCTACGGCGAGTTCCTTGAGGCGATGGAGCCCTGGGTAGAGCAGGGTGAAATCCGCTATCGCGAGCACATTATCGACGGATTGCAGAATGCGCCAACGGCGTTTTTTGACATGCTGGAGGGGAAAAACTTCGGCAAAACCGTGGTGCGCGTTGCGCAGGACGAAGAGTAAAACAGAGGTCCCGCCCGCAGGCGGGACCTTTTCCTATGCCGGAATCAGCTTTTCCTGCTTCAGGCGATCAAACAGCGCGAAGAGATCGTCGCGCGTGCTGTGATAGCCGGTAAAGCCTGCTTTTCGGCTCTTGCTCATATCGGTAAAGACTTCCATCGGGCGGCCCAAATCGGCATCGGTGTGCCACCAGGAAACCAGACGGTTGATATCCGCTTCGCGTAGCTGGTAGTGCTGCGCCACGGCTTTCCACTGTGCCTCGGCCTCAGTCATACGCTGATCCAGCGGCTGGATTTCATCCGGCATCGGCTGCGCCTCAATGCCAAAGTAACGGGCAATTTCGCCCCACATCCATTTCCAGCGGAACACGTCGCCGTTTACGGTGTTGAAATCTTCGTTTTGCGCGCCTGGCGCACGGGTCGCCCATTCCAGCTGCTCGGCCACCAGCGTCGCGCTGCTCATGTCGGTTACGCCGTGCCACTGCGCCGCCGAGCCGGGGAAGATAAACGGCAGATTATGAAATTTACACAGCGAGGCGTAGACCGCCAGCGTCTGTCCCATATTCATCGCGTTGCCGAGCGCAAAACCGATCACGGTGTGTGGGCGATGCACGCTCCAGCGATAGCCATATTTCTCCGCGCCGGCAAACAGTTCGTCTTCCTGCGCGTAATAGAAGTTATCGACCGGCTGGCGTCCCTGCTCTTCACGAAACGGCGTCATCGGCACCGCGCCTTTGCCGTAGGCGTCGAACGGGCCGAGATAGTGCTTAAGGCCGGTCACCAGCGCGACGTGACTGCCGTTAAGACGGTCGCCCAGCGCCTCGATTACGTTGCGCACCATTCCGCCGTTAACGCGAATGTTCTCTTTTTCCGTTTCCTGACGCGCCCAGACGCTGAAGAAAAGCGCATCAGGCTTGAGATCTTTCAGCGCGTCTTTTACCGAATCCGGCGAGGTCAAATCGGCGGTAAGGGCATGGCAGCCCTGCGGCACCGGCGTGCGTCCGCGCGACAGCCCGTAGACTTCCCAGCCATCCGCCAGCAGGCGCTCCGCTGTCGCGGTGCCGATCACGCCGCTGATCCCGGCGATAAGTGCTTTCTTTGACATGCTTTTCTCCCTTGGGTCTTACAACAAGACAATAGGGGAGTGTAGACCGATATCGTCGGTTAAGCTTAGCGGGAAGGAGAATGGGCTCAGGCCGCGCCAGCACCCCGCGCTAACTTTCCGCCATAGCGGGCGAGCTTATCAGGTTCATCGCAACGCAGCGCCTGATGGCCTGACGCGCGTTGGCTACCTGAAGTTTATTAACTATATTGCCCATGTGGAATTTTACCGTACTGACGGAAATAACAAGGATAGTGGCGATCTCCGGATAGGTCTTTCCCATGCTGGCCCAGTAAAGCACCTCTTGCTCGCGCTGCGTGAATATTGCTTTGGTTGCGTCCGGGCGGATAGCCTGCGTCCCGCCAGCCGCCATATCAATCAGCCTGTACATTTGCGCATTAAATTCAATTAGCCGCATCTGCATAAGCTGTTTTTCGTGCCAGAGCGGTGATTCGGCCGCATAAGCGTTGTCGCTTTGGGTGATAACCGAAAGCAGCGCCAGATTATTGTGGTGATCGTGCAGCACAAAGGTGATGCCATTAAGAATATTATAGCGGCGTGAAAGAGAGAATATGTTGTCAGTAAGAAAGGTAATGTTTTCGTCCCAGCCAAAAGGTGAGGATTGTTTGAATGCTTTCAGAACTACGGGGTCGATAAACTGAAAGTGATTATCCTGATAAAGCTTAATCCATTCATCAGGATAGTTGGAAACAAGCAGGGTTTTAAAAGGGTTTTTTTTACTAATTACCAGATAAGCATATTGCTCTACTTCAGATAAATCCATTTTTCTGTCTATATAATCCTTCAGGGTTTGCAGCATCGAAGAATTATTTTCCAAAAAAGAGAACATATTTTCTCCTTGCGTGTGATGTCCCTATTCTGTAACGCCCTGTACTTAAGTACAGTCAGAGAGCGCACCTGAGTACAGTTTCGAATTAAAACGATACCATTTATAGTGCTTCTGGCAGCAACAAAAAACTGGCCATGAGATCGGTTTGATAAAAAAAGCAGCATCAGGGAAAATGTCAGCCAGTCGAATTAATGTCATTCGCTGGCTGACGCCATCATCTAATATTCAAAAAAACAAAAGCTTATCAAGATATTTTTTTTGCTGCTTTCTCTGAGGGAAAGCAGCAATATTTTATTTCCTCACGAAACCCCTACCTGAGTGTTCTGCTTTTTCTTAAAGCATAGATAAATACCGCATCCAGTATTTAACATTCATTTCATAATGGAAATTAATTTAACCTGAATGCTAAGCATTTAACGCAAGGCGTAACAGAATGCTCATCTCCTGGCACGCTCTCCTTACCCATACCAGCTATACCCTTTCGGCTCGCGTGAAAAGCCCGCGCGTCGCAGCGCGTCGATCAGCGGCGACTGCCCTGCGGGTTTGCCGTCGATCGTTTCCAGCGTAAAGCCAGACGCTCTCTCCCGACGCAGCGCGACGGCCAGCGCGGCGATCGCGGCAGCGTGCCAGCTCTCGTCGCCATAGCTCAGCAGCTCTTTTCCGCCCTGCGCCAGGTAGAGCGCCAGCTGACCGTGACAGATCACCACCAGCGCGCCGCTGCGGCGAACCGGACGCGTGGCGGCGCTATGCGCGGGCCAGCGCAGCGTTACGCCGAAGGGGGAGGCGGGATCGACAGCGGAAAGCGCCACCGCCAGCGGATCGCGCGCGGCGCGTTCAGCCATAATGCGCAGGCGCTCAATGGTGGCGTTCTCCGCGAACTGCGCGCCCCCCAGCCCGGCAACGAAGCGGCCGCGCAGCACGCGTCCGGCATCCTCCAGCCCGCGCATCACCGGCTGCAGCGCCGGAAACCCGCCCGGTACCTGCTCCGCGATCGCCGCGCCGCGCGTCACCACGCCCCAGCGGTCCAGCATATTCTCGGCAATCGCCAGCGCCAGCTGGGCCGGCGGCGCGACCGAGCGATACAGGCGCGACCAGCGTCCAGGCAGGGCGGGCGCGACAGGTCGCCCCAGCGGCAGGCTAATGCGGCCGCGTCGCGTGCGTAGCGAACGGGTCGGTTTCGCTCGCGCGCTGTTCGCCATGCCGGTCAGCTGCCGCAGCGCCGCCCAGGTATCGGAGGTGACATAGCCAGCCCACGCCAGCTCCCACAGCGCGCTCTGGATCTGCGCCTCATCGACGGGCTGCTCGGCGGCGACCGCGGCGGCGATCTGGTGCGCGAACCATGCGCCGCCATCATCCAGCCGCGCCAGAATAGCGTCGTGCAGCGGCGTCAGACGCAGCGCGTCATTGCTCTGTGGCAGCGGCAGCAGCGTTTCTGCCATGAACTCGCGCAGGTGCAGCGACACCAGGCCGTCGTTATGACCCAGCGAACGCTCGCCTGCCCAGATAACGTCGCCCGCCGACAGCAGCTCGTCCAGCATCGCGGGCTGATAGTCGTGCACGCGCGACGGCAGGATTTGCGACTGCCAGATCGACGCAGGCAGCGCCAGCCCGGCAAGCTGCTCTACTACGCGCGCCACGCCGTTCAGCCCTTCGTAACTCCCCTGCGCGACAGGCGAATGCGGCGCCTCGCGGGTTAATCCCTGCCGCTCCAGCAGCAGCGATACCCAGGCTTCTGGCGGCACCGGACGGGTTGCCTCGCGCGCGGCCTGCAAAGAGCGGATGCGCAGGCGCCTGAAAACCTCTTCGGCCACCCACCGATCGCGCCAGCCGGTCGCATCCTCTTCTGCGGGACCGCCAAAATCGCCCTTGAGCAGTTTGCCCTGTGCACGCATGCTCTCCAGCGTTTCGCTGACCACCGCCGGGCCCAGCCCAAAATGACGCGCCAGCTCGCCAGTGGTAAATGGCGTATGGGTGCGCGCGTAGCGGCCGAACAGATCGCGCAGCGGATCGGCAGCTGGCTGTAAAAAGGCGGCGGGAATATCCGCCGGCAGCGTGACGCCCAGCGCGTCGCGCAGGCGGGCAGCGTCTTCAATCGCCGCCCAGCGCCTTTCGCCAGCGATGGTTACGCCGATGGCGCGATGCGCCTCCACCAGTTCAGCAACGGCGCGCTCGGGCGCGTCGCCGTTGAAGCGAGCTGCCAGCGCCGGTGCGCTCAGCGGCCCCAGCTCGCGCAGCAGGTCGGCAACGCCCTCTTTGTCACTGACTCTGTTGCGCGCGGCGAGGCGCTGCAACTCTTTCGCCACCTGGGCCGTCACCCCGGCGTCCAGCAGCTCGCGCATATCGGCCTGGCCAAGCAGCTCGCTCAGCAGGCCGCTGTCGAGCGCCAGCAGCGAGGCGCGCCGTTCCGCCAGCGGCGCATCGCTGGCGTAGATAAACTCTGCCACGTAACCGAACAGCAAGGGCGCGGCGAAAGGCGATGGCGCCTCGGTCGTCACCTCGGCAAACTGTACGCTGCCGTTCTGAATGCGCGCCATCAGCTCATGCAGCGCGGGCAGATCGTACACATCCTGCAGACATTCGCGCGCCGTCTCGATCAGAATCGGAAAGTCGGCGTAGTCACGCGCTACCGCCAGCAGCTCGCCGGCGCGCAGACGCTGCTGCCAGAGCGGCGATCGCTTGCCAGGACTGCGGCGCGGCAGCAGCAGGGCGCGCGCCGCGCATTCGCGAAAACGCGCGGCAAACAGCGCCGAATGAGCGATGGCGTCGGCGACCTCGCGCGGCAGGGCATCGGCGTCGAACTGAAACAGCTCGGCGCCCGGCACGCGTCCCTCCATATCGGGAAAGCGCGCGACAATGCCGTCATCGCTCGCCACGACAGAGGGATCCAGGCCCATCCTGCGGCGTATGCGCGCCGCGACCGCCAGCGCCCAGGGCGCGTGCACGCGCTGGCCCCACGGCGAATGAAGAATAACGCGCCAGTCGCCGGTCTCATCGCGGCAGCGCTCGATCAGCAGCGTGGCGTCGGTCGGCAGCAGACCTGTTGCCTCGCGCTGCTCCGCTATCAGCGCGTGGAGATTATGCTGCGCGCTGGCGTCGAGCCCCGGTATCTGGCTGACCTCGCCGGACTGCTGCTCCCTGTCGAGCCTGCGTAAAAAGCGGCCGATGCTTTCGCCCAGCAGCGCCGATCGCCCCAGCCCGTCGCCGCGCCAGAAGGGAAGACGCGCCGAGCGGCCGGGCGCGGGCACCACCACCACCTGATCGTGGGTGATCTGCTGAATGCGCCAGGAGGTGGCGCCGAGCGTGATAATGTCGTTTACCCGCGATTCGTACACCATCTCTTCATCCAGCTCGCCGACCCGGCGCGATCCCGCCTGCTCTTCGCCCTCCGGCAGCATCACGCTGAAGGCGCCGCGATCGGGAATGGTGCCGCCGCTGGTAACGGCGAGGTGTTGCGCGCCGGGACGAGGCGTCAGGAGATTCGCTTCGCGATCCCATATCAGGCGCGGCCGGAACGGGGCGAACGCGTCAGAGGGATATTTGCCCGCCAGCATATCCAGCGTGGCGTCAAACAGGCTGCGCGGCAGGTGGCGAAAAGGATCGGCGCGGCGCACGACGGCGAACCACGCCTCCACCGAGAGGGTATCCATCGCCACGGCGGCGACCGTCTGCTGCGCCAGCACGTCGAGCGGATTCTGCGGCGGCGCAACCGGCTCCAGTTCACCGCTCAGCATAGACTGCACAATCACGGCGGCGTCGAGCAGATCGCGCCGCGTGCGCGGAAAAACGATGCCGCTGGAGATGCCGCCAACCTGATGGCTGGCGCGGCCGACGCGCTGCAGCGCGCTGGCGACCGACGGCGGCGCGCCGACCTGGATCACCAGATCGACCGTTCCCATATCGATACCCAGTTCCAGACTTGAGGTGGCAACGACGCAGCGCAACTCGCCCGCTTTGAGGGCCTCTTCGATTTCACGTCGCTGCTCTTTCGAGACCGAGCCGTGATGCGAACGGGCGAGGGTGGCTGACGCGCCGTCGCTGCGCTTCTCTGTGCCGCCGTTGAACGAGTCCCAGGCGTGGGCAGGTTCCGCCCGCGTCTCTGCATCGCTGAAGCGGGCGGCGTAGCGTTCGTTAAGCCGCGCCGTCAGCTTCTCCGCCAGGCCGCGAGAGTTGGCGAATATGATAGTGGCGCGGCGCGCCAGCACCAGCTCAAGGATGCGCTGTTCGATGTGGGGCCAGATAGAGCCAGATGCGCTGCTGCCGTCGGGCGCGCCGCTGCTATCGGGGCGTGCGGGTATATCGGTCATATCTTCGACCGGGACGGCGATGCGCATCTCCAGCGCGCGCGAAGCGGGCGGGTTGACGATCAGGGTTTCCTGCGCGCCGCCGAGAAACTGCGCGATGCGCTCCACCGGCCGTACCGTGGCCGAGAGCCCGATACGCTGCGCCGGCTGGGGCAGCAGCGCATCCAGCCGCTCCAGGCTCAGCGCCAGCTGCGCGCCGCGTTTGCCGCCCGCCACCGCATGCACCTCATCCAGAATCAACGTCGTAACGCCGCGCAGCGCTTCGCGCGCGCGCGACGTCAGCATCAAAAACAGCGATTCCGGCGTGGTGATCAGAATATCGGGCGGCGTGCGCTGAAGTTTTGCCCGTTCATTCGCTGGGGTATCGCCTGAACGCATGCCCACCGTCAGCGTAATCGCCTTTTCGCCGCGCGCGTGACGCTGCTGGTAAACGCCCTCCAGCGGCAGCTGCAGATTGCGCTGCACGTCCGCCGCCAGCGCTTTAACCGGCGAGATATAGAGAATGCGCGTGCGCGTGGTTTTCTCCGGCGTCGCCTGCGCTTCGCGCTCGTGAAACAGCGCGTCAATGGCGTGCAAAAACGCCGCGAGGGTTTTACCCGACCCGGTCGGCGCGATCACCAGCGCATGTTTGCCGCTGGCGATGGCGTCCCAGGCCGCCGACTGCACCGGCGTGGGCGCGGCGAAAGAGCGCTGGAACCAGCCTTGCGTCGCGGGAGAAAAGCGTGAAAGCGCAGCAGCCTTAGCGGACATATCAGATTGAAATCACCGTGTTAGCAGGGAATGCCTAAGCGTAGACCCTGACGCTAAGCGCTGCGCGGTGAAAAAGAGCTCAGGCTTTCCTCTATGTTGTGTTCTCATTTTCATGCCTGTTCCCGCTGCGCCTTCCATACTTAGGGTTCAGCCACCCAAACGGAGACAGAGTTCATGAGATTAGCAAGCGCCTTTCTGCTGGCGGCACTGCCAACGGCGAGTTTCGCCGCCGCGCCGCTGTTTACGCTGCAATCGCCGGATTTTACGGACAACGCCTTTTTATCGAAATCCTTCGCCGGAAATAACAAAAAAAGCCCCGCCTGTACCGGCGACAACGTCTCGCCTGCACTGAACTGGTCAAACGCGCCGCAGGGCACGAAAAGCTTCGCGCTGCTGGTCACCGATCCCGTCGGTGCCAAAGGCCTCGGCGTCACCCATCTGGTGGCCTACAACATTCCTGCCGCCACTACCGCTTTCGGCCAGGGCGATCTCACCAAAGGCAAGGGCTATACCGGCGGCAAAAATTCGCCCGGCACCAACGCCTGGTACGGGCCCTGCCCGCCGGTCGGCAGCGGCATGCATCACTATAACTTTGTCGTCATCGCTACCGATTTACCACCTGAACAGCTCAGGGCGGGTCTGACGCATGAAGAGCTGGTGAAGCAGCTAAAAGGCCACGCGCTGGGCGCCGCCTCGCTGGTGGGGCGGTTCAGCAACGATCCGCAGGAGTAAAAGAGAAGGGCGCAGGCCGGAATGGCCTGCGCAACGGAGGCAGGTCAGGCGCCGGAGACGTGCTTCGCCGCCGCCGCGTTCGCCAGGCGAACGGCGTCGGCAAGACTCTGCTGAGCCGCCAGCGCGCGACAGAGCACGCCGGTAAAACAGTCGCCCGCGCCGTGGGTGCTAATCAGCTGGATCTTTTCTGCGGGCTGGCTTAGCGCCGCCGCGCCCTGCTGGCAGAACGCGACGCCGTGCTCACCCGCGGTCACCACTACCTGACGAAAGCGCTGGGCGAGCGTCTCGGCGGCCACTCTTGCCGACGCGAGATCGTCTACCGTAACGCCGCACATATCGCGCGCCTCGACCGCGTTAACCACCAGCAGATCGATACAGGCTTCCAGCGCTGGCTCCAGCGGCCGGGCAGGCGCCGCGTTGATGCAGACGGGAATGCCGCGCGCCTTTGCTGCCGCTGCCGCCAGAAGATTGGTTTCGGCGGCGATTTCATTTTGTAGAATCAGCATCGCGGCGTTCCGCCATAGCGGCTCGCTGCGCAACGTGTCCGGCGCGATATGCTGGTTGGCGCCCGACACCACCACCGCGCCGTAGTCGCCTTCCGCGTCGCTGATCGCCACGCTCATGCCCGATGCGACGCCCTCCACCACCTGCACGTTGGCGATGCCGACGCCGCCCGCCTGCAGGGCGGAGAGCAGAAACCGGCCCGGCTCGTCCGCGCCTACCGCGCCGATAAAATGCGTCTCCGCGCCGGCGCGTGCGGCCGCCAGCGCCTGATTGCCGCCTTTGCCGCCGAACTTATAGCGACAGGCGGTGCCCATAACCGTCTCGCCTTTTTCCGGGCGATGGGGCGCGTCCAGCATAATGTCGTAATGCAGGCTGCCGACGACGACAATTTTATTCATGGTTAGAATTCCCGAAGATCCTGAACCGCATGCTGAGTCTTCATTAAATTCCGCTCCGCGCGCTTGAGGTCTTTTTTGGCAATCGCCACAAACAAGGCATCAAGAATATTAAGCTGCGCAATACGCGAAGCGGCGTTTTCCCCGAGCAGATGCGATCCCTGAGAGGTTGAATTAAGCACCACATGCGCGTTGCGCGCCACAGGTGACTCGGCGTAATTGGTGATGGCAATGACCTTAGCGCCGTTGCGCGCCGCCAGTTTTACCGGGTCGTTCACGGCGCGCGTGGAGCCGGAATGGCTGATAGCGATAACGACGTCGTCGTCGGACAATACCGCCGCGGACATCAGCATAATATGGGCGTCGTCATAGGCGGTGGACTTGATGCCGATCTTCAGCATCTTGTGCGACAGATCGCGCGCCACCGTCGCCGATCCGCCCACCGCGTATAAATCGATATGACGTGCCTTGAAAATAATATCCGCCGCGCGATTGAATTCAGAAATATCCAGAATCGACATCGTCTCTTCTATCGCCTGAATAGAGGTTCTGAATACCTTTGCAAGTAATTGTTCCGACGAGTCGTCAGGTTCAATTTCCGCGTGCAGTCCGGCCACTTCAGATTCGTTGTAATAAATTAAACCGCTTCTGAAATCCCGGAATCCGGAGAAGTTAAGCTTTTTAGCAATCTTGACTACCATCGCCTCGGAAACATTATTCTCCTGCGCAATCTCTTTCAATGAGGTGCGCTCGCTAATGTCCGTGCGTGCAAGGATCGCTTCTACCACGCGCCGCTCAAGCGGCGTCAGCTGTGGAATGCGCATCCGGATTTGAGCGCCAATGGCTCGCGGATCTAGCTTCATTAATTGCCTCGGGTCGCTCTGTCGATCAACATCGCTATGATAATAATCAGGCCGGTGGCAAGCAATTGATAAAAAGCCTGAATATTTAGCAGCGTCAGACCGTTACGCAGCGCGCCAAGAATAATGACGCCGATGAGCGTGCCGAAAATGCTGCCTTTGCCGCCCATCAGTGAAGCACCGCCGATAGCCGCCGCCGCGATGGCGTCCAGCTCCCACAGGTTGCCGATGGTGGGCTCGGCCGCGCCCAGACGTCCAATCAGGATCAGCGCCGCCAGCGACGCCAGCGCGCCGGAAATCACGTAGACCGTGACCTTGGTGCGCTTGACCGGCACGCCCGCCACGCGCGCCGCCTCCTCATTGCCGCCGATAGCAAGAATATATTCGCCCAGCGGCGTTTTATTCATGACTACCCATAGCGTGAGCGCGATAAGCGCGACGATGACGATCGGCACAGGAATGCCGAACAGCGTGCTGTTAATCAGGCTGCGAAACGACAGCGGGATGCCGAATACCGGGCTGCCGCCGGTATAAATCAGCGCGATGGCGCGGAACAGCGACAGGCCGCCGAGCGTGACGATAAAAGGCTGAAGACCGGCGTAAGCGATAAGCGAGCCGCTGAACACGCCGCACAGCGCGCCGATGCCCAGCGTAGCGAGGATCGCCACCGGCACCGGCACGCCCGCGATCATCAGGGTGGCGCCCAGCACCGCCGAGAGCGCCGCCGTCGGCCCGACGGAGAGGTCAATGCCGCCGGAAATAATCACCAGCGTCATGCCCAGTGCAATTAAGGCGTTAATCGAAGACTGCTGCAAAATATTCAGCAGGTTCGGTAGGGTAAAAAACATCGGCGACAAAAAGGAGAAGGTGATAATTATTATCAGCAGTCCGATTAAGGTGCCTGCGTCGCGCAGATTAAACTTTAACAGCGACGACACAGGCGTCGTCGCGCGATGAGTGGTTTGCGTCATCATAGTCAGGGCCTTTTTTAAACTCAGCAAGGGAAAAGGTTAAGCGGATTCCAGATCGTTAATGGCGTAGCGAGCGATGTTCTCTTCCGTAATGGCGTCATCGGTCAGTTCCTTCGTGATTTTCCCTTCGCGCATCACCAGCACGCGGTCGGAGATACGAATAATTTCCGTCATCTCCGACGACACCACGACGATCGCTTTACCGGCCTGCGCCAGTTTTTCAATCAGGTTATAAATTTCCGATTTGGCGCCGATATCGATGCCGCGCGTCGGCTCATCAAATAAAAAGACGTTGGCGTCCGCCGCGACCCAGCGACCAATAATCACCTTTTGTTGATTGCCGCCGCTCAGGGTGCCGATGGTTTTTTCAATATCGAGCGGACGCAGTTTTAGATCGCTCATCACCTCCTGCGCCGCACGGTTCAGCTTCTGCCTGCTGACAATCCCCGCGCGGGTGAACTGACGCAGCGAAGGCAGCGCCATATTCATCTTCACCGCGCGCGCTTTAATGATGCCCTCTTTTTTACGATCTTCCGGCACCAGGCCGATCCCGGCGCGGATCGCCGCGCTGACGTTGTGGTTGCGCACCGGCTGTCCGTTGACGAACACGCTGCCGCCGCTGCGTTTGTCGAGTCCGGCAATGAGCTTCAGCAGTTCGGTGCGTCCCGCGCCGACCAGTCCGGCGATGCCCAGCACTTCGCCGGCCCGCACGCTAAAGCTGGTGGGCGAGATTTCGCTGCCGCGCGCCAGATTCTCTACCCTCAGCACTTCCCGCTCGGTTACCCAGGCGTTGTGGGCGAGCTTTTCGATTTTGCGTCCGACCATGCGAGCGACGATGCTCTCTTCGTTTTCGTCGCAGATATTCACCACGCCAACCTGGCGGCCGTCGCGCATAATGGTGGCGCGATCGCAGACGCGGAAAATCTCGTTCATCTTGTGGGAGACGTAGATCAGCGAGACGCCCATCGCTTTCAGGTCGGTGATCAGCTCGGCGAGGCGATCAAACTCACGCGGCGTCAGGCTTGACGTCGGCTCATCCATCGCGATGATTTTCGCGTCATCCAGCAGAGCGCGCGCGATTTCAACGATCTGCTGCTGAGACACCTTAAGGCTTTTGATCGGCATGGCGGGATCGATAGTAGGATCGAGCTGTTTAAGCAGCAGCGCCGCGCGCGCCAGCTGCGCCTGCTTGTCGACCCACAGGCCGCCCGCTCGGGTCAGCGGCCGCCCGAGGAACATATTCTGCGCCACGGAGAGCTCCGGCACGTGCTGTAGCTCCTGATGGATCATGGCAATGCCAGCCTGACGCGCGCTCAGCGGATTTTTCATCTGCACCGCTGCGCCATTGACGCTGATCTCGCCGCTGTCCGCTGGACGCACGCCGGAGAGGATATTCAGCAGCGTCGACTTGCCCGCGCCGTTCTCGCCGATCAGCGCATGGACCTCACCCGGCTTCACGGAAAAGTCGACATTTTGTAAAGCGGCGGCGCTGCCGTAGGTTTTGCTGATGCCGCGCATCGTTAAGCGATACTCTTCCATATCCCCTCCGCCTGCGTTATTGCTGGGTTAACAGCTGACGCAGCTTGTCGTTGTCTTTGGTGGAAAACGCCTCGACGTTCTCTTTGGTGATCAGCGCCTGCGGCGTTGAAATCACGCGCGACAGTTTCTGACCGTTAACCAGCCGCAGCATCACGTCCATCGCCACTTCGCCGGTCAGCACCGGGAAGCTGTCGACCGTGCCGGTCAGCTCGCCGCGCTTGATCGAGGCGTAGGCGTCGGAGATACCGTCAGTGCCGAAGATTTTGGTCTGGTCGGCCTTGTTCAGCGAGCGCACCGCCTCTACCACGCCGAGCGCCATGGTGTCGTTGTTGGCATAGAAACCGATGAGATCGGGATGCTGCTGCAGAATGGTCGATGCGGCGTTAAACGCCTGCTCGCGGCTCCAGTTGGCGGGCACGCTGGCGACGATATTGAATTTGCCGTTCGCCTGCAGCGTCTCTTTAAAGCCGCGCGTACGCTGGCCTGCGGCATAAACGCCGGGCTGGCCTTCGATCACCGCGACCTTGCCGCCCTGCGGATAGTGCTGAATAAACCATTTGGCGACGCGCACGCCGTTATCTTTCTGCACGTTGCCGACGTAATAGCGCGCGTTCGGCATTACCGCGTCGTTAACGTTGACTACCGGAATATTTTTGCCGTTGGCGCTTTCCAGCGCTGGCTCAAGGTTAATGTCGGTCTGCGGCGACACCAGCAAGCCGTTAAACCCCTGCGAGATGAGCGTTTCCGCAATAGAGAGCTGGCCAAGCTGATCGTCTTCGTTAGCAGCGGCCTGATAGGCGACGGTAAAGCCATATTTTTTCGCCGCGTTCTGGTAGCCCTCGCCGAGTGAGCGCCAGTACTCGTTGGTCAGCGTCTTGGACACGCCGCCAATTTTCAGCTTGCTGTCGACTTTTGGCAGCGCGCCATATTTGCTGTCGAGCTGCGTCCAGTCGGTGCGATCGGGTTCGGTGTCGGACTGAAGCGGCGCCAGTTCAGCGGCGTACAGGCTGCTGCAGAACAGCGAAGAGGCGAGTACAGAGAGTAAGAGTTTTTTCATTTTATTATCCTGCGGTCTCGTAGTAGGGAGGTCCTGGTGTAAGCGCGCGTCAGCGGTTATCTGGCGAGCATAATGTCGTTGACGATCTGCTGAGAGGTGACCGCATCCTGACGGCCGATGGCGTCGAACAGCGCGGCGTTGTCGTTGAGCTGCTCGCACAGCTTCAGCAGACGGGTGACCGTGGCGATATTGGTTTCGGCTTCACGCACCGGATCGAGTCCGCTGGCGTCCGGAAAGGTGTCAAAGTAGTAGGCGCCCTGGTAGCCGTCACGCTGCATCTGCCAGAGAAACTCCAGCGTGGCGCGCGGATTCACCGAGCCCGCCATCAGACCGTCGTCGCGTTTGCCCCAGCCGTCATTGAGATCCAGTCCCAACAGGCGAGAGCGACGCGCGACCATCGCCGCCGCATAGGCAGGGATCTCGTTGGCGAACAGCACGTGAGCGAAATCCAGCGTAATGCCGAGATTAGGGCTTCCAGCCTCCTCTACCGCCAGCAGGCAGGTAGTGACGTTAGGAAAGATGCTGAAAGCGCGCGGCTCGTTAGGCTTATATTCAATGCTGACGTCGATATCCTGCGCATAGTCGGCGACTTCGCGCACCGCGCTTACCGCGTCTTCCCACATTTTTTTGTAATCAGCCTGAAAGCAGTAGTCGAAGCCATCCTGACCCATCCACAGCGTCATCAGACTGGCGCCGAATTCGCGCCCAGCATCGATGCCGCGCTTGGTTAATTCAATCGCTTCGCGGCGAACCGCGGCGTCAGGATGGGTAAAGGCGCCGATTTTGAACTGCGGCGCATCCCAGCGCATTTGCATGCCGTTGACCGCTAACCCGGCGTCGGCAATTGCCTGACGCATCGACGGAATGTCCTGCGTGATATGCTGCGGGTAGTTCAGGTCCAGGTGCGTCAGGCCATTAACGGTTCCGGCGCGAGCAATCATCTGCAGCACCGAGGGCTTGCCCCGCAGATCTGGCCAGTAGCGGTGTGCGCCAGAGGCAAAGGAGTTCAGGCGTGTTGCGAATTTTAATTCCGACATGTGAGGTCCCTAACCGATTGTGAAGTACTTTCTGTTTTCACAAAAATGTGTGAAGTGATATTTTTTATACGCCTGCGATTTTTTTAAACAAGAGGGGCAGTGGAGCAAAAATGCGTTTTGCGAGGGCGCTCACGAAAGCGCAGGCAGCGGCCGGATGATGACGAATGTTTTTGCAGGGTTGAAGAAAGGCGGTGCGAAAGGATTCGGCAAAAGGACAAAAATAGCCTGTGCTAAGACAGGCTAAGAGTTTAAAAAGACAGCTAAAACGAAGGTGTGTTTATTCACCTATTTTCAGACGTCGGTCATATCTGAGAGGCCTGCCAGACCCATTCCCTGGTGAGGCAAAAAGATGCCGGTGCATAACCGGCGAAAATCATCCCATCGGTCATCATCCGTTAATTAAGCTAATATTAACGGTAAGGTAAACAACCGTTTTCAATAAGGTCAAACTGATCCTCATCAGTTATTGCGCGGTTTTTTCTGATGACGGTCGACGGCTAATTTTGCCGCCCGTTCGTCCCGCTTCAAGCGCACGTTCACGACTGTTTGTAACGTGCCCGCCGCTTAGCTGACCGCCTTTGCGGCCCGCCCCGCGCGCTCTTTCCGGGTTTTCCGCAGCGTTACCCGGCCCTCCGCGTCGTTGAAACATATCGCACCTCGCTCAGAGGAAAATATCCAGAGACAAATGAACTATGAAATCAGACGCCTGATATTTCAATCATGCATTGAGCAGATAATATTTAATTCATGGAAAGGATTAATCGTCTGGCAAAATATGGCGCATCTAATCTGTTCATATTACATAAATTAAATGGCTCTTTTGTACGATTAGCATTCAGCTGTACAGGTTACCCAAAAGGCGCATTCGTGAAGGCAATCACAGCCTAATCCCTGTTATTCCCGGCAGGTTGCGCTTAAGTCAGCATTCCTCTCTGGTGCAGCTGCCAGGCAGGCAGCAGAGAAAGGCATTGTGCCTCACACTATTGCGACGATGGGCGCGCCAGCCGCGCAGCGGCAGATTTCAGTCGTCTATACTTGATATAACCGAAGCGAGAAACCGCAACAAATGAGGTGACCATGGAAGAAGAGGTTGAACGCCAGCTGTTTGAGCGCTGGATCCGCAGCGATGCGTTTTTTGAGGAGCGCTGGCTCAGACGAGACAGCTTCAGAGGCTATCGCTATCATCTGGTGGAAAATCGCTGGAAGGCGTGGCTCGCGCGCAGCAAACTGAGCCCGTAATCTCTCGCCCTGAAGCGGCTCTGGTTGGTTAGTGAGGATCTCTCCAGATTGCCATTGCTTCCTCTGTAAAAAAACGCACTCTCTGTTAATCACCCCTTCTGAAACATAAACCCAAGCTCGTAGAGAAATTAATCAATACGAACGGGAAAGCGAAATCTTTATTAACGCAGCGTAGTGACACCGCCTCGGTGACGCTTATTTTTTCTGTCGGGCTAAGCGGAAAATAAACGCTGGCGCCAGAGTATCGGCATGCGCGCGTTAAACTTTAGTTTTAGATATTAATAAAACCTTACCCTCCAGTCTGGCTTACCGAGGTGAGAGTAGGTGGCAAGATGAATTTTATAACATCATGAATTATGGTTATTTTTTCCGGTTTGGCTTAGTTATATTATGCAGTAAATATCGTCTGTACACTCAGTGGTAAATCACCGTTAGCAATCTATACTCCTTTTCCGTTGAGGTTTTTGGCCGTGCAATTTTTTAAAAAAAGCGTCGCAGCGTATTAGCCAGGCTGCCCCGACGACCTATTAAAAAATTAGCCCGGCTTATTTTTTACACTTATTGCCAATGCCACCAGTCAGACTTACCAGGATGGAAAATGATGAAAAACCTGCTTGATAGAATTAACCTGCCCGCTAAATTTCTTATCCTTGGCTTATTCGGCCTGATTTTGTTTGTTTTACCGACAACGCTTTTTATCCAGAGCGGAAACCAGCTTATCGACGCCAAGCAGCGCGAGCTGAGCGGCGTCCCGGTGGAAAAACAGATGCTGAAGCTGCTGAATCTGCTGCAGCGTCATCGCGCGGAAACGGCTATCGCTATCGCGCTGAAGAAGCCTGACAACCCGCCGCGTATGGCGCTGGTGGCCGAAATCAACAGCCTGTCTGATACGATTCAGTCGGAGCTGCGACAGCAGGACACCAGCGCGCAGCCGTTGCAGCGTCTTGATAAGATGGCACAGGCCTGGCTGCAGTTGCAGAGCGATATCAACGGCGGCGCGCTCTCATTCGCCGCCAGCCTGACCGCACATGCGCAGCTTATCCAGATCATGCTGAGCGCCAATCTCGACGTGCTGGACTATTACGGCATGTCGCTTGATAGCGATTTGAATACCTACCAGCTGATTAACAGCATTTTTAACCGCCTGCCGCAGCTCACCGAGACGCTGGGGCAGATCCGGGCGGCCGGCGCCTCGCTGCTTGGCTCTGGCGCGATTTCCGAAAGCGATTACAGCCGCATGTCTTTTCAGGTAGAGACGGGGAAAACGGCGCTGGATCAGTTTAACGGCAACCTGGAGAAGGTCTACGCCATCGAACCGGCGCTGGCTGCTGATTTCAGCGCCGCCGCGCAGGAGGCGGAGCGTCAGGCGCTCGGCGCGCTGCAGCTGGCCGAGCGCATTTTTGTCAGCCGAAGCGCCAGCGTCGCGGCGGTCGAATATGTCCAGACCTTTACCCACGCCATCAACCAGTTCAGCGCGCTCGGCGAGCAGAACAGCGACCGCCTGACGCAGATGATGCAAAAGCAGATCGATACGCGCCGTCATGCGCAATTTATGCTGCTGGCGGGTCTGCTGGCGGTTGCGCTGGTGGCGATTTTCATGGCACTGATGATCAGCCGTTCGGTGACGCGTCCGCTGCAGGACGCCGTTCGCCTCGCCAGTCAGGTGGCGGCCGGCGATCTCACCTCGACGCTGCACATCGGCGGCAGCAACGAAATGGCTGATCTGCTGCACGCCCTGATGAAGATGCAGCAGCATCTTGCCCGCCTGGTTTCCGATATCAAAAACCATGCCGCCACTATCGCGACCTCTTCTGAAGAGATAGCCCAGGGCAATGGCGATCTCTCTTCGCGCACCGAAGAGCAGGCCGCCTCGCTGGCGCAAACGGCCGCCAGCATGGAGCAGCTGGCCTCGATTATTCAGCAGAACGCCGACAATACCCGCTATGCGTCGGATAAAGCGGTTTCCGCTACCCAGGCGGCCCTGATGAGCGGCGAGGCGATGGATTCGGTGATGGAGTCGATGCGCAAGATCCGCGGCAGCTCAGGCCAGATTGAAGAGATTACCTCCGTCATTGACAGCATCGCCTTCCAGACCAATATCCTGGCGCTCAACGCCGCGGTAGAAGCCGCCCGCGCCGGCGAGTCAGGCAAGGGGTTCGCGGTGGTCGCCACGGAGGTGCGCGCGCTGGCGCAGCGTTCGGCCAGCGCGGCGAAGGAGATTAAAAGCCTGATTGAGCAGTCGGTCGGCCAGGCGCAGGAAGGGATGAACATGGCGCAAAGCGCGGGCGATAAAGTGAAGCAAAGCCTGAGCGCCATTGAGCAGACCTCGCAGCTGATCCGCGATATTTCCTCGTCGTCGGCAGAGCAGAGCAGCGGCGTTTCGCAGGTCAATATCGCCGTTAATCAGATGGATCAGGTAACCCAGCAGAATGCGGTGCTGGTGGAGCAGTCGGCGGTGTCGGCGGACGATCTGGCTGAACGCGCCGGGCAGCTGCGCCATATGGTTGCAGTCTTCCGTACGCTCTGAAGCCGCAACAGCGCGTCAGCAAAACGGCAGTAACTTTTCTGCCGTTTTTGCGTAACGCCTACGGCTGAAACCGCTATGCTTATGGGCCAGGCCAGAAAGAGCAGAGGTAGGTTTGTATATAACAGAGGTCGATGTCGATCATTATGCGCTTGAATTAAGACGCATTGCAGCAGGGTATCAGACAGGCGAAAAATTGCCGGATGTAAAAAAGAAGGTCGACGGGATTATCGATACGCTTAAAACCACGCTGACCAGCGACGCGCATCAGCAGGTGCAAGCCTGGAGCGAGCTGGCGGATGCCTTGAGCTACTATATGAAAAACACCGCCGATCCCAACTGGACCACCATCATGGCCTACGCCAGACGAAAGGTGAACCGCAGCAAACAGAACGCCATGTTCAGACGTAAACGCTTTAAGGATTAAACCGCCAGCGGCGGTTTTTTTCTGCCTGTCGCCTTCTTCTTCGCGCCTCTTGCTGACAAATCCCACGATCCCGCGCAGGTTATACTCTCCTGCTTCACCGTAGTGCAATGTTGTCATGCAGTAATGGTTTGATGCGCAGATTCACCCGCTATTTACCCTCAACACGCAGTGTGACCGGAATTGGGAGATCACCATGAAGAAGATTGGCATCAACGGCTTTGGACGGATTGGCCGTCTGGTTTTAAGACGTATTCTGGAACAGCAGGAAGCGGTGGAGGTGGTGGCGATCAACGATCTCACCTCGCCCGAGATGCTGGCCTACCTGCTGAAATATGACTCCAACTACGGCGCCTTCCACGGCGACGTCAGCGTGGACGGCAACGCGCTGCGGGTTAACGGCAAGAAAATCACCGTTTTCGCCGAGAAAGAGGCGAAGAACATTCCGTGGGGATCGCTGGGCGTTGATGTGGTTATCGAATGCACCGGCTTCTACACCTCGGCGGAAAAAGCGCAGGCGCACCTGGACGCGGGCGCGCGCAAGGTGCTGATCTCCGCGCCGGCCGGCGAGATGAAAACCATCGTCTATAACGTCAACCACGACACCATCAGCGCCGAAGACAACATCATCTCCGTCGCCTCCTGCACTACCAACTGCCTGGCTCCGATGGCGAAAGCCCTGCACGACAATTTCGGCATTAAGGTCGGCACCATGACCACTATCCACGCCTACACCGGCACTCAGGCGCTGGTGGATGGGCCGCGCGGCAAAGATTTCCGCTCTTCGCGCGCCGCCGCGGAAAATATTATCCCGCACACCACCGGCGCGGCGAAGGCGATCGGGCTGGTGATCCCAGCGTTGACCGGCAAGCTGAAAGGCCACGCGCAGCGCGTGCCGACCAAAACCGGTTCGGTCACCGAGCTGGTATCGATTCTGGATAAAAAGGTCACGGTCGATGAGATCAACGCGGCGCTGAAGCGCGCCTGCGAGAACAATGAATCATTTAAATATACAGAAGATCAGATCGTCTCTACCGACGTCATCGGCGTGCCGTACGGCTCAATATTCGACGCCACCCAGACGGAGATCAGCGAAGCGGGCGACCTGCAGCTGGTGAAAACCGTCTCTTGGTACGATAACGAATATGGCTTCGTGACCCAGCTGGTGCGCGTGCTGCATCTTTACGTATCGCTGTAATCTCAGGCGGGCTGCTCAGCCCGCTTTCTTTCCCAGCTGCTCCTGCAAAAAGTTCAGCAGCACGCGGTTCACCTCGCTGCGCTGGCGATGCTGCGGATAGACCGCATTCAGGCAGAGCGGCGCGGGCTGATACGCCCCGAGCACGCTCACCAGTTCGCCGCGCTTTAGCGCCGGCTCGACGATAAATCCCGGCAGCAGCACCAGCCCCAGCCCGGCGATCGCCGCATCGCGCAGCACTTCGCCGTTATTGCTCAGCATCGGACCCTGCACCGTCACGCTCTTGCTTTTGCCCGCCTGCTGGAGTTCCCAGCCGCTCAGGGCTTCCCGGCCGTAGCGCAGGCAGGCGTGCTGAGCGAGGTCGTCCGGCGTAGCGGGCGTGCCCGCGCGCGCGAGGTAAGCGGGGCTGGCGCAGATCAGACGCCGCTGCTCGCCGAGGTGGCGCGCAATCAGGGTTGAATCCGCCAGCGCGCCGATGCGAATCGCCATATCGAATCCTTCGCCGATCATATCGACGTAGCGATCGGCCAGCTCGATGTGAAACTGCAGGGCGGGATGCTGCGCCAGAAACTGCGCGATAAGCGGCGAGAGATGGCTCATGCCGAACGACATCGGCATGCTGATGCGGAACGTGCCGTGTAGCGCCTGGCGTCGGGTCGACATCGCCTGCTCCGCTTCGTGGATGTCGTCGAGAATGCGCTGCGCATGAGTGAGAAACAGCATGCCCGCTTCGGTTACCGAAAGCTTACGCGTATTGCGGATCAGCAGCTGCGATCCGAGCGACGCCTCCAGCGCGGCCATACGGCGGCTGACGTACTGCTTGGAGAGCATCAGCTGTTCCGCCGCGGCGGTGAAATTGCCCGCATGGATCACGGCAACGTAAATGCGAAGATCTTCAGTCTGCATATTGTCCACTTATTTGTGACAGTGATTGCCATTTAAGCCCGTTTTTAAGGATTTTAGTTTACGGTATTGTCTGTTCCATCGGAAGGGCACAGGCGCTTCCCCCTTAACAACACAGGAGCAGACCATGATTGAGCAACGACTGTCAGAGCAACGCGGCCATGGCGACCACGGCTGGCTGAATTCACGCCACACCTTTTCGTTTGCTAACTACTGGGATCCGAAACAGAGCGGCTTCTCCGACCTGCTGGTGATCAACGACGACCGGGTGGCGGCATCTCGCGGTTTCGGCGCGCATCCGCACTCCAACATGGAGATCCTCTCTTACGTGCTGGAAGGGGCGCTGGAGCATAAAGATTCCATGGGCACCGGTTCGGTTATCGTCCCGGGCGACGTGCAGCTGATGAGCGCGGGCAGCGGCGTGACCCACAGCGAGTTCAACCATTCGAAAAGCGAAGGCGTGCACTTTCTGCAGATCTGGATTGTGCCGGCTGAAAAAGGGACGCCGCCCGGTTATCAGCAGATTTCGGTGCCGGAAAGCGAAAAGCGCGGTCAGCTGCGCCTGATTGTTTCGCCTGAAGGTGAGGACAATGCTTTGTCGGTGCGTCAGGATATGCGCCTTTATGCCGGTCTGTTCGATGGCGATGAGCAGCAGACCTTCCCGCTGGACGAGACGCGCTACGCCTATATCCATGTGGCCCGCGGCAGCGTGACGGTGAACGGCATGCGTTTCAATGCAGGCGACGGCGCGCGCGTGCGTAACGAGGCAAGCCTGACCTTTAGCGAGGGCGATAATGCTGAAGTGCTGCTGTTCGATCTGCGCCCGATCGAGGTGAATCATCCGAGCCGCTGATCGCGGTTAAAAGCGAGCACCCCGTCACTTAAAGCCGCACGCCGCATGGGCGACGTGCGGCTTTCGCTTATTTTTCGTCCCGCTCTTCCTCTTTCTCCAGGCCAAGCGGCACTTCATGATCCAGCCTGTGCGGCTTCAGCAATTGAATATCCAGAATCACATAGGTCATGGTGGTGATAAACAGCGAGATCACGCTGCCGATCACGCCGCTGGTGGTGAAGGTAAAGAAGTTGTACATCACCACCCAGGTCACGCAGATAAACAGCGCCAGCGCGACGTTAATCGCGGAAAACGAATAGTGCGTGGTGCGCGCGCCGAGATCCATTATCTGCTTATAGAGATTGCCGCCGACATACTTCTCCAGCAGCACGATGGAGCGCTCCCAGTTTTGCTGCCGGCGGGCGCTGCTGCGGGTAACAAACAGAAACAGCAGCGACACAAAAAAGCCGGAGAAAGCGAGCAGCACCGGCACCGCCTGCAGCGCGTAGTCGAGGCTTTTATGACCGGTGGTGCGCGAGAGATCCAGCGTCAGCGAAGCGCCCAGCGCGGCATAGAGAAAGACGAACAGCGCCAGAAACAGCGCGTTGCGCTTCCAGTCGCTCTCAACTTCAACGGTTCGCTGCGCCCGCGCGCTTTGCAGCGCCTGGCGTATTGATTCCGCCTGTGCGGAGCCGGGCTCGATCGTCTCTACCGGCTCGCCGAAAAAAGTGTGCAGAAACGGCTCATCCGCTTTTTCAATTATCATTTCTTTTATCCATAAGGTGATACGCGATGGGCACAGTGTAATGGAGGGATAGCGCAGGACAAAGCGCGGCCCTGCATGCGGAGAATTTTCTCAGGTTGCCTCGACGGCGAGTATAGCGTTTTAGCGCTTTTCAGGCGGATATCGCTTTTACTTTCTCTCGCCATTCTGTCGAGGCACGGCTTACTGGCATATCCATTGGGAAGCGGTTACTGGGCGGGGGAATCCAGCTCAGGAATGCCGCTGCTGCGATCGGCGTAGGCAGCCTGAAAGGCCGGGCGTTTTGTCCAGCGCTGCCAGTACGCGTCTAAGAACTCAAAACGCTCGTCGAGTGGCGTGGCATTGATCGGGAATTTCGAGAAGGCGATCGCGGTTGCCAGCGTAATGTCCGAGAAGGTCGGCGCGTCGCCACCAAGCAGCCATTCACGGCCATCTGACAGATGACGATTGACCACGCGGCGTGAGCCAGCGCTTCTTTACGGCAGTGTTCGCCCCAGGCTTCATTTTTGGTCAGTTCAAGCTTGAAGCCGAGGCCGGTATGCAGCACGTGGAACGCTGTCACGATGCGGTACAGGATGTGCACCCACACTCGGTTATCCCACATGCTATCCAGACCCTGTTCCAGTGCCGTCTCTCCCATGATCTTGCGGCCGGGATATGTCTGGTCGAGATAACGAACGATGGCGGCCGTTTCGGCAAGGTAGCTACCGTCAGCCAGTTCAAGGGTGGGCGTTTCGCCCCACGGGTTCATATTCAAATGACGCCAGCCACGCTGTTCGCCTACAGGGGACATGTCATAGATGGTCTCGGCAAAGTGGTCAGCGATGCCTTTTTCGTGCATGAACAGACGCAGACGCTGTGGATTAGGAAAGGCAGAAGGCGAGGTAAAAAGCTGAAGTATAGTCATTATGGTTGATCCTGAAAGTTAGTGGCTGGGCTTGTCTAACTAACGTGCGTTAGGTAAACCTTAGCGGGCGGTTCGATGCACGTCAACATCTATCTAACGTTTGTTAGGTAAATCGGTTGTGTGCCACTGATTGATGAGGGGAGGTTTACCTGCGTGGGGCGCGCTCACAGGGTCTGTATGAGCGAGAAGCGGAAGTAAAGGCAAATCCGTTAGGCAATTATGCTGCAAGCTATCTACTCAGCTTCACTATTTGAAGGATGACTTTTTGGTCATCATCTGCTTCTGGCCTACCTTTTACTGGAATCGCGTCATTCAACAGAAAAACTATCAGCAGAACTCGCCTCTGTTAACGGCGATATTGGTAAAAGCAACTTCACAACAGACTCAATAAATAAGGACAGGGCTTTATGGGCACTGGCAAGGCATATTAACCTTCAGGCTGTAAATCTCTATAAGAAATACGGATATATGCGCATAAAGAATCATGGTCAATAAGTAGGTCGGGAAGAGGCGGTAGGTTTTGCTAAAACCTTATAATGTTGACATAAAATCTAGTCTACCTAAGCTCTGCAGGCTTCTTGCCCGTTTTAGAAACAAGTATTAAAGTCCGCTTCTGGCACAGAGCGGCCTAATAATATATCAATTGCTCTGCTGACAGGCAGACGTCAGCAAACCATGGCGGGGACATACATTGCCAGTTTGAGTGCAGGGGAATCATTTGACGTAAACGTTGAATAGCAAAATGTCCGCGTTATTCCGTCTTTTCCTGTGAGTTTTTTCTCTCCTGAAACCGGTGCCGTTATCACATGCTCGCTCCACCATGCATTAAACTCCGGGCATTCATGGCTGAAACGTTCGACCAGCGCAGTGAAGGTCTTATTGTCCGCATTTCGTGAATAACTGGAATGAAACAGGCCGAGCATTCTCTGCGCCTCTGCAGGCCAGGTGTCCCCAAAAAGGTATCTGGCTTCCTTTGTGGTGAACATGAAAACCATAATATTACGTTCATCTGCGGCCAGCCGGCTGAAGTCAGTGATGAGGTGTTCTGCTGCCGAATTCCACACCAGTACATCCCATCTGTCGTTGGTAATGTAGGCAGGCTCATTTAGCACCCTGACCAGATGCGATAAGCTAGCCGGGACTTCATGTTCGATATCGGTGCTTTTTTTCCGGCCGGTCAGCGTCCTGAGGTGCAGAAATTCCGCATTATTCAGCTGCAGAGCGTTCCCCAGCGCGTTAACTATCCGTTCGGAAAGCGTGTTGACCCGGCCCTGTTCGATTTTTGTATACCATTCCGTACTGATTCCCAGCATGGTTGCCACTTCCTCACGCCTTAAGCCGGGCGTTCGGCGTCTTTCTGGCCCGGTGGAAGGTGGGCGCTGAGGTTTAATCTTTGAGCGTCGTGAACGTAAAAAATGACTGAGCTCAATGTTCTTACCCATTTTTCCATACCTGGTAGTTAATTATACCTGTATAAAACTAGTATATTTTACGCCGCTTTTCGTCACTCTATGATGATTTCGTGTTGTTCCACGCCATCAGGAGAAGAAGATGAAAGCTGCTGTGCTTAGTGCCTTTGGCCACCCCCTTGACGTTAAGGACGTTCCCTCACCGGTGACAGGAACCGGGGAGGTTGTTGTTGATGTGGTTGCGGCGCCCGTGCTCTCCTACACGAATGAAGTACTGAGTGGAGAGAGAAAATATCTTTTACCCACGCCGGTCATACCGGGCTGCGGTGCCATCGGGAAAGTTCACCAGACCGGCCCCGACTCAGCCTGGCTGAAACCGGGCGACTGGGTATTCTGCGATCCTACAGTGCGTTCGCGTGACAACGCGCTGTCGCCAGAAATTGTGCTTCAGGGGTGGAGTGCCCGTGGCGAAGGTGGCCAGAAAATCCAGCAATATCATCTCAATGGCAGTTTTGCTGAACAAATACGTGTCCCGACTGAAAACGCAGTGCCAATTGGCGATATATCGCCTGCAGAAGCGGGGCAGTGGTGTGCTATCAATACGCTGCTTATTGCCTATGGTGGATTGTTATCAATGGATCTGAAAGCGGGGGAGCGCCTGCTGGTCAGTGGTGCAACAGGGAATTTTGGCAGTTCTGCCGTGCTCGCTGCCCTGGCCATGGGGGCTCATAAAGTCATTGCACCGGGCCGTAATGAACGGGTGCTGAGCGATCTTAAAAAACGTTTCGGATCGCGTGTGGAAACGGTCAGGCTCACAGGGATAGCCGAGGATGATATTTCTGCCATGAAACAAGTAGCCGGGGGGCCCATTGATGCGGTCCTTGATTTCCTTCCGCCATCTGCGCAAGCCTCTGTCGCCCGAAATGCGATTATGTCAGTAAGACCTTATGGTCGAGCAGTCCTTATGGGCGGTGTTGGCATGCTGGGCGGAGAAGATCTTTCGTTACCCTATCCCTGGATAATGCGTAACCTCATTACCGTAAAAGGGCAGTGGATGTATGAACCTTCGGCAGTGCATACGCTCTGTGGCCTCATTCGCGCGGGACTGCTTGATCTTAGCCATTATGACGTGACCGAGTTTCCGCTTGAGGAAGTAAATGATTCAGTCGCGCATGCTGCGAAAAATAGCGGGCCGTTTAAACTCACCGTCGTTCGTCCGTGACAAGTGACATCGCGATGGACCGAACTGTTCTCTTATAACTCTCCTGCGTATGAGTTCATTGAACAAGGGGCCTGCTCTGTCGGAAAAGCCGGGCTTTATGCAGTAAGATGGCGATAATAAACGGCGCAGTTAATATGGCGCTTAAATTTGCAGAACATAAGAAATCTTGTATCGTTTTATATATCTTTTTAGCCACCCGCTTTATCAGAGAGGTGCGGTGGCATCCTCTTATGGGCAGTGAGCGAGGGAAATAGCGTTAGAGGCGGCAGACGCGATGATTATTAAGGCGTAAACAGAGAAAGGGCGGCAGTGTGTATGGGGAGCAGGATTTAGTTTTAACGATTGTGAACACGCCCGGTTCATTTATCACTATTAGCGAGGTCCGCCACTGGCACAAAGCGGACATTCATTTTACCCTTTATCAGTCGCAGGGTTCTTTAAAGGGAATTGCCCGTATTGCAGCGCAGGGCAATAAGTGGTTAAGCTTCACAGGCGCCTGTCAGGCTATTTTTGTCCAGGGCAGAGCGCATCTCATATAGCTAAGGCTGAATCACCTTGCCCTGCTCATCAAGCAAATCCGTCAGCAGCGCCGTGCCATCACTCCCCACGCGAAATGCCCCGTATCGAGCCTGCGCGAAACGCTCGCCATGACCCTCCTGAAAGAAATAAGCGTTGGTTCCGACGGTCAGCGAGCCAGAATTGTAATGATATTTCACCCTCAGCTGATTTGCCTGCAGAGGCTCACCCTGATCAAACCGGGCCTGAATCGCATGACGCTGCGCATCGAGGTCAACAATCAGGGTCCCGCTGGTGGGGAGACATGGCGCTGACAGGGGCGCGCGGCAGGCCACCGCCAGTTGATAAAACGTCTGCGCAAGGGGTCGGGTGAGGGCATAATTCAGCGCCATGTAATCACCCTGCATCAGGGAGCGAGGGTCAACCGGCGCAAGAGGTAAAATCATGATCGCGCCCTGTTTCAGCAATTGTTCTTTTTGCCAGATGCTGACATTGACGACCACCAGCGCCAGCGTTATCACCATGCATGCCAGCCATCGGCTCTGTTTACGCATTCTCACTGGCACCTCCAGGCTGTGCGGGTAACACTTTCCTGACTCCCCATGCCAGCCCCAGTAAAACCAGACCGCCAGCCAGCAGAAGCAGCGCTTTGTGCAGCAGTATTATCTCCAGGAAGTAATACCAGCCAATGAGATACAGCACCATGAAACCGCCACTGACCACCAGCAATCCCAGACTTCCCTGATATCGCGCCATCAGAATCAACCACAAGCCCAGCCCAATACCCGGTGCGTAGAGGGCAACAGCCCCGCAGATAAGGGCTGCGGGCAGTGTGATAATCGAAAACAGCGGCTGGCTGTTCTTTTTCTGACTAAGCGCACTCAGCACTAAACCTGCCGCTATTCCTGTGCCTGTCGCAGACTGAAGCAGAGAAAAAGGCGCAGTAGACCAGATGAAATCCGTAAGAAACGCCGCGTTTATCCCGAGGAAACTCAGCAACATCAGGCCCGCCGGGATGCCATACAGCAGGGGATGTACCGCGTCAGCACAGGGCCCTGCCTGTAACCTCAGCTGATGACTGACAATCCAGAGCCACCAAAACATGACCGCCGCCACCAGTATGGAAACAGCAAAGCGACCTGCCGTGGGTGACAGATAAAGCCGGGCCAGTAAATAGCCTGCCAGCACCAGAAAAAAGGTCAGGGCAGTGATGGCCATAAGCCGGTAGGTGCGGTCAGGCATCGCCACTGCCATCACGGCAAGGATTGGCAGCGTACAGAGTGAACTCAGCATTATAAAGCGTACGTCACTGCTCTGGATGTGCAGCACAACGCCGACTATCAGCCCGCACGTCGCCGCAATGGCCCATGCCAGCCCAAGGTGATATTTACCGTCGCGCTCATTGCGCAACAGGCTGCGCGCAATAACGGCGAGAACCAGTGAAGGAAGAATAAAAGTAACAGCGTTCGGGTCATCAAGCAGGTCAGCGATATAGAGCAGCAGTACCATCAGTAACAGCATGATCATTGCGGCGACCCAGCCTCCGACGCTCAGCGCCAGCCTCAGATACCAGGGCAGGTCAGAAGCATGGCCGCGTTGCTGAATCTCCTCAACCTGTGAGACGCTCAGCAAACCCCGCTGACACAGGGTATCTGTCAGCAAGATCAGCTCGGCCGGAGCCTGATCGACAGGACCTTTTTCAGCCAGCTTGCGTTGCCACTTCAGCAGGATGGTACCATTTGCCGCCACCCAGAGAATCATCAGGGTGCCGGTCAGAAACAGGTCACCCGTATCATAGGCTAACAGAAATAACTGCACGATCAGCGCGCAGCCCACAACGGTCAGACTTGCGATGCCCATCGTCAGCATGCAGAGATCCACAAAGCGATAACGGTACAGGTAGTAGCCTGCCAGCAGGGCGATGATCCAGCTGGCCGTAACAGAAGTAAAGTGATGAGCACTATGCCAGTCAGAGATGTTTTCGGCCACGAGGGCGGTCAGCAGCAGCAGTAAAAATCCGGCCATGACCCGCGAAAACCAGCGACTTGCCAGCCAGCTCTCAGGGCGATGCGTTATTGCCCGCCAGGCCAGGACCTCCCTGATAATCAGGCAGGCTGCCAGCAGCGCCAGATAGCCGTAAAGCACCGTCGTCGGGAGCCGGGTGATGCTGTAAGACACGGCGACATCCAGCAGCGAGGTCGGCAACGTGGTGGTGTAGAGCTGGAACGCCAGGTTAGCGATCAGCCAGCTGCAAAACCACAGGCTGTTTTGCCGGGCGATCAACGCCAGCGGCAGAAGAACGCATAACCAGGCCCGGAATAGCTCCCAGCTGTCAGCACCGGTCTGATAAATCTGTCCATAAAGCGCAAACAGGGCGCCGAAACTTAGCCCTGCCGCCAGCAATGCGCCGCGTGCCAGCGTGCCGTACCAGCGCCACCAGACCACCATCGCCAGCGCGACGATCAGCAACTCGGCCAGGGCGAATTTTGCCATCTTCGGTAGCCAGGCCCAGTTCCAGGCAATCAAAAACAGCGATCCGGCAACCAGTGACAGTAATCCCAGAAAGCAAAGAACCGGAATAAGAAACTGACGCCACTGAGTATCTGAAGGCCTGATACCACAGCAAGCAAAGATACGCTGGCAGCTCTCCGGGTTCAGGCTCCCTGTTTTAACCAGGCTAGCGATCTGACGGCAAAGATACGCTGCCGTCCGTGACGGCATCCCGGTTATGCTATCAGGTGCAATCTCGCTCATTCCTTCCCTGCCACTGGTTGCGGTGTGACGTTGATAATGACGTTAACCACTGTTCTTGCCCGCGATTAATCCCTGTGTCGGTCAGTGACGCTCTGCTGAGCGGCTGATTATTTTGCTGAACAAATGTAAACATCTTTTATGGGATAGAACAGCATTAATCAAAGGCGAGCGGTGAACTCAGCGCGATCCACCGCATCCTGATAATCATGCGTATTACTGACCGGAAGCGCCTGCGTTTACTGCTCGCGGAATCTGGATCGCTGTATCTGAACAGACAGGTTCATCCCACTAACCTGACGGGGGAATAATTACCCGGTTAACCGCCAGTGTTTCCCGGCGATTTCATTTTTCTGTCATTTTTATTCTTTAGGCTCGTGGCTTTCCTTAATGGATATAAAAATATGAAAATCAAAGCTATTTCTCTGGTTATCGGTTGTGTGCTCTCTTTTTCAACGTTAGCGGCACAGCCAAAGGCCGAACGTTACATCGTCAGTTTCCCCGAAGGGACGCGCGTGAGCTACAACGGTGCGTTCGCCAGCGCATTTCCTCAGGGGCTGCCGGTGGGGATCGGCTCTGGTTTGCTGTTTACCGGCAAGCAGGGGGAGGCGCTGACCTTCGCGACCGTCACCGATCGCGGGCCAAATGCTGATTCACCTGATGCGGGTAAGAAAGAGTCAAAGATTTTCGTCACGCCGGACTTCGCACCACTGCTAATGAATATTCGGGTGCAGAACGGCAAAGCGGAGGCCACAGATGCCAGACCGTTGCATGACGATAAGGGAAAAATTAACGGATTGCCGTTGCAGGATGGCCTCATTGGATCGACCAATGAAGTGGCGCTAAGCGATACGCTGAAAGTGCTGCAGGGTGATAACCGAGGTCTGGATACAGAAGGCATCACGCCGGATGGGAAGGGCGGGTACTGGCTGTGCGATGAGTATGGTCCGTTCCTGATTAATGTTGATGAGCGTGGCAAAATCCTGGCGATTCACGGGCCGCAGGCTGCCGAGGGAGAGAGATCGATCGCGGGCGGTCTGCCGAACATACTCAAATGGCGTCAGCCCAATCGTGGCTTTGAGGGCATCACCCGCCTGCCGGATGGGCGTATCCTGGCTGCGGTGCAGAGCACGCTGGATATCGACGGTAAAAGTAAAAAGCAGGCGCGTTTTACCCGCCTGGTGAGCTTCGATCCCGCCACTGGAAAAACCGCCATGTATGGTTACCCGATAGACATCGAGGCTTACAGTAAAAACAGCGACGCAAAAATTGGCGACATCGTGGCGATCGACAATCAGCATATTCTGCTGATAGAACAGGGCAGCGACAAAAACGACGCCATGCGCAACCTTGTCTATAAGGTAGATCTCAGCCCGGCTACCGAGCTTTCACCCTTTGATAAGCCTGGCGAGTATCCGGAGTTTAGCGACGAGAAAACGCTGGCCCAGCGCGGCATTAAGCTTGCCGCTAAAACGCAGGTGGTCGATTTACGGCAACTCGGCTGGCAACAGGAGAAGGCCGAAGGGCTGGCGCTGATCGACACTAAAACGCTGGCGGTCACTAATGACAATGACTTTGGTGTTAAAGCGACAATGAAAAACCCGGTTGAAGGTAAGAAGCGTAAGGATTACCAGTTGACCGAGCAGGGAACGCTGACGATAGAGGGTAAGCCGGTTGCAACGACTATCGATCTAAAGCCGCTGAAGAAACCGGAGTCGGACAGTGAGTTGTGGATTATCAGGCTGACGGAATCGCTGAAATAAAATTCAAGGGGATGAAACGTCAATGTCCGCTTCTGGTACAGGGCTGCTGTTGCAGCCCTCGCGAGCGCACAGAATGCGTACTGCACAGCGAATCGTCGAAACCTGACTTTTCAATCCATCCTTGAAAGGTCGCGTACTTTTCCTTCCCGCTCGAGCAGGATGCGATCTCACCCGATATGAGATATCTGAAGAGGTCGCTTCTGGCACAAAACGGACGTTGAAAGCTCCAGCTGATTCAGGGACTATAAGCATTCATTTCATTAGTCTATTCCGGCATTCAGTTGCAGCGTTGCATCCGGGCCTTTATCCATCGTCGAACCTTCCTTTACGGAAATGCTCACATTATTTCCTTTACCTGCGACATATCTTGCCTGCACGCCATAGCGGGCATCAATCTTCACATTATGTAGCGAGACATCCTGGATTGGGGATTCCGGCAGGCCACTGAAAATCATGGCATGGGTCGCGTTGGTCGCCATCACATCTGAGAAGGATATCCCTTTGATTTTTGGCGTTGAAGCCGTAAGCGGGGCCGTTTCTATCGGTTGCGTAAGAGTATGCCCCTGTGCCCCCGCCTGGCCGCTGTAGCTGTTGGTCACCAGAATTGGCGTGTTCACATTGGACATGGTGAGATGACTGGCGATAAGAGGGCCTATGGCATTGCCCCTGTCTCTGGCTGATTTAATGCGCACGCCATTTTCTGTATTCAGGAAGGTGACGCGACTGATCGTCACCTTGCCAATACCGTTCGCGGTTTCACTTCCTACAGAGATACCGTGGCCATCACGCATAATGGAGTCGTAAATGGTGATATCTTTCGATGCTGCTCCCGTGCCGTTAACCAATCCGGACTTAATCGCAATATTGTCATCACCCGTGGCAATATCCATGTTTGAAACAGTAATCTTTCGTGAAGAGACAATGTCCATCCCGTCAGTATTCGGCGAGGTGACAGGATTGGTAATCTTTACTTTGTTCACGATAATATCGACGCTGTTACGAATGACAATGTTCCACATTGGCGAATTAGTCAGGTGTATATTTTCAATCTTACCCTGAATGACATCATTAAGCTCTACAAGCCAGGGGCGTGGAACACCATTCGCCAGGGGAATTCCGGGAAAGCGGTCGTTAAAGCTTTTTTTATTCCCGGCTCTTACTTCGCTACGTATTTTTAATGCTTCAGGCCACCAGGTTTTCTCTCCATCGCCATCCAGTGTGCCTCCGCCCATAATGGTTACATTTTTCACATTGTTGGCGAAGATAAATGCTTCATTCATTTTGGCTGGATGCCCAATAAACGCTGAAATGAATTTTCCTTCCTGATTGCTGGCTTTTAGGGTTGCCCCTTTTTTGATGTTTATCGTGATATTATTTTTTAATTGCAGTGGCCCACTCAACCAGATTCCCGGCGATAGTTGAACCGTTCCTCCACCGCGCTGACTACATTGCTGTATAGCCTGTTGAATAGCATTCGTATTCAGCGTCTCTCCATCTGCTTTACCCCCAAACTCCTGGGGGCGGCAGACTGAAGAGGCGGCTTGCACTAAACAAGACGAAAAAGAAACAAAGCAGACCAGAATCACCAGAGATTTATTCATGCATCCTCAGCAGATTAGGCTATTGTGGGGCCATCGATTAGGGCGGCAAATTTCATGTTATCAAGCGACGTTAATACGCCACCGTCAGTTGTGCACGTATTACTTTCTTTAATTGCTTCCTTATCGAACCAGTGACGGACGTTTGGCATCATAACGCCAGTTATCAATTAAAAATTGCATTGCCACTGCATCGTTTCGGTTCTTATCCGGCAGCGTGTTGTAAAGCGCATGCGCCTGCTCGACGCGTTCCATATTCAACTCAATGCCCAGACCTGAACCAGGTGGCAATTCCAGATAGCCATCGCGGATCTGCGGCGGTTGGTGGGTCAGTTGCTGTCCGTCCTGCCAGATCCAGTGGGTATCAAAGGCGGTCTGACGCTCACCAGGCGCCGCCGCGCCAAGGTGCGCCACCATGGCCAATGAGATATCAAAATGATTGTTGGAGTGACAACCGGTGGTCAGACCCCATTCGTTGCACAACTGCGCCACCACGTTGGCGTTGCGCATCGTCCAGAAGTGCGGATCGGCGAGCGGAATATCTATGGCGTTAAGTTGCAGCGCATGGTGCAGTTGACGCCAGTCGTTAGCGATCATATTGGTAGCGACCGGCACGCCCGTGGCACGTCGGAATTCTGCAAGTGCTTCCCTACCTGAATAGCCCTGTTCTGCACCGCAAGGATCTTCCAGATACGGCACTTTCCCCGCCAGCTGTTTGCCAAAGCGAATCGCTTCATCCAGCGACCAGCTTGCGTTGGGATCGACGGTTACGCGTGCGTCAGGAAATCGCGTCAGCAACGCTTCAACCGTTTCAACTTCCACTTCGCCTGCCATCACACCGCCTTTTAGCTTAAAGTCACGAAAGCCGTATTGCTCAACTGCCGCTTCGGCCAGCCGTTGCACTCCAGCACTGTCCATCGCTGCCTCATGACGCAAACGAAACCAGCCATCCGGCTCCTTATCTCCCGAGCGATAATGCATATTGGTAAGCCTGCGATCGGCGATGTAGAACAAATACCCCAGCACCGGGATACGATCCCGTTGTTTTCCGCTGGCAAGCAAATCTGCTACTGGCAGGTTAAACAGCTTACCTTGCAGGTCCAGTAGCGCAGCCTCAATGGCAGCAGCAGCGTTATAAAACTTCTCCGGATTCATCTGTGGAATATGAATGTCATTGGTATGTGAGGTTTGCTGCTGACGCGCCTCGCTATTAAAGAGCTGGCTCAGCGTGGCATTAAGGCGTAGCAGCGAGCTGCCTTCAATTAAAGGGCGAAACTGCTCCAGCAGCTGCAAGGTAGATGCATGACAGGGCGTTTCGCCAACACCGGTGTGCCCGGCAGAATCGGTCAGGATGACGATAATGCGTGTGAAGAAGCAGTTATGGGCCCCCCCAATATTCAAAAGCATGCTGTCGTAGCCAGCTACCGGTACGATGCGCATGGAGTTAATGACTGGACTGTCCGACATGGTGTTTCTCCTTGTAACCTAAAGATGGGGGAGCCGGTTTGCTGCGCAGCAACAGCCACAGGCCAGTAGCCACTGACACGCTGGTCAGCGCATAGAGGCCACCGGTAGTGCTGCCTGTATGCATTTCAAGATAGCCGAACACCGTAGGCGCGAAAAAACCGCCAAGATTACCAATGGAGTTGATCATCGCAATGCCAGGTGCAGCGATCGCTGCGGGCAGTTCGCTTTGCGGCATCGGCCAGAAGAATGCGGCACTGACTTTGGAACCAATACAAGCCACAATCATTGCCACAAAGCCAAACCACGGCGTGCCAAGCGTGGCCATAAAGGTGCCGCACGCGGCGAGCAACATGGCGATTCCAAGACCTTTATCCAGCTTATCGCGATAACGATCGGTGACTTTACCCAGCAGAAACAGAGCAACGATAGCGAATAACCATGGGATGGCCGTCAGCAATCCGGTTTCAAAACTGTTGAACCCTTGAATGCGTTGGATAATTTGCGGTAACCAGAACACCAGCGTGTAGCCGGTCATGGTCATGGTAAAGAAGATCAAGCAGTAGGAGAGAAGACGGCGATCGGTGATTAACCCCCAGCGACCGTGCGTGACGGCATGCTCTTCACGAGCGGCGTCTTCAAGAGCCAGTTGCTGCGCCAGTGCCTGCTTTTCCGTATCGCTGAGCCATTTTGCCCCTTCTGGTTTCGATACCAGCACCAGCGCCGCCAGCAAGCCGATCGCTATCGATCCACCACCTTCCATGAACATTACCCATTTCCAACCCGCAAGCCCGCCAACATCATGCATCATCAGGATTGCGCCTGTGAGCGGGCCAGAAAACAGGAAAGCGCTGGCGGTTGCACTTAACACCATTGCGGTAGCGCGCCCTCGCCATGCATTTGGCACCCATTGACGGAAATAGAACAGAACGCCAGGGAAGAAGCCCGCCTCAGCTACGCCGAGCAGGAAACGCAGTATATAAAAATGCAGCGGCGTGCTGACAAAACCGGTAAGTACGACCACCGCTCCCCAGGTTATCATAATGCGCGTGAGCCACACGCGTGCGCCGAATTTTTTCAGCATCATATTGCTGGGCACTTCAAACAGCGCATAGCCAATAAAGAAAAGCCCTGCGCCTAAACCAAAAGCAGCGGCGCTAATGCCGGCATCGGTTTGCAATTCGGCTTTGACGAAACCAATGTTGGCGCGGTCAATCTGATTAACGATAAGCATCAGCGCCAGCATTGGAATAATGCGCCGGAAAAATTTGCCTATTGCAGAGGCAATATGAACCTCATGATCGGCTGATAATTCATGGAGTTGTTGTGTCATGCGCCACCTGTAGGGAGAGAAAACACCGCTATAGGTATACGCAGCACAGTGGGTGAGTAGTTATGTGGTTTTGCCCTGGAACGATTAGTCAAATGCGGTGCATTTTTTAAATTTCATGAAGTTATGTAAATTTACCTCGCAGGGTTTCGTGCTGGTTTGTGCGTTGGCTCACTTTAGCGTTATGTCCGCTGCTGGCACGAAGCGGACTACGTCAAGGAGTTATCGGAATACCGAGCGACTCTATTTTGGGTGTTGTGCTTTTTATTCCCATCCCATTTCTTTGTAGGTCTTACTATCTTGTTCAGGAAAACCAGTTTGATATTTTCCCCAGTTACGGAACGCGTAATATTTTTCCATTGCTTCCAGGTAGGAATCTGCGTCACATGTCCACACTAATCTGTAGTCCGGATCCAGCAATTTTCGAGCAGAGTCTCCCTGTGGACCGGCAAGACAAAACAAATCTAAATCATCTTCATTTGTCCATAGCTCGTGCTTCATAATTTTCCCCCATGAAATACCCCCCCTTAATTAAGATATTGCGATGTTATCAACGTCCGCTTCTGGCACAAAGCAGATAACTGCTTTAAGACAAGTTTACTGGATGGTTATGGACGATGGTTTGAGCCTTGTTGGCAACGAGTTTAGAGATTGGCAGTGCTGGGAAACGTCACTTACAAAATCGTAAACGTCTGGCGGGATGACTGCCCAATTTGATGAGGCAACAATAATTTAATATGGGGCACAACTTTCTAAGTGGCGCATGTTTGGGGTATGAGCAAGGCGTGATTAGCGTAGATAAGCGTTCCTGTAATGTCAGATAACTCTGGATAATATTAGCATTATCTTTATCTTCAGATAGTTATAGAAAGTAGTGCAACTTTTCTGAAAAAAACGCAGCAAAGCTCTTCGCTTATAACAAAAATGCAATAAGAAAATCGATCTTTGTTTACACATCTCAGGTTAACACCACGTGCTTTCCTTGTCTGGCAAGGGCTAAGGCTATTGTGCCCTCTATTGCGCAGAGCCGCGAGAAGAGAGGCTTTTGCCACAGAGTTATAACTTACCGCTATAACATATGCCTTTCCATTATCGGCCAGGCCCGTTTAGAGGTGTTATTTTAAGGCTCTGTAAAAACAACATAAGTGACAAAGCGATGGCGTCACATATTATTGATTTTCTTTTAATTGGCAACAATTTTGGTACACCAGAAATGCGTGACGTTTGGTCGGAGCAAAATCGACTGCGGCAGCAGGTGCAGGTCGAGGTTGCGCTGGCGCAGGCAGAAGGCGAACTTGACGTTATTCCGGCGCAGGCGGCAAAAACCATTATCGAACGCGCCGACCCGTCGACGCTGAATATCGACGAAATCGCGCAGCAGGGCGCGCAGATGAAACACTCCCTGATGCCGACGCTGATCGCGCTGCAAAAGCAGTGCGGCGAGGCGGGCGAGTTTATCCACTACGGCGCCACTACTCAGGATATTGTCGACACCGCAACCGTACTGCAGCTGCGCGACGCCTTCGCCATTATTCAGCGCGACGCGACCCAGCTGGCGAACGAGCTCGCCGTCGTCGCCAGACGCTATCAGCATACGCCGATGGTGGGCCGCACCCACGGCATGCAGGCGCTCCCGACGACTTTCGGCTTCAAAGTGGCCGTCTGGCTGGATGAGTTCCTGCGCCATCTGACCCGCCTTAATGAGATTAAACCGCGCACGCTTACCGGCAACATCAATGGCGCCATCTCCACCTACGCCTCGTTCGGCCCGTCAGGTCCGGAAGTGGAAAAGCGCACGCTCGATATTCTCGGGCTGGCGACGCCGAATATCGGCTGGCAGTCGGCGCGCGACCGTTTCTCGGAGTTCGCCTCGGTGGCGGTGCTGATCAGCGGCACGCTGGGCAAAATCGGCAACGAGCTCTACAACCTGATGCGCACCGAGATCAACGAGATTGAGGAGCCGTTCTCCGCCGGCAAAATCGGCTCGACCACCATGCCGCACAAGCGCAACCCCGCCGCGCTGGAAGGGCTGGCCAGCCTGACCGCGCCGGTGCTGAAAAGCGCCGCGCTGATTTATGAGTCGATGCATGTCGAGCACGAGCGCGACGCCATGAGCTGGCGCGCCGAATGGATCGCGCTGCCGGAAATCTGCATTTACCTCTCGGCGCAGCTGCAAAACGCCATCACCATTCTGCGCGGCATGACGGTGAACGAAGCGCGTATGCGCCGCAATCTCGATATGCAGGGCGGCCTGCTGCTGTCGGAAAAAGTGATGTTCGAACTGGGCAAAAAGATGGGCAAGCAGACCGCGCACCACGTGGTGTACGCGTGCGCCATGCAGGCCTGGGAACAGCAGCGCGACTTTAAAGAGACGCTGCGCGCCCATCCGCAGATGGACAACAGCATCAGCGACGACGAACTGAACCGCTGGCTTGATCCGGTGAACTATCTCGGTTCGGCGCCGCGCAAGGTGGATGAGGTGATCGCCGCCGCGCAGGCGTCGGGTCTGCTGGAGATGCGGGCATGAGCGACAGCTTCCGCCAGCTGACCGAGGCTGATACCGCAGCCTATTACGCGCTGGTGCATGCGGCCTATGCGTCCGCGCGCGACATGGGCATTAAATTTGATGCCGCCACGGCCGATGCGGCGCAGATGCAGCGCCATATCGCCACCCACGGCGTCTACGGCATGTTCCGTGACGATGAACTGGTAGCGTCGGTCACGCTGCGTTATCCCTGGGGGCCGCTGCCTGGCCCGTTCGGGCTGCCGCATATCGGCTGGTTCGCCACCGCACCGCACTATCGCGGTCAGCGGCTGGGCGTGAAGATGCTCGACTGGCTGGAGCAGGCGGTGCTGCGCGATCAGCTGCGCGCGCCAGCCTATTCCCTCGGCACCGCCGAGAGCCATCCGTGGCTGATTCAGCTTTACGAGGCGATGGGGTTTGAGAAGGTCAGTAAAAAAGACCTCGGCAAAGGCCACATCACCGTTTACATGCAAAAAAACCTTCATTCACCGCACGCCCGCTAAGCGCGGCTGCAGATAAGAAACCAGGGAGATCACCATGAAAAAAGGGTTAATCGCACTGTCCGTCGTAATGGCGGCCTCACTGCTTAGCGCCTGCGACAACAGCGACAAATCGGCCCAGGGCGGCGCCGACGCAGCCACTATCCGCGTGGGCGCGACCGGTCTGAGCTTTCCCGGCGCGTTCAAAAAAGATGGCAAGCTGACCGGATTCGACGTTGAGATCACCGAAGCGATTGCTAAAGATCTGAACTACAAAATTGAGTGGGTCACCTCTGACTTCAGCGGCCTGATGGGCCAGCTGGAGGGCGGCAAGCTCGATACGGTGGCCAACGTGGTGGCAATCACCCCGGCGCGCCAGGCGAAATATAACTTCTCCACCCCTTACAGCTATTACGGCAGCCAGATCGTCACGAACAAAAGCAATGCCGATATCAACACCCTGGACGACCTGCGCGGCAAAACCATCGCCGGCGTGCTGGGCTCCAATCACCTGGTCAACCTGAAAAAAGCCTTCGGCGATAACGGCGTAACCATCCGCACCTACGAGAGCCGCGACGGCGCGATGAACGACGCCATCAACAACCGCGTGCAGGGCTACGTCAACTCCGGGCCGATCCTGCTGGCGGAGATCAACCAGAAAGGGCTGCCGCTGAAGTTTGTCGGCCAGCCGCTGGTGATCGAGTCGGTCGGTTTTCCGTTCCATAAAGATGAGAAGGGCGACAAGCTGCGCGCCGCATTCGACAAAGAGGTCGATGCGATGCGTAAAGATGGCCGCCTGAAAGCGATCTCGGAAAAATACTTCGGCGAAGATATCACCGCGCAGCCGTCTCACTAAACCTGGCGTTTACTTGTCAACGTTTGCCACCGCCGGGTGGCAAACGTCGTTAAGGGCTTTTTATGAATTTCGATGTTAATTATCTGCTGAAAATCTCGCCGCAAATTCTCAGCTACCTGCCGGTCACCCTGATGCTGGCGGTGGTGTCGATGGCGTGCGCCATGGTGATCGGGCTGGGGCTGTCGCTGCTGCGCAACAGCAAATCCAGGCTGGTGAGCAAGCTGGTGGAGCTTTATATCTCGCTGTTCCGCGGCATGCCGTCGCTGGTGCAGCTGTTTATTATTTACTTCGGCCTGCCGCAGCTCTTCCCGGCGCTGACCGGCATGTCCGCCACCACCGCCGCGATTATCGGCTTCAGCCTGAAGACCTCAGCCTATATGGCGGAGATCTACCGCGCCGGTCTGGCGTCGGTGGATCCTACGCAGATGGAGGCGGGGCTCTCTATCGGCATGCGTCGGGCGCAGATCTACCGCCGCATCATTCTGCCGCAGGCGCTGCTCAACGCGCTGCCCGCCACCGGCAATACCTTTATCTCGCTGATCAAAGATACCTCGGTCGCCTTTGCGCTGGGCGTCTCGGAGATGTTTGCCGAAGGCAAGATGATCGCGGCGGAGTCGCTGCGCTACTTTGAAACCTTCCTCGTAGTAGGTCTGATTTACTGGCTGGTGATTATCGGTTACGCCCGCCTGCAGGCGCTGCTGGAGAAAAAACTCAGTCACTCACTGCAACGCTAAGGCTCTTATGATCAGTGTAAAACAGCTCAATAAACGTTTCGGCGACAAAGTGGTGCTGGACGATATCAGCCTGACCATCGGCGAAGGCGAAGTGGTAGCGATTATCGGGCCCTCCGGCTCCGGCAAGTCGACCCTGCTGCGCTGCCTCAACTTACTGGAAAAGCCGGAGTCCGGCGTGATCCAGATTGGCGATGTGTCGCTTGATACCGCGAACTACAGCGCAAAAGAAGAGCATGCGCTGCGCGGGCAGACCGCCATGGTGTTCCAGAACTACAGCCTGTTTCGCAATAAAACCGCGCTGGAGAACATCACCGAAGGGTTGATCATGGTGAAGAAGATGCCGAAAGCGCAGGCCAGCGAGACCGGCATGCAGTTGCTGGAGCTGGTCGGCATGGCGCCGCAGGCGCATCAGTATCCGATCACTCTCTCCGGCGGTCAGCAGCAGCGCGTCAGCATTGCGCGCGCGCTGGCGGTGAAGCCGCGCGCCATTCTGTTCGACGAGCCGACCTCTGCGCTCGATCCCGAGCGCGTGCACGAGGTGCTGCAGGTGATGAAGAGCCTGGCGCAGCAGAAAACTACCATGGTCATCGTCACGCACGAGATGCAGTTCGCCAAAGAGGTGGCCGATCGCGTCATCTTTATGGCGGATGGCCATATCGTCGAGCAGGGCCCGGCGGAGCAGGTGATCAGCTTCTCCGACAACCCGGTGACGCGCCGCTTTTTGCGCCAGATGACTCACATCGACACCAATGAAGATTTCAATATTTAAGCGCGCCGCCGCAGGCCGTCGCACTTGAAGGAGATAATATGAAAGAGATCCGCGAGCAGGATCGGGCGCTTGCCAGCCAGATCCAGGCGTTCCGCCACGATATGCACCGTTTTCCTGAGCTGTCGAATCAGGAGTTCGAAACCACCAAAAAAATCCGCGCGGCGCTGACCGAGGCGGGCATTCGCATCCTCGATCTGCCGCTGAAAACCGGCCTGGTGGCCGAGGTCGGCGAGGCGGCGGGACCGCTGGTGGTGGTGCGCTCCGATATCGACGCGCTGCCGATTGAAGAGGAGTCGGGCGTCGACTTCGCCTCTGAGCACGCGGGCGTGATGCACGCCTGCGGTCACGATTTCCACACCTCTGCCGCGCTGGGCGCCGCTATTCTGCTGCAGCAGCAGGCGGCGTCGCTGAAAGGGCGCGTGCGCATCCTGTTCCAGGCCGCCGAAGAGACCGGCCTGGGCGCGCCCGACCTGATCGCCACCGGCGCGCTGGACGACGCGGCGGTGATTTTCGGCATCCATAACGATCCGACTTTGCCGGTAGGCGTCGTGGGCGGCAAAGAGGGCGCGCTGACGGCGGGCGTCGACCGCTTTGAAATCAAGGTGGCGGCCAAGGGCGCGCACGCGGCGAAACCGCATGAGGGCAACGATCCCATTATTATCGTGGGACAAATTATCAGCGCGGTGCAGACGCTGATCAGCCGTAACGTGCCGTCAGATCAGAACGCCGTGGTCTCGATCACCCAGATCCACAGCGGCAGCACCTGGAACGTAATCCCCGATACCGCGTACCTGGAGGGCACAGTACGCACCTTCAGCAGCGAGGCGCGCGCGCTGATCGAGCAGCGCTTCCGGGCGCTGCTGGACGGCCTCGCCGCCGCGTTTGGCGCGCAAATCGAATTCCTGTGGCACGCCGGCCCGCCTTCGGTGGTGAATACCGCGGAGTGGGTCGATTTTGCGCTGGAGCAGGCGAGCGACGTCGGTTTCGAGGCGCGCCGCATCGACGCCAGCCCGATTGGCGAAGACTTCGCCTTCTATCAGCAGAAGATCCCCGGCACCTTTATGATGGTCGGCTCCGGCGGCCCCTGGGCGCTGCACCATCCGAAGTTCCGCGTTGACGATAACGCGCTTTTCCCGACCGCGCAGTATCTGGCGCAGCTGGCGGTTAACGCCTTGAATAAGCTGGCCTGATTCTTATCTGTCCGGGGCGAACGCCTGCGCGTTCGCCCTCTCGCCTCGCATTCCCGCGTTTAGCTGCTTAAGTTTTAATCGCCCACGCCGATAAGGTTTTTAACAGCGCTGCTGTTTTATTCGCCTGTATCCGAAAAGTGGGGAAACCAATAATGAAAGCGGATCGCGTTCCGAAAAAGAGATTAAGTACCCGCGCCATGATGCTGCTGACCGGCGCGCTGACCATCGCCACCGGCTTCGCCGTCACGATCGGCGTGCTGAGCTGGCAGTCGGGCCAGGCGCAGCGCACGCTGGCGGAAGCGTATCTGCAACAGATTGCGCGCAGCAAGGCGCTGGAAGTAGAGCAAAGCCTTAACCACGCGCGCGATGTGGCGCAGAGTCTGGGACAAAGTATCATCGCGCTGCCGAATGCCGGCGTGCAGGATCGTCACGTCGCCGACAAGCTGGCTGAGTATGCGCTGCGCAGCAACCCGGATTACCTGTCCATTTCGGTCATCCTGGAGAAAGATGTTTTCGACGGACGCGACGCCGAGTTCGCCGTGCAGAGCGGCCAGCCGCCGGAAGGGCGCTACGCCTGGTTTGTCGATGTCGATCAGGCGGGCAATTATAAAATGCATCCCCTGACTTCCTATCTGACGCCCGGCCAGGGCGATTACTATCTGGTGCCGCAGCGTACGCGCAAGGACTTTCCGACCGAACCCTACAGCTATGCCTATAACGGCGTGCCGACGCTGTTGACCTCGATCACCACGCCGATTATCGATGGCGGCAAACTCTGGGGCGTGGTTACCTCCGATATTTCGCTGGCGAAGCTGCAGCAGCGGGTAAATGAGATCAAACCCTGGCAGGGCGCGGGCTACGCCATGCTGCTCTCCAGCGGCGGTAAGATCGTCTCTTCGCCCGACAAAGCGCAAAATAACCAGCCGTGGAAGGGCGACAAAAGCCGCCTGACCACCGCGGTGACCGAGCAGGAGGATGCGCTGCTCGGCGAAAAAACGCTGATGACCTGGCAGCCGATCGCCATCGGCAACAGCAGCAACGTCTGGTACCTGGGCGTGGCCGCGCCGCTGGATTTAGTGATGAGTAGTGCGCGCCAGCAGCTGCACAACGCCCTCTGGATGATGCTGGCAAGCATTATGCTGGTGAGCCTGCTGCTGGGCGTGGTCTTCAGCCGCATCGTGCTGCGTCCGCTGGGCGGCGAACCCGCCGACGCGGCCGCCTTCGCGCTGGCGGTGGCGGATGGGCAGCTCAATACGCGCATTCCGCTGAAGGCGGGCGACCAGAGCAGCCTGTTCTATGCGCTGCATACCATGCAGGCGCGGCTGATTGCGATGGTCGGCCATATCAAAGAAACCAGCGCCTCGGTGCGCGACGGCGCGGAGGAGATCGCGAAAGGCAATATCAACCTGGCGTCGCGCACCGAGCAGCAGGCCGCCGCGCTGGAGGAGACCGCCGCCAGCATGGAACAACTGACGGCAACGGTGAAACACAACGCCGCCAATGCGCATCAGGCGACGTCGCTGACGGAAAACGCCTCGCAGACCGCGCGCAAAGGCGAGGCGCTGGTGGGCGAAGTGGTACAGACCATGGCGCAAATCAACGACAGCGCGCGCAAGATCGGCGATATCACCGCCATCATCAACAGCATTGCGTTTCAGACCAACATCCTTGCGCTTAACGCGGCGGTGGAAGCGGCGCGCGCCGGCGAGCAGGGCCGCGGTTTCGCCGTGGTGGCGTCTGAGGTGCGCAATCTGGCGCAGCGCAGCGCCTCAGCGGTAAAAGATATTGCCTCGCTGATCGAAGAGTCGACGCAGCGCGTTGACAGCGGCGTCAGCCTGGTGCGCCATGCGGGCGACACCATGCAGGAGATTACCCAGGCTGTGACCTCGGTGCAGGCGATTATCGACGAGATCGCCACCGCTTCCGACGAGCAGAGCCGCGGCATCAGCCAGGTCTCCGTGGCGGTCAACGAGATGGACAGCGTGACGCAGCAGAACGCCGCGCTGGTGCAGGAGATTTCTGCCGCCGCCAGCACGATGGAGGATCACGCCTCGCAGCTGGCGCAGTCGGTCGAACAGTTCCGGCTGGAGGGGCAGCCTGCTTAAGCCTCTGTGGAAAAGCAGCCTCAGGGCTGCTTTTTTCTCAGTACCTTAACTGGCTCAGGTCCTGACTGATTGCGACAGCAAATGGATGGCCTTCATCGCCGCGACACATCAGGATGCCTGGCGCGGTTTAGACATCATCTTCAGGCTATCGCGCGCTCATTCCATGTGTCGCGGTAAATCACATTCCCGTCGACATATTTCCATGTAATAGCTTCATAGCGCATTTCCAGCGTTTCCAGATGGGTGCTGCTCATGCCGTTGGGCGCCAGGTAGGGCGAAACGGTAGTGATTTTTACATTTTCCAAAATAATATTGAAATATTCGACTTCAATACCCGCTTCCAGAATACGATACATTTTAATTGTCCCTTTCTTCATTGGGCGGCCTTCACATACGGCGCGATAAAGAATGGGAGTCGTATTATCAAATTCTTTGACTATCGTGATCGGCCGGTGAATCCGCGTTCCCGTTAACTTACCCCAACTGGGATCAACCGGAATAGTCACGCCGTGAGAGAAAGACTTTAACTCGATAGAGCCTAAGCGCTGTGGCATTGTACAACCACCCATAACGGGTGATCCGTTTTCATCTTCAAGCCAGAGGTGTGCGGGAGTAGACATATTCTTTTCCTTAAAAATTTACGATAACCATTTCCATGACTGTCACCATTTAAACAAAAAAATGACACTGAAGAAAAATAGAGGGATAGTCCAAAGTGGTGCATTGGGAAATAGCCAGATTTGCAATAGTGCAAATGCTATAGTTAACAGTGAAGGTCCGTATAAAGATAATAACGACCTGAAAGTTCTGTAAAAAAGTCTATAGATAAAGTGCCGAAGCATTAGCGAATCATCCCTGAAATGATATCGGCAACTTTAGAATCTGAGATCCATTGTTCGATAGTGCTGTTAACACGCTCGAAAAGTGGTTCTATCAGAAAATACATCATCTCTAAATCCTGACTATATAAAGCAGAGTAATAAACTGGATTGGTAAATTTTAGGCGGTTTGCGCTATTCGCCGCTTTCTGGACGATACCATAAATTCCGATGCCGCTAATAATACTGGACGCGCGGCCTCCCACTGATGCGCTCAACTCAAGATTCATATTCATGCCTGCGGCGGCGGCAGATGCCGTTGCGAGTGCAAAACCAGTAACTGTTAGAGAACTTGAAGCAATATGAATATTAACATCCATCAATAAGGTTTTTATATGTTGTAATTGATCGTTAGTCTTATGTCTAAAAATTTCCTAGAAATATATTCTCAGCATCTCACTAATAATATCTTCGTGCTGTAAAAGGCGTAATACGCCTAGAGCAAATCGATAATCCTCATTTTTCTGGCTTTCACATACGTCGTAATAGTCCTCAGTAAAACAGGACGTGTAATAAAGCGCGCGTCTTGCACCTGCTCCAATCGTATCCATCTGCTCTAAAATGGCATGGCGAACGCCCGTTATTGCATGGTCGAGTTTTAAGGCCAGTATATTATTCGATTGCAAATAACTGATAATGTCATCTTTGTAAGACATAGCCCTCTCCTTTTGGCTGTGGACCTACTGGGTTAACCATCCCTTCAGCTCTGGGCTTAACGTCACAACCCAGGGAGGCAACCCTATAACCCTGCTAAATATAATGTCTCTTTGGTCAATATGTAAACAGTGAAGTTGTTCCTTATAGGGTCGACGTTATCTTTCAACATAAGGGCTGAAAAGAGGCTGATCTTCAGGTCTGCCTAAGCAAAAAAAAGCAGCCGTGAGGCTGCTTTTTTACTGCCGGCACTCAGCCTGGCCAGCGCGACTGCCGAATGATGCTGCAAAAATTAAGCGGCGCGAAGCCAGGCTGCTTGTCCGCGATCACGTCTGCCTTGACGTTGCCGAAGGTGGTTTGCGGTTTGTGTTGAATGCCGTCGTAAAAGGCCTGAATAATCTCCTCTTTAAACGCGGCGCTGCGCGGATGCTGGCTGACCACCGCCTCGCGCGCCTCGTCGCTAAACGCGTCGTAGCGAAGGCCCAGCACGTCCATTTCAACGCCTGCGGTTAGCAGCGCAATCTCCGCCGCCATAAATTCAGGAATGCCGGGCGTGGTGTGCAGGGCGATCGCCGTCCAGACCTTGTCGATATCGCTTTGCGCAATGCCGTAACCGGCCAGGAAAGCTTTCGCCGCGTCTGCGCCGTCTACCTCGAAACGTTTGTCGCAGCTGCAGTGCTCCTGCGTCAGGCCGATATCGTGAAACATGCAGCCGACATAGAGCAGTTCGCGATCGACCTTCAGCCCGCGCTGCTGGCCCGCCAGCGCGCCCCAGTAGTAAACGCGGCTGGAGTGGTGGAACAGTAAATCGGATTCGCTGTCGCGGATAAAGGCGGTCGCGTCACGGGCGAGCTGCGTGTCAGGAATGGCAATACCGTTTATATGAAAGCACATCAGGATTCTCCAGTGGGGTTAACTGCCCGTGAGCATAAAACGGATGAACGCTGTCTCAAATTGTATTATAACGATGATTCAGGACATAACAGCCGTTCAGGACACCCCGTCATCATGTCTCATTCCGTTACCCTGTTCGCGCTGCCCGGCGCGCAGCTGCTGGACGTTTCCGGCCCGCTCGACGTATTCGCCGAGGCGAACCGCGCGCTGCGGCGCCCGTTTTACCGCCTGTACGTCATGGCGCTGGAGGCCAGCGCCATTACCGCCTCGTCCGGCGTGCGGCTTAGCGCCGATTTCCTGCTGCGCGAGGCGGCACGTCATCCGATCGATACGCTGCTGGTGGCGGGTGCGCCGGATGCGCAACAGCGCTATTTAAACGAGGCGCAGTGCGCGCAGCTGAGTGCCATCTGCGCGCGCAGCCAGCGCTACGGCTCCGTTTGCAGCGGCGCGCTGCTGCTGGCGCAAACCGGGCTGCTGCGCCAGCGGCGCGTAACGACGCACTGGGCCTGCGCCGATCTACTGGCGCAGCGCTGCCCCGAGGCGCGGGTCGAGCCGGACGCGCTCTGTGTCGCCGACGGGCCGCTGCGCACCTCGGCGGGCGTGACCGCGGGGATGGATCTGGCGCTGCGGCTGGTGGAGGAGGATTTAGGCCGCGAGGTGGCGGAAGAGGTGGCAGCAACCCTGGTGATGTTTTTCCGGCGTCCGGTCAATCAGGGCCACTTCGCCCGGCGCAACAGCATATCCCTCAGCGGCCGCGCCGCGCTGCAGGAGCTGCAACGCTGGGCGCTGGCCCATTTGCCAGAGATTAGCGGCGTGCAGGACCTGGCGGGGCATATCGATCTCAGCGTGCGTCATCTCGGCCGCCTGTTCCGCCAGGAGCTGGATATGCAGCCGGGAAGCTGGCTGGAGGATGCCCGTATTGAAAAGGCGCGCGAACTGCTGGAAGCGGGGCGGCTGCCGCTCAAGGCGATTCCCGCAGCCTGTGGCTATCGCAGTGGCGACGTCATGCGCCGCGCTTTCGCGAAACGCACCGGCATGACGCCGGCGGTATATCGACGTCTGTTCTTACAGACATCCGCCGCGCCGAGAATAACCTCTTCTCGTTAAACGAAAACGCCCCGAATAAACGGGGCGTTGTCAGCGCCTGACTGCAGCAAAAATTGACCCACTCGCTGCTCAGGTGTCCAGCTCCACTTTAATCCAGCCGGGTTCGCGTTTGTCGAACGCCTCATAAGCCTTAATGACATCCGCAATCGGCTCGACTTTGGTCAGCACTTTGGCAGGATCGATAACGCCGCTGCGCGTCAGCTCCAGCAGATAGGGAATATGGGTATGGTGGTTGCAGTTGCCCATTTTAAGGGTCAGGTTCTTGTTCATCGCTTTACCGATGGGGAAGATCTCCGCCGCAGGAGGATAAACGCCAATGATGCTGATGCGGCCCGCCTTTTTCACGCCCGCGATCGCCCATTCCAGCGCCTGGGTCGGCGCATCGCCCGGCACCCAGTTGCCATCCTGCGGATCGGTTTCAGGCGCCACCTGAGCCACCTCTTCGCTGAATTTCTCCGCTTTCTCTTCGGCCTCCTCGCTGGCCGGGCCGTGATGAGCGTGCTGACTGTCAACGCCTACCGCGTCGATGGCGCAGTCCGCGCCGGTGCCGCCGGTCAGCCTTTTGATCGCCGCCACCGGATCTTCGCGTTCGAAGTTAACCGGGTACGCGCCCTGCTGGCGCGCCATCGCCAGGCGATCCTCGTGACAGTCCACCGCAATCACCCGCGCCGCGCCCATCAGCAGGGCGCTGGCGATGGCGAACTGCCCGACCGGCCCGCAGCCGAACACCACGACGATATCGCCGCGCGTGATATCGGCCAGCTCAGCGCCGAACCAGGCGGTCGGAAAGATATCGCTGATCAGGATGGCCTGATCGTCGGTCACGCCGTCAGGAATTTTTACCAGCGTATTGGCGGCGAAAGGAATGCGCGCCTTTTCCGCCTGTAAGCCGTTTACCGGGCCGGTGGCTTTGGGGCCGCCGAAAAAGCAGGTGCCCGCCTCAGGGCCGTTAGGATTAGCATTGTCGCACTGTGCGGTATGCCCGGCGCGGCAGGGGGGACAAACGCCGCAGGAGACGGTGGAGCAGACCACCACGCGATCGCCCGGACTGAAGTTGCGCACCTCGTCGCCTACCTCTTCAACGATGCCGACCGCCTCGTGGCCAAGAATGGTGCCGGGCTGCATATCGCTAAAGGTGCCGCGAATAAAATGCAGATCCGTGCCGCAGATCGCCGAGGCGGTAATACGAATGACGGCATCGCCCGGTTGTTCGATTTGCGGATCGGGAACGGTATCCAGCTGAATATTTCCCACGCCGTGCCAGACAAGTGCTTTCATTCTTTCCCTCTGCTGCTTAAATATCGTTTGCTGGAAACCAGCCGGACTTAAAAGTATAGAAAGCGTCAGAAATCCTGCCCGGCCGATAAATAAGCACAACGGTTAGCAATGATTAACACTTTTTGCGATCTTTATTATGAGAAAGACATCAATTTGAAAATTAAGGGTTTTGATGAGTGTGTGACAGACGGGTTGCCGCAAATTTAGTCAGGATCGCATTAATAAACGAAGCCGTTAAATGGCAGGCAATTTAATTACCGCTAAGCTCAAGACATAACTTTACATAATAAACAAAAAGCACGCTGGCGGATGCCAATTGCAATGTCGAGAACGAGGCGTTAAATGTCAGAGAAAACCTGTACCATTATTTATAATGGCGAGCCCCTGGTGGGCGCCGTTAATCAGCCCTTGATCGACTTTCTCACCGAGCAGGGAAAAAAACTTCCTCACGTCTGTTACCACCCGGCGCTGCAGCCGCTGGAGAGCTGTGATGTCTGCTGGGTAGAAGCCAACGGCGAAAAGGTGCGCGGCTGTACGCTGCGCACTTTCCAGGGGTTGGAAATCAACAGCGAAGGGGAGTGGCCGCGCGCCGCGCAGCAGGAAGGCATGGATCGCATCCTGAATCGCCACGAGCTTTACTGTACGGTCTGCGAGCACAACACCGGCGATTGTACGCTGCATAACACCGTCGCGGATATGCATATCCCGATTCAGTATTATCCCTACCAGCGCAAGCCTACCAGCAAGGATCATTCCAATCCCTTTTACACCTACGATCCCGACCAGTGCATTCTCTGCGGACGCTGCGTCGAGGCGTGTCAGAACGTCGAGGTAAACGAGACGCTGAGCATCGATTACACCCAGGAGCATCCGCGCGTCTTGTGGGACGGCGGCACGCAGATTGCCGGATCGAGCTGCGTCAGCTGCGGCCATTGCGTGACGGTCTGCCCCTGCAACGCGCTGCTGGAGAAGACCATGCAGCCCGACGCCGGGCCGTTCACCGCGATGGATGAAGGGCTGAAGCGCCCGATGATCGACTTCGTCAAATCGCTGGAGAACAGCATCGGCATGGAGCCGATCACCGGCATCTCGCTGATCGACGACGCGCTGCGTCAGGCGGAAATTAAGCGCACCAAAACGGTCTGCACCTACTGCGGCGTGGGCTGCAGCTTCGAAATCTGGACGCGCGATCGGCATATCCTGAAGGTGCAGCCGGTCGCGGAGGCGCCCGCCAACGGCATTTCCACCTGCGTTAAAGGCAAGTTCGGCTGGGATTTCGTTAACAGCCCGCAGCGCCTGACCACGCCGCTGATCCGCGAAAACGGCCGCTTCCGTCCCGCCAGCTGGGACGAGGCGCTGGATCGTGTGGCGCAGGGGCTGCGCGACGTGGCGCGTCAGTACGGCGGCGACGCTATCGGCTTTATCGGCTCCAGCAAGGCCAGCAACGAAGAGGCCTATCTGACCCAGAAAATCGCCCGCCTGATTTTCGGCACCAATAATGTCGACAACTCGTCGCGCTACTGCCAGAACCCGGCGACCGAAGGACTGTTCCGCACCGTGGGTTACGGCGGCGACGCGGGCACCATTCGCGACCTGCAAAAAACCGAGCTGATTATCACCGTCGGCAGCAACCTGGCGGAGAACCATCCGGTTATCGCCTCGCACATCAAGCAGAGCCACAAGCATCGCGGGCAGAAGCTGCTGGTGGTGGATCCGCGCAAACATGAGATGGCCGAGCGCGCCGACCAGTTCCTGCGCATCAAGCCTGGCACCGATATGGTGTGGGCCTCGGCGATGGCGAAATATATGTTCGATCACGGCTATGCCGACGAGGCATTCCTGGCGCAGCGCGTCAATCAGGTCGAGGAGTATCGCGCGTCGCTGGCGTCTTTTACCCTGGCCTTCGCCAGCGAAGTCACCGGCCTGAGCGTGGAAGAACTCACTTCGGCGGCGGAGATGATTGGCCAGGCGGGCAGCGTTTGCCTGCTGTGGGCGATGGGCATTACCCAGCACAGCCACGGCGCGGACACCAGCACAGCGCTGTCGAATCTGCTGCTGGTGACCGGCAACTACGGGCGTCCAGGCACCGGCGGCTATCCGATGCGCGGCCACAACAACGTGCAGGGCGCGAGCGATTTCGGCTGCCTCAGCAACGTCTATCCCGGTTATGAAAAAGTCTCCGATCCCTTGATACGCGAGAAATGGGCGCGCGCCTGGGGCGTGACGCCAGAGGAACTCTCTGACCAGCCCGGCGCAGATAACTTTATGATGGTGCAGCATGCGCACGAAGGGAAACTGCGCGCCATGTATATCACCGGTGAAGAGACCGCGTTCTCCGATGCGGATTCCACCAACGTGCATGAAGCTTTCAGCCGCCTCGACTTTATGGTGGTACAGGATATTTTCATGAGCCGCACCGCCGAGTTCGCCGATGTGGTGCTGCCCGGCTCGCCGAGCGTGGAAAAAGAGGGCACCTTCGTCAACACCGAGCGCCGCATCCAGCACTTCTCGCCGGCAATGGATCCGCTGGGCGATAGCCGCCCTGACTGGTGGATTTTCACCGAGCTGGCTGCACGGCTGGGTCATCACTGGAACTACCCCAACCCGGGCGCCATTATGGCGGAAGCGGCCGGCATCGCGGAGATCTTCGCCGGCGTCAGCTACGAGCGGCTGGTGGGCTGGCAGTCGCAGATCTGGCCGGTAACGCCGGACGGCGAGAGCACGCCGCTGCTCTATACCGATAAATTCAAGTTCCCGGACGGCAAGGCGCGGCTCTATCCACTTGAGTGGCAGCGGCCAATGGAAGAGGCGGACGCGGAATACGATCTGATGCTGGATAACGGCCGCATGCTGGAGCATTTTCAGTCCACTAACCAGACCGGCCAGGGCGGTCGCATGATGTCGCTCTCGCCTAACTGGTTCGTGGAGATCTCCCCGCAGCTGGCGCAGGCGCGCGGGCTGCAGGAGGGCGAGTGGGTCACGCTGACATCGCGGCGCGGCAAGGTAGAGGTACCGGTGGTGGTGACCGATCGCGTGGCGGGCAACGTGCTCTTTATTCCGATCCATCACGGCAAGCCGGGCGTCAACGGCCTGACGGGCGAGCATCACGATCCCGACGTCAACACCCCGGCGTACAAAGAGATTGCCGTCAATATGACAAAACTGGCGCGCACGCCGCAGCCGAATCCGATTCCACGCCATAATTTCCGCCACGGCCAGCGCACGCCGTTGGATCATCTGCCCATTGAGCAGAAATGGCAGCAGGAAGGCTATGTTGAGCCGCCTGAACACGTTGAACACCCGGAGAAATTCTAATGGCCGAACGTCTTTCCTATACCGTGCCGCCGACGCGCACTGAGAAAACCGCGCAGGAAGCGATGGATGAACTGGTGGAAAACCTGCATGAGCACGGTTTTCTGCGGCTGGCGAACGACGCCATCAAGGCCAATAACGATATCGGCAAAATTCTGGTTGCCGGTCTGAACCGACCCGGCACGCAGAGCGCGCTGCAGAATATATCGCTGATCCTGATGACGCTGAGCACCATTCCGCCGGAGCGGCTTAACCATATTTTGCTGGCATTGCGCGACGCGGCGATGGCGATGAAGCCCGCCAGTGACGCCACGCAGCAGGAAGGCGGCGCTGCGCCCGGCATTCGCGGCGTGCTGCATCTGCTGAATGACGAGAAGCTATGGCAGGGGCTGCGGCCGCTGTTCGCCGCGCTGGAGGCGTTTTCCGCCGGCATGCAGCGCGAGGAGGAGAAGCCGATCACCCGCTACAGCGGAAAGCCGAGCAATGAGTGACGCGGAATGGGTGCTGCTGCTGTCGCGCGGCCAGTTCGCCCTGACGATGGGTATGCATATCACCCTGGCGGCGCTGACGCTGGGGCTGGCGCCCTTTCTGCTCTGGTTCGAAGCGCGCTGGCTGTGGGGAAAACAGCCGGGCGCGCGCGAGGCGCTGCACTTCTGGCTGAAAATTTTTGCGCTGACGGTGGCGATCGGCGCGGTGTCAGGCGTGGTGATGGAGGTGCAGTTCGGCACGCACTGGTCCGGGCTGTCGCAAAAGGTGGGCGGGGTCATCGGCCCCCTGCTGTTCTACGAGGTGCTGGTGGCTTTTTTTCTCGAGTCGGGACTGACCGGCGTCATGCTGTTCGGCATGGACAAAATCAAACCGGGCCTGCACTTTATCGTCACCTGCTTTGTCACGCTTGGCGTGCTGCTGAGCGCCTTCTGGATCCTGGCCGCCAACTCCTGGCTACAGACGCCGACCGGCTTTACGCGCGACGAGAGCGGACGCTTTCTGCCGGAAAGCTGGGCAATGGTACTCTCGGCGCCATCGTTTCCCTTTCGCTTTAGCCATATGCTGCTGGCCTCGCTGATTGCCGTGGCCTTTATGATCGCGGGCGTGGCGGCGCGCCGTTTACTGCTCGATGCTCAGGAGCAGGCGGCGCGGCGCATGCTGACGGCCGCGCTGACGTTCACGCTGGTGGCGGTGCCGCTTCAGGTGGTGGTCGGCGATCTGCACGGGGAGAACACGCTGGCGCACCAGCCCGCCAAGCTGGCTGCGATAGAAGGCAGCTGGCATCCGCCTGTGGCGAACGAGGGCGAGCCGCTGCGGCTGTTCGCCTGGCCTGACCAGCAGGCGCAGCGCAACCGGCTGGAGGTGGCGATCCCCGATATCGCCTCGCTCTATTTGCGCCATAACCTCACCGGCCACATTAAAAGCTTGAGCGAGTTCGATGCGCAAAGCCTGCCGCCGGTCGCGCCGGTTTTTTTCGCCTTTCGCCTGATGGTGGGGCTGGGCGTGGTGATGCTGCTCGCCAGCCTGGTGGCGAACGTGCAGCACTGGCGTGGACGGCTGACCACCTCGCGCCGCCTGCTGCGCATGCTGGTATGGCTCTCGCCGGCGGGCTTTATCGCCATGCTGTCAGGCTGGCTGGTGACGGAAATCGGCCGTCAGCCCTGGACGGTCTACGGCATGCTGCGCACCGCTGACAGCATTTCCCCACTGTCGCTCTCTACTACCGTGGCGGTCCTCGCCGCCGTTGTGGTGATTTACGGCCTGAGCTTTGCGTTAGGGCTGCGCTATCTGCTGCGGCTGGTTTCATCGCCGCTGCAGCCAAAAGGTGACGTTGTCACTCAAGAGATCAGGACATCGCCATGACGCTCGCCGATTTCGCGGCGCTGGCGCTGCTACTCTCCATGCTGATCTATGTGCTGCTTGACGGCACCGACCTCGGCGTCGGCATGCTCTTTCCCTGCTTTCAAGAGGAGTCGCAGCGCAGGCGGATGGTGAACAGCATCCTGCCTGTCTGGGACGCCAACGAAACCTGGCTGGTGCTGCTGGCGGGCGGCATGTTCGCGCTCTTCCCGGCGGTCTACAGCCTTTTGTTCAATGCGCTCTGCGGCCCGGTCTTTGCTATGGTGCTGGCGCTGTTTCTGCGCGGGCTGGCGCTGGAGTATCGGGCACAGGCGCAGGAAGCCTTCCGCCACTGGCTGGATCGGCTGATGTGCGCCAGCTCGGCCGTGGCGGCCTTTCTTCAGGGGTGGTGCGCAGGCGTGGTCTTCAGCGCGGAGCCGCAGCGCGGCCTGGAGATTGGTTTCTCTCTGACGCCGCTGCTGTGCGGGCTGGGGCTGGTGGTGATCTATCTGCTGCTTAGCTGCTGCTGGATCCGCTGGCGCATCGGCGAGGATGTCGAGGAGCGCGCCAGCGCGCTGGCCTGGCTGTGCTGGGTGCTGTCGCTGGTGCTGTTTCTGTCGGTGCTGCTGCTTAACCGCGATATCTGGATGACCGCCTGGCAGCGCTGGCCAGGCAAAATTGCCGCCGCGCTGATTTTCCTCTGCTGGCTGGCCCAGCTGCTGGCGCTGTGGCGCGGTCGGGCGACCTGGCAGCTGGCGCTGACGCTTGGGCTGATTACGGCGGTGTTTGCCGGCGTCGCCTGCGGTTTTTACCCCTGGCTTATCCCGTACCAGCACGATCTGCATCGCAGCGCCGCTTCGTCCACGACGCAGCGCTTTGTGCTGATCGGCGCCGCCATTGTGATGCCGCTGACGCTGCTCTATCACAGCTGGGCATTCTGGGTATTCCGCGGCAAAGTGCGCTAGGCCTTGCCGCTCTCCGTTTGCTGCTGCCGTGCCAGAGTGCGCGCCAGAAGTGACGAGTAGAGCGGCTTGCCGCCGAGGAACTGCGCCAGCAGCGTCGCGCCCAGCCCGGTGACGATCATCGGCAGGATCAGCTGATAGTTATCGGTCATCTCCAGCACCAGCACGATGCCGGTCAGCGGCGCGCGCACCGACGCGGCCAGCAGCGCGCCCATGCCGGCGATGGCGAAGGTGGCGGGCTGCAAATGGTAGAGCGGGAAAAGGTCTGCCATCAGCACGCCGAAGGCGGTGCCCAGCACGGTGCCCAGCGCCAGCATTGGCGCGAAAATGCCACCCGGCGCGCCAGAGCTGAAGCAGAGCAGCGTGGTGAACAACCGCACCACAAAGATCACCAGCAGCACGCCGAAGGTATAATGGCCGCCGGTCGCCTGCGGGATCAGCTCGAACCCGCCGCCTGCGCCCGGCGCGAACCACAGCGCCAGCAGACCGCAGCTGCCGCCGAGCGCGCCGCCGGTGACGACCGCGCGCCAGATCCGCCCGGCATAGAGGCGGGCGAAGGCGTCCTGACAGACAAAAATCAACCGGTTGAGCAAGACGCCCACCATACCGAACAGCATACCCAGCACCAGATAGAGCCACAGCGTCTCTACCGGCGCGTCCGCCAGCTTGCCGACGGAGATCACCGGATGCGCGCCGTTGATCAGGCGGAAGACAATGCTCGCCATAATGACGCCGGTGAAGACCGCTTTGATGGAAATGAGGTTGTAGCGAAACTGCGGCCGCATCTCTTCGATGATAAAAAGGATGCCCGCCAGCGGCGCGTTAAAGGCGGCCGCCAGCCCGGCCGCCGCGCCGGTCGCCAGCAGCGAGTGGCGCGCTTCGTCGCTGCGGATACGCAGCAGATCGAGCACCATGCGGCCGATATTACCGCCAAGCTGCACCGTTGGACCCTCGCGACCGAGCACCATGCCCGCGCCCAGCGTCCCCATACCGCCGAAAAACTTCACCGGGATAACGCGCCACCAGCGTACGGGACGCAGCTCCTCCAGCGCGCCTTCGATTTCAGGGATGCCGGAGCCTGCGGCTTCCGGCGCAAAGCGGCGCACAAGGAAATAGCCCACCATCGCCAGCAGCGCGGAGAGCGCAAACGCCAGCGCGTAGAGCGTCCAGCCGCTGAACAGCGTCGGATCCGCCAGCGACAGACGCCAGTGCTGCACCCAGTGGACCGCGCTGGCGAATGCGCTACCGACCAGCCCGACAATGACGCCGACCAGCGCGGCGGAGATAAGCACCGCGACAGGGGTTTTATCGCGGTTAAGCAACGCCCGGAACATGCGGTTGCGCGCCGGGATCGACTGAGGAACGTTAACTGAGGAGTGCGTTTCGTTATTCACTGTCATTCACTGCTGCAGAAAAGGAGAGCTGAAGTGTACTGCAATCGCCATTTCCCGTCCTGCATTGCGATCCTTTGATCGCAGACGCGCAGCAGCAGGGCGGCTACTCCGCTTCAACCGTCTCCTCAATCATCTCTTCGCCCTGATTATGAATATTGCCGACCTTCTTCGTCACCGGATGCCAGCGAAACGCCGTCTCCGGCAGCGCCGCCTGCTCGGCGATGTTTTGCGCCCGTTCAGGCGAGGTTTCCTCGCTGAGCCACTCCTCGACCGCGTCGGCGCGCAGCACCAGCGGACGACGATCGTGAATATCGACCATGCCTTTGTTGCTGGCCGCGGTGACGATAACGAAACCCTCATGCCCGTGCTCTTTATCAAAGGGCGCCTTGCCGATGGCGGCGAAAAAGAGCGGCTCGCCCTGTTGATGGTAGATAAAAAAGGGCTGCTTACGGCTACCCTCTTTTTTCCATTCGAACCAGCCGTCGGCAGGCACGACGGCTCGACCATGCTGCCACAGCGGCTTGAACATGCGTCCGCTGGGCGCGGTTTCGCTGCGCGCGTTGATCAGCGGCTGCTTGTGCCACCACTCGGGGCCGTAGCCCCAGAACACCGGATCGAGATGCAGGTGCTCGTCGCGCATGTTGAGCAACAGCACGCGGGTCCCTGGCGCGACGTTGTAGCGCGCTATCGGCTCGGGATCGTAAATCAGCTCGTCGTCTGCGATGCCGAGCGCGTCAAAATAGTCGTTCCGGCTGCGGTACTGTGCAAAGCGTCCACACATAGTTGTTACCTCCGCTGTAAGCATAGCCTGCCAGGCGGCGGTATGAATTCATTACTCAAGCTTACCGATCTTTGTCCGTTAATAGTGTCAGGTTGTCTTGCGCAGCGCTGACGCAAGAAAAGAGGCGGCGTGAGATGCATGAGGGACGTTAAAAAAGGAAAGGCCAGTGAACATCAAGACTATTGCAGCAGGCACCATTGCTATCACGCTCCTTGCAGGATGCGCAGGCGGCAAAAAACCCACGGTAGTTAAAGGCTCAGGCGGAAGCAGCCTGGAGGTACTTACTACCCTGGCGCAGACCGATATGAACGGCAACCGTTATGCCGACGCTCACCTGCGCGTCGTTGGACCTGGCTCCACCGGCGTGGTTGCGGGCCTGACTGCGGTAGGCGCGTTGCTGGGCGGTGCCAGCATCAGCTCCGATATGTTTGATAAAAAGGGGTATCGGGGCACGACAGTAGACGCGATGCCGGAGCCGACCAGCCGCTACTTCGCGCCTAAGGCTGAAGCGAAAATCGCGCAATATTTAGATAAAAACGGCGGAAGCTATGCCTGGCAGCACGCGCTGATTATCGGCGCGTCAAGCTGGTCTCTGGTCTATACGGATTTATCCTCCGCTAACAGCAATTACGACCTTTCTTACCGCGTAATCTTCTATAAGCGCCCTGAAGGCGGCACGGTGTTTAGCGCCTTTACGGTCGCAAGCTGCGAGCCTGCCGCGAAAACCGCGCCGCTGGCTGAATGGCAGGCGAACAATTATCAGAAAGTGACGCAGGAGACAGAGAAAATGATGGATGCCTGCCTGCTGGAACTTGATAATCAGCTGCCGCGGCTGTTGAAAAAGCCCTCCTGACGCGCGGTTTAGGATAAAGACGCTGCGCCGTATCGGCAGCGTTTTCCAAAAGCGCAAAAGGCCTAACCGGCAACCTCATACCATTAAGCATTATTTTTGTAATAGTTTACCTATGGCGATAAAGTTCAACTATTAGTCAATTTATGGCGGAAAAAACAAACCGCTTCTACTAAAAAGTTCGAAATAGAACGCCTTCGTGCTGAAGTTGCTCTCAAGCGCAGCGCCTAATCCCAGCTTAAAATCTATTTACGCTCATCTCCCGCTATTACCGCAAAAACTGACTATCCTTCTATTAAATAAATGACTTTCAGGAGGGAAGATGAAGTTTTTCTATTTCGTTTCGCTTATCGCCGCTGCCGGTTATCTGCTGGCTTTTCTGCCTAAACTCCGAACCAAACGTGAACCCGTCGCCTATTGGGGGTGCTGGATTTACCTGGCGGCAAACGCCATTTACTGGGCGATCTATGCGCTACGTTATTATTTCCATTTTTAACCGCAGAAATAGTCTGCCGCAGGAGAAGAGATGTCTGAAAATAAACGTGACCTGATGCCTTACCTACTTTATTACTGCCAGTCGCGCCTGCTGGTGGAAAATATTGACGGTCATGTGGTCGATATCGGCGGCGCCGAGCTGGTCGGCGGCAAACTGCGCTGGCAGCTCGACGGCAAAGAGGCGAAAGGCACCACGGAAAATGAGGCTGATGAGATGCTGAATGATGTCGCCCGGCACCTGAGCTTTTTATTTGTCGACGGCCAGTTCACCAGCCTCCCGGACGTGCGCGGCGAATATGGCGACCGCCTCGATAACGCGCCGTCGCGCGAAATTTCGCTGTCGGAGCTTAACGACAGCGATGAAGGTATCGTGCGTTAACCGTTGCCAGGCTGCCATCGGCAGCCTGGACAGCTGCGCTAGCTGGCGGCGCGCTGCGACGCCATGCCCGGCACCAGAATCACCTTGCGGCAGTCATCCTTACGCTTCTCAAAGATCTCATAGCCGTGCGCGGCGTCTTCAAGCGGCATATGGTGGGTAACGATCTCTTCCGGCGTCAGCAATCCCTGCTCGATCAGCGACAGCAGGCGCGGCAAATAGGCCTGCACGTGCGTTTGTCCCATCTTGAACGTTAGCCCTTTATCAAAGGCGTCGCCGAACATAAAGCCGTGAATAAAGCCGGCATAAACGCCAGGCACGCTCACCACGCCGCCGCGCCGGACAGCGGCGATGCACTGGCGCAGCGCCTTGCCGCTGCTGCCTTCCAGCTTGAGGTTGCTTAACACCGTCTCGGTCAGGCTGCCTTTCGCCTCAAAGCCGACAGCGTCGATAACGGCGTCAACGCCCCGGTTATTTTTTGTGTGCTCGATAATCCATGCCGCCGGATCGTCAATATCGTCAAAGTTAATTGGCGTGACGCCGTAACGCTGGCGGGCGAACTCCAGCCGATAATTGTTATGGTCGATCATAAAAATCTCTTCCGCGCCGACCAGACGCGCGCAGGCGGCGCTGAGCAGCCCCACCGGACCCGCGCCGAAAATCGCCACGCTGGAGCCTTTCTCCAGTCCGGCGTTCTGCACCGCCTGCCAGGCGGTCGGCAGGATATCGGACAGGAACAGCACTTTATCGTCCGGCAGCGTCAGCGGCACTTTAAACGGGCCGACGTTGGCTTTCGGCACCCGCACATATTCCGCCTGACCGCCGGGTACGCCGCCGTAGAGGTTACTGAAGCCGAACAGCGCCGCCGGCGGCGTGATGTTCTTTTTGTTCAGGATTGCGCCGCGCCCGCTGTTGGTGGTTTCGCAGGCGGCATACTGATGCAGATGGCAGTAAAAACAGTCGCCGCAGGCGATAACGAAGGGCACCACCACGCGATCGCCGACGGCGACGCTGGTCACCGCCGAGCCCGCCTCAACCACTTCGCCCATAAATTCATGGCCGAAGATCTCGCCATGCTCGGTACCGGGGATCTTGCCGCGATAGAGGTGCAGGTCAGAGCCGCAAATCGCCGTGGCCGTCACGCGCAAGATAATATCGTCCGGCGCCTGCAGGACAGGATCGGGAACGGTCTCAACGCGAACCCGGTGCGGGCCATGATAGGTCAGAGCTCTCATAACAACATCCTTTCTTGATGAGTGTGCCGGTCGCCATGACGCAACACGGAATTTCCACGCCGGGGGTGCGCTTCCCGAACTGTCCAGGGCTGGCTGGCGTAGAAGACGGAGATGGTTTAAGCCTGGCCGCAGATACAGGTAACGCAAGCGCGGCGGCTGTTGCGCAATCAGGCGAGACGGCAATTTCTTAGTAAAACGCTTAAAAAAAATACTGGATATAACAACAGTATCCTGTATACTTATTCAACAGCCCAAACGGCTGCGTACGTTTGCATGAGGTGACGCTGATGATGTTCTCGACTGAAAATCTTTCTGCTCTCAACGCTTCTGTCCTGATGAGCAGCCGTGAAATCGCCCGACTGACCGGCATTACTCACGGCGAAGTAAAACGCTTGATCAAAAGCCTGGAAACCGCGCAGCGGCTTTCGCAGCCGCTGACGATCAACCTTTACGAGCATGAAGGAGAGATGCGTCAGGAGTTCTGCCTGAACAAGCGCGACTCGCTGTTAGCCGTTGCGCGCCTGTCGCCGGGATTTACCGCCGATCTGCTCGATAAATGGCAGGAGCGTGAGAAAGTGGCACATCTGCCCGACTTCACCAATCCCGCCGAAGCCGCGCGCGCCTGGGCTGAGCAGTTCGAGCAGCGCCGTGCCGCCGAAGAACAGCTGGCGCTTTCCGCCCCAAAGGCGGAATTTTTTGACCGCTTCGTCGAGGTGACGGACTCGCTCGGCTTTCGCCAGCTGTGCAAAATGCTGAAGGTGAAAGAGCCGGAGTTTCGCCAGTTCCTGCTGGAGCGCAACATCATGTACCGCGACAAAGGCACACTGACGCCGCAGCATCACCATATGCAGGCGGGCTATTTTACGCTGCGCTCGGGCGTAGGAGAAAATCAGCATGCGTTTTCACAGGCGCGCTTTACCGCCAAAGGGGTGAAGTGGGTCGCCAGCCTGTGGGCGGGGCATGTCGCTACGCAGCCCAAAGGCGTCGCCGCCTGAGTGGTGCCGCATGCGTGTTAAAACCGGTCGCTGACCGGTTTTTTTATGCCTGCAATTTCTTGCCGCGCGCTATAGCCCATCCACAATGGTGATCATCGCTTCTGCGACGTCGGCGCGTTCGGCGCGGGCGCGCTGATAGGCCTCGGAGTGATAGCAGTCGAGCGCACTCTGATAGTCATCGAACTCAATCAATACATGCTTCTGAAAAGCGGCGCCCTCCAGCGACGTCGCTTCGCCGCCGCGCGCGAGGAAGCGCGCGCGGTAGGTCTGAAAGGCGGCGGGCGCCAGCGCCATATAGTGCTGATACTGCGTCGGGTCGTGAATAGTGATGTGCGCAATCCAGTATGCGGCCATGGTTTACTCCGGTTGAGAAAGGATCTGCTTCGCCAGGCTGGCGGCTTCGGTGAGATGCTCATAAACCGCCTGTCTGGCGCGCGGCGCATCATTCTGCTCGATCGCCTGGCAGATGCGCGACATGCGCTCAAAGCCCGCGACCTCGCGTTCCGGCCAGGCGAGCGTCAGCGCGCGAAGGCGGCTGATGCGGCTGTTCATGCGCTGCACAATCTCCCAGGCGATGGTGTGATGCGCCACGCTGAACAGGGTTTCGTAAAACGCCTGCGACGCCTCGACGCGCTTGATATCGTCGTGCTCGCGCGATGCCTGCGCAATCTGCTGCAGCTGCTGGCGCAGCCGTGCCTTATCGGCCTCGCTGGCGCGCTGCGCGCAGTCATAGGCTGCCTCCTGCTCCAGCAGCAGGCGAATATTGTAAATCTGCTCGGCGATCTCCCACGTCAGCAGGGCGACGATCGGCCCTTTTTTCGGCAGGATCTCGATTAAGCCTTCCGCTTCCAGATAGCGGATCACCTCACGCACCACGCTGCGGCTGACGCCAAGCTGCTCGGTAAGCTGGCGCTCCACCAGCCGGTCACCCGCCTTAAAATAGCCGGCGATAATCGCCTGACGCACTTTCTTCAGCGCCAGTTCGCGCAGGGTCACGGGCGCATTTTCAATTCTCAGAGAATGGTTTTCAACCATCAAATCCCTCTGTATTCAAGTAGATAAATAAACCTGGCGCGGGTCCGACTGCGCCGGGAGATAACGTACTATTAACATCGAACAATCGGCGCGCGCAATGCCCTCGCTGCGACAGCGGATGCGCTTTCAAGCGTTAAATTCGGCCCGCCTCACACTTTTGCACTCTGCTAAAAAATAGTGCATCGCGCCCGTTTGTAACGCGCAATGCCTTGATACGCGCGTTTTTTTTGCTTTCACCTTGTACAGCTGCCAGTCATCAGCCGCTCAATAACGCAGCATTGCCTCTCTCTAAAATTCTTTTTCGAATCAGCTAACTACCTCCAGTAAACGCACGTGAATACGGATAAATATGCCATGTCGTATGATGGTATACCATATTTTGACATGGCAATTTCCCCAGTGCTATACCACTCACGAAACATTCATTTAGCATTTTGTTAACTTTCAGGAGAGGACTATGCATCCCGCCATTCGTAAAACGCTGGTGACCACCGAAACGCTGTACGTCGACGGTGGCAAGGCTGCCGCTAAACCACTGGTGATGATTGCCGCCGCCGCCGTGGTAAAAAATCCCTGGGCCGAGCGGGGCTACGTTGAGGATCTCGCGCCGCAGATCCGTGAGTTCGCGCCGGTGCTGGGCGAACTGCTTACCCAACTGATCCTGAAAGAGGCGGGCAGCGGCGAAAACGTCGAAGCCTTTGGCAAAAGCGCCGTCGTCGGGCTGGACGGCGAACTGGAACACGCTTCCGCCCTGATCCACACGCTGCACTTCGGAAACCACTACCGCAGCGCGGTACAGAGCAAAAGCTATCTGGCCTTCAACAACACGCGCGGTCCGGCCAACACGCCGGTACTGATCCCGATGATGCACAAAAACGACGAAGGCAGCCGCGAACACTACCTGACGATGCAATTCAATATTGGCGACGCGCCGCGCTACGACGAGATCGTCATCGCGCTGGGCGCGGCGCTGGGCGGCCGTCCGCATCACCGTATCGGCAACCGTTACTCCGACCTGAAAGAGTTAGGCCATGATGCGAAAAACCCTGCGGCTCTCTGACGGCCAGATGCGCGTCAGCTATCTCGAAGCCGGGCAAGGCGCGCCGCTGGTGCTGATCCATGGCGTCGGGATGAACGCCGAGGCCTGGTTCCCGCAGATAGAGGCGCTGAGCGCGCGCTTCCGCGTCATTGCGGTCGATATGCCGGGCCACGGCGAGAGCGATGCCTTTCGTCGACCGGTCTCGCTGCCGGATTATGTCGCCTGGCTGGCAGCGTTTCTTGACCAGCGGCCAGAGTCACGCTTCGCCGTGGCAGGGCACTCAATGGGCGCGCTGATCGCCGCCGGGCTGGCGATCGACTACCCAGAACGGGTCAGCCACGCCATCGTGATGAGCGGCGTCTACCGCCGCAGCGACGCGGCGCGTCAGGCGGTATTACAGCGAGCCAAAGAGCTGGCGGCCGGGCATGCCCAGCTGGATTCGCCGCTGGCGCGCTGGTTCGGCGACGACGAACGCGAAACCGCGCTGCGCGAGCGCGTCGGCGGCTGGCTGCAGCAAGTGGATCTTCAGGGCTATGCCGCCGCCTATCAGGCGTTCGCCAGCGGCGACGAGCTTTACGCCGACCGCTGGGACGAGATGCGGTGCCCGGTATTAGTGTTGACCGGCGAGCTGGACGCCAATTCGAATCCGCAGATGGCGCGCGCCATGGCCGCTGCCGCGCCGCAGGGACAGGCGGTGGTTATCGCCAACGCGCGGCATATGGTGAGCCTGACGGACGCGGAACGCGTCAGTCAGGAGATGATGACCTTCCTGACCGCGCCCGTCGCGGCGGAAAAACAGATCAACGCACTGGCAGGAGTTTCTCATGCAGACAGATAAACGCAGACAGCTGCGCGACGCGTTCGGCGCCTTTATGACCGGCGTCACCGTGGTGACCAGCCGCGACAAAGCGGGCCAGCCGATAGGCTTTACCGCCAACTCTTTTACCTCGGTGTCGCTCGATCCGGCGCTGCTGCTGGTCAGCATCGACAAGCGTTCGGCCAACTTCGCCAACTTTACCGAGTGCGCGCATTTTGCGGTGAATATCCTGGCGGAGCAGCAGCAAGAGACGTCAAATATCTTCGCCTCGAAGGTAGAGGATCGCTTCGCGCTGGTGGAATGGCGCGCCAGCGACAACGGCACGCCGCTGCTGGAAGGCAGCTCCGCCTGGTTCGACTGCACGCTGCATCAGGTGGTGGATGCGGGCGACCATGCGATCCTGATCGGCAGGGTCGAGGGCTTCGACTCTCAGGCGACCGCTGGCCTGGGCTACTACCGCGGCGCCTATTTCACGCCGTACCAGAATGCGCAAACCCTGATCAATCGCCTGCGCGTCGAAGTCAGCGCGCTGATTGAATGCAACGGCCACGCCATCATGGTGCAGAACGAGGGCGCAGCCAGTCTGCCTTCACGCCCTGTCGCCGACGGCAGCGTCAGCGAGACCCTTACTGCGCTGATGGCCGACCTGGGCGTCAACGCCAGCCCCGGCTTTGTCTATTCGATTTACGACGATCGCCAGCGCAACAAGCAGCATATCGTCTTTCTCTGCGCGCTGCCGACCGACAGCTCGCCTGGGGCGCTCAGCCAGGGCGAATGGCTCGATCTGGAAAAAATTTCTGCGCTTTCCATCAAAGATTCGGCGCTGAAATCGCTGATGAATCGCTTCGTCAGAGAGAATAGCGTCGGCAATTACAGCATCTATTACGGCGATGAAATCAACGGTTCAATAAAACAATTCGCCAGCTGAAACTCGTACCGGGGTACCCTATGAAACTGTCACTCTTTATCCATATGGAACGCATCTCGCCCGATGAGCCGCAGGACAAGCTCTACCAGGAAATGATGGCGCTGTGCGAAATGGCGGATCAGGCCAATATGCACGCCATCTGGACCGGTGAGCATCACGGCATGAACTTCACCATCGCGCCTAACCCGTTAATCAACCTGGCCGATCTGGCGAACCGGACCAAAAACGTGCGGCTCGGCACCGGCACGGTGATCGCGCCCTTTAACCATCCGCTGCGGCTGGCGGGCGAGGCGGCGATGACCGATATCATTACCGGCGGTCGCCTGGAGCTTGGCATCGCGCGCGGCGCCTACAGCTACGAATATGAACGTATGATGCCGGGCCTGACCGCCTGGGATGCCGGCCAGCGTATGCGCGAGCTGGTGCCCGCGGTGAAAAAGCTGTGGGAAGGCGACTATGCCCACGACGGCGAGTTCTGGCAGTTTCCGCTTTCTACCTCGTCGCCGAAGCCGAAACAGCAGCCTCATCCCCCCATCTGGATCGCCGCGCGCGATCCCAACAGCCATGAGTTCGCCGTGACCAACGGCTGCAACGTCCAGGTTACGCCGCTGCACCAGGGCGATGAGGAGATCGTGCGTCTGGCGCAGTGCTTCCACGAAACGCGCCAGCGCCTCGCGCCGGAGAAGCCGCTGAAGATTATGCTGCTGCAGCACGGCTACGTGGCGAAGGACGAAGCGGACGCGCAGCAGGCGGCGGAGGAACTTAACCGCTTCTACAACTATTTTGGCGCCTGGTTCAAAAACGAACGGCCGGTCAGCCAGGGGCTGATCCAGCCGCTGAGCGACGCCGACATCGCCGCCAATACCTACTACTCCGCGGCAGCGATGCGCAAGAACCTGGCGATCGGCAGCGCCAACGAGGTGATTACGCGCCTCAAGCACTACGAGGCGCTGGGCTATGACGAATTTGCGCTCTGGATCGACAGCGGCATGACGTTCGAACGTAAAAAGGCGTCTCTGACCCGCTTTATCAACCAGGTGATGCCCGAATTTCATTAACAGGTGCCGAGATGGAATCGTTCAAACTCTTTATTAACGGCCAGTTTGAGTCGGGCGCCGCAACGTTCGACTCGCTGAATCCCGCCACCGGTCAGCCGTGGGCAACCATCGCCGAAGCGCGCACGGAAGAGGTCAACCGCGCCGTCGCAGCGGCGCACCAGGCCTTTAACGCCCCAGCATGGCGTGACCTGACCGCTTCAATGCGCGGCAAGCTGCTGATGCGGCTGGCGGATCTGGTCGAACAGAACGCTGACGAGCTGGCGCGACTGGAGACGCTCGACACCGGCAAAATCATCCGCGAAACCCGGGCGCAGATCGCCTATGTCGCCGACTATTACCGCTATTACGCCGGGCTGGCCGACAAGATGGAAGGGCGCGTGCTCAGCATCGACAAGGCCGACACCGAAGCCTGGACGCGGCGCGAGCCGGTGGGCGTCGTGGCGGCGATCGTTCCCTGGAACAGCCAGCTGTTTCTCTCTGCGGTGAAGATCGGCCCGGCGCTGGCGGCGGGCTGTACGCTGGTGGTGAAGGCGGCCGAAAGCGCGCCGACGCCGCTGCTGGCCTTTGCCCGCCTGATTGCCGAGGCGGGTTTCCCGGCGGGCGTTTGCAACATTATCACCGGCTTCGGCGAGCGCTGCGGCACGGTACTGACCACCCATCCCGACGTGGCGCATATCGCCTTCACCGGCGGTCCGGACACCGCGCGACATATCGTGCGCAACAGCGCAGAGAACCTCAGCAAAACCACGCTGGAGCTGGGCGGCAAGTCGCCGTTTATCGTGTTTGACGACGCCGATCTGGAGAGCGCGGCCAATGCGCAGGTGGCGGCGATCTTTGCCGCGTCGGGCCAGAGCTGCGTCGCCGGTTCGCGCCTGCTGGTGGCGGAAAGCATCAAAGAGCGCTTTCTGGCGACGCTGGTGGCGCGCGTTGAGCGCATCGTCATCGGCGCGCCGCAGGAGATGGCGACGCAGTTTGGCCCCCTCTGCACGCAGCAGCAGCAAACCCGCATTCAGTCGCTGGTCGCCCGCTCGCTGGAGCAGGGGGCGAGACTGCTGACCGGGCATTACGTTATCGACCGGCCCGGCTTCTACTATCCGCCGACTATCCTTGACTGCTCCGCCGCGCCACGCGCCGAAACCGTGGTGAACGAGCTGTTCGGTCCGGTGCTGTCGGTGGTGAGCTTTTGCGACGAGGCGGAGGCCATTCGCCTCGCCAACGATACCGCCTATGGGCTGGCCGCGGGCGTCTTTACGCAGAACCTGGCGCGCGCCCATCGCGTGACGAAGGCGCTGCGCAGCGGCGTGGTCTGGATCAATACCTACCGCATGGTGTCGCCGCTGGCGCCCTTTGGCGGCTACGGCCTCTCCGGCCACGGCCGCGAAGGCGGCATGGAGGCGGCGCTGGAGTTCACCACCACCAAAACGGTGTGGCTGCGCACCAGCGATGAGCCCATCGGCGATCCGTTCGTCATGCGTTAATTGCGTTTCCACACCAGGAAAAAACCTCACGGACGAGGTTACCCGCAGGCGCGCGCCGCACGGATACCGGCGCCGCGTCTGACGTAAAGGATGAATCCAGAAGCCCGATTGTTGTCGGGGCCACGACGGCCTCCGGCCAGGCTTTGCCGCCGTTCAGCTACACAACCCTACACATCACACAATAAAAATCCCCAGTGCGGAGGATAAAATGTCTCAAAACAACGTGATAGAAAATAAATCGATAGACTACGTGCCGGAAAACGAGCGGCACGGCCAGGCGCGCAGCCTGTTCACTCTGTGGTTCTGCACCAATATCGCGCCGCTGGCGGTGGTGACCGGCGCCATCTCGACCCAGACTTACCATCTCAATATATTGTCCGCGATCTCGGCGATTATCGGCGGGCATCTGTTCGGCGGGCTGTTTCTGGCGCTGACCTCGGCGCAGGGGCCGCGCGTCGGCATTCCGCAAATGGTGCAGAGCCGCGCGCAGTTCGGCCGCTACGGCTCGCTGCTGGTGATCTGCTTTACCACGGCGATCTACCTCGGCTTTTTTATCTCCAATGTGACGCTCTCCGGCAAGGTGATCAATAACGTCATCCCGGCGCTGCCGGTCCACAGCGCCACCATCCTCGGCGCGGTCGCGGCAACGCTGATCGGTATCGTCGGCTATCGCTTTATTCACCATATCAATAAGGTCGGCGCCTGGGTGATGGGCATTGCGCTGGTGGTGGGGCTGATCGTGATGCTCGGCCGTCCGCTGCCGCTGGATTTCTGGCAGCGCGGCAGCTTCAGCCTGAACGGCTGGTTCGCCACCTTCTGCATCTGCGCGGTGTGGCAGATCAGCTTCTCACCCTATACCTCTGACTATTCCCGCTATCTGCCCGCCAATATCGGGGTGTTCAAACCCTTTCTCTGCACCTGGCTCGGCGCCTGCTGCGGCACCATCCTGGCCTTTTTGTTCGGCGTGGTGGCGGTGAATTTAGTCGGCGGCGAAGGGGATGCGATGGCGGCGGTGCGGCAGGCGACCGGCTGGCTGGGGCCGGTGCTGATGGTGCTGTTCCTGCTGAATATCATCTGCCATAACTCGATGAATCTTTATGGTTCGGTGCTTTCGCTGATTACCGCCGTGCAGACCTTTCGCCCGGCCTGGCTGCCGGCGGCGCGCGTGCGCGTGCTGTTTTCGGCGGTGGTGCTGGTGGGCGGCGTGCTGGTGTCGCTGGCGGCATCGGCCAACTTCGTCTCTTTCTTCCTGAACCTGATTTGGGCGTTGATTGGCGTGCTGATCCCCTGGAGCGTGATCAACCTGCTCGACTTTTATGTGGTGAAGCAGCAGCGCTATGACATCCCCTCAATTTTCCGCGCCGACGGCGGTCGCTATGGGCTGGTGAACGCGAACGCGCTGCTGATCTATTTCGGCGGCGTGGTGGTGCAGATTCCGTTCGTTGAGAACGCTTTCTTTACCGGGCCCTACGCGCATTTGATCCCCGGCGCCGATATCTCCTGGGTGATTAGCCTGGTGGTGACCAGCGCCGCCTATCTCTTGTTCCATAAAAAAGGCGCGTCGCTGATGGCGCCCCAGCAGCTGCGTGCCCAGTAACGCAGTGAATGGAGCAGGGTGGCTTGATGGCGACAAAAGTGTGAGCTAGATCTTAAACCCTGGGTTTTCTTCAGGACAGGGAGAGGTTTTATGCTCAAAGCACCTTTAGCGCTACTGATGATGGCGGTTTCCGCAGCGGCTGCGGAACCGCCATCGGCGCATGTACGGCCGTTACAAGTGGGCAATCTTACTATTCAGCAGGGCAAACCGGCCATTATCGTCTCGACCACGGGCAACGATGCGCAGAGCGCGCTGAAGCTGGCGCGCCAGGCGGCGCACACGCCGCAGGTGCAGATGGTTGAACTGCGCGTTGATAAGCTCGATTTCGCCACTCACGTCGACAAAGTCGCGCAGCTCGGGCGAGAGATGCGCCGCGAACTCCAGGGCAAGCCGCTGCTGCTGACGCTGCGCACCCAAAACGAAGGCGGCAGCCTGTCGCCGGACGACGCCAGCTATATCGCCCTTTACCAGCAGTGGATTGAGGCAGGCTTCGCCGATCTGATCGATATTGAGATGCGCATCGGCGCGCAGGCGGTGGATCGGCTGGTCGCACAGGCGCACCGCCGTCACGTCGCGGTGATCCTCTCTTATCACGACTTCCAGGCGACGCCGGATAGCGCCGACATGCTGCAGCGGTTGACGTGGCAAGAGGCGCACGGCGCGGATATTCTGAAGATAGCGGTAATGCCGACCTCGCCGCACGACGTCAGCCGCCTGAGCGACGTGACCTGGCAGATGCGCCAGCGCAGCGACAGGCCATTGCTGACCATGGCGATGGGCGGCCTGGGCGCGGTGACGCGCATGTCGGGTGAGGTTTTCGGCAGCAATCTGACCTTCGGCACCCTGGACGAGGCGTCCGCGCCGGGTCAGCTGGAGGTGCAGGCGCTGGATGGGGCGATGAGCACGCTGCATAAGGCGAATGGGTCATGATGCGGAAACACAGCAATGTGCCGCGCATGGCGTAAATAACGTCGAGCACCGCTCAAGCAACGGCGGTGCGCGATCTTCCACTCTTTTTTCCGCTACCCGTCAGCGCTGATAAAAGCGGTCGCAAAACCCTTTGCTGGCGCCCAGCCGTGTCGACAGGCGATAAGCGCTATCCTGCATTGCGCGGGCAACGTCGCGGTCGGTGCGATCCGGCGTCAGACGGGATGAGGGACCGGTGATGGCCAGCGCGGCGGCCAGCTTATCGCCCTCGCCGAAGACCGGCAGCGAAAACGCGGCGATATGTGGGTCGCGGATGCCGGACGTATAGAGCGGCAGCGCAGGCGACTGCGAAAACAGCGGCTCCCGCAAGCCCCAGTAACGCAGCACCTGACCGATAGCGGAGTTATCCAGCGGCAGCGAGCTGCCCGCCAGCCGCGTTTCGCGCAGGCCTTCCGACGACTCGGCGCGGAACAGGCAGAGCCGTTGCCCCTCCTCGATAACGTACCAGGAGGCGCTTTCGCCGGTGGCGGCCGCCAGCGCGTGCAGCTCCGGCTGGACAATATTCGCCAGGTGAAAAGATTGTTCATAGAGCTTGCCGAGGTAGAGCAGGCGCGGCCCCAGCGAGTAACTGCCGTTTTCCCGGCGGATCACATAATGCATGCGCTCCAGCGAATTCATCAGACGATAGACCGTGGTCTTATGCTGGCCCGATGCCTGCGCCAGCGCGGTCAGCGTTAAGGACTCTTCGCCCGGTTTAAAGCAGTCGAGCAGCGCCAGCGCTTTCTCTACGGCAACTACGCCTTCGTTTCCCATCCTGATCCTCCTGATTTTGGCGCTACGGATTGTAACCTGCAATTTGTGATTTACATCGTGTTTACATCACAAAGGGCGCGTTAACGGTGGCTTTGCCAGAGGCTGGCTGGCTATAGTTGTTGTATATAGTAAAACAAAGTTTTACAGAGTAAAACAACCGGAGCGAGAGCCATGACCGAACACCCAATTTCACTGTTGCAACGCACGATTACGCGCGTTGATGCCGATCAGGTAAAGCGTGCCGCTGAATTTCAGGCGGCGATTCTGGCGGACGTGGCAGGCCGCCGTGGTACCCTGCACGGCCGCGTCAAGCCGCTGGCCGCCAGCATGAAGGTTGCCGGACCGGCAATTACCGTCGAGGTGCGTCCCGGCGACAACCTGGCCATTCACGCGGCGCTGGCGATCGCCCAGCCGGGCGATGTGATCGTCGTCGACGGCAAGGGCGATCTCAGCTGTGCCCTGATCGGCGAAATCATGTCGACTCAGGCGCACGCCGCCGGTATTGCCGGCATCATCATCGACGGCGCGGTGCGCGACGCGGATGCGCTGGCGCAAAGCAATTTTCCCGTCTTTTCCGCTGGCCTGAACCCGTGCGGCCCGACGAAATCGATCGCCGGACGCGTCAACCATCCGGTATCGGTGGCGGGTGCCGCGATCCAGCCGGGCGATCTTATCGTCGGCGACGCGGACGGCGTGGTGGTGCTACCGCGCGCAGAGGTCGCCGCGCTGCTGGTGCTGGCGCAGCAAAAGCTGGATGGCGAGAACCGCCGTCTGCAGGCCATTCGCCAGGGCGATATTCGCGCGCCCTGGCTGGAGGCGGCGCTGCGCGCGGCGGGCATGCTGAACGACGGGGAGACGCTGTGATGAGCCATAAGCCGAGCATTATCATTACCGGCAGCGATCTGGCGCAGGAAGCGGTCGATCTGCTGCACGCTTATCAGCTGGTCTATGCCGGCCGCCAGCCTGACGAAGCGGATCTGATCGCCCTGTGTCAGCAGCATAATCCGCTCGCCATCATTGTGCGCTACGGCAAGATCAGCGAGCGCATTATGGCGGCCGCGCCCGCGCTGCAAGTGATTGCCAAACACGGCAGCGGTATCGACGTGATTGACCAGGCTGCGGCGGCGCGGCGCGGTATTCGCGTGCTGGCGGCGGTGGGCGCCAACGCCGCCGCCGTCGCGGAGCACACCTGGGCGCTGATCCTCGCCTGCGCCAAATCGGTCATTACGCTGGACAGGCGCATGCGCGAAGGGCACTGGGATAAAGCGCGACATAAATCGCTGGAGCTGGAGGGACGCACGCTGGGGCTGATCGGACTGGGCGCTATCGGCGGCCGCGTGGCGAAAGCGGGCGCAGCCTTCGGCATGCAGGTCATCGCCTGTGATCCCTGGGCGAAGCAGCTGCCGGAAGGGTGCGAAGCGGTCGAGCTGGCGGCGCTGCTGCGCCGGGCCGATGTGGTCTCGCTCCACTGTCCGCTCACCGAGCAGAATCGCGGCATGATCAATTCAGCCACGCTGGCGCAGTTTAAACCGGGCGCCATCCTGATCAACACCGCACGCGGCGGCCTGATTGAGGAAGAGGCGCTGGCAAACGCGCTGCAGGACGGCACGCTGCGCTGCGCCGCGCTCGACAGCTTTGCACAGGAGCCGCTGACCGCGCCGCACCGCTGGCAGCCGCTGGACAATCTGATCCTCTCTCCCCATATCGGCGGCGTAAGCGATACCTCCTACGTGAAAATGGGCAGCGCGGCGGCGCGCAATGTGCTGAGCGTGCTGCAGCCCGGGCGAGCCGTGGCGACCTCCTGATAAATGCGGAGCACAAAAAAGGCGCCTGAGGCGCCTTTTTTATTGAGGGAGGTGACTCAGCGCGGCTGCGCTTCCACCTCTATCCGCAGCGGCGACTTTCGCCCCATCACCAGCACAGCAATGCCGCCCGCCGCGCAGAGCAACGCCAGCGGCACCATCGCCAGCGTATGGCTGCCGGTCGCCTGGTTGATCATGCCGTATACGTTCACCATCAGGCCGCCGCCGATCAAATTGGCGACGGCGCCGATAGCCGCCAGCCCGGCCGCCGCGGTCGAAGAGGATAGCCAGCCTGACGCCAGCGCCCAGAACGGTCCTTTCATTGAATAGGCGCCGATCAACACCAGCGACAGGATCGCCACGCTGCCGGTGAGGGACTGGCTGATAAAGGCGGAAAGCAGGCCGCCCGCAATCAGAAACAGCGTCAGCGCGGTGTGCCAGCGGCGTTCGCCGGTGCGGTCTGAACTGCGGCCCCAGACAATCATCAGCACCGATGCCAGCCCGTAAGGAATCGCATTTACCAGGCCCGTCGTAAAGTTATCCAGCCCAAACGACTTCAACAGCTGCGGCGACCAGACGCTGAGCGTGGATCCGGCGGCGGAAGCGCCGGCGTAGATCAGCGCCATCACCCAGATGTGTTTGTGGCGCAGCAGCTGCCACAGCGAGATATGGCCAATGGCTTTGCGCTGGGCGTTTTCCGCCGCGAGCGTTGAGGAGAGCCAGTTGCGCTGCTCGCTGGTGAGCCAGCTGGCGCTGTCCGGTCGGTTGCTCAGCACGAAGAAGGCCGCCACGCCCAGCAGCACAGCCGGAATGCCTTCAAGAATAAACAGCCAGTGCCAGCCGCGCATGCCGAACCAGCCGTCAAGCGACAGGATGGCGCCGGAAATCGGCGAGCCGATAAAGTTAGCGGCCGGAATTGCCACCATAAAGGTCGCAATCACGCGGGCGCGATATTTTGCCGGGATCCAGTAGGTGAGATAGAGGATCACGCCGGGAAAGAAGCCCGCTTCCGCGGCGCCCAGCAGGAAGCGCAGCAGATAGAGCATTTCCTTGCTCTCGACAAAGGCGGTGCAGACTGAGACCACGCCCCAGCTCACCATAATGCGTGAGATCCAGATTTTGGCGCCGATCTTTTGCATCGCCAGGTTGCTCGGCACTTCAAACAGAAAGTAGCCGACAAAGAACAGGCTGCTTGCCAGGCCAAAAACCGCTTTCGACAGGCCTAAATCCTCATTCATTTGCAGCGATGCCATGCCGATATTGCCCCGGTCGATGATCGCAATCAGATAACAGACGATCAAAAAGGGCAGGATGCGCCAGACGACGCGCCTGACGGTTTGCCTTTCCAGCTCTGAGGGCGCAGGTGAAGCGTGCATCTTTTCAGACATGATGTACCTCTTAACAGAAGTCGTCCCCGGCAAAGCGCAACCTTGCGGGAGTAAGTGTTTTACTGTGTAAAACTGCTATGTACAGAGTACAACTCATTATCTCTGCACACGCGTATATCTGCAGTGGCATGTTGCAAGGTTGAGTGAGATGTCACAAAAAGATGGCGCGATGATAGCGGTTATGTGATGGCATTAAAATTCTGCGCAGGGATGCGCGGGGAAGGAAACGGGTAATCTCCCCGGCGGGCGCCGGGGAGCAGCATCAGAAGCTGTAGTTCAAACTGACTGACATATTGCTCGGCTCGCCGTAAACGGCAGAGCTGTCGAGGTAAGAGTAGTATTCGCGGTCGAACAGGTTATGAAGATTCGCCTGCACGGCCAGCTGCTTCGTCACCTGATAGCGGGCAAAGAGATCCACCAGCGGGTAGCTGCCCTGATAGAGGCGCTGCGTCTCGCCGCTCGGCCCGGTGATATCCTGATAAACGCGGTTCTGCCAGTTTATCCCGCCGCCCAGCGTCAACTCCGGCAGCATCGGCAGGCGATAGCGGCTAAAGAGTTTGAGCTGCGTCTGCGGCGCAAAACTGTTGTAGCGACCGCTGCTGTCGCGCGCCACATAGCGCGTGGCGCTAAAGGCGAGTTGCAGATTGTCGGTGACGGCGCCATTGACCTCCAGCTCTGCGCCTTTGCTCACCGCGCCCTGCGTCGCGCGGTAGGCCTGCTCGCTCGACCCGTTGACAAAGACGCCGTCAATCGCCTCGGCGGCGTTCTGCTGTTCGATGCGGAAAATAGCAAGATTGCTGGTCAGGCGGCCATTCATCCAGTCCGCCTTCAGGCCGGTTTCATAGTTTTTCCCGGTAACAGGCGACAGCCAGGCGCCGTCGGCGCTGCGTTTGGTTTGCGGCGAGAAGATCGAGGTGTAGCTGGCGTAGGCGGAGAGGCTCTCGCTCAGGTCGTACACCAGGCCGCCGTAAGGCGTCACGTTGTTCTTGCGCATATCGCCGCTGCTGCCGTCGGTGCTGTACTGCGTATAGCGCGCGCCGACGATCAGCGACAGCGGATCGGCCAGCGAGAAACGCGCGGCGGTGTAGGCCGATTTCTGCCGCACGATATCGTCGTTATTCAGATACCAGTCGCCCCATTCAGGTTCGGCGAGGGAGCCGTCCCAGCGGCTGCTGAATACCCCAAGCTGTTCGCTGCTGACCGGGCCGTTGGCGCTCCAGGAGGCGTTGTGCTGGCGGCTGTAGCTCAGCCCCGCCATCAGCTGATGCTGACGTCCCAGCAGCTCAAACGGGCCGCTGGCGTAGGCGTCCCAGGCGTCCAGCGTGCGCTTGCCGCGATCCTGGCTGCCGAAGCCGCTGGCGCCGAGTCCGGTTTCCGCGTCCGGATTATCCATAACGTAGAGCAGCTTGTCATTGAGCGTCTGCTCGCCGTGGGTGCCGTTCAGCTGGAAGGTCCAGCCGTTGTCCCAGTTATGGGTGACGTTGGCAAATACCTTACGCGACTCCACCGCATAGCCTGCCCAGTCGGTCGAGGTATTGGTGCTGCGGTCGTAGCGGGTGCGCGATCCGTTGCTGTACAGGCTCGGTAAGCCGCCCCAGGTAGGGTTGCCGGTATGCTGCTGCTGATAATCCCAACCGAGCGACAGGGTGGTGTGGTCGCTCAGGTCGGCATCCACCACGCCATAGAGGAACTTTTTGGTTTTCTGGTAGCGATCGAGCCAGCTCTCCTGGTTCTGATAGCCGGCGATAACGCGGCCTCGCAAGCTGCCGTCGGCGTTAAGCGGAGCCGAAAGATCCGCCACGTAGCGCTGCGCGTTCCAGCTGCCGTAGCTGGCGCTGAGGTTGCCAGTGAAGGTTTTGCTGTCGGCGTGCTTGCGCACCATATTGACCGTGGCGCCGGGATCGCCCGCGCCGGTCATCAGGCCGTTGGCGCCGCGCACAATCTCGATGCGATCGTAAATCGCCGTATCCTCTGCAGCGTCGCCATAGTTCCACGCGTCGCCGGTGGTGGTGGGGATGTTGTCATAGGAGAAGTCGGTGATCTGAAAACCGCGCGAGTAGTAATAGCTGCGCTCGCTGTCCACCTGCTGCGATGAGACACCGGTGGCGTTGGTCAGCACATTATCCACCGTCTGAAGATCCTGATCGTCTATGCGCTGGCGGGTAACGACGGTAACCGACTGCGGCACGTCACGGGGCGTCAGCAGCATTTTGGTGCCGGCGCGCGTGGTGGTGACCTGATAATCCTGGCTGCGCGATGCCGCGTCCGTCGCGCTACCGTCAACCACCAGCTGCTGGGGCGAGGCATCGCTCTCCGCCGCCCAGGCGGGATGCGCGCCGGCGTGGATCGCCAGCGCCAGCCAGGTGAGCGTGAAGGTTTTTATCGATCGTGGTGCGCGCGCTGCCGCGCCTGTTTCCCTGCCGCTGAAAGACATAATTTTTTCCATCAGGAAGTATTGTTATGGTGCCCTCGCTGGTCTCTGTCGCAACGACGAACAGAGGGAAGCGGGGGTTTAATGAGAACGTTAATGATAATTATTTGCTTTACTTCGTCGCGCAGAAGTTGCATCGCATTTGTAATAAAATGTAAAGATGATATTAATCAGATGTTTATAATTTGGATGGCGACATCTCAGAAGCAGAAAAAGAACAGGTTGTTCATAAAGCGATCGTAATTACCGCTCCGAATGGCACGGCGGCAGATATCGCCGGGCCTGGCCACTGGCAGGCGGATTGTCGCCTTTGATGTTAATGAGTATGATTCTCATTCATTTTGCTCTCCCCGCTGCGGCAGCGCCGGACGAGGGAGGCTTATCCATTGATGGAGTCCTGCATGAAATCGCTATTCACCCCGCGCCGATGCGCGCTTGCCGTTGCCATCCTTGCAGCGTCAGTTCTGACGGCCTGCCAGACACCGGCGCGCACGGCGAAGCCGGCCGCGACGGCTGTCGCTAAGCCCGCCGCCGCTAACCTGACGCAGCGCGAGCTGGGCGAGGGGCTTTACGAGATGGCTTACGCGCCTGCGGCAAACGCCCTGTTTGTCGCCAGCGCGCAGGGCTTTAATGCGGTAAACGGCGGCGTTATTTATCGTCTTGATCCCACTACGCTGGCGACCAAAGGCGTCACCCATACCGATCTGAAAAATTTCGGCATGGCAGCGGACAGCAGCGGAGATCGCTTTTACGCCACCAATACGCTCGACGGCGGCGTCTCGCAGGTGGATGTGCAGAGCGGCAAGGTGCTGCAGCGTTTGATGTTCAAAGGCAAAGACAAAGATGGCGATCCCATCGGCGCGCGAGAAGTGCTGTTCCACAACAACGAACTCTTCATCGGCGGCGTGGCCGATCCTGGCTTTATTTCTGTGGTGGATGCGAAGCGCATGACGCTGAAAAAGCGCATTCCCAACGCGGGAAAATGGGTGACCGGCATCATTTACTCGTCGCTGACCGACCGCGTCTATGCCGCTAACGGCGGCGGCGAAATTCTGGTGATCAACCCTCATACCTACCGTATCGAGAAACGTCTCTCGCCGGATGACGGCAAAGCCTATCTGTTCCTGAACCTGGCGGAGGATCCCGCGACCGGCCGCCTGTTCGTCACTGACGACTCAAAAGCGAAAGCCACGCTGGTGTTTGACGAGCGTTCCGGCAAAGTGATCAAGCGACTCGACGGCGATGCGCTGGGCATTAAGTTCAACCCGGCGCGCAATGAGATCTATATCAGCCAGCGCGAATCCAAGAAGGTGCTTCAGCTTGATGCCACCCGCTACGAGGTGAAAAACAGCTGGGCATTTAGCAGCCATCCCAACAGCCTGCTGCTTTCCCCAGACGGTGGGGTGCTCTACGTCACGCTGAAGCAGGACTTCAATAAAGACAACTCCACCCAGGGGCCGGACAGCGTCGTGCGCATTGCGCTGCCGTAACGCGCCGCGCTAACGATAGAGTTTTAGGTTGCCGGTCAGGCGGGTAACGATTTTCTTCGGTCCCGCCAGCCCCAGCGCCACCAGCTCGATAGCGGAGCCGGCGGCGTCGCGCAGACGCGTCTCATACTCCTCATCGCTTCTGCACGACTGCGGCCGCCGCTGCTGCCTCGCCCGCTTCAGCGCTGGGTCATCTGACGAAAGCGCGCCGCCTTGGCGCGGTTGCCGCAGATCGCCATGCTGCACCAGCGGCGGCGATGCGCTTTGGTGCGGTCGTAAAACCAGAGCGTGCAGTCGGGATGCTCGCACTCGCGCACCAGCGAGAAGTCGCCGTTCACCAGCAAATCGGCAGCCTGCTCCGCCACCGGGCCAAGCTGCTGCTCCGGCGTGGCCGTCGCATAGACGCGGCGAGACTCAGGCTGGCCATCCTGGTTCAACGTCAGTTCAACGTGGCTGGAGGCGCTGCGCAGAAAGCGGTTAAGCGCCTCTGGCTGCCAGGCTTCCTCTCTTTTTTTATGCTGGACCGCATGCAAAATAGCCGCGCGCAGCTGACGCGCCGCCGTTAGCCATTCGCCAGCGCGCGCGTTGACCTGGCCGGCATCTGACAGGCATCCCGCCGCTTCAAGCCAGCGAACCACATCCTCGTCGCGTTGAAAAAAATCATGCGGTTCGCCCTCGACCTGCGCCACGGTGTTCAGAAAATCGAGCGCCAGATGATCGCCAATCTGTAACGGCGCGGCGGGCAGGCTGTCGCTGTTTCTCTCTTTCATCTCTTTTTTTCTCCTGATAACCAGTAAAGAATACTTTGTCCGGTTATGCGCTGCAACCCCTGGCGCACTCAAATAACCGTTAAAAATAACTTTTAAAGGTTAGCATTCTATGCCAGGGTAGAGTGAAACCTGTAAAAAATAACTTTAACGGTTACACGAGAGGTCGATATGATCAGCCATCCGCTTTATCCTGTGCATTATCGCTATGTTGACGCTGACGGCGTGCGCGTGTTCTATCGCGAGGCGGGCAATCCTGAACGCCCCACGCTGCTGCTGCTGCACGGCTATCCCAGCTCCTCGCATCAGTTTCGCGATCTGATTCCCTTGCTGAGCGACAGATTTCATCTGGTGGCGCCCGATCTGCCCGGCTTTGGTTTTACCGACGTGCCGGACGCGCGCCGTTACGTCTACAGCTTCGACGCGCTGGGCGACACGCTCGCCGCGTTTGTCGATGCGTTAAGGCTTGAACGCTACGCGCTTTACGTATTCGACTACGGCGCGCCGAGCGGGCTGCGGCTGGCGCTTGCTTATCCCGACAGGGTAACCGGCCTGGTGTCGCAAAACGGCAACGCCTATCTCGACGGGCTGGGCGACGCATGGGAGCCGATTCGCCGCTACTGGGCGCAGCCGACGGCGGAAAACCGCCAGATTGTGCATGACAACGTGCTCAATCTGGCAGGCACCCGCTGGCAATATCTGCATGGCGTCAGCGACGAAACGCTGGTGGCGCCAGAAGGCTATATGCTTGATGCGCTGCTGATGGAGCGCCCCGGCAACAAAGCGATTCAGCTGGATCTCTTCCTGGACTACGCCAATAACCTGACGCGCTACCCGGCTTTTCAGCAGTTCTTCCGTGAAAAACAGCTGCCGACGCTGGTTATCTGGGGCAAACACGATCCCTTCTTTATTCCGCCGGGCGCGCAGGCTTATCTGCGGGACAACCCACAGGCGCAGGTTGAACTGCTCGATACGGGCCATTTTGCGCTGGAAACCCACGCGGTCTATATCGCGCAGCGCATCAGGCAGGTGATCGGCGGCGAAGCGGTTTAGATGGCGGTTTTACCGGGATAGCGTATGGTTAAACTTTGGCCGCACTGTTTAACGTGACACATCAGGGGGAAACATGGATTACGCTATCGCCAGCAATCTGGACGAGCTAAATGAACTGCTCAGCAGCGGGGAACATAAATCGGTGGTGATTGGCTATGAGCTTTCCGCCGATGAGTTTTTCGGCATCGCGATGTACTGGGGCGACCGCGGCGCGAAGATCAAACGCGTCGACGGCAGTTTTCTGGTGAAGCTGGGGAAAAACGCCATTCCGCCGAACGACGAAATCTAGCCTCTGGCTGAGTGGCACCAGGCGGGCCGCGCGCAAAGCGGCCCGTCTGGTAGCCTTACTGAATCTCTGGCCAGGCAATCGCCGGAATACCGTTCAGCTGCGGTCGGGCAAACAGATAACCCTGGAAATTGCTGATGCCGGCGGCTTCCAGCCACATCCACTCTTCCGGCTTCTCAACCCCTTCGGCGATTACGCTGATCTCCAGCGAGGAGCAGCATTTGAGAATCGCATGCACGATCGCCTGTTTCGGCCCGCTTTTGTGCACATCGATAATGAGATTGCGATCGATTTTGATTTTGTCCGGCTGGAAGCGCGACAGCAGCGACAGCCCGGCGAAACCGGCGCCGAAATCATCCAGCGCAATGCTGATGCCTGCCGCACGCAGTTGCTTAACGGCGACGGTGAACTCATCAAGGCGTGAAATCACCTCGTTTTCCGTCACCTCCACCACCACCTGTTCCGGCACCAGCCCGTTCTGCTTGATCTGATCCAGCAAAATTTCTACCGCGTTCGGCACCACGACCAGCGACATCGGCAGTAAATTGACCGATAGCGTCTGGCCCTGAATATCGAGCTTTTTCGCCAGCGCGAAGGCGACGCCTTTCGCTTTAATATCCGCAGCGTAAATATCGTCGCCGGAGAACTGGGCGAAATACTCGGTTGGTGCGCTGCCGTCCGGCGTGCGGATCAGCGCCTCCAGCGAGACGATTTGCTGCATCAGCGGATCGATAATCGGCTGAAAGGCGAAGCTGCAGTCGGCGGCGTCCGGCGGGGTAATGGCTTTTTCCAGCGTCTCTTCCACGACAAATTGCAGCGTGTCAGTAGAAGGAATTTCAAAATAGTTGGCTTTTTCTCTCGCCTCGACGAAGGTACGCAGAAACTGCAGGGCGCGGTCGTCATAGGTAAGCTGATACTTTGAGGTGCCTTTATTCAGCACCGCCTGCAGCACCGTCTCTTTGTCATACTTGCGCAGGTCAAACAGCTCCATGCCGACGTTGCCGAAGCGGCGCGATGGCGAGTAGTCATACATTAACTCAACTAAATTATGATGGCGTTTATCTGCACAGATGCGTTCATATATGGCGCATACCGCCGCATCGGAACCCTCCAGAAGCTGGAAAAAATGGGTGCCGTCAAACAGCAAAATGCCGGTAACGTCGAAAGTTTCATTCTTCTGATTAGCGTGCGTAGCTAAATTATCCAGCGTTTTTACAGGCACGTCGTCTGATAGATGGCTGCGATAAATTATTGTTGTCAGCATGGATAATTCCAGTCCGGGCTTTTGTGAGGCACACATTAACAGAGGTCGCGCAGGAATTGTCTAGCGGTTTTTTTTAGAAATAAAAAAAAGTATGGGAGACGCCGTTTTTTTAAAAAACAGTCATAAGCTGCTGCCGGTTCGCTTTAAATTTATCCATAGACCTGGCGGGGCGCTAAAATAATGTTTTGGCATTAGCCGCTTCGCTTAAAATAGCCGCCACAGGATGGCCCGGATTTTTTTACGCACCAGTGAAAAGGTTTAATATCCAGAGAGCCGGATAGGATTGAAAAAGCGTTATCTGCCGCCGCCCTTGTTTTCTCGCGCTACCGCTGATGATGATTGATCACTTCTGAGCGTCGTCTGACGCCTCGCGCTGCCAGTAAAGTGGCGAACCATACACCTCGACAAAGTAATCGATCACCGCACGCACGCTGAGGGGCGGATGGCGCGTATTGGGATAAATGGCCGCAATTTGCTGCGGCACCGGATTGATCCCCACTTCATACTCCTCCAGCAGCCTGACCAGTTTTCCCGTGCGCAGATGATCGCCCGTGAGCCAGTCAGGAAAAAGCACCATTCCCATGCCGCCCAGCGCGGCGGTCAGCAAGGTTTCGGCATTGTTCGACGACAGCAGCGGCATAACCGGATAGTGCACCCAGGGCGCGCCGTCGCGCCGGAACAGCCAGCGGTTAGCTCCCGCGGAGCCGCGATAGACCAGACAGTGATGCTCGCTCAGCGCATCCGGACTGGCGATAACGCCATGCCTGGCGAGGTAGTCTGGCGCTGCGGCCAGATAATAGCGCTGACTGCCCAGCACCCGCGCGTGAAACGAGGAGTCAGTGAGCGTGCCGATGCGAAAGAGAAGATCGGTCGGCGTGCGGTGCGGATCGACATAGTCGTCGGTTAACGTCAGCTCAATCTCCAGTAACGGATAGCGCGCCGACAGGCCCGCCAGCCAGGGCGCGATATGCCGCTGGCCGAAAAAGACTGGCGCATTGAGCCGCACCAGGCCTGACGGCTGAAGCGAGCGCTCCTGCAAGGCCTGCCGCGCGTCGCTGAACTGGCTGTCGATGGCGCGCGCATAGTCGACAAACAGCCGGCCCGCTTCGGTCGGGATCACCGCGCGCGTGTTGCGGTAAAAGAGCTGCTGGCCCAGCGCATCCTCCAGCTGGAGAATCGTGCGCGACACCACCGAGGCGGATACCCCTTCGCGCCGCGCCACCACGGAAAAGTTTTGCGCATCGTATACGCCAAGGAAAAAGCGCAGCGCGCGCAGATCAATCGAGCCGGTACCGTCCATTAATGCATTTCCTGCAAAGGTGTTTGTCACACTATAGCGTTTTTCATCTTAATGGACTCCATTATGCTGTTTCGCTTCGATTTAAAGGAAGCGATTATGCAACTCATTTTTCTATTTCTGGTTATCGCCGGCGGGATGGGACTGTCGGTAGAAGCGGGCCTGCTCGGGCCGCTGGGTCAGCAGGTTGGGGATCTCTGGGCGACGTTCAGCATTTTTGGCGTCGGCGCGGCGCTCACCTTTTTGCTGATGCTCTTTTTCAGTCCGCGCAACAGCCCCTCGTTTTTCGCGCAGCCGGGCTGGCAGCTACTCGGCGGGATTTTAGGCCCTGGCTACGTGGTGATCCTGACGCTGGCGACGCCGGTGATCGGCATCGCCATGACGATGATCGGCATTCTCGCCGGTCAGGTTTTTAAAAGCCTGGTGATTGACCACTTCGGCCTGCTGGGAACGCCACATCGTAAAATCGATGGCAAGCGCATTATTGCGCTGGTGTTTATTGTTATCGCACTGGCGCTGGTCGCCCGAGGTTAATATGACGATTTTTATGATCTGTTTAGCGGTACTGGGCGGTGCGCTGCTGAGTATTCAGGCGGCGATTAACGGCCAGCTCGGCGCCAAAGTCGGCGTCTTTCGCTGCGCCTTTCTGACCTTCGCGCTGGGGGCAGTGGTAACGGCGCTGCTGATCTTCTTTTTTGAGCCGCCGCAGCCGCACAGCCTGATGGATGTGCCCAAGTGGCAGCTGCTGGGCGCGCTGTGCGGCGTTCCCTATATCGTGATTATGGTGCTGGCGGTGCAGCGTATCGGCACGGCCGTAGCCACCGTTGCGGTGATCTTCGGCCAGCTCGCCATGAGCATGCTGATCGATAATTTCGGCTGGTTAGGCAATCCGGCGATCGCCTTCTCGCCAGGTCGGCTAGCGGCGGTGGTCTGCCTGGCGATTGCGCTGTTCTTTATTTACAGCAGCAACAAGCCGAAAAAAGCGCGGGCCTGACCGCGATGCCTGCGCGGCCTGCGCAGGCATGTCTTCTTGTCGCCTTACGCATCCGGCTGGTTTTCAAATAACTGTTAAACTTACTGTTTGTGTTTAACAGGGGGAAATATGAAATTAGGCTTCGCGTGTAAATATCTGGATGCAGACGGCAAACAACATTTCCCGTTTAAGAGCACAACCCGTACCCGTTTTCTTCGTTTGCCGCGCGATGAGCAGACTGCGCTGATCGCCAGCCTTGCCCGCCTGAACCTGACGAATCTTGCCGGCCTGCTTGAAACGCTGGCGACCCAGCCGGAAACCCTGCGCATGATGCGTATCGGCAGCGATCTGCTGCCGCTCTTTACCGTGCCGGAAGCGATGCCGCTCTACCGGGAATTTTTGCCCGATCTCTATCCGCTGTTTGAGCGCTGCGGCGCGCTGGCGCGTCAGCATGGCATCCGTCTCTCTTTCCATCCCGGGCAATATTCGGTGCTGGCGTCGGATAATCCCGACGTGGTGCAGCGGGCGATCGACGATGTGGAATACCATGCGCTCTGCGCCGTACTGATGGGCTACGGCAAAACGTTTCAGGATTTTAAAATCAACATTCATATGAACGGCAAAAAAGGCTTCGAGGGATTTCAGCACGCCTTTGGTCAGCTCACGCCCGAAGCGCGCAATATGCTGACGGTGGAAAATGATGAGATCTCCTGTTCGCTGGATGACGTGCTGCAGGCGAGGGCGCTCTGTCCCATTGTGCTGGATATCCACCATCACTGGGTGAAAGAGAACGCCTTTATTCAGCCAGACGACAGGCGCATCGCCCTGATTCAGGAGTCATGGCGCGGCGTTCAGCCGGTGCTGCACTATTCGATCTCGCAGGAAGGATTAATACCGGAACATGGCTATCCCGATCAGCAGCGCCTGGGCGTGGCGAAAACCAAACTGCGCGCGCACTCCGACTACTATTTCAATTCGACGCTGAACGACTGGGCGCTGTCGTTTAGCGCCTTTGATATCATGTGCGAGGTGAAAATGAAGAATCTCGCCAGCCAGCGGCTTTATGACTATGCGCTGACCAGAGGGGTTATCGATCCCAGCCGAAGTGGGCGGTAATGGCGCGACGATAAGGGGTATCGATCTGCGCGGGCACCTGCAAAATATAGGCGCGCGCGTGTTCTGCCTCTTTGCCTTCCAGCTGCTGCAGATAGTCTATCGCCTGCGGCAGCGTCGGAACGAAACCTTCAACGCTGCCCAGCTTCGGCGGCAGTCCGGTCCAGATGACTGCATCCAGCGCGCGGGCGCGCGCCCACTCGGCCAGCACGCCAGGCGTATGCGCCGTGACGGAAAAGATGCCGATGCCGTCCACGCGTTCATCAGGGATCCCTTCGCGCTCGCGCAGTTGCAGGCAGGCCTGACCTAAATCCTGCGTCGCCAGCCTGGCCCACAGCACCGGCACCGGCGGCGCGTTCATGCAGATCGCGGTCGCCAGCTCGCCGCCGTCGCTGGTGCGGGAGAACTCGATGGGAAAGCGCGGGCCATCCTGATGCCACGCGCCTTCGACGGGAAGATCGCCCGGTTTCCAGATCAGCGAGCCCCAACCTAAACAGGCAATATTCATCGCGCGCTCCTGAAAAGAAAACCTGAAAAGAGAGGATCAGTGCCTGCGTTTATCGTCAGGCATCGCATCGCCCTTAAAGTGATGCTCATTGTTATTGCGATCGCGCAGCGTCACGCGAGACTGGGTAGATTGGGTGGTGAGATTCTGCTGTACCTCGTTAATGGCGCGAACGATAACCTGCTGCCGGTCTTCATCAGTTTCTTCCGCCGCCATACGCTGCAGGACATCCATCAGCGCGCGGCTGGAGACCGCTTTATCAGACAGCAGCAGCTCCAGCGTCGCCTCGCCAATAACGATGTCGGTCAATCTTTCTTCATTGCTTTTATACATAACATTTGCTCTGTGTCCCGCTGCACGCCCCAGCAGTTGGGGCAGGATTGAGGTGCGGTTGACTACAGAAAGAACCAGCGCACCTGGCTGGTGCTGGCCGGAGCCAGCGAATGCCTGCTTACATCTTAAGGCCGTGCCGGAAAAACGGAAATCGTAATGACAGTCGGGAATTAGCGGCCCAACAGCAAACCGATCAGACGCTGATAGTGTTTCTCTTCTTCGGCCGTTGAGGCAACTTCCAGTCGTCTTACCAGCTTAGTGCAAATACCTTTACGGTTGACGTTTTTGCCTGCGCGGAGAAGCTCAACAACGATCTGACCCAGCGTTTCCTGTTGGGAAGGCAGGCTGGCTTCACGAAAATAACGTGCGATATCTTCAGATGAAGAGAGAAGGCTGCTGCTCTGACGCATAATTTTACCCCAAAATGAGTTAAACGATGATCAGTCAAAAAAACTGACAAGTTGTACATCGATAGAAAAGTTGTACAAGAATATGCTTGAAAAATGCGTTAACTTTTTTGCAAAAAATGCTCTCAAATGAGTATAGCTTTTGTTAACTCTTTGTATTGTGGCGAAAGCGAGGCCTGCGTCAAGTATTTTTAAGACTCTTTTACGGCTGTACAACTTTTGTTTACAGCAAAGCCCTGCAGCGAATTCCCTGCAGGGCATCAGCCTTATACCTGCGCCATACCGCCATCAACAAAGAGCTCAGTAGCATTGATAAAGCTGGCCGCGTCGGAGGCGAGGAAGGCTACCACCTTGCCAATCTCTTCCGGTTCGCCCAGGCGACCTAACGGCACCTGCGCCGCCAGCGCGTCGAACAAGCCCTGACGGTTCGCTTCATCCACCAGCTCGCCTAAGCCTGGGGTGCGAACCGGACCGGGACTGACGACGTTAACGCGGATAGCGCGATCTTTAAGATCCAGCGCCCATGAGCGGGCGAAGTTGCGTACCGCCGCCTTGCTGGCGCTGTATACGCTGAATCCGGCGGTGCCCTGCACCGAAGTGGTCGAGGAGGTTAAAATGACCGATGCGCCGTCAACCAGCAGCGGCAGGGCTTTCTGCACGGTAAAGAGCACGCCGCGCACGTTGGTGGCGAAAATACGGTCGAAATGATCTTCCGTAATCGCGCCCAGCGGCAGCATGTCGCCCCCGCCCGCATTGGCGAACAGAATATCCAGGTGGCCGGCGCTGCGCGCTATCTCCGCGTAGACCGCATCCAGATCGGTGAGAAGCGAGGCGTCGGCGCGGATGCCGGTCGCGGCGGAACCAATAAGCGCGACCGCTTCATCCAGTGCCTCCTGACGGCGTCCGGTAATAAAGACGCGCGCGCCCTGTGCGGCGAGCTGCTGTGCTGACGCCAGGCCGATACCGCTGGTGCCGCCGGTGACTAAGGCGATTTTGCCGTTAAGTGCGTGAGTCATGATCGTTTCCTCTTAGTATGTTGGTTAGGGTCGCTGCGACGGGTCGCTGCAGCGCTGAGGAGCAATCTATCCCTTCCGGCTTTATTGAAAAATCCTGTAAAATGAAAAGCACTATTTCTGTGTGTGGATAATCAGGAGGCGCAATGGATCAGCTGATGGCGATTCGGGCATTCGCCCGTGTGGTGGAAGCGGGCAATTTTACTCGCGCGGCGGACTCGCTGAATATGCCGAACGCCACGCTCAGCAAGCTGGTGCAGGAGCTGGAGGCGCATCTGGGCATCCGTCTGCTGCAGCGCACCACGCGCCGCGTCACGGTGACGCCGGAGGGACGGGAATATTATGAGAAAACGCTGCGCCTCCTGCACGCTCTTGAGGATATCGACGCCTCTTTCAACGTGGCGCGCAGTTCGCCGCGCGGCGTTTTGCGTATTGACGTCGGCGGCTCTACCGCCAGCGAGGTGCTGATTCCGGCGCTGCCCGATTTTATGGCGCGCTATCCCGATATCCGTATCGATCTCGGCGTTGCCGACCGCGCCGTTGATCTGATTAGCGACAATGTCGACTGCGTGATCCGCGGCGGCCCGCTAAATGACTCCTCGCTGATTGCGCGCCAGATCGGCTTTGCCACCCTGATCACCTGCGCCACGCCCGCCTATCTCAAGCTCTATGGCGTCCCGGCTTATCCTGACGAACTGAAAAACGGTCATCGGCTGATCAGCTACCTTTCGCCGCAGAGCGGACGCGCCTTTCCCTTCCGCTTTGCGCGCGACGGGGAAAAAACGGAGATTAAGGCGGACTATCGCGTTGGGGTAAATGAAAGCAACGCGCATCTGGCGGCGGCGCTGGCGGGGCTGGGCATCGTACAGACCTTTACCTATGCCACCGCGGCGCATATCCAGGCGGGGCGGCTGGTGGAGATCCTCACGCCGTGGCGGCCGGCGCGCTATCCGTTTCATGTGGTTTACCCGCAAAATCGCTACGTGACGCATCGACTGCGGGTCTTTATTCGCTGGCTGCAGGAAATTTTTCCCGCGCGGATCGATCCGTAACGTCCCGCCGCGGCAGGACGTTACGCACGATCAGGCGAGCTTAATTAAGATCATCCCCGCCAGCAGCAAACTCAGCCCCGCCCAGCCTCGGGCGTTAAGCCGCTGGCCAAACAGCACCCAGCCTGCCGCTACCGTCGCGGCAATGCCGAAACCGCCCCACAGCGCGTAGGCGACCGACAGATCGATGCCTTTTACCGCCTGAGAGAGCGCGCTGAACGCCAGCAGCACTGAGATCAGCGAGGCGATACCCAGCAGCGGCTTTTTAAAGCCGTCGGAATATTTAAGGAATATATTGGCGGCGATTTCCAGCAGAATCGCCAGCGCCAGCCAGAGCAGATGCGTAATATCAGCTGATGACATGCTGCGGCTCCTTTTTCTGCGTGGTGCCGGTTTTAATCAGCATAATACCGGCGATCAGCACCGCCAGGCCGGCGACTTTCATCGGCGACAGCGGCTCTCCGAACAGCTGGACGCTAAATAGCGTAATTAACACGATGCCGATGCCTTCCCACAAAGCGTAGGCGACGCCGAGCGCAATTTTTTTGACGGCAAAACTCAGGAAAATATAGGAGCAGGCGATCATCACCAGCATGATTAAATAACCTGAACCGCTTTCGTCGACGCTGGACCATTTCATCGCCAGCGTGCCGATAATTTCGCTAAAAATAGCAAGTAATAATAAAACCCATGCAAACATGGCTAACTCCTGTCGCAATTATTCAATCGACCTGCACCACACGGGCGCAAGTTTCTTTTGGCAAACGGAAACGAGGAGAGGGCCTACAGGGCGCTACGCCAGTGCTGATCGGCGATATTCCAGACGGGAAGAGAGCAGATGAAAAGAGAATGATTGATAAATGCTACGCGCATAATTTAAACAAGACATCCACGCTGTTGCTTCTCATCGTTGGACGGATTGTACCCCAGTAATAGACACGGCGCAGTTATAGCATCTGCCTTAGGCCGTTTCAATAGCAGTAATTTCTAATATTGATTTATGACAAGGTTTATTATGTCGCGTCAGCAGGCGGAGCCTGGTCGGAGAAAGCTAAAATACTATCCAGATTATTTATAGTTACAACATAAATAAAAGCGATACCTTTCCGTTTGCCACTGTGCGGCTTTTTTCAGGCAGCCAAAGGTGTGGCACGCTGTGAGACGAACAGACTCTTAATAAGGTAAGCGTATTCATATCGCGCGTTGCAGGCGGCCAGAAATAACATACCTCCGGCTGCCTGCTGCTTGCTCTGTCACAAAAGGCGGCATCTCCGCGAGCTGCGAAATAACTTCTCGCGCTACGCCTGCGGATCGCCGCGCCTGTTTTTGAGCCGCCGGGCTAAATAGGGCGCGGTCACGCTGTTCTCTGCGCGACTGACCGCTTCCGGCGTCCCGGCCGCCACGATATGACCACCGTTTTCCCCTGATCCCGGCCCAAGATCGATTATCCAGTCAGCCTCGGATGCAATTCGCATATCGTGTTCCGCCATCACCACGCTATCGCCGCGTTTCACCAGCTGATCCAGCACCCGCATCAGCTTATCCATGTCTGAGGGATGCAGGCCGGTCGAGGGTTCGTCGAGCAGATAGAGCGTTTTGCCGCGCTGCGCGCGCTGCAGTTCCCAGGCGAGCTTGATGCGCTGGCACTCTCCGCCTGACAGCTCCGTCGCCGGCTGGCCTAGCGTCAAATAACCCAGACCCAGCGCCTTGAGCGCGGTGAGAGAGCGCTGAATAGTGTCATTGTCGCTGAAAAACTCAGCGGCTTCGTCTACCGTCAGCGCCAGCACGTTGGCGATGGTTTTGCCGTTCCAGCGCACGTCAAGCGTCTCGGCATTATTGCGACGGCCGCCGCAGGTGGAGCAGGGCGCGCTCGCCTGCGGCATAAACAGCAGCTCGATGGTGATAAGGCCCTGTCCTTCACAGGCGGGGCAGCGGCCTGCGGGCAGATTGAACGAAAAACGGCTGGCATCAAAGCCGCGCGCCTTCGCCTCATCAGTCTCGGCAAACAGCCGCCTGACGGTGTCAAAAAAACCGGTATAGGTCGCCAGATTGGAACGAGGCGTTCGACCGATAGGGCGCTGATCGATACGGACTAGCCGCTTCAGGGAAGCGCCGCCGACAACCACGTTGCCCTGAACCGCCGTGACGGCATCCTCTTCATCTTCGCCCTCATCGGCCGGCGTGTTATCCAGCCGCTGGAGCAATGCGGGCAGGACGCGAATCAGCAGCGTCGATTTTCCTGAGCCGGAAACGCCGGTAATCACCGTCATTCTGTCGAGCGGCAGCGAAAAATCGAGTGCGCGAAGGTTATTGCAGGTCACCTGTTCAAACTGCAGCCACTGCTCAGGCAGTCTGCGCTGACGCAGACCGGGATAGCTCTCGCCAGACAGATAGCCTGCCGTCGCTGACCGGCTGTTGCGCGCCAGGCCGGAGGGCGCGCCGTTATAAACGATTTCGCCGCCCAGTCGGCCCGGCCCCGGTCCAATCTCCGTCAGCCAGTCCGCTTCGGCGATAACGTCAAGATTGTGCTCGACGATGACCAGAGAGTTGCCCGCCGCCAGCAGCGCGCGCAGCGAACGGATCAGGGCGCGCACATCCTCCGGATGCAGACCGGCCGCCGGTTCGTCCAGCACATACATGACGCCGAAAAGCTGTGAAATCAGCTGTGTCGCCAGCCGGATGCGCTGTAGCTCGCCGGAGGAGAGCATCGTCGTCCTGCGGCCGAGGGAAAGATGGCCAAGACCGAGGTTTTCCAGCTGGTCCAGTCGTCCGCAAATATCCGTCGCCATGCGGATCGTCGCTTCCCTGAGGGCCGTCTCTTCAGGAAGGCTGGAAGAAGCGCCTTTCGCCAGCGGGAAAAACAGCGCCTTGAGTTGAGTGATGGTGAGCTCGCCCATTTCCGCGATGTCGTAGCCCGCGAAGGTCACGGAGAGCGCATCCTGGTTCAGTCTTTTCCCCCGGCAGACCGCGCAGGGCGCCACCGCGACAAAGCGGGAAAGGCGTTTTTTGACGCTCTCTTTGCCGCCCGCATAGCTTTGCAGCACATATTTTCTGGCGCTGGTATAGGTGCCGGTATAGGCGGGTTCGACCTCTGCCGCTATCGCCGCTTTGCGCTGTTCAGGGCTAAGCCCCATGAAGATAGGCACCGAAGGCTGTTCATCGGTCATCAGGATCCACTCTCTGTCCCGTTCAGAGAGCGTTTCCCAGGGCGCGTCGATATCGTAATCCAGCGCCTCCAGGATAGAGCGCAGGTTTTTCGCCTGCCAGCCATGCGGCCAGGCGGCGATAGCACCTTCGCGAATGCTCAGGGAGGCGTCTGGCACCAGGGCTTCGCTTTTCACCTGGTGCACCATGCCCATGCCCTGGCACGCCGGACAGGCGCCCTGCGGATTGTTTGGCGAAAAGGATTCGGCGGCCAGGAAAGGAACGCCGTCAGGCCGCTTCCCGGCGCGGGAATAGAGCAGTCTGAGGGTCACGGAAACGCGCGTCAGGCTCCCGACGGTAGAGCGCTCCTGCGCGCCCGCGCGGCTCTGCTGCAGCGCAACCGCCGGGGGCAGGCCATCCACGCTGTCGACGTCCGGGGCCGCTGCCTGATCTATCAGGCGACGCGCATGGGGCGCAACCGACTCCATAAAGCGCCGCTGCGCCTCTGCATAGAGCGTATCAAACGCCAGCGACGACTTGCCCGATCCCGAAACGCCGGTGAAAACCACCATCGCGTCACGGGGAAACGTGAAGGAGAGATCTTTAAGATTATGGGTTCTCGCGCCCTGAACCCTCACGCCGCTGTGATTACTGCGAGGCGGTAGGTTGCCGCTGTTTTCCTTTCCTTTAGACGTCATAACGCTCCCACAAAAAGAGTTTCCATAAAACCTGTTGTTCTGGCGGCTCGCCGTCTGCGCAGCTAGCCGGTAAGAGGTCAAAGGGTAGCAGGGATATGCGCTCACTGAGGCGCGGCAGGCAAAAAGCAGGGTGAAGGCGTCGGCGGCCTGGGCCGCCTGAGCCTGAGCGCGAAGGGCGTCTATAGTACAGAGATCACCGCAGGCGGCGCGTACGGTTTGCGCCGATTCAGACCGATTACAGGATAAATCCCGCCGCTGCGGGCGCATGGTCGTTCTCGTCGGGGATATTATAGAGCGTCGCTTTTGCCGCCAGCAGCGGCTGGCCGTCGCTGCCCGCTTTATGCGACTCCACATCGGTAATGTGGTAGCCGACAGCGCCTGCTTCATGCGCTTTATGAGCAAACGCGGCGTTAAGCTCTTCCATAGACGTCGCCCAGCTGACTGACGTCACGGCGAAGGGCTGCACGGAAGCGATTTCACGCTGAGTGAGGCCCGTACGAATCAAGACGGGATTCACGCTTTGCGGAGAGAAAATGGATAAAACATCCTGCACTAACTCTTTCATTAGCCGACTCCTTAAGGGATTAACGCATGGTTATCTTTATTTTCGGTCGTAACGAAAGTAATAAACGCCAGAACTTGTTATTCGTTTTAGCTTTAATTGCTAATGAGATGTTATTGAAACAGCGGCTGATAACTTAACGAGGGTTTAGCGAAGATATTTTCATTTGATTACACTCTGGCTGTTTTTGACATGCCTGCATGAGAAAGCGAAACGCCTCCGCAAACCGCAAGGTAAACAGAGGCGCAAACGCTATCACCAGCCTTTGATAATATCGCCCTTATAAATTTCGTTGGCTTTATCCAGCACTTCCTGCGAGCGGAACGCCTCTTTCAGCTTCTGAATATTCGGGCTGTCCTTATTATCTTCGCGCGCCACGATGGCATTCACATACGGCGAGGCTTTGCCTTCCATAAACATGCCGTCGCGCGAGGCGGAAAGATTCGCCAGCGCGGCGAAGTTGTTATTGATAATAGAAACGTAAACCTGCGGATCGTCGAGCGTGCGCGCCAGCTGCGGCGTATCGACCTCGACAAACTTCAGTTTTTTCGGGTTGTCGGTCACGTCCAGCGTGGTCGGCAGCAGCCCCGCGTCCGGTTTGACTTTGATCAGACCCTGCGCCTGCAGCAGCAGCAGGCTGCGGCCCAGCGTCGTCGCTTCGTTAGAGATGGTGATCGTAGCGCCGTCCGGCAGGGCATCCAGCGATTTGATTTTGCGGGAATAGCCGGCGATCGGGAAGACGAAGGTATTGGTGATCACGGCGAAATGATAGCCGCGCTCTTTAGACTGCATCTCCAGATAGGGCAGACTCTGGAAGGCGTTGGCGTCGACATCTTTATTAAACAGCGCTTCATTCGGCTGCACGTAGTCATTGAACGCCACGACATCGACATCCAGATGATATTTGTCATGCGCCACCTGTTTAACGGTCTCCCATAACGTCTGGTCCGGGCCGGTATTGATAGCCACTTTGATTTTGCTGTCGTCATCTTTATTACAGGCGCTAAGCAGCGTAACTGACGCGGCCAGCAGAATAGAAAGCACTTTTTTGTTCATAAGCCAGATCCCTTTTGTCGTAGGGAAAAGACTATAATCTACATCTAGACGTCTGTACATCCATAGCTGCGCGACTGCCGTTTTTTTATCCGCTTCATTTGACACCGTTTTCTGCCGATGTGCGGCTATTTTCACTTCCGCAGTGAAAGTGCTGCTGTCGCCCGCAGGTGTTTATCCCGGCGCAGGCCGCCTATGCTGTTATCCAGCACCAGCAAACTTATTACTGCAAAAAGGAAAAGAGATGAAAGCTATCGTCTACAGCCAGAATGGATTGCCGATCGCCGATCCGCAATCGCTCTACGACACCACGCTGCCGCAGCCCCAGCCGGGTGCTCACGACCTGCTGGTGAAAATCGCCGCGATCGCCGTCAATCCGGTTGATACCAAAGTGCGCAATAACGCGCCGACGCAGCAGCCGCGCATTGTCGGCTGGGACGCCGTCGGCACGGTAGAAGCGGTAGGCGAGAGCGTGACCCGGTTCAAGCCGGGCGACGAAGTCTTTTACGCCGGCGCCATCGATCGCCCCGGCTCCTACGCGGAATATGGCCTGGTGGATGAGCGTATCGCCGGCCACAAGCCTGCTTCGCTGAGCAACGCCGATGCCGCCGCGCTGCCGCTGACCTCGCTGACCGCCTGGGAGCTGCTGTTCGACCGTCTTGAGGTGAAAGAAGATGAGAACGAAGCGCTGCTGATTATCGGCGCGGGCGGCGGGGTCGGTTCAATTCTGACGCAGCTGGCCAGCAAGCTGACCGGGCTGCGCGTTATCGCCACCGCGTCGCGTCCTGAAACCGCCGAGTGGGTGCGTGAACTGGGCGCGCACGACGTTATCGATCATTCCCGTCCGCTGACGGAAGGGCTGCGCGAAATCGGCGTCGAGAACGTGCGCTATGTCGCCAGCCTGACCCATACCGACAAACACTATCAGCAGATCGTTGAGGTGCTGGCGCCACAGGGCCGTCTGGCGGTGATTGACGATCCGGACACCCTCGACGCGATGCCGCTGAAGCGTAAAGCGATTTCGCTGCACTGGGAGCTGATGTTTACCCGCTCGCTGTTCCAGACGCCAGATATGGCGCGCCAGAATGAGATTCTGGAAAACGTGCGCCGCCTGATCGACGATGGCACGCTGCGCACCACGAAAGGCGAGCATTTCGGTGCCATCAACGCGGAAAACCTGCGTCGTGCCCATGCGCTGATCGAGAGCAACCGCGCGCGCGGCAAAATCGTACTGGAAGGCTTTTAATTTAGCCTGACGCGAGAACCGCCGCAGTTTGCCTGCGACAGACTACCCGGCCAGATGGCCGGGTTTTTTATTTGCGGCGGGCGGTAAGCGTTTTTCCCCCGCTCAGGTCAGATAATCGATCTGGTGAAAGCATGCCGCGAAACGGTGTTATTTTAATCAGTCCCAGTAAAAATAAGCGCGATGATCACGCCAGCTAACACTGTCTTTCTGGTCGGTCTGCAAGGCGGGCTGCCGTCAGACATGGTTAGGGATAATAGAGAAAAGTTAATGTTTTATGATATTTGTTTAAGCTTTATTTAATATAGTTATAACTATAGTAATAATAAACGAGGCGGCCGTCGTTACAGAAGGGGGTTCTCCCGTAATGGTACGGTCTGTCTATTAAAAAATATATTTGTCGTCATCTTCAGATGATATTGAGCATTGTCTTTTACAGGGATACGCCATGCGTTCTTCATACGATCTGCCGCCCGGCCGGGTCAATTTGTCACGTCCACGAATCGTGCTTTCCGGCGCCGTGATTATGGCCGGCGGCCTCGCCACCTCCGCTCTGCCGCGCATCGTCTTTGCCGAATCCTCGACCCATTTTATTCGTTCTCTGCCGCTCTCCCGGCTTCTGGTGAATCATCAACTAATCGACGGCAGGCGCGCTGCTGGTCTGGCTGAAGGTACGCCGTAAGCGCCGCCGCTCAACGATTGCGTTTTTGTCGCCCGCGGTATGGCGGGCGACGTTTTGACGGGAAAATACTATGACGCACTATTCACGACGCCGCGTGCTCAAGCTGGCCGGACTGGTGGCGATCGTCAGCGCTGGCGGTCAGCTGCTGTCGTTGCCGCCCCTTAAGGCCGCACAGCCGCAGGCGCCGCTTACGGGGCTGGATGATTTCCTCCAGGTTTCGCGCCTGCTGACCCAGCAGTCGGATCTCAACGCCACCGTGGCGCATGCGCTGATGCTGGCGCTCGACCAGACGCAGAAAGGCTTCGCCAGCGGACTGGCGCAGTTAAACCATCTGCTGCAAAGCCAGCCCGCGCTGCTGCAACAGGAACGCCTTGCATTTGCCGAGGCGGATGTGGAGAGCGAAACGCTGGCGAAGGCGATCCTCGGCGGCTGGTACAACGGCGTGGTCGGCAAAGGCGAGCGCGCCCTCTATGTCACCTATGTCAATACGCTGGCCAGCCAGCTGGTGAGCGACAAGCTGGTGCCACCCGGTTTTTCTTACGGTCCTGTAGGTAGCTGGGCGCAACGGCCCTGATGAAGAGAGTTGAGTCGTAAATGAATAAGAACTATTCCGCCGACGTAGTGGTGATCGGCGCGGGCGTCAACGGATCGCTGCTCGCCACGCGTCTGGCCAAAGCGGGTAAATCGGTGCTGCTGCTGGAGTCGGGCCCGAAAGTCGGCCGCGACCAGCTGGTCGAGCGCTTCCGCGCATCCGCCTTTAAATCTGACTTTATGTCGCCTTATCCGTTCTCGCCGATGGCGCCGCAGCCGCGCTATACCCCGGAACCGAACGACTATCTGCATCAGGCTGGCCCGCATCCGTTTGCGGCGCAGTATATCCGCATTTTTGGCGGGACGAGCTGGCACTGGGCAGCGCAGCTGTGGCGTTTTGTGCCGAACGATTTCCGCCAGCACAGCCAGTATGGCGTCGGGAAAGACTGGCCGATCGGCTATGAGGACCTGGAGGAGTATTACTATCAGGCCGAAGCGATTGCTGGCGTCGGCGGCTCGCCGGATAACGGCTCGCCGCGCAGCAAGCCTTACCCGATGGAGCGGGTGCCGGCATCGTGGCTGCAGCAGCGCGTTACCGCGCGCCTGGCGCCCGATTTTACCGTGCTGGACGACAGCACCGGGCGCAACAGCCGAAGCTTCGACGGCCGCCCGGCCTGCTGCGGCAACAACAACTGCATGCCGGTTTGCCCGATCGACGCCCAGTATCATGGCGGTATTGCAGCGCAGCAGGCGGAAAACAGCGGCGTGAAGGTGGTCACCGAAGCGGTGGTCTATCAGCTGGAGCATGATGCACAGGGCCGGATTACGGCGGCAAATTACTATGACTGGAATAAAGTCAGCCATCGCGTGACCGCGCAAACCTTCGTGCTGGCGGCGAACGCAATCGAAACGCCGAAGCTGCTGCTGATGTCCACCAGCAGCAAATTCCCGCAGGGGATTGCCAACGCGCGCGACAACGTCGGGCGCAACCTGTGTGACCATCCGGCAATCGGCGTCACCTTCGACGTTGACGAGGAGATCTGGCCGGGCCGCGGCCCCGTGAGTCCCTGCTCGATCGGGCAGTTCCGCGACGGGGATTTCCGCCGCGAACACGCGCCGTTCCGCATCGATATCTCTAACGCCTCGCAGGTCGCCTCCGTCACTAAAGAGGTGCTGGCGGAAGGCTATTTCGGCAAAAAGCTGCAGGAGGAGATCCGCTTTCGCGCCGCGCGTCGTCTGAGCATTAAAAACGCGCTGGAGCAGCTGCCCGATCCCAATAATCGCGTCACCCTGAGCGGAAACAAAGACGCGCTCGGCCTGCCCACGCCGTCGCTCTACTGGGATATCAACGACTACGTCGCGAAGGGCACCGAGAAAACGCGCGAATGCTATGACGCGATTGCGGCCCGCCTCGGCGCCACCAACGTTAAGCACAGCAAAAGCGGCAAATTCTCTAACCGCCAGCATATTACCGGCACGCTGTCGATGGGACGGGATCCCGCCGCCAGCGTCACCGACGCATGGGGACGCGCCCACGATCATGAGAACCTGTTTATGGTCGGCACCGGCGTAATGCCTACCGTAGGCACCTGCAACGTGACGCTGACCGCTATGGCACTGGCGTTGCGCACTGCGGACAAAATTCTGCAGGAGACGCAACATGGTTAAGCACTGGAAAATGCTACTGGCGGCTGGCGCGCTGAGTGTCGCCTCCGCGCAGGCTTACGCAACAGATCGGCACGAGCAGATCACGCGCGGCGAATATCTCGCTATCGCCGGCGACTGCGGCGCCTGCCACACGGAAGAGGGCAAAGCGCCGTTCAGCGGCGGCCATGCCATCGCCAGTCCGCTTGGCACTATCTTCAGCACCAATATCACGCCGTCGAAAAGCGCCGGTATCGGCAACTACAGCGAAGCGCAGTTCGCGGCCGCGCTGCGTAAAGGCGTGCGCGGCGACGGCAGCCAGCTCTATCCGGCGATGCCCTATACCGCTTACGCTCGCCTGACCGACGAGGATGTGGCAGCGCTCTACGCATACTTTATGCATGGCGTGCAGCCGGTCGACGTAAAACCGGAAGCGACCGCGCTGCCGTTCCCGTTTAACCTGCGCTTCAGCATGGCGGCGTGGAACCTGCTGTTCGCCGACAGCCACGTCTATCAACCGGACGCGACGCAGACGGCGCAGTGGAATCGCGGCGCTTATCTGGTGCAGGGATTAACCCACTGCAGCACCTGTCACACACCGCGCAATCTGCTGATGGCGGAGCAGCAGGCGAAAAGCCTGCAGGGCGCGTCCCTTGGCACCTGGTACGCACCGGATATCACCGCCGCGACGCTGCAGGGCAAACCGCGCTGGACGCGCCAGATGCTGGCGGACTATCTCGCGACCGGTCATGCTGCTAACGGCGCCACGGCGGGTGGTCCGATGCTGGAGGCGATCGACAAAAGCTTCTCGCGCATGACGCCGGAAGATCGCCAGGCGATCGCCGCTTATCTGCTGCCGGTCGATGTTGAGGCCGCGGCGCCAGCCGCAGTGAAAGGCCTGACGCCAGTAGCGGGTAACGATCTGCCGCAGACGCTGGCGGGGCTCAGCGAGGGTGAGCGGGTATATCGCAACAGCTGCGCCTCGTGCCACAACCTCTCGGGTCAGGGGCTGAACGGGCTGCCGGCACTGCAACATCATCAGGTGTTGAATAAGCCCACGGCGGATAACGTGGCGATGGCGGTGCTGCAGGGCGTCTGGCCGGAAAAAGAGCAGGGCATGATCGGCTTTGCCGGTTCGCTGAGCGATAGCCAGATTGCCGCGGTCACTAACTATGTGATGCAGGATATGGGGCACAGTGCGGTGCGCATCACCCCTGAACGCGTCAACGTGCTGCGCGCCGGCGGAGAAACCTCACCATTGCTGCTGTTGTCTCGTGTCGGCATGGCACTCGCTGGCGTCGCGGCGGTTCTGGCGCTGCTGTGGCTACGTAAAAAACGCGCCGTCAGGCGTTAATGCCTTCGCCTCCGTTTCGTTACCGGGACGGAGGCTTCCCCGTCTGCCTGCTTCCTGCTGGCCCGATTGCGCACCCGCGCTGCTGACGACCGGCACGCCGTCAGCGCGATGCCCGGGCGCCGTTGCCGCGTCCTTAACCACTCTTTAGCGAAAAAGCCCTGTCTGCGCTCGCAGAGCGCAATATTTGAGAATAACTCTCATTGCTACCAGTGCTGCTGTGCCCGTAGGTTGAGGCAACAGGTCAAACTGCGGAATATGCCGGATGTGGGCAGTGCCAGTTATTTATTGGGTGCGTCGCCGCCGGCAAAGTCTCGCAGTTAATATCAGGCGTTAAACGCTGCTTTGACCGCTGGCGAACGCATCAGATAATAAGGAATGTATGGGAGCTTACTGCAGGCACTGCCGCGCGCTTTTAAGTCGGGACGAATATTTCTGGTTTTATGACAGCTGTCTCCGCTGTGAAAAATGCGCGCAAATTCGTGCTGAAGAGCGGGAAATTTTCATTAAGTCGCCGCTATATGTCTGGAGTGAAATACGTTTTCAGACGCGCCGATTCAAACACCGGCTGGCGGCCTATTTGAAAAGGCAGAATCTTGTCTGAACGGCAGCATCTGGTTTAACGCTGGGCAGTGGGGGAAGGGACAAAATGCGCGCGGTTATTTCTGCAGAACGGCTGGTTTATCGTCCGCTGAAAAAAGAGGACTGGCCTTTTTTCCAGGCGCTGTATCAGGACAGAAACCTGATGGTGTACATAGCCGATCCCGGGATAATAAGAAATAAGATCCGCACCGTTTCAAACGCGCTTATTACTTTGGCGTAAAGGCGAGGCGCAGAGTCGCTGAACGCCATCATTCGCTTGGCGTTCGATTTTCTGGGTTAAAGAAAATTCACCGCCACGGTGACGGCGGGAAATCGCGCGTCAAAGCGTCTGCTGCACAAAAGCGGATTTAGCCAGAAAGGGGGGAGTCGGCAAAATTATTATTTAAACGGCGAGTGGCGGGACGACTGGGTGTTCGGGCTGCTGGCTGACGACTATTACGGCCAACCCTCACGGCGGCCGCTTATCATTGCCGCTCAGGTGTAGATCCTGACGTTTCCTTTATCATTTCTCCCCACGCCGCTGGCGCTGAGCGCACTGCGGGTGCGCGACGCTTGCAAAAAATCACTGTGTGATCCCGCCACACCGATGAAAAAGATTTAAGTTTCTCGCCTTTCTTCCGATAACCATTCCGCCACTCTGACGGCAGAGGATGCGTTTTAAATTATATCCATCACCGGAGTGCGCGTCGGGGCGAGACTGTCCCGTTTTTTAATTTAACAAGGAGCAGTAAATGAAAAACCGCAATACCGTTATGGCGGCTGTTGTCGCATCATGTCTGGTTCTCTCAGGTTGTAGCGCAATGGGAACGGCCATCAAGAAACGTAATCTCGAAGTCAAAACGCAGATGAGCCAGACAGTATGGCTTGAGCCGTCAAATGAAAAAACGGTTTATCTGCAGGTTCGTAATACGTCAGATAAAGATATGAGCGATCTTCAGACATTACTGGCACAGGATCTGCGCGCTAAAGGCTATACCGTGACATCCTCGCCTGACACCGCGTATTACTGGATTCAGGCCAACGTGCTGAAGGCAGAAAAAATGGATCTGCGTCAGTCGCAGGGCTTCCTGTCGACCGGATATGAAGGTGCTGCCACCGGCGCGGCACTGGGTGCCGGTATTACCGCCTATAACAGTAACTCAGGCGGTGCGATTCTGGGTATTGGCCTCGCGGCCGGGCTGGCGGGTATGGCGGCAGATGCGCTGGTGGAAGACGTCAACTTTACGATGGTGACCGATCTGCAAATCTCCGAGCGCAGCAAATCCACCGTCACGACCGATAATATCGGTGCGCTGCGTCAGGGTAATGCCGGCATTAAGCTGCAGACCAGCAGCGAAGAGGGCAACCGCATGAAATACCAGACGCGCGTGGTCTCTAACGCCAATAAGGTCAACCTGAAATTCGAAGAGGCTAAACCGGTGCTGGAAGCCCAGCTGGCGAAATCAGTCGCCGGTATTATGTAATTTTCTTCGCTTCAGTCACGTCTTAGCGACAGCAGGCGTGGCTGAGCACCCGGTTATCGCTTGATGCCAGACGAGTATGACCTGCCGGGCTTACCTGCCTTATTCATCCCCTCTTTTTTCAGCTCAACCCTTTCACCGGCATTGGACGACGGGGATCATAACGAAGCGTCCGGCCGCATCCGTGCTACGCTTCCACTCCTGAGCAAGCGTAACACCATCCTGTCAGACTCTTTTTCGCGCTGAACAAGCGCCTGTAACCCAGGGAAGATCCATGTTTCATCTGATTTTCAGTCTACCGAGCTGGTATGTCATCGTGCGTTTCCTTATTCCGTTAGCGATGCCGCTGGCGTTAAAAATTGTCTTATCAGCGCTGGTTTTGCTGGCCTCGCAATATCTGTTGATCAGCCGCTTCACCGCAGGCGGCATCTTTTCACCGGAGATGCCCCGCGCGCTGATCATTCTGTGCAACTGGGCGTTCGGCGCCGTGCTGTTTCTTGCGCTGCTGCAGATGCTGATTGACGCGGTGGCGTTATTGTCACTTCTGATCAGGCACCCGCTGGAGATTACGCCGGGGGTGCGCTACCTGGCGGCGCTACTGGCTATGGCGCTGGCAGCCGTTGGCGTACAGCAGGCGATACGCGTGCCGCCGGTGAAAGAGGTCACCATCAGAATAAATACTCTTCCCCGCGAGTTTGAGGGCTACCAGCTTCTTCAGCTGACGGATCTGCATATCACCAAACTCTTTAATGCCGCCTGGGCCACGCAGATGGTCAACAAGGCAATGGCGCTTAATGCCGACCTGATCGTTATAACGGGCGATGTGATTGACGGTACCGTGCAGAACCGCAGGCAGGATGTGGCGCCGCTCGCCAGTTTGCACGCGCGGGACGGCGTTTACGCCATCACCGGCAATCACGAATACTTTTTTGAACAGCAGCGCTGGAGCGAGCACCTCGCTTCGCTGGGCCTGCCGACCCTGCATAACAGCCACGTTATTATCAAACGCGGCGCAGCGGAGCTGGTTATTGCGGGCTTGCCTGACATCTCCGCATCACGAAGAGATGCGGACGGGCCCGATCTGGCGATGGCGTTAAGCGGCGCGCCGAAAAACGCCCCGGTTATTCTGCTCGACCACCAGCCGCGCAACGCGCGCCAGAATGCGCAGCAGCAGGTCGATTTACAGCTGTCGGGCCATACGCATGGCGGACTGATCGCTGGCTTTGACCGGCTGTTCGCCAAACCCAACGGCGGCTTTGTCTCCGGGCTTTACCAGGTGGATGGCATGCAGCTTTACGTGAACAACGGCACCGCCCTCTGGCCCGGCATGGCGATCAGGTTAGGGCGGCCGTCGGAACTGACGCGCATAACGCTGCGGGGAGGAGAGTAGCGCTACTCGACGCGGGCGCTCTCCTGAACGGACGCGCGCGCTGAGGCCGCCTGGCGCGAAAAGAACCGCATCAGGGCGTCAGCGACGGCGTCGGGTTGCTCCTCGGGCAGGAAATGCCCGCACGCCTTGATCGTTTCTCCTGTGACGTCAGCGGCAAACGGGCGCAGAAGGGCAGACATATCCGGGATCGACCCCTGATCGGCGCTTAACCCCAGCACCGGCATGGTGAGTTCGCCCTTTTGCGCTAAGGCCCGGTTTTGCTCAGCCGATAGCGCTGCCGAGCGGTAAAAGGCCAGCCCTGCTCGCATACCGCCTGGCGCGCCGTAAATCCTCAGATACTCGGCGATCTCCTGTTCGCCGTAGCAAGCCGGACTGGCCGTCTTTGTCCAGAAAAACCACTCCAGGTAGGCGCGTTCACGTCCTTCAAGCAGGATTTCAGGGAGATCCGGCACGGCGTGAAAAGCAAAGTGCCAGGTCTTCCAGGCATCAGGCGAGGCGGCAGGCAGCTTCTCCGGCAGCGTCACGCCCGGGATACCGGCATCCATCAGCGCCAGCGCCGTCACTTCCTCCGCAAACAGATGCGCATAGGGAAAGGCGACCCACGCGCCGACGTCATGCGCGGCGAGGCTGTATCGCCTGACGCCCAGATGATCGAGAAGATCGTGGGTGCGGCGAGCGACGGTCTGTGTGTCATAGCCCTCTAACGGGCGATCGCTGTCGCCCTGACCGGGCAAATCGAGCGCAATAACATGAAAACGCCTCCCCAGCTGCGGCATCATCTGACGCCAGGCGTACCAGCTCTCTGGAAACCCCGCCATCAGCACCACGGTCGGCTCGCCTGGCGCGCCGCCTTCGACGTAGTGGAAACGTAAGCCATTAACGATGGCGAATTTGTGGCTGAAACCCTGTGGCGCGGGCGGTATTGAACCATGGATCATGGCGTTGTTCCTTGTCTGCAAGGGTGAGGTAGCGCTGCGGGTTGATAACGGCGGCATGCATGCCGCAGGTATACTGCTTAGCAAAATTAGGAAACGATCATATCCTAATTGTACCCGTCGCAGCGCGTCAAGCGTGACGGTCACTTTTCTTGCCGGGGAGGATTTCAGGGGCGCAGAGGATTATATTTTTATTTTTTGGATTAAAAAGTCGATAAAGATTCGGCACTTAAGCCGAATGCGATGGTCGCCTGCATAGACGATAGTAATATCCTGCGCCGGTAAGGCGTAGTCCGCAAAAAGCTGGATCAGCTTGCCTGCTTCACGCTCCTGGCGAACCATCCATTCTGGAAGAATGGCAACGCCAAGACCGGCAATGGCCATTGATTTAATCGCGGTTGACGAGTTGGAGTGATATTTGGCGATGGCGCGTATCTCTGTCGACGTTCCGTCTTTATGGCACAGCGTCCACTGCGTCGGTGCCTGTAAATTACTGTTAGCAATCCAGGGCGCGGTGTTTAAATCGTTGACAGAGCCTAAAGGGTTATTTTCCAGCCATCCAGGCGAGGCGACCAGCAAAATATCATAGCTGGCTAACTTTCGACTTTTTAATTCCGAATCACGTAGTGTGCCAAGGCGAATAGCTAAATCAAGGCGATCGGAAACTAAATCATTCAGAGAGGAGTCGGCGTAGAAATTAATACCCAGATTAGGGTGTAACTGGCAGAACTCCCCAATCAGCGGAATGATATATTGTTCGCCAAATTCCGTGGTTGAGGTGATATTTAACGCGCCAGAGAGCGACCGATGGCTGTCAGAGACATTTTCCAGTGAGCTCTGGATGTTAATGAAGATTTCGCAGAAATCTCTGTATAGCGCTTCACCCGCTTCAGTCAGGATAATACCGCGCGAGTTGCGGATTAGCAGCTGAACCTTAAGCGCCTCTTCAAGTGATTTGACATGAATGCTCGCCATGGCTTTGCTGATAAAGAGACGTTCTGCCGCGCGCGTAAAGGAACCGCAGTCGACGACCGCGATAAATGTCTGGATTCGGTTTAAATGGTTAAACATTAACTGTTAATTTTAAGTAAACACCGCGTTTAATTTAATTTAATCGACTCTCAACGTCAAGCCGCCGTAGACTCCGCGTCGGAGGTCAAAATGACGTATCGCTATCGCATTGCTTGTGTTTTTCTTGCTGGTTTTTTTATCGACTGTATCAATATATTTATGTCGGCTATTGCCTTGCCTGACATATCGCGCGAGCTACAGGTCTCAGCGTCCAGCGTTGCCTGGGTAGCGAATAGCTATATTCTTGGCTTGACGCTTATTATTCCTCTTAGCCACTGGCTTGCCAGCCGCTTTGGCGCGCGTCTGACGATGACAGCGTCAATGCTGATATTTTCTGCTGGCGCACTGCTTTCTGGATTAGCTGACCACTTTGGCAGCCTGGTATTATTCCGTTTTATCCAGGGAGTGGGTGGGGGCTTGCTGATTCCCGTAGGACAGGCGTTGACCTTTGGCCTGTTCAAAAAGGATGAAAGAGCCAAAATTTCCACGCTGGTGATGGCTGTCGCCCTTATTGCTCCCGCCATTTCACCGGCAGCCGGTGGGGCAATTGTCGACCATCTCTCCTGGCGCTGGGTCTTTCTCTGCAATATTCCTTTCAGCCTTGTGACCGCTGCGCTGGCGCTGCTGTGGATTAAATCTGAAAAAAGCGTGGCGCCACGGCCCGATATCGTTGGCCTGATCATTATCAGCCTGGCGCTGACGGCTCTGCTCTCAGGCATGTCGTTATATGCGGATTCCGCTCACCAGAATCTGCCTCTGGGGCTGGTTGTGGCGGGCATAACGCTGGCTTTTGCTTATGTGCTGCACTATCGCCGCCAGGCTAACCCTGTGCTCGATTTAAGCGTGCTGGGAAACGCACATATGCGTTTTTCGGTCATCGTTTATTACGCGGTGCCGGGCATCTTCACCGGGGTCAATCTGCTTAATATTTTCTTCGTGCAGGAGGTGTTGGGCTGGACAGCGAGCGAGACGGGTCTGCTGATGGTGCTCTATGCTTGCGGTTCTTTCTGCGCAATGACGCTTTGCGGCCGTTTATATAACCGCACCGGCGCCGCGCCCCTTTTTCTTGCTGGTCTGCTGCTTCACGCCGCGGGCATTGCCGTGCTGTCGGTCACCGAGGCGTCACACGACCTCTTGTTTCTTGTTTGCGCCTATTTGCTCATGGGAACCGGGGGCGGCATAGCGGCCAATACCGCCCAGACCACCGCGATGATGGATTTTGAAGGGGATCGGCTCGCACGCGCCAGCACCATCTGGAACCTGAACCGTCAAATTTCTTTCAGCACAGGCGCCGCGGTGTTTACCCTGCTATTCAGCCTGCTGCAGAAGTCCACAACGATGACGTCAGCTTACCATTCCGTGTTTCTTATTGCCGCCGGGCTAGGGTTGCTTCCCCTGCTCGGACTCATCAATCTCACCCAAAAATCGGAGGTCTTATGCGATCGGAAAGAGAGTTAATCGCCCATTACAGCGTGACTGAACTGCATCAATGGATTGAAGAGGTATTTACCGGTCGCGCAGGTTATCCCTCTGCCCTGGAGCGGCTGCTCGCCAGCTTTAGCGCATCATTTAGCATGGTCACCATGAAGGGACAGCTTATCGGTTTGTCCGAGGTGGAGAATCTGTTTCGCAACAATAAAGGCTCACGTTCGGGCCTGCGCATTGAGACGGACGCCTGTGAAACGCTCGCCCAAACGGAAACCTCGGTAACCTGCCGCTACCGCGAAACTCATCATGAAAATGGCGCCACGCATGTTCGCTGGTCGGTCGCCATTATTGAGTTTGAGTCAGGCCAGCCTCGCTGGCGCTTCCTGCAAGAAACGGCGGTAGCGGAATCATTATGAAGCGTTTTGTCATCACGACTATTCGTTCTCTGGGCGAAGCCGTTCGCGAGTTCACTCTCGAGGCGGATAACAATGAGCTGGCTTTGCTCACGCCGGGAACGCACTACCGCTGGCAAATGCCTGACGCAATCGGATCGCGCTGTTATTCCTGCGTCATGCTCGAACTGCCTGCGACCGCGCTGACGTTTGCCGTCCGACTCTCGCCGGACTCGTTGAGCAGCGGCTATCTGTCAGGTCTGGCGGAGGGGGACATCGTCACCCTGGAGGGGCCGTTCAATCATTTTCCACAGCTATCCGCGCCGCTGAAGGGAAGAGATATCGTTATCGCCGGCGGGATTGGGGTTACGCCTTTAACGGGGATCGTCACGCGTCTGGTCGCCGCCGGGCACCAGCCTGAATGCCACTACTTTGCCTCTTCCCGAGGCCACGCGGTTTATTCGGATCGGCTGGAAAGCCTGACGCAAGAGAGGTTTCGTTTGCACACCTCAGAAGGGCCTCGCATCACTATTGAGGCGTTGCTGGGTAAGCTGCAGCGCGACGATCGTATTCACGTTTGCGGACCGGCGCGTCTGTTGAGTGCGGTGCTGGACTACTGCGATGCCCAGGATTTTCCCCGCAGCCATCTTGCATTTGAAATCTTTAATGCGCTTCCCTCCGGGGCTGAAGCAGGCGGATACGAGGTTGAGGCGACGGAAACGGGCGTAAGGTTTCATGTCACTCGCGGTCAGTCTCTGCTGGACGCGCTTGAAGAGGCCGGTCTGGAACCCCTTTATGATTGCCGACGAGGGGAATGCGGACTCTGTGCGCTGGAGGTCATTGAGGGAGAAGTCGAGCACCGCGACTTTATTATGACGCCGCAGGAAGCGGCAACCAGTCGGACAATCTATCCCTGCGTTTCCAGAGCGAAAGGAAGCGTTCTCAAATTAGCTTTATGAGTTAAGCCATGAACTTCAATAACCTTTTTCGCGGCAGCGAAATCCATAAATCCGCCTACCTTGACCAGACGCTTTTTCTCAGGGAGCAGGAAACGCTCTTTGCGCAAAGCTGGCTTTACCTGTGCCACGCCAGTCAACTCCCCGCCGCGGGGGATTATGTTACCGTTGAGCTTGCTGCGCAGCCCCTGGTCGCTATTCGTCAAAAAGCTGGCGATATCACCGTTCTCTTTAACCGTTGCCCGCATAAAGGCGTCAAGGTTTTAGCCGAATCCTCAGGCAACGCCGGTCGCTTTCTACGCTGTCCTTACCATGCATGGACCTTTAAGCCGACAGGGGAACTGCTGAGCATTCCTGTGAAAAACGAATACGATCCCTGTGTGATGTCGGCGTGTGAAGCAGGCCAGGGCATGGCGCGCGTCGAAAATGTGGTCAATTATCGCGATTTCATTTTTGTGCGTCTGAGCCAGCACGGTCTCTCCTTTGACGCGTTTTACGGCGATGCGCTTTCTACCCTGGACAATATGGTCGATCGCTCTCCAGCTGGCCAGCTTCGTGTCGTCGGCGCGCCGCTGCGCCATCGCCATCGGTGCAACTGGAAAATGGTTATGGACAATCAGACTGATACTTGTCATCCCATGGTGGCCCATGAGTCTTCAGCCGGTGAAGCCGTCAATCTCTGGGCGCAGTCAGCGCGACAGGCTGAACAGCCGATGGCAGTAGAGCTCTTTTCGCCCTTCATGTCGTCGCACGCCTTCTTCGCTGAAATGGGGATCCGCGTCTGGCCAAACGGCCACGGACATACGGGAACCCGAAATTCAATCCACAAAGATTATTCCGCCATCCCCGGTTACTGGGAAAGTATGGTTGAAAGCTATGGCGAAACCCGGGCACGGCAAATTCTCGATGATACGCGGCACAATACCGTCTACTTTCCCAACCTGATGGTGAAAGGCCCGATACAGACCCTGCGCATTATTCGTCCCGTTTCGGCCACCGAGACCCTTGTGGAATCCTGGATTCTGGAACTGGTTGGCGCACCGCAACAGATGCTGGAACGAACGGTTCAGTACAACAACCTGATCAACTCGCCCTGTTCAATGGTGGCGCATGACGATGTAGAGATGTATGAACGCGCGACGGAGGGGCTGCAAAGCCAGGCAAGTGAGTGGGTCAATATCGCACGTCTTTATCAGGCGGATGAGCAATGGGACAGTACCGCCGTCACCTCAGGAACCAGTGAGATTGCAATGAGAAACTTCTATGCCATGTGGCAGCATATGCTGGAGGGCCATCATGTCTCCTGAACATGTTTGTAATCTGCTGACTGACCTGATCTATTACGAAGCCGAGCTGCTGGACGCGCAAAATTACGACGCATGGATGACGCTCCTCGCCGAGGATTACAGCTGGTGGATGCCCCTGCGCCATGGCCAGCCTGATCCTTTAACCGAATCGTCGCTGCTTTATGAGGATCGTTTTGTCACGCAACTACGCGTTAATCGCCTGCGCAGCGCGCGTAATTTTTCCCAACAGCCAAAGAGCCGCAGTCAGCACCTTTTGCAGCGGCCGGTGATTGCCTGGCGCGAAGGCGAGGCAAAAGCGGCGGCCGTCACTCAGGTTATGTACAGCGAAAGCCGCGGTGAGCAGGAGTGGCATTATGCTGCCCGCATTGAGCATGCGTTTCGTCTGGTGGAAGGGGAATGGCTCATCGCCGCGCGCAAAACGATTTTGCTTAATCTTGAGCGTCCTCTCGACAGCCTACAGTTGATCATCTGAGAACACCTATGACATCTCCATCACATGAAACTGGGGCGGCGCACGCTTTCCCCTATATTGACACGCTGTTTGATTACGGTGATTTTCTTGCGCGTGCGCAGTCCCAAGGAGGCATTGGCCAGTGTCCAGAGCGGGAGAACGCGCCTCGCGTCGCTATAATTGGCGCCGGCTTAAGCGGGTTAATCGCCGCGCGTGAGCTGCTCCGCGCGGGAACAGGCGACGTGACGCTGTTTGAAGCTGAGCAGGGCGGCTACGGTGGGCGACTGCTCAGTCAGCGCTTCGATCCTTCCCTGCCGCACTATATTGCCGAAATGGGGGCCATGCGCTTTCCTCCCACGGAAGTCGGGCTGTTTCACTACTTAAACCATTTCGATATTAGTACCGCATCCGCTTTTCCAGACCCGGGCATTGTCGATACCGAAATCCACTATCAGGGAGAGGCATTTGCCTGGCGCGCTGGCACGCCGCCGCCGGCGCTGTTTCAAAAAGTCGATAACGGGTGGCGATCGTTTATAAAAGAGGGCATGACCCTGGATAATGGCCAGGTGCTGGTTGCGCCTGCCGCCATCACGCAGGCGCTGAAAGAGGGAAGGCTCGCAGACGCAAAAGAGGCGTGGCAACGTTATCTGGATCAGTTTGGCGACAGCTGTTTTTACTCGGCTCTGGTGCGCATTTTCACCGGCAAGAATCCGCCCGGCGGAGAGGCCTGGCTTAAACCCAGCGACTTTGCGCTTTTTGGCTCGCTTGGCATCGGTTCCGGTGGTTTTCAGCCCGTTTTCCGCGCGTCGTTTATTGAGATCATGCGGCTGGTTGTCAACGGTCTGGAAGAGGATCAGCGGCTGGTTCCGGCAGGGATTGCCACGCTCACTACCCGCATGGGCGAGGAGCATATGGACGGTCAGCCGCTGTCGGACCGCATTCTGTATCAAAAAGTCACCGCCATCGTGGAGCGTGACGATAAACAGGTCGAGGTGGTCACCGCCGAGGGCGGCGCGACCCTGTTTGACCGCGTTATTGTGACAGTTTCGACGCGCGCGATGCAGATCGCTTTAAAGCTCTCTCAGCGCCCGCAGTGGCTGTCGCCAGCGGTCTCACGAGCAATTAATGAAACGCATCTTATCGGGTCATCGAAGCTTTTTTTGCTTACCCGTGACAAATTTTGGCTAAAAGAGAAACTGCCGCATACCATCCTGACGGATACGCTAGCCAAAGGGGTCTACTGCCTTGACTATCAGCCAGACGATCCTGATGGGCACGGCGTCGTGCTGATCAGCTATACGTGGGAAGACGATTCGCACAAGCTGGTCACCCTCCAGGATAAACAGGCGCGTCTGGCAAGGCTTGTTGAGGAACTCAGCCAGACGGCACCAGATTTTGCCCGCCATCTTGTCCCCATGGATAACGATCCAAAATTTATCCTTGAGTATGACTGGCTGACCAATCCTCTCTCGATGGGAGCGTTCAAACTCAACTATCCGGGTGACGATCGTTACTCAGAAGCGCTGTTTTTCCAGTTCCAGAGCGCCATCGACCCTGAGACCGACAAAGGCATATACCTCGCAGGATGCAGCTGCTCCTTTACCGGAGGGTGGGCGGAAGGGGCGGTACAGACGGGGATCAATGCCGCCTGCGCCACTATCTCTAGCCTGGGGGGGTCGTTGATACCTTTCAATCCGCTGCACGCCATGGCGCGCCATTTTCACTACTGAGAGCAACACGTTCATGCTGACTACACGCCCTTGCTCGTTGGCCGCCGAGGTGGCCATGAATCGCCATCCGACCGGACGAAAAGAAAATCATCAGTACCGATTTGAACGCTACCGTGAAACGCTGTCGTTAAATGCATTTATTGCTTATGACCCGGAGCGTTTGAACGGTGAAGCCGCACCTGCAGAGATCGCCCACGGGCCACTTTCTGGACTGCCTTTTTCCTGTAAAGACAACATCAACGCCCGCGGATTCGCGACGACAGCCGGTACGCCCGGGCTGGCCGATTTCCTGCCTGAAAAAGACGCACCCGTTATTGCACGCTTAATCGAGCAGGGGGCAGTGCTGTGCGGCAAAAATAATATGCATGAATTATCGTTTGGCGTGACCTCATGTAACGGCACCTGGGGCACGGTGGGCAATCCAGCTCATCCCGGACATCTTGCCGGCGGCAGCAGCGGAGGGTGTGCGGCTGCCGTTGCTGCGGGTGCCAGTGCTTTCGCTGTCGGGACCGACACCGGGGGATCGGTGCGTATTCCGGCCTCGCTGTGCGGGCTGGCAGGATTCCGTCCGACCACCGGACGCTATTCCTCTGTCGGCATCGTGCCCGTTTCCCACACCCGGGATACGCCAGGCTTTATTGCGCCCGGCGTTTCCGATATCGTGCTGCTCGATGCCGCCCTCATGGATGAAAAGCCGGTTGAGCCAGTTATGCCGCGCCGCGTGGGGATCCCTGAGCGCTTTCTGTGGCAGGGGCTGGATATATCGGTAGAGAAGCGATGCCGGGAGGCTGTCGCCAGGCTTGAGGCTCAGGGCGTGGAGGTCATCACGCTGGATGACAGCCACCTTGGCGAACTCAATGCGTCGGTTCAGTTTGCCGTTCCGTTCTATGAGTTTTTTATCGATTTCCCACGATTTCTGCTGGATGAAGGACTCGAATGGCGATTTCACGCCATTCTGGAACAGCTAAGCGATACCCAGGTACGCAATCTTCTTCAACGGCAGCTGCGGCAGTGCAGCGTTTCCTGGGATGATTATCTGGCCGGCTTGTGCACGACTGGGGATCTTCGTACCGCCTGGCAGGAGATGTTTTCTGAACATCAGCTTGATGTTTTACTTTACCCCACCGTCAGCTGCGCAGTACCGCGCCTGACAGAGGCGCACGATCCTGTTGTTTTTGAAAAACTGGTGCGCAATACGGATATCGCCAGCAGCGCAGGCGCGCCCAGCCTGACCTTGCCGGTCGGAACCGCGGGTGAACTCTCTGTCGGCCTTTCTGTGGATGGTCTGCCAGGAGAGGATCGCCAGCTAATGAGTTATGCTCTCGCCGTCGCTCGCCTGGTGCAGGCTTAAATTTTTTATCGGAACACGTAATGACAGAAACAGCATTAACACAGCGCCAACCCTCGGTATGGTGGGGCGCAATGATTATCTGCGGAACGGTGGTCGGCGCAGGTATGTTTACGCTGCCTGTGGTCATGGCCGGCGCCTGGTTCGGCTGGTCGCTGCTGATACTGCTGGTGAGCTGGGGATGTATGCTGCTGTCGGGACTGCTGTTCCAGCAGGCGAGCCGCTATTTTCCGCTGGGCTCCGGCTACGATACCTTAACGCGCTCGCTGCTAGGGAGGCGGTGGGCTGCGCTCAACGGCCTGAGCATCTTGTTTGTGCTGGGCATTCTGACCTATGCCTATATTTCGGCTAGCGGGCCGGTCTATCAGCATTCGCTTAACCGCGCCGGTCTGCCTGTCTCTACCGCGGGCGCGAAAGCGATCCTGACGCTGTGCGTCGCCATCGTCGTCTGGCTGGGCACAAAAGGGGTGAGCAGGATCATGACCTTTTGCGTGCTGGCCAAACTTCTGCTGCTGGTAACGGTCTTCGGCGGGCTGCTCACGCAGGTCGATCCGCTGTCTCTCACCGATGCCGGCAACGGCGAGGGCGGCTACTGGCGCTACGCATTCGGCGTCCTGCCGTTTTGCCTCGCCTCGTTTGGCTATCATGGCAATATCACGGGCCTGATCAGCTACTATGGCGGCGAGCAGAAGCAGGTGAGGCGCGCGCTGGTGTTCGGCACCCTGATGTCGCTGATTATCTATCTGTTCTGGATTACCGGTACCATGGGCAATCTGCCGCGCGCCGCCTTTCCCGCCGTGGTGGCGGCGGGCGGGGATATCGCCGCGCTGCTCGCCGCCTTACGCGATCGCCTGCATGTCGGCGCGCTGAGCTTTATGATGACGCTGTTTTCTCATTTTGCGGTGATCGCGTCGTTTTTGGGCGTAACGGCTGGCCTTTTTGACTTTATCGCCGATCGCCTGAAGCTGGGCGATACGCCGCTGGCGCGTTTTAAGGTGGCCCTGCTGACCTTTGTGCCCGCGCTGAGCGCTTCGTTATGGTTTCCAGACGGCTTTCTCGCCGCTATCGGCTTCGCCGGGCTGTTCGCCACGCTCTGGGCGGTGATTGTGCCAGCTTTACTTTATATCAACGCGCGCAGACGTTTTGCGCGGCAGGAAAGCGCAGGGGCGTTGAGCACGCTTGCGCCAGCGGTGGTGATCACCTTTGGCGTATTGAATATCCTGGCGTGGACGCTGAGCTGGCTTAATATGCTGCCCAGATTTAGCGGATAGCGTTTTAAATACGGGCCTGCTGTCATTCTTTTCAGTCAGGCCCGTTGTTTTGATTTCCTGTTGAATAGCCGTGCTCTTTTCCAGCTGGACGCGGGCAATGCTTATACTCCCTTTCTGGTTGCCCGCACATAAACCTTCCTGACATCCTTGCTGTTGCAGCGGCTCCTCAATGGCTCTCTGCTCCTCTCTACCTTCGCTAACTAATTGGTTCTCGTTACTTATTTGTTTAATCAACATCGCCACAGGATGATGTTCGTCAATTCAGCGCAGAAGACATTCAGCAAAAATAGTCGGCTATCGCCTGGTCAGGCATTGGACTTCTTTTTAGGATCTTATCGCATGGTAAAAATGACCAAGATCGCTCTCACGGTTATGCTCATGGCTGGCATCACTAGCCATACCGCGCTGGCAGCGGACACGCCTGCTACTGAAGCGTCCACATCGGCAACGGATCACACTGTCGCGTCGAATGAAGCGGGCGCTTCTGTCACCGCGGAACAGCCTTCACAACCCGTCAAGGAGAACGCTGTAGAGCCTGTCGCTGAAGCCTCAACGTCTGCACCGGCGGCGAATCAACAGGCAACGCAGCCGATTGCGGCTCCTGCTGCGTCGACCACCCAGTCTGAGCCCGCTGTGAAACCCGACGCGCAAACCACCGCCGAGGCAGCGCCTGAGCAAACGGCTAAATTTACGCCCGAGCAGGAAGAGCAGATTGGCGCAATTGCAAAACGCTATCTGCTGGCACATCCCGAAGTGCTGATTGAAGTTAGCGAAAAACTGGATAGTTTACAGCATGAAAAGCAGATCAAGGCGATTACCGCGGCCGTGGTTGAGCGTCAGGATGCCTTATTAAACGATCCCGCCATTCCTGCGACAGGCCCGGCCGACGCCAAAGTGGCGCTGATTGAATTTTTCGATTATCAGTGCGTGATGTGCGCCAGACAGGCGCCCGTTATCCAGTCGCTGATGAAAACCCATCCAGAGGTGCGCTATATCTTTATGGAGTGGCCCATTTTTGCTTCGCGATGGGAGCCGTCACTGACCGCCGCGGAAACCGGGCTGATGATTTGGCAGCAAAAAGGCGCCGACGCCTATATGGCCTACCATAACGCGCTGTTTGCAGCGGGTCATCTGGAAGGCAAGATGACGCAGGCGGATATCAAAAAGGCGGTCTCAGCTGCAGGCAGGCTGAAAGGCAAGCCGGACAGTATGCTTGATGTGGTCGCGCGGACAGATGCGCTGGCGCAAAACCTTGGATTTCAGGGGACGCCTGGCCTGATCGTGATGCCCATTAACGGCGCTAACGCCGATAACATCAGCATTTTTCCCGGCGTGGCCAACGCGTCCGCACTACAGTCCGCCATTCAGCGGGCGGAAGACGCCGTGGTGAAATAACACCTTTTATGGCTGGTTTCAGTCGTGGAGAAGGGGCCGCTTTCTTTATGCTGAAGCCAGCACCGGGTCGCAGAGCGCAATCAGGCAAGTGATTTAACATAATCATGATTATGCGCACTAAGATGCACTCAGATGAACCTGCTTACCGCCGAATGAATGCGAAGCCTGCATGCGAAAACCTCATATAAAAATAAATCAGTTTAAAGGAAGATAACTACCGGCCTGAAAGATCCTCAGGGCTATAAGAAATATCATAATGCAGAAATCTATTACCGTCTGCGTCTGGCGAGCTGGCTTGAGTTTCAGCCTGGCATTCAATACTGGCATCGGCCAGGCGGCTTAAGCGAGACGCAAGATGCCTGGGGTGGCGAGTTCAAAACCAGCGTCACATTCTAAACGCTTTTCTCGATAAAGCGTTAAGCGGCTTAACCTGGTATTCCTGCTGCGGAACTGTCAATTACAGCCCATCCAGGATATAAATGAAACGCTGTTTTACTTTTATAATCCTGTACTCACTGACAGATGCAAGGAGAGACGATGTCAAAGAAAGCTGCCCTACTGCTGGCACCGGGCTTCGAAGAGGCCGAGGCCTTTATCACCCTCGATATTCTGAGCCGCCTGGGCGTTGCGGTAACCACCCTCGCCTGCCATCCACACAATCAGGTCGTCAGCTATCACGGCGTGGTGACGCTGGCGGATCGTCTGCTGGAAGAGACCCAGCACGAGCTGTTCGATGCGGTCATTATTCCCGGCGGTCCCGAAGGCACGATGAATCTGGCCGCGAGCCCGGCGGTCAGCGCCTTTATCCGCCGTCACGACGAGGCGGAGAAGATCATTGCGCCCATCTGCTCTGCGGCGGCGCGCGTGCTGGCGGGCAATGGTCTGTTGAAAGGACGCCGCTATACCTGCTCGGGTGAACTCTGGATGCACTATGAGGATGGCGAGTATGTGATGGCGGACGTGGTGGAGGATGGCAATCTGCTCAGTGGCAGAGGGCTGGGCGTCGCTTTTGACTTTGCACTGCAGCTGGCGCTGCGGCTGACCGGCAAGGCGGGCGCGGCGGATTTCCAGGCGGAGCATATCTACTATGACCGCTGGCGCAGCGATCGCCTGGGCAACTAATAGCGGGCCAGCCAGGCTGGCCCGTTTCAATATCACACGCTCGGGAAGGTTATATTGTTGCCCGGCGCCTCACGGTGCAGATGGATAAAGTTCAGGTGACGCTCGTACTGATCGAGAATGTCGATAATCACCTGCTCTTTGCTGTAGTCCATCAGGTCGTTGCCCTGGCTCCCCTCCAGCAGGAAGGTTTCCAGCCGGTAGTAGGTCGATTTGCCGCTGCGCGCGCGGTAGGTAAAGCCCGGCACGGAATACTGCTGCGGCCACACCTGATAGACAAAATCCTGCTCTTCGCCCAGGTTGACGCGCAAATCGATATAGCCCAGCGCGCTCTCTTCCGCCTCCAGCCGCTCCAGGGTCACGCGACCGCCGCGCAGCTCCAGCTCTTTCGCCACTTCCTGCATCGCCGGAAAGATCACGCTCTCCATCATCTGCTGGGTATAGCGCGAGCCGGGGTAGTTCATCAGCCGCGACAGCCGTTTTTTCCAGCTCAGCCGGTCGTTGCTGGTCGCCAGATAAGGCGCGGTATCGCGGCTGGCGCTGGCACGGCGGTAATCCTCTACCTTCAGGGATTTGTAGAGTCCCGCCATCACGAAGAAGATCACGAAGCTGAACGGCAGGCCCATAATCACCGTGGTGTTTTGCAGCGCGGAGATGCCGTTGGTCATCAGCATACTCAGCGTCAGCACGCCGATCGCCACCGACCAGAAGATGCGCAGCCAGTTTGGCGCGTCGCTGTTAATGTCCTTCAGCTTCGAGGTGAAGTTGCCCAGCACCAGCGAGCCGGAATCCGCCGACGTCACGTAGAACAGCATACCGGTAATGGTTGCTACGGAAGCGCTCAGCTTAAAGGCGGGATACTGCTCCAGCAGCAGATAGAAGCCGCGTTCCGCATGCGCCATCACCTCCTGCGCAAAACCGGTGTTGCCGTGAATAATTTCGTAGAGCGCGGCGTTGCCGAACACCGACAGCCACAGCAGCGTAAAGGTAAAGGGAATAATCAGCGTGCCCAGCACGAACTCGCGAATGGTGCGGCCGCGCGAGATACGCGCCAGGAACAGACCGACGAACGGCGACCAGGCAACCCACCAGGCCCAGAAAAAGAGCGTCCAGCTGTTCATCCACTGCGTGGGACGATCGAAGGCGAAGGTATTGAGCGTCATGCCCATAAAACGGTTGATATAGTCGCCAACGTTAAGCACCAGCGCGTTGAGCAGGAAATCCGTTTTGCCGAAAAAGAGCACAAACAGGATCAGGCCAAGCGCTAGCGCCACGTTCAGCTCGGAAAGAATACGAATGCCTTTGTCGACGCCAGAGGTGACCGAAATCGTGGCGATGACCACCGAGAGCACGATCAGCGCGGTCTGCGCCGCCAGCCCTTCTGGAATGTCGAACAGTACGTTCAGCCCGTAGTTCAGCTGCACGACGCCGATGCCGAGCGTGGTAGCGATGCCGAAAATGGTGCCGACTACCGCCGCGATATCGACGGTATGGCCGATGGGGCCGTTGATGCGTTTGCCGAAGATGGGATAGAGCGCCGAGCGGATGGTCAGCGGCAGGTTGTAGCGATAGCTGAAGTAGCCCAGCGCGATGCCCATCAGCGCATACATCGACCAGCCGGTCAGGCCATAATGGAACAGCGTCCAGACCATCGCCTGCCGTGCCGCTTCCAGCGTCTGCCCCGCGCCTTCCGGCGGCTGCATATACTGCGTAACCGGCTCCGCTACCGAGAAAAACATCAGGTCAATGCCGATACCCGCGGCGAACAGCATTGCCGACCAGCTCAGCAGGCTGAACTCCGGCTTGGACTGCTCGGGTCCGAGCTTTATCGCGCCAAAGCGCGAACAGGCCATAAACAGCACAAAGACGATGTATAGCGTCGCGGCCAGCATGTAATACCAGCCGAACGTAGACGACACCCAGTTCACTGCCGCCTGAATCCATGCCGCGGCCTGAGCGCTGTAGAGTATCGTCACCAGTGAAAATGTCAGAATCAGTCCGGCCGAGGCGTAGAACACCACGGGATTGATTCTGTCCTTTTCACTTGCAGGTGGATTAATCATCAGTTACCTCTGGTTTATAATAAATTCAAAAGGTTATATTTTCCTCAGCGTGCGAACGCGTCCTCTTTATTTTTCTCCTCCTGACCGTTAAGCGTAGCGGTAAAGCGATAAGTTGTACGCTGTGCTTTGCAACAATCCAGGCACAGTATCCTAACAAGTTTCTTTTTTATATTGAACGTTCAATCAATAAAAGTTCTAATAGAGGACTTGTTTAGGGCGGAGCGCTAGTCATGCCAAAAGTAGGAATGCAACCGATACGACGTCGGCAGCTGATTGATGCCACTCTGGAAACCATTAACGAAGTCGGGATTAACGACGCCACCATCGCGCAGATTGCGCGGCGCGCGGGCGTCTCGACCGGCATCATCAGCCACTACTTCAAAGACAAGAACGGCCTGCTGGAAGCCACCATGCGCGATATCACGCGGCAGCTACGCGACGCGGTGGCGGTCAGGCTCAGGCCGCTGGCCGGGGCCAGCACGGAAGCGCGCCTCTGCGCCATCGTTGAAGGCAACTTCGATGAAAGCCAGCTGCATAAGGCGGCGATGAAGGCGTGGCTCGACTTCTGGTCGAGCAGCATGCATCAGCCTCAGCTCAACCGGCTGGAGCGCGTCAGCAGTCGCCGCCTCTTCTCGTCGCTGGCCGCAGAGTTCCGCCGCGAGCTGCCGCGCGAAGCGGCGCGCACCGCCGCTTACGGGCTGGCGGCGCTGATTGACGGCCTCTGGCTGCGCGCGGCGCTGGGCGGTAAGCCCTTTGATTTTCAGCTGGCTCGCTCGCTGACGACCCAGTTCATTCGCCAGCAGTTAGCTGGCAACACCCATCCCTGATAAAGGAGGAACCATGTCCCGATTCGCAGAGCAGCACCTCTATATTGATGGCGCTTACGTCCCGGCAGCGGCTGGCGACACCTTTGACACCATCAATCCCGCCAACGGCGACGTGCTGGCGAAGGTGCATGAGGCTGGCCGCGACGACGTCGATCGCGCCGTTGCCGCCGCACGTAAAGGCCAGAAGGTCTGGGCGGCGATGACCGCGATGCAGCGCTCGCGCATTCTGCGCCGCGCGGTGGATATCCTGCGCGAGCGCAACGACGAGCTGGCCGCGCTGGAAACCCTGGACACCGGCAAGCCGCTGAGCGAAACCGCCAGCGTGGATATTGTGACCGGCGCGGACGTGCTGGAGTACTACGCGGGCCTGATCCCGTCGCTGGAGGGCCAGCAGATCCCGCTGCGCGACACCGCTTTCGTCTATACGCGTCGCGAACCGCTCGGCGTGGTGGCGGGCATCGGCGCATGGAACTACCCGATTCAGATCGCCCTGTGGAAATCCGCGCCGGCGCTGGCGGCGGGCAACGCAATGATCTTCAAGCCGAGCGAAGTGACCCCGCTCACCGCCCTGAAGCTGGCGGAAATCTACAGCGAAGCGGGCGTGCCGGACGGCGTATTCAACGTGCTGCCGGGCAGCGGCGCGGTAACCGGTCAGCTGCTCACCGAGCACCCCGGCATCGATAAAGTCTCTTTCACCGGCGGCGTCGCCAGCGGCAAAAAAGTGATGGCTAACGCAGCGGGCTCGACCCTGAAAGAGGTCACCATGGAGCTGGGCGGCAAGTCGCCGCTGATTGTCTTCGACGATGCGGATCTCGATCTCGCCGCCGATATCGCCATGATGGCCAATTTCTATAGCTCCGGTCAGGTCTGCACCAACGGCACGCGCGTTTTTGTTCCGGCCAGCCTGAAAGCCGCGTTTGAAGAGAAAATCCTGGCGCGCGTCGCGCGCATTCGCGCCGGTGACCTCAACGATCCCGCGACGAACTTCGGCCCGCTGGTGAGTTTCAGCCACCGCGACAACGTGATGCGCTACATCGAGCGCGGCGTTGAGGAAGGCGCGCGCCTGCTGTGCGGCGGCAAGCGGATGACGGGCGCAGGCTTCGACGCCGGCGCCTGGGTGGAGCCTACCGTCTTTACCGACTGCCGCGACGAAATGACTATCGTGCGCGAAGAGATCTTCGGGCCGGTAATGTCGATTTTGACCTACGAGAGCGAAGAAGAAGTGGTGCGCCGCGCCAACGCCACCGAGTACGGTCTGGCGGCAGGTCTGGTCACGCAGGATCTCAATCGCGCGCACCGCGTGATTCACCAGATTGAAGCGGGTATCTGCTGGATCAACACCTGGGGCGAATCCGCCGCAGAGATGCCGGTCGGCGGCTACAAGCACTCCGGCGTCGGCCGCGAGAACGGCCTGATGACCCTGCAGAATTACACCCAGGTGAAATCTGTGCAGGTCGAGCTGGACCGTTTTCAGTCTGTATTTTGATTACTAAAAAACCTGAGGAGCGACTAATGGAATTTGATTACATCATTATCGGAGCCGGATCCGCAGGGAACGTTTTGGCTGCCCGACTGACCGAAGATAGCGACGTCAACGTTCTGCTGCTGGAAGCGGGTGGCCCAGATTACCGTATGGATTTTCGCACGCAGATGCCTGCGGCGCTTGCCTTTCCTTTACAGGGAAAACGCTACAACTGGGCTTACGAGACCGAGCCGGAACCGCATATGAACAATCGCCGCATGGAGTGCGGACGCGGCAAAGGTCTGGGCGGCTCATCGCTGATCAACGGCATGTGCTACATCCGCGCCAACGCGATGGATCTTGACGGCTGGGCGGAAGCGCCAGGGCTGGAGTCCTGGCGCTATCAGAACTGTCTGCCCTACTACCGCAAAGCGGAAACGCGCGATATCGGGCCGAATGATTATCACGGCGGCGACGGTCCGGTTTGCGTGGCGACGCCGAAAGCAGGCAACAATCCGCTGTTTGCGGCGATGATCGACGCGGGCGTCGAGGCGGGCTACCCGCGCACCGAGGATCTCAACGGTTATCAGCAGGAGGGCTTCGGCCCGATGGATCGTACCGTGACGCCGCAGGGGCGCCGCTCCAGCACCGCGCGCGGCTACCTCGATCAGGCGAAAAGCCGGCCTAACCTGAAAATCGTTACGCATGCGACCACCGATCGCATCCTGTTCGACGGCAAGCGCGCCGTCGGCGTACAGTATCTGCTGGGCGCAAGCAATACCTCGCACAAGGTGCATGCGCGGCGCGAGGTGCTGCTCTGCGCGGGCGCCATCGCCTCGCCGCAGATTTTGCAGCGCTCCGGCGTCGGCGCCGCCAGCCTGCTGAAGTCGTTCGATATTCCCGTGGTGCACGACCTGCCCGGCGTCGGCGAGAACCTTCAGGACCATCTGGAGATGTACCTGCAGTACGAGTGCAAAGAGCCGGTGTCGCTCTACCCTGCGCTGAAGTGGTGGAACCAGCCGAAAATCGGCGCGGAGTGGATGTTCAACGGCACCGGCATCGGCGCCAGCAACCACTTCGAAGCGGGCGGCTTTATCCGCAGCCGCGAAGAGTTCGCCTGGCCGAATATTCAGTATCACTTCCTGCCGGTGGCGATTAACTACAACGGGTCGAACGCGGTCAACGCGCACGGTTTCCAGTGCCATGTCGGCTCGATGCGTTCGCCGAGCCGCGGCCATGTGCGCATCAAGTCGCGCGATCCGCGCCGCCATCCAGCGATCCTGTTCAACTATATGGCGAGCGAGCAGGACTGGCATGAGTTCCGCGACGCGATACGCATCACGCGCCAGATTATCAACCAGCCGGCGCTGGACAAGTTCCGCGGACGCGAAATCAGTCCCGGCGTGGAGTGCGAAACCGACGAGCAGCTGGATGAGTTCGTGCGCAACCACGCGGAGACGGCCTACCATCCTTGCGGCACCTGCAAAATGGGCAGCGATGAGATGGCGGTGGTAGATGGCGAAGGCCGGGTGCACGGCATGCAGGGACTGCGCGTCGTCGATGCGTCGATTATGCCGCTGATCATTACCGGCAACCTGAATGCGACCACCATTATGATCGGCGAAAAAATCGCCGATAACATTCGAGGCCGCCAGCCGCTTCCCGCCTCGACGGCAAGCTACTTTGTCGCAGGCGAGACGCCGGTGCGCGGCGAACCGCGACGCGCTTAACATGCTGAAGCCCGCTACGGCGGGCTTTTGCCGTTACATCATCTGCGGCTCGCGGATGGCATTGCCTTTGTCGAAGCGCGCCAGGCGGTACGGCGCGATATCGGTAAAAAGCTGCCGATTTGTCATCAGCTGCGCGCAGAGCAGGCCCGCGCCAGGGCCGATGCCGAAACCATGCCCGCTGAAGCCTGAGGCGATAAACAAGCCGGGCACGCGCGGCATCTCATCGATAACCGGCACCAGATCCGGCGTGGTATCAATCCAGCCGCCCCAGGCGTGATCGATTTTAATTCCTTCCAGCGCAGGAAACGCCCTCACCAGAATACCCAGCGCTTCATTAAGAATCTGCCGATCGGGCTCAGGATCCAGTACGCGAATCTTCTCGAACGGCGACACCGCGTCATTCGACCAGCGCCCCGCCGCCTCCGGCCCGTTAAAAAAAGAGCCGTTCAGCCGGAGCTTGAGCTTTTTGGCGATCTTGCTGCGGTACATAGGGTAGAACTTCGTGGCATAGCGGATATTCTGCGGCGCGAGATCGAGCTGGCCGCGGCCAGGGATCGCCACGGTGTAGCTGCCGTCCAGCCGGCGGCGGATACAGAGCTCCGGCATGCTCAAACACCCCTGAATCACCTTCGGCGCCGCGGTGGTTTTAAACGCGGTGCCGAGAATATTGGCGCTGGGCAGATCGATGCCGTACTGCTTGCAGAAGCGCGAGCTCCATGCGCCGCCGCAGCAGATCACCTGGCTGGCGCGCACGCGGCCGCGCTCGGTCCAGACGCCGGAGACGCGGCCCGCGCTGATATCCAGACCGCGCACCGCGCAGCGCTGATGAACGGAGGCGCCCAGCTTTTGCGCGCCGACGGCGATAGCGGGCGCCGCCAGCGACGGCTCGGCGCGCCCGTCGGTCGGCGACCAGATGCCGCCGACCCAGCGTGCCTGGTCCCCCAGCCGCTCATGCGCTTCTTTCGGCGACAGCAGGTGGCTGACGAAACCGAGCTGCTTCGCCTGCTTGCCCCACTTTTCCCAGCGCGCCACGTCCGCTTCGTTTTGCGTGCCGTAGAGGATGCCGCTGCGGCGAAAGCCGAGATCCAGGCCGATTTCGCCGCCCAGCTCTTCCCAGCGCTGCAGGCTGCGCATCGCCAGCGGCAGCTCGTAGAGGTCGCGGTTCTGCTGCCGCACCCACCCCCAGTTGCGCCCGGACTGCTCGCCACCGATGGCGCCTTTCTCAAACAGCGCCACCGCAACGCCCTGCTTCGCCAGTTCGTAGGCGACAGAGGTGCCGATAATGCCGCCGCCGATCACTACCACGTCGACCTGTTCAGGAAATATTGGGCTGTCTGTCACCGCATTGATTTTTATGCGCATAGAAAAACCTTTTAAGTTCAGGGCATTCAGAGATGCTTTTCAGGCGGGATATGCATGATCCACAACACTCTGGCATCGCTCTCGGTATGGTTGAAGATGTTGTGCGGCAAATGGCTCTTAAACTGAAAGCTGTCGCCGGTCATCAGGCGCGCGGTATCGCCATTGATCTCCAGCGTCAGTTCGCCTTCAACCACCAGCCCCGCCTTTTCGCCCTGGCCGATCAGCATTTCGTCGGAGCGGACGCCGGGGGGAATGTCGATGACCATGAACTGCATATCGTGGTCGCCCGACGGCGACAGCATCTCTTTGGCGATGCCGCGCTTGCCGACGTTGAAATGCGGCCGCTCCGCGCGGCGGCGAACGTAATGCTCGGCGCCGCGCAGCGACGCGGCGCTCTCCTCCAGAAACGCCGTCAGCGGCACTTTCAGCACCAGCCGCAGCTGTTCCAGCACCCGGACGGTGGGATTCGTCAGGTTGCGTTCAATCTGGCTGATAGCGCCGGCGGAAACGTTCGCCAGCAGCGCCAGCTCGGTAATGGTGAGATTGCGCGCCTTGCGCAGGTTTTTCAGCCGCGAGCCGATATCCGTTTCAGCGGCGCCAGGTTCCGCCTTGTGTTGCGATGCGTTTTTCATCTCATGCTCTTGTTTACCGTCGCGCCTGTTCGCCGACCTGGGTTAAATCAGGGCATGCCCCATTTAGCTTTAATGGTCTGAAGCGTGCCGTCCTGTTTCATGGCGGTCAGAGCGCTGTCGATCTCCGCCAGCAGCTTGTCATTGCCTTTTTTTACGCCGAACGCCATAGGTGATACATGTTCCGGCTTATAGCCCTCAACAACGTGCATCCCTTTCAGCCCGCCCGCTTTGGCCTGCGCTTTCAGTATGGGATAGTCATTCATGCCCGCCGCGATGCGCCCCAGCGAAAGATCGCGCGTCATGTCCGCCGGGCTGTCATAGACCTTTACCTCTTTGGCGATGCCGCTCTGCATCAGGCTTTGCGTGTAGTCGGTGCCCGCCATGGTGCCTACCACCTCGCCTTTCAGATCCTGCCAGGAAGCATATTTTTTAGCGTTGTCGTCGCGCACCACCAGCCCGGCGCCGAAGGCGGTAACCGGCTGCGAGAAGCCGATGCGCTTTGCGCGTTCCGGCGTCGGCGTCATACCCGCGACGATCATATCGATTTTCCCGGCAATAACCGACTGAATCAGCGTAGAAAATGGCACGGCGGTGAAATTGACCTCCAGATGCTGACGCCGGGCCACTTCCGCCGCGACGTCCGGCATAAAGCCTTCAATTTTTCCACTTTGGGTATTCAAAAAGGTGGTGGGCGCGCTGGAGGGCGGCGACCCCGCCGTCAACGCGGCGGCCTGGGCGCTAACGCTGACCACGGCGACGCTCAGGGCTATAGCGATATTCAGCAGGCTTATTTTACGGGCGACAGACATAACTCACTCCTGGTTCAGTAGCGAAAGGGCGAACGTCTTTTTCACTATAATGAAATTTATGCTGCCGCTGTCAACGTTTTATTTTGCGAAAACGCCGCACCTCACACATTGCTGAAAAAGCCGTTGCTTTAATCTATTCGCCTATCTATAGCTGTTTCTTATCGCGGTAATAACAATTCGCTATCTCGCGAGAAGCGGTATTTATTGACAGCGCGTGGCGGGGAAGGATATTCATTATAATGAATTGTCGTGGCCCCAAACCCCGTTACGCAGCACGTTCAGGAGCCTGAGATGGACTGGAGCAGCATTCATACGTATCTGCCCTTTTTGCTGAAAGGGGCTGAAATGACGATCTCCATCACGCTATTGTCGCTGGTGATTAGCACGCCGCTGGGATTAATATTTGCCGCCGCCAAGATGTGCCCGTGGAAAATTATTTCCTGGCCGGTGGCGACGGTGATTAATATTACCCGTGGCCTCCCGATGATTGTGGTGCTGTTTTATATCTACTTTGTTTTTCCCGATATTGGCATCACCCTTACCTCCTTTCAGGCCAGCGTCATCGGCATCGCTTTTTGCTTTTCCACCTATATCGCGGAGATATTTCGCGCCGGCATCGAGTCGGTCGATCGCGGTCAGTTTGAAGCGGCACGCTCTATGGGCATGGGCTTTGCCAAAGCGATGCGCCGCGTGATCCTGCCGCAGGCGTTCCACGTCGCGCTGCCGCCCTACAGCAATACGCTGGTGATGATGCTGAAAGATTCCGCCCTCGCCTCCACCATTGCCGTGACGGAAATGACCCGTCAAGGTCAACTGATCGCCGCGTCGACCTTTGACAACACCACGGTTTATACGCTGGTGGCGGTGCTCTATCTTTTGCTGTGCATGCCGCTGATGGCGCTGACCAAACGGCTGGAAAAACGCCAGATGAAAGGAGCCTGATATGATCGAGATTGACGACGTCCACAAAAAATTCGGCCGCGTCGAGGTGTTGAAAGGCGTCAGTTTTTCCGTCAACGCTGGTGAGGTGGTCTGCCTGATCGGCCCGTCCGGCTCTGGCAAATCGACCATTTTGCGCTGCATCAACGGGCTGGAAAGCTATGAAGGCGGCGAGATCCGCGTGCTCGATCGGCGCGTCGATAACCGCCATAAGAGCATTAACGATCTGCGTCGCCAGATTGGCATGGTGTTTCAGCGCTTCAACCTTTTCCCGCACCGCAGCGTGCTGGAAAACGTGATGGAAGGCCCTGTTCACGTCAACGGCGAGTCGCGCGCCCAGGCGGAGAAGCGCGCCAAATCCCTGCTGGCGCTGGTGGGGCTGGCGGACAAGATCAACGCCTGGCCGGGGCAGCTCTCCGGCGGTCAGCAGCAGCGCGTCGCCATTGCGCGCACCCTGGCGCTGCAGCCGAAAGCGATACTGTTCGACGAGCCGACATCCGCGCTCGACCCTGAGCTGGTCGGAGAGGTTCTGCAGGTGATGCGCAACCTGGCGCAGGAAGGCATGACGATGATTGTCGTCACGCATGAGATGCAGTTCGCCCGCGAAGTGGCCGATCGCGTCTGTTTTCTGCACAGCGGGCAGATTGTCGAACAGGGACCGGCGCAGCAAATTCTGCTGCAGCCTCAGGAAGCGCGCACGCAGGACTTCCTGCGTCGCGTTCTCGGCAGCAGCGACACCCCGTTTTGTCGCCAGTGTCAGGCGGCCGTTTAGAGGCTGCCGCTCTGCGTGCGGCTGGCGCTAAACCGTAAAGCAGGACGCAGCGCCGGCGCGGCGCAGGCGTCTGTGCGCAGGACCTCTGTTCCTGTAAAGGAGTAGCGGTTTTATTCCCGCCGCTATGCCGCTTGGCTTTTTTGTTTTTCTTCAGTTACTTGTGAGAAAGCCAGGCAGGGTTATACTTCGATCAACAGTGATTGCTCACTGAAACTAATAATCTCTACTCCCTTTTCTCTGCGTGCGGGATAACGCGTTTACTGCGGCCAGGTCTGGCCGATCGCGCACCGTCTCTCTTTTCCGGACACGGAATTCACGACAGCAACGTTGTTCTCTTTCGCTTTTCCAACCTGATTGCTGTGCCGGGGAGCGTGCCGCGCCCGCAATAGCACAGGCCCCTTTCAATCCTGATTTTTACAGGAGGAGACGATGTTGCCTTTTTCAAGCTTCTGGCAGGCCGGGTACGAAGGCGCCGACCATATCAATACGGCAGGTCAGCGCCTGGTGATGGATGCGTTGACGGGACATCAAACGCGGTTTCGCAGCGACTATCTCGCTTTACAGCATTTTGGCATCCGTACCGTGCGCGAGAGCATCGGCTGGCGCCAGGCTGAAGAGGATCCGGAACGGACGTTCGCCACGCTGCGGGCCAAAATGGAGGCGGCGCAGGAGCTGGGGATTCAGATTAACTGGACCTTCTGCCACTACGGTTGGCCTGAAGATGTCGATCTTTTTTCAGACAGCTTTGTCCCGCGTTTCGCCGCTTTTTGCCAGCGCGTCGCCGCTTTCCTGGCGCCCTGGTATCATCGTGCGCCGATCTATTCGCCGATGAATGAGATCTCCTTTCTGAGCTGGGGCCTGTCGGTCGGCCTGTTCGGCAACCACCGCGAGGCGGATCCCGACGATATCAAGCGCCAGCTGGTGCGCGCGACCCTGGCGGGCTGCGATGCCATCTGGCTGGCCGATACCCGGGCGCGCTTTCTTCATTGCGATCCCCTTATTTATCTGGTTCCCGATGAAGAGAGCGAAGCCTGTTACCAGCTCACTGCCGAGCTGAACGCCGCGCAGTTTCAGGCCTGGGATATGCTGGCTGGCGCGCGCGATCCGGAACTGGGCGGCGCGCCGCGCTATCTCGATATCATCGGCGCCAACTACTATCACGCCAATCAATGGGAGGCCAATTCCAATCAGCGGCTGGCGTGGCACCTGGGCGACGGGCGAAGAAAGCCGCTCCATAAGCTGCTGCTGAATGTAGCGCAGCGCTATCAGCGTCCGATACTGCTGGCGGAAACCAGCCATGTCGGCAGCGGTCGTCCCGCCTGGATGAGCTATATCACCGCGCAGATTGCGCAGGCGCAGCTGGACGGCTGCGATATCCTGGGCGTCTGCATTTACCCCATTATTGAAAGCCCTCTCTGGGAAGACCCTCATCACTGGCCGCGCAGCGGCCTGTGGGATGTTGCCCCGGATTTTACGCGTCAGCTGCACCAGCCTACCGCCGCAGCCTTGCGGCAATCACAACGTTCGCTGCACCGGTTCCACGCGCTGTTATCGCCGGCCGGCGAGCCACAGGAGTCCTCTATGAAACAGTCCGTTTTGGTGGTCTTTAGTCATCTTCGCTGGGGTTTCGTCTTTCAACGTCCGCAGCATTTACTGTCGCGTCTTGCCCAGCACCATCGCGTGCTGTTTATCGAGGAGCCGGTTTATCAGCCCGGCGAGGCGGGTTTGCGACAGCAGTCGCCCGCGCCCAACGTTACCGTTATCGAGCCGCACACTGACGTCGATGCGCCGGGCTTTCATGACAGTCAGATCGCCGTGCTGCAGCCTCTGCTCGCCACGCTGCTGGATAGCGATGAGCAGCCGCTGGTATGGTTTTATACGCCGATGGCGCTGCCGCTGCTCACCTGCTTCAATCCCAGCGCCATTATCTACGACTGCATGGATGAGCTTTCCGCCTTCAATATGGCGCCGCGCCAGCTGCAGCAGCGCGAGTCCGCGCTGCTGAGTCGCGCCGATGTGGTCTTTACCGGCGGCACCAGCCTGTATGAAGCGAAAAAACCTCGCCACCAGAACGTGCACTGTTTTGCCAGCAGCGTTGACGCCGCGCATTTTGAGCAGGCGCTCGATCGCAGCAACGGCCACCCGCTGCAGGAAAATCTGCCCGGCCCGATACTGGGCTACTACGGCGTGATCGACGAGCGTATGGATATCGCGCTGGTCGCCGCCCTCGCCGATGCGCACCCCGACTGGCACATCGCCATGGTTGGTCCGGTAGTTAAAATCGATCCGCTCAGCCTGCCGCAGCGGCCCAATCTGCACTGGTTCGGCCAGCAGCCCTATGAAGCGCTGCCCCATTTCCTGGCCGGATGGGACGTCTGTCTGATGCCGTTCGCGCTGAACGCCTCAACGCGTTTTATCAGTCCGACCAAAGTACTGGAGTATATGGCGGCGCAGCTGCCGATCGTCAGCACCGCCGTGCCGGATGTGGTGCGTCATTACAGCGATATCGTCAGTATCGCCGACACGCCGCAGAGCTTTATCCTCGCCTGCGAAGCCGCACTGGGGCTGAGCGATGAGGCGCGGCGTCAGCAGGCGGCGCAGATGGCGGCGATCATCGCCGAAACCTCATGGGATCGCACTGCTGAGCAGATGCAGGCGCAGATCGTCAGGCTGCGCGATAACGTCGTGCAGCGGGTTGCCGCGGCGCAAGCGCCAGAAACCACCGACGGCGTGCGCGCGGTCACGCTGCGTCCGGTGGAGTGTCTGATCCTGGGCGCCGGGCCGACTGGCCTGAGCGCCGGGTACCACTATGGCGAAGGCGCGGTGGTGCTGGAGAAAAACGAGACGCCTGGCGGCTGGTGCCGCTCTATCGCAGATCAGGGATTTACCTTCGATTATGCGGGCCACATTATGTTCTCCAACGATCCCTACGTGCTTCAGCTTTACGACAAACTGCTGGGCGATAACCTGCACTGGCAAAACCGCGAAGCCTGGGTTTACAGCCATGACGTCTTTACCCGTTATCCTTTCCAGTCGGCGCTGCATGGGCTGCCGGCAGAGGTGATTGGTGAATGCGTGCTGGGCGCGATCGAGGCGCGTTACGGTGTCACGGGAGCGCAGGAGGCGGCGCCGCTTAGCGCGGTGCGTCCAGCGGCCAATACCGACTGTCGTGACTGCTGCGCCGACGGCGTGCTGGGCGCCGAGGCGACGGAGCCTGCTGGCGCGGATGAAGCAGGAGAAGATTTTGAAAACTTTATCTTTCGCACCTGGGGACGCGGCATCGCGCATCACTTTGCCGTTCCCTATAACCGAAAACTGTGGAAAACCCCGCTTGCCGATATGGAAACCTCCTGGCTCGGCGGCCGCGTACCTCTGCCCGATCTTCAGCAGATCATCTCCGGCGCGCTGGCGCCGCTGGATAAACCTGTCGGCCCCAACGCCCGCTTCGGCTACCCTAAGCGCGGCGGTTTTCAGGCGCTGATGAATGGCTTCCTGCCGCATCTTAGCTGCGTGCTGGAAACGGATGCAGAGATCGCCGAGATCCAGCCGCAAGGCCGCAGCGTAATCCTCAAGGATGGTCGTCACTACCACTACGATCAGATGATCAGCACCCTGCCGCTGCCCGAACTGGTGCGTCTGATGGGCAACCGCGCGCCGCAGGCGGTGCAGCAAGCCGCCTCGCTGCTGCGTCACGTGTCGGTGCGCTGCGTTAACCTCGGCATCGGCCGCGCTAACCTCAGCGACAAACACTGGATCTACTATCCTGGCGATACCCTGTTCCACCGTATTTTCCTGCAGGGCAACGCCAGCCCGGAATGCAACCCGCCAGGCGGTTTTGGTTTAACCTGCGAAATCACTTATCGCGCCGATCAGCCGCTGCCGTATGAAGGCGACGCGCTGATCCAGCGCTGCATCGATGACTGCATTCGCGTCGGCATGATTCGCGAGGATGACGTTATCGTCACCGCCAACGAGGTGGATATGCCTTATGCCTACGTGGTTTACGATCATCAGCGCAAAGCCAACGTGGCGCTGATCCGTAACTGGCTGGCGGCGCAGGGCATTCATCTTTCCGGACGTTACAGCGAATGGGAGTATTACAATTCAGATCACGCTTTCCTCGCGGGCAGGCGCGCGGCCGAAACGGTGAAAGCGCTGCTCACTAACCGTAAGACCACGGCGTAACCAAAGCGGACGCCGGGCGCATGGCGTCTGGCGTCCGCCATCGATCCAGATAGTAAACCGGATCCTTTGGATCGCTGGCTTTGTATAATGGGCATTATATAAAGCTAAGATCAGGCAAAAGGTTGTTTTTTAATCGGCAAAATGGCAGCGCTACGTGAATTTTGCAGTACTCTTCCCCTGCTTTCCCGCCAGAATTCGCGTAGCGCGATCGCGTTGCGCTACGCTCAACGTTTAGACGCAATGCGCGCATTTATTCGCCATTTAGCCTCAGTGGAGGTAACGGGCTTTCCACGCAGCCATAACGGTAAACGTCACCTGCTGGCTTTATGCTATTTTTTTGCATTAAGCCGATGATCTGCGCGCAGTCGATTACACTTTCTGTTTCGAGGCAGCTATTACAAGGAAATGAGGTATTCATGAGTCAACTCTTTAGCGCAACGCATATTGGCAAGCTGGCACTGGAAAACCGCATTGTTATTGCGCCGATGTGCCAATACTCCGCGAGCGAAGGCAAAGCCACCGCATGGCACCGCATCCATCTTGGGCAGCTGGCGCTTTCCGGCGCGGGCTTGCTGATTATCGAGGCCACCGCGGTTGAGCCGATTGGCCGCATTACTCCCGGCGACCTTGGCCTGTGGGACGACGATACCGAAGCGGCTTTACGCACGGTGCTGGAGGATATTCGTGCTTATTCACCCATTCCGGTCGGCATTCAGCTGGGCCATGCGGGCCGCAAAGCCTCCTGCGCCGCGCCTTGGGAAGGCGGTCATCAGCTGAATCTTGAAGAAGGCGGCTGGGAAACGGTGGCGCCTTCAGCGGAAGGTTTCCATGAAGAGGATCGTCCGCCGCTGGAACTGAGCCGCGACGATCTCGCGCGTATTAAACAGAAGTTTGTCGAGAGCGCAAAACGCGCGGAGAAACTCGGCATTCAACTTATTGAGCTGCATGCCGCACATGGTTATCTGCTGCATCAGTTCCTGTCGCCGCTCAGCAACCATCGTGAAGATGAATATGGCGGCTCGCTGGAAAATCGCATGCGCTTCCCGCTGGAAATTTTCCGCGCGGTGCGCGAGGCGGTCTCTAATGATATCGCGATCGGCGTGCGTATTTCCGCAACGGACTGGGTTGATGGTGGCTGGGATAATGCGCAGTCCATTGCGTTCAGTAAACAATTTGAGGCCGCAGGCGGCGATTACGTTCACGTCTCGAGCGGCGGCCTGGCGCCTCAGCAGTCGATTACGGTTGGGCCGGGCTATCAGCTGCCCTTTGCGCGCGATATTCGCAAAGAGGTGAACATTCCGGTTATCGCCGTCGGCCTGATTACCGAGCCGAAGCACGCCGAAGCGGTGCTGCAGGAAGGCACCGCCGACCTGGTGGCGCTGGCGCGCGGCGTGCTCTACGATCCGCGCTGGCCGTGGCATGCTGCCGCCGAACTGGGCGCGCAGGCGATCGCACCGCCGCAGTATTTGCGTTCTGAACCGCACGGATTAAAAGGGACGTTAAAAGCTAACCGCTAAGGCTCCCTGCCGGCTCTCTCTTCAGGGCCGGCTTCTCCCGTTTCTGTGACGCGCGACGGCAGCGCTTTTACCATCTTAAGGTTTCTCTAAGCTGTAAAATGTAAAACTCTCCTCAGTGACTGAGGAGAGTAAAAATGAAATCTGCCCTGTTTTTCAAACGCGAAGAATATCTGGCGTTGCTGATCGCGTCTGCAAGCGTAATAGGCTACTTGGCTATCTGGTTCAGAACCTGAAAAATGTGACAATGTCACTGATGTGGCGCATCGCTCTCTGCCGCGCTTTCTGTTGATGTCGTCATACACTTTCTTATGCGCTCGATATGGAGCGTTAAATAGATCAGTTCGTCCCTTTCCAGGTCATAGTGATAATGCAGGCGCAGGAGATTTTCTATTTTTTTCGCGCACCGCCATGCCGTAGCGTAATTACTTTTTATCGTATTGCAGAGCGTGTCACCTTCATCGGATTCAGTTTTTTGCGCGTGCATACGCAGGGCAAAAAACTTCAGATGGGTAATAAATCGCTGATAGATTAGCGAGTCCGGGTCGTATTTTATCTGGAGCTGTTGTTCTACCAGATCCAGTATCTCCTGCATCACTCGCGTTATTTTCATCACTTCCGGCATGGCGCTGTTAAGCTGCGCCGTGACCAAATGAAGGGCAATAAACCCCGCCTCATCTTCCGACAGTTGAATATTCAAACGACGGGCGATAATCGCGCACGCCTCTTCGCCCATCGCATATTCGTGAGGATAGAGGCGACGGATCTCCCACAGCAGCGCATTTTTCAGGCTGAGCCCCTGCTTCTGGCGCTCAATGGCGTAATGGCAATGGTCGGTCAGCGTCAGATAAATGCTTTCATGTAGCTCGCCCAACTGTTCCGTCGCCCGCGCGATAATGCGATCGCAGGCGATCATCACCTCAAGCGGGATTTGCCGCAGCAGTTCACCCAGGAGGCTGTTAAGCTCGTCACTTTGCAAACAGAAAATTTTCTCGATGCGCGCCGCATCCAGCGTCTCTCCCGGTCGTTTTTTATATGCCAGACCGCAGCCCATTACCACCACTTCCCGCTGCTGCGCATTCACCCCTATTACGGCGTTGTTGTTGAGTATTTTCGCTATTTTCATTATTTTTCCGGTGAGAATAATTTTACATTTGCCGACCGCAGCGGAATGCGAGGGCTATAACAGGTTGAATTTATATTCAATGATTATTTCTGATGCGAGCGTGTGCGTTCGCCTGTAACGCCCATTTATCAGATGTGGCGTTTTGCCATTGCTTTTATAAGACCAGCCTGGGCCAGCCATCGCCGCTATACTTAAACCGTTAAGCGGTTTCCATTGCGTAAAGAGATTCATTTCCCCGCTGCGGATATGATTTTGACGATAGCTAAACTGCGCTATACTACCTGTTACTCCAATAGCCATATTGGGCGCCACATTATACGCTGTGAGGTTCGACAACACTTTCTCTCTGTCGCGCATATAATCATCACCCGCGTAGGCCGTTGAGGTAAAGGTTCCACGCGAATATTTACTGATATGACGCGGATAAAATCCTACCTTATTTTCTTTTCGGGCGTCGGTATAGCCGAATCCCCATTTACTTCGCCAGCGATCGTTTTTCCAGCTGATATCAAGCGCATAGTGGGCGGCATGGCTGTCGAAATCACGCTTATTGTCCGGCATTGACCGATAATTATTGCGTGCCTGAGTGATATAAATCTGTGTGCCGATGGTAAGGGGTTTAATCGGAGCGAACTCGGTGAGCAAGAGATGCCGGGCTAAATAGTGGGCGCTTTCGCCATATCCATACTGCATGCGGAGCTTATCGCCTTCCCAGGCTAAAGCGCCGCTGGTGAGGTGATTAATCTCTTTGCCGGTATTGGTCTGAAAGCGCTTTTTATCCGGTGAATTTCTCGCCATCGCATTTTCGAAGTAGGCTCCGCGCAGCGTCAGTCCGTCATAAGCTGCCGAGCCGGCCCAGCCAAAATAGGTTGTGGGCGAAAGCCGCGTCGAGGAGGTGATGACGCCAACGTTTTTTACCGCCTGCCATCCCCAGCGTGCATTGAGTTGCATCTGGTGCAGCTGGTATTTTACTTTCAGATTACGCTGTCCCCATTTAGCATAACCGTGAGCATTTTTTTTATGATTGCCGTAACCCTGGCTGTAGAGCACGCCACGAGAGTTAAAATAGTCGCTAGCGCCTAATTTAACGGCGCCGTAATAGGCAGCGTCTACGCCGATAACATCTCCCAAAAAGTCCGACTGATAATTCACGGCAATGCCCTGACCCCAGGCATTATGCACCCGTTCGGGGTTTTCATTTTCTTCTTTAAGATACTTCCAGTAATTTTTTAGCGACAAGGTTATTTGCGACTGCGTAAAGAAAGGCGCAGTGAACTCAGCGCCAGTCGCACCACCTGCGGGGACGATATTTTCCTTTTCTGCGGCATGAAGCGCGCTGGATACAGAGAGCGCAATCAAAATAGCCGTGACAAATTGAATCTCCATTTGTGTTTCCCTGATGTTCGCTGCAGTTACCTGTGCTGCATTCCCTGTGGATACGCAGGCGCTTACCAGGACGTGCTGAGCGTTTTCTTTCCTGCTTCGATATAACGCACAGTGCCGATTTCAGATACCTGATATTTGCCGTCTCGATTGATTATCTTTATCACAGCCCCATTGGCGATAGGTTTGTTTTTATCAGGATCATTCGTCAGGTCGGATATCATAATTTGCATGGCAGTGCCTGAAGAAACCACCAGCACATTTTTATCACCCTCTTTTCGTGCAGTTTCAGCGATGGCTCGTAATGCAGACTGCGTACGTTCTTTGATTTGAACATAGTTTTCTGCAAGCTTTTTATCGTCCGCTTTCGCAATCGCATTAATCATTTCATTAATCGGCAAAGCGCCACTCTTCATTCCTGCATATAGCGCTGCGCTATCTTTCAGCCCCATTTCGCGTGCGGCAGCGGCGGCCATATTTTCATTGAAATCCCCTTCAAATCCACCAAAGAACGCCTCTCGCAGGCCTTTCAATTCTCTCAAATGATAATCGGAAACGCCTGCCTGCTGCAGGATGGCGGCGATCGTTTCCCTGTGTCGCCCTGCATCGCTGACGTAAAAGCGGTCGAACCGGATACCTTTCATTCCCTGCCCCACAAAACGGGCAACGCGAAGGCCTTCCTCTGTCAGCGGCGAATCTGCCCAGCCTTGTACACGGTCGAAGGTATTAAAAAGCGTTTTGCCATGGCGAACCAGGTAGATATTAATGCCTTCATCTTTCACTGTTTCTACTCTATTTTCAGAAAAATATACGCCTGGAAAAATTATTATTAACAGAACAGCTAGCCACTTTTTCATATTTTCTCCCTTCCTTCTCAGGATGAAAGGCAAGCCTGTTGTAGTGATAGGATAAAATTACTTATTTCTGTTATTCCTGTTGGGGTTATCGCCTGTTGAACAGTAACGATCGAGAAAAATAATAACACTGGGCAGATTAAAGCAAACAGATTTTCGATGCGCTGATTATTATTTGTGATCCTGTACCCATGACAGGTTTTTTCATTTTAAAATTATTCCTTATGTACTTAAAAGGTAAATGTCATGTTATAAATGATTTCAGCGCAGGCCTTTTCTTGTTAACGGTTTTACGCATCGCGCATTCAGTTTCATTAATCGAAAGGTAGTCAGCGTGAGTAAATTGCCGTTTGTTGAACAGCATCACAGTCAATGATGTCTTTAGCTCTGGACTCTTCTTTTTTGTACTGTTAATTTTTTCTCTGTTTCGGGGTTGTTACTTCCAACAGGCAAAACCTGAGAGACTTATCGCAGCACTGCTGTAATAAGTCGTCTCGGTTTTTTTTTGCGCGTTATTAATCTTGAACCAATGCGGATATAAATATGAAATATCAGGCACTCGCTCAGGACATACTCAGGTATGTCGGCGGGAAAGAAAATATTCACAGTCTGGTGCACTGCGCTACCCGGCTGCGCTTTAAGCTTAACGACAGCCGGCAGGCGGACGCTGAAAGCCTGAAGGCTAATCCTGAGGTCATTATGGTGGTCGAAAGCGGCAGTCAGTTTCAGGTGGTGATCGGCAGTCATGTGCAGGATGTGTATACCGCGCTCTGTCAGGAAGCGGGCCTGAACGATGTTAAGCGCGCCGCGCCAACGCTGAACAAAGAAAAGCAGACGCTGGTGGCGGCCTTTATCGATGTGGTGTCCGGCATATTTACGCCCTTTCTCGGCGTCATGGCGGCCTGCGGTATTCTGAAAGGCGCGCTCGCCCTCTGCCAGGCGGCAGGCTGGCTGACGGAAAGCAGTGGTACCTGGCGGATATTATTCGCTGCGGCCGACGCGCTGTTTTACTTTTTGCCGCTGGTGCTCGGCTATACCGCTGGTAAACAGTTTGGCGGCAACCCTTTTGTCACCCTGGTTATCGGCGGCGCGCTGGTGCATCCCACCATGCTGGCTGCTTTCCAGGCGGCGACGACGGGCGAAACCGCGACCTTCTTCGGGGTGCCAGTCGTATTTATTAACTATGCCTCGTCGGTAGTCCCCATCATCTGCTCCGCCTGGTTCTGCTGCTGGCTGGAGCGCCAGTGCAACAAGCTTATGCCCTCGGCGGTGAAAAGTTTCTTCACGCCATTAATATGCCTGGCGGTGACCGTGCCTCTGACCTTCCTCGCGATCGGCCCGCTGGCGACCGCCCTTAGCCAGCTGCTGGCGGATGGCTTCCAGTTTGTTTACAAAGCTGCCCCCTGGCTGGCTGGCGGGCTGCTCGGCGCGCTGTGGCAGGTCTGCGTAATTTTCGGCGTCCACTGGGGATTGATCCCGCTGATGATGAACAACATGGCGATGCTGGGACAGGATCCGATGCTGGTTATCCTGCTGCCCGCGGTGTCTGGTCAGGTCGGCGCCGCGCTTGGCGTGTTCTTAAAAACCCGCGACGCGCGACTAAAAACGCTGGCTGGCTCGAGCGCTATCTCAGGGGTGTTCGGCATTACCGAACCCGCCGTCTACGGCGTGACGCTCCCCTGCCGTCGCCCCTTTATTTTCGGCTGTGTCGGCGGCGCGCTTGGCGGCGCTATCGTCGCGCTGAGCCACAGCCAGGCCTACTCGTTCGGGCTGGCGAGCATTTTCACGCTGGCGCAGATCATTCCCGCAGGCGGCATCGATAGCACCGTCTGGGGCGCGATCGTCGGCGCCGCTCTCTCCCTGATTCTTGCCTGCCTGCTGACGGTGGCTGCAGGCTTACCACAGCCGCAGCGCGCCGACGGCGATTAATCGCTGCATCAAAAGGAGACGTCAATGAAAAGTGAGTTCCCGCAGGACTTTCTATGGGGAGGCGCGCTGGCAGCCAATCAGGCTGAAGGCGCGTATCGCGAAGGCGGCAAAGGGTTATCCACCTCAGACATGCTGCCTCAGGGCATTTTTGGGCCGGTGGTGGCACGCCAGCCAGGCGACTTTAACATCAAAGATATCGCTATCGATTTTTATCATCGCTATCCCGAGGATATCTCGCTGTTCGCGGAAATGGGCTTTACCTGCCTGCGCGTCTCAATCGCCTGGGCGCGTCTGTTTCCGCAAGGGGATGAGCAACAACCAAACGAGGCGGGCCTGGCCTGGTACGACAAGCTGTTTGACGAGCTGGCGCGTCACCATATCCAGCCGCTGGTGACGCTGTCGCACTATGAGATGCCCTGGGGGCTGGTGCAAAACTATGGAGGCTGGGCTAATCGCCAGCTTATCACCTTCTTCGAACGCTACGCGCGTGCCGTTTTTACCCGCTATCGCCACAAGGTTAAGCTGTGGCTGACCTTTAATGAGATCAATATGTCTCTGCACGCGCCGCTAACCGGCGTGGGTTTACAGAATGACGCGAGTCAGACGGAGATTTATCAGGCTATCCATCATCAGCTGGTTGCCAGCGGCCTTGCGGTTAAAGCCTGTCATGAGCTTATCCCGGATGCGCGCATCGGCAATATGCTGCTTGGCGGCCTGCTCTATCCGCTCACCTGCAAGCCGGATGATGTGTTCGCCGCGCTGCAGGAAAATCGACGCTGGCTGTTCTTCGGCGATGTACAGTGCCGCGGGCGCTATCCAGGCTATATCAAACGCTACTTCCGCGAGCAGAATATTACGCTGCGCACCGAACCGGCGGATGCCGAGGCGCTCAGCCATACGGTCGATTTCATCTCCTTTAGCTATTACATGTCCGGCTGCGCCACCGCCGACGCCAGTCAGGCTGAAAAGCTGCGCGGTAATATTCTTGATATGGTGCCCAATCCCCATCTCGACAGCTCGGAATGGGGCTGGCAGATCGATCCCGTCGGGCTGCGCACGCTGCTGAATATTTTGTGGGACCGCTATCAGAAGCCGCTGTTTATCGTTGAAAATGGTCTTGGCGCGCAGGAAAAGCCTGATGCCGACGGCAAAATTAACGACGACTACCGCATTCGTTACGTTAACGACCATCTGGTGCAGGTCTGGGAAGCGCTTAACGATGGCGTAGAGATCATGGGCTACACCTACTGGGGACCGGTCGATCTGGTCAGCGCCTCAAAGGCAGAGATGGGGAAACGCTATGGCTTTATCTATGTGGATCGTCATCAGGACGGCTCCGGCACGCTGAAACGCAGCCGGAAAAAGAGTTTTTACTGGTACCGCGACGTGATAAACAGCCGTGGCGCGACCCTCAGCCGCTAGCAAAAAAAGCCCTGCGCTGGCAGGGCTTTTACGATTAGCTTTTCCGACAGGACGTTAAAATGTCGTCATCCGCTTTATAGACCGTTGTCGCCGTGCCGGTCAGCCCCAGCATGGTAGAAAAGAGGTTATCCTGCGAGAAGTTATCCTGCGCCGCCAGCTTGTCGAGGCAGCTTTTGTTCACGCCATAGCGCTGCTGGTAGTCCGGCGAGAGCCAGATCAGCATCGGCACATGTTTCTGCACCTCCGGCGCGATGGCATAAGGCATCCCGTGTAAATAGGTGCCGTTCTCGCCCAGCGATTCGCCATGATCGGAGAGATAGACCAGGCTGGTGGTGAATTTGTCCTGATGCGCCTCTAGCAGCTTAATCGCTTTATCGACGATAAAATCGACGTACAGCAAGGTATTGTCATAGGTATTGACCAGCTGCTCTTGCGAACAGTCCTGAATTTGATTGGTGTCGCAGGTCGGCGTAAAGCGGCGGAACTGCGGCGGATAGCGATTGTAGTAAGTCGGGCCATGGCTGCCGATGGTATGCAGCACGATTACGCCGTTACGCTGCAGCTGCTGAATATACGCCTCCAGCCCGTGAAACAGCACCTCGTCGTAGCATTCACCTTTAATGCACATGCCCGCCAGGTTCAGGCTGGAGACATCCTGATGCGGCACGCGATCGCAGGCGCCTTTGCAGCCGCCGTCGTTATCGTTCCACAACACCTTAATCCCGGCGCGCTGAATCACATCCAGCAGCCCTTCCTGATGCCCGGCGAGCGCGTCGTCATAGTGGGCGCGCGGCATGCCGGAAAACATGCAGGGAACCGACACTGCCGTCGCCGTGCCGCAGGAGGCGGTATGGGGGAAATAGGTGACGTCATCTTTTTTCAGCAGCGGATTGGTTTCGCGATCGTAGCCCGAGAGGGAGAAATCCGCGGCGCGCGAGGTTTCGCCGACGATCAAAATGGTCAGATTCTTTTTGCCCGTTTGCATCGCCGGTTGCAGATGCGCGTCTTCGCCGATTTTCACCAGCGGCAGATTCAGATCCCGGTTGTGTTTATACCAGGAGATAGTGGCGGCAATGGAGTTGGACGGGCTGAGCGACTTCACCAGCTCTTTCTGATTGCGAAATAGCGAGGCGTAATCTTTGTAGAACAGCGACGCCACCAGCAGGATGCAGATCACCGACGCCGCCACGCTGATAATGCGGTAAACCGCGCTTTTCCAGAAAGGCCTGGTGGTGCGAACGCGCACCCAGAACGCCAGGGCCGCCATCATCACGCCGGAAAGCAGCAGCGTCGCCACCAGCTGCGGCGTCATCAGCGCCAGACTCTCTGACGGCGTGGTGTCGAGGATATTCACCAGCATCGACCGATCAATAATCACCCCATAATTCCAGATGAAATATTGCGCGGCGGCGGAGACCAGAATAAACAGCGCGATCGCAGCGCGGTCGAGCCAGACAAAAGAGGCAAGCGTCACGACGATATTAATCACCGATACCGCCACCAGCGGCATCGAAAGAAACACCAGCCAGTTGCGCACGCTATCCAGCGGCATGGCGGCGATCACCTGGTGATAAAAGGCCAGGTTGAGAAACACCGCGATATAAATCGAAAACAGCAACAGAAAAGAGAGCCGATTCAGCGTCGGTCTTTTATTGAGCGGGAAAAACATGCGTGCAGTCCATCTGGTAACAGGAGCAGGCAGCATGCCGTATTAACTTTAGGGAAACCTTAAGCTGCTTTAATCAGAGCACGCGCCATCATGCTGACGGCGGCAAAGCGCGTTAAACTTGTCGCCCGCCTTGCTTACTATCACAGGAGAAGAGATGACCACGCTGCGCCTGCTGCTTTCGGAATCCAACGATCCCTGGTTTAACCTCGCCGTCGAGGAGTGCATTTACCGCCAGATGCCCGCCACGCAGAAGGTGTTGTTTCTCTGGCGCAACGCCGAAACCGTGGTCATTGGCCGGGCGCAAAATCCCTGGAAAGAGTGCAACACGCGGCGCATGGCGCAGGACGGCATTAAGCTGGCGCGCCGCAGCAGCGGCGGCGGCGCAGTGTTTCACGACCTGGGCAACTGCTGCTTTACCTTTATGGCGGGCAAGCCGGACTATGACAAGAGCGTCTCGACCGGCATCATTTTGCACGCGCTGAGCAGGCTCGGGATCGAGGCCGAGGCGTCGGGACGTAACGATATTGTGGTCAGACGCGGTGAAGCGATCCGTAAAATTTCCGGCTCCGCCTATCATGAAACCCCCGATCGCGGCTTCCATCATGGCACTTTTTTAATCAATTCTGATCTGTCGCGGCTGGCAGATTATCTCAATCCGGACATCAAAAAGCTGCAAACCAAAGGTATCACTTCGGTGCGTTCGCGCGTGGCGAACTTAACGGAAATCGCGCCAGCGATAAATTACGCCGCCATTTGTGACGCTGTCACCGAATCCTTTTTTGATTATTATCAGGCGCGCTGCCAGCCGGATCGCATTTCGCCGCAGGCGCTGCCTGACCTGCCTGGCTTCGCCGAACAGTTTGCGCGGCAGAGCAGCTGGGAGTGGAACTTCGGCCACTCGCCCCACTTCTCACACCTGCTTGATACGCGCTTTGCCTGGGGCGGCGTGGAGATCCATTTCGACGTCGAGCGCGGCGTGATTAGCCGCTGTCAGATTTTTAGCGATAGCCTGAATCCCGCGCCGCTGGAGACGCTGGCGACGCAGCTGCAGGGCGTCGCCTATCGTCCCGATGCGATGGCCGCCTCGGTCGCGCGCCTGCAAGCGGCCTGGCCCGCGCAGCATGAGGAGCTGGCACAGCTGAAAAGCTGGCTAACCGCCAGCGTCAGCTAACGCGCAAACGGGCCGGACGCCACCGATTCACGCAGCGACAGGCTGGCGGCGAACGCCTCGGCGTTCTGCCAGGATCCGCCGTCGAGCATCGCCAGCAGGCGCGCAATCGCCTCCTGGATCATTTCCGTGACCGGGATTTTAACGCTGGAAAGCGCGGGCACGGTAAAGGGCGCGAGCGGAATATCGTCAAAGCCCAGCACCGACACCTGCGTCGGCACCGCGATCTGTGCCGTGGTTAGCGCGCGAATGGCGCCAATCGCCATTTCGTCGTTGCTGGCTACCAGCGCGCTAAAGGCGCAGCCGCTGGCAAGCAGCGCGGCCGTGGCCTGCGCGCCGCTCTCCGCATGCCAGTTGCCCTGGGCGATAAGCGCCTCGCGCAGCGGGATGGCGCTCTCTTCCAGCGCCGCTTTATAGCCGGCCAGGCGCTCAAGGCCGGTCGGGGAATCGAGCGAACCGGTGATAAAGGCGATATCCCGATGGCCGAGATCGATAAGCGATTTTACCGCCATCGCGCTGATCCGCTGCTGATCGGCGTAGATGCAGAAGCTGTGGTGCTGACGCAGGCGTCGGTTCACCACCAGCACCGGCTGTTTGTGCTGCGCGACGATCTCGTCCATTTCGTCGATGGTAAGAAAGCGCGGATAAATGATAATGCCATCGCAGCGCAGATCGAGCAAAAAGTCGATCGCCGCCCGCTCCTGCGCCGCGCTATGTTTGCCGTCTGCCAGAATCAGCTGGCGGCCCTGCTGCTCCAGCATGCGCGCGGAGTGCGACATCAGCTCGGAAAAGTAGTTGCCGCTGTAGAGGGTGTTGGTTACTACCAGCCCGATGGTCTGGGTCGATTTTACCGACAGATTGCGCGCCAGCAAGTTGGGGCGAAACTCTGTTTCGGCCACCGCCTGCATCACCTTTTCCCGCGTCTCCTGACTGACATAGCCATTGCCCGACAGCACTCTGGAAACCGTGGCTTTTGACACTCCCGCCCGTTTCGCGACCTCAAGTATGGTGGCCATAATTTTTCCCTTCTCCCTCAGTCAGCTGAGCAGTCTACTTAACCTCAGACGCCGCTCGACAAGCAGCAATCCAGTAAGTGATGCTGGTCACAGTTTGAAAAATAACCGCTTTTGCCATCTTGTTATCAATTTTGCAACTGTTCATGATTTTGTGAAACCGGTTTCCTATGGCGCCTCTCGACGCCTTAGCGAATCAGCGCGCACTCTGTCCCTACAACAGCAGGCCGCCGGTAAAGCACATCCTACTCATAACAACAGAGACGCAAAACTATGCCTAATCCCTACGCAGAAGTCTCTCGCGCCATCCTACAGTCGCTGGGCGGCATGCAGAATATTGAGGCGGTCACCCACTGCATGACCCGCTTGCGGTTCGTGGTAAAAGATCGCGCCCTGATCGACAGCGCCGCGCTCAAAGCGCTGCCTGGCGTGATGGGCGTGGTCAACAATGACACCCAGTGCCAGGTCATCATCGGCAACAACGTCGGCAAGGCGTATCAGGCGATCCTTGAACTTGGTACCCCAGCCGCCTCAGGCGGCGCGCCGGTGAAACGTAAAATCACCCTGAGAAGCATCGGCGCCGGCATTCTCGATGCGCTGGTAGGCACCATGTCGCCGCTGATTCCGGCCATTATCGGCGGCTCGATGGTGAAGCTGCTGGCGATGGTGCTGGAGATGAGCGGCGTGCTGCCGAAAAGCTCCTCGACGCTGACTATTCTGACGGTGATCGGCGACGGCGCCTTTTTCTTCCTGCCGGTGATGGTGGCCGCGTCCGCCTCGCTGAAGTTTAAAACCAATATGTCGCTGGCGATCGCCATTGCGGGCGTGCTGCTGCATCCCGGCTTTATCGATCTGATGGCGAAAGCGGCGCAGGGTCAGGCGGTCGACTTCGCGTCGATTCCGGTAACGCCGGTGAAATACACCTACACGGTGATCCCGGCGCTGGTGATGACCTGGATCCTGTCGCATATCGAACGCATTATTGACCGCATCACGCCGGCGGTGACGAAAAACTTCCTGAAGCCAATGCTGATCGTGCTGGTCGCCGCGCCGATCGCCATTCTCCTGATCGGCCCGCTCGGCATCTGGATCGGCAGCGGCATTTCCGCGCTGGTTTATACCGTACACGGTTATCTCGGCTGGCTATCGGTAGCGATTATGGGCGCGCTCTGGCCGCTGCTGGTGATGACCGGCATGCATCGCGTCTTTACCCCGACCATTATTCAGACCATCGCTGAGAGCGGCAAAGAGGGCATGGTGATGCCGTCGGAGATCGGCGCCAACCTGTCGCTGGGCGGCTCCTCGCTGGCGGTCGCTTTTAAGACCAAAAACCGCGAGCTGCGCCAGACCGCCCTCGCCGCTGCTGCTTCGGCGATTGTCGCGGGCATCTCCGAACCGGCGCTCTATGGCGTAGCGGTGCGTCTGAAGCGTCCACTGGTCGCCTGTTTGATTAGCGGCTTTGTCTGCGGCGCAGTCGCCGGGGTCGGCGGGCTGGCCAGCCACTCGATGGCGTCGCCTGGACTCTTTACCAGCGTGCAGTTTTTCGATCCCGCCAACCCGATGAGTATCGTCTGGGTGGTGGCGGTGATGGTGCTCTCGGTCGTGCTCTCTTTTATTTTGACGTTGATTTTAGGTTTTGAAGATATTCCGGAAAGCGCGCCCGAGGCCAGCGCCTCGCCCACGCCATCCGACGCAATTAAGCCCGTTAAGGCGGCAGTTCATCATTGAGGTCATTTATGTCGGAACTGACATTTCCAGCAGGTTTTTTATGGGGTGGCGCACTCGCCGCGAATCAGTCTGAAGGCGGCTATCGTGAAGGCGGGAAAGGCCTGACCACGGTGGATATGATCCCGCACGGCGCCGCGCGCATGCCGGTTAAGCTGGGGTTAGAGAAGCGCTTTGCGCTGCGCGACGACGAATACTATCCCAGCCATGAGGCGATCGATTTTTATCATCGCTACAAAGAGGATATCGCGCTGATGGCGGAGATGGGCTTTACGGTATTCCGCACCTCTATCGCCTGGAGCCGCCTCTACCCGCGCGGCGATGAACGCGAGCCGAACCCAGAGGGCATCGCCTTTTACCGCAGCCTGTTCGAAGAGTGCCAAAAGTACGGTATCGAGCCGCTGGTTACGCTGTGCCATTTTGATGTGCCGATGCATCTGGTCATGGAGTATGGCTCGTGGCGCAACCGCAAAATGGTCGATTTCTTTGCCCGCTATGCGCGCACCTGCTTTGAGGCGTTCGACGGGCTGGTGAAATACTGGCTCACCTTCAATGAGATCAACATTCTGCTGCACAGTCCCTTTTCCGGCGCGGGCCTGGCGTTCGAGGCGGGCGAGAATCAGGATCAGGTGAAGTATCAGGCGGCCCACCATGAGCTGGTGGCCAGCGCGCTGGCGACCCGTATCGCCCACGAGGTCAACCCGGCTAACCAGGTCGGCTGTATGCTGGCGGGCGGCAACTTTTATCCCTGGTCCTGCAGGCCGGAGGATGTCTGGGCGGCGCTGGAGAAGGATCGCGAGAATCTCTTCTTTATCGACGTGCAGGCCAGAGGCGCCTATCCATCCTATGCCGCCCGCTTGTTCCGCGAAAAAGGCGTCGCTATCGAGATGGCGAGCGACGACGTGGAGATTTTGAAAAACAGCGTCGACTTCGTGTCGTTCAGCTATTACGCGTCACGCTGCGCCTCAGCGGAGATGAACGAGCAGAACAGCAGCGCCGCCAACGTGGTGAAGTCGCTGACCAATCCCTATATCAAACGCAGCGACTGGGGCTGGGGCATCGATCCGCTGGGCCTGCGCATCACCATGAACATGATGTACGACCGCTATCAGAAGCCGCTGTTTCTGGTAGAGAATGGCCTGGGCGCACAGGATACGGTGGAGGCGGACGGCAGCATCAACGACGACTATCGCATCAGCTATCTGCGCGAGCATATTCGGGCGATGGCGCAGGCGATTGACGACGGCGTGCCGGTGATGGGCTATACCACCTGGGGCTGCATCGATCTGGTCGCCGCCTCAACCGGCGAGATGAGCAAGCGCTACGGCTTCGTCTATGTCGACCGGGATGATTTAGGACGCGGCACGCTGGCGCGCTCGCGGAAAAAATCGTTCTGGTGGTATAAAAAAGTGATCGCCAGCAACGGCCGCGATCTCAGCTAAGACCGGGTGAATGAGGCAGCAAAATTCACGCACGGCAGCTCAATTTTCTCAGCTTATGCCACACTTAACGAACCTGCATTCTGTTAAGGATATCTGATGAATTTTCGCTGCCTTTTTCTCGGCCTGACGCTGGCGGCCTGGAGTCAGTCGCCGCTGGCGATTCCGCTGCCCCAGCGCCCGCCCGACTCCCTTCCGCCGGAACAGTATATTAGCCACGTCAACGCTAACAACACGATAACGTGGCAGTTATGGGCGCCCGCCGCCAAAGCGGTCGAGGTCGTCACCGGGCCGACGCCCGATCGTTACGTCTCGCATCCTATGACCAAAAACGATCAGGGCATCTGGTCTTTTACCAGCGAACCTCTGCAGCCCAGCTTATATGAATACTTTTTCAACGTGGACGGTTTCCGCAGCGTCGACACAGGCAGCGCGCTGGCAAAACCGCAGCGACAGGTGAATACCAGCCTTATCCTCGTGCCGGGCAGCCTGCTGGACGATCGCGAGGTGCTGCACGGCGAGATCCACACCCTGAGCTGGCATTCACCGTCGCTGAAGCGCGAACGACGCATTGCCGTCTGGGTGCCGCCCGGCACGCGCGCCGATTCGCCGCCGCTGCCGGTGCTCTACTACTATCACGGCTTTGGCGATACCGGCATGTCGGTGCTGGTCCAGGGACGCGTGCCGCAAATTATGGACAATCTGCTCGCCGAGGGGAAAATCGTGCCGATGCTGGTGGTAATGCCGGATACCGAAACCGACGCCGAGGGCGCGATACCCGAAAGCTTCGCTCCCGCCACGCGCCGCGAGGTTTTCTATCCGCGTAACGCGCAGGCGGCGGATAAAGAGCTGATGGAGGAGATTATGCCGCTGGTGGCCGCGCGCTATCCGGTGCGCAAAGATGCCGGTAGCCAGGCGCTGGCCGGTCTTTCTCAGGGCGGCTATCAGGCGCTGGTCAGCGGGATGCGCCATCTGGATAAGTTCGCCTGGCTCGGGATATTCAGCGGCGTGACCACTGAAACGGTGCCTGACTTTCGCGTGGCGGCGCAGCTGAAGAAGCCCGCAGCGATCAACCGCCAGCTTAAGCTGCTGACGCTGGTAAGCGGCGAAGAGGACATTATCACCGGACGTGATATGACCGGGCTGAAGGCGCAGCTCGATCAGCGCGGCATCCGCAGCGACTGGCACAGCTACCCAAAACTGGGGCATGAAATGGATGTGTGGCGCCCGGCCTATATTGATTTTGTGCAGAAGCTGTTTCAGCCAGATAAGTAAGCTGCTTTTAAGATCAGAAACGTCGAAAATTTTTTCTATGTTAATGCTAAGGAGGCATTCGCCTCCTTTGAAAGTTTTGTTATCAGGCACAACAACGATCGTTCTATGAATCACGATCGATAATATTCCCTTCGGTATATTTTTAGGCGATCGTCTCATAGCGCAGTTCGAACGTTTCCAGATGGGTGCTGCTCAAATCATTCTTTGGCATTTCACATTATTAATGAATGTCATTCATAGTCCCTATCTTCCTGCCTGTGATTATCAATATATATTTACTGGTTAACATGCCCTTATTTTCCATGTCTAACGGATTACCATGCTTAATCAACAGGCAAGTACGCAACCGGCTACAGCTAAAAAAACCGGTCTGTCGTTTCTACTTATTCTCAGCGCCCTCATGGCTGTTACCTCTTTATCAACCGACATTTATCTTCCGGCTATGCCCGTCATGGCCAAAGATTTGCAGGGTGATGCAGAGCTGACAATCACAGGTTTCCTTATCGGTTTTTGTATCGCACAACTGATTTGGGGACCAATTAGCGATCGTTACGGGCGTCGTCAGCCGCTGTTTATCGGCTTAGGTCTGTTCATCATCGGTTCGGTGGGCTGCGCGTTATCAACAGATATCGTGCAAATTGTTTTCTGGCGTGTTTTTCAGGCGCTAGGTGCCTGTACCGGTCCGATGCTGGCACGAGCAATGATCCGTGACCTGTTTAGTCGCACTCGTGCAGCACAAATGCTTCCAACCCTCATGATCATTATGGCCATCGCACCGATTGCCGGTCCACTGGTTGGCGGGCAAATGATTAAAGTGACCTCGTGGCATGTTATTTTTTGGCTGCTGGCGATTATCGGAATATTAATGCTGATCTCTTTAGGCTGGTTACCGGAGACGTTACCTGCTGAAAAACGCTCGCAAGCCTCCGTAACCAGAGCCTTTCAAAACTATTACGCCTTGCTAACCAACGCCAAATACATGCAGTTTACTCTGTGCCTGGCGTTCTATTACGTCGCGGCCTACGCCTTTATCACGGGCTCTCCGTTTGTGTACATTACCTATTTTGGTGTTGCTCCGCAGCACTATGGTTGGCTGTTTGCAGTGAACGTTGTGGGATTAATGGCTGTGAGTATGGTCAACAGACGCCTGGTTCACCGCTATCCGCTGGAAGCGTTGCTCAGGAAGGCTGTATTCATCGCCACTAATGCCGCATTGGTGCTGGCGGTCACGACCTGCCTGGGTGTAGGTGGTATTACCGTGATTGTCGGCGCTGTATTCGTATTCTTCTCTATGAATGGCATCATCGCTGCAACATCTACAGCTTGCGCACTTGATGCAGTGCCAAATGTTGCAGGCTCTGCATCGGCGCTAATGGGAGCGTTGCAATATGGCAGTGGCATTATTTCTTCACTTCTTATTGCTCTGTTCAGCGATGGCACGCCATGGACGATGGGCTGGATAATTGCGTTGTTTACAGCGGCCAGCGCCTTGATGGCACTGACCGTTCAGCTAAAAAAATAAAACTTCATTGCTGATGCCAGACGACACTTTCGTCTATAGATACCCGCCCTTCCCTGTAACCATGCAGCATAGCGTCTGGAAAAGAATGGGTTTAGTCAGCGAGGGCGCTTACCTTTATGAATGATTTTCATATATAACCGCTTTATGCAAAATCTGCTGACTGAGTATTTGCGAATTAATGAAAATTACTAATAAACCCTAGCTAATTACCTTATCTAATAGGATAAATCAGTTTGCGTTAAGCTTTTCCTGCACAACAGTAGAAGGATAACGTCATGCAAACTGTAAAACTGAAAAACGGTGTTGAAATGCCCCTGCTGGGGTATGGTGTCTTCCAGATGACAGATGCCGCTGAATGTGAGCGCGCCGTTATTAATGCCATCGATACGGGATACCGCCTGATCGATACCGCAGCGTCTTACCAGAATGAAACCCAGGTCGGGAACGCACTGAAACAGATCGATATTGCACGTAACGAACTTTTTGTCACAACCAAACTGTGGCTGCAGGATACCAGTTACGAAGGTGCTAAAGCACAGTTCGAGCGTTCCCTGAATCGACTGCAACTTGACTATGTTGACCTGTACCTGATTCACCAGCCTTACGGTGATGTCCACGGGGCATGGCGTGCCATGGAAGAACTGCAGCAGGCAGGCAAAATTCGCGCCATTGGCGTCAGCAACTTCCATCCAGACCGACTGGCCGACCTTATCGCCTTCAACAAAGTGGCCCCTGCGGTAAACCAGATTGAAGTAAACCCCTTCAACCAGCAGCTGCATGCCGTTCCATGGATGCAAAGCCGTGGCATTCAGCCGGAAGCCTGGGCTCCCTTTGCTGAGGGTAAAAATGGTCTGTTCCAGCATCCCGGGTTGACGGCGATTGGGCAGAAGTACGGTAAAAGCGTGGGTCAGGTTGTGCTGCGTTGGATCTACCAGCGGGGCATTGTTTCGCTGGCGAAATCGGTGCGCAAAGAACGCATGGAAGAGAACATCAACATTCTCGATTTTGAACTCGGTTCTGAAGATATGCTACAGATTGCCGCCCTCGACACCGCAACCAGCGCCTTCTTTTCTCACCGCGACCCGGCGATGGTGGAATGGCTGACTGGCCGCAATCTGGATGTTTAAGTCGCGATAAAAGAGGTATTTATTCAATGCAAAAACGTTATCTGGGTAAATCCGGACTCGAGGTCTCAGCACTTGGACTCGGCTGTATGGGCCTCAGCCACGGCTACGGCCCGGCGACCGATACCCGTCAGGCTATCGAGCTCATTCGCGCAGCGGTTGAAAAAGGCGTCACCTTCTTCGATACCGCGGAAGTGTACGGCCCCTTCCTTAATGAAGACGTTGTCGGTGATGCTTTAAAACCGTTTCGTGATCGTGTGGTCATCGCCACCAAGTTTGGTTTTACCTTTGGCGATGACAACAAGCAGCAGATTTTAAACAGCCGTCCGGAGCATATCCGTGAAGCTGTGGAAGGCTCATTACGCCGTCTTAAGACTGATGTCATTGACCTGCTGTATCAACACCGTGTCGACCCGGATGTCCCCATTGAAGATGTCGCGGGAACCGTGAAAGACCTGATAGCTGAAGGCAAAGTCAAGCATTTCGGTCTGTCCGAGGCTGGCGCAAAAACCATTCGTCGTGCGCACGCTGTACAACCTGTCACTGCGCTGCAAAGCGAATACTCCATGTGGTGGCGCGAGCCAGAGCAGGAGATCCTGCCGTTACTGGAAGAACTGGGCATTGGTTTCGTTCCCTTCAGCCCCCTGGGCAAAGGCTTCCTGACAGGATCGATTAAACCTGGAACGACATTTGGCAAGGATGATTACCGCAGCACCGTGCCGCGTTTCGCTGAACAGGCAATTGAAGCCAATGAAAAGCTGGTTTCCTTGTTGGGTGAACTGGCTGCAGAGAAAGGCGTAACGTCTGCGCAAATTGCTCTTGCATGGCTGCTGGCACAAAAGCCGTGGATTGTTCCAATCCCCGGTACCACCAAACTGCACCGGCTGGAGGAAAATCTGGGGGCTGCCGACATCATCCTTTCGCAGGATGACTCGCTTCAGATAACACAGGCGCTTGAAACGATTAAAATCGTTGGCGAACGTTACTCTCCTGAGCATCAGGCTCGCGTAGGTCGTTAATACCCGAACGGGTCCACCGCCTATGGCGGACCCGTTATTCCGAGTAGCGAAGTGCATCGATCATCAGCGCAAAAGCGGACGGATGCTGCTTACGGCTCGGGTAGTAGAGGTAATACCCGGGGAAAGACGGACACCACTCCTGCAGAACCTGAATAAGCTCTCCTGACTTTATATAATCCTGCACCCTGTCTTCAGGTATACAGGCGATGCCAAAACCGGATAAAGCAGCATCAATCCTTTCCGCCTGTAAATTAAACGTTACCTGCCCTTCCACTCTGACCCGTAACGGTTTCCCTTCCTTCTCAAACTCCCAGTGGTAAAGTCCACCAGCAGTCGGCAGACGCATATTGATACACCGATGACTTTGTAGCTCGTGAGGTGTTTTGGGCACGGGGTTAGCGGCAAAATAGAAGGGTGCGCCAACCACAGCCATGCGTATTTCTGGTCCAATCTTCACGGCGACCATATCCTTATCCACGCTTTCGCCCAGACGGATCCCGGCATCAAAACGCCCTTCGACGATATCGACAAAGCCGTTATCCACCACTAGTTCGAGATTAATTTCCGGATATTCCCTGAGGAAGGTTTTTAACTTCGGCCATACCACACTACGCGCGGCATGCTCTCCGGCAGATAAGCGGATATTGCCGCAGGCGGTACCATTCACTTGTACAAGCGATTCCAGCTCTTGTTCAAGATCGGCGATACGGGGTTCAAGGCAGGCAATAATTCGCTCACCGGCTTCCGTAGGCGCAACGCTTCGGGTGGTGCGGGTCAGAAGACGGATATTCAGTCTTTCCTCCAAAGCTTTCATTGCATGGCTGAGCGCAGACTGAGAAACGCCCAGCTTGCCCGCTGCTTTGGTAAAACTTCGCTCCCTTGCCACCACAAGGAAAATTTGCAGTTCGTTGAAGTTTTCTTTCAGCATTGATGATTTCCTTATGGCATTCACTTTATCGCGCACTCATGAAGGGGGGGCATAGATACAATCATTTTAGCCCTGCTACTGACAAAAATGATAATTGATATTCTGAATGTATCGAAAATAATTTTGAATTATCAGCAGGTTGATCATGAAAATGCTCGTGGCAGGGGCGACAGGAAGTATTGGCTTTCAGGTCTTGAAAACCGCTAGCGAAATGGGCTATCAGCCTGTAGTGCTGGTCAGAAATAAGAGCAAAGTGAAATCGCTTGCTCGAATAATAGATGTTTTTAAACGGGCTGAATCTCTTTTCAAAACACGCAAAATTAAGCCAGCGAACATTCATTTACTGAAGATTTGGGGGCTGCTTGACTTTAGAAACTGTCAGACTTATTAGTACTCATTCAACTATGTAGACTTTCCATTCCGCATAAATTGTTATTTTGCATAATTGTTCCACGCTGGGTTTTATTGAACCCCTGCTTCCCGTGGGAAAGTATCCAGTAATTAGTCTGCGACGTTAATGGGAGTCTATTGCAGCTATGAATGATAAGCTTACATTGCTATGAGGACGTTGATCTTGCAAGAATTATATGCAGCCAGGTAATAAAGGATAAGTTGCCTGCCCGGCTTACGATTACATACCACTAAACCGCCTCTTAATGATTTTATTTTTTGCTACATAATAACGTGAGATCAAACAGCAAGCACAAAGGAATATCTGGCAGCTTTAAATATAGCCGAGCAGGAAACGCTGTAGGGTTCTGCTGATATCGATGATATATAGCGGCTAACAGCGCTGGCTTTAGATGCATCAAGGCTTCCAGCAATAACTGACGTAACGGAAATGTCGTTGATTCCGGCGCAGAAGGCTTAAGGCAGCGTCTTCACCAGGGTCAGCTGGTTTTCCGTTTCTCCCTGATGGTAGCTGACCCGATCAACCCCTGAAAAGATAAGCTGCATGCCGCGGCCGCCCTCGCTCAGGCTCTCCAGATCCAGCGGCGCGTCGGGATCGATCTTCGGCGGCTGGCGCTTCTCCTCCGGCACCGGCACGCCGCTGTCACGGAGTTTCACCGTGACCGCGCGGCCGTCGTGGCTAAAGCTGACCTGATAATACGCCGAGGCGTCGTCATGATAGCCGTGACGAATGATATTGCTCGCTGCCTCGCATAACGCCAGGTCAAGCGGATAGATCCAGGTCTCATTCACCGGCAATGCGGCCAGAAACTGACGCAGCGCGACGCCGAGCGTGGTCAGACTGTTAATGGTCGCAGGCAGCTGTAACGCTTTTTCCTGGGCGGGTTCAGACATAGGTCAGCCTCCTTCGTTGATCGCGGCAAGCGCCTCGCTGCGGTCGGCACAGATAGTAAATACCCGATCCATGCGCGTCAGCGCAAACATCGCTTTGATATTGGCGTTGAGCGCGCAAAGCACCAGCTGCCCCTTGCCACTCAGCGACTTCAGCAGCGAGATCAGGGCGCCCAGACAGCTACTGTCGATAAAATCGACGCGTGAAAAGTCGAGGATAAGCGCGGTTTCGCCCTGCTGAATCACCGCCGCCACCGCCTCTTTAAAACGCAGCGCGACAGAGGCGTCAAGACGGCGCACCACCGGCGTAAAGAGTAGAGCCTTGTCGATTTTTTCAGTTTCAAATTTCATTTATTTCTCCCGTTGAGCCCTGCTGCCGTTCAATTACCAGCAGGGAGATATCATCTGCCGCTGACGCAGCTTCGTCCGTAGCCTTGCCGCGCCACTGATTCAGCGACTGCTCTACCGCCGCCAGCAACGCCTCGATCGACTGGTCATGCAGCGAGGCCAGCAAGGCTTCCAGGCGCGCGGCACCGAACATCTGCTGATCCGCGTTTTCACACTCGCTGATGCCGTCGCTGTAGAGGCAGAGCCGTTCGCCTGGCGCCAGGTGAAAGGCGTACTCGTCCCAGTCGAGGTGCTCAAGCAGCCCGACCGGGGGGCCGCCTTCGCCGATTTCGCGCACCGCGCCGCCGTTGCCGACAATAAACGGCGTAGGATGGCCCGCCTGGCAGAGCCGCCCTTCGCCGCTGTCGCGATCGATCACGCCATACACCAGGGTGAAATAGCTGGTGACCTCGGGATGCTGGGCGCAGAAACGCTCGTTCAAAATGCGCACCACCTGCGAGGGCGGTGTAACGGCCCCGCCGTCGAACAAAAAGGGATCGACCGTGCGGCCGTGCAGAAACTGACGCGCCACCGCCACCGACATCATCGCCGCCGTTACGCCGTGTCCGGCGACGTCGACGCAGTAAAAGCCGACGGCTTTGCCATCGAGAGGAAAGAGATGAAAGAGATCGCCAGAGACCCAGGCAGAGGGCATAAACAGCCAGTCGGCAAAATAGTCGCCCTGGCGCAGATGGTGCGGCGGCAGAATGCTGCGCTGCAGCGTGGCCGCCGCCTGCAAATCCTGCTGGATCTGCGTCAGCGCCTCGCTGAGTCGGCGGTTTCTGCTGGCCAGCGTTCCCTCCAGCTGCAAGATGCGCTCGCCTGCGTGCAGGCGCGCCTGCAGCTCGACCTGGTTGACCGGCTTGCGTAAAAAGTCGTCCGCGCCCGCGGCGAAACCGACGCGCAGATCCTCTACGCTGTCGCGCGCGGTGAGCACGATAATGTAGATATAACGATCCTGCAGCTGCTGGCGGATCTCGCGACACAGCGTCAGACCATCCATCACCGGCATTTCCCAGTCGCTAATCACCAGGCTGACCGCTTCGTGCGCCAGCAGCGTCAGCGCCTGCTCGCCGTTCTCCGCTTCGAAAACCTGATAGCCCCACTGCCGCAACAGGCCAGCCAGCAGTCGCCGGTAGAGCAGCGCGTCGTCGACGATAAGCACGGATTGAGGCGGTAGCGCGTCCATAAAAAACCTCAGAAAGGAAGAAACCAGACAAGCGAGATTGTGCCTTCGCGAAATTTCGCGTTGGCGCTGCTGCGGCCAGGAAAGCGCGTGCCGCTGTAGTTGCTGTACTGGATCGAAAACGAGCCGGGCGTATAGCCGGCATAGCCGAAGCTGTAGCTGTAGTCGCCGTTCCACGGCTGCTGCTGTTCAGAGTGTGGAAACCAGAAGGCGGTGGCGCGAATAAAAAAGTGCTGCTTGAAGGTGTAGCCGCAGCCCCCCAGCCCAACCTCTTTATTCGAGCGCAGATCGTTATCCGCCAGCGAATAGTAGCGCGGCACCCAGCTGATGCCGACCTGGCAGGTGAGCGCGTCCCCTTTATTAATCAGCAGATGCTTCTCTAGCGCCTTCGGCAGCGAAAATTTATAGGCGAAGGTAAAGGCGCCCTGCTCGAAGTAGGTGCGGCGCGCGTTGCCCGAGGGAAACAGGTGATTATCGCCATAGTTGCTATAGACCAGGCTAAAGGTATTGGGGTGCCAGTCGTCATAGCCGAAGCTGTAGCGAAAATCGGTGGTGTATTTATCGAAATCGGTAATGGGGGCGCGCAGCGTGACGTTAGCGAACCAGAAGCTGTAGGGCGAGTATTGCAGGCTGAGGTTCACCAGCTGATTGATTTTCTTTTTTTGCTGCGCCGATGCCTCGCCGTTAGGAATGGTGATCCACTGCTCTTTCAGCCCGCTTGAGAAGCTGAGCGCGCTGGAAAATTTGTCTTTATTGCCGGAAAAGAGGCGACCCCAGCGGCTGGTGAATACCCCCGCCTGAATGGGCTCTTCGTGCGCCGAAACCGTTTCATTGTCGGTTGCAACGGCAAAAGCGGGCGCCGCCGCGCCTGCGGCGAACGCGATAGTCAGCCATCCTGCTCCTCTGGCCGAAAGCCCCGGGTAAACCATGCCGCACTCCTCGCTTAATTAGGGATGAAACGCCCGCCAATCTCTTTTTTCGCCATCCACCACAGCACCCCGAGCGCGGCGAGATGAATCAGCGTGTTGCGTATCCACGCCTGGTGCCAGAGGTCGAAATCCACGAACTGGCTGACCGCCATCACCACGAAAACGTGCAGGATAAAGGTATAGAGCGAGTGCTGTCCGAGCGGGATAAGAAACCAGCCGAGGGCGCGCTCGATGGGTCGCCAGCAGAAGGTCAGCACCAGATAAACCAGCAGCATCAGGCTGAAGTCGTTCAGCACGCGACAGGGGCCAAGGGCATTTTTGCTGGCGAGGTGGTAGTAAAACCAGTTGAAATCGGCGGGCGGAATTACGTGCAGCAGCAGGAATGAGGGCATAAAGGGGTTGGTATGGTTTTGCGCAACAAACATCATAGCAAGCGCATAGATCACCATAATGCCCATCACAATATAGCCGCCCGGCGTGCGGGCCAGCGACATCAGTTCATCTTTGTACCAGCCACAGCACATGCCCAACACATAGATAAACTGCCAGGCAAGCAGCGGAAAGGCGAATTCGAACTCCGCCACCGTCAGGCGCGTCGGCCAGAGATGATAGCTGACGTAGCCTGCCAGCGACGCCAGCAGCAGCCAGCCTGCGCGGCGTCCCTTCAACAGCGCCAGAAACAGCGGACTGAGCAGCAGCAGGCAGATATAGAGGCCGAGTATCTGCGTCTGATGCGGCCCGATTTGCAGATAGAGAATGATGTTGAACCAGGTCTCCTTGATCTGCGGCGTGGTAGGAAACAGCGACCAGACGGTCCCGGAGTAGCGATCGACAAAGTGGGTGACTTCAAAGGTGTTGACGTAAGGAATGCGCGACAGCAGCAGCATCAGGCCGATGATGGTCAGGTTAACCAGATAGATTTTTCCGGCCCGCCGCCACAGAGTCCAGCTTACCGTCAGCAGCACCTCTTTTTGCAGCCGCTGGCGATTGAGCATGCCCAGCATAAAGCCTGACAAAATAACGAAGCCTTCGGCGCCGGTGGTCAGGCCGAACCGCTCCCAGGTAAAAATATTCACCAGCGACAGCAGCTCGGTGTGCGCCACCACCATCATCACCAGCGCGATGCCGCGCAGCATATCGACGCGCAGATCGCGCTTTCCAGGCACCGCATAGCGCCACGCGCGCCAGTCAACGCTTACCGTTTTAGGCTCAACCGCCACATCCGCCATAAATGATTACCGTAAGTGATGTAAAGATATTTTTTAGTTAAATGAATTAGATCGTTACTCTGTAAGGAGAAGTTTAGCGCTGTTGCTGTTTAAGTCACGCTGAAATGAAAAAATTCTTAATCACCTTGTAAATGGCTGTAATTTAATACTATATAAATTGTCAGAGAGCGCATTCCTGTGGATTGATTAATCTTTATGCACAGTCGCTCCGCTATAAACATAAAAATACCTTAATTATCACTATTTAGTAAGCTAATGAATTGATTCTTGCCGCCAGGTGAAAAGATAACCAACAGACGCTTCCGCCATTAAAACGAGACGCCATGGATTATTACTTTTCACGCTTTGAACATCGACGTCCGCCCGCCCCGCTCCATACGCCGCTGTGGGTTATGCGGCTGTGGCAGGTGCTGGCCGTGGCCGGTCTGATCCTGGGGGCGAACTACATCCGCTGGCGCTGGATGGAGTCGCTCAATATGGATGCGCTCTGGTACGCCATTCCACTGGCGCTGGCGGAAACGCTCGCCTGGATCGGCACGCTGCTGTTCACCATCAATATCTGGCAGGTCAAGGATCCGGCCTGTCCGCCGCCGCCTGACGAGATTAACCAGTGCCTGCTGGAGCAGGACCGCACCGACCCGCGTCCGCCGAAGGTCGATCTCTTTATCGCCACCTACTCCGAGGATCCCGAGCTGGTGCGTCTCTCTATTCGGGATGCGCTTAAGCTGACCTATCCCACACCGCTCGATCTCGCCATCCACGTGCTGGACGACGGCCGGCGGCCTGAAATGCGCGCGGTGTGCGAAGAAGAAGGCGTCAATTACATCACGCGTGAAAACAATATCGGCTTCAAAGCGGGCAACATCCGCAACGGCATGGAGCAGACCGACGGCGACTTTCTGGTGATTTGCGACGCGGACACCCGCGTCTTCCCCACGCTGCTGGCCAATACGCTGGGCTATTTCCGCGATCCCGACGTCGCCTGGGTGCAGACGCCGCAGTGGTTTTACGATCTGCCGGAGGGCGAACGTTTTGCCGACTGGCTGCGCCGCCGCGCTGGTCTGCCGGGCTATCTGTTCGGCCGCGCCGCAGAGGGGCTGTTCGGTCGGCTGACGGTCGGTAACGATCCCTTTTTTAACGATCCGCGCATGTTCTACGACGTCATCCTGCGCCGCCGCAACTGGGCGAACGCCGCCTTCTGCTGCGGCGCGGCGTCGGTGCATCGCCGCGAGGCGGTGATGCAGGCGGCCTTGCGCAGCTATGTATTCAGCGTCGAAGAGGAGATTTCGCGCCATACCCGCGACATTCGCGACGAAGAGATGCGCGCCACGCTCAGTCTGGCGATGCGCCCGCACGTGATCGCCGATACCGAGCTGACACCTTACAAATTTCACGTATCGGAAGATATCTACACCTCTATCGTGCTGCATGGCGACAGCGGGCGCCGCTGGCGTTCGGTGATGCATCCCGGCATCGAGTCGAAGATGCTGTCGCCGCAGGACCTGCTCACCTGGATGATCCAGCGCTTTAAATATGCGGCGGGTTCGCTGGATATTCTGTTCCACGATAAGATTTTCAGCCGCCGCCGCTTTAAGCTCAGCCTCGGACAGACGCTGATGTACAGCACTACCTTCTGGTCCTATCTCGCCTGTATCTGGAACACCGTGTTCCTGATCTCGCCGCTGATCTATCTCTTTACCGGCATTCCGCCGGTGTCGGCCTACTCGACGCCGTTTTATCTGCACTTCCTGCCTTTTTTCATCGTGTCGGAACTGGCGTTTATGTTCGGCACCTGGGGCATCTCCGCCTGGGACGGTCGCTCTTCCTATCTCGCCTTTTTCTCCGTCAACCTGCGCGCCCTGAGCACCGTGCTGCGCGGTGAGAAGGTGAAGTTTCACGTGACGCCCAAGGAGCGCCAGTCGGGGCGTTTTCTCTATCTGGTGAAACCGCAGCTGGCCATCGTGGCGCTGACGCTGCTCGGCCTGATCTGGGGCGGCATTCAGGTGGCGCGCGGCAACGTCGACGACCCGTCGGGCTACGTGATTAATATCTTCTGGGGCGCGGTTAATATCGCCGCCATGATGCCTATGATTATGGCGGCGATGTGGACGCCGCCTGCTACGCAGGAGGCGGAAGCGGAATGAGCCTGAAATCGGGCATTTACAGCGCGCGCAGCTATCTCACGATTCTGATCGGCTTTTTAATCGGCTTCGCCATCGTACTGTGGGTTGAGCGGCAGATGCCGACGCGCGTCGAAACCACGGACGGTATCGTGCTGAGCAAGTCGTTCCCGCCCTTGCCAGAGCAGCGCGAGCTGACCTTCGACGAGGCGGTCTGGGCGCGCATCGCCTGGCAATACTTTGTTAATAACACCCAGACCAACGGGCTGGTGAACGCCGAGGCGGACAAGCCCTGGCTCAGCCTGTGGAGCACCGGCAGCTACCTGCTCGCGGCGATCGCGGCGAAACAGCTCGCCATCCTTCCCGACGCGGAGTTCGACGATCGCATCGCCTCGGCGCTGGCGGCGCTGGGGACGCTGCCGCTGAAGCCCGATGGTTTGCCCGCCGCCTTTTACCACGCCGACACGCTGGAGGCGCTCCCCTCGGCAGCGGACAATGCCGGTTCGGCCATCGATATGGGCCGCCTGCTGATGCCGCTGCAGATCCTGCTGTGGCGCTACCCACAGCATGCGGCGGCGGTCAATCAGCTGCTGTCGCGCTGGCAGCTTGCGGGGCTGCTGCAGAGCAGCGGGCCGCAGGGCGCCAGTTTGCCGGTCAACCGCTGGGTGATACGCACCGACGATCCGCGCGGCAGCTACGGCTATCGCCTTTATGCAGGCAGCGTGCTGCGACTGATTAGCGCCTCCGCCGGCCTGGCGGTCAGCCAGCCGCCGGACGGCCTGAAGCTGGTGGAGATCGACGGCCATGCGGTGCCTGATGAGGGGTTGCGCACGCCCTGGGGCAAGCAGCCTTCCCTGATCAGCATGCCCTATCTGCTGACCGGGCTGGAACAGGGCTTCGACGCGCGCAGCGGCGAAATCACCTGGCGCATTATGCAGATCGTTCAGAACCGCACCGGCACCCCGTCCGACGCGGGCGATATCAACAGCGATTACGCCGAGCAGGCGCCCGATTTCGTCGGCGCGCTGCCGGGCAGCCAGCCGCTGCCTATCCAGAACATTAACGACAGCGCCAGCGAAACGCTCGCCAGCCGCGCCCTCACCTCAACCCGTTCCGCCTTCGCCTGGTACGCGCTGTTCCGCAACCGCTGGAGCGAGGCGCTGCGCAAAGGGATGCTGCCGATGATTGAACCCGGCAAGGGCTGGAAAGCGGGCTTCAACGCCGACGGCTCGGTCAACGCCGCGATCGATGCGGATACCAACGCGATGGTGCTGGAGAGCCTCTCCTATATCGCCCACGGCCAGCTTCTCTGCCTGGGCTGTCTCGCCGCCCCTTTACCCGCTAAGCAGCCGCAGCAACAAGGAGTAACAACGAAATGAGATCTTTATGGCTTCGCCGTTCCGGCCTCGCTGCCCTGCTGGCTGCGCTGATGCTTCTGGCGCCTGCGACTCAGGCGGCGGTTAGCCTGCCTGCGTCTGATTACAAGGTGCGTCACGGCGAACTGACCGAACGCGAAATGGCGGTGGCGAAAAACGCCTGGGCCTATTTTGTGGCCAACACGCAGCCCACGACCGGCCTGGTCAATGCGGTAAACAAATACCCTTCCACCACCATGTGGGACAGCGCCTCTTATCTGGCGGCGCTGACGGCGGCGCGCGAGCTCGGCATTATCGATAAGGCGGAGTTCGACCGGCGTCTGCTGCAGTTTATGGCGACGCTGAACAAACTGGTGCTGTTCCAGAACCAGGTGCCCAATAAGGCGTACAACACCATTACCGGCCAGAAAGTGGACTACCTGAACAAACCCGGCGAGATCGGCTTTTCCGCCATCGATATCGGCCGCATGCTGCTCTGGCTGAAAATCATTAAAGAGCGCTACCCGGAGCACGGCAACAGCATCGACAACGTGGTGCTCGGCTGGGATTTCACCCACGTGGTGGATGACTGCGGCACGCTTTACGGCGCCTATCTCGACGGCAAAAAGCAGCCGCAGTACGTACAGGAAGGCCGACTCGGCTATGAAGAGTACGCCGCGTCGGGCTACCAGCTGTGGGGCTTTACCACCTGCCAGGCGAGCCGTCCCGAGCCTTACGCGCTGGCGGACATCTACTGCGTGCTGGTGCCCTACGACACGCGCGATCCGCGCATGACCAATCAGCACAACTATGTGGTGACCGAATCTTATCTGCTGCACGGTCTGGAGATGGGCTGGGATAACGCTGACGATCGCGATAACGATGCGCGCGACTTTAGCCATCCGTGGATGAAAAACTTCGCTGACCGCGTTTATCAGGCGCAGGAAAACCGCTACATGATTACCGGGACGCTCACGGCGCGCTCGGAGCACCAGCTCGATAAATCTCCCTACTTCGTTTACGACACGGTGTTTAGCGATGGCTACAACTGGAACACCATTACCGACAAAGGTCAGTATGTGCCCAACGTCGCGGCGGTTTCGCTGAAGGCGGCGCTCGGCATGTGGGTGCTGTGGGATTCGCCCTATACCGACCGCCTGTTCGACACCATTGAAAACGCCGACGAACAGGGTAAAGGCTACTACGAAGGACTGTATGAAAACGGCGACGGGCCGATTAAAGAGTTCACCGCCAACAACAACGGCATCATGATGGAGGCGCTGCTGTTCAAGAAAGAAGGCAAGCTGCTGCGCTTCAACAGCAATGATCCGCGTAAGGCCAGCTATGCGCCCTCGATGTGGGAAAAACGGCTGGTCGATATCTTCGAACCCAACAACACGCCGCGCAACCGCCCGTTCCTTAACGTCACGCCAGGCATAAAGAACTGGTGCGAGCAGAGCGGCACCGCCGTGCGCAGCGCGCCGTCGTGTCAGGCCTGTAAATGCGCGCGCTGCGACAGCCAGGCGCCCGTTAAGTTACCGCCGGTGGCGACGACATGCCTAAAACAGTAATTCGTCTCCTTCTCGCGCTGCTGCTGGCGATAGCGCTGGTTATCGGCCTGCTGGCCTGGAACCAGGCGGCAGGCTGGCGCTGGCTGGTTAACGGCGGCTGGCACACCACCGCACGGGTGGGCGCGCTCAACGATCAGGAGCGCCGCTGGGCGACCATCGCCTGGCGCTACTTCGAGAACAACGCGCAGCCGCAAACCGGGCTGGTGAACGGCAGCGATAAGCGGCCGGTGGTCAGCCTGTGGCAGATGGGCGATACCCTGATCGCCCTCACGGCGGCGCGCCAGCTCGATCTGATCGACGACGCGGCGTTCGATCGCCGCCTGACGCTGATCCTGGGTACCCTGAACCGGCTGCCGCTGACCTCGGCGAACGTGCCAAATCTGCTCTACAGCGCCACCAGCGTGGCGATGGTAGGCTACGCCAATACGCCGCAGGTCATCGGCTGGTCAGCGAAAGATATGGCCCGGCTGATGATGGCGCTGCGCATCGTGGCGTCGTTTCATCCCCAGTACAGCGAATACCTGGAGCGCGTGATCCTGCGCTGGGACTTCTGTCGCGTGGTGGATGATAAAGGGCAGCTCTACGCCGGGCAGATGCGCGATAAAAAGCTGACGCCGCAGGCAGAAGGCCGACTTGGCGACAGCGAATACAGCGCGGCGGGATTCGGTCTCTGGGGCTTCGCCAACGACCAGTCGCTGCGTCCGCCGTCGCAGCATGTGATCATCGACGGGCTGGCGCTCGACATCGACGCGCGCGATCCGCGCACCACCTGGACGCCCGCCGCGATTACCACCACGCCCTACGTGCTGAGCGGCATGGAGTACGCCTGGACGCTGCCCGGCGCCGATCGCGAGATCGTCACGCTTCAGCGCCAGCGCGCCAGTAACGTCTATCGCGTGCAGGAGAGGCGCTGGCAGCAGAAAAATATCCTGACCGCCCGCAGCGATTTCAATATCTCCGCGCCGCCCTGGCACGTCAACGACACCATTTTTGCCAACGGCTACGCCTGGAACACGCTGGCCGACGACGGCAAATGGGTGCCGCGCCTGGCGCAGGTGTCGACCCGCGCCGTGTTCGGACTCTGGGCGCTGTGGCAAACGCCCTTCACCGACGCGCTGATGGCGATGACCCAGCGGCAGAACGATCCGCAGCGCGGCTGGTTCGAAGGACGCGTCGAGGCGACCGGCGACTACAACCGCGCCATTACGCTCACCACCAACGCCATGGTGCTGGAGGCGCTGCTGTTTAAAGCCAATATGGGCGCGCTGCTGCGCGACAGCGAACTGAGCGAGCAGAGCTATTTTCGTCGGCAGCTGGAGGATCCCTTCACCACGCCGAACCGCTGTTTTCCTGTTAACTACGCCGCCCAGCGCGGCAGCCCCAATTAAGGAGGCGTGATGCCAGAAAGCCAGCTTCCTAAAGCGCTCGATTCGCTGCGCGCGGCGGTACTGATGTATGACGACCAGGAGCGCCTGATCGCCTTTAACAAGCAGGTGGTACGCTTCTATCCCGGCATAGAGGCGCGTATTCGCCTGGGCATCACGCTGTCGCAGCTGGCGGAGGATTTTATCGCCTCCGCCTATATGACGGAAAACCAGCAGAGCCGCCAGGCGATGATTGAGAACCTGGTCAGCCGCTGCCGCCTGGATAACCACAGCGAAATGCGCCGCATTGGCAATCGACAGGTCTTTGTGCAGCACAACCGCACGCCGGAGGGCGGCATCGTCAGCCTGCATATCGATATCACGGGCTTCGAGCCTATCAGCGAGTCGCGCAACCAGCTGCACGCCGACTTCGTGCTGGCGGCGGAATCGACCCAGATCGGCATCTGGGACTGGCAGCAGCAGAAAGATCTGCTGCAGGTCAACGACGCGCTGCTCAATATGCTGGGCTACCCGCGCGAGACCTGGCACTACAGCGCCAGCTTCCTTGATACGCTGCTGCACCCTGACGACCGCGAGCCGCTGCAGCAGCTCTTCTCCAGCGCCAGCAACCAGCAGCTGCCGGTATTTGAAAGCGAAATTCGCCTGTTACACCGTAACGGAAACTACCGCTGGATGCTGCTTTCCGGCCAGGTGGCGAGCGTGACCGTGAACGGCGACACCGCGCGCGTCATCGGCACGCTGCAGGACATCACCAAACGCAAAGAGGCGGAGCAGCTGTCGCTGCAGGCGCTGGCCGCCGCGCGGGCCGCGAACGAGGCGAAGAGTATTTTTCTCGCCAATATGAGCCACGAAATCCGCACGCCGATGAACGGCATTCTCGGCATGACCCAGCTCTGCCTGGATACTCAGCTCACCGCCGAGCAGCGCGAGTATATGACGCTGGTTTACCACTCGGCCCATACGCTGCTGCGCGTCATCAACGATATTCTCGATTACTCCAAGATTGAGGCGGGCAAGATCGAGCTGGATGAGGAAGAGTTCCAGCTGCGCGGCTTCCTGCATGCGCTGATGCGGCCGCTGATGCCGACCGCGTCGGAAAAGAACGTCGAACTGCTGGTCAACGTCGCGCCCGACGTGCCCGATCTGCTGACGGCGGACAGCGTCCGGCTGCGTCAGGTGCTGACCAACCTAGCCAGCAATGCGCTGAAGTTCACCCCTTCCGGCGAGGTTGAACTCTCCGTGCGGCGCGATGCGCAGACCAACCGGCTGCGCTTCCAGGTGCGCGACACCGGCATCGGCATACCCGCTGACAAGCAGCAGCTGATTTTTGAATCCTTCAGTCAGGCGGATACCTCGACGACGCGCAAATATGGCGGCACCGGGCTGGGGCTGACCATTTCGGCGCGGCTGGTGGAGATCCTGGGCGGCGAACTGAGGGTGCAGAGTGAACCGGGTAAAGGCAGCGTGTTCAGCTTTACTCTGCCCGCGCCGCACCAGCCCGTCAGCGACGCCCTGAAAACCTCGCCGCGCTTCGGCAGCGCGCCGGTGCTGGTGGTGGACGATAACGCCACCAACCGCCATATCATGAGCGACATGCTGCGCAATATGGGCCTGCTGCCGACCCTGGCGGCCAGTGCCGACGAGGCGCTGGCGGTTCTACAGGCGCATCCCGGCTTCTCGCTGATCCTGCTGGATGCGCAGATGCCGGATAAAGACGGCATGACGCTGGCGCAGGAGATCAAAGCGACGCCCGCGCTGGCCGACAGCCAGATCATTATGCTCAGCTCGATGAGCCGGGTAATGGACGCCGATCAGCTCGCCCGCATCGGCGTGAACTACTTTCTTGGCAAGCCTGTCGACCAGCGCGAGCTGTATGACGTCATCAGACAGGCGCTGGCGCTGCAGCCAGCCAGCGCCGTTGCGCCCCTGCCGCCGCTGCGCGAGCTTGCCGCCAGCGCGGAGCGGCCGCTGCGCATTCTGCTGGCTGAGGATAACTTGGTGAACCAGAAGCTGGCCGCGCATTTCCTGACGCGGCTCGGCCACCAGTTCGCCATTGTCGGCAACGGTCTCGAAGCGCTGGAGCAGCTGGATAAGGCGAGCTGGGATCTGATTCTGATGGATTTGCAGATGCCTGAACTGGATGGCGAGCAGGCGACGCGCCTGATCCGCGAGCGCGAAGCGAGCCGTCCTGGGCGGGCGCACCAGCGCATTATCGCCATGACCGCCCACGCCATGAAGGGCGATAAAGAGTTCTGCCTGCAGCACGGCTTCGACGGCTATCTGTCGAAGCCCGTCAGCCTGGAATCACTGAACGATGAGATCCTGCGCGTGGTCACGCTGCCGACGCCCGCGCAGCCGGTCACGCCCTCGCCGCCGCCCGATCGCCAGACGCTGGCGGCGCGGCTCGGTCTGGACGACGCGCTGCTGAGCGAGCTGCTGGCGCTGTTTGCCGATGGGCTGCCAGAGATGATCGCGCAGCTGAAAAGCGCGCTCTGCGAACAGGATATGACGCGCATACGCCGCCTCGCCCACAAGCTGCGCGGCGAAGCCTCAACCTTTGGCTTTGACGCCTTCACGCGCTATTTGCAGGCGCTGGAGGAGTCGGCCCGCGATGAGGCGCAGCTGGATAGCGCGGCTTTGATAACCGAACTTGAGCAGCAGTCGGATGCGCTCTTTACTCAACTTCGCCATCTGCAGGAGAAGCTATGATGCGTTACGCCCTGGCGCTGAGCGTCTTGATTTGCGCGCCGCTGTACGCCGCGCCGCTTGCACCGCCGGAGAGCTGGTCGCTGGCGGGAGAGTGGCGCGCCCATGACGCCAACGACGCCGATTTCGTCGGCTGGCGCGGCAGCGACCGGGAGTGGCGCAGGCTGCGCGTGCCGGCAAACTGGTACAGCGCCGGCTGGGATCATCAGGGCGCGCTCTGGTATCGCACCGAGTTTTCCCTGCGCAAACCGGCCGCCGATCGGCTGGCGACGCTGGAGTTTGACGGCGTCGACTACTTCGCCGACGTCTGGCTTAACGGCAAAAAGCTGGCGCGGCACGAAGGCTATTTTCAGCGCTTCGCCGTCAATATCACCGATACCCTGACGCGCTATAACCGGCTGGCGGTGCGCGTTGACAGCCCGTTCGAAGATCCGAAAAAGAACTGGCCGCTGCGCAAAAACCTGATGAAAGGCATTCTGAATCAGCACGACTCCCGGCCTGGGGGCGCCTGGTCGCCGCAGGGGCAGGACGCCAACTCCGGCGGCATCTGGTCGCCGGTGAGATTACGCCTCAGCCGCAGCGTGGCAATCGATAACGTGATCCTCAGGCCCGACTGGTCGCAGGGGCTGACGCAGCCGCGCCTGCGCGTCGAGTTTGTCTATCGCGCCCCGGCGGCGAAAGCGGCGACGCTGGATCTTACCGCGCGGCCCGATAATTTCAGCGGCGAGACCTATCGCCTTTCGCAGGCCGTCACGCTGCAGCCGAGCGGCGACGCGACGCAGCGCATCGCCGTGACGCTGCCGATGCCGAAGGCGCAGCTCTGGTGGCCAAAGGGCTACGGCAAGCCGAATCTTTATCAGGTACAGATCAGGCTGCGTGACGACCAGGGCGTTCTCGACCAGCGCAGCAGCCGCACTGGACTGCGTCAGGTGGTCGAGCAGGCGCAAAATCAGGGCTGGCTGGTCAACGGCCAGCGGCTGTTTATTCGCGGCACCAACTACATCGGCTCGCCTTGGCTCGGCACGATGACCAAAGCGCGCTACGGGCGCGATTTCGATATGGTGGAGCGGATGAACGCCAACGCCATCCGCGTGCATGGTCATGTGGCCAGCCGCGCGCTCTACCAGGCGGCGGACGAGCGCGGGCTGATGATCTGGCAGGATGTGCCGCTGCAGTGGGGCTATAACGATACGGCCGCCTTCGCTGATAACGCGGTCAGGCAGACGCAGGAGATGGTGGAGCAGTTCGGCAACTCGCCTGCCGTCGTGGTCTGGGGTGGACAAAACGAGCCGCCGTTTAACTCGCCGTGGATGGGCAAGCGCTTTCCCGACTGGCATAAGGATCTCAACCGCAACCTGATGCAGCGCGTCGCCGATACGCTGGCGCAGGACACCAGCCGCATCGTGCATCCCTTCTCCGCCGTCGAAGAGCACTACTGGGCTGGCTGGTATTTCGGCACGCTGGCGAATCTGCTGGAACCGGCGAAAACCGCGACTATCACCGAGTTCGGCGCCCAGGCGCTGCCCCGGCTTGCCACGCTGCGCACCTTTATTCCGCGCAGCGAGCTCTGGCCTGCCACCACCCAGCCGGGCGATCCGAAGTGGGTGCGCTGGAAGTATCATAATTTTCAGCCTATCCAGACCTTCCAGAATGCGAAGATTTCCCGCGGCGACACTATCCAGAGTTTTATCGCCAATACCCAGCGCTATCAGGCGCGGCTGGTCGCTATCGCGGCGGAAAGCTACCGGCGTCAGCGTTATCAGCCGGTCACCGCGCTGTTTCAGTTTATGTTCGTGGAAACCTGGCCTTCGGTTAACTGGGGCGTTGTCGACTATCTGCGCCAGCCGAAAGCGGGCTACTTTGCGATGCAGCGCGCCTATCAGCCGCTGCTGCCGTCGATAGAGCCCAACAGGCTCGACTGGAAGGTCGGCCAGCCGGGACAGATCAACCTGTGGACCATCAACGATCTGCCGGTCGCTTACCGCGGCAGCCAGCTGGAGTGGCGCATCGTCCAGGGCGACAGCGTGCTGGCGCAGGGCAAGCAGCCGGTCGATATCGCCGCCGACAGCGGTAAAAAAGTGGTTGAGCTGCCAGTGACGCCGTCACGTAATGGGTCGCTGCGCGTGTCGGTAAGGATCGTCGACAGCAGCAATAACACTCTGGCGCGTAACCAGATGGCGTTCGACGTGGCGCCCTGAACGGCGTGTTAATCCGCCAGCCCGGCAAGCCAGGCTATAAGGGCTTCGCTGCCCGGCTGGCTGCGCGAGCGCCGCGGCCAGGCGAGATAATAGGCTTTGCTTAGCGGCAGGCTGAGCGCATCAATCGCCACCAAATCGCCGCGCGCCAGCTCCGCGGCGATCAGCCGTTTCTGCCCTAACAGCAAGCCCGCGCCGGCGACCGCGGCGTCAATCGCCAGCGAGGTCAGGTTAAAGCTGAGCGACGGCTGCGTCGCCGGTGCCGCCGCGCCCCTGGCCTGCAGCCAGCTACGCCAGTCCGGCAGAAACCGCCCCTCATTACCCCAGTCGAGATGAATCAACGGCGCCTGTTCCAGCGCGCGCGCCAGCGGATAGCGTTGAAGCAGCGCCGGGCTGGCGACGGGCACTACCTCATCCACAAACAGGCGCTGTTTATCAAGCTGCGGATAGCGATCCTCGCCGAAACAGATCACGAAATCCGCCGGCGTGGCGTTGAAATCTACCTGCGCGTGGGTGCCGTGCAGTGAAAGATCGATATCGGGACAGCGTTCGCGCCACTGCATAATGTTGGGCAACAGCCACTTTGAGGCCAGCGCCGGCAGCGCGTAGAGCGTCAGCTTCGGCATGACGGCGGCGTGACGCAGGTTCTGCTGCCCGAGATGCAAAATATCGAAGGCTTCCGTCACGTAGCGCAGGTACTCTTTGCCGGTTTCAGTGAGCATGACGCCGCTCTGCGTGCGCACGAAAAGCGCGCTGCCGAGCTGCTCTTCTAACTGGCGGATCTGCTGGCTTACCGCAGCGGGCGTCAGCGCCAGCTGGGCGGCCGCTTTCGCCAGACTGCCCAGCTCGGCGGCGACCTTGAAGGAGTGGATCACGCTGATTTTAGGTAAGCGCGGCGACTGAGCGGGCATTAATCTTTCCTTAACAGGTCGTTAAATAACTATCGTTATGCACCAACATATCAGCAGGTTACTGTTTTCACACCCCTGTCATAATGAGAACTGCCGCTATGGCTTTGATCCGTTTCGATTTACACCCGCTCGCCGACGCCCGCTGGCGGCGCGATTGCCGCGAACAGCTCAACCAGCACGGCGCGCTGGTGCTGCGTCAGTTTTTACAGCCCGCCGCGCTGCAGGCGATTTTTGCTGAAGGCGAGGCGCAGCGCCATCGGGCCTTCCACACCGTCAGCAAGCACAATGTCTATCTGATGAAGCCCGACGCGGCCTACAGCGCCGACCATCCGCGCAATCGCGACGTAAAGAGCACCAAAGGCTGTATTACCGACGATCTGATCGCCGACGAGTCGCCGCTGCGCCAGCTCTACAACGACGCGCAGTTTCAAGCCTTCCTGTGCGAGGTGCTGGGAGAGCGCGCGCTCTATCCCTATGCCGATCTGCTCTCCTCCATCAACCTGCACTACGCGCCCGACGGGCAGGAGCTCGGCTGGCACTTTGACAACTCCTCTTTCGCCATCACCCTGCTGGTGCAGAAGCCGCGCGGCGGCGGCCTGTTCCAGTATGTGAAGGATCTGCGCGACGCCGAGGCCGGCGAGATGAACTACGACGGCGTGGCCGAGGTGCTGGATCAGCGCCGGCCGGTAGAGGCGCTGGAGATCGACGCCGGCGATCTGGTGCTGTTTCGCGGCCGCAATTCGCTGCACCGCGTAACGCCTACCGAGGGCGATATCACGCGTATGCTGGCCGTGCTCGCTTACAATACCCAGCCGGGCGTCGCGCTCTCTGAAACGGCGCGCATGACCTTTTACGGACGGCTGTGAGCCAGACCGAGTAAACCGTTCCATCCCCGCGTAAAAATCTGCTGGGTGCGAAAGGCCACCAGATCGCGCCAGTCGCGGTCTGCTGGCCAAAACCCTTCCACCAGCCGTTGTTTGACGGCGCGCCCCGCCTCACTGGCTACATCGCCCTGCAGGTGCAGCCAGTGATCGTCGCGCACGCGGCGATGCATCTCTTCGCCGGGAAGGGTGCCGCACTCCACCACCAGCGGCAAAACAGGCGTATCAGGCAAGGCGTCCAGCAGGAACTGCGAGAGATAGCCCGTGGCGGTGGCGGTTACGCCGGTGTCGCTCTCTCGTCCTGCGCCGGTGAACAGCGGAGTCAGCCATTCGCCGTACAGCGTTTTTCCCCACTGATGGGCGGCGACGGGCCGTTCGGCGATTGAGAGCAGTATCGGATGTCCCCACGCGCCCGCGCCGGTATGCAAATCGAAACTGAGGATAGTCGTCGCGCGCGCGAGATGATGTTCAATGATTGTTTGCAGGGTGCAGTAAGACCAGCTGGGCCGATCGCCGCCATAAAACAGGCCGTCGGCAAATTGATACTGCCCCGCCTCCACCACCGGCTTTATCGCGGCCCAGCCCGCGCCGTCGAGGGCCGCCTGTAGCAGCCGGTCGGCCTGCGCGCGTTCGCCGTAGTAAAAAGGGTGATATTCGGCATAGGCTGCATTGGCGGGCGGCGTCTGGGCGAAGTCGATAAAGTTGCGATTAAGATCGACATTGTCTTCATTGACGCGCCGCAGATGCGCGGCTCCCCAGGGATTAAGCAGATGGAGCAGGACGATCGCGGTGTCGTCGGGCAAGGCGGTGAGATGGAAACGATTTAGCCATGCAATCTGGCTATCGGAGCCGTAATAGCCCTCCACGCCGTGGGTGCCGGAAATAATCAGCATCAGGTTAGCGGCCTGGGGATCGCCCAGTACCGCGACATCGGTATAAAGCGCTTCGCCCTGCGGGCCGGGCAGCGGATGCCGGTAAGGGGTCAGAACGCCATGCTGGCGCTCGACGGCGGCGACAAAACGGGCGCGTTGCGAAGCGTAATGCGGCAGATCGGACATGGGATTTCCTGTGGCTGGCAGCGGCAGGCTGCCCCTGAACCGGCCAGCGGCCGAGGGCGCCCCGCATCGCTGCTTATGGGTAGACCTTAAAGGCGAAATATTTTTTCGCCAGCCGGTCGTAGGTGCCGTTAGCGTGCAGCTGCGCCAGCGCGTCGTTGATCAGCTTGAGATTCGCGGCGTCGCCCTTGCGCAGGCCGATGCCGACGCCGTTGCCGAGCAGTTCTTTATCCACCAGCGTTGCCTGAATTGCGTAATTTTTGCCTTCCGGCGTATTCAGGAAGCCCTGAGCCGCCGACACCGCGTTCGCCAGCGAGGCGTCAAGCCGGCCGGCCACCAGGTCCGGGTAGATCTCCATCTGGTTCGGGTAGGAGATGATATTGACGCCCTGCGCCGCCCACTTCGCTTTGGCGTAGGTCTCCTGAATCGTGCCCTGCGCCACGCCGACAGACTTGCCGCGCAGCGTGCGGATATCGTCCGTCAGCGGGCTGTTTTTCGGCGTCAGCAGCGCGCTCGGGGTGTTGTAGATCATCGCGCTGAAGTCGACCTGCTCGCGGCGTTTTTCCGTCATCGACATTGCTGAAAGGATCGCATCGAACTTCTTCGCCTGCAGCGCGGGGATGCTGCTGTCAAAGCCGATCTGCACCCACTGGCACGTTACCTTCGCCTGGGCGCAGATGGCGTTACCCAGCTCGATATCAAAACCCTGCAGCGAGCCATCGCTAGCTTTGGATTCAAACGGCGGAAAAGTCGGATCGACGCCAAAGCGCAGCGTCTGTTCAGCCAGCGAAAGCTGGCTAAACGCGCCCAGCGACAGCAGTAAGGCGAGGGACAGGCTCTTTTTCATGATTCTCTCCAGCAGGCGGGCAAGGATAAAAGGTCATGCAGAGTTAATACCATGACGGTCACGCGGCCACCACCTAAAAAGCGGGTTAATCGAGAGTAAATGCTTATAGTTGTTAATACGTTAGTGGATTTATCCGCCCTATTAAGTTTTGCTTAACACCCGCTTTTTTCTTTTCGGGCCAGTTCATCCCACCGCATGAAGGCAATGGTGATCATGAAATTGTCTCATGTTCGTTGAATTTATATCACTTTTCGTTGATTCCCGACTCAGGCATAAAAGATACATGGATGTTAAGTATTGGTAACGCAGAAAGTTGAGAATGAGCTAGCAGCTTAACAAATCGGGATATCCTGAAAAGAAAGCATTAACGCCAGATTGTCCATCACGAATTAGGATGCCAGATTAAAATGACGCAACCCTTCAATTTTACGATTAAAACCCTTCGTTTCGACGAAAATTATAATCCTTCGGAAAATACGCGCATCACCACCAACTTTGCCAATTTGGCCCGAGGCGACAAACGTCAGCAGAATCTGCGCAACGCGCTGGCGATGATTGATAACCGTTTTAATTCGCTGGCGCAGTGGGATAATCCAAACAGCGATCGCTATGCCGTCGACGTGGATATTATTTCTGCTGAAATGATCATCGAGACGGAAGGCCGCCGCGCAACCTTTCCGGTAATTGAAATATTAAGACCTACTATTATCGACCGCAAAACCAGCCAGCGTATCGAAGGGATTCCCGGCAATAATTTCTCGTCTTACGTGCGCGATTACGATTTCAGCGTACGGCTCCATGAGCACAACAGAAATAAAGCGGAATTCACCCTTCCTGAGGATTTCGGCGATCTGCACGGCGCCATCTTCAAAGGTTTCGTCGCGTCGTCGGCCTATAAAGCGTGCTTTCAAACGTCGCCGGTTATCTGCCTGAGCGTTTCCAGCAAAAACGTTTACTACCGAACCAATAATCACCACCCGGTGCTGGGAGTTGAATATCAGCAGGACCAGCCCTCTTTAACCGACCGCTACTTTGCCAAAATGGGGCTGCAGGTTCGCTATTTTATGCCGCCTAATAGCGTCGCGCCGCTGGCCTTCTATTTTAGTGGCGACCTGCTGGCCGATTACAGCAACCTGGAGCTGATCGGCACCATCAGCACTATGGAGACGTTCCAGAAGATTTACCGGCCTGAGATCTATAACGCCAATTCTGCGGCGGGAAAATGCTATCAGCCCGATCTGAATCATCAGGATTACTCTTTAACGCGCATTGTTTACGACCGCGAAGAACGTAGCCAGCTGGCCGTTGAGCAGGGTAAGTTCACCGAAGAGAACTTTATTAAACCCTACCAGACGAAGCTTGAACAATGGGCTGCGCATTCCGTTCTTTGATTATTTAACCGACAGGGTCACGCTTGATGAAAAAGTTATTACCAACCTCTACCGCCGGCAGCTTACCTAAACCGTCCTGGCTGGCACAGCCTGAGGTGCTCTGGTCACCGTGGAAATTGCAGGACCGGGAATTAGTCGACGGCAAGCAGGACGCCCTGCGCTTATGCCTGGCGGATCAGCTTGACGCCGGCATCGATATCGTCAGCGACGGCGAGCAAACGCGTCAGCATTTCGTGACCACCTTTATTGAACACCTGAGCGGCGTGGATTTTGAAAAGCGGGAGATTGTGAAAATTCGCGATCGCTACGACGCCAGCGTGCCGACCGTGGTCGGTGAAGTCAGCCGTCAGAAGCCGGTTTTCGTCGAGGATGCCAAATTCTTACGTCAGCAGACCAGCCAGCCGATCAAATGGGCGCTGCCTGGCCCGATGACGATGATCGATACGCTTTACGACAGCCACTATAAGAGCCGCGAAAAGCTGGCGTGGAAGTTCGCCGAAATTCTTAATCAGGAAGCTAAAGAGCTTGAGGCGGCCGGCGTCGATATTATCCAGTTCGACGAGCCCGCTTTTAACGTCTTCTTTGACGAAGTGAATGACTGGGGCATCGCGACGCTGGAGCGAGCCATTGAAGGCCTGAAGTGCGAAACGGCGGTGCATATTTGCTACGGCTACGGCATCAAAGCCAATACCGACTGGAAAAAGACGCTGGGAACGGAATGGCGTCAGTATGAAGAGATCTTCCCGAAGCTGCAGAAATCGAATATCGATATCGTGTCGCTGGAGTGTCAGAACTCGCGCGTGCCGATGGATCTGATTGAGCTGATTCGCGGCAAAAAAGTGATGGTGGGCGCCATCGACGTGGCGACCAACACCATCGAGACGCCGGAAGAAGTGGCCGCTACCCTGCGCAAGGCGCTGCAGTTTGTCGACGCCGATAAGCTCTATCCCTGCACCAACTGCGGCATGATCCCGCTGCCTCGCCGCGTGGCGAACGGCAAGCTCAATGCGCTGAGCGCAGGCGCGGAGATTGTCAGAAAAGAGCTTCTGGCGAAGTAACGTCGGGACGAGCGTTACGTGAAAATTCAGCCCGATCAGGCCGCGCCTGATCGGGCTGAAACTATCAGTAAGTGCGCTCTGGCTCCGTTGATCTGACAGACTCACTCCAGCCGCTCGGCAAGGCAGGAAAAACATCCCTGCTTAGCATTATGGATATGGATATAATCTATCGAAGGATCGGCCAGGAATTGGTGAATGAGGGGTTCGGCATACTCTCCCCAGCAGAGATCCGCCTGCCTTAAAAAATGCTTTTTATCATATGCCCGCAGCGACAGCATTCTTCCCGACAGCACAGCCGGTAGCGTATTAATGTATATACCCTGCTCCGTGCACCCTTCCCAAATATAGATGGCATGGGTGCCGAAATAGGGTGTATCGGCAGGCTGGTAAGTATGATTGATCAATAACGCCGTTTCGCCTGGGGGAATCTCGCGTAGCGAAATTCTGTCGGGGTAGCCAGGATAGCTGTCCACCTTCACTCTTACCGCGCCCTGCTTTGCAAGCCAGGCTTCGCTCTGCCCAAAAAAAAGGGTAAAAGCCTGCACCTGAAGGCCTGAAATTTTATATTCCATATCATGCTCCCGTGGTTGACCGAAACAGACTAGCCTGCAACCGCAAGAACAACGCGCTGTTTTAGGTCATGGAAGCAAAACAGGTAAAGTCCAGGATGACCCTTTGCCCGATGGATAATAAGCTGGCTTGATGTTCGTCGCCGGGCAGGCTAGCCTGCGCACATCACAGGCAACATTTTTTGACAGGTAACAATCACCATGGCTCTGATCCCCAAAAACTACGCGCGACTGGAAAGCGGCTACCGCGAGAAAGCGCTGAAAATCTATCCGTGGGTGTGCGGACGCTGCGCGCGCGAGTTTGTTTACTCGAACCTGCGCGAGCTAACCGTTCACCACATCGACCACGATCATACCAATAATCCGGAAGATGGCAGCAACTGGGAGCTGTTGTGCCTCTACTGCCATGACCATGAACATTCAAAGTACACCGAAGCGGATCAGTACGGCACCCGCGTGGTCGCGGGGGAGGATGCGCAAAATGATATTGGCGCCGCCACCTATAATCCCTTCGCTGACTTACAGGCGATGCTCAATAAGAAAAAATAGCGCCTGCCGTCGCCAGCTTCCCGCCCGGCGCGCCGAAAAAGCATAAAAAAATCCGGAAGCGGGCTCGCTTCCGGATGTCTGGTTGGCCTCGCGGGGAGTAAAGCGACATTCGCCTTTCGCGTCAGAAACTCTGCCACTCCGCTTCATTGATCACCGCGACGCGCTGCGGCGCGGGCGTACGCAGACGCGAAGGCTGCACCGCTGGCGCACGCGGCGCGACAGCGTCGAAATCGTTGCCGACGCGGAATTTGCCGACCAGCCCGGTCAGCGTGCTGGCCTGCTCCTGCAGCGACTGCGCCGCCGCCGACGCCTCTTCCACCAGCGCGGCGTTCTGCTGCGTCACGTCGTCCATCTGGTTCACCGCCTGATGCACCTGCGCGATGCCCTGGCTCTGCTCGACCGCGGCGGCGGCGATTTCGCCAACCAGATCGCTCACCTGACGAATCGCGTCTTTCATCACATCCATATTGCGCCCGACGTCGCTCGCCTGCGCAGCGCCCGCTTCCGTCAGCTGATGCGAGGCTTCAATCAATGCCTTGATCTCATGGGCGGCGGCGGTAGACCGCTGCGACAGGTTTCTCACCTCGCCCGCCACGACGGCAAAGCCTTTACCGTGCTCGCCGGCGCGCGCCGCCTCGACCGCGGCGTTGAGCGCCAGGATATTGGTCTGGAACGCGATGCCTTCGATCAGCGAAACAATGTCGTTCACCTTGCGCGAACTGCCGCGGATATTCTCCATCGTCGCCAGCATCGTGGTCAGCGATTCACCGCTCTTCTCCGACAGGCTGCTGGCATTGGCCGCCAGCTGGCTCGCCTGGCGGGTATTATCCGCCGTCTGGCGCACCGTCTCGCTCAGTTCAGTCATGCTGGCCGCCGTCTGCTCCAGCGACGCCGCCTGCTGCTCGGTGCGCGAAGAGAGATCTTCGTTGCCTGCGCTGATCTGCACCGATGCGCTGCTCACCGACTGCGACGCCTGGTTAACCGAGGCGAGCGCCGAGGCGACGCGCTGCATCAGGTGGTTAAAGGCGCGCGCCATATTGCCAATTTCATCGCGACGGCTCTCATCGGCGTGCAGCGTCAGGTCAAGATTGTCGCTGGCGCGCGCCATTACGTTGCCCATTGCCGACAGGCTGCGGCGAATGCGCAGAATGGTAAAGGTAGAGAAGAGGCCGAACAGCACGACGGTAGCGATGACGCCGCCGATGGTGGTCCACAGGACGGTTGTGAACAGGCTGCGGTTGGTATCGCGCAACTGGTTGCTGATGTCGATATTCAGCGTCAGCTGTTTCTGGTAGTCGGCAATCATCTGGCGTATCGCCGCGCCGACGCCCTCATTGCCCTCAATCTGTCCGAGCGTCAGCGTGTCCTGATGCGCATGGGAGGCGGCGAGAAATGCCGGCAGCCGATCGCTGATGGCGCGCAGATTCTCATAGGCAAGGTTGGTCAGGCGCTTGTCCTCGTCGTTAGAGATATCGTTGGCCATGTAGTAGTCGATCTGCGATTTAATCTGCGCCAGGCTCGCGGTGATGTTTTTTTCCACATCTGCAAACTTCGCGTCTTCGGTCTGGCTCTGGTGCTTGTAAAGTGTGATCGCCAGCTGATTGCCTTCATCGATCATTTTCCCCAGATCTTTAATCGAGGGAATGGCGTTGGCCTGGACATATTCGAAGCGATCCTGAAACCCGGACAGCAGCGATATCGCCAGTACGGCCTGTAAAATAATCGCGCCAAACAGCAGCGAAAATGCCAACAGCAGGCGTTGGGTAATGTTCATCCTGTTCTCCATAAGGTAAGCGTCCCTGTCCTTATGCGTTCAGGCAGGGTTTAGCTTCCTTATCATCGGCAACGCCTCGCCTTTAATTAATTTTATTCGCGCGCTTTGACATCCCCTTCAGATTATCGCCATTCCGCTCTGCTCAGGCTGTAGTCCAGAGCGCTGCTGCCGATAACCGAGAAAGGTATTTCACATACCCTTTATCGATTCTCTGGCGCGGCGACTAAACATGACGACTTACGCTTTTCATCCCTCCTCTGACGGCCGCGCGCGCGGCCTGGTCAGAAAACCGATGCTCATTATGCTGGTGCTGCTCGGCCTCTCTTTTTGCGCCGCGCTGACCGCGCTATTCTGCGTGGCCGACGATCTGAACGATAAAGCGGATCTTCGCAGCGGGCTGCTGGTGGGAAAGGCGTTCGCCAGCCGCGAAGAGAGCATGCGCTTTCACCTCAGCGACAACGCTGAATGGGGCGAAGCCTATAACAACCTGCATCGCACGCTGAACCTCGACTGGGCGTGGCGCAACCAGAACCTGGGCGAATCGCTGTTCAAAACCTTCGGCTTCGAGGGGGTATTCGTCATCGCGCCCAACGGCGAGAGCCGCTACAGCGTGCTCGACGGCGAGCTGCGCCGCGAGCGCTTTCAGGCGTGGCTGGGGCAGGATGCGCTTAAGGTTCTGAGGCAGCGGCTCCAGCAGAGCGACGGCAAGGCGATCGCGCGGCTGGTGCGCGTCGGCGACCAGCTGGCGCTGCTTGGCGCCGCCTGGATTACCCCTGGCGGCGATCGCAGCGTCAAAATGGTCCCGGGCCCGCCCTCGATCATGATCTTTGTTGATCGTCTGACCCCCGCCAAGCTGGAAAGCGCCGGCGCGGAGTATGGCATTAAAAAACTCAGCTACGCCGACGCGCTGCCCGAGGGTGCAGGCGAGCATGACCGCTACCTCGCGTCGGCGCTGGGTGGCGTCGTGACGCTGAAGTGGCAGAGCGACGATCCCGGCGGCGCGCTGCTCACCTGGCTGCTGCCGCTGCTGGTGCTGCTGATGTGCGCCACCTTTTTCAGCGCCAGCATGCTGATGCGCAACGCGCTGCGCAAAGCGCGCCATAGCGACGTCAGCACTTTTCTGCTGGAGCAGAGCCAGCAGGCGCTGGCCGCCAGCGAGCAGCGCTTTCGCGACGTGGCGGAGAGCACCACCGACTGGATTTGGGAAGCGGACGCGCAGCTGCGCTTTACCTGGATCTCCGGCCGTTTTCCCGCCGTCACCGGCTACCACAGCCAGGACTGGCTGCAGCAGCCGCTGCACGATTTTCTGCTTGACGACGCCGACCTGCCGCAGCGGCTGACGCAGCGGGAGCAGCCCGGCGAGCCGCTGACGCTGCTGCGCTGCCGCTACCGATCCGCGCAGCAGCATATTCGCTTCTGCAACCTCACGCTGCGTCCCGTCACCCTGGCGCAGGGGAAAAAAGGCTACCGCGGCACCGCCACCGACGTCACGCTGGAGGTCGAGGCCGAGGCGCGCGTCCGCTATCTCTCGCAGTTCGACGAGCTGACCGGCCTGCCCAACCGCGCGCAGATGAACGCCTGCCTGGCGGGCAAGCTCAGCGACGCGCTACATAGCGATCGCCCGCTGGCGGTGATTATGATCGACCTGGATAAGTTTAAGCCGGTGAACGATCTCTACGGCCACGCCGCTGGCGACAGCGTGCTGCACGAGGTCTCCCTGCGCTTCAACGCCTGCCTGAAAGACGCCGGGATGACCGCCCGCCTCGGCGGCGACGAGTTTGTCATGATTGTCTCCGATATCCACAGTCAGCAGGAGATCGGCGAGTTATGCGGCCGTATCATCGACGAGATCAATCAGCCCTTCGCTGTCAACGGCGGCGACGTCTTTATCGGCGCCAGCATGGGGATCGCGCTGGCGCCGCAGGATGGCAACAGTCCTGGCGATCTGCTGCGCTATGCGGATATCGCGCTCTATAAAGCGAAAAATGCCGGGCGCAATAACTGGGTGTTTTATCAGCGCGACATGGGAGAGAAGATCGTACAGCGGCGCGAAATGGAGCGCGAACTGCGCGAGGCGATCCACACCAACCAGTTACGTCTCGCCTGGCAGCCGCGTTACGATGTGCGATCCGCGCGCGTCACCGCCGTGGAGGCGCTGGTGCGCTGGCACCACAGGCAGCACGGCGTACTGATGCCCGATCAGTTTATCCCGCTGGCGGAAGAGATCGGGCTGATCGGCGCGCTGAGCGACTGGGTGCTGCTGCGCGCCTGCGAAGATACGCACCGCGACCTGCCGGGCCTGGCGGTGTCGGTCAACCTTTCCGCAGTAGAGTTTAGCGATAAAGGCCTGCCGCGGCGTATTCGCGCCGCGCTGGACGCCACCGGCCTGCCGAGCAGCCGGCTGGAAATCGAGGTAACGGAAAACGCCATGCTGCAGGATCCCGAAACCACGCTTGAGGTGATGCAGGCGATCAAGGCGCTGGGCGTGAAATTTTTGATCGACGACTTCGGCACCGGCTACGCCTCGCTGAACTATCTGCGCAGCTTTCCGTTCGACGGTATTAAGATCGATAAATCTTTTATCTTTCCGCTGAACGACTCCGCGCAGGCGCGGCAGATTGTCGAAAATATGGTCGGACTCGGCAAGGCCTACTCGCTGAGCGTGACCGCAGAGGGGGTCGAAACCGCCTTACAGATGGAGCAGCTCAAACTCATGGAGTGCGACGGTTTGCAGGGCTACTACCTCGGTAAACCTCAGCCGCTGGCGCAGATCGTCGAAACCTACTGCGCCGCGCCAACCTCGCTGTAGCGCTCAGGCGCCACGCCGCGCCTGGTTGCGACCGCTATGCTTCGCCAGATAGAGCGCCTCGTCCGCCTTCTCAATCAGCGTCTGAGGCTCTGGACGATCGCTTTCAGGCAGAAAGGTGGCGCATCCCGCGCTCAGCGTGACGTGCGCGGCTATCGAGGAGGAGTCATGGGGAATATTGCGCGCGCTCACCGCCTTCACCGCCGCGTTAGCGATGTTCAGCGCGTCCTGCCCCGTCGCGCCCGGCAAAATTATGGCGAATTCTTCGCCGCCGTATCTCGCCACCTTGTCGCTGCCGCGCAGCGCCAGCCCTTTTAACGCGCTGGCGACCGCTTTCAGACAGGCGTCGCCGGCGACGTGGCCATAGGTATCGTTGTAGCGTTTGAAATAGTCGATATCCATCAGGATTAGCGACAGCTGTTGGCCATGCTCCGCCGCGTCGAGCAGGCTTTGCTGCAGGAAATGGTCGAACTGGCGACGGTTCGCCAGGCCGGTCAGGCCGTCGGCGTGCGCCAGGTTCTCCAGTGAGAGGTTCACCGCCGTCAACTCGTCGCGCAGGCGGGTCAGCTCCTGCTGATAGCGCAGGCTGCGTCGTGCCTGGCTGAGGATATAGGCGCCAAGCAGCACAATTCCCGCCAGCAGCGCCAAATCGAGCAGGACATCTTCTACCTGTCCTTTGATCCAGTTTCTCAGCAGATTATGTTTATCATAGCCTGCCGCCACCACCAGCCCGTAACGCTCGGAGCGGGCAAAGCCGAAAATGCGCGCCTGGCCGTCCAGCGCGGCGCGCCACTGGCCGCTTCCTTTGTCTGAGCTGGCGAGCATCGCCTGGAACAGGTGGCTGGAGGAGAGGTTTTTGCCGATATAGCTGTCCGGCATCGGCCGTGCGTAGAGCACCGTGCTGTCCGCCAGCATCAGCACCAGTACATCCTGCGGCCCCAGCTCATAGTAGCTGTAGTAGTGACGAAAATAGTCGACGCGGATAGTCGCCAGCAGCACGCCGTTGAAGCCGCCGGAGGCGTCGTTGACCCGCAGCGACACCGGGATCACCAGATCGCCGGTGCTGCGGCTGCGTATTACCGGGCCGATGTGCACGCTATCGCGCGGATTCATTCGGTGGTAGTGAAAATATTCCCGATCGGAGTTGTTGATGCCTTTGGGGATGGTCTGTGCCGAGGTAGCGATCCACTTGCCCTGTGCGTCGTAATAAAACAGCCCATGCAGCTGCGGCAGCCGGCTCGCCAGCTCCTGCATGGTCTGGCCGAGAGCGGCGCCGTTGACGCCGGACGCCATTTCGCTCATCAGCTGATGCTGCACTTCACGCAGAGACAGTTCTGTCTGCAGCATGGTGTCGTCCGCCTGACGCGCCTGAGAAAGAGAGAGATTCACCGCCATCTGTTCAGACTGAATAAGGGTATCGCGCCAGGCTTCACGCATCGTCCAGAGGTTAAGTCCGGTTACCGCTACCGTCAGCAGCAGCCCGGCCATTGCGATGCTTCGGGGCAGCGAACGATTTAACGACATTGCCCGATCGCTTCTCCTTTTTAGTTTCATGTCCCGCCTCTTTGAAATGCTTGTGATAAGTTAAGCACATGGAGGCATTCCAGCGCAGAGGGCGGAGCGTAGCTTCGCCGGAAAAAGGCAAAATGTCGCCGCGTTTATCTTTAAGGCGGCCAAATCACCTTTCTAAACAAAATATTCACATATCATTACGTTAACTGATAAGTTGCTAATTCTAAAGGGCACTGACCTTTGAATAAGCGAAACGGCAAACAAAACAATATTTTATGCTGTTTTAATTTCGCTCTGACAGGTTCAGACTGTATATTCATCCACTGCCGCAGGCGGTGGCTATTCGCTCTCCGTTCAAGGACAGCATATGACTTATTCGTCTGAAACCATCTGCGCGCTATCGGGCGCCGCGCTTCATAATCTGAAGCGCTGGTCTCGAAGCGACTTTATCCATAAACAGGCCTCCGGTCACGACTGGACCGACGCGCAGCTGCAGGAAGTCATGGAGATGACGCGCCTGACCAGCCAGGGCGCGACAATCCGCGAGATCAAAACGGCACAGGCCAGCGCGCTGCCTGTCCGTACCGGCGGCTGGGCGGCGCGGCGCGGCGATATGCTCTGGCAGCTTGAGTTCGGCAGCGAGCAGTCGCTGACGGTGCTGCTGCGCAAGCTCGCCAGCAACTTTACCGGCGATGATTTTGTGTTACGCCTGCTGCTGCCGCTGAATCAGTGGCTGCGCGACGATACGCGCGCCGGCGCCTGCCGACGGCTGGATCGCTTTCACCAGCTGATCGTCGCCTATGCGGGCAGCATGACGCGCAACGCCAGGCGCCTCGCCGCCATTCCGCTGCTGCTGGAAAACGTCAGCGAGAAAAACCAGACCGATATCTGGCTGGAATCGATCCGGCTCAGCGGTCAGGGCTTCTGCGTTGAAGTGCGCGCGTTCAACGCCATTAATCAGCCAGCGATCGCGCCTCAGCACCATCTTTACTGGTGCGGCGCCGGCCTGACGGAGATGATGCACCAGCACTATCTGACGCGGCTGAATGATGGCCATCCTGTCCTGCTCTGCGGCCCCGATCGCCGCGTTCATCATCTCTATCCGCAAATGCCCGCGGTCGCCTGAGCGGCCGCCTTCTCTTCTTTCCTGCCCTGCCCTTTCAGCGCGTAATCAGCCCGCAGCGAGTACACTTACTGAGTCCCTTTCATCAGGAGGTTACTATGTCTCAGGTTTCCCTTCGCTATCGTCTTGGCGATGACGAGGTCGGCCGCGTCGGTTACGGCGCGATGCAGCTTGCCGGCCCCGGCGTCTTTGGCCCGCCAAAAGATGAAGCGCGCGCGATGCAGGTGCTGCGCGACGCCATCGCCGCTGGCGTTCGTCATATCGACACCAGCGATTTTTACGGCCCGCACCTGACTAATCAGCTGATTAAAAAAGCGCTGCATCCCTACCCGGAAGATTTAATTATCGTGACGAAAGTGGGTGCGCGTCGCGACGAGAAAGGCGGCTGGCTGCCCGCGTTTTCGCCGGAAGAGCTGGTCAGCGCGGTCGAAGATAATCTGCGCAACCTCGATCTCGGCGTGCTGGAAGTAGTGAACCTGCGCAGCATGCTCAACCCGCAAAAACCAACGGAAGGCTCCCTTGAGCCGCAGCTCAGGGCGTTGATGGAACTGAAAGAGCAAGGGGTGATCCGCCATATCGGCCTGAGTAACGTCACGGCGCGTCAGGTAGAAGAGGCGCAGCAGCTGACCGAAATCGCCTGCGTGCAGAACCTGTATAATCTCGCCAACCGCGAGGATGACGCGCTGATCGACACCCTCGCCGCCCAGGGCATTCCCTACGTGCCCTTCTTCCCGCTCGGCGGTTTTACGCCGCTGCAGTCCACCCAGCTCACTCAGGTGGCGCAACAGCTTAACGCCACGCCGATGCAGGTGGCGCTCGCCTGGCTCCTGCAGCGCTCGCCCAATATTCTCTTGATCCCGGGCACCTCGTCGCCGGAACATCTGCGCGAAAACCTGGCGGCGGCACAGTTGACGCTGCCGGATGAGGCGCTGGCGGCGCTGGACGATATTGGCAGTAAAAAGGGCCGCTAACGCGGCCCCTGAATTTACTCACGCCGTTTTACCGCAGCGCGCCTGAAGTTTCTACAGGCGCCTCGCACCGCTCCAGCGCTACCGGGATGCTTTTATAGGCCGGAATGCCGCTTTCGGTATCGTGGCTGTCAAGCGGCACCATCACGTTGGCCTCAGGGTAGTAAGCCGCGACCGAACCAGGCGCCATGTCATACACCACCACGGTCAGGTTATCGAGCCGCCGTCCGGTGTGGTTGCCCTGCGGATCGAGCGCCACCATATTCACCTTATCGCCGACGCGGAACTGGCGTTTCTCCGCCTCGTCCGCCGCCATAAACAGGACGTCGCGCCGACCGGTGACGCCGCGGTAGCGGTCGTTCAGCCCATAGAGCGTGGTGTTGTACTGATCATGGCTGCGCAGCGTCGTCAGCACCAGATCGTGGCAGATCAGCGAGCGCGGATCTTCGTTGATGCCCTGCATCACCTTGAACTGCGCCTTGCCGCTCGGCGTCAGCCATTTGCGCTGCGCCGCCGCCACCGGCAGCCGGAAGCCGCCCGGCGTCAGGATACGGTTGTTGAAATCGTCGAAGCCGGGGAAAACCGCCTCGATGGCGTCGCGGATAAAGCTGTAGTCGCCCACCATTTTGTCCCAGTCGACGCGCGAGTTGCGCAGCGTGGCTTTCGCCAGCCCGGCCACCAGCGCCGGCTCCGATTTCAGATGCGGCGAGGCGGGTTTCAGCGTGCCGCGCGAGGCGTGCACCATCGACATCGAATCCTCTACCGTGACGCTCTGCTCGCCCGACGCCTGGCGATCGATTTCGGTGCGGCCCAGCACCGGGAAAAGATAGTTATGCTTGCCGAGCAGCAGGTGCGAGCGGTTAAGCTTGGTGGCCATATGCACCACCAGGTCGAGCTTGCGCATCGCCTCGAAGGTGACCTGCGGATCGGAAATCGCCTCCGCCAGGTTGCCGCCCAGGCAAAGCAGCGCTTTGGCTTTGCCGTCGCGCATCGCCTGGATCGCCGCCACCGCGCCGTGACCGTGCTTCTGCGGCGGCTTAAAGCCAAAGACCTTTTCAATATTGTCCAGCATCCACTGCGGCGGGATTTCGGTAATGCCGACGGTGCGATCGCCCTGGACGTTGGAGTGACCGCGTAACGGACAGATGCCCGCGCCGCGCTTGCCGATATTGCCGCGCATCAGCAGCAGGTTGGCGATCTGCTGCACGTTCTGGGTGCCGTACTGGTGCTGGGTGATGCCCATGCCGTAGCAGATAATGGTGCTTTCTGACGATGCGTAAAGATGGGCGATATTTTGAATCTCTTCGAGCGTCATGCCAGAAACTTTCAGAATATGCGGCCATTCGGTCGCCTCAAGATCCGCCTTGAGCGCGGCGAACCCTTCAGTATGTTCGTTGATAAAGCTTTCGTCGATCACGCCCGGCTCGCCCGCCGCGAGCGCCTTCTCATGCATCGACAGCAGTGTCTTCATCACGCCTTTTAGCATCGCCGCGTCGCCGCCGACGCGCACTTTGTAATAGGTGGAGGCCAGCTGCGTCGACCCCATCGACAGCATCTCAATCGGGCTTTGCGGCGAGGTAAAACGCTCCAGGCCGCGCTCGCGCAGCGGATTGATCGCCACGATGGTTTTGCCGCGCTTCGAGACGTCGCGCAGCGTCGCCAGCATGCGCGGATGGTTGGTGCCGGGATTGTGGCCGATACAGAGCACCAGATCGCAGTGATCGAAGTCCTCCAGCTCGACCGTGCCCTTGCCGACGCCGATCGACTGCGGCAGGCCGACGCTGGTCGGTTCATGGCACATGTTGGAGCAGTCGGGGAAGTTGTTGGTGCCGTATTCGCGCGCGAAGAGCTGCCAGAGAAAGGCCGCTTCATTAGAGGCGCGGCCAGAAGTGTAGAATTCGACGCTGTCAGGATCCTCATAGCTGCGCAGCAGCGCGCCGATTTCGTTCAGCGCCGTCTCCCACTGGATGGGCTGATAGGTGTCGCTCGCCGCGTCATATTTCATCGGGTGGGTCAGACGTCCCTCGCCCTCCAGTTCCAGGGCGTTGCGCTGCCAGAGTTCGCTCACGGTGTGCGCGGCGAAAAATTCCGGCGTGGTGCGTTTGCTGGTAGCCTCCCAGGAGACCGCTTTGGCGCCGTTTTCGCAAAATTCAAACGAGGAGCGGTGCTGCGGGTCGGGCCAGGCGCAGCCTGGGCAGTCGAACCCTTCCGGCTGGTTGACCTTGAACAGCGCAATCACATCCTGCTTAACCGACATCTGGCCGCGAATGGCATCCGCTACCGCTTTCAGCGCGCCCCAGCCGCCTGCCGAACCGCCATAAGGCGCAATACCAATATTACTGTTTTGTTTTTTCATACGACCTTGCTCTCCAGTGCTTATCCTTTTTAGCGTAGGCGAGCAGATCCCGAGTGCGGCGGCGGCGGGACTAAAGATGTTAAATTTATTCTTTCAGGATGTTACCGCGTTTCGCATAGTGGGATCGCCCAGCGCGAGATAGCCGATGCGGTAGCACTCACCTGCTAACCCTCCATCAGCGGCGAAATCGACCTGAAGCAGCAACTGGGCCGAAATATCCCAGCCGACCAGCGCCGCCTCAAGATCTAAGGCGGCGAGATCGCTATAGGGCGCAACTGGCCTGTAGCGCAGCGCCGCAAAGCGCGCGTCGCGCAGCGTCGCCATCGGCGGCATTTTCACTCCCAGCCAGCTTTGCATCACTGGCCAGCCGAAATCCTGCGTCAGACTGGCAAAGCCGGCGCTCTGCAAAAAGCGGATCATTCCGGCGCTGTCGCGCCAGAGATAGAGCGGCGCGTAGCTGTTCGCTCTTGCGCCCTCGTCGCGTCGCGCATAAAGGTAAGCTTTGAATATCAGGTCGGGAAAGCCGTCGAGCTTTGCGCCGTTTTCCGCGATGCGCCGCTCGATAATCGCCATGTCGTAATCGGCGGGCAGCGTAAAGCGGTAGTGCATCAGGATCATAGCGCCTCCCCGGCGAGCATTTCGCCGTTGCTGAAGCTCCAGTCGCCTGCGGTGTTGAACTGGATCACCACCATCACGTCGTCAGGCCGGACACCGAGCTGCGCGGCCAGCCGCTGTGTCAGCGTGCGGCAGAACGCCGATTTCTGCGTCGCCGAGCGCGGCTTTCCGGCCAGCAGCGTGAAGAGGATGACATCGTCGCTGCGGCTGCCGCTCAGATAGTGCGGATCATAAATGCGCTGCGCCGCGGGCAGTTTCTCTACTATCTGAAACCGGTCATGCGCCGGCACGTCGAAGGTCTCTACCAGCGTGCGGTGCAGGATGTCGGAAATCTGCGCGACGCGCGTTTCGCTGGTCTGCTCGCACAGAGTAATGCGGGTCAGCGGCATGGTGTTTTCTCCTCGGCCCGATCGTCTTCAGATAACGCTTCTTCGGGTAGATAGTGCAGCGCGGTCACGGCGGCAGGCCAGCCGGCATAGAACGCCAGATGGGTGAAGGCTTCGCTGAGTTCGCTGCGGCTCAGGCCGTTTTCAGCGGCGAAGCGCATATGCCAGCCGAGCTGTTTTTCGCGTCCCAGCGCGGCCAGACAGGCCAGGGTGATCAGGCTGCGTTCACGCGGCGTCAGAATATCGCGCTGCCAGATATCGCCAAACAGCAGGCTATGAGTTATCTCCGCCAGCTTTGGTGACGCCTGCCGAAGGGTCTCTTTGTCGAGTACGTTGCTCATCATGGCTCCTCTCTGTATTTATCGTTCACCTGCAGTGTCGCGCGCTGGTACTATCCTGAAAATCGAATTATTCAGCACGATTAATCCCGAAAAGCAGGATGATATGAATAAGCTCCCACTCTCTCTCGATATGGATGCGCTGCGCAGCTTCGTGACGGGCATCGACTGCGACAGCTTTGCGCTCGCCGCCCAGCGGCTCTGTCGCTCAACCTCCGCCGTCAGCGCCCAGCTCAAAAAGCTGGAGGCGCAGTGCGGCACCGAACTGGTGGTGAGGCAGGGGCGAAAACTGGCGCTGACGCCCGCCGGTGAGAGGCTGCTGAGCTACGCGCGCCGCCTGCTGGCGCTCAACGACGAAGCGCAGCGCGCCGTGCGCGGCGAACTGCTACAGGGCGAGCTGCGCATCGGCATGCAGGAAGATTTTGGCGAATCGCTGATGCCTGCCCTGCTCAGCCAGCTTGCGGGTCAGCATCCGGGTCTTACCATCACGGCGCGCATAGACCGCAACCGCGCGCTGCGTCAGGCGGCAATGGAGAAGCAGATCGATATTGCGCTGCTGTGGCAGCCCGAACAGGCGCTCAGCGAGAGCGCGTTCCTCGGGGAGTGTCCGCTGGTGTGGATTGCCTCGCCGCAGAAAGAGATCGGGACGCTGCTGGCGAGCGGCGAACCTTTACCGCTGGTGATGTTTGACGCGCCCTGCCAGATGCGATCCCGCGCCATCGCCGCGCTGGACCAGGCCGCTATTCCGTGGCGCGTCGTCTTCACCAGCCCGAGTCTGAGCGGCATCTGGGCGGCCGTTCAGGCGGGCCTCGGCATCACGCTGCGCACGCCCATCGGGCTGCCGCGCAGCCTGCATATCGTTGACGGGGCGCTGCCTGCGGCGGGCCGGATCGGGATTACGCTGTGGCAGAACCACAGCCTGGATGCCCGGGCACAGCGCCTGCTGCAGGATTCCGTTTCCGCTGCGCTGCTTCCTTCACTGCTGCGCTAAAGATTCCCGTTTTAAAAAATTTAGTTTAAATATGTTTCCCGCACGTAAGGTTAAGCCTTTTATATAACTTAACCTTCGCGCAGCGGATTAATTTATGGGGTGATAATTTTCACCGAGTCATTTGTTTAATACGTCAACAAAAACGGCCATTAATTGCCTGTTTCTTCTTCGGTTAGCGTTTTTACTGCGGTTAAGCTCACCGGCTGCGTCATGCTGTCACACCTTCTTAACACAGGCGTCATCAGGGCCGCGCATGCGCTACAATCAGGTCGTAAGCCAGGAAAAGTAAGTGATAAATAAACGCGAACAAATCTAAACAAAATAAAAGATTGAGCCCGAATCGCAAAAGCTCTATATTGGCCGCGCCTAAAATCAGGTAACCCGAATTTTTAACATTCATTCAACTGCGGCACAGTCGATTGCCCCGGTTGTAGGAGAGATATGATGACGGATAAAGTCCGTATTGATTCTTTAGATGCCACTTCAAACGCAAACAATGAAACCTATTTGGCCCGTCAGGCTGAGTTCGAATCAAACGTCAGAAGTTATCCCCGCAAGTTACCGTTAGCGATCACCCAGGCGAAAGGCGTATGGATCACCGACGCCGACAACAAAGAATACCTCGACTGCCTGGCAGGCGCGGGTACGCTGGCGCTGGGTCACAATCATCCTGACGTGCTGCAGAGCATCCAAAATGTCATTACCAGCGGCTTGCCGTTACATACTCTCGATCTGACAACGCCTTTAAAAGATGCGTTCTCTGAATACCTGCTGTCGCTGCTGCCCGGTCAGGGCAAAGAGTACAAACTGCAGTTCACCGGCCCGTCCGGTGCAGACGCGGTTGAAGCGGCGATCAAGCTGGCGAAAAAAGCCACCGGCCGTTCAGGCGTTATCGCCTTCTCTGGCGGCTACCACGGCATGACCCACGGCGCGCTCTCTGTCACCGGCAACCTGTCGCCGAAAGAAGCGGTCAACGGCATGATGCCGGAAGTCCAGTTTATGCCTTACCCGCACCTCTACCGCTGCCCGCTGGGCATTGGCGGTGAAGCGGGCGTCAAAGCGCTGACCTACTACTTCGAAAACCTGATCAACGACGTGGAAAGCGGCGTGCGCAAACCTGCGGCGGTGATCCTGGAAGCGGTTCAGGGCGAAGGCGGCGTGAACCCGGCGCCGGCCGAGTGGCTGCAGCGCATCCGTAAAGTGACCGAAGAGCACGGCATTCTGCTGATCATCGACGAAGTGCAGGCGGGCTTCGCGCGCACCGGCAAATTCTTCGCCTTCGAGCACGCCGGCATTCAGCCAGACATTATCGTGATGTCGAAAGCCGTCGGCGGCGGCCTGCCGCTCGCCGTGCTGGGCATTAAAAAGCAGTTCGACGCCTGGGCGCCGGGTCACCATACCGGCACCTTCCGCGGCAACCAGCTGGCGATGGCCACCGGCCTCACCACGCTGAAGATCCTGAAAGAGCAGAACATCGCCGACAAAGTGGCGCAGCAAGGCGAGTGGCTGAAAGGCAAACTGGCCGAGATGCAACAGCGCTTCCCGGTTATCGGCCACGTCCGCGGCCTGGGCCTGATGATCGGCATCGAGATCGTCAAGCCGAACGAAGCCAAAGACCAGCTGGGCTGCTATCCGGCGGACGGCGACCTCTCTGCGCTGCTGCAGAAGAAGTGCTTTGAAGCGGGCCTGATCCTCGAGCGCGGCGGCCGTCACGGCTGCGTGCTGCGTCTGCTGCCTTCCCTGCTGATCACCAACCAGGAGCTGGAAGTGTTCCTCGACAAGTTCGAGCAGGCGCTGCTGGCCGCTGGCGTGCAGCCGGTTTAAGTGGAGCGGAATGCGATCATGTCTGAATTAAATCCGATCCTGGCGGGCTCGGCGCAGAGCATTGAAGCCTACCAGCAGGTTATCGAGCAGAGCAGCAAAGCCGTCGTCGAATGGCTGAAGCAGCCTGAAATGTATCAGGGCAAAACCGTCGCGGAACTGCGCGAGCGTATTGCGCTGGACTTCAACCCGACCGGCCTGGGCAACCAGGCCGCCATCGAGCGCGCGGTCGAGTTCTTCCTGAAGGACAGCCTGGCGGTGCATCATCCGCAGTGCGTGGCGCATCTTCACTGCCCGAGCCTGGTGGTAAGCCAGGCGGCGGAAGTGCTGATCAACGCCACCAACCAGAGCATGGACTCCTGGGACCAGAGCCCGTCGGCGACCATCATCGAGATGAAGCTGATCGAGTGGCTGCGCGCCCAGGTCGGCTATGAAGCGGGCGATGCGGGCGTGTTCACCAGCGGCGGCACGCAGAGCAACCTGATGGGCCTGATGCTGGCGCGCGACGCGTTCTTTGCGCGTCAGGGCCACTCTGTTCAGCAGGATGGCCTGGTAGGCGACCTGCGCAAGCTGAAGGTATTCTGCTCCGCAAACGCCCACTTCTCCGTACAGAAGAATATGGCGCTGCTCGGCCTGGGCTACCAGTGCGTGACCCAGGTGAAAACCGACGAATACGCCCGTATGGACGTGACCGATCTGGCAGAGAAGATCGCCCAGGCGAAAGCCAACGGCGATCAGATCCTGGCGATTGTCGCTACTGCAGGCACCACCGATGCTGGCGCTATCGATCCGCTGCGCGACATCGCCGCGCTGGCGGCCCAGAACAATATCTGGGTGCACGTCGATGCGGCATGGGGCGGCGCGCTGCTGCTGTCAGAGAAATATCGCGACTATCTGGACGGTCTTGAGCTGGTGGATTCCGTTACCCTGGACTTCCACAAGCAATATTTCCAGACCATCAGTTGCGGCGCGTTCCTGCTGAAAGACGCGGCGAACTACGAGCTGATGCGTTATCAGGCGGCTTACCTGAACTCTGAGTTCGACGAAGAGGCGGGCGTGCCGAACCTGGTGTCCAAATCGCTGCAGACCACGCGCCGTTTCGACGCGCTGAAACTGTGGATGGGCCTGGAAGCGCTGGGTCAGAAACAGTACGCGGCGATCATCGATCACGGCGTCACCCTCGCCCAGCAGGTCGCGAAATATATCAGCGCCCATCCGCTGCTGGAGCTGGTGATGAAGCCGCAGCTGGCGAGCGTGCTGTTCCGCTTCCACCCGGAAACCGGCTGTCACGATCTGGCTGAGACCGCGCTGCTGAACCAGCGCATCGGTGACGCGCTGCTGGAATCGGGCCGCGCCAACGTCGGCGTGACCGAGCACAACGGCGTGACCTGCCTGAAGCTGACGCTGCTCAACCCGACCGTAACGCTGGAAGATGTGAAAGTCCTGCTGGCGCTGGTTGAGAAAACCGCGAAGCCGCTGGTCGGCTAACGGCCTGAGACGTAAAAAAGCCGGTAACGCTGTTACCGGCTTTTTTATTGCCTGTTTGCTTGTAAATCCTGTTAGCGCCTTGCCGCCATAGCCGTTCCTCTCACCTTAATCAGCGTCAACGCCATCGACGTCACCGCCAGCAAAATCAGCACCGCGCTCAGCGCCGCCATGGCGTGAAAACCCGCCACGCGAAACAGCCAGAGTCCGGCGATGCCGCCGCCAAGAAAAGAGAAGATCGTGGTCAGGTGCGTTTTGAGCTGTTTCTTCTGCGCATGCGCGTTTTTCGACGGGTCGCGGCGCAGCATGGCGCTGATAACCGAGGCGAGCGAAATGCCGGCATCGGTCAGGGTGCCGGTGATATGCGTCGCGCGCACGCGCCCGTTGGATAATTGCGTCGAGGTGGAGTTGTGCACGCCCATCAGGAAACCGAGAAGCACCAGCACTTCGCGGTTATTGCCGGAAGAGTAGAAAAAGATTTCAAACAGCGAGAGACACAGCAGCGCGATCCCTTCCGCAACCAGCACCTGACAGAAAATGGTGCGCAGGTTGTGTTTCAGACCGGCGATGACCGCCAGCCGCGCGGTGACCGCGCCCGCCACAAAGGCCAGCAGCAGGCAGCCGAGAAAGGTAAGATCGCGCAAATCGCTGTTATTGACTTCGCTGGAAAGCTGCGACGTATTGCCCGACATATGCGAGGGAAAAAAGCCAAATGCGCCTAATGCCATCGCATTCAGCAAACCGGCCGCCGTCGCCAGCCAGACAGCAAGATAACGGTCTTCCGTATGAGATCGCTCTCGCTTCATTTTTATCAACATGCACGCTTCACCTTTTTATTATTACCTGAGCTTAAGCGTAGGGAGAAATGCGATCCTTGTCACAGTGCCTAATCTAAAAGAGTTAATAAAAATGTTAAGTAACTTAAACAAAGCGGTGTTGCTTCAGTTAATGTAAAGGCGCAGCAGGGTTATAGAAAAGTCAATCAGCGGTGGGAGTAATCGTGCGCCAGCCGCAGGCTGGGCTGGCGCGGAGAGAGGGGCTTAGCGACGCGCGCGTACCACCTGGTAGCGACGGGTGAAATACTCCACCGGCGCACTCCAGACGTGAACCAGACGCGTGAACGGAAATACCAGGAAGATGGTCATGCCGAGGATCAGGTGCACGCGATAGATCCACTCTACCCCATCCAGCCAGTGCGAGGCGTTGCCCTGGAACGTCACGATCGCCTGCGCCCAGCCAACCAGCTTCATCATGCCCACCCCGTCGAGGTGATGCATTGAGAAGAGAATTGACGACAGGCCCAGCGTGCACTGCACCACCAGGATGCCGAGGATAACAATATCGGCGCGCGTTGAGGTGGCGCGAATGCGCGGGTTAAGCAGACGACGTTTCAGCAGCAGGAAACCGCCAACCAGCGTCATGATGCCGAACACGCCGCCCGCACCCATCGCGATTTTCTGCTTGGTGGCGATGGCGAGAAACGGTTCATACATCCAGTGCGGCGTCAGCAGACCGAACAGATGGCCGAAGAAGATGCCAAGAATGCCGATATGGAACACGTTCGACGCGAAGCGCATGCCTTTTCTATCCAGCATCTGACTGGATGAGGCGCGCCAGGTGTACTGGCCATAGTCGTAGCGCAGCCAGCTCCCTATCAGGAACATGGTGCCGCACAGGTAGGGATAGATATCAAAGAACAACACGTTTAAATAGTGCATCAGGCTGTTCCTCCAGCGGAGAGATCGAGATATTGCGGCGCGGTGTCATTGCGGAAGCGCCGCTGATGTTGCTGTTGCGCCGAGCTGTCGCAGGCGCTGTCGTCGATAAACTTCACCTGCTCCTCCTCCCAGACTGCATCCATGGCGGCCGGGGTATCGTCGCGCGTTTCGCTGGCGACCTGCGCCGCCACGCTTTCGCTGCTCAGCGGACTGTTCGCCACCTTGAGCAGCGTATCGAACAGGGCGCTGAAGTCGCTGTCGCGCTCTTTCAGGCGGCCGCCAATCAGCGCCAGAATCGGCGCCACGTCCAGCAGGCCCTGCTGCGCCTCCGCTTCCGGCTGCATGCTGAGGTATTCCAGATAGAGCGGCAGGTAGTCCGGCAGTTCGCGGCAGTTCAGCTCCAGTCCGGCGCGCTCATACTGCGCCATCAGATCGACCATCGCCTGACCGCGATCGCGCGACTCCGCGTGCACATGCTCAAACAGCAGCAGCGACGTGGCGCGGCCGCGTTCGAACAGCGCGCACCACTCCGCCTGCATATCGAGCGGCGGCGTGCCGAAGTAGCGGTCGATAAAAGACAGCAGCGCGGGATGCTGCGCGCTGACCCGCTCGCGCAGCTCATCCTGATGCGCCCAGAGCGCCTCGTCGGGATACTCCAGCAGCAGGGCAACTACTTTAATCAGCGCCATTATTCGCCTCCCGCGTTGTCGCCGATATTGATCGCGTCGATACGGCGGCTGTTGAACAGGTTGAATTTGGTATCGCTGCCGTGGCAGCCGTCGCCAAAGGTAAAGCCGCAGCCGTTGCGTTCCGGGAAGGCCTCGCGCGCCAGCTCGCGATGGCTGCTCGGGATCACGAAGCGGTCTTCATAGTTGGCGATCGCCAGATAGCGATACATCTCTTCGACCTGCGCTTCGCTCAGGCCCACCTCGTCGATAGCGCGGGTATCGGTGACCCCGTCCACGTTCTGCGCGCGTTTGTAGTGGCGCATCGCCATCATGCGCTTCAGCGCGCGCAGCACCGGCGCGGTGTCGCCAGCCGTCAGCAGGTTGGCCAGGTACTGCACCGGAATACGCAGGCTCTCCACGTCCGGCAGCACGCTGCTCTGCGACACCAGCCCGCCCGCGTCGACCACCGACTGGATCGGCGACAGCGGCGGCACATACCAGACCATCGGCAGCGTGCGGTATTCCGGATGCAGCGGCAGCGCCAGCTTCCAGTCCATCGCCAGCTTCCATACCGGCGACGCCTGCGCGGCGTCGATAACGCTTTGCGGAATACCCTGCTTCAGCGCCTCTTCGATCACTTCCGGATCCCGGGGATCGAGGAAAACGTCGCACTGACGCTGGTAGAGGTCGGTTTCATGCTCGGTGCTGGCCGCTTCGGCGATTTTGTCGGCATCATAAAGCAGCACGCCGAGGTAACGGATACGGCCGACGCAGGTTTCCGAACAGACGGTCGCCATGCCCGATTCGATGCGCGGATAGCAGAAGATGCACTTCTCCGACTTGCCGCTTTTCCAGTTGAAGTAGATCTTTTTGTACGGACAGCCGCTGACGCACAGGCGCCAGCCGCGGCATTTGTCCTGATCGATCAGGACGATGCCGTCCTCTTCGCGCTTGTAGATGGCGCCGCTTGGACAGGTGGCCGCGCAGGCGGGATTGAGGCAGTGTTCGCACAGGCGCGGCAGATACATCATGAAGGTGTTTTCGAACTGGCCGTACATCTCCTTCTGCATCGCGTCGAAGTTTTTATCTGCCGAACGCTTGCTGAACTCGCCGCCGAGGATCTCTTCCCAGTTTGGGCCACCGTGGATTTTGTCCATGCGCTGGCCGCTGATCAGCGAGCGCGGGCGCGCCGTCGGCTGGCTTTTACCCGCTTTAGCGGTGTGCAGGTGCTGATAGTCGAAGGTGAAAGGCTCGTAGTAATCGTCGATGCCCGGCACCACCGGGTTGGCGAAGATTTTCATCAGCACCGAGGAGCGACTGCCGAGGCGCGGCACCAGCCGTCCTTTGATGTTGCGGATCCAGCCGCCGCGCCATTTTTCCTGATCTTCCCAGGCGTGCGGATAACCGACGCCCGGTTTGCTTTCTACGTTATTGAACCACGCATACTCCATCCCTTCACGGCTGGTCCAGACGTTTTTACAGGTGACGGAACAGGTATGACAGCCGATGCACTTATCGAGATTCAACACCATGCCGACCTGAGAGCGGATTTTCATTTTGTCGCCTCCTGTACCTGATCGCGGCCTTCGTCATCCAGCCAGTTCACCTTGTTCATCTTACGTACCATGATAAATTCGTCGCGGTTAGAGCCGACGGTGCCGTAGTAGTTGAAGCCGTATGCCAGCTGGGCGTAGCCGCCAATCATATGCGTCGGTTTCGGGCAGGCGCGCGTCACCGAGTTATGGATGCCGCCGCGCTGGCCGGTTATCTCTGAACCCGGAATGTTCATCAGGCGCTCCTGCGCGTGATACATCATGGTCATGCCCGCCGGGACGCGCTGGCTGACCACCGCGCGCGCCGTCAACGCGCCGTTGGCGTTAAAGACCTCGATCCAGTCGTTATCCTCGATGCCCAGCTCTTTGGCGTCGGTTTCACTCATCCAGACGATAGGACCGCCGCGCGACAGGGTCAGCATCAGCAGGTTTTCGCTGTAGGTGGAGTGAATGCCCCATTTCTGGTGCGGCGTCAGGAAGTTGAGCGCCTTCTCCGGGAAACCGTTAGAGGGAATATGCTCCAGATTCTGCACGCTGCGCGTATCGACCGGCGGCCGGTAGGCGCAGAAGGCTTCGCCAAAGGCGCGCATCCACGGATGATCCTGATAGAGCTGCTGGCGGCCGGAAAGCGTGCGCCACGGGATCAGCTCATGCACGTTGGTGTAGCCGGCGTTATAGGAGACATGCTCATCTTCCAGACCAGACCATGTCGGGCTGGAGATGATTTTGCGCGGCTGCGCCTGGATATCGCGGAAGCGGATTTTCTCCTCTTCCTTCGGCCGTGCCAGGTGCGTATGGTCGCGGCCGGTGAATTCGCCCAGCGCCTGCCAGGCTTTCACCGCTACCTGACCGTTGGTTTCCGGCGCCAGCGTCAGAATCACTTCGGCGGCGTCAATAGCGCTGTTGATCATCGGCTGACCTTTGGCGACGCCGTCTGCTTTGGTGTAGTTCAGACGGCGCAGCAGGTCGACCTCTTTATCGGTGTTCCAGCTGATGCCTTTGCCGCCGTTGCCCAGTTTCTCCAGCAGCGGCCCGACCGAGGTAAAGCGTTCATAGACGGCGGGATAGTCGCGCTGCACGCTGATAATCTGCGGTGCGGTCTGGCCAGGGATCAGATCGCATTCGCCTTTTTTCCAGTCGCGCACCTCGCCTGCCGCCAGTTCGCCCGGCGAGTCGTGCTGCAGCGGCTGCAGCACCACGTCGGTCTCCTCGCCGAGGTGGCCGACGCAGAGTTCAGAGAAGGTTTTGGCGATGCCTTTATAAATTTCCCAGTCGCTTCTGGATTCCCAGGCGGGATCGACCGCGGCGGAAAGCGGATGAATAAACGGATGCATATCCGAGGTATTCATATCGTCTTTCTCATACCAGGTGGCGGTCGGCAGCACGATATCGGAGAAGAGACAGGTGCTGGACATGCGGAAATCGAGCGTCACCAGCAGGTCGAGCTTGCCTTCCAGCGCTTCGCCGCGCCACTCCAGCTCTTCCGGACGATCTTTTTCGTCGCTTAAGGGCTCGCCCTGAATGCCGCTTTCGGTGCCGAGCAGATAGCGCAGCATATACTCGTGCCCTTTACCCGAGGAGCCGAGCAGGTTCGAACGCCAGATAAACATGTTGCGCGGATGGTTGCCGCCGTTGTCGGGATCTTCACACGCCATGCGCACTTTGCCGGACTTCAGCGCCTCGACGGTCCACGCCTGCTCCGACTGGCCGGCGCGTTTCGCCTCTTCGGCGATGCGCAGCGGGTTGATGCCAAGCTGCGGCGATGACGGCAGCCAGCCCATGCGTTCAGCGCGCACGTTGAAGTCGATCAGCTGGCCGCTGAACTGGCTGGCGTCGGCGAGCGGCGACAGCAGTTCGCTGACCTGCAGCTTCTCGAAGCGCCACTGGCTGGCATGGTTATAGAAAAACGAGGTGCTGTTCATCTGGCGCGGCGGACGGTTCCAGTCCAGCGCGAAGGCCAGCGGCGTCCAGCCGGTTTGCGGACGCAGCTTCTCCTGGCCGACATAGTGCGCCCAGCCGCCGCCGGTCTGCCCGACGCAGCCGCAGAACACCAGCATATTGATCAGCCCACGGTAGTTCATGTCCATGTGATACCAGTGGTTCATGCCCGCGCCGACGATAATCATCGAGCGGCCATGCGTTTTATGCGCCGTTTCGCCGAATTCGCGCGCGATTTTTTCAATCTGGCTGCGCGGCACGCCGCAAATCTGCTCCGCCCAGGCGGGCGAATAGGCGCGCACGTCGCTGTAGTCGCGCGCGCAGTTGGCGTCGTCAAGACCGCGGTCGAGACCGTAGTGGGCCAGCGTCAAATCGTAAACCGAGGCGACCGGCAGCTCGCGGCCGTCGGCCAGCGTCAGCATTTTCACCGGCACTTTATGCAGCAGCACCTCATCCTGTTTCACATGGCGGAAATGCGGGTTCTCAATGCCGCCGAAGTAAGGAAAGGCGACATCCATCACCGCGTCGCGCCGGTCGAGCAGAGAGAGCGTCAGCTGCGTCGGCGTGCCCGCCGCTTTCGGTTCAAGGTTCCATTTGCCCTTTTCACCCCAGCGGAAGCCGATCGAACCGTTCGGCGCTACCAGTTCGCCCTCCTGGTTGTAGGCGACGGTTTTCCACTGCGGATTGTTCTCTTCGCCCAGGTTGTCGGCCAGATCCGCCGCGCGCAGCTGGCGTCCGGGCACATAGCTGCCGTCTTCGCGCGGCTCCAGCAGCACCAGCATCGGCATGTCGGTGTAGTGGCGCGCGTAATTAAGGAAGTAGTCGCTGGGGTTTTTCAGGTGGAACTCGTTCAGGATCACGTGGCCCATCGCCATCGCCAGCGCGCTGTCGGTGCCCTGCTTCGGCGCCAGCCACTGGTCGCACAGCTTGGCCACTTCTGAATAGTCCGGCGTGATCGCCACCGTTTTGGTGCCTTTGTAGCGCACTTCGGTAAAGAAGTGGGCGTCCGGGGTACGCGTCTGCGGCACGTTGGAGCCCCAGGCGATAATGTAGTTGGAATTGTACCAGTCGGCGGATTCCGGCACGTCGGTCTGCTCGCCCCAGGTCATTGGCGAGGCGGGCGGCAGATCGCAATACCAGTCGTAGAAGCTCAGGCAGGTGCCACCGATCAGCGACAGATAGCGCGTGCCCGCCGCATAGGAAACCATCGACATCGCCGGGATCGGCGAGAAGCCCGCAATGCGGTCGGGGCCGTAGTGTTTAATGGTCCAGATGTTGGCGGCGGCGATCAGCGGGTTCAGCTCTTGCCAGCTGGCGCGCACGAAACCGCCATGGCCGCGCTGCGATTTATAGATCTTGCTCTTTTCGCTATCCGCCATAATGGCGTTCCAGGCGTCGACCGGATCGCTGTGCTGCGCCCGCGCCTCACGCCACATCTCCAGCAGCACCTTGCGCACCAGCGGATATTTCAGCCGGTTGGCGCTGTAGAGATACCAGGAGTAGCTCGCGCCGCGCGGGCAGCCGCGCGGCTCATGGTTCGGCAGGTCGGGACGCGTGCGCGGATAGTCCGTCTGCTGCGTCTCCCAGGTGACCAGGCCGTTTTTAACGTAGATCTTCCAGCTGCAGGAGCCGGTGCAGTTTACGCCGTGGGTGGAACGCACGATTTTGTCATATTGCCAGCGCTGCCGGTAACTCTCTTCCCAGTCGCGGTTGGTGTTATAGACCTGACCGTGCCCCTCTGCGAAGCTGTCGCCTTTCTGTTTGAAATAGCGGAAGCGGTCGAGAAGTTTGCTCATTGCGCATCTCCAGTATGGTTAGTGCTCATATGCTCTGCTTAGTTGTTATTGGTTTTGCGACGGCCATACAGCAGCCAGGTCAACAGCAGACAGACGATGTAAAAGACCAGAAAAATTTTCATGGCGCCGACGGGCGAACCGGTGAGGGTCAGCGAGGTGCCGAATGCTTTCGGGATAAAGAAGCCGCCGACCGCGCCCAGCGCGGAAATAAAGCCCAGCGCGGCGGCGGTATCGGTGACGGCGGCGTGCTGCGCCTCTTCCTTGCTGTGGCCTTTTGTGGTCATGCGATCCAGCGTGATCTGGCGGAAGATCACCGCGATCATCTGGAAGGTCGAGCCGCTGCCGAGGCCGGAGGCCAGGAACAGACCCATAAAGACCACATAAAAACCCAGGAAGTAGCCGTCAGTCGCGCCCGGCAGCGTGAGAAAGACCAGCGCCGAGAACAGCGTCATCAGCGCGAAGCTAATAACCGTCACGCGCACTCCGCCGAATCGGTCGGAGAGGAAGCCGCCCGCTGAACGCGCCAGCGCGCCAAGGAAAGGACCGAAGAAAGCGAGATGCACAATGTCGACCTGCGGGAACTGCGTTTTCGCCAGCATGGCGAATCCTGCGGAGAAGCCGATAAAGGATCCGAAAGTAGCCAGATAGAGCATGCCAAGGGTCCAGAGATGGCCCTGCTTTAATACGGGCAGCTGTTCGCGCAGCGAGGCGCGCATCCCGGCGATATCGTTCATGCCGGTCCAGGCGGCAAGAGTAGCGACAGCCAGTAGCGGCGCCCAGATCCAGGCGGCGTTGGCCAGCCACATCTGGCTGCCATCTTCCAGCGTGACCCCGCCCACGAAAAACGGCACCGCGATGATCAGCGGCGCGACCAGCTGCATTACGCTGACGCCGAGGTTGCCGAGGCCGCCGTTAATGCCGAGCGCCGAGCCCTGTTTGCTTTTGGGGTAGAAGAGGCTGATGTTGCCCATGCTTGACGCGAAGTTAGCGCCCGCCAGACCGCAGAACAGTGAAATAACGATAAATACGCCGTAGGGCGTGGCCGGGTTCTGCACCGCGAAGCCGAGCCAGACGCAGGGAATGATCAGCACGGCGGTGCTGATCACCGTCCAGAGACGGCCGCCCAGCACCGGCACGACAAACGAATACGGCACGCGAAACAGCGCACCGGAGAGTGAAGGCAGTGCGGTCAGCAAGAACAGCTGATCGACGGTGAAGTTAAATCCGACCCGATTCAGGTTAACGGCGACGGTGCTAAACAGCATCCAGACGCAGAAGGCGAGCAGCAGCGCGCAGACGGAGATGATGAGATTACGCCGGGCGATATGTTTGCCGCGGCTTTCCCAAAATTGTTGATTTTCAGGCGCCCAATTCTCAAGCGCGCCGTGCCCGGAATGAGGTTTTACGCTCACATATCCTCCCAATATGCAGCAGACGGATCGCTCCCGCTGTCTGCGAGTAGTAATTAAAAAGTAATAAATGAGAAACTGAATAAATCCGTATTAATACGAATCTGAATGTAATCAGATGACGACGCTGAATCAGCCCGGCCCTTTTTAAATAAATACGGATGCTATTCAGGTGCCGTTATTTGGCGAACTCTTCCGTCCTGTAGAATGGTTAATAAGCCTATCGTAGCAAGCCAGAAAAACAAGAGGATTTGTAGGGGCTTTCATGATGCAGCGCAAAGCAAAGCTGGAATGAGGAATAGCGCAGACAGGGATAACTACCTAATTATAGGTATCTTTTATTGTTATGAAAATAGATGAACAGCCTGGCCGCCAGTCAGATTGATATAAATCAAAGAAGATTTGAATAAAAGTTAATATTCCGCTGCAGAAGCCCTTCTCACTTATTTTTATATTAGTGTGAATCGGTCTCAATTACGATTTTTTTAACTATAAAAACCAGCCCGGCCGCCAGCCGTTATTAATTGAATTATATAACGATATATTCAATCCTTTTGTTAGCCCGGCTTGTTATTAGCCCTCCCGCCCCGGTGCACCGGAGCGATTTGTGCCAGCCAGGCAGATCATGAATGGTTTGAGGATCAGAGGGCGATTTGCGTTTTCCTGTTGAACGTTTTTAGTTTGCATCTGGCACGATGCTGACTCGCCTTATTCAAAACTTTAACAGTATGTTGTAACTATAAAATAAATGCCCTAATACTCGGCTGCTGCTTTTGCGCAGCATCCGTTTTGTGGCCACCGCCGTTAGCGCTTCTGAAACAGTCGCGCGACCCGTTCGCGGCAGTAGTCTGGCGTCGGCTCACGGTCCTCAAACAGAATATGGTAAATCACCGGTGCCACCACCGTATCCACCGCCTCATCAATCAGGAAGCCCGCTTCGCCGCGCGCGATGGCGCGGTTATGCAGCGTCTCGAGATGAAGCCGGGTAAAGCCGCAGCACTTTACCGTTGCGCTGCCGCCGCCGCTGCCGATGACGTCAGCCAGCATTTGCCGCCCCGGTTTCGACGACATCTCTTCCGCATACTGCAAAATAAAAGCCTCCATATCGCGCTGCATCTCGCCGGTATCTTCAGGCTCGCTTATCGGGCGCATACGCGCCACCGCCACGTCGGCGAGCAGCTGCGTCAGATCGCCCCAGCGACGATAGAGGGTGGATGGCGTCACGCCCGCCGTCTCTGCGATCAGCGGCATCGTCAACTCGCTGCGGTCGCGGGTTTCCAGCAGCCTGTTGACCGCCTTGTGCACCTCTTCCTGAATACGCGCGCTGCGTCCGCCCTGCCGGATCATCTCCCTGGCCATCGTTCCTCTCTCTGCAAAGAATAAGCATGTCTAAAATTGTTTAATGCAAAGATATTGCGTTAACGCAAAAATGCAAGTATACCTGCATTAAAGCTAATATTTTGCATTAAGGTGATGGTTATGTTTTCTGCTACCCCAACGCTGCCCGCCGCTGCGGCGGCGCGCTTAACGCTTTATGCCTTTATCTGCGCCGCGCTGTTCTCTGCTACCAGCAGCGCGCCGACGCCGCTCTATCCGCTCTATCGCACGCTTTACCATCTGTCGCCGTTGGCGGTGACGCTGATTTTCGCCAGCTACGCGTTCGCCCTGCTTTTTGCCCTGCTGACGCTGGGGCGCCTGTCCGATTTTATCGGTCGGCGCGTGATGATGCTGGCGGCGCTGCTGTGCAACGCGCTGTCGCTAATCATGTTTATGCTGGCGGACTCGGCGCACACGCTGATCGCCGCGCGAATGGTTCAAGGCATTGCCACAGGGATCGCGCTGCCGACCTTCGGCGCGGCAATCCTGGACGGCGATAAGGCACGCGGCCCGCTGCTCAATTCGATTACGGCTTTTCTCGGCCTGCTGGCGGGCAGCCTGGCGGGCGCGCTGCTGATCACCTTTGCGCCTTTCCCCACCGTCTCCATTTATGCGCTGCTGTTTACGCTAATGCTGCTGGCGCTGGCGCTGCTGCCGCTCATGCCTGAAACCGTGGCGCGGACGCCCGGCGCGCTGCGCGCTTTACGGCCGCAAATCGCGATTCCGCCGCGCGCGCTGGGCGCGCTGCTGCGGCTGGCGCCGGTCAATGTGGCGGCCTGGGCACTGGGCGGCTTCTATTTGTCGCTGATGCCGACGCTGGCGCTCCTTGTGACCGGACTTCGCTCGCCGTTTGTCGGAGGCGCCGTGGTGGCGACGCTGATGCTGAGCGCCACGGCGTCGGTGTTTATTTTCCGCCGCTGGCAGCCGCAGCGCGCGCTGTTTATCGCCACCCTGGCGCTGATGGCGGGTATCGGTGTGACCCTGTGCGGCATTAATTATCCTCTGACGGCGCTGCTGTTTCTTGGCACCGCGGTCGCCGGACAGGGGTTCGGCTCCATCTTTTCGACCATTATCAGCATTGTAATGCCGCTGGCGGAACGTCACGAGCGCGCCGGTTTATTTGCCGCCTTTTTAATCAAAAGCTATCTCGCGTTTGCGCTGCCGGCGCTGCTGGCGGGCTGCGTGGTACCGGCGCTGGGCCTGGTGGCGACGGCCAACGTCTACTGCTGGGGAATTTTTTTGATGGCGGCGGTGTCACTGCTGGCGGGAGGGCGCGCGGTGCGCCTGAAACCGGAGAGAGGATAAAAAAATGGCCGGTTAAACCGGCCATGTTCTGTTAGTTCGTTGCTTTGTTTTTCAGGTCTTCAGCGCCCTGCTTGGTTTTATCCCAGGCTTTTTCGCTGCCCTGTTTGGTGCTATGCCAGGCTTTCTGCGAACCTTCGCTTACTTTGCTGGTGGTCGCATGGCTTTTGCCTTCTGCGGCGTGTTCCGCTTTCAGCTTCTGTTCAGCGCCCGCATCCTGCGCCTGATGCAGTTTCTCTTTAGCCGTGTCGGCGCCTTTATGCGCTTCAGCTACGGTTTCATCGGTAGCGTGTGTGGTAGCCGCAAAAACCGGGGTCGCCAGCATCAGAGCAGAAAGTGCAATAATGGTCTTTTTCATGATTCCCTCACTAGTTATTAAGTCCAGTTTCAGTATAGACAAATAACGCAACCGCACAGCTCAATGCGGGTAATTTCCTTCGGATTCGGCATATTCCTGGATTTTTATCTGGTCTGGCTGCGCGAAAAGCCGCTCAGGACGAGCAGCGACCGCCATCCGTCGCTACACTTCATGCCGTAACCCACTACAAGGAATAGCGATGTTTTCTTTCTCTCCTGTGGTCGAGCTGACCGTACTCGCGCTGGCGCCGGGCTTTCGCGCTATCAGCATTCTGGTGGAAGCGACCGAACTACAGCATCCGCAGGTGGCGCGCGCGGCGCTGGACGATGCCTGCCGCGCCGTCGTCACCGAGGATGTGCCCTACGCCGAGGCGCATATCGCCGCCTGGCGCGACGTCTTTAAAGCCTTTGGCGCGAAACCGGCCCGCACGCCGAGCTCGGTCGAAGCGCTGCGCAAGCGCGTCGCTCGCGACGGCGCGCTGCCCGCTATCGATCCGATCGTCGATCTCTATAACGCCATCAGCATTAAGTACGCCCTGCCGATCGGCGGCGAAAATGCTGCCGCCTATGTCGGCGACGCGCGGCTGGTGTGCGCCGACGGCAGCGAACGCTTCGACACGCTGAAAGCAGGCGAACCCTGTGAAGAGTCGCCCGAGCCGGGCGAAGTGATCTGGCGCGACGATCTTGGCGTTACGTGCCGGCGCTGGAACTGGCGCCAGGGCGTGCGAACGCGTCTCGACGCCAGCGCCCAGCAGATGTGGTTTATTCTAGAGAGCCTGCCGGAAATGCCGCTAGATGCGCTGCATCACGCCAGCGACGAGCTGATTGCCGGGCTGGAGACGATGATGCCCGGCTGCCGCATCGATAAACAGCTGTTGGGCGCGGGCTTTAGCTGATCGCCCCCTGCCACAGGCGCGGTTTAGCGAGCCGCGCCTCTCGCTGGCAGCAAGCGCTTTACTGATTCGCCGGACTGGCACGCCTGCCCAGCATGGTATGCAGCGCGAGCGCGATAAGCAGCAGGCCGATTAGCATAAGGAACGGATAGCCTAACGCGCGATAGAGCCAGATCCCGGCCACGCCCCCAGACAGAAACGAGAGCAGCGTTAAGGCGTGCAGTTTCAGACGCTCAATATAGAGCGGTGCCTCTTTCGGCGACTCTTTGCGCCTCAGCACGTCGAACAGCATCGCTAATTCAATACCGATATCCGTCGAGGTGCCCGACACATGGGTGGTTCTCACGCGCGCGTTGGATATGCGGGTGACGACGGCATTCTGCAGCCCCATCAAAAAGCTCAGGGATAAAATCAACACCACGCCGGGCGACTGCGGCGTCAGCCAGGTCTCGATGCCGCCGAGCCCCACCAGACCGCCCCCCTCCACCAGGATATTGAAGGCATAGACTTTGCGCATGTTGTTGCGCCTTCCGGCATTGATCAGCAGAGTGGAGAAAGCGGAGCCGGTAATAAAGAGGGCGACGATCGACATAAAGAAGATGGCTGGCGCCAGGCTTGCCTTGGCCAGATGATCCGAAAGTGAAGAGACATTGCCTGTCATATTGGCGGAGAAGAAGCCAACAACCTCAAACGCTGCGGTATTCAGCGCGCCCGCGACAGCCGCAAGCGTACAGGCGAGCTGCGTATCGGCCGTGTAGCTGCGAAAGTTTTCAGTACTGATGAGCATAGCGCCTACGATGTGGACCCAGACTGCGCAGATCATCCCTCTAATGACGCCGTTTAACAAGCCGAACGGCCCCCGATACCCGCTCTCTCTTTTCAACAGTACGGCGATTTTTTGTGACCCACCTTACAGTTATCGCGCGCTGCGCTGGCAAGCTGGCCAATTCCGCCCGCACAATGGAATATATAATCTTTACTGAATATATATTCAATTGTGGGTTGCTGTGGCAATCCGACCATCTTTCTGTCTGCATCCTGAATGGAGAATATCGGCAATGAGTGACTATAACTATCCGAAGTTTGGCGCTGGCCTGTGGCATTTTGCGAACTACATCGACCGTTATGCGGTTGACGGCTACGGTCCGGCGCTCAGTACGCTGGATCAGATCAAGCTGGCGGCCGAAGTCGAGGATCTCGCCTATGTCGATATCCCCTATCCCTTTACCCCCGGCGTCTCGGTCGCCGAGGTGAAGCAGGCGCTGCAGGAGGCGGGACTAAAAGCGATCGGCGTGACGCCAGAGATCTATCTGCGCAAATTCTCGCGCGGCGCCTTTACCCATCCCGACGCGGCGGTGCGCGCCGAGGCGCTGGCGCTGATGAACGAGGCTGCCGACGTGGTGCGCGAGCTGGGCGCGAACTACGTTAAGGTCTGGCCCGGTCAGGACGGCTGGGATTACCCTTTCCAGGTCGATCACAAAAACCTGTGGAAGCTGGCGGTCGACGGCATGCGCGAACTGGCCGGCGCAAACCCGGACGTCAAATTCGCTATCGAATATAAGCCGCGCGAGCCGCGCGTTAAAATGACCTGGGATTCTGCGGCGAAGTCGCTGCTGGGCATTGAGGAAATCGGGCTGGATAACGTAGGCATCCTGCTCGATTTTGGTCACGCGTTGTTCGCGGGCGAATCGCCAGCCGGCTCCGCGCAGCTCATTATCGATCGCGGCCGTCTGTTCGGCATGGACGTGAACGACAACCTGCGCGGCTGGGATGACGATCTGGTGGTCGGCACTGTGCATATGACCGAAATTTTCGAGTTTTTCTACGTGCTGAAGTGCAACAACTGGGACGGCGTCTGGCAGCTCGATCAGTTCCCGTTCCGCGAAGATCATGTAGAAGCCGCCAACCTTTCAATCCGCTTCCTCAAGCATATTTATCGCGCGCTCGACAAGCTCGATATGGCGGCGCTGCAGGCGGCGCAGCTGGAGCAAAATCCGCTGAAAGCGCAGCGCATTATTCAAAATGCGCTGCTGACCTCTATCGAAGAGTAAGGCGTCAGGCCGCGACGCGCGGTGCGTCGCGGCGCAGCCGCTACAGCCAGCCCGACCTGCGCAGCCGCAGCCAGAGCAGGAAGCAGCCGACGATGGTGCCGCCCAGCGCCAGCGGATAACCCAGCGGCGAATTTAGCTCCGGCATCTCTTTAAAGTTCATGCCGTACATGCTGAAGATCACCGTCGGCACCACCAGAATCGCACCCCAGCCCGCCAGCTTTTTCGTCACTTCGTTCTGCTGCACCGCCACCATCGCCAGGTTGACGTGCATGGCGCTGGTGAGCATTTCCCGCATATCTTCCGCGTCGGTGACGACGTGGCGCGCATGATCCTGCACGTCGCGCAGATAGGCGCGCAGCTCTTTCGGCACGATCTCTTCATGCAGCCGCACCAGCTGCTGACAAATCTCTTCCAGCGGCTGCGCCGCATTGCGTAGGCTCAGCAGCTCGCGGCGCAGGCGATAAACCTTTTTCACCGCGAGATTATCAAACTCGGAGCGGAACAGCGCCGCCTCCATCTCATTGATTTTATCGCCGAGCGAGGCGGTATATTCGCCATAGCGATCGACGATAAAATCGAGAATACAGTAGAGCGGATAGCCTGGCCCGTGATCGAGCAGCGCGCTGTTTTGCGCCACGCGCTCGCGAATGGGCGCATAGCTGTCGGAAGCGCCGTGGCGCAGGGTGATAAGGAAGTTTTTACCAATAAAGAAGTGGGTTTCACCTAGGTGAAGATGTTCGTTTTCCGAACTAACGGTCTTCACCACGATAAACATCGACTCGCCATACTGTTCGATCTTGGGGCGCTGGTGCGCGCATAGCGCATCCTCTACCGCCAGTTCATGCAGCCCGAACTCATCCTGGATTTTATGCATGAACTCCGCTTCAGGCTGATAAAGGCCCATCCAGATAAAGGCATCCGGCTCACTAAGCACATCGCTGATTTTTTCTACGTCTAATTCCTGCCCGGTCTGGCCTGGGCGATATACCATGCAATTTACAATCATGATCCTTTCGCTACACGGTTGTCTGAAGTCATAAGAGCATAACCGCTTTTACGGCGCCTAAATGAAGAGGTTTGTAACAGAATGCCCGCCGGACAAGGTCCGGCGGGCAGAGGCAATGCGAGGCGATTAGCTGCGGGGATCGGTGGCTGGCACGTTCTGCACGCGGGCCGGTTTCAGCCCGAACAGCAGCGACATCAGCGGCAGCTGCTTAATCAGTAAATAGAGCGCGGCGCTGCAGATCAGGCCGAGCGTGGTCACCACCGCGACATAGGTTATCGGCAGCGCGTCGGGCAGATAGCCATCCAGCAGCCAGGCGAAGGTGATCACCAACGGATAGTGCATGATATAGATCACCAGCGCGGAATCCACCACGCCCTTCACCAGGCGGCTCTCTTTCATACGCAATTTCTCGAAGGTGAAGACTACCCAGTAGGAGAAAATCACCGAGAACACGCTAGAGCAGAGCACCGGCAGATACTTCAGGCTGCTGGTGATGTTGAAGTGGAAAATGGCATAGAACACCAGCCAGCACGCCAGCGCCAGCGCCGCCACCACTTTGGTATTGACCAGGATGCTGCGCGCCTGCTGCGGTATCTGATCGCTGTTTAGGTAGAGCGCATAGCCTGCCGCGTAGAACACCATAAAGCGCGCGGTGACGGGGATAAGATTGACCCACTCGCCGAAATCTTTCACGAAGAACTTCACCACAAAGAAGGCGTTTGCCGCGACGATCAGCGCGGCGACCAGCAGCGGGAAAGGCAGGCGGCGCATCATCATCGCCGCGCGCTGATAGAGACTGCCCGGGATCAGGAACGACATTGCGGTCAGCGAAACCAGGAACCAGAGGTGGTGCAGCGAAGTATAGGCGCCCAGCGCGTTATGGGTGGTAAGGGCTTCGCCGTCGATTTGCGCGTTGATGAGATACATCAGCCCGGGAATAAACAGGAAGGCGGAGATCAGCGGCACCACGACGCGCTTCTTGCGGTTACTGTAAAAAAAGTCGGTGCCTTTACGCAGAATGACCATTGCCGAGAACATGCCGGACAGGAAGAAAAAGGCTTCCATGCGAAAGGTATGCATAAACTCGATCAGCGCGGTAAAGCCGTCCGCCTCATTTTTCCCGGAAATATAGTACCAGTTATTACCGCCGGGAAGACTTCGCGCGGCATGATATAAAACCCCTTCCAGAATTAACAGCGCGCGCAGGAAATCCAGGCCGATATTTCGGCTTGAGAGAAACGCTTTATTTTCCACGTTGTACCCTTCTCGATAATTCGTCAGAACCTCGCCTCTCTCCTGCCGCATTTTTAATAGCGAGACGCGAAAGGGATATAATCCTGACCTGGTGAAGTCGGCCGCGCAGAAATCAGATTAACCCTGCCTGGCCTGTGTCGGTAAAGCCTACCATCACTTAACGATAAAAAGCATTGCGCGGACAGGACATTAGGAATATGCCTGGAGATTCGCGGCTCAATTAGGAAAAAGGCCAGGAGGCGCGCGTAAGGGAAGATAGCCGCACCGGCATAAGAATGGTTATTTTATTCAATAAAAACAACAATCTGAAAATTTCCTTTTTCAGGATCCCGCTCCTGTTCGCCCCGTTGCAGGCCGCGGCCTGCCAAACGAGACGGCTGATAAGGCCGGTAATAGAAGAAATATCGCTAACGAATGCGATTCTGCTTATTTTACGCCGCTGGCACGAAAAAAACGTCCTGTTCGCCGCGATCCGCTTAAAAAAGTGGCGCTGGATAAAAACAACCTTTTGATATCATTTTGCGGGCGACTATCGAGACTTTTCGGGTTGTTGGCAGCTAATTAATTTTGCTACCGTGACCGCAGCCGTGGTTTAACCGCGACACTCACTGCAGGCAACAAGCCGAGAGCGATATGCTTCGAAAAAAAATTCAGTTTAAAATGGCGCTACCTATTGCGCTTACCTTCGCCGCGGCCACCTCAGCCCTGGCGCAGCCTATATCACCCGACACCTTTATTATTGAAGCCTGGGGAGGATCCAGCACTAAAGGGGTATTAGCGGTGCGCGAAGCGGGTCGGCTGCGCAATATCGTCAGCGAGCACAATGAAATTGCCGTGCTTAATCAGCTGCTGCAGGCGAAATATGGCAGCGGCGTACAGGTGATCAATCGCGGCGCGCCATCGGCACAGGCGATAGAACTCCTGAACGGCCGTTATAAATATGAGCACAATCCGCCGTGGCAGGAGGCAATGAAACACTCCCGCGCGCGTCTGATCCTGCTTAATTTCGCCACTAACGACGCGCGCCACTATCACTTTCACGATATCGAAAAACCGTACCAGGTAAGTCCGCAGCGCTACGGCGAAGTGATGACGGCGCTGATCGACAGCGCCAGAGCGAACGGCAAAGCAGTGGTGTTGCAGGAGCCGCATCCGCTGTGCGGTCGGGCGGAGAAATGGGATGTCGCGCCTTATGCCGCGCGGCTCGACGCCATCGCCCGCGCGGAAAAGGTGCCGCTGGTCAGTCAGTACCAGCGCATCCAACAACTGCCTGACTGGCGCGCCATGATGTCGCCCGACTGCATTCATCCTTCAGAGCAGCTCTACCGCGTCAAGGCGCTGGAAACCTTTAAAGTGATCGAGCAGCATTTCGGCGCGCAGCTGGCGAAGCTAAACCCCCGCGCCTAACGCAGCGAGGCGCCGCCGCAAATCACCATCTCCTGACCGGTGATAGCCGCGGCCTGCGGCGAGAGCAAGAAAGCGGTCAGCGCGGCGACCTCCTGCGGCTGAATAAGCCGACCTATCGGCGGCACGACCGGCCTGGACGCCTCGCGACCCGGCTGCGACAGCATTGGGGTCTCCGTCGCGCCTGGTGCCACCACGTTGACCGTAATGCCGCGCGGCGCCAGTTCCATCGCCCAGCTGCGCGCCATCCCGACCATAGCGGCTTTGGTGGCGACATACTGGGAGCGGTTAGCCGCTCCGCGCGAGGTGCGGCTGCCGATCAGCACAATGCGGCCGCCCGGCCTCATTTCTGGTGCAAAGCGGCTGGCGAGGATCTCCGCGGCGCGCACGTGCAGCGACCAGAGGCGTGAGCTGACGCCGAGGTTGATCTCGCCCACCGGCGCAGCGGCCATCATGCCGGCGGCATGCACTACCGCATCCGGCACGGGAAGATCGGCCAGCGTGCGGATAAGCGCAGGCTCATCGCTCAAATCGACCTGAATGCTGCGGAAAAGCGCGCTGTCGCGCGTCACCGCGCTGCGGCTCAGTCCGGTCACCTGCCAGCCCTGATCGAGCAGCTCGGCGACAATTGCTTCGCCAATACCGGAGCTGGCGCCGGTTACTATCGCATGCGGCATTCAGGCCTCCAGAAGCGAACGCGGAATCTTAAACACCGCCTTGCGCACCCTTTCCGGCTGCGATGCGGCACAGAGCGCCTGATGCGGCTCACCCGGCAAAAATACGGCGAAATCGCCGGCGCCTAAGCGTATTGAAACCGGCAGTACCGGCGCGGGGGCGATGAAAAGATCCGCTTTGCGCTCTTCATCGTCCGGCTGCGCCAGAGGCTGCTGGCTGGCGTTAATCACCTCACTGCCCGCCAGCACCACCTGAATATCGGCCCACTGGCGATGATATTCGGTATGGCGCTGCGCCGCCGGCTCGGTCTGCGCCGGGCCGATATGGCAAAACCATTGCGCATCCGCGGGCTGAAAGCGGCCATCCTCGCGCTGCTGCAGCGCCTCAAACCGACATTCGTCGCGCTCGAGGATCGCGCGTAGCGCGGCAGGCAGTCCCGCCATCGCCAGCGCCTGAAGATTACCGATAATCATGACGCCTCCTTTACCCACGCTGGCGACAGGCGCACATATTTAATCGCCTGCCGATAGAAGGTATACGCGATATGCAGAGTGCCGTCGGCGCTCTGCTTAATGGTGGGATAGGAGAACTCGCGGTTGAGTTTCTGCTGGGAGTTGTTGGTCATGCAGTAGCCGTCGCCTTCGTCAAGGTTGCGCTGCCACGGCCAGCTTTTGCCGCCGTCGGGCGACAGCGCCACCGTCATCGGCGCGCGCGGCGCGCCCCAGAATGCGCTGCGCCCTTCGCGCGCCTGGGGTTCTTTGCGGCTGTCGTCGCCGTCGTCGATTTCGTCATAGAGCGAGGCGCGTCGCTCCGTCGCGCCCGCCGCGCTCATATTGTTGAACACCAGCGCCAGGGTGCCGTCCTGCAGCGTGGTGACCTGAACAGAAGAGTTATTGTTGGGCAGTGTGGTCGGCTCCGGCTGTGACCAGCTTTCGCCGCCATCTTCTGACTGGCTGTAGTAAATATGATCCGCCCAGCGGCTGCGATAAAGCGCCACCAGCGTGCCGTTCGGCAGCGCGGTGATGTTCATATGCACGCAGCCGAGGCTGCCGGGCACTTCGACGTCGCGCCAGCTTTTGCCGCCGTCGCTGGAGATCTTCACCGCACTGACGTCATCATTGCCAACCCACTTCTCGCCCGGCTGGGTGCGGCAGTAGAACACCGGCAGCAGCCAGTTGCCGTTCTCCAGCACGGTAATGGGCTGGCGGATAAAGGTGCCGGGCTGGTCGAGCAGCGTCTCGATCGGCCCCCAGCTGGCGCCCAGGTCACGCGACTGGCGCATCCGCACGATAGCGGTATCCTGGTTACCCGCCAGCTGCGCCGTCCAGAGCAGCCACAGTACGCCATCAGGCGCCAGAAACAGCACCGGGTTCTGTTCCGACCGCGCAGGATCGTCGGAGAGTTTTACCGCCTCGCTCCAGCGATCGGCACCGGACGCCAGGCGCGAGCTGTAGACGGAGATATCCGCCACGCCTTCCTGCGTGCCGCCGAACCAGACGCACAGCAGCGAACCGTCCGGCAGCGGCAAAAGGTTGGCCGCATGATTTTGTGGGCACGGCGACGGCAGCATCGCCGTCATGAGGCGCGCGTCCTGCTCTGCTGGACGCAGTACGCCATCGCGGTTAACGGTTACGGACATATCGGACTCCCCTCTGTTCAACGCTCTGGCGCGTTTCATCGACTTGACGGTTTGGGATCAGGTAATCGATCGCCATAATGATGGCCGGCGTGACCAGCGCAATATACATATTATTGATGCCGAACGGGTCGCCCAACAGGTACCAGACTGATGTCGCGACGCAGGCGCCAATCAGGCCGGCATTCGCGCCACGCGCGCTCTTAAAGAACGGCGCATAGAAGGCGATCACCGCCACGACCGAAATTGAGAGGCGAATGGCGCGGGTAAAGAACGAGAGCTTCAGCACCTCAGGCACCAGCAGCACAAATATCAGCGGCAGGAAGCCGATAATCAGCGACAGCCAGCGCGTCGCCTTGAACTCCTGCTCCGGCGTCGGCTTGCGGTACGGCACGTAAAAATCCTTAACCACCAGCGATGCGATGGCCAGCGCGACGGTACTCACGCTGACAAATATCGATGCCACCAGTGACGTTGTCACTACCCCGGCCATCCAGGGATTCATATCCTGGAGGAAAATCGGCATGGCGTAGAGGCTGTTGATCTCCGGATGCAGATATTTCGCCGCCACCCCGATCACCGCAATCGCCAGGCCAATCGGCAGACAAAAGAAGAAGGCAACCCAGGTGGCGCGCTTCGCCGAGCGCACATCTTTCGTCGAGGAGATCGCCTGGATCACGAACTGCGTACAGAAGATAGAGCCGATGGTGCCGATCAGCCAGGCGACGATGGTGCTGGCGCCGATATGGCCATCCCATGTCCAGTAGTAGCTGGGCATCTGTTCAATCATCGGCGTAAAGCCGCCGGTTTTATAGAGCGCAAACCCCATAATGGCGAGAATGCCGAAATACTTCAGCGCGCTGTGCAGCATCGTGACCCAGGCGAGCCCTTTCATGCCGCCATAGCAAAAGTAAAAGGTGCTGACCACGGCGGTGATAAAGGCCGCAACCGGCAGGTTGACTTTCAGGATGGTGGAGATTGCCGCCGCGCCGCTCACATAGTTGCCCACGTTCACCAGCAGCAGCGCGTAAATCATGATCACGGAGATAATATTTTTAGTGGTATTGCCGTACTTTTCCGCTATCGCGCCGGAGATGGTGATTTTGCCGGTGCTGTAGATGCGTTTGACCAGCAAAAAGCCAAACAGCGGAAAACCGATCGCCGCGCCGATCACCGACCACGACGCGGCGAAACCATCCTCAAAGGCGGCCTGTGCGGTGCCGACGGTTGATTTGGCGCCGATATATTCCGACATCAGTAAAATACCGACCACCAGCGCAGGCATGGCGCGGGAACCTTCCATAAAATCGCCGCTGCTTTTGCTGCGCAGCCGCCAGGTCAGCCAGGTGGTGAAAAGAATATAAGCCACCACGATGCCGACGATAATCAGGGTGTCTTCAGCGTTGAACGTATTCATCTGAGCCTCTCTTGAGGACGAGCGAAACCGTGAGGGTCATAGCCCTCGTCTGTTTTCCATTGAGTCATTGCGCGTGCTGACGGGCTAGCGCATCGCCGTGATGACGCCTTAAGGCGGCGCGGATATTGAATCAGGGCAGCGCATGCTGCAGTCGAGATAGGCCACGTTGGTCTCCTGTAGAGATACAGATTGATTAAATTTAATCAGCGCACTTTCTTTTGAAGGCGTCACAGGAGCATTTATAGGGGAATCAGCGAGAGAATAAATTGATCATGCTCACATATGGTCAATTATGATTGCATATAATCACAATCAGCCGTAGCGAAGTCAGCAACGTAGGCGCGAGATAGCTGCGGGGGAAAAGCGTGAGCAAAGCCGGTCAGGCGCTGACCGGCCAGGGGAGAGTGGATTAGCCTTCGGCAGACGGCGGTGTCCATTCGGTAAAGGTCGGTTTGTCGCTTTTGACTTCATAGGCGACATGCTTCACTTCGCCTTTCGCGGTGTTCACTTCGACAGGATTAATGGTGACGCGACCCAGCCCAAACAGCGTAGCGACGTAGCCGCCGATCTTATGCTTGCCTGGCGTCAGGAAGAGATCTTTACTCTGCCCGCCGTTCAGCTTGCCGGCGTCTTTGCCGTCAACGGTGACGAAAACCGATGAGCCGTCATCGGTGCGCGTCATCACGTGGGAAACGCTTACCTGCGCGGGACCGGCCGTAAACGTGGGATCGTCCTGGTAAGAGTGCTTTTTCGCGCATCCGGCGAGCGCGACGACGGCGAAAAGCGCTATCGGGGAAAAACGTAAAATCATTATTTTTGTCAGACCTCAGCTGCGACTAAGCCTCTATTTTAGCGCTACGTCACACTTTCTCCCACCAGACAATGCGTCAGCATGTTCCGAATTCGCCCTCTTCGCTGCTTTTTACGCCAGTCACCGCACACTCTGTTCAGTAAAGCATGCTGGCGATTTCAGCCTGAAATCGGCGGCAAACCAGCCACTATCCTTTCCGCTTCATCTGCGCGCAGCGGGTAGCCGTAAAAGCGCTGATAAAAGTGGCGGGTAGTGGCGATAAGATCGAGCTGCGCAAACCGCTGCGGATGCAATTGCTTTGCCGCCCAGAGGATCTGCAACGCCACCTCCGTGCCGTAGCGATCCCAGGGAAAAACGCCCGCCGGATTTTGCAGTACACGATGCTGTTTCACCGCCTTCAGACCGCTAAACAGCGCGGCATAAGGCGACGCTTCAAGCCTGCCTGCGCCTGCCCCGATAATGATCACGTCGGGATCCCAGGCGATGACCTGCTCAGGCGAAACCGCTTTCATATTGCCCGTTATCTTCGCCGCCGCGTTTCGGCCGCCGGCAAGTCGGATCCAGCTGTCAATCAGCGTCTGGCTGCCGTCAACCTTCAGCGGCCGCAGCGACTGAATATGCAGCACCCGCGGCCGCTGCGCCTCGCTCAGTGAGGCGGTTTGCGCGCTGACGGCGGCGATCTTCGCATCCAGATAGCGGTTATACGCCAGCGCCCGACGCTGCGCCTGCGGCGTACCCACCACCTGCGCGGTGGTAAGCAACGAACGCTTCATCGACGCCACGTCGTCAAAACGCATACTCAGCGTCGGGATAGCCGCCTGGCGATAGCTTATCGCATCGGGATCCTGCGCGGGAACGAAGATGGCGTCGACGCCGCGCGCCACCAGCGCCTCGCTGGAAAAGGTTTTGCCGCGCGCCTGCAGCGCCTGATTCAGCGAAGGCTGCACCTTAAACATCCACGGCCGGTCTGCGGGATGATTAACGGTTGCGACGATCAGGTCGCCCGCGCCCAGTGTCATCAGCAGCGAATGGTGCGCATACCAGGCGTCGGCGATGCGCCGCGCCGGATGCGGCAGCTCCACCTGCTGCCCCAGATCGTCGGTTAGCGTGGCGGCAGCGGCGACGCCCGCCGTCAGGCTCAGCGCCAGCGCCAGGCTGGCCCGCAGTAACGTTTTCATTATTCAGATTCCTTAAAAATCGAGCTGCATCGAGAGCTGCACCTGACGCGGCGCGCCGAGCGAGGCGCTGGCATACCCCGCGCCGCTGTAGCCATTGAGGCCGCCGGGCACGATATTGGTCCAGTAGTGCCGATTGGTCAGGTTAGTGACGTCGAGGCGAAATGTGGTTGCGCTGTTCATCAGGCGGGTTTTACAGGCGACGCCCACGTCTGCCGTGGTATAGCCGCTTACCCAGCCGCGGTTGGCGTTGTCGGTAGCGCGCCGTCCGACATAGCGCGCGCCGCCGTGCAGGTCGACGCCGCTGAGGCCTGGCAGATCCCAGGCGGCGAAGAGGCTGGCGGTATAGCGCGCTAGCCCCACCACCTGTTTGCCCTGCGTCGCGCTGGTGGCGGTATCGAACAGGCGCGGGTCGAGCCAGGTCATGCCGCCGTAGAAATGTACCTTTTGCGTGACGTCGCCGTCCGCCATCAGCTCCACGCCACGGTTGCGCTGTTCGCCATCCACTGCGTAGTCGCCACTGCCGCTGGTATAGGCAAAGGGGCGTTTAATCTCAAACAGCGCCGCCGTCAGCAGCAACCGATCTACCGCCAGCTTAGCGCCAACTTCCATCTGCTTGCTGCGGTAAGGTGCCAGCATCGCGCCGGCGTTGCTGGCGCCCGACGGCGCGGCGTCGCCCTGCTGCAGGCTGTCCGCCCAGGTGACGTAGAGCGTCAGCGGATCCACCGGCTTATAGACCAGGCTGGCGGATCCGGAAAAGCCGCTGTCAGAGGATTCGCTGCTGCGTGTGCCGGTTTTCCCGTAGCTGGCGGAGCTGAGCAGGCTTTCGCTGCCTGCCAGCAGCAGGCTCCACTGCGGGGAAAACTGCAGGTTGTCGCTCAGCAGAAAGGCGTGCTGCGTCGCGGTGGCGGAGTGATAGCGGTTGCTGAAGTCGGGGTAGTCCGGGCGCTCGAAGCGCGAGGGCCGATCCAGCGAGGCGCTGCCCAGCGTCGAGGTCGCGCCGTACCGCGGATTCATATTCTTCCAGACAAAACCGCGGATGCCGGTGGCGATCTGATGATGGATGCTGCCGGTATCGACTTCGCCGTTCAGATTCGCCATATAGCTGTTGATGGTAAAGCGGCTGGCTGTCGAGGAGGAGGTCGTGGTGACGTAGCGCCCCGCCCGATCGGTAAAGGTATTGGTGACGCCAGTCGATTCGCGGTCGGCAATCTGGCGCAGTACGCCCACTTCGCCCTGCCAGTTGCCGTCAAAGTCATGCCGCAGGCGCAGCCCTGCGGTCAGGGTATGGTTGTCGTCGCCCGCATAGGCTTGCCCAAGTCCGCCTTTTTTCGGGTCGGGCGCCGCCGGGAAGGTGAGTCCATTGCCGAGCGCGAATTTGCCCGGCAGACCTTTATCGTAATAGTGGTAATAGCTGAAGTTGCTCTCCAGCACGGTGCTGTCGCTGAGGTTTGCGTCCAGCGCCAGGCTAACCAGCTGGCGGCGCACCTTGCTGCCGCTGGCATAGCCGCCGCCCTCGTCATCCAGCAGGTTCAGGCGATAGCGCAGGCGATCGTTTTGATCGAGCGGGCCGCTGAAGTCCGCCGCGACGAGGTGATTGCCGCCGCTGCCGCCGCCGATACGCAGGTGACGCTGCGGTAAATCGGCGCCGCGCTTCGCGACAAAATTAAACAGCCCCGCCGGGTTTGCCGGGCCGTAGAGCGAACCGGCCAGGCCGTTCAGCACCTCGATATGGTCGAACTGCTCTGCCGCGTAATCGGTGGTTGAGACGACGTTCAGGCCGTCGATCATGCTGTTCTGCACCACGCTGCCCTGCATGCCGCGCGTCTGCGGCCGTGCGCCGTCGCCCTGTACCGACGGCATATAGCGATAGAGATCGCTGACGCTTTTCAACTGCTGCTGTTTCATCATTTCGCGTGAAAGCGACTGAACGGAGAATGGCGTGTTGCGCACCGGCTGCTGGCCGGCATTGCCCAGCATGGCGCTTTTTTGCGTGGCATCTTCATGGGTGTCGGATGACGCTGGCGCGGCAGAAACCACCAGCGGTTCATCGGCGGTTGCCTGAGCGCCTTGCGTTTGAAGGGCGGTGAAAATCAGTAAGCTAAGCAGTCGGGGTTGAAAAAGCGCGCGGGAAAGTAATTTCATTTTTATCTTGTCAGTTCTGCAGGTGATATTAACGGCGCGAAAGCGTAACCTTAATTAACGACTTCCGTTGTATTTAAAATTATATAGCGAAAAAGTCATTTAACGACAGCGACAATCGGTTATGGCGTGATTAGTCTGATCAATGACGGCCCTACGGCAGATAAAAGGAAGGAGGTAAAATGTCAGCCATCGAAAGAATTAATTATCCCGCGCTGGGTGAAGTCAAAGCGCCCTATGTCCATGCGGTAAAACAGGGAAAGACGCTTTATATATCAGGCCTGACCGCATTCGGCAGCGCCGCGCAAGCCGGTTCCCTCGCTGAGCAGGCGGAGGCGATATTTAAACAGTTCCAGCTTATCGCCGAGGCAGAAAATAAGACGCTCAGCGCCCTGCTGAAAGTCACGATATTTATCACCTCTTTTAGAGATATCGATGCTCTGCGCCAGGTGCTGTTTCATTATTATGGCGACCATTTGCCCGCCAGTTCCTTAGTGCAGGTCAGCGCGCTGTTTTCGCCCGATCTTAAAATTGAAATAGAGGGAGTCATGGCCCTTTAATCAGGCGCCCCGCTCTTCGCCATTACGAAAAGTAATCCACTCATTAATCTGGCTCATGCGGCTACTTTCCGCTGCCAAGTCAATACGTAGCGGGCGTATTTTGTTCAATTTATGAGATGACTCAAGGAACTGAAAAGTGACAACAAATCTCATTTATGCAACAACCATGCAACATAAGCACATCTTTATTCAGTGCGGACCGGCCAGCCACATTATTTATGCACTGCGATGCACCAAAATGTGGCAAAAACGTTTTTTTCAGCGGCGTAAGAAAAATTATCTTTCTCCCGTAAGTGGTAAATTAACGGGGTGCGGTGAAATTCGCTCTCCATCCACGGCAACACATAATAAACGACTTTAAAAAAGAAAGGTCTTTATGGAAAAGTTATCCTACGCGTCTGAAAACAGTACATCTGCCTGGTCCACCTATCTTCAGCAAATCGACCGCGTCGCGCCCTATCTGGGCGAACTGGGACGCTGGATCGATACGCTGCGCCATCCCAAACGCGCGCTGATTGTCGACATTCCGCTGCAAATGGACGACGGCACCATCCGCCATTTTGAAGGCTATCGCGTGCAGCACAACCTGTCGCGCGGGCCGGGTAAAGGCGGCGTGCGCTACCATCCCAACGTCGATCTGAATGAAGTCATGGCGCTCTCCGCGTGGATGACCATCAAGTGCGCCGCGGTCAACCTGCCATACGGCGGCGCCAAAGGCGGCATCCGCTGCGATCCCTTTGCGCTGTCCGAAGGCGAGCTGGAGCGCCTGACGCGCCGCTACACCAGCGAGATCGGCATTATCATCGGGCCGCAGAAAGATATTCCGGCGCCGGATGTCGGCACCAACAGCAAGGTGATGGCGTGGATGATGGACACCTACTCCATGAACAGCGGCACCACCGTGACCGGCGTGGTTACCGGCAAGCCGGTCCACCTGGGCGGCTCGCTGGGACGCGAAAAAGCGACCGGACGCGGCGTGTTTATCACCGGCCGCGAAGTGGCGCGCCGCGCAGGCATTCCCGTTGAGGGGGCGCGCGTAGCGGTGCAGGGCTTCGGCAACGTCGGCAGCGAGGCGGCGCGGCTCTTTAGCGAAGCGGGCGCCTTTGTGGTGGCGATTCAGGATCACAGCGCCACCATCGCCAACGCCGACGGCATCGATATGGCGGCGCTTTCACGCTGGCAGCAGGAGCACAAACAGATCCTCGGCTTCCCCGGCGCGGAGAAGATCGATGAAGCGGCGTTCTGGCGCACCGACATGGACATCTTTATCCCGGCGGCGCTGGAAGGTCAGATCACCCGCGAGCGCGCGGAACGGCTGAGCTGCAAGCTGGTGCTGGAAGGCGCAAACGGCCCGACCTATCCGGAAGCGGACGACGTGCTGGCCGAGCGCGGCATTATCGTGGTGCCGGACGTCATCTGTAACGCAGGCGGGGTAACGGTGAGCTACTTCGAATGGGTGCAGGATATGGCGAGCTTCTTCTGGAGCGAAGATGAGATCAACGCGCGCATGGATAAGATCATGACCGACGCGATGGTCCACGTCTGGGACAAAGCCAAAGAGAAAGCGTGCTCGCTGCGCACCGCGGCCTATATTGTCGCCTGCGAACGCATTCTGATGGCGCGTAAAGAGCGCGGCATCTATCCGGGCTAATGCTTAACGGGCAGCGCAGGCTGCCCAGATTTCAGTAACGCACCAGGCCGCCATCGACCGCGTACTGGCTGCCCGTCACATAAGAGGCGTCGCTGGAGAGCAGAAACAGCGCGACCGCCGCCGCCTCTTCCGCCTTTCCGGCCCGCTTTAGCGGCACCTGGCTGACAATAAAATCCTCGAACTGCTGACGCGCCGTTTCCGGCATAAAATCACGGAAGTGCGTTTCGATCGGCCCTGGCACCACCACGTTAACGCGGATCTCGCGCGGCGCCAGCGCGCTGGCCCAACTGCGCGCCATCGCCACAATCGCCCCTTTAGTGGCGGCATAAAGACTGGTGCTTGCCGCGCCTTCATAGCTTGACGAGGATGAGGTGACCACCACCGACGCGCCGGGATTAAGCAGAGGCGAGAGTCTGGCGAGCTGCAGCATAGGACCGCGCACGTTGGCGTTCATCATGGCGTTAAAAGCCTCCGCGGTAACGGACTCCAGCTCGCCCAGTTCGGCGTAACCGGCATTCAGCCAGAGCCCGTCCAGCCTGCCCCATTTTTCCACCGCGTCGCCCAACGCCTCGATATCCGCCTCCAGCGAAGCGTCGTTGCGCAGCACCAGCGCATTGTCGTGCAGCACGCTGTTGGCATATTGTAGTCGGCTGGGGTTGCGGCCGGTGACCGCAACGCGGCCGCCCTCCGCCTGAATGCGCTGCGCGCCCGCCAGCCCCATGCCGCTGGTGCCGCCGGTAATCAGGATACGTTTATCACTAAATCGGGCCATAACCCCTCCAGAAAGGCACCGCAGACCAGGGCGGCGCGTGCGAATCAATACCCTCTCTGAATGTTAGCTGGCGGCAGCGATAACGCGTCATTAACGCCCTGACCGATTAATAACATTTTGCCTCGGCTTATAACCCTGTTTATGCCAGGGTTAAGCTTTCTTACGCTAAATAAGGCAGTCATGTGCCGTTTTTTAATCCCTGCGCTAAGTCAGGTTATTTGTTTATCACGCTCTTTTTGAGCGCCGCTTTTAAGTTTCTTGACAGCATAACCCTCTGAGACATAGCCATTTAAACCATGCTGATGAATCAATATGGCATCAATTGCGTGTTTAATCGGCTATGACAGTCTAAAAATCTGCTAATTTGAAAGCGAGGCCGTTTTTATAGTAAGGTAAATTGTTGTAAACAAGCTGCCGTAATTTATTTTAACAGGCTGCTTATAGCTTTCTTTCCCAGAGTTTGTTGGCCGTTCGGCGACGAAAGCTATAAGAGCCTCATTGGTTAATGAGGATATTATGAGCACCGGGAATCAACCCACCGATAAAAGCAAAAAGCATTTCTGGCAGAAAAAACAGAAAGAGCTGACGGTCGACGACATCACCATCGTCGATAACGATATGCTGAAGCGTGCGGTCGGCGCAGCGGCGTTGGGTAACGCTATGGAGTGGTTCGACTTCGGCGTGTACAGCTACCTCGCCGTGACCATTGGTAAGGTCTTTTTCGCCAACGCCAGCAATACCGCTCAGCTGATCGCGGCCTTCGGTACCTTCGCCGCGGCCTTCCTGGTGCGCCCCATTGGCGGACTGGTGTTTGGCCCGCTCGGCGATCGCATCGGCCGCCAGAAAGTGCTGGCAATGACCATGATTATGATGTCGATCGGCACCTTCTGCATCGGCCTGATCCCCTCCTACGCCAGCATAGGCATTCTTGCGCCGATATTGCTGCTGGTCGCGCGGCTGGTACAGGGATTCTCAACCGGCGGCGAATATGGCGGCGCGGCCACCTTTATCGCGGAATACTCCACCGATAACCGTCGCGGCTTTATGGGCAGCTTTCTCGAGTTTGGCACCCTGGGCGGCTATTTGCTGGGCGCAGGCTTCGTCACCGCGCTGACCTCGGTGCTGCCGGAGCAGACCATGCTCGACTGGGGCTGGCGCGTTCCCTTCTTCGTCGCCGCGCCGCTGGGCCTGTTCGGCCTTTATGTACGACTCAAGCTGGAAGAGACGCCGGCATTCCAGCAGCATATGGAGAAGCAGGAGGCGCTTGAGCACAGCAAACCGGCGATGACGGTGGTGCAGATGCTGAAGAAGTATCACAAACCGATGCTGAAATGTATTGGTCTGGTGCTGCTGTTTAACGTCTCCAACTACATGCTGACCTCCTATATGCCGAGCTATCTCACCGGGATTCTCGGCATGGGCGAGCTGAGCAGCCTGCTGCTGATTATGGTGGTGATGTTCGTCATGATGCCGCTGACGCTGTTCTGGGGACACTGGGCGGATCGCCTTGGCCGTCGTCCGGTCATCGGAAGCGGCGCGATTGGCCTGATCCTGCTGGCGATCCCGTGCATGATGCTGGTGACGTCGGGCAATATGTGGCTGGTGTTCGCCGGACTGATCGTGTTGGGCGCGCTGCATACCTGCTTCAGCGGCTCCATGCCCGCCACGCTGCCGGCGCTGTTTGTCACCGACATTCGCTACAGCGCGCTGGCGATCGGCTTTAACCTCTCCGTCTCGCTGTTCGGCGGCACCACGCCGCTGATTACCGCCTGGCTGGTGGATACCACGCATAACCTGATGATGCCCGCCTACTACCTGATGGGCGCAGGGGTGATTGGCCTTATCACCGTGCTGACGCTACACGAATCGGCGCGCAAGCCGCTGCGCGGCTCCTCGCCTGCGGTGGCCACCGAGGCCGAAGCGCACCGCCTGGTGAAAAAGCTGCGTTCACGCAATAAAGCGCGTCCGGCGCAGTAAACCTTACTCTTTGACGATAAAAAACCCGCCGATGGCGGGTTTTATTTTATGCCCGCATAAAAAGCGCGCGTATAAGCAGAGATCGCTGAAAAGACATATTTTTTTCCACTCAGAGTCGTTATGGTATCGGTTCCATAGAAAGAGAAGGGAAGATGACCATGGTGTCGAAAGAGAACGCCGAACACTATATCTGGGGCGACCAGTGTGACGGATGGACACTGCTGCAGCGACAGGATCTCAGCATCATCCACGAACGGATGCCCGCCGGCACTGCGGAGATTCGTCATTATCATGCCCAGAGTCGGCAGTTCTTTTTTGTACTGCGCGGCACGCTCTGTATGGAGCGCGAAGGCGAGCGTCACCTGCTCAACGCCCACGAGGGTCTGGAAATTCCTCCCGAAGCGAAACATCAGGCCCGTAACGACAGCGACGGCGACGTTGAATTTCTGGTGATCTCGCACCCCACCACGTGCGGCGATCGCACCAACCTGCTTTAAAGCTTTTGATCTACGCCGAAGTAACGGTTAAGAGTTGCAAGCAGGTTTTTTGATCCAGGACAATTCTCGCCTCGCTGCCTTCTGTCAATTTATGTCAACGGTTCCTGTAACCGCACATTTAATGGAGGCAGGCTGATGACGGGTAAAATGGGTTTAACGGCAGGTTTGGTAGTGTGGCTGGTTTATGTCGCGTGGATGGCAAGCTACTACTTCGGCACCTTCTCTCTGTTCGCTCACTAACGCATAAAAGCCAGCAGGTCAGGCGCGCCTGACCGCAGAGGCTTCCCGCAAACGAAAACGCGCCGCAGGCAAAAGCGCTGCGGCGCGTCTCTTTATATCAGGCAAACTGAACTTAAGCGGCTTTAACGGCGCGCACTTTCTTGGTTTGCGCGACGTCGCCTTCGGCGCTTTCATCAGCATTCTCTGCAGCGCGAACGTTTTTCGCCGCGTCAGCCGCATCCGGAAGTTTGCTGGTGCGCAGGATATGCTGAATCGCATCTTTTTGCTCAGCGAGCAGCAGGCCGAGCGTTTCTGCCTGAGACTCATCCATATCGGGCTGATGCTGCGCTAACCAGTCGGTAAAGGCCTCCGCCATGTCGAGCATCTTGTCGTAGGCATCCGCCTCTTTTTTGCTGGCAAACGTCATTTTCTCTTCACCCTTCTTGACGACTACGTATTTAATTTCGACAGCCATTTTTGCCTCTCCGATACTGTTAATATATACAGTATATCCCGCATGCCGCCGGATTGCATCCTTTTTTCAACGCTATCGCTACGCCAGATGAAGTGAAAATATTTCCTATGAAATCAATTCATTAAGGAAGCCAGCCAGCGCTTTGCGCGGGTCATCCTCTTCAGACACGATCATCTCGATGCCCCACTGTCCCAGCACTTCGCGCGCCACCGGATTATTGCGGTTGGTGAAGAGATAAGACTTCGGCCGCGCGGTCGCCAGGCCGGTTCTGCCCCACATTTTCGTCAGGCGATAGAACAGCAGGCGGATATTGAAATCACTGATGCTGTAGCCGACGAACAGCACCGAATTACCCATCACGTCGTGGGTGAGTTTGATATCGAGCGGCGAGTCAAAATAAAGACGCTCAAAATAGCTGCTCTCATCCAGCACGATTGAGGTGTCATCGTCGAAATCGCCGTGCAACTTGATGATGTGCCGTTTGTCCTCGGTGAGCGCCACCAGATCCGCTGCGTTGGCGACTTTGCTGTAGGGCACGCCGTGCGCCTCGTGCGCCGCTTCCAGCCAGCGATCGTAGTTGGTGGTGTAGATGCGGCTAAAATTGCCCTGCGTAATCATGGTATGAATTTCTGAGGATCGGACATCAATGTCAGGGCGATGCCACTCGCGATCCATCCAGCTGCGCAGCGGTCCCAGCGACCCTTTCTTCTGTTTGTAGTACTCCGCCAGCGAGAGATGGGTGCCGTAGGTGTTGAAGATTTTCGGATCGTAGCCCAGCTCGTTCGCCAGATGGGCGATCAGCTCATGCCACTCCGGCAGTCCCAGGTTGCGCGAGATGCCCGCGCCAGCGAAGAGGATCAGTTTGCCGGAGTCATAGGCGCGTTTCAGTTCAGGTTTCATGCCACTCCTCGGGCGGTTTTCAGAAATTCGGCGAAGCGATCGAGCGCCAGCTTGCGCATTGAGATCTCATTTTTCAGCTCGCCCATCTCGGCGAAAGTCTGGCTATGGCCTTCCGGGATAAAAACGCAGTCCCACTGAAACTCGCGCGGCCCGGCAGGTCTGGCGGCGATGGTGCCGCGCACTTCGCCATGAAACTGGTACATTTTGCGCCCGTCGCAGTAGCCGAGCACGGTTTTCGCCGTCACCGCCTGGCTGTCGAGCCCCTGCACCAGCTTGGCAAAACGTTCTGCTTCCAGCCGGTTCCAGAAGATGCGCGTCAGCCCGGCAGGCAGGCCATTTAGCCCGTCGAGATAGAGGCCGGTATGTTCGACAAACAGCGGGCGGCCAATAATGGAAAACGCCTTGGTCAACTTGTCGCGTACCAGCGCAATTTCGTTTTCCGTCTGGATTTCGTCGATGCGGCGCGAGATAGGCAGGACGTCGACGCCTACCGGTTCGAGGATTTTGCGTACCTCGGTCAGCTTGTGCTCATTGGCTGACAGAAAGCGGATTTTCATTGCAAGCCTATTAATTATTCTGTTTTGTAGATAAAGAGGCGTATCAGCGGGTTATCCCGTTTTTGTATAGCCGCACGCCGTTATAAACACGGCATGGCCAGCTGAGTAAGTCTAGCTGACACCATCCACGCGCTAAAGGATTAATCCCGGCACGGCGTTGAGGAGGCAGGCGGAAAAAGGCGGCTTGCGGCGGCGCATTTAGCTGTCGTCGTTCTTGTCCGGCTGCCGCATAACCAGCGAAAGCTGATAAAGATTATCCCGGTCAATCTGCCTGCCGCAACTTAAGCAGACAGCGCCGTGAGGCGTCTGTTTTTTTTCATCTTTCAGCGTGTACTGGAAACGGCGCTCTCCACACTTCAGGCACCGGATCTTAACTCGGCCCATAGAGAGACTCCATCAAGGTGATTCAGCAATGGGCTAAGCCTGGCACCTTTCGCCAGTTGAGCCAGCAAACAGGCAAATTAGCGGTTCGCCAGCCGATCTGGCACGGCATCAGCAAAGGGTCCCAGCACGCAGGATGGCAGATTCGGCGCGACTGGCCTTATCCTCAGGTTGGTACAAAGCTGCCTGGCGAATTACTTTATTTCACCTTATTAAAACACGCCATCCTGTTCCGTACCAGGGCGCACTCCACAAGGCCTCCAGCCTGGCTGAGCAACAGCTCCACCCTACCACAAGCAAAAGTTAAAACCAAAAATGCATACTCATTAAGAATAAAAAATTAAACATCATCATTATTAAAAAACTAAATACTTTTTAATGGTAAACCACACGCTGTTAACTGCCCAGCCGGAGGACTACACTGATGACGCTGTTTAAATAAACAATGGTTAACTAAAGAGGAAATAAAACATGGCTTCAAACGCTTCAGACGCAGCACAGCTGGATGCCTGTAACAAACAGGTCGAGGATCTTAAAAAAGAGTTAGAAAAGCAGAAAACGCTCTGCGAACTTTATCGGAACGAGATCCTCACCGACAGTGAGTTCCTGGGGTTTGCTATTGAAATTTTTGACAAGATTCAGGCGTCTATTAACAGCGAGGTGATTAACACCATGCCGGTCGAGGAGCAACGGCAGCTGCAGGAAACCCTGGTATACGTTAAAGAGCGTCAGGCCGCCGATAACCTGTATCGCAAAGAGGGCGATCCCGCGCCGCGGACATACGAAGAATATCGTAACCCCTGAATGATAAGCCGCCCATCGGGCGGCTTTTTCGTCGGCAGACGTCAGGGCAGCGCCGCCCCTTTCAGTAAACGATCCCCGGCGGATTGACCGTCGACGCTTTAATCGCCTCATTCTGCTCGCCCCAGCGGTTCAGCACCTGCTGATACTCTCCGCCTGCGATAGTGCCGTTCACCGCGCTCTGCAACGCCTCTGCCAGACCGTTGCCCTTCTTCGTGGTGACCGCCACCCAGGAACGCACCGGGCCGTAACCGACAATCTTCGTATCGCCGCGCGACGCCACCTTCCAGGCCGCCATCGACTGCGGGCCGAACAGCGCGTCGGCGCGTCCTGAGAGCAGCGTCAGGGTCGCCGCCGCCTCGTCGGTAAGATAGACCGGCGTCACCGGCTTCAACCCTTTCGCGCGGTTCTGCGCGTCCCAGCCGAGCAGGATGCGCTCCTGGTTAGTGCCGGAGCCGACGATAATGCGCAGTCCCGCAATATCGTCCGCCTTGTTGATACTGCTGATGGGGCTGCTCGCCTTCACCAGAAACGCATGGCCGTCGGCGCGGTAGGTAGCGAAGTCGAACTTTTTCTTGCGCTCTTCCGTCACCGCGATATTGAACATCGCCACGTCATAGCGTCCGGCGGTGACGCCGAGCGGCCAGTCCTCCCAGGCGGCGGGCACCAGATGCAGCTTCAGCCCCAGGCTATCCGCCAGCAGCCGCGCAAAATCGGCGTCGCTGCCGATACGCGTTTTATTGTCGGAGGCCAGCAGCCCCAGCGGCGGGGAATTGGTATTGGCGGTGGCGACGGTCAGGTAGCCCGGCTCGACAAAATGGAAGCCCTGCGGGATCTTGCCGATCGCCTGCGGATTCGCCGGGGCCGCTATCGGCGTCTCATTCTGCGTAACGTCGAGGGTGGCCGCCAGCGCAGGCGGCAGCGCGCCGACCAGCAGCAGGGCAAGTAAAGAGGCTCTCATCATCATTTCCTATAGTACGCGCGCAAGGAAGCGGCGCGTGCGTTCATGGCGCGGATTGCTCAGCACCTGGGTCGCGCTGCCCTGCTCGACGATTTTGCCATCCACCATAAACACCACGTTATCCGCCACTTCGCGCGCGAAGCCGATCTCGTGCGTAACAATCACCAGCGTGGTGCCCGAACGCGCCAGCTTTTTAATGACGTCGAGCACTTCGCCCACCAGCTCGGGATCGAGCGCCGAGGTAGGTTCGTCAAACAGCATCACGCGCGGGTTCAGCATCAGGGCGCGCGCAATGGCGATGCGCTGCTGCTGCCCGCCGGACAAATGGCGCGGCCAGGCGTCGGCCTTATGGCGCAGCCCGACGATATCGAGCAGCTCCCCGGCGCGCGCGACCGCGTCGCGCTTCGACAGCTGGCGGTGGGCGATGGGCGCCTCAATGAGATTCTCCAGCACGGTGAGATGCGGAAAGAGGTTGAAGTTCTGGAACACGTAGCCGACGTTGACGCGCTGGCGCAAAATCGCCTTCTCTTTCAGCTCATAGAGCTTGTCGCCGCGCCGCTGGTAGCCGATATAGTCGCCGTCGATCTGAATAAAGCCCTCATCGACGCGCTCCAGATGATTGAGCGTGCGCAGCAGGGTCGACTTGCCGGAGCCGGACGGCCCGACAATTACCGTCACCGAGCCGGGATCCAGCTCCAGCGAGACGTCGTCCAGCGCTTTGTGGCGGCCGTAGCTTTTACTGACGCCGGTAATGCTAATGGCGCCGGTAGCGTGCGTCTGGCGGTAATCAATGGCTTCGGACATGACTTATCTCCTCATTTGCGGCAACGGGGTTCAGGCGGCTGCGCCACTGGCGCCAGCGCGAAGGTTGCGGATCGCGGGTGACGCTGCGCGCCAGCCAGCGTTCGACGCCGTGCTGGATCGCCGACAGCACCGTGGTAATGATCAGATACCAGGCCGCGCCCACCATCAGCAGCGGGATCACCTCCTGGTTGCGGTTGTAGATCATCTGAATGGTGTAAAACAGCTCCGGCATCGCCAGCACGTAAACCATCGCCGTGCCTTTGGCGAGGCTGATGATTTCGTTAAAGGCGGTAGGAATAATGGCGCGCAGCGCCTGCGGCAGAATGATGCGGAAGGTACGGCGCGTGGCAGAGAGGCCGAGCGCCGACGCCGCCTCCATCTGCCCGTGGTCGACGCCGAGAAAGCCGCCGCGAATAATCTCCGCGCTGTAGGCCGCCTGCACCAGCGTCAGGCCGATCACCGCCGCCGGAAACTGCCCCAGCACGTTAATGGTCTGGAAATGGCCCCAGGCGAGCGCGGTAAAGGGCACGCCAAACGAGAGCGTGTCGTAGAGATAGGAGAAGTTATAAAGAATAATCAGCACCACGATCAGCGGCAGCGAGCGGAACAGCCAGATATAGCCCCAGGCGAGCGTGCTGAGCAGCCACGACGACGAAAGGCGCGCCAGCGCCAGCAGACCGCCGAAAATCAGGCTAAAAACCGTGCCGAGCAGCGTCAGCAGCAGCGTCTGCCCCAGGCCGTGCAGGATCACCGGATCGAAGAACCAGCGGGCAAAGACGCCCCACTCCCAGCGCGGATTCAGCGCCACCGACTCGACCACGCCCGCCAGAATAAACAGGGCGACGATCGCCCCCACGGTTCGGGCCGGATAGCGCGCCGGCACCACTTTCAACTGTTGATGTTCCCTTCTCATGTTGCCTCCTTAACTTGCCTGCGCGACGGGGTTAACGTCGATAACTTTGGTAAAGCGCAGCCGGCCGTCATAGGGCGGCTGCCCGTAGCGCTCCAGATCGCCGCTGAGGTCGAACTGCGGCTGATAGCCGAAGCTGCTATAGAGATGCACCGCCTCCGGCTGGCGAAAACCGGTGGTCAGATAGAGACGCCTGTAGCCGGCGCGCCGCGCGCGCCGCTCCAGCTCCTGCACGACTAACAGCGCCAGCCCCTGACGCCGCAGATCGCCGCGCGTCCAGATGCGCTTCAGCTCGGCGGTCTCCTCGTCAAAGGGCTTATAGGCGCCCATGGCGATAATCTCGCCGTCGCGCTCCAGCACGATAAACAAGCCGCGCGGCGGCAGATACCATTCGGTTTTCTCCACTTCCTGGTTGTTGCGGAAGAAGTCGCCGTAGCGCGAGGCGTAAAAGGCGAAGAGTCCGCTCAGGATCGGCTGCAGCTCAGGCGCTTCCGGCGACACGTCGCGAAAATGTTGCTGGCTCATGGTTCACCTCTCAGTCGCCCAGGCCCGGCGGGTTAATTTCGGAACGATCGATCTTCTCTACGCCTTCGCCCCAGCGGTTGAGCACCTTGAGATAGTCGCCGTTCTGGATCACGCCGTTGAGCGCGGTATTGATCGGCTCGGCCAGACCGCTGCCTTTTTTCACCGTCACCGCGATGTGCGCCACCTTCGGCCAGCCGCCGTCGAAGCTCCCCACCAGGCGGGTTTTGCCGGTCAGCGCCGCTTTCCACGCGCCGATCACGTTCGGCCCGAAGTAGGCGTCGGCGCGGCCCGACTGCAGCGCCAGCGTCTGGGTGGCGTCATCTTTGGTATAAATCGGCGTAAACGGCTTCAGCCCCTTGGCCTGGTTGGCTTTATCCCAGGCGAGCAGCACCGCTTCCTGGTTGGTGCCGGAGCCGACGATAATGCGCAGCCCGGCGATATCCTCCGGCTTGGCGATCGCCTTAATCTTGCTGTCGGCTTTGACGTAGAAGCCGAGCGTGTCGCGACGGTAGGTGGCGAAATCGAACTTCTCTTTACGCTCTTTCGTGACGGTTACGTTGGAGATAGCCGCGTCATACTTGCCCGAGGCCACGCCGAGCGGCCAGTCTTCCCACGAGGTCGGCACCACGTTGAGCTTCAGGCCGAGGCTGTCGGCCACCAGCCGGGCAATATCGACCTCGCTGCCGAGCAGGGTTTTGTTGTCGTCGGAGAAGACCGTCAGCGGCGGCGAGTTCTGCGCGGCGACCGCCACGGTAAAGGCGCCCGGCACCACAAAGTGATGGCCGGCCGGCAGCTGCGCCACCGCCTGGTCATTCTTCGCGGTATTAATCGGCGCTTTATTGGCGTCGAGGCTGACGCGCTGGCCGTTGTAATCGACGTTAGTGCCTTCGGCATAGACGCCGCCGGACGTCGCCAGCAACAGCAGGGCGATAAGGGTTTTCGTGTTCTGCATAGCGAAGGTGCTCTTATTGTTGTGAGAACTGGTTAGCCGGTTCCTTCAGGCCAAAGCTGGCGCGCAGGGTGGTGCCGGGGTAATCGCGTCGCGTCAGGCCGCGCGCCTGCAACACCGGCACCACGCGATCGACGAAGCGCTCAAAGGTGTCGGGCGTGCCGCCCTGAATAATGAAGCCGTCAGTGGCAAAATTTTCGAACCACTGCTGCAGGCCGTCCGCCACCTGTTCCGGCGTGCCGTGAAACAGCGGGCGCGGCGTTGCGGCTTCCAGCGCCGCCTGGCGCAGCGTGTGGCCGTGCTCGCGCGCCTTGCGTTTGATTTCGTCGGTGGTGCTGCGGAAGCTGTTCTGGCCGATATCGCCCAGCTCAGGGAAAGGCGCATCCAGCGGATACTGCGAAAAGTCGTGGTGATCGAAGAAGCGGCCCAGATAGTTAAGCGCGTCCTGAATCGACACCAGCGCGGCGGTGGTCTGGTACTGCTGTTCGACATCCTCGGCGCTGTCGCCGACGATCACGCTGACGCCCTGGAAAATATGCAGGTCCTCCGGCTGGCGGCCGTTTTCCACCAGCTGACGCTTCACGTCGCGATAGAACACCTGCGCTTCTTCCAGCGTCGGCTGATGGGTGAAAATCGCGTCGGCATGGCGCGCCGCCAGCTTCTTGCCATCGTCGGAGGCGCCCGCCTGGAAGAGGATGGGACGGCCCTGCGGCGTGCGCTGGATATTTAGCGGCCCGGCCACCTGGAAGAAATCGCCATGGTGATCGACAGCGTGCAGTTTGCTCGGCTCAAAAAACTTGCCGCTCGCCTTATCGCGCACGAAGGCGCCCTCTTCCCATGAGTCCCACAGCCCTTTTACCACGGTGAGATACTCGTCGGCGATGCGGTAGCGCAGTGCATGTTCAGGATGCTGCCTGCGGGAAAAGTTTTTCGCCGAGCCTTCCAGCGGCGAGGTCACCACGTTCCAGCCCGCGCGACCGCCGCTCAGGTGGTCGAGGCTGGCGAACTGGCGCGCGGTGATAAACGGCTCGCTGTAGGAGGTGGATACGGTGCCCACCAGCCCGAGATGTTCGGTCACGCCCGCCAGCGCCGACAGCAGCGTCAGCGGCTCGAAGCGGTTGAGAAAGTGGGGAATCGATTTTTCATTGATATAGAGGCCGTCGGCGACGAACAGGAAGTCGAGTTTGCCCTCTTCCGCTTTGCGCGCGATGCGTTTCGCATAGTCGAAGCTGATGCTGGCGTCCGCCTGCGCGGCGGGGTGGCGCCATGCGGACATATTGCCGGAGGCGCCATGCAGGATGGTGCCCAGTCGAAGCTCTCTCGTGGTCATGGTGTTCTCTCTTTTTTTGTTTCTGCGGTGCCGCTCGCGCGCCGCATCGGCCCGCGCGAACGCCGTTCAGTTCAGGGGGATCAGGTCAGGATGGCGTCGCAACATCGCGCGCTGAGCCGCTGCAGCGCGTGCTGCGCCAGCTGTGCGAAGTAGCGGGCGGCGGGCGCGATCAGCGCCTCGTCGGGATTAAAAGCGGAGTGGTGCAGACCGAACGGGCTGGCGCTGCCGATGCTGACAAAGGCGCCGGGCGTCTGCTGCAGGTAAAAAGCGAAATCTTCGCCGCCGAGGTGCAGATCGGCGGTCTGCACGTGATAGCCCGCCTGCTCGGCGATCTCGCTGGAAAAGCGCGCCCATTCAGGATCGTTGACCAGCACCGGCGGACCAGCGTGCCAGCTCAGCGTGGCCTGCGCCCCCGCCGCCTCGGCGAAATGGGTCACCAGCGCCCGTACGCGCGCCTCCAGCCCGGCGCGCACGCCGAGGTCGTGAGTGCGCGCGGTGCCGCCGAACTCGACGCTGCCGGGCAGCACGTTCCAGGTTTTGCCCGCGTCGATGCGCGTGACGCTCAGCACCAGGCTGTCGAGCGTATTGAAGCTGCGGCTGGTCAGGCTTTGCAGCCCCTGAATAATCTGGCTGGCGGCGACAATCGCGTCGACGCCCTCTTCGGGATGCGCCGCGTGCGCCCCTTTGCCGCTGACGCGGATAATAAATTTGTCGGCGTTGGCGTAGAACGCACCGCCGCGCGTGGCGAACACGCCGGTCGCCAGGCCCGGCTCGTTGTGCATGCCGAAAATCGCCTGCACCCCTTCCAGCACCCCGGCGTCGATAAACTGCCGCGCGCCGGCGGCGATCTCCTCGGCGGGCTGAAACAGAATGCGCACGCGACCCTTCAGCGCCGTCTCATGCTGCTTTAGCAGCAGCGCCGCGCCCAGCATCACCGCGCTGTGCACGTCATGGCCGCAGGCGTGCATCACGCCGGGATGGCGCGAATGAAAGGCCAGGCCGCTCGCCTCATGCACCGGCAGCGCGTCAATATCGGCGCGCAGGGCGATCAGGCCCTCGCCCTGGCCAATCTCCGCCACCAGCCCGGTTGTTAGCGGATAGTCCAGCAGCGCAATATCCGCCGCCTGCAGCCATGCGCGCAGGCGCGCGGTGGTCGCCTCTTCCTTGCCGGAGAGCTCCGGCCAGGTATGCAGCTCGCGACGCCACGCAATCAGCTGGGAATCGAATGTGCTCATGGTTCTCTCCGCCTGAGTCAGGCCGCGATCAGATGGTGCGTCGCCAGCAACTCCAGCGAGCGAATGCGCGCTTTCGGTTCGGCAATCGGCGTGTCGATAATAAATTCGTCGACGGCGTAGTGCTGCTGCAGCGCATCCAGCTGGGCATGCACCTGCGCGGCGGTGCCTTTCAGCAGCGACGGCGTGCGCGGCTCGATAACGTAGTCGCTAAAGCCGCCCTGCCGCACGTAACGCTCCGCCTGCTCAAGGCTGGCGACGTTGACGCCCTGGCCGCCGTTGACCCTGACGTGAAAGTGGCGCAGGCCGTTAACCAGCAGATCCGCCTCTGCCGGGGAGTCGGCCACCACCACCTGCACTGCGACAAGCGCGCGCTGGCCGCTAAGACGATGGTAGGTGCCGAGAGTGTTTTCCATCAGCTGACGATCGCCGTTGAGATGGGCGGCGAACACCAGCTGCCAGCCCTGCTGCGCGGCGAGCGTCGCGCTCTCTTCACTGGCGCCCAGCAGAAACCGGTTAGCCGAACGCGGCGGCAGCGGCGTGGCGCGCAGCGCCTCTTCGTCATCAGCCTCGCGCGGCGGCGCGTCAAGCCACTGGCCCAGCTGTTTCAGCTGCTCGGCGAAGCTCCCTTTTGCCTGCGCGTCCACGCCCGCCTGCAGCGCGCGGGTCGACAGCGGCAGCCCGCCAGGCGCCTTGCCGACGCCGAGGTCAATGCGGCCCGGCGCCAGCGACGCCAGCAGGTTAAAATTTTCCGCCACTTTATAGGGGCTGTAGTGCTGCAGCATCACGCCGCCGGAGCCAACGCGAATATGCTGCGTCTGGGCGATAATCCAGGCGATCAGCACCTCCGGCGACGGACTCGCCAGCTGCGCGGTGTTGTGGTGCTCAGCCAGCCAGAAACGGTGATAGCCCCAGCGTTCCGCCTGTTGCGCCAGTTGCAGAGTGCGCTGTAACGCGCTGCTGGCCGGCTCATCCGCGAGCACCGGCGATTTATCTAACAGACTCAGACGATATGACATTCACCCTTCCTCACATATATCCCGTTGCGGCCCAGTGTGGAGCGAGGCTAATAATTCGTAAAACATCATATTGTCCTATGCATTTTTACATTCTGCATATCAATGGAATAGCGTGCCCCGCAATATTAATAAAACTGACAGCCTCCGCCTTCATATCAGTTTAATTTCTCATTTTTTGCGTTTCGTTCCGGAAATAGCGCCCTGAAAAGCAGAAAATAAACCGTATCGGCAGAAATCCTGTCTGAGGGGTTATATCGCGAACTATAACAACATCAGCATCTGCGTGACCCGCAGTGGGATGGGTGCAATCAGGCAGGTAAAGTTAGCATTTGAGCTAAGTTAGCTTATTGGCTATCAATTTCACGGCAAGGAGCGAACGTGTTTAGCGTAGAATTACACGGCGAAGCCGCAACTGAGCTGGAAGCGTTACCCGGCCTCATAGCGGCTAAAATGGTGCGTCTGCTGGAAGCCTATGAGGCTGAACTACGTAAAGAACGTTTGCAAGAGCTGCTGGCCGAGTGGCGTCGTCATGCGGGACTCAACAGCGCAGATGTAGCGGCCAGAATGGAAATTGCTCCATCGACCCTTTCCCGAATGGAAAAAAACATTACTTCCGCCAGCTTTGAAAACCTGTCGAAATATGCGAGAGCCTGCGGCGTTGAAATGGCCACGCTTTTTTTTTCAAATAAGCCAGCTGCATTTTTCACTTATTATAAAGCGTTAACTAAACACGCATCAGTTTAAGGGCTTCCTGCTTAACAGCTGAAGCCCTTAATTGTTATTTTCAGATAAGCTTTGCGCATTTCGTTGGTTCATTTGGCCTGCGCCGCGTCCGATGATGAATTCCGTCTTTTAAGGCAGTTGATAACAAAGGAATTCACATGACGCGTTTCACTTTTTCGCCACTGCCGCGCGCGCTGGCATTTGCTCTGCTTGCAGGGAGTATCACCGTTCACGCGGCGGAGACGCCGGTGAAAGGCGGCACGCTGATCTATCTTGAGCAGCAGGCGCACACCAATCTTTATCCGCCTGCGGGCGGCTTCTATCCCAACGGCGGCATCCTTAATCAAATTACCGATAAGCTCACCTGGCAGAACCCGGAAACATTGCAGGTCGAACCCTGGATTGCCGAGAGCTGGAGCAGCAATGCGGATAAAACCGAATATACCTTTAAGCTGCGGCCCGGCGTCACCTTCTCCGACGGCACGCCGCTGGACGCCAATGCGGTCGCGAAAAACTTCGACACCTACGGTCTGGGTAATAAAGCGCAGCGCCTGCCGGTCTCTGAAGTGATTAATAACTACGATCACAGCGAAGTGATCGATCCCCTGACGGTGAAGTTCTATTTCAAAAAGCCCTCGCCCGGTTTTTTACAGGGCACCGCCACCATCGGTTCCGGATTGGTTTCGCTCAGCACCCTCGCGCGTAATTTCGACCAGCTCGGCGACGCGCGCCATATTATCGGCTCCGGTCCCTTCGTGGTCAGCGACGAAAAGCTGGGCCGCGAAGTCGACCTGATCGCGCGCAAAGGCTATCAGTGGGGGCCGAAAAACGGTCAGCAGCAGGGGCCAGCCAATCTTGACGGCATCAAAATCCTCGTCACGCCGGAAGACAGCGTGCGCATCGGCGCGCTGCTGGCGGGTCAGGCGGACGTCATCCGCCAGGTGCAGGCCTATGACGAGAAGCAGGCGAAAGATCAGCACTTCCCGCTCTACGCAGCGCCGACGCGCGGCGTCAACGACAGCATCAGCTTCCGTCCCGACAACCCGCTGGTGAGCGACCTGCGCGTGCGCCAGGCGCTGCTGCACGCCACCAACGCGAAACAGGTGGTCGATACCCTCTTTTCGCCCAACTACCCGCAGGCTAAATCGGTGATCGCCGCCAGCGCAGCGGGCTTTGTCGATCTCAGCGACAGGCTGACGTTCGATCCGGAACAGGCGAAAAAGCTGCTGGACGAGGCGGGCTGGCAGGCCGGCGCCGACGGCATCCGCGCCAAAGCGGGCAAGCCGCTGGCGCTGACCATCTATGAATCGCTGCCGCAGCCGCAGAACAAAGAGGTGCTGCAGCTGATTGCCCAGCAGTGGCGTCAGGTCGGCGTGGCGCTGACGGTGAAAGCGGGCGACGCGGGCAGTAAAACCCTCGACAGCCTCGATCCGCTGAAAACCCCGCTGACCGTCTCGGAAGTGGGCCGCGCCGATCCCGACGTCATCAAAAGCCAGTTCTATCCCAGCAACCGCGACGCGCTGCTGCAAAAAGGCGGCTCCAGCGACAAGGTGCAGAGCTTCCGCGACGACAAGCTCAACGCGCTGCTGCTGGCGATCTCCGCTGAGGTCGATCCGGCGAAGCGCCTACAGCTAGCGGGCGACGCGCAGCGCTATCTGCTGGATAACGCCTACGTCATTCCGATCTTCGAGGAGCCGCAGGTGTTTGCTGGCGCGCCCTGGCTGAAAGGGGTGCGCTTTGAAGCGGTTGGTCGCCCGGCGTTCTACGGCGCCTGGCTGGAAAAACATTAAGGCGAGGTAAATGATGCAATACTATCTGCTGCGACGGTTGGGTAGCGGGCTGCTGGTGCTATGGGCGGCCTTTACCCTCTCCTTTATGCTGCTGCAGGTGCTGCCCGGCGACGCGGTGCTGATTAAATTTCAGAACCCGGATTTGGGGCTGAGCCCGCAGCAAATAGCGGAGATGCGCCTCGCCTACGGCGCGGACAGCCCGCTGTGGCAACAGTATCTGCATACGCTGTTCGCCATGCTGCGCGGCGACTTCGGCTTTTCGGTGCAGGCGGGCGTGCCGGTGAGCGCGCAAATCGCCGATAATCTGCCGGGCACGCTGCGCCTGGCGCTGTGCGGATTTCTGCTGGCGACGCTGCTCGCCTTTGCGCTGGCGGCGCTGTCGCGTCAGCCCGCGCTGCGCGGCCTGCGTTCGCTGCTGCAGTCGGTCCCCGCGTTGCTTATCTCTATTCCGACCTTCTGGCTCGGCATCGCGCTGATCCAGATCTTCTCTTTTCAGCTGCGCTGGATACCGGTGATCAATCCCTCGCCGTGGCAGGGGCTGCTGCTGCCCATCGTCACGGTAGCGGTGCCGATCTCCGCGCCGCTGGCGCAGATCCTGCTGCGCAGCATCGATGAGGTTTCGACGCAGCCCTTTGTGGCGGTGGCGCGCGCCAAAGGCGCGAGCGAAAGCCGCGTGCTGTGGCGTCACGTCTTGCGCAACGCCATGCTGCCGGTGTTGACCATCGCCGGGCTGCTGCTGGGCGAGCTGATCGCCGGCGCGCTGATCACCGAAACGGTGTTCGGCCTTGGCGGCCTCGGCCAGCTGACGCAGCAGACGGTGAACAATCAGGACGTCGCGGTGCTGCAGGCGGTGGTGATGATCTCGGCGCTCGGCTTCGTGGCGATCAACCTGCTGGTGGATCTGCTGATGCCGCTGTTCGATCCGCGCCTGCAGCGCGTGGCGGGAGGTGCCCTGTGAGCCTTGTCGACTACGCCGCCGCGCGCCGCGCCTCAAGCGGACGCCGGGCGCTGCGCATGCAGCCAGGGTTATGGCTGGCGTGGCTGGTGATCCTGCTGGCTACAGGCGCCGCCCTCGCGCCCGCGCTCTTTACCGCCTGGAGCCCCACCGACGGCATTGCCGGGGCGCAGCGTCTGGCGCCGCAGGCGGGGCACTGGCTCGGCACCGATCAGCTGGGACGCGATCTCTGGGCGCGTATGGTGTACGGCGCCTCCGCCTCACTCTCTGCCGCGCTGATCGCCGTGGCGATGGGGCTGACGGTGGGCACCGCGCTCGGCGTGCTGGCGGGCGCCAGCGGCGGTAAAACCGAGACGCTGATCATGCGCGCCGTTGACGTGCTGCTCGCCATCCCTTCCCTGCTGCTGTCGCTGAGCGTGCTGATCCTGCTCGGCTTCGGCACGCTGCACGCCGCGCTGGCGGTGGGTGTGGCGTCAATCGCCAGCTTCGCCCGGCTGGCGCGCGGCGAAGTGGTGCGCATCCGCCACAGCGACTACGTCGAGGCGGCCTTCGGCAGCGGCGGCACCTTTTTCGCCGTGCTGCGCCGCCATATTTTGCCCAACGCGCTGACGCCGGTGATCGCCTTCGCCGCGCTGCAGTTCGGCCAGGCGATCCTCGCGCTCTCGACGCTCAGCTTTCTCGGCTACGGCACGCCGCCGCCCGCGCCCGAATGGGGACTGCTGATCGCCGAAGGCCGCAACTATCTCTCTACCGCATGGTGGCTTACCACTTTCCCCGGCCTGCTGGTAATTGCCGTAGTGCTGGCCGCCAATCGCATCAGCATTCAGATTGCAGGAGGTCGCCGATGAGCGCATCCGCGCCGCTGCTGGCGGTGAAACATCTCAGCCTGAGCTATCGCAGCGGGCATCAGTGGCGTCAGGTGGTGCATGACGTCAGCTTTGAACTCCGGGCAGGAGAAATGGTGGCGCTGGTGGGCGAGTCAGGCTCCGGCAAAACCACCACCGCGCAGGCGATTATCGGGCTGATGGCGGAGAACGGCCGCCGCGACGGCGGCGAGATCCGCCTGAACGGCGAAGATATCGCCGACTGGTCCCAGAAGCGGCTCGACCGGCTGCGCGGCGTGCGCATTAGCCTGGTGCCGCAGGATCCGGGCAATTCGCTCAATCCGGTGAAAACCATCGGCGCGCAGGTCGAGGAGATCCTGCACCTGCATACCGCCCTCAGCGGCGAGGCGCGTCGCCGCCGCGTGGTGGAGCTGCTGACGCGCGTCGGCCTGAGCCATCCGCAGCAGCGCGTCGATCAATATCCGCACCAGCTATCGGGCGGTATGAAGCAGCGGGTGCTAATCGCTATCGCGCTGGCGCTCAGTCCGGATCTGATTATCGCCGACGAGCCCACCAGCGCGCTCGACGTCACGGTACAGAAGCGCATCCTCGATCTGCTCGACGCGCTGCGCCGCGAGTCCGGCACCGCCGTGCTGTTTGTTACCCACGATCTGGCGCTGGCGGCCGAGCGCGCGGATCGCATTATGGTGTTTCGCCACGGCGAGATGCAGGAGTCCGGGCCGGCCGCGCAGCTGGTCGGCGCGCCGCAGCATCCCTATACCCGCCAGCTGTTGCGGGATGCGGCGCCCCATCGCGTCGCACGGCGCGCGCCCGACCGGCTGGCAACGCCCGCGATCGACGTCGCCGCCATCAGCAAGCGCTTTGCGCTGGGCAAACACCAGCGGCTGCAGGCGCTGCACAACGTCAGTTTCCAGGTGGCGCGCGCCTCGACACACGCGCTGGTGGGCGAATCCGGTTCCGGCAAAACCACGCTGGCGCGCATTCTGCTCGGCTTTGAGCGGGCGGACAGCGGCAGCGTGACGCTGGACGGCGCGCCCGTCGGCGGCCTGCATGGCGAAGCGCTGCGCCAGCTGCGGCGGAAGATCCAGTTCGTCTATCAGAACCCGTTCGCCTCGCTCGATCCGCGCCAGACGCTGTTGCAGATCATTGAGGAGCCGCTGCGCAATTTCGAACGGCTCGGCCCCGCTGAGCGTCGGCAGCGGGCTGAAGCGGTCGCCGAGCGCATGGCGCTGCCTGCCGAGATGCTGTCGCGCGGCGCGCGTGAGCTTTCCGGCGGCCAGCGTCAGCGCGTCGCCCTTGCCCGCGCGCTGATCCTCAACCCCGAGATCCTGGTGCTGGACGAGGCGACCTCGGCGCTCGACGTGACCGTTCAGGCGCAGATCCTGCTGCTACTGCAACAGCTGCAAAACGAGCGGGGACTCACCTATCTGTTTATCACCCACGACCTGGCGACGGTGCGCCACATGGCCGACAGCGTCACGGTATTACGTGCAGGCGAAGTGGTGGAAAGCGGTGACGTTGTCACCCTGTTCGCCTCCCCGCAGCACCCCTATACCCGCGAACTGATCGCCGCCATTCCCCAATTTACTCCGCGAATGAGGGCTTCCGCATGAGGCGACGCATTGGCTTTTTCACCCGACTGCTGGACAAGGTGCCTGCGCAGCAGCGCTACCGTCTGGCGACCGAGCAGATCCAGCATGCTGAACGGCTCGGCTTCGACAGCGCCTGGATCGCCCAGCACCATTTTCACGAGGCGGAAGGCGGCCTGCCGGCGCCGCTGGTGTTTCTGGCGCACGTCGCCGCGCATACCCGCACCATTCGCCTCGGCACGGCGATTATCACCCTGCCGATGGAGAACGCCCTGCGCGTGGCGGAGGATGCGGCGGTACTGGATCTGCTGGCTGAAGGACGACTGGAGATCGGGCTGGGCTCCGGCGGTACGCCAGACTCTTTTTTGCCGTTCGGCCTGACCTTCGACCAGCGCGCCGCCGCCTTCGACGATAACCTGCATCAGCTGCTCGGCGCCTGGCGTGGCGATTCGCTGGCCCATCCCGACAATCATCTCTATCCTGCCGCGCCGCAGCTGGCGCAGCGCGTCTGGATCGCCACCTTTTCCGCCGAAGGCGCGGCGCGCGCCGGGGCCGCCGGTCACGGGCTGATGCTGTCGCGCACCCAGCCGCGCCCGGCCAGGGATCCCGCGCTGCCGCTGGATGCGATACAGAACCCGATTATCGACGCCTACCTCGACGCGCTGCCCGCCGGGGTGGCGCCGCGCATTCTCGCTTCGCGCACCGCCTTTATCGCCGATTCAGACAGCTATGCGCGCCGCGTCGCGGAGCCGGGCATCCGCCAGCAGGCGCAGCAGTACCGCGCCGCCGGCCACGCGCTGCGCGGCGAATCGCTGGACGACCTTTTCGCCCAGTTCGACGCTCACGTCGGTGACGCCGTCACGGTGCGCGCGTCGCTGGCGCAGGACAGCGTGCTGCCGCGCGTCACCGATATCTCTTTCCAGGTGCACTCGGTCGAGCCGTCGCCCGCCGATACGCTGCGCTCCATCGAACTTATCGCCGAACAGCTTGCGCCCTGGCTGCGCACGCTCACCTCTCAGGAGACCCTATGACTCACTCTCACGATCTACTGGCGCAACTGGCCGATATCGATCCTGCCAGCGCGCTGGCGCAGGCGCGAGCCACGCGCGATGCCGCGACCCGCCACGCGCAGGGCAGCTACGAGGTGCTGTTTAGCCAGCAGGAGAGCGATTTCCCGCTGGCCGAGCGCCTCGCGCTGGCGGCGCAGGTGGCCGAATGGCACGGCGCTGAACGGCTGCGCGCCCACTATGCCGCCCATCCGACGTATCAGCCGCTGAGCGACGACGCGCGCCATCAGCAGGCGCACGATTTTGCGCAGCGCCTGACCGTTGAGCCGGTCGCCGCCGCGCCGGCGCATATTGACGCCTTGCGCGACGCAGGCTGGAGCGAGCGCGGCGTGGTGACGCTGGCGCAGCTGGTCGGCTTTATCAGCTTTCAGAGCCGCCTGCTGGTTGGTTTGCGCCTGCTGCAGGGCGAAGAGCGCAGCCATCCGGCGCACGCCCCCGTCGCGGGCCGCTGGCACACCGCCGCCCAGACCGCCAGCGGCCAGACGGCGCTCACCGCCTTTACCCAGGCGGAACTTGGCTGGGAACCCTGGCTGGCGGCGAAGCCGCTGGCGGAGTTCAGCGCCGACGAGCAGGCGCTTCTGGCGCGCTTCGGCCACAGCGACTCCGACTATTTCCGCCTGCTGGCGCGCAACCAGCCGGTGCTGGAGCAGCGCACCCTGACCGATAAAGGCATTTTCTACACCGCTGGCGGGCTGCCGCGCGCCGAACGGGAACTGGCCGCGACGGTGGCGAGCAAGATCAACGGCTGCATCTACTGCGCCTCGGTGCACGCGCGCAAGGCGTCGCAGCTGGCGAAAGATAACGATGCGGTGCAAAAACTGCTTAACGTCGCGCCCGGCGCGGTGCTGTCACATGGCCAGTCGCCGCGCTGGGCCGCCGAGATCGACTTCGCCGCCTCGCTCTCCGTCACGCCGCCTGTGGCCAGCCTGAGCCAGCTTGAGGCGCTGCGCGACCAGGGGCTGGATACGCTGGCGCTGCTCGACCTGATCCAGGCAACCGCCTTCTTCGCCTGGGCGAACCGCCTGATGCTGACGCTCGGCGAGCCCTTTCTGCCCTCTGACGCACAAGGATAAGCATGTTGTTATCTGACCAACTGATCGCCTGGCGGCGCGAGCTGCATCAGCATCCTGAGCTGTCGAACCAGGAATTTAAGACCACCGAGCGCATCACCCGCTGGTTAAAGCAGGGTGATATTCGTCTGCTGCCGCTGCCGCTGAAAACCGGCGTAGTGGCGGAGATCGGCCACGGCGATCCCGTCATCGCGCTGCGCGCCGATATCGACGCGCTGCCGATTGACGAAGCGGTCGGCCATCCCTGGCGGTCGCAGCAGCCCGGCGTAATGCACGCCTGCGGACACGATCTGCATACCTCGGTCATGCTTGGCGTCGCGCACCGCCTGCGCCAGCAGGAGCAGCAGCTGCCCGGCCGGGTGCGCATTCTGTTCCAGCCGGCGGAAGAGACGTTTAACGGCGCGCAGCAGCTGATCGACGCCGGCGCGCTGGAAGGCGTGCAGGCGATTTTCGGCATGCATAACGCGCCGGATTTGCCGCTCGGCACGCTGCGCACGCGCGGCGGCGCCTTTTACGCCAACGTTGACCGCTTCACCATCCGCATCCGCGGCAAGGGCGCGCACGCCGCGCGGCCGCATGAAGGCATCGACTCGATTGTGATCGGCAGCCATATCGTTACCGCGTTGCAGACCCTGCCGAGCCGCGTGTTCAGCGCGCTGGAGGCGGTGGTGCTGAGCGTCACGCGCTTTACCGCCGGCAACAGCTGGAACGTGCTGCCGCAGAGCGTCGAGCTGGAAGGCACGGTGCGCACCCATAACGACGCGATTCGCGAAGTGATTCCGCACCGGATGCGCCAGCTGATCGACAGCATCGCCGCGGGGTTCGGCGCGAAGGCGGAGCTGGAGTGGATCGCCGGGCCGCCTGCGCTGGTCAATACGCCCGCCTGGGCCGACTTTGCGCTGGATCTGGCGCAGGCGCGCGGTTTCGCTACCGAGCGCGGCACGCCGCAGATGGGCGGCGAAGATTTCGCGTTCTATCTGCACCATGTGCCGGGCGCCTTTGTCAGCATCGGCAGCGCCAGCGCGTTCGGGCTGCATCATCCGGGATTCGATCCCGATGAGGGCATGCTCGAAGCGGCGGTGGACTATTTTACCCAGCTTGCGCCGCGCGCCCTGGATATCGTGGCCAGCGCATGACGAAAAAGAGGAGAAAGGAGATGGCGATTCCCGTTCCCGTACCGGTGCTGGATCATGTGGTCATTAACGTGGCGGATCGGCTGGATGAAGCGAGCGCGCTCTACCGGCGGCTCGGCTTTCAGCTCAGCGAACGCGGCCACCATACGCTCGGCTCCAGCAACCATCTGGCGATGTTTGGCGAGAACTACCTGGAGCTGCTGGGCTACGAGCCAGGCCGCGGCGAACAGCGCAAAGATCTGTGGCAGGCGCCGCCTGGCCTGACCGGCCTGGTGTGGAAAACCCAGGATGCAGAGAGCGCCTGGCTGCATCTGCAGCGTCAGGATCTGGACGGCGACGCCCCCGCCGCGTTTCACCGGCCGGTGACGCTGCCGGACGGCGAAGCGAGCGAGGCGCACTTCCGCACCGTACGGCTGCGTCCCGCGCTGATCCCCAACGGCCGCAGCTTTTTCTGCCAGCACGACACGCCGCATGCGGTGTGGCAGGCGGCCTGGCAGTCGCATCCTAACGGTGTGCAGAACGTCAGCGAGTTTGTCATCGTGGCGCAGGATCCGGCGCTCTCCGCACAGGTTTACAGCCACCTGTTCGGCGCGGATCGCATCCTCGCCTGTCAGGATGGCGCCTTTGTGCTGAAGGCGGGTGAAGCAAAGGTGCGTTTCGCCTCCGCCGCCTATGCGCAGACGCGCTTCGGCTCGCTGCCGGCGGATTATGACGGCTCGGCGCGCATGTCCGCGCTCAGCTTTCGCAGCGACGATCTGGCAAAAGTAAAAGCGAGCCTGCTGCTGGGCGATATCCCCTTTCGCGAGGAGCCGGATGCGATTGTGGTGGCGGCAGACCAGGGATTTAACGTGGCGCTGCGGTTTCATTCGTGAGGTCAGAGATAGTCCAGCCCTTACGTCCTTCTCCAGGCTGTTGCGCTGCATCTACGGCGGCGGCCTGAGAGATCAGGGTCTTACAGCGGCGCATTCTCTGTGCCCTCTGTCAGCTATCCCAGCATCTGCCCCAATTCTTGCGGCTGGCACGTTTCGTCGTTATTGATGAGAAGCGTACGCGAGCCCTCGCGTCGAAACCCGGAATTCGTTAGCGCACCCCATACAGGATAGTGGTGCGTCCTGTCGTTATCGCGTTAGTCTGTCTGCCTGGAAAGGACTACACACAGGAAGCTCTGTATGGAAATTATTTTAATGCGTCATGGAAAGCCTGCTTTTACAGGATCTGCGAAAGTCACCAGCCGCGAAATGTCTAACTGGATTACAGAATATGATCTTGCTGATACAGGAAGGGATATCCCGCCTGAGTCCAGTAAATCACTGGCATTCAGCGCATCACGAATCATAAGTAGCCCTCTTCCCAGAGCCCTTTCCTCTGTGAAAGCATTAGGATTTGAACCGCACGTTATTGATGAGACTTTCAGGGAAGCCGGTCTGCCGGTATTTCACCTGCCCGGTTTCAGGTTATTCCCCACCGTGTGGGCTGCTTTTTTCCGCGTCATGTGGTTATGCGGCCTGTCTCGTAATGTGGAACGCGTGGGAACAGCAAAGCAACGTGCAGCTCAGGCTGCGAATAGCCTCGTCGGGTTGGCAAAAGCATCCGACGGCCCCGTGCTTCTTATGGGACACGGAGTGATGAATCGGCTAATTGCAAGAGAACTGCGGTCGCTGGGTTTCAAAGAAGATTGTAGTCAGGGGAATGGTTACTGGAACGCAAGCGTCTACAGGCTCCAGTAAGCAAATATCATGAGGACACAGTTAGTGAATCCAGACGTTGAAGCTTCGTGGTTTCGCTTCTGGCACAAAAAACTGATGCAACGGCCAATGTTTGCTATGAGCGAAAAGCGGACATTGAGAATCCTTTCCTGTGCCGACGTTTTATGTTTTCCTTCGCTCAGGCAACGGAACAAGGAAATCACCGTGAAAATCTACTGGACCCTAAAAAGTATTACCGAACTAAAAGACTTATCTTTTCGGGAGCGCGGAAGACGATGGCGGAGCGCGTATAAATCGGTCTTTAGGCACTGGCAAACCTGGGGAGGCCTCGCCCTCTGCGGGGCCTTTGGCGGCGCAGGAGCGTACTTTGGCGGCATAGCCGGCACCGTAATATTTTCTGGGCTTGGCGGTTTTATTTATGGACAGATCGTGACACACGTCATCCTGAAATATTATCGGCACCGGCTACAGGGCTAAGCCAACTGATTTGTCAGGTCTGGAAGGCTTCCAGGCTAATCAGGCTGCAGGTGACAGCTGTTCTTTCAACGCGTCTCCGTAAATGCCACGTGGGATCAGCTCATAATCAGCCAGTTGTGCCGGACTACTATCCCTGATCTGCGGGAAAGGACTACGGAAAATAGGCGTTTTAGATCAGGAAGTTCTCAATCGTGCTGATTAAACAGGAAAATGAGATTTTCTGGATGAGATGAAAACACATTGATCAAACATCCCTGAACCGCAGGATTAAAGAGCTTCATCATTGATGTTCCTGTAAAACTCAGCGTACCTGTCAATTTATATTAATGTGGCCTGCTCTCCATTGATTGATGGCGCGGACTCAGATCTGCTTCCCGGCGGTTATTCCGTGCCGGTAATATCAGGGGATCCCGGATGCTGGTCGCGGTAAAGACGAGGAGCCACGCCATAAACGCGTTTGAAGGCCGTACTGAAAGTGCTTTCCGAGTGATACCCCAGCTTAAAGGCAATCAGCTTTACAGACTCCCGGGTGTGCCTCAGGGATTTACCTGCAAGCCGCATTCGCCAGTTCGTCAGGTACAGGAGAGGCGTAAACCCGGTAGTGTCCTTAAATTTTTGTGAAAAACCAGCCCGCGATATACCGGCTATTGCCGCCATTTCGCTAAGACGCCATTTTTTTTCTGGCTCCTGATGAAGTGCCCTGAGCACCCTGTTGATCCGGATATCGGTATAACTGGCGAGTACCCTGTCACCACTACGGCTATTTTCCATTCCGTTTCGTAATACCTCAATAATAATAAGGTGCATGAGATAGTCACAGGCCTGTGAAGCGCCTGGCTTTTCTGAAACTTTCTCATTGAATAAAAGGGTCATCAGGGTACTGAGGGACGAATTTTCTTTTGCGTACGTATCAAAACGGAGCACCAGAGGCAGCTCCTGAAGCAGAAGATCGGAGGCCGCAGAGTCAATCTCCATTTTACCGGCCAGCAGCAGATTATCCTCGCCGCCGTAGTTGACCGTTTCCCTGACTCTGGGGCGTTTTTTCTCCGGGGATTCTTCCGGCGGAAAGGTGACATCTGTAGCCATCATAAAACGCGCGCTTCGCGTGAGGATCACGCCCGTGCCTGCTTCCATTCTCGTCCATTCGGGCTCGGTTGCAGGTCTGAACCAGAACGCGCCCTTCCTGATGTAAATGAATTTCAGGCCATTAAAGCCAGGAAAAGCCATGTGCCAGTGATGACCGGCCGACAGGCCGGCAGTGGCGTAACTGCGGGCTGAAAGCAGGTTGAGGATATCAGAGAATGGATCCATTAGATTTTTTCAAATGTTATTTGGACTAAACGTTATTAATAAGCTAATGCGGCTGCCGTAGGATAGCAATATCCCGTGAGCCCTTGAATAAGGGCTCAGCCCTGTAAGGCTCGATGATGAGTAACGTAAAAGGAAAATGCTGATGAAATTTACGACGCTTAATAACGGCGTGCAGATGCCCCTGCTGGGTTTTGGCGTCTATCAGATGCGCGATTTGAAACAGTGTCAGGAAGCCGTTCTTGGCGCACTTGAGACGGGTTACCGCATGGTTGATACCGCCGCAGCCTATGAAAATGAAGTGGCGGTTGGCGCAGCCATTCACGAAAGCGGCCTGGCGCGTAACGATATGTTTATCACAACAAAACTATGGGTTCAGGACGCTGGATATGACAAAACCCGTAGTGCGTTCATGCGCTCGCTTGAACGTCTGAATCTTGACTACCTCGATCTTTATCTTATCCATCAGCCTTATTCTGACGTTCATGGGGCATGGCGCGCGATGGAAGAGCTTTACGACGAAGGACTGATTAAATCTATCGGCGTCAGTAATTTTGCTCCGGACCGGCTGACGGATCTGGCAACCTTTAACCGTATTAAACCTGCCGTCAATCAGGTCGAAATGCACCCCTTCTTTCAGCAGGCACAGAACGTGGAATTTATGCAGGGCATGAACGTGCAGCCACAATCCTGGGCCTCGTTCGCTGAAGGAAAAAACGGCCTTTTCAGCAACCCGGTGCTTGCTTCTCTTGCCCGCACTTACAACAGGAGTGTGGCCCAGGTTGTCCTGCGCTGGCTGATACAGCGCAACGTTGTCGTTATTCCGAAATCAGTCAATCTGCCGCGTATTCAGGAAAATTTTAATATTTTCGATTTTTCTCTCAGTGATGCTGACATGGTGGAAATCAGCCAGCTGGATACGGGTAAAACACTCTTTACTGAACACAGCGATCCGGAACGGATCAGAACGGTCGGCACAACGCTTTTTAATACCTGACTGCATACTGTCAGGGGGCAATAAACAAGGCAAAGTCTTCCTCTATCCGGAACTAAAGAGTACCTGGTATGAAAAGAAGATGTTTTCTCCACACGGCCAGCGCACTGCTGGGCGTCTTTGCTATGGGTACGTCCGCACGGGCCGGAGCTACAAAATGAGGATGTTCTGATGAATGGCGGGCAATTAATATCTGATACGGCGAAAAGGTTTAGCGTCGAAAAAAATGACGTGATTTTTATATTCGCCGATCTCCATCCCGGTCTGGTTAACACCAGTAAGACGATGCCGCCAGAATCGCTCACCGCAAACGTTGGTGGCCTTGCTAAAGTGGCAAAAGCTGTTTCCGCCCCCTCGTTCTTTCTGACGGTTACGCAGAACGGCAGACCCGGAGAACTGGTCGCTTCTCTCTCCGGATATGCCACTGCAGAAAATACGATTTTCCGTAAAACAGCCGATCCGTTCCAGGTGAAAGAACTGATCGACGCCATTCATCGTACGGGACGTAAGACGCTTGTGGTGTCAGGTTATACGGCGGAAGTTGCGGTTTTGCTCACCGCGCTGGGCGGGCTCAAGAATGGCTATCATGTTTTTATTCCGGTGGACTGCATCGGCAGCAGATCTTCCCGGACAGAAGACGCGGTGCTGAAGCAGGCTGAACAGGCCGGGGGAATCGTCACCTCCCTCAGTTCAGTGTCAGCCCAGTTGGCTCCCGACTTTTCTCAGGAGCCAGGCAAAACCATCCTGTCTGTCATTGCGTCTGTCAGAGTTTGACCTGTTTATATATGCCGGCGATTAAAGCGCCCATTGTGAAGGCGAGAGTGACGTGTATATCTTTCATCAGTTCATAGTATTCGGGATGCGGTGCGGTCAGTGGCGGCAACCTGAATGACCAGAGCACCATAATCGGCTTGCCAGCCACCGAGCTCCAGAGCCATCCGGATACCGGCATTGCGATGAGGCCTGCTGCGTATATCACAAAATGCCCGGCATGGGCGGCCCTACGCATGACTGCGTTCATGCTGCCCGGTAAAGGCGGAGCAGGATGCGTCAGACGCCAGGCTATACGTATGACGACGAGCAACAGTAACGTACTTGCCAGAGCTTTATGAGCGATGGTGAGCGAATGGTCCCCGTTAAGCTCATCGCGCCACGTGACCGTAACATAGCCAACAAATCAGGCTCCAATCCAGATAAAAGCCATCAGCCAGTGTAGAAACTTAGCCAGGGGGGTGAAATGCTGAACCTTAACGGGGGACATCAATATGCTCCATGCAGTCAAAACGTAAAGGTGGCAGCTGACTGGTCGCGCAGTCCATACGAGCCACCGCTACTGAGATAATTTTCAGTAGCGGTGGTGCGTCAGTACAGGCGCACCAGACAGCTGTCAGGGCTTCCAGCGACGCAGAGACGTGTGCTCTTCATACGGAAGCTTTGAAGGCAGAGAAATCAGTTCAATGACGCTGCCCCACGGGGTGCGGCCATAGCAGAAAAAGTTATTCTCTCCAACCTCGGTCGGGAACATCAGGGGCTGAGGAGAGGTGAACATTTTACCGCCTGCCCGCTCGAACAGGCTGACAGCCTCGCTGATGTCATCAACGTACACGGCAAAATGCTGCAGGCCATAATCGCTGGGTCGCACGGGCTGGCTTTGCTCAGGCCCCTTCATCTCAAACAGCTCCAGCCCCGGTCCGTGCTTGAGCTTCATCATCCTTACCGTGGTTATTTTCGTGCCCGGAAACAGGTTCAGAATGCTTTCCGTTTCTTCACCTTTTACATCGTCATCTGACGGCGAAACAGAGTCATAGATGACTTCTGCGCCAAAAGCCTCAGAAAAGAAGCGGGTGGCCTCATCAATATCGGAAACGGTAATGCCGACGTGGTCCATACCGCGAATAATATCGGCAGACATAGTTTTCTCCCTGTGGTTTTACAGATATGTGTGACGTTAAAAATCAGCCCTGCCTGCCCACCGTTTCTGCAAGCGCAGTGAGCTGGGCCGTAATCAGGCTGCGGGTGTCCGCATCCGTTATGCTGCCGGTTTGCGGGTCAAGCCGGGATGCCGCCTTACCAACCATGACCTCGGGCTTGTTAAGCACTCTGCCATCCAGGAAGACCAGGATCTGGCGCAGGTGATACTGCGCCCGCGCACCGCCTATGGCACCGGGTGAAGCCGTGAGTATGGCAACGGACTTGCTGGCGACAGGAGTGCCCGGCAGGCGGGAAAGCCAGTCCAGCGCATTCTTCAGCGCGCCAGGCACGGAGTAGTTATATTCAGGCGTAACGATAATCAGACCGTCCGCTGCCGCTATCGCTTTTCCCATTGCAACCACCGCTTCCGGAAACCCCTGAGCCTGCAGGTCTGCGTCATAGTGGGGTATGTCCCCGACAGAGCCGAGCGCGCTGACTTCCACGCCTTCCGGCGCCAGCAGGTCAAGATTACGGGCCACAACGGCGTTGAAAGAATCTGTACGAAGGCTGCCCAGCAGCGAGACAAATTTCAGAGGTTGTGCCTGAGACATAACTGCTTCCTGTGCTTTGAATGAATTTCCGGCAGCGCCGGCGCTTTGTTTACGAACTGACTTAAGCCTGGTATAGAATTACACATCGATAAACGCGTTACAGGTCGCCAGAGAGTCAACTTTATGTCTACCGGATTTACCGCTGAATCCCTGCGGGGAATTACCAATTTCGTCACGACAGCCAGGTCGAGCAGCTTTACTGAAGCTGCAGAGCAGCTGGGCATCACCAAATCTGCCGTTGGAAAAAGCGTGGCACGTCTTGAGGAAAGGCTCGGCACGCGGCTGTTTCACCGTTCAACCCGCAAGCTGAGCCTGACCAGTGACGGGGAGGCTTATCTGGCCAGCTGTCTCTCTGCGCTGGAGATACTGGATTCGGCTGAAAATACGCTCAGCAGGCGTCAGGGCAACCCCGCCGGAACGGTCCGTATAGATATGCCGGCGTCATTCGGACGCAATCTGATGATGCCCGTGCTGCTTGAAGTGACGGATCGCTATCCTGCTCTACGACTGGCGCTGACCTTTAACGACCGGCTGATTGACCCTGTGGAGGAAGGCGTTGACCTGGTGCTGCGTCTGGGCGACCTGCAGAGCACCGATGAGCTGATTGCCCGTCGCCTGAGCCGGCAGCGCCTCATGCTATGCGCATCTCCCGCCTATATTGAGCGGCACGGCCAGCCCGGCAATATCGAGGCGCTGAAAAAGCACTGCTGCATAATGGGCTACCGACGCGGGGCGCCTCTTGCCTGGCGTCTGCGACCGGCCGGGGAACGGGAGATAAAGTTTATTTCCGGTTCGGCGCACCAGATAAGCGACGGAGACGCCATGCTTCAGGCCTGCCTGGCGGGAGCCGGCATTGCTCAGTTTCCGGAGTCGATGGTGAATGACCATATTGATGCAGGTAGCCTCGTTGCCGTTATGCCCGATCATATGCCCATTCCGGTCGAGCTGAACGTCGTCTGGCCCCGCACAAGACACCTTATTCCCAAAGTCAGGCTTATCGTGGATGAGCTGCTCAGGAAGGCCGACGAAGGATATTTTGGCGTACTGAGGTAGAGTTTTTGTCACCACTCAGGCGATTTCAGGGTTATTTATCAATTTTTGGCAAACTTATATTCTACGTGCCTCACTCATGCCTGTGTCTGCCGCACCGTTTTTAACGAAAGCCGGGCGGTGTCTTGCGCCGCTCAGACACAACCCTATTTAACTGACAGGATATTTGTTATGCCATTTGCTCTCTGGGCGCTGGCGATTGGTGCATTCGGTATCGGAACCACTGAATTCATCATTGCCGGCCTGCTTCCCGTTATTGCCGCTGATTTCAACGTCAGTATTCCCGTGGCCGGAAACCTGGCGACGGCTTACGCCCTGGGCGTTTTTGTCGGCGCGCCGGCCCTGATTATTCTGGGCGCAAAAGTGCCCCGTAAAGCGATGCTGGTATTACTGATGCTGCTGTTTGTGGCGGGTAATCTTGTCACAGCATTTGCGCCGACGCTGGGTATCGCCATCCTCGGCAGGATTATCACATCCATGACTCACGGTGCCTTTTTTGGTATCGGCTCGATTATTGCTGCAGATATGGTCGCGCCGTCTAAGCGCGTCAGGGCGATTGCCTTCATGTTCATGGGGCTGACCGTGGCCAACCTCATCGGGGTTCCCGTCGGGACCTGGATTGGACAGCACCTGTCCTGGCGAGAAGCTTTTATGGCGATTGCCGCAATCGGAGCCATTACGGTTATCAGTGTCGGCATGCTCATTCCGCATCAGCCCCGCCCGGAAAACCATAATTTCGCGCATGAGTTCAATGCGTTTCGGAACGTAAACGTACTGCTGGCAATGGGTATCACGGTCTTTGGACCGGGCGCATTTTTTACCTCAATCACCTATATCGCCCCCATGATGACGGAGCTGGCAGGCTACAGCGCAAGCAGCCTGGCATGGCTAATGCTGCTGTTTGGTCTGGGACTGTTTGTCGGCAACCAGCTGGGCGGCAGATACGCCGATCGCGCGCTGATGCCGATGCTTTATGTGACTCTGGCCGCTCAGGCCGTAGTATTGCTGGTATTTAACTTTACGGCCCACAGTCAGCCTATGTCGGCGATCTGCATTTTTCTGATGACTGCTTTTGGTTTTGCGACCGTATCTCCGATCCAGAAACTGGTCATGGATAAGGCGCGGGCAGCTGGCGCACCAACGCTGGCCGCGGCCGTTAACATCGGCCTTTTCAATCTCGGCAATGCCGTCGGTGCCTGGCTGGGCGGGGCGGTTATAGCCGCAGGCTTTGGTCTTCAGTCACCTAACTGGGCAGGAGCAATACTCTCTGTGATAGCGCTGATCCTGGCAGTTATATCGGGACTCACTGACAAGACAGGGCATACTGCAGTAGTACATTCGGCAGGCAAAGCTTAAGCGCAGTAAATCCTCGTCGAAATAAGCCTGCCAGCATTCTGCTTTTCACACTAAGCAAGGTCCGCTTCTGGCACAAAGCGGACCTTCAGCATAAATGTTTTCTGGCCTCACGGCTCTCACACAAAGAAGCGCGTTTTGACTCTCCTGTTGCCAGGCTGCCTCCTGGAGCCTGGCACTGCAACTCAGTTCGGTCCGCGCACCACAGCCCCTCACATCCCTGCTTCCTGCTGTCGCAAATGATTAATCCACTATACTGACCAATGCACTTCTGATTTCCCTACAAGGTTGCCCAGGGTTCATAGCCTGACGCCAGCCGCCCTATACGTATCTGGAGAACGACATGCAAAAGAATAAAACCCTGAAAGCACTACTGACTGTCTCTGCAGTGGTTGCCATGTTTAGCACAGCTGGCGTGTATGCCCAGACGCCAGCCAGCCCCGCGCAGAACGGCGCCGCAGGCCAGAGCGCATCAGGCGGCAAACTCAGCGCCGGCGACGAAAAAGCGCTGAAGGATATGGCGCAGGCCAATATCAATGAAGTCGCCGCCGCCAAAATCGCGCTGAGCAAAGCGGAAAGCAGCGACGTCAAAGCCTACGCGCAGAAAATGGTCGACGACCACGGCGCCGCTTTGACCAAAGTCCAGACGGTCGCCGAGCAAAAAGGCGTGACGCTGCCGACGGAGCCGGACGCTAAGCACAAGACCATGGCAGCGAAGCTGGAAAAAGAGAGCGGCGCCGCCTTTGACAAGATGTATATGACCAACGCCGGCACCATGGACCACAAGATGGTGCTGTCAAAACTGCAGAGCGACGCCAAACAGATTAAGGATCCCGATGTGAAGACCCTGGCAGACGCGCACACGCCGGTGGTCGAGGAGCATCTGAAGGCCGCCCAGCAGATGTCGCACGCCGGCAAGTAAAAGCTTGCTCGGTAGTAACAATGTCCTGTGACCCGGGTCGAAAGGGTTGCAGGAAAACAGATCACGAGTGTCAGCGTTGAGGAAGCGGGACGGCCCCTCTATTAAGGTGCCGATTGATGTTTGCCTGTATGCCGTCGCAAACTGACACTCACTTTTGGTGTTGATCGCCAGTACGCGCCCACAGCGGCCCTCGCAGGCATGATAACGCAAAGAGGGCGAAGCACCGCGTCTGACACTGAACAGACATCCTTCACCTCATATGCAACCTTCCTCTCTATTCACGCCTCTGCGGGTTGCTGTTTCCCTTTCTCCTCAAAACATCGCCTTCCGATAAGCGGTTGACTTACGCCGCGATAACCAGAGAATGATGCCTTCCGGAAAGTTAGCGATTTGAAAGGGAGTTTACCATTAGCCATTCCACCGTCTCCTTCTGCGCAGCGCGCAAAAAGTGGCTGATCGCCCTCGCGCTGCTGCTCGCCGGCTGCGCCTCCGAGCCGCCTAAATCGCTGGTCACGCCCTTTCCCGCCGCGCAACCGCAGCCGCCAAAAACCACGCCGGCAGCCGCGCAGCAGCCGGTACGCGGCGTCTGGCTCGCCACCGTTTCCCGCCTCGACTGGCCGCCGGTCAATTCGGTTAACGTCAGCAGCGCGGCGCAGCGCATTCAGCTACAGCAGCAGGCGCTGACGGCCAAACTCGACAGGCTGAAAAGCCTTGGCATCAACACGGTCTTTTTTCAGGTCAAACCGGACGGCACTGCGCTCTGGCGCTCCGATATTCTGCCCTGGTCCGATATGCTGACCGGCACCATCGGCGCCGATCCCGGCTACGATCCGCTGATGTTTATGCTGGATGAGGCGCACAAGCGCGGCATGAAAGTGCACGCCTGGTTCAATCCCTATCGCGTCGCCGTCAATACCCGTCCGTCAACCCTTGCCGAGCTGAACCGTACCCTGTCGCTGCACCCCGCCAGCGTCTATGTGCTGCACCGCGACTGGATCCGCACCGCAGGCGATCGGCTGGTGCTGGACCCCGGCATCCCGGACGCGCGCGACTGGATCACCAGCATCGTGGCGGAAGTGGTCAGACGCTATCCCGTCGACGGCGTGCAGTTCGACGATTATTTTTATGCGGAAACGGCGGACTCGCCGCTAAACGATGCGCAGACCTGGCGTACATACGGCCAGGGATTCGCCTCGAAAGCGGACTGGCGGCGGCACAACACGCAGCTGCTGATTGAGCAGGTGTCGCGCACCATTAAGCAGATTAAACCCCAGGTCGAATTCGGCGTCAGCCCAGCCGGGGTCTGGCGCAATCTGTCGCACGATGCCGCAGGCTCCGACACGCGCGGCGCGGCGGCCTATGACGAAGCCTTCGCCGATACCCGACGCTGGGTGCAGCAGGGGCTGCTGGACTATATCGCGCCGCAGCTCTACTGGCCCTTCGCACGACAGGCGGCGCGCTACGACGTGCTGGCTCACTGGTGGGCGCAGGTGGTGAAGCCGACCCATACGCGCCTTTATATCGGCGTTGCGCTCTATAAAGTCGGCGAGCCCTCACGTACCGAGCCCGACTGGACTATCGACGGCGGCGTGCCGGAGCTGAAGAAGCAGCTCGATCTGAATGAAACCACGCCGGGCATCGACGGCACCATTCTGTTCCGGGAAAACTACCTTAATCAGCCGCAGACGCAGCCCGCCGTTCGCTATCTGCAGCAGCGCTGGGGCGGCTGATTTAACCCCGAGTGAGGATATGCTTTACTTTATCCTCTGGTGGGTATAATTTTTATTTTACCCCCAGGCGGGGATAGCTGCTTCCCCGCCTCTTTTCAGGAGCGGCGATGATATACAGCCCCAAACAGCTGGCCCAGCTGATCCGGCTTGAACGGCAGAAGCGCGGCTGGACGCAGAGCGATCTGGCGCGCCGGGTCGGCATCAAGCAGGCCACGGTGTCGAACTTTGAAAACAATCCTGACAAAACCACGCTGACGACGCTGTTTAAGATCCTGCAGTCGCTGGAGCAGGAGCTGGTCATTCAGGGCAAATCAGCGCAGAACGGCAAGGAGCTTGACTGGTAATGGATCGGCTTATCGCCTGGATGAACGGCGAGCGCGTCGGCACCCTGACGCGCCAGAAAAACGGCGCGCATCTTTTTCAGTATGAGGCGAGCTGGCTGAGCAATCCGCTGGCGCGGCCGCTGTCGCTCTCGTTGCCTTTGCAGTACCCCGCTATCGCCTCGGTCAGCGTGATCAATTTTTTCGACAACCTGCTGCCGGACAATCCGCGCGTCAGGGAGCGCATCCTCAACCGCTATCGGGCGAAGTCGATGCAGCCGTTCGATCTGCTGCGAGAAGTGGGCCGCGACAGCGTCGGCGCGGTGATGTTGCTGCCCGAAGAGGCCGCCGCGCCCGATCTTGCGGTGCGTTATGAGATGCTCGACGCTGCGCGGCTGGAAAAAATCCTCTCGGCCTACCAGAGCGATATTCCGCTGGGTATGATCCCGGAAGAGCGCGACTTCCGCATCTCCGTGGCGGGCGCGCAAGAGAAAACCGCGCTGCTGCATACCCCCGACGGCTGGGCGATCCCCCACGGCCCGACGCCGACCTCGCACATTATCAAGCTGCCGATCGGCGAAATTAAACAGCCCTTCGCCACCCTCGATATGCGCGACAGCGTGGAAAATGAGTATGTCTGCCTGGCGCTGGCGCGCGAGCTGGGCTTCCGCGTGCCCGACGCCAGCATTATCACGGCAGGCAGACTGCGCGCGCTGGCGGTCAGACGGTTCGATCGCCGCTGGCGCGCCGACGGCACCCGGCTGCTGCGTCTGCCGCAGGAGGATATCTGCCAGAGCCTTGGCCTCGCCTCCGCGACGAAGTATGAATCTGACGGCGGCCCCGGCATTGCGGCGATTATGTCGCTGCTGATGGGCTCCAGCAATGCGCTTGAAGATCGCGACGAGTTTATGAAGTTTCAGGTGTTCCAGTGGCTGATCGGTGCCACAGATGGACATGCGAAAAACTTTTCCCTCTATATCGAGCGCGGCGGCAGCTACCGGCTGACACCCTTCTACGACATTCTTTCCGCTTATCCGGTGCTGGGCGGCGCGGGTCTCAATATCCGCGAGCTGAAGCTGGCGATGGGGCTGACCGCGTCGAAAGGCAAAAAAAGCGAAATCGATAAAATCTTTCCGCGCCATTTCCTCGCCACGGCGGAAAGCGTGCGCTTCTCCAGGGAACGGATGGCGCAGATCCTCGCCTTTTTCGCCGAGGCGCTGCCCGCCGCCGTGACGCGCATCAGGGCGCAACTGCCTGCGGCTATTCCGCCGGCGATCGCTGACGCCATTTTCGACAACGCGCTGAAAATGGCGGCGCGCCTGACGAAATAAGCGGCATTTGTCAGGCGGCGGCCTGCTCCGCGCCCAGCAGCGCCAGCACCCGGCTGCGCAGCGCCACCAGCGCCGGATCGTCGCGGCGGCGCGGATAGGCCTGCTCGACGTCGATCACGTCCAACACCCGCGCCGGACGCGAGCTGAAGACCACCACGCGATTCGCCATCACCAGCGCCTCTTCCACGTCGTGCGTCACCATCAGCGTGGTGAAGTTCTGCTCCTGCCAGAGATCGACAATCTCCTGCTGCATGCGCAGGCGCGTCAGCGAGTCGAGCTTGCCGAGCGGCTCGTCGAGGATCAGCAGGCGCGGATGGTTGACCAGCGCCCGCGCCAGCGCGGCGCGCTGCGCCATGCCGCCGGAGAGCTGATGCGGCCAGGCACGCGCGAACGCTTGCAGCCCGACGCGACGCAGCATAGCGTCGATGCGGGTCTGCGCCGCCTGTTTGCTCTCGCCGCGGATCTGCAGCCCCAGCCCGACGTTGTCGTACACGGTGCGCCACGGATAGAGCGTCGGATCCTGAAACACCACCACGCGCGACGGATGCGGCGCGGTGATGGCGCGCCCCTCTTCCGCCAGCACGCCGCTGGCGGGCTGCTCAAGCCCGGCCAGCAGGCGCAGCAGCGTCGATTTGCCGCAGCCCGACGGCCCCAGCAGCGCCACAAATTCGCCCGGGCGCACCTGCAGGCTGATATTTTCCAGCACCGGCAAATCGCTGCCCTCCAGTATAAAATGGTGGCTGACATGTTCAATGTCGATATTTACGCCCGCCTGTTGCGTCGTCATAAAATAGTCTCCGAAGTCCGCTTAATCACCTCATAAATAACACGCGCCTCGCGGATGAAATATGCCGATAGCGGTAATAGGTTTGCCCGATCTTCATAATGAAATATCGCATGAGCACATGCGCGATTGTTATTTGGTGACGTCTGGCGCATGCGTTAGTTTCCAGGTAATTCACTAAAAGGGACAGGCGCTATGGCATTACATTTACTCTCGCTGAGCCGACGCACCGTACTGCGCGGCCTCGCCACGCTGGGTGCGGGAATCGGCTTAAGTCCGGTATTCACCGGTTCCGTGCTGGCGGAGGATCCGCCGCTGAAAACCATCAAACTCGCCTGGGGACAAACCGCGGTCTGCCAGTCGCCCATCTCGGTGGCGCTGAAGCAGGGATTTTTTAAAAAATATGGCCTTAACGTCGAGCCGGTCAACTTCAGCGGCCCGACCGACGCACTGCTGCAGGCGATCGCCACCGGTCAGGCGGATGGCGGCATCGGCATGGCGCTGCGCTGGCTCAAGCCGCTGGAGCAGGGATTCGACGTCGATCTCACCGTCGGCACCCACGGGGGCTGCATGCGTCTGCTGACGCCGGAAAACAGCAATATCCGCAGCGTAAAAGATCTGGTGGGCAAATCGGTGGCGGTGACCGACCAGGCGAGCCCGATCCGCAACTTCTTTGCCATTCAGCTGGCGAAACAGGGCATCGATCCCGATAAAGCGGTGAACTGGCTGCAGTATCCCGCCGATCTCTTCGGCGAGGCGCTGCGCAAAGGCGAAGTGCAGGCGCTGGCGACCGACGATCCGCAGGGCTGGCTGCTGAAGCAGCAGCACGGTCTGGTAGAAGTCGACAATAACCTGAACGGCGAATATGCCCATCTCACCTGCTGCGTGCTGGGGCTGCGCGGCTCACTGGTGCGCGACGATCCCAAAACCGCGCAGGCGATCACCCAGGCGATTGTCGATGCGCAGCAGTGGACCGCCGACCATCCGGACGAAACGGCCAGGATCTTTCAGCCGTTCGTGCCCGGCTCGGTGCCGGTTGAGTCCATCGCCGCGATGCTGAAAGAGCATACCCACAGCCACCACTCCACCGGGGCGCAGCTGCGCGGCGAAGTGGCCACCTACGTCAACGAGCTGAAAAAAATTAACGTGATCCGCCCGGACACCGACGCGCGGCAGTTTGCCGATCACTATGTGCCCGATCTGCTGCCGGATAACGGCCAGCATCACCCTATGAAAATGAGTTAAGGAGAGAAGCATGGCCAGTGAAATTCTGACGTTGCGCCGCCGCGCTGAAACGCGGCGTATTGAACCGGCGCTGTGGGCGGCGCTGCTGGCCTGGTGGGCGCTGGTGGCGCTGATGGTGGCGCTGCCGGATAAGCCGCAGGGCTTCGCGGCGCCGCGCTTCGTTAACGAGACGCATGAACTGTTTATCGCGCTGGCGACACTGCTTACTGCGCTGGTGCTCGGCTCCAGCGCCGCGCCCACGCTAAAGGCCTGGCAGCCGCTGAAGCGCAGCGGCCGCTGGCTGATTGCGCTGGCGCTGCTGATCGGCCTGTGGGAATACGTCACCGCCAAGCTGGCGCTGCTGCCCGCGCCGTTCTTCGCCCCGCCGCGCGCGCTGATCGAGGCCTACGCCACCGACTGGCCGCGCCTGCTCGACAGCGTGCTCAACTCGCTGCGCCTGCTGGCGTTCGGCTTTCTCTACGGCAGCGTTGTCGGCTTCGTCACCGGCGTCGCCATCGGCTGGTCGCGTGGGCTGGGCTACTGGGTGCATCCGATCCTGCGCTTTCTCGGCCCGGTGCCTTCGACGGCGCTGCTGCCCTTGTCGCTCTACTTTTTCCCCTCCAGCTTCGCCGCCGCCGTGTTTCTGATTGCGCTGGCGACCTGGTTCCCGGTCACGGTGCTCACCTGGTCGGGCGTCGCCAGCGTCGATAGCCGCTATTACGATGTGGCGCGCACCCTGGGGGCAAAATCGCTGTTTCTGGTGCTACGCGTCGCGGTTCCCGCCTCGCTGCCGCATCTGTTCGTCGGGTTGTTTATGGGGTTAGGCGCCTCATTTTCGGTGCTGGTGGCGGCTGAGATGATGGGCGTCAAATCGGGTCTGGGCTGGTATTTGCAGTGGGCGCAGGGCTGGGCGGCCTACGCCAATATGTATGCCGCGCTGATCGTGATGGCGGTGCTGTTCTCATCGCTGATCACCTTGCTGTTTCTGGTTCGCGACCGCACGCTCGCCTGGCAGCGCAACGCGGTGAAATGGTAACGCTTTCTCAAGAGGAGTCGCCTGTGGCTGCATCAATCTATAACTCCGTAACTGAACTGATTGGACAAACGCCGCTGCTGCGCCTGTCGCGCTTTAGCGAGCGCCACGGCGTGCGCGCCGAACTGCTCGGCAAGCTCGAGCTCTTTAACCCTAACCACAGCGTCAAGGATCGCATCGCGCTGGCGATGATTGAACAGGCGGAGCGCGACGGCCTTATCAGGCCGGGTGACATCATTGCTGAAACCACCAGCGGCAACACCGGCATCGGCGTTGCCTCAATCGCGGCGGCCAAAGGCTACCGCTTTCGCGTCTATATCAACGATTTCGTCAGTATCGAGCGCAGCAAGATTATTCAGGCCTATGGCGCAGAGGTAGTGCCCTTCAGCACCGTGCCGGGCTTCGCCGACTACTACGAGGCCAGCGACGGCGACTTTGTCGCCGCCACGCGCTGGCTGGTAGCGCAGGTGGCCGACGCCGAGCCGGACGTGCATTTTCTTCAGCAGCTACAGAACCCGGCGAACCCGCGCGTGCATGAGCTGACCACCGGCCCGGAAATCTGGCGCGATACCCAGGGCAAACTCGATATTTTCGTCGCCTCAGTGGGCACCGGCGGCACCCTTTCCGGCATCGGGCGCTATCTCAAAGCGCAGGATCCCGCCATTCAGGTGGTCGCCGTGGAACCAGGCATCGGCTCGCAGCCGAGCCCGCAGCATCCGGAACCGCTGGAGATTACCGGCGTCCACGCCTTCAGCGGCCAGCCGCCGGAGCGGATCCCGCCGAATCTGGATCCTCAGGTTTATGACGACGCGATTGCGGTGGAAACCTGGCAGGCGTATCAGGCTGCGCGCCAGTTCGCGCTGGCGGAAGGCATACTGGTCGGGGAGTCGTCAGGTGCGGTGCTGTTTGCCGCGCAGCAGCTGGCGGCGCGGCCGGATAATCAGGGCAAGCGCATTGTTCTGCTGCTGGCCGACGGCGGGGTCAACTACCTCAGCACGCGGCTGTTCAGCCACGAGCAACCCGCAGAAAGCCTGAAAGAGGCGACGGCGGTACAGACCTCGTCGCTGCTGCTGTAAGAGAGAGAGGAATAAAACGGCAGCCTCGGGCTGCCGTTTTTTTTACGCCAGCACGTTCGCGGTGATGCCTCGGGCGAACAGCAGCGGATCGGTTTCCGGGCGCAGCACGTTGATGGCTTTCAGGTCGCGCGCGTAGATATCGATCTCTTTCACAAAGGCATCCCCTGACGAATAGTGGCCGTGGGTATGGGTTTTCAGCACGCTGGCGATCTCGTCAGGAGTGGTATTCAACGCCTTGCTGTTAAAGGCCTGAGCGATGACTTCGGGGTGCTGCGCGGCATAGGCGTGGGCCTGCAAAATCGCGTGGGTAATCGCCGCGGCCACTTCAGGGCGATCGCGGATCAGGCTGCCGCGCGTGCCGATCACGCAGCAGTTCAGGTTGGCGTAGTCGTCGCTGAGGTTAGTGGCGACCTCCCGATAGCCCGGCTGCTGCGTCAGACGCCACATCACCGGATCCGAGCCGCTCGCCGCCTGAATCTCTCCTTTTTGCAGCACCATCGGCAGTAAGTCCTGCGGAAAAACGCGCCAGTCCACGTCACTATTGGGATCGACGCCGTGCCGCTTGAGCAGCAGCGAGAAGAAGTTTTTATCCGCGCCCGCCATATCGGTGACGCCGATAGTTTTGCCTTTCAGCGCCTGCAGCGAGGTCGGCCCGTCGTCGCGCGTCAGCAGCCGCATACAGCCGCCGTGGGTGCCTGCCGTCAGCTTAACGTCAAAGCCCTGCTCCAGCGCCTTAAGCCAGCGCAGCGCCATGCCGACCGCCGCTTCCGCCTTGCCGGTGGCGATCGACTCCAGCAGCAGCTCGGTAGAGTTGCCGAAGTTGACGAACTCGACCTCCAGGTTATGCGCTTTAAAGAACTGATGCTGATCCGCCACCACGACCGGCGCCAGACAGATGGCGTTGAGGTTGACCGCCAGACGCACCGGCGTCGGCTGCGCCAGCGCCCATTTGCCCGCGCCGCCCTGCAGCAGATCGTGCGGCATCGACATGCCGGGCATGGCGTTATCCGCCCGGAGCGACGGCGAAAAGGCGCTGGCGGCAAGCGCCGCGGCGGAATAATGCAAAAATTGCCGACGAGATAAAACGCTATTTACTGGCATGCTCTTTCCCCCGAATGAAATATCCTTTCCCGGAAATGAAATATCCAAAAAATATGACCGCAGGGGCAGAGTAATGGGAAAAGGAGGGGGCAACCAGCCTGTAAATTATGCCGATTACGCATGTGGTTATCCGCTTTAATGCTTTTACTTCGCCGGGAGAAAAATAAAGAATCAAAAAAACTCACTGAATAACTGAGGCAAGATGATGGCGCTTAGCGAATATCTCCACGAACTGCTGCCGGTGATTAGCCAGACGCTGGCGAGCAGCGCGGCGGAGGTAGACAGACTCGGCGAATTTCCCACGGCCAATTTCGCACTGCTGCGCCAGCACGGCCTGCTCAGCTTCGCGCTGCCTGCGTCGGCGGGCGGCGGCGGCGCGGCTCTGCCGGCGTGCCGCGCGGCGATTGCGGCGGTGGCGCAGGGCGAACCTTCCACCGCGCTTATCCTGATTATGCAGTACCTGAACGCCCGTCGCCTCGGCGATGACGCCAGCTGGCCCGCCGACGTGCGCCGCCGGGTGGCGCAGAGCATCGCGCAGGACGGGGCGCTCATTAACGCGCTGCGCGTCGAGCCGGAGCTGGGCACGCCCGCGCGCGGCGGCCTGCCCGCCACCACGGCGCGGCGCAGTGCCGACGGCTGGCGCATCAGCGGCGAAAAAATCTACTCCACCGGCAGCGTCGGGCTGAGCTGGTTTCTGGTCTGGGGGCGCAGCGACGACGCCGATCCGCTGGTCGGCGCCTGGCTGGTGCCCGCCTCCGCGCCCGGCATTCGCATCGAAGAGGAGTGGGATCATCTGGGCATGCGCGCCACCTGCAGCCACCGCGTGGTGCTGGAAGAGGTCTGGGTGCCGCTGGAAAATGCGGTCAACGTCAGCCGCTGGAGCGCGCCGCGTCCGGCGCTCAACGACGAAGAGAGCCTGTGGATGGCGGTGCTGCTGGGCAGCCTGTATGACGCGGTGGCGCGCGCGGCGCGGCAGGAATTCATCCGTTTTCTGCAGCAGCGCGTGCCCGCCAACCTGGGCCAGCCGCTGGCGAGCCTGCCGCGCTTTCAGGAGCTGACGGGCCGCATCGAAACCCTGCTGTTTACCAGCCGCACGCTGCTCGACGCCGCGGCGGCCGGAGAGATCGCCGCAGCCGACGCGGCGAAAGTGAAACAGGTCACCATCGATAACGCCATTCGCAGCGTGCAGCTGATGGTCGAGCATATCGGCAATCACGCGCTGACGCGCGCCAGCCCGCTCGAACGCCACCTGCGCAACGTACTGTGCGGCCGGATCCATACGCCGCAGGACGATGTTATTTTCACCGCCGCCGGCAAAGCGGCCCTTTTATTCGACAGGAGCAAATGATGACGCTGGAATTTATTGGTCTGGTCGGCGCGCATGAAGCGAGCGAGTCCGACGCCGGCAACGGTCAGGTGGTGGATCTGCCCTTTATCAAAGCCTTTGCCCAGACGCAGGAGTATGCGGGCTTTGACAAAGTGCTGCTGGCGGTGAATACCCGCGCACCGGATTCGATGATTATCGCCAGCTACGTGGCGGCGCTCACCGATAAGCTCGGCCTGCTGGTGGCGCATCGGCCCGGCTTTCAGGCGCCGACCTTCACGGCGCGCCAGTTCGCCACCCTGGACCAGCTCAGCCAGGGGCGCGCGGCGATCAACGTGATTACCGGCGGCGACAGCGGCGATCTTCAGCGCGACGGCGACTTTCTCGATAAAGAGCGCCGCTATGCGCGCAGCGGCGAATATCTGGAGGTGATGAAGCAGGTCTGGGCGTCGGCGCAGCCGTTCAGCTTTGAGGGCGATTTCTATCAGGTGCGGGACAACTTTACCGAGGTGAAGCCTTACCAGAAACCGCGCGTGCCGATCTACTTTTCCGGCGCCTCGGATGCGGCGGTGGAGATTGCCGCGCGCCATGCCGACGTCTATATGATGTGGGGCGAGCCGCTGGAGCAGGTGAAAGAACGCATCGCCCAGGTGCGCGCAGCGGCGCAGAAATATGGCCGCGAGGATCGGATCCGCTTCAGCCTGTCGCTGCGTCCGGTGCTGGGCGCGACCGATGAAGAGGCCTGGCAGCGCGCCGACCATCTGCTCGCGCAGGCGCAGGCGAGGATCGGCGGCCAGGCGATCCAGCCCGACAGCAATACCGGCTCGCAGCGGCTTTATCAGCTGGCGACGGCGCGCAAAGTCTATGACAGCTGCCTGTGGACCGGCATCGCCGCCCTTTCCGGCGCGGCGGGTAACTCCACTTCGCTGGTCGGCGCACCGGAGACGGTGGCCGAGGCGGCGCTGGAATATTACAAGCTCGGCGTCACCACCTTCCTGTTCCGCGGCTTCGATCAGCTGCGCGACGCGGCGGATTACGGCCGGTTGCTGCTGCCGACGATCCGCGAGCGCGTCGCGGCATATGATGCAGCGCGCGCGTCAGCGGCGTAGGGTTTTGTGGGGGCTGCGTTAAGCGCCCTCTTTTTATCTCCGCCTGATTTCGCTAACTCTTTTAGCCCCATCCTTAATCAACCACGCCCTGAATACTTATTTGACGCATAGCGCATCCTGATAAAGATTGACAAAACGGGGCATCCGCACCAACATCCCGATTGACAAATCCCGTGTATTGCAATTTGAAGGAATATTAAAATGCAAACTCACCCTTACCCCTGGCTTTTTTACCCTGAACTTTCAGAAGAACGTCTTTCACTTATTGCCGAAGAGTTGCTCAATGTACTTGATATGACCTGGCAGCAGCTCTCTTCACCGCTGGATGATAACTACACTCGCGGGACCTGTACGTTTGGCCGACAGCGACAAATGCTTATCGCTCTTTGTCTGAGTGGTAAGCATAAGTGGCTGCAGCTGACCCATCCGGGAATGGATGTGACGTTCAATATTGAAAATATTCCGGTGCGCTTTTTCGCAGACGATCCGGACAATCCCAAAAAGCCCGGTTTTTTTCGCAGGAATGAAGTGGACCAGCTCTTTGAGCCTCAGCTGACCACGCCTACGCTGCATCGTTTTGTAGTTGAGAAGCCAGAATTTGAGGGTGAAGGCGCGCGAGTGCATTTCATTGGCACTAATGTGCTGGATGAAATTGTTTCAAAATGGACCTTTGGAGAAGGACGTGTACCGCCGCTGCATGCGATGGGCGATACCCCGCCCGCATCCGTTCCCATTGTCCTGGATCCTATCCGGGCACCGACCCGCGATAAGCAAAGGTCATCAGATAATAAGTAACAGGTGAAACGTGTTTAACGGTTCGAATTTACGACTGGCTCGTCTGTATCACGAGCTGTCGCTGGAGCAAGTGGCTGAGCGAGTCAGCAAGACTCGTCAGTACATACAGCGGCTGGAAACCGGCATCGCTGTCCCTACTCCCGTACTGGCAAAAGAATTGGCCGTCGCTTTAAAGGTGACGCCTGAATTCTTTCGCCTACAGGAGCCGCAACGCGTCAACGAAGAGCTGGTGCACTTTCGTAAACGGGAAGGCACGCGCGTGTCAACGCGGCTTTCAACGCTGGCAAAGGCCGAGCTTTACGGCCGTTTGATAACCCTTCTCGATCGGCAACTGGAACTGCCTCCCGTCTGTTTTCAGGAGATTACCGCCCATACCCCGGAAGAGATTGAGAGTGCGGCTGAAAAATGCCGTGTCGACTGGGGGCTGGGATTGGGGCCGATTGATAATGTGACGCGTCTGGCCGAAAAACTGGGCGCTTTTGTTACCTCGTTTGATTCCCTTTCCGATGAGGTAGACGCATTGTCTGTGCCGCTCGAACGTCCGTTTATTGTCAGAAACAGAGCGAAGAAATCAGCCTGTCGTCAGCGCTTCGATATAGCGCATGAAATTGCGCATCTGATTCTGCACAGCGGAATAACGACCGGCGATCGTGCGACAGAATCTCAGGCAAACCGATTTGCTTCAGCGCTTTTGCTTCCTCGTTCAGCAATGGCAAGCTTCTTTCCGCCGCCGGTCGGAGGACGCATCAACTGGAAAGGATTAAGCGAATTCAAGCTAACCTGGAAGGTCAGTAAAGCGGCGATCGTCTACAGAGCGCATCAGCTTGGTTTATTAACAGACGCACAGTACAAAACGGCTTTTACCGCATTGAAACGCAAAGGCGAGGCGATAGATGAAAAGGAAGATAGTCTGATCGTCAGCGAGAAGCCGGAGTTTTTGCCCAGCGCTCTGAACTTTCTTTATGAGAATATGAATGTTGATAAAGCGGCGGTTGCGCAGGCGTTGGCAATAACGCCCTGTTTACTGGATGAGCTTACTGACGTCGCTGCTCCTGAAGGCGACAGTCGTTTTAGCGGGAATGTCGTTTATTTAAGCGGCTATATCAAAAACATCCCTTAATTCGCCTCTCTGTTCAGCTAGCGGGCGATGTCATCTCTTTGAAGCAAAAACGGCGGGTACAGCCTGAGCTGTCCCGCCGTGGTTTTACTCGCTGTAAGTCCACTCAGAACCGATAGGTCGCCGATACCGAGAAGTTGCGCGGCGCGCCATAGACGTTATAGGCGCCGACCCAGGTGTCGTACTCTTTGTCGAACAGGTTATTCAGGTTGGCCTGCAGCGACAGGTTTTTATTCACCTCATAACGCGCGAAGAGATCCACCAGCGCATAGCTGCCCTGCTTCGCATGCCAGGTGCCGTTGCCTTCTGGTGCGCCGACATCCTGCCAGGTGTGCGTCTGCCAGTTCACGCCGCCGCCCAGCGTCAGCTGATCGAGCATCGGCAGGCGATAGCTGGTAAACAGGTTAAAGCTGGTGCGCGGCAGCTGCGAGTTATAGGCGTTGCCGTCGCGATCCTGCACCAGATAGCTGGTGCCGCCGAAGGTCATCTGCCAGTTGTCGGTCAGCGCGCCGTTCACCTCAAACTCGACGCCGCGGCTGACGACGCCATCTTTCGCTGCGTAGGCGGTCGACTGCGATCCCGGAATAATCTGCCCGGTATCTTCGCCAACGTTATCCAGCTCGGTGCGGAACAGCGACAGCGTGGTGGTCAGACGGCTGTTGAGCCAGTCGGACTTCACGCCCACTTCGTAGTTTTTCCCGATCACCGGCGAGAGGAAGGCGCCGCTGCTGTCGCGGTAATCCTGCGGCTGGAACACCGAGGTATAGCTGGCGTAGGCGGACCAGTTCTCGGCGAAGTCGTAAATCAGCCCGCCGTACGGCGTGGTGTTGTTCTTCTCCAGCTCCTCGCCGGTGGCCAGCGTCTGACGATTCCAGTTGGTGTAGCGCGCGCCGAGGATCAGATGCAGCGGATCGGCCAGCGAAATGCGCGTCGCCAGATAAACCGATTTCTGGCGAACCGTGGTGCTGTCCGCCGTCAGCTCGCGCGGGCCCCAGTCAGTTTCGGCAAAATCGCCGTTGAAGTTGTTGTAGTTGCCCAGCTCGTCCGCCGAGATATTGGCCCATGAGCTGTAATATTTGTTGTCCTGACGGCTGTAGTTTACGCCGACCATCAGCTCATGCTGACGACCCAGGAGTTCGTAGGGGCCGCTGGCGAAAGCGTCAACCGCATCGACCTTGCGCTTGCCGGTGTTGTAGCCGGTTCCACCCACCACCGGATAGTCTGCGTACTGCGAGACGCCGAGGCCGGTGGTTTTATCAAAGTAGCCGTCGAGGTAGAGCTGCTTGCTGTCGAGGAACATCTCGTTGTGGGTGCCGTTCAGCGTGATGTTCCAGCCGTTGTCGAAATCCTGCTTCAGGTTAACGAAGACTTTTTTGTTCTCTTTATCGTTGTAGGCCCACTCCGGCGCGGTGTTGTAGCCGCGGCGGGAATGGATCTGCGTGCCGTCGGTATACCAGCGCGGCGTGCCGCTCCACATCGGCGAGTCGGTATCGACCTGCGAGAACTCATAGCCGACGGAAAGCGTGGTGGAATCGGTGAGATCGGCGTCAACCACGCCGTAGACGAACTGTTTGGTGGCGCCGTAGCGTTCAATAAAGCTGTTCTTATCGTCATAGCCCGCCACCAGGCGGCCGCGTACGCTGCCGTCGCTATTGAGCGGCGTCGAGAGATCGGCGACGTAGCGCTGCTTGCCCCAGCTACCGTAGGTGGCGGAAACGCTGCCGGTGAATTCTTTGCTGTCAGCGTGCTTACGCACCATATTGATGGCGGCCGAAGGATTGCCGGGGCCGGTCATCAGGCCGGTCGCGCCGCGCACCACCTCCACGCGCTCGTAAAGCGCCATATCGGACTGCGCGTCGCCCAGGTTCCAGCGCGAGGCGAAGGTGGTTGGAATGCCGTCGACCATAAAGTTGTCGATGGGGAAACCGCGCGCGTAATAGCTGGTGCGATCCATATCGCTGCTGACGCCGGTGATCCCCATCGTGTTGTGCAGCACGTCATTTAGCGACTGCAGCTGCTGATCCTCCATGCGCTGCTTGCTAACAACGGTGACCGACTGCGGGATATCGCGCGCGGTCAGCGCCATTTTGGTGCCGGCGCGCGTAATCGGCACGCTGTAATCACGTGCGTCCTGCTGCCCGGTGCTGCTGGCGCTGGCGTCGACGACAAGCGTCTGTTCGCTGGCCTTATCGGCAGCGTGGGCGCTCTGCGCGACGCTGGCGGCGATCAGCACGGCCAGCAGCGAGCGTTGCAGAGGGTGTTTCATGGCGCTGGCGCAATCGCCCGCGCGGTATTCCCTGACGCGCTGAACATCAAAAGACATCACTCTTCCTCTTTTTTCATTATTGGGTATGGCTGCCACTGATTGCCGCATCGTCTCGCCTGTCCGAGCACAGGATGCTGTCCTGACGTGATGCTGTATTAAAGCAAATGAGAAATATACGCATTGCCATTATCATTGCAAGCAATTGTTAATAAATGCTGCAAAAGTTCATCAGCCAAAAATGAGCAGAAAAAGACTGATTAATAAGAGGTTTATGCATAAACCCAGCGCAGGAAAGCGGTAACTACTGGAATTTACAGGAAAGTCAGGCGGGAACCGGCCAGGCAAAGTCTGGGCGCGCTGGGCGCAAGCTGAAGCATCATGACCAAAAAAAAACGGTTTCGCCGCCTGGCTCGCTATCCTGAAAATCCCTCGCAGCCTCATAACCGGCGCGATCGCCAGAAAGCACAGAGATCTTATTAATTCGCCGATTGCCCGCTGCTTAATATCAGGGTGCCGCTGAGGCGGAAGAAAATTTATTCCAGATGATGAAATAGTGAAACAACGCAAGCTCTTTAAGCGGAGAGAATAGTTTCGCGCGTCACTACCGCCACGCTGCGCTAAATAGAGGCTGACACTTGCGAAAGGTAAATATTGCAAAGGTTAATGATAACGTTGTGCAAAGAGTGGCTGCTTTACTATTTTATAACGCTTCTTCGCTTATCAATGTGGCACCATTGTAAAGATAACCTGTAAAATAGCGGGCCGATATAGTGATGCAGGCGAACGAACCTGCCTGTTATCAGCAAGATAAGGCCGGTTACGTTTAAAGATAAAGGCAAGGCCGCAGACCGAGCGCCTTAACGATAACCGCGCGAAAACTATTCGCTGCGATCCCCCTTTCCTGCTGCGTTATATTTGTTCTTGTTTTTTTATGCTAATACATTTACCCCGAAGAGGTAGCAATTGGCTATCAAATTAATGATACTCTCTGTGCTTTAGCTTATTTCCTTTATCTACTTTTTACCGTAAACTGCGCGCTTTACATATTTTGATTCGTTAAGGGTTATATCCATGAGTGATGCGCTGAAAGCATTGAATAATCTTCGTACGCTGCGCGTTCAGGCACGAGAAATTGAGCTCGACGTGTTAAACGAGATGCTCGAAAAGTTCTCTGTCGTTGTCGCAGAACGCCGTGAAGAAGTGAATGCTGAACAAGCCGCGCAAAAAGAAAAAGCGGAGAAGCTGGCGTTGTATAAAGAGATGCTGATGAAAGACGGCATCGATATTTCCGATCTGGCTGACCTGGCGCAGAACGAAAGCAAACCCAAAGCGAAACGCGCGCCGCGTCCGGCAAAATATAAGTTCACGGATGAAACCGGCGAAACCAAATTCTGGACTGGCCAGGGCCGTACGCCTTCGCCGATCAAAAAAGTGCTGGATGCAGGCGGCTCGCTCGACGAGTTCCTGATCTAATCTGTTTTAATAAAAAAGGCGCTGATATCAGCGCCTTTTTTATTTCTGCGCGGCGGTCAGGTCAGACCGTTGGCAGGCCGAGGTTCTCACGCAGCGTGGCGTAAGCATAGTCGGTCGGAAACAGGCCGCGACGGCGCAGCTCCGGGATCACCAGCTCGACAAACAGATCCAGCTGCTCCGGCATAATGGCCGGCATAATATTAAAGCCGTCCGCGCCGCCCTGCTCCAGCCAGAGCTGGAAGTCGTCGGCGATATCCTCTGCGGTACCGACAATAACCCGGTGCCCGCGCGAGCCCGCCGCGATGGCCGCCAGCTCGCGCAGCGTCAGGTTCTCGCGCTTCGCCATATCGGTCATTAGCTTCACGCGGCTCTGGTTGCCTTCGCCCAGCGGCACTTCCGGCACCGGGCCGTCCAGCGGAAAGGTGGAGAGATCCATACCAAAGCGCAGCGAAAGCTGTTTCAGCCCGTTGTCGATATCCACCAGCGTATTCAGCTCTTTCCACAGCGCCTTCGCCTCTTCACGCGTGCGGCCGACAATCGGCATCACGCCCGGCATGATCACCACATGATCCGGGTTGCGGCCTGCGGCTGCCACCTGCGCCTTCTGCGACTGATAAAACGCCTGCGCCTCTTCCAGGCTGGCGGCGGCGGTAAAGACCACTTCGGCGGTTTCGGCGGCGAGCTTCTGCCCGTCGGCGGAGGATCCCGCTTCGATAATCACCGGACGCCCCTGCGGAGAACGGGTGATATTCAGCGGGCCCTGCACCTGGAAATGCTCGCCGACGTGGTTAATCGGGTTGATCTTGTCGTTGACGAAATACTGCCCCGAGGCCGGATCCGGCTGAACTGCGCCCTCTTCCCAGCCTTCCCAGAGTTTACTGGTCACCTGCAGAAATTCGCGCGCGCGCGCATAGCGTTCGGCGTGGTTCGGCATATCGTCGCGGCTGAAGTTTTTCGCCACGTCGGCAGAGAACGACGTTACCACGTTCCAGGCGGCGCGGCCGCGGCTGATATGGTCGAGCGAGGAGAAGGTGCGCGCCATGGTGAAAGGGTCGCTGAAGGTGGTCGACGCGGTGGCGGCCAGGCCGATACGACGGGTATTGACCGCCACCGCCGCCAGCATGGTCAGCGGCTCAAGGCGCGCCATGGTAGAGGGCAGACGATACATGCTGGTCGCCAGCGCGTCGCCGACGAAAAAGAGGTCGAAACGTCCCGCTTCCGCTTTCTGCGCCAGGCGAATCAGCCAGTCGATGTCGGTCGGCGCGCCCAGCTCTTCGGTCAGGCGCCAGCCGCTCACGTGATGCCCTACCGGCTGAACGAAAAGACCAAGACGCAGACGATTTTTTGCAGATGAACTGTCCATATTATTTCCCTGATTGCAGTAAGCGCCGTCTTAAGGCGGCTATGAAAAATGGTCGGTGGCGATAAGCGCCTGCTCCAGCGCCGCCGGCGAAACGTCAAACGGCAGACGCGCCGCGCTGGCGGCCGGAAAACGCACTTCGGCGGCCAGACGGTGCAGCGCCGCCGCGCGATCGCCTGTCAGCGCGGGCAGCCTCAGCGGGGCGTCAAAGCGCCGCAGCAGCGCCACCAGCGCCGGGTCCGGTTCGCCGTTGCCCTGCTCCATAAAAGACTGAACCAGCAGGCTGTAGCCGACCTTCTCGCCGTGCAGCCAGCGGTGCAGTTCTGGCAGCCCGGTCAGCCGATTATGGATAGCGTGGGCGTAGCCGGGCGTCGGTAGAGTATCGCGCATACTGTTGGCCAGTCCAGCCAGCACGATATTTGCGTCAATGATGCGCTCCAGCGCAAAGGTCACCTGGCGTTGCCGGTTGGCCTCTACCGCCTCGTCGCCCCACTGCCGATAAGCGTCCACCGCGCGCTGCGCCGCCATGACCTTCAGGTCGAGCGCCAGGCTGTCGGGGTTATGCTGCTGATAGGGGCGAAACTCGTACCACTTGGCCAGCGCATCGACGATGCCTGCTTTCAGGTAGCGCACATCGCTGCGGGCGATGATTTCGCTGTCCACCAGCACCAGCGCCGGCATCGTGCGCAGCGGCTGGCTGCGCCGATGCGCGCCCTGCGCGTTATAGACGATAGCCACCGGCGACCAGGCGGCGCAGGTGGCGGCCAGCGTGGCAATATTGATCACCGCGACCTTATCCAGCCCGTCACCCGCCGCTTTGGCGCAGTCGAGCACGCGCCCGCCGCCGACGGCCAGAATCGCCTCCGCGCCCTGCTGCACCGTATTGGCCTGAAGCTGGCTAATCGCCTCGTCGGTGCATTCGCCGTCGAGCAGCTCAAGCTGCCAGCGGATGCCCTGGCTTTCGAGGCTTTGAGTGAGTTCAGGATTCACCGCCTGCCAGGCGCGCGGCGAGGAGAGAATGCGAAGATGGGTGGCGATGGGACGAATATGTTCTCCGGCCCGCGCGCGGATCCCGGCCTGCTGTAGATAGGCTTGCGGCGATTTGATGGCTAACACGGCTTATCCTGCTGTGGGTCTGCTGCCCGCTAAAATAGTCGGGTAAACAGAGAGTTAATAAGGTTGCCCATGCGCGTGGCGTCTGCAGGGCATAGTACGACAAACGCTAATTTAAGCAACGCCTTATGCGGCCTTGCCTCTTCACAAATTCGCATTAGCTTAGCGATATTTCAGATATAGACTGCGGCGCCTTTGTTGCTACCCTCTGGGTTCTGCTTTTTAGTCTGGAGATGTCGATGCGTTTTTCCCCTGATCTGGCGGCGAGGCTGTGAGCCTCACCGCGCAGCTTAGCCAGCTGATTACCGGTTCCCAACCTGACCCGGCAGCGCGCCAGCGCGCGCGCGAAGGGGTGCAGGATTTTCTCGCCGTCAGCTGGCCGGTGCTCAACCGGCACGTGCCGGACAGCGGTTTGCCGCGGCTAAAAACCCTTTACCGCGACAGCGGCCCGGCGTCGCGTGCGCTGCTGCTTGGCTACGCCGCACACGCCCTCGACTATGACGATTTTCACGCCGACTTTCGCGGCCATCCCAGCGTGGTGATCCTGCCGGCGCTGCTGGCCTGGGCGGCGGAGAACGAGGCGTTCAACGCGGCGCGCTTTGTTGACGCTTATATCATCGGCGTCGAGATGGCCGGCCGGCTCGGCCTGGCGATGACGCAAAGCCACTATACGCTCGGCTATCACAATACCGCGTCGCTCGGCACGCTGGCCGCCGCCGCCGCGCTGGCGCGCTTTAGCGGCGCGGACGCGCGGCAGACCACAGTGTTGCTCGGCATCGCCGCCACCGAAGCGAGCGGCCTGCGTGCCCAGTTCGGTTCGGCGGTGAAGCCGCTGCATGCCGGTTTCGCCGCTGAGCGCGCGGTGCGCGCCGCGCAGCTGGCGCTGGCGGGGTTCGACGGGCAGGCGGAGGGCGTGCTTGAGGCCTTTATTTCGCTGGGCAGCGCGCGTGAGGCGCAGCCTGAAAAGCTGCCTGAAAACTGGGGCGCGCCCTGGCGCATCGTCACGCCGGGCCTGGAGTTTAAGCCCTTCGCCACCTGCGCCGGCACGCACAGCGCCGCGGAGGCGACGCGCGAGATCCGCCAGCGCTGGCGCGGTTCGACGGCAGCGCTGCTGAGCGCTATCGATCGCATAACCGTGGACTTCCCGCCCGGCGGCGATATCGCCGCCTCGGTGCGCCAGCCGAAAAACGGCATCGAGGCCCGCTTTAGCCTGGAGTATGTCATCGCCGCCATGCTGATTTACGGCGACCTGCGCATGGCGGACTTTGCCGAAGGCGACGTCAATCCGCAGATTATGGCGCTGGCGGCGAAGGTCACGCGCCAGCCCGATCATAATGCGCCGCCGGACGCCATTAACCCCGGGCTGCGCTTCCATGAGGTGACGCTGTTTCTCAACGACGGCACGCTGCTGTGCCAGCGGCGCACCCGCCAGCAGTCGCTGGCGACGCCGGTGGATGTCGCAGGCAAGCTGCGCGCGGCGCTGCCTGATGGAGACGCGCTGCTCGCCAGCAGCGCGCTGCGCGATGATGAGGATTTGCGCCGCCTGACGCAGACGCTGATCGCCGCGCTGTAGCGTCCGGCGCCTAGCCTTGCGGCGGCGTAAAAGCGGCGACCGGCGGCGCGTCGCCGATAAACTTTCTGACGTTCACGACAGCAATCTGGCCGGTGCAGCCCTGCGCCAGCGACGAGGTGCCGATATCCTGCGTCAGCACGTTGGGATTGCCGTGCCGGCAGAGCGGCCGCGCCGCGGCGGGATCGATCGGATCGTACCAGGCGCCGGTCGGCAGCCGCACCACGCCGGGCCTGATCGCCTCGGTGAGCGCCGCGCTCGCCAGCAGGTGCCCGCGCGCGTTGTAGAGCTCAATCACGTCGTTATCGGCGATGCCCAGCCGCTGCGCGTCCAGCGGATGCAGGCTGCAAACCTCGCGCCCGTTGCGCTTGCCGCTGCGGCTGTAGTCGCCGAAATCGAGCTGGCTGTGCAGGCGCGTCGCCGGCTGGTTGGCGATCAGCCAGAAAGGATAGCTTGCAGAGGGCTGCTCGTGCGGCGCGCGCCATACCGGATGACCGGGACAATCCTGATAGCCGAAACCGGCGATGGCGTCGGACGCAATCTGAATCTTCCCGGTAGGCGTCGGCAGCGGATGGGCCGCCGGATCGGCGCGGAACGCATTCATCATGCGGCCGCCATCCTGAAGCTGCGGCAGCGTCACCACGCCTGCCTGCCAGAAGTCGGCGAAATCAGGCAGCCTCACCTGATGCGTCGCCAGCGTTTCCTGCAGCTGCGCATAGAGGTGTTCAAGCCAGCCGCGCGCGTCGCGCCCTTCGGTAAATGCCGCCTCCCGTCCCAGACGCCGCGCCAGTTCGCTAAAAATCTGGTAATCGTCCCGCGCCTCGCCATAAGGGGCCGCCACCGGCTGCATGGCGATAAGATGGCGATCGGTCGGCGCGCCGCCAACATCTTCACGCTCCAGCGTCATGGTGGCGGGCAGCACGATATCCGCGTGGCGCGCGGTCGCCGTCCAGGCGCTCTCATGGACGATCAGGGTGTCGAGACGGCAAAAGGCCTGCCGCAGCCGCGCCAGATCCTGATGATGGTGAAACGGATTGCCGCCCGCCCAGTAGGCCAGCCGAATGTCGGGATAGGTCAGGTGACGGCCGTTATAGTGAAATTTCTCGCCGGGATGCAGCAGCATATCGGCGATGCGCGCCACCGGAATAAAGCGGTCGATGCCGTTTTTCCCCTGCGGCAGCGCCGGAAAGCTCGCCACATTGTGGTGTTTGCCGTAGTGCCCTAGCGCGCCGAGCGCATAGGTAAAGCCGCCACCGGGCAGGCCAGGCTGTCCCAGCGCGGCCGCCAGCGCCAGTCCCAGCCAGACCGGCTGCTCGCCATGCTGCGCGCGCTGCAGGGCGTGCGCCACGGTGATCAAGACGCGTTTGCCGTGCAGCGCATGCGCCAGCGCGCGGATCTGCGCCGCAGGCACGCCGCAGATCTCAGCGGCCCAGCTGGCGTCGCGCGCGACGCCGTCCGCTTCGCCCAGCAGATAGGCTTTGAGCGTCGGCCAGCCGTGGGTATAGCGCGCCAGAAAATCGTTGTCGGTCAGCCCCTGGGTGGTCAGCTCATGCAGCAGCCCGAGCATCAGGGCCGCGTCGCTGCCGGGGATCAGCGGCAGCCATTCGCCCTCTGCTTCATCGGGCAGATCGCTCTTCAGCGGGCTGACGGAAATAAAGCGCGTGCCGCGTCGGGCGGCGCGCTGCATAAAGCCGCGCTCGGTGTGCTCGCTCAGCCCGCCGCTCGCCACCTGAGAATTTTTCAGCGCCAGTCCGCCGAACGCCAGCACCACGTCGCTGTGCCCGGCGATCGTCTCCCAGCTGACGCCGCGCCGCGCAATCTCGTTCATATCGCCGACGATATGCGGCAGCAGCACCGAGGCCGCGCCGGAGCTGTAGCTGTTGACCGAGCGCACATAGCCGCCCAGCACGGTATTCAGAAAGCGGTGCACCTGACTTTGCGCATGGTGAAAGCGCCCGGCGCTCGACCAGCCGTACGATCCGCCGAAAATACCGGCCGGGCCATGACGCTCGCCGACGCGCCGCAGCTCGTCCGCCACCCGCGCGTACGCCTCTTCCCAGCTCACCGCCACGTAGCTGTCCAGGCCGCGGCGCGCGTCGGGGCCAGGCCCGTTTTCCAGCCAGCCGCGCCGTATCATCGGGCGCGCCACGCGCGCCGGATGCGCCAGCGCGTTGTGCAGATTCGCCAGCAGCGGGCTGGGATCGGGGTCGGCGCTGAAAGGGGTAATCGTCAGGCTGTCGCCGTCGCGGCGCGCGCGAAATGCGCCCCAGTGGGCGCTGTGCATACTGTCGGTCATGGTCGTCCTGCGGAGAAATGGCGCTCAGAGCACCGTTGCGATGAAGTTGCGCACGCGCCCGTTATTGGGATCGTCAAGCACCTGCTGCGTCGGCCCGGCGGCAACGATCCGGCCGCTCTCCATAAACACCAGGGTGTCGGCGATTTCGCGTGCGAAGCCGATCTCGTGCGTCACAATCACCATGGTGATGCCGGAGTGCGCCAGCTGCTTAATCACCTGCAGCACTTCGCCCACCAGTTCGGGATCGAGCGCCGAGGTCGGCTCGTCAAACAGCAGCACGCCGGGATCCATTGCCAGCGCGCGGGCGATGGCGACGCGCTGCTGCTGTCCGCCCGACAAATTTTGCGGCCACTCCTCTTCGCGCCCTGCCAGCCCGACCTGCTGCAGCAGCGCGCGCGCTTTTTCCAGCGCCTGCTGGCGCGGCGCTTTTTTCACACGTATCGGCGCGTCGGCGATGTTTTGCAGCACCGTGCGATGAGGAAAGAGATTGAACTGCTGAAACACCATGCCGATGTCGCGGCGCTGGCGCGCCACTTCGCCGCTGCTCAGCTCATGCAGCGCATGCCCTTTCTGCCGGTATCCCACCAGTTCGCCGCCGATGCGAATAGTGCCCCCATCCAGCTTTTCCAGATGGTTGATGCAGCGCAGCAGCGTCGATTTGCCTGAGCCGGACGGCCCGAGGATCACCGTCACCGAACCGGCAGGAATATCGAGATCGACGTCGTCAAGCACGGTAACGCCGGAAAAGCGTTTGGTCACGTTACGCAGGGCGATTGCCTCAGCCATGAGTGATACTCCTTTCGCTGCGCGTAGGCGTAAAGCCGTTGAGCAGACTGCGCCACAGGGTGCGCGACGGACCGCGCGATACGCCGCGCGAGAAATAGCGTTCGACATAGAACTGTCCGACCGACAGCACTGAGGTCATCAGCAGATACCAGAGCGTCGCCACCAGCAGCAGCGGGATCACCTCATAGGTGCGCTGATAGATGATCTGCGCGGAAAAGAGCACATCCTGCAGCGAGATCACCGACACCACCGCCGTGGTTTTTAGCTGGCCAATCATCTCATTGCCTGCCGGCGGCAGAATGGCGCGCATCGCCTGCGGCAGGATGGTGAAGCGGAAGATCTGCGCCGGGCGATAGCCGAGGGCGCGCGCCGCCTCAAGCTGCCCGTTGCCGACGCTCTGGATGCCGGCGCGCACGATCTCCGCCGCATAGGCGGACTGGTGCATCACCAGCGCGATAACCGCGGCGCTGAACGGGCTGACCAGCGCGTTGGACTGGGCGCTCCACAGCTCGCCGACGCCCGGCAGCGACAGAGAGAGCGTGGGATAGAGCGCGGCGATGTTGTACCAGAGAAACAGCTGCACCAGCATCGGCACGCCGCGAAAGAACCAGGTATAGGCCCAGCTCACCGCCACCAGCACCGGATTCGAGGAGAGGCGCATTAGCGCCAGCACCGTGCCGAAGGCGAACCCCAGCACCACCGAAATCGCCGTCAGCTGCAGGGTCATCAGTACGCCCTGCAGAATCGACGCTTCGGTAAAGTTGTCGGCGATAACGCCCCATTCGAAGCGGGGGTTATTGATCATCGAATGGGCCATCGCCCCCACGCACAGCAGCACCAGCAGCGCGCTCAGCCAGCGGCCATAGTAGCGTTTGCCGACGATGCGCAATTCGTCTACGCGATGCGGTTCCGGGTTCACTGGAAGATCTCCTGGTTACGTTTCGCCTCTTTCACCGCGCCGAAGCCGATCTCCCAGCGATCGAGGATCTTCTGGTAGCTGCCGTCTTTGATCAGCGAATTGAGCGCCGCCTGCACCGCGGGCTCCAGCGGCGAATCTTTCGGGAACGCCACGGAAACCGGCGCGTCGTTGACGCTGATCTCGCCGCTCATGGTCAGCGGTTTGATCAGCTTCACCTGCCAGGTCAGCCCTTCGTAAGGCCCGAAGAACATCGGCACGCGGCCGCTGACCACCGCCTGTACGCCAGCCGGACGATCCGGGAAAACGGCGACCTTAATCGGCGGCTTGCCCGCGCTTTCGCAGGCTTTGCTCGCCTCTTCCAGACGGGTGATCTGCGTGGTGCCCGCCCCCGCGCCGACCTCTTTGCCGCAGACCGCGTCAAAGCTGGTGAACGGCGCGATACTGGCGCTTTTCAGAGAGATAATGCCGAGGCGGCTGGCGTTGTAGTAGCCGATGAAGTCGACCTGCTTCAGGCGCGCCTGGGTGGCGTTGATGTTGGAGAGCGCCACATCGTAGCGGCCGGTTTTCAGGCCGGGAATGATATTGTCGAAGCCGCCGGTGTCGCGCCACTGCACGGCGACGCCAAGCCGTTCCCCGACGGCGTTCATCACGTCGATTTCGCGTCCGGCCAGCGTTTTATTGTCTTCTTTATAGAAGGTGGTCGGCGGCGTGTTGGGGTTCGTCCCGGCGACAATATAGCCGCGCTGCAGGATAGCGGCAGGCAGCAGGCTTTTCAGCGCGGGATCGGCCTGCACATGCAGCGAACTGTCGGTCGGCACCGAGGTGTCGGCGGCCATCGCGCCCTGTGCGGCCAGCGCGAGAGCAATAAGGGTGACACGTTGCATGAGTTTCACGGGGACCTTTCTCCTGATCAAATAAAATCCCTTGCGGGAAAAGTGGATATGTATCCAAACGGCCAGACGGCTTCATTCTCAAGGAGGAGAGGCAGGCTTAACAAATGCGAAAAAACGCTAAGCATTGCCGAAACATGCATTAGCGCGGCGTGCGCCTGAGGAGATTCTGAACGGCTAACAGAGCTCGGGATAATTAAGCGTCGCGCGTCGCCCATTTTTTAACCCATTGTCCAGCAATGTAAATATGCTGACGCTATCTATACAATGAGAATCATTATCACTATCATGCGCATTTACTTACACTCATTAACGTATCAGGGAGAAAGTTTAAGTGAATGTAACGGTAGATTTCAGAAAGCGCCCTTGCGCCCTGCTGATGGTCGGCATGCTGAGCGCCACCGGCGTCGGCGCGGAAGAGACAGAAAAGCTGGCTGACGACGAGACGATGCTGGTCACCGCCGAGCAGATCCTCAAGCAGCAGCCCGGCGTCTCCACCATTACCGCCAAAGATATTGAAAAAAGCCCGCCGGTAAACGACCTCTCCGACATCATCCGTAAAATGCCCGGCGTCAATCTGACCGGCAACGGCGCCAGCGGCAGCCGCGGCAACAACCGCCAGATCGATATTCGCGGCATGGGGCCGGAAAATACCCTGATCCTGATTGACGGCGTGCCGGTTTCCTCGCGCAACGCGGTGCGCTATAGCTGGCGCGGCGAACGCGATTCGCGCGGCGACAGCAACTGGGTGCCGCCGGAAATGGTGGAGCGTATCGAGGTGATCCGCGGCCCGGCGGCGGCGCGCTACGGCTCCGGCGCGGCGGGCGGCGTGGTGAATATCATCACCAAACGGCCGACCAACGACTGGCACGGCTCGCTCTCGCTGTTTACCAACCAGCCCGAAGAGAGCAAAGAGGGCGCGACCAAACGCGCCAACTTCAGCCTGAGCGGGCCGCTGGCGGGCGACGCCCTGACCATGCGCCTTTATGGCAATATCAATAAAACCGACGCCGACGCCTGGGACATTAATACCGCGCAGAACGGCTCCTATGCCGCGGGTCGGGAAGGCGTGCGTAATAAAGATATCAACGGCGTGCTTTCCTGGAAGATAACCCCAGAGCAGATCCTTGATTTCTCCTACGGCTACAGCCGCCAGGGCAATATCTACGCGGGCGACACGCAAAACAGCAACGGCAATAACAGCGCCAACGGCCTGGTCGAATCGCTGGTCGGCAGTGAAACCAACCGTCTTTACCGCCAGTCTTACGGCCTGGCGCACAACGGCATCTGGGACTGGGGCCTGTCGAAGCTGACCTTCAACTATGAAAAAACCAACAACACCCGGCTGAAAGAAGGCTCCGCCGGCAGCGTCGAAGGAATGATCAACAGCGACACCTTCGCCACCAGCCGACTGGAGAGCTATCGCGGCAACGCAGAGATTAACTTCCCGCTCGACTGGCTGCGCGACCAGACGGTGACGCTGGGCGCGGAGTGGAACCATGACAAGCTGAACGATCCCGCCTCCATGCAGGCTGCCAACCAGGCGGGCGTCAATATCGGCGGCGTCAGCGGCAACGCGGCGGATCGCAGCAGCAAAAACAGCGCGACCCTCAGTTCGCTCTACCTTGAGGATAATATTGCCGCGACCGACTCGACCGAGATCATTCCCGGCATTCGCTTTGACTACCACAACAGCTTCGGCGCCAACTGGAGCCCGAGTCTGAACCTGTCGCAGGGGCTGGGAGACTACTTTACGCTTAAGGCGGGTATCGCCCGCGCCTTTAAAGCGCCGAACCTCTATCAGTCCACCGAAGGCTATCTGCTCTCTACCCGCGGCAACGGCTGTCCGAAAGATATCGCGTCAGGCAGCTGTTACCTGCTGGGCAGCGACGATCTTGAGCCGGAAGTAAGCGTGAATAAAGAGCTGGGCATTGAGTTCACCCATCAGGGCTATGTGGCGGGCATCACGTGGTTCCGCAACGATTATAAAAACAAAATCGTCGCTGGCCGCGAGCGCGTCGGCATCGCTTCTAACGGCTATAACATTCTGCGCTGGGAAAATGGCGGCAAAGCGGTGGTCGAAGGGCTGGAAGGCAACCTGACGGTGCCGCTGATCGCCGATACGCTGGAGTGGCGCAGCAACGCCACCTATATGCTGAAGTCGGAAGATAAAGAGACCGGCAATCCGCTGTCGATTATTCCTGAGTACACCATTAACTCGCAGCTGGAGTGGCAGATGACGCGCGACCTTTCCGGCAATATCAACTGGACGATGTACGGCCGCCAGAGGCCGCGTGAGTTTTCCGAGTCGCGTCTGGAGGTGAACAATCTGTCGCAGCGCGAAGTCGGCGCCTACTCGGTGCTGGGCCTGAACCTCAACTACGATCTGACGAAAAACCTGCGCGCCAACGCGGGCGTCAGCAACCTGCTCGATAAACGGATCTATCGCGAGAACGCGGGCGCGTCGACCTATAACGAGCCTGGCCGCGCCTGGTACGCTGGCGTAACGTACAACTTCTGACCGGCCCCGCCGCCGCCGTTGCGCCGCATTTGCGCGACGGCGGGCAGGCGAAGAAAGATTGCTGATTTAACCTGATGTAAAGCGAGGCGCGTGGGGTTATGATGCTGCCGCTGCGGGTCATGCGTCGTCACACTCCGCCGCGCCTTGCGGGAAAAAGCAGACAGATGCACAGGCGCGGGTTTCGACGCCAGGCTACGCTGAATAAACCCGTAATTCAGGAGAGTAAAGCCCGTGAAATTTGAAAATCAGGATGCGTTTAAACTGGCGGTGGCTTATATGGAGCGAAAAGAGAATGTCACCGGCATTACCGTCTACTTTAAATCCTTTATCGAAACCTACCAGAAATTCGATCGCTGGCTGAGCGCCGCCGATCCGGTGCAGGCTGTCGAAGAAGAGAAAAAAGCGGCCAAAGCCAATCCGGATTCTCTGCTCTGACGCGCCGTGCGGCGGGATAAGACGGTCGGCCTCGCCTCAGTCTTATCCTGTCGACCTGGCGCCCTTCGCCCGGCTCCGTCTGGGCGTTGTCCCCTTGCCCCTGCACTTCAGCGACGCATTCGTCGCTTATCATCCGCCTCTGTTTTATGCTTAACTTTCGCTCTACCTTTTTCAGTACGTGGTAAAAATGCACTATCTTAACGATTTAATGGGCTTTATTGAGGGGAACATCGCGCTTTCCGCCACCTTCAATATTATTCTGCTGATCCTCGCCGGCATGGTTGCGCATCTTGTCTGCAAATTTTTCGTGGTCAAAGTGGTGCGCAAAGTCTTTTTCAGCGCCCATAAAAGCGACGTGCCGCTGGATAAAGATGTCAGGATATCGGAGAAGCTCTCTAACTTTATTCCGGTTATCACCGTCTATTATCTGCTGCAGTTTATGCCCGAACTGCCCGAGCATCTGCAAATCGCCATCAGAACGCTGTGCGGCATTCTGTTCTTTGTCTATTTATCGCTCTTTTTTAATGAAGTGCTGGAGATCGTCAATAACTCCTATTCGAAAAAATCGAAGCGTAAAAATCATTCAATTAAAGGCTATATCCAGGTCGGCAAAATTCTGGTGCATATTTTATCGGCAATTATGATCCTGGCGATTATGTCGAATAAATCGCCGGTGATTATTATTTCCAGCCTGGGAGCAGCGGCGGCGATATTAATGCTGGTTTTTCAGCATACGCTGCTGTCGCTGGTGGCCAATATCCAGCTCTCTTCTAACGACGTGCTGCAGCTTGGCGACTGGATAGAGATGCCGGATAAAAATCTCAGCGGCGAAGTCACCGATATCGCCCTGCATACCATTACTATCCGCAACTGGGATAACACCATCTCGCGCATTCCCACTAAAAATTTCCTGACGGAAACCTACACCAACTGGCAGGCGATGTTTTCGTCGGGCGCGCGGCGCATTATGCGCAGCTTTTATCTCGATCTTGATTCCGTCACCTTTGTGAATCAGGAAATGCTGCAGTCGATGACCCAGCTGCGCGGCGTCAGCGAACCGCTTTCGGTGCTGCTCGACGGGCGCGACATTAGCGCGGTGGGCGATCGCTGGTTTATGGAAAACGGCATGACCAACCTCACCGTGTTCCGCCATTACCTGACCGCCTGGCTGGCGCAGCGCGACGACATTCGCAAAGATATGTATATCGTGGTGCGCGCGCTCAAGCCTTCGCCGGACGGGCTGCCGATTGAGGTCTACTGTTTTACCTCGTCAACGCTGTGGGCCGACTATGAAAATTCACAGTCGGCGATTTTCGAGTATATCTATGCCGTTGCCGGGATTTTTTCGCTGCGCATCTATCAGCACCCTTCCGGCTCCGATTTCTGGCGTCTTTCGCGCGACCGCGACCGCGCACAGGCCTCGGAGGAAAACCGCTCGCCTTTCGCCTGAATAGGTTGGGGTTTTTCAGACAGGCCCCGTTCCTTTACTCTCTGCCGCTGCGCGCAGCGGCACGCTCGAACTTCTAATTAACTTTCCGAAAAATCAGCCTCTTTTGCTGAGGCATTCGCTTGCTTAAACGTGGCGCCGGGCTACGCTTAAAGCGTGACTAGCTAGTCCTTTTATCTAACGGAACATTGATAGGAGTTCTACCTATGACACAACAGAAGTACAGAGGTGGCGCGGGTAATTTTGCTAACGATCCGGATCGAGCCAAAGAAGCGGGCAGTGCAGGAGGCAAAGCCAGCGGAGGCAATTTCAGGAACAATCCTGACAGAGCCAGGGAAGCCGGCCGGAAAGGTGGTCAAAAAAGCCGTCGCCCGCCAGGTAATTCTGAATAAGGTATGCCTTTTGGAATGTTGTTCGCCATGGAATGGCGGTTTCCTGCATCGCCATAAATGCAGATAAAAAAAAGGCCGCCCGTAGGCGACCTGGCAGAATACGCGTGCCCCATCCGGCGCTTATCTCCGGCACTCGCAATGGCTTAGCTCTTGAAGGGGCTTAAGAATAGTCTCATAAAACGCGTTATGCGCTTTAACCTTTCTTGCTCAAGAAATTATTAGCATGCTAACAAATCATCTTAAGGCGAGCGGATAGCCTCTGCTTGTTTCACGCCTCTCCCCCCTTTTATAGCTACACTAAGGTCATCGCTGGCGTTTTTTGCCGCGCAGTTCTCTCTCTGATGAGGTCAAGCTTATGCCGTCTGGACAGTTCTATATACTCGATAAGCCTGAACTGACTTTTAGCTGCAACTATCATCTCGACAGCGTTGCCGACCGCACTTTTGCGTCGCGTATGCTGCTTGAGATCCAGAAAGAAAATCAGCCCGTTGAGGCGTTTACGCCGCTCAGCATCGGTCAGGAGGTGGTTTTCGTTTCGCCGAGCGGCGAAGCAAAAAACCTCTATTTGATCAGCGAAACCGAGACCCACTTTATTTTTTCTTCTCGCGCCTGAGGGCGCGCCAGCCTCCTATGACGCCAGCCTCTTTTCAGGCTGGCAGGCTTAAACCGACCGCGACAAGGCAACTTTGCGCTTGACTGGCAGTGTCTAAATAAACGTAATTCATCTATACTTTTGGCGTTATTTTTTTGCAGAGAGTGGTTACATGTATAGCGAATTAGAAAGCTTGTTGCAGCAAGAGCTGGATCAAATAAACCGCGCAGAAAACCGTAATGATCGCCCCTATTTTGACGTCTCCTTTATTAAGCAGTATCCGGGACTCTATGGCCTGATGTGCTTTCTGTTTGTGATTACCATGGGCGTGCTGCTTTATTCCTCATCATTCGGCACCATTGAATATATTGTTTGCTGCGCTCTTTTCGCCATCTGTAATTTCTTCTTCTTTTTTCATATCAATCCTGCCTACCGGGTTAACGATATCGACAAAGGCGCGCTGAAAAATTGCTATACCGGCGACTGGTATATGGAAGTCCACGTGCGCGACGCTTTTATTCAGTCGCTGCTTGCCGGCAACGTGCTTAACGCCGACGAGAAGGCGCGCCTGAAGAGCCAGTATGAGAAAAAGGGATATCTTTACTTTGCGGATATTTATCGACTCAGACGCTAGCTGATAGAGCACAGTATGATCTGCAGTCCGATCCTGCTGTGCTACGCTTTTTGCAGGTTTCTGGCGAGACGAGGAAATATGGAAAATAAGCCAAACGAGAAGATGACCAATATTGTTATCGGCGAAGCCGTTATGCAGCTGGTGAGCGCGGGCGCCGATATCTCCTGGCGCGCCGTGACGGAAACGCTACAGCTTCAGCTTAAAATGGAGCAGGACAGTGAGCGTCTTATGGCGATGCGCCATGCAATCAACCAGGTGCATGACGAGCTGCGCGCGCACTATGGAACGCACGGCTCGCTGACAGGTCGTCCGTCGGCGGAAAGATTGCTGCACTAACGCGTTATTCGCCTGTGCCCTCTGCTGACTCTCAGAAAATTCCTTTTCTGATCATAGAGACTTTCGCTCGCGCGCTGGCGTGCCAGGCTAAAGGGAGTGAAATAAACAGGAACAGGAGAGAGTGATGAAAATCTGGATTGCCGTATCCCTTGCCGCCGCGTTGAGCTGTTCAGTTATGGCGTCACAGGGACAGTTTGAAAAGGCTGCGCCGGTACCCGCAGGCCAGACGGCGCATCACTGATTAAATACCTTCGTCGTCCGGCGTGCGCCCTACTACGATTTCCAGGCAGTGACGCAGCACATCAAGATGCACCACATCGGTGGTGCTCTCCAGTTCAGCGATAAGATAGAGAATGATCGCCTTGCTGGTCACACGTTTGCCATGAATCACGATATCGCGAATTACGCCATCCAGTACGCGAGATTCCGCTTCCAGACGATCGCCCGCTTCACGGAAATGATGGATAATGTCGGCTTCTGCTGACGCGCTGTGCTGAGCATTCGATTGAATTGGCATAATATGTTCTTTTCATATGGCCTGCGGGCATGGCGCAGCGCCGTCAAATAATGGCTGCTCAGGCTGAGCCCGGTGGCTCTGCCTGAACACATTTTACGTCGGTCGATTAGCGGCTGAACAGCATGCCGATGAGCAGATGAAGCTGCTGCTCTTCCTCTGGCCCCGTCGCCTGCTCCAGCCGACGGATCAGACGCGAGCACAACGCCTTGCGATTCAGGTTTTGGCCAGCGCGCAAAATCTCTGTCACAACCTGACCCAGAGTTTCCTGCTGCGACGGCAGCGCGGTGGTGCTGATATAGCGAACTGTGTCTGCGATTACGACGTTCTGGCGCATGGTAAACCCTCTGCGTTAACAAGCGATTAAATAGTGGTCATCAAAACCTGCAGTAAAGTTATACAACTCTTGCAAAGTTGTACAGCCATTACGAGGTTGTACAGGTCTTATTTTTGTGCAAAAAGTGCTAAATCGCCTGAAATGCCCGCTTTTACAGGCTTTCAGCGACTGAACACGTTCAGGTAATGTTGTACAAGTTTGCAGGTGGGGCGATCAGGCGCAGAGTAAAAAGGTGTCGTCCCTGACAACGGTCTCCGGCCGGGACGCGTCAGACGCGCCCGATAATGAGGTTATCTTTCATCGTCGTTTTCCGGCCGGAGCCGGATGACGTCCTCGCTGTGTTTTCCATCATCTTCCCGCCCTGCGACTGTCAGCCAGTGCAGTTCGGATCGATCCCGGATGTCATGATGCTGATAGCTCTTCAGCCAGCGTCTGGCCTCCGAGATAGCCGTTAGCCTTGCGGCGTGGGTTTCGTTTTCAGCCATCCGACTCAGCTCAGCGATGAGTGTCTCAACGCTTATTTCTTTCTCACCGAGAGCCAGGCTAATGACAGCTTCGCCAATAATGGCGTGACCTTTCTCGTCGTTGTGAAATAACACGTAGTCTCCTTTTGTTTGCGAATTAGACATAACCTCATTTGTCAGTTTAGTAACCACAAACCTGTACAGATTTTTATTTTTGTAAAGGGTTGCCGTTTGGCTTAAAAAACTGCGGCTTTAAAGAGGGTAAAAACTTGTAAAAACAGCAACTCAGGCGCAAGCGAAGCGGTAGCACAAAATAAATTTTGCGTTAGAATAATTAATATATTTTAATTCAATGAGTTATGAAAATGATGATTTCATTTTTTTGGAGACCCGCGGTGAAAAAGTGGCGTGGTAATTTTTTTTATTGAGCCACTCTCGCCAGAAAGAGCCGGATTAATCCTGTTATCGCACAAATTCCTCAGCGTTAATTGGCGTTAGCCTGCCTGTAGCTGTTAATGTGGCGGCGACAATCACGTAAACCGGAGCATTCATGCTTACAACAATAATTTACCGCAGCCATTTCTCTGACGAGGTGCCTGTAAAATCCCTTCCTGGCATGGTGGAAAAAGCCAGCCAGCTGAATGCATCCCATGAAGTGACCGGCATTCTGCTGTTTAACGGCACCCACTTTTTCCAGATCCTGGAAGGGCCGGAAGCGGGCGTGCTGGATATTTACAGCCGCATCTGCGCCGACAAACGCCATCACAACGTTGTAGAGCTGATGCGCGACTACTCGCCGTCGCGCCGTTTCGGCAACGCCGGTATGGAGCTGTTCGATCTGCGCGAGCATGAGCGCTCTACCGTGCTGCAGGCGGTGCTGGATAAGGGCACCTCGCGCTACCGCCTCACCTACGACGATCGCGGCTTACAGTTCTTACGCACCTTTGTCGAGTCGCGCGAAAAAGAGAACTACTTTGAAGTGCCGCCGGTTGAATACTGGGACTTTATTGCAGACCAGACGGGCGCCTCAGACGCCTGGCCCGCCAATCACGGCGTGACCTTCAAGCCGGTGATCGACCCGCTGGGTCGTCAGGTCACGGCGATTGAAGCTATCGCAACGCTGGATGGAGAGGCCGCGCTTGAAGGTTTGCCGAAATATCAGGCCAGCCTGAATGCCGCCAGACAGGCTTTCGACCAGGCGGGCAGAGCCTGCCCGGAAGGCATGCCGCTCTACGTTAGCCTGCTGCCCATGACGCTGGTCGCCATCCCTGATGCAGTGCGCATTATTGTGGATGAGATCCGCATCGCCGGGCTGGTGCCGGAGCAGGTCATTATCGGCGTCAGCGAAACAGAGGTGATTTCTCAGCTCGATGCGTTTTCGGTTGCGGTAAGGCAGCTCAAGGAAGCGGGCATTAGCTTGTCGATCGATAACTTCGGCGACGGTTCTGCAGGGCTTTCCATGCTGACCCGCATTCAGCCCGATCGTATTCGCATCGGCGCGGGCATTATCCGCGACGTACACCGCAGCGGCCCGAGGCAGGCGGTGGTTCAGGCGATTATCAAGTGCTGCTCCGCGCTGGAAATTACCGTCATCGCCGCCGGCATTGAACGTCCTGAAGAGTGGATGTGGCTGGAAGCGGCAGGCGTAATCAACTTCCAGGGTCGTCTGTTCAGCGACACCGGCGCCGCTGTCGCCTGGCCAGAGCTTCGCGAAGCGATTTAACGGATTGCCCGTCGAGCAGGGATGCTCGCACACCACCTTCACTTCCCCACCCTCACCCTTTTTTATTCCACGCAGACTCAGTATGCTGCTTCCTGTCTTTCTTTTTTACAGGAGTTGCCGTGACTGAAAAACGCTATTACGCCAGCGATGCGCTGGAGACAGAAAGCCAGGTAATAAGCTGCACGCCGCAGGACGAGGATCGTTACTGCGTCATTCTTTCTGCCACGCTGTTCCATCCGCAGGGCGGCGGACAGCCCTCTGACAGAGGCACGATTAACGGCGTAAATATGCTGCAGGCGGTGCAGGATGGCGACCAGGTGCTGCACTTCACCGATGGGCCGCTGGAGCCGGGGCCGGCGCGGCTAAAGGTTGACGCCGGGCTGCGTGCGCTCCACTCCCGCTACCACTCCGCTGGCCATCTTATCGGCCTGGCGGGAGAGAAGTATGGCTGGCTGGGCGTAAAGGGAAACCACAAGCCAGGCGAAGGACGTATCGTTTTTGAGGCCGTCGCGCCCTTAACGTCCCTCACCCTTGATGAGCTGAATGCCGATGCGGCAGCGCTGGTTCAGCGTGGCGAGAGCCGCGTGATCACCGACGCGGCGGGAAAACGTATGGTGACCTGGGGCGATCTCAAACCCTATGCCTGCGGCGGCACCCATGTGCAGAATACGCTGGAGATCGGCAACATCCGTATCCTTAAGCTCAAAGAGAAAAAAGGCCAGCTCTCCGTTCAGTACGAGCTTGATGCCTGAGCCTCTATCGAGTCATTCAACAGCGCCTGTCAGAGATATCGGCAGAACGTTGCGCGCCTCACACAGAAAATCCCTCCCGCTGCGCTATGATTAACGGGTAACACACAGCAAAGTGTTGCCTACGAAATCAAGAAACTAACGACACGCTCTGTTGCCCGCCTTGCGCGGGCTTTTTTATTTAACCTCTCTCCTGCGGGCAGTTACCGGCCGATGCAGGCGCGATAATCCGCCGCGCCGCTGCAGGCAATCTGCGCATTGATGCGCGCCATCATCTCGCTGAAAAAGGGATTCGACGTGGCGCGCATAAAGGTTTCCGGGCCAACGGTCAGACTGCTGGTTTCCCCGCGCAGCGAGATGTCACCCAGCGAAATGCCGTAGCGGTTTTTCTTGCCGGGCTGCTCACCATAGAGATCGTCGTCCAGGGGAAAAGGCACGGCGATATGCGACAAAGAGAACATATCCTGCGGCCACGCAAGGTTTAACGGTTCGACCCGCTCCTCCACCTCACCCGCGTCAATGGTGCGCGCCTCCGTCTGATAAGTCACTGGCGTGCGATTGGTGATCACGGTGGCAGCGTAAGCGCGGGGCGCGGCTGGCAGCAGACGACTGACCGCCGAGGGGAGCGGCGCGCGAAACAGCGCGCTCATATTCGCGGCCTGATTGATATCAAAAATCACCAGGCGGCTGCCGTTGCGCGGCAGATAGCGATAGAGCGCATCGACCACCGCGCGGGTGCTTACCGTGGCGTCCATGACCGACTGAAAGGTCAGCACGGGCGCCAGCGCGCTAATCTGCCCGCTGCGCGCCGCCTGCGTAATCTGCGCCTGTAACGCCTGCGTCAGCAGCCAGGACTGGCGCGCGGCGTTAACGGGAAACGAGTTGTATTTAAAGGGGTTATATTCTGGCACCACATTAAGCCAGGCGGTTCGGGCGAAGGCGGGAAACAGCGCAGGCCAGCCCGCCATGCCGGCGAAGCGGGCATAGCCGGTGACGCCGATCATCGGCGACAGCAAAACGATCTGCTGCGGCGCGCGCAGCGGTTTGTCGCTCAGGCTCTCCAGCGCGTATTTCATCGCCAGCGCGCCGCCGTTGGAGTAGCCCACCAGATGCAGCGGCCGCTGCGCGCCCGCCAGTCGGGTCGCCTCCCGCACCGCCAGCCGGGTCGCCGCCATCCAGCTCTGCCAGTCGACCGCCGTGAGCGAGCCCGGCGCCGTGCCATGCCCCGGCAGCCGCGGCGCAACCGCGACAAAGCCGCGCTGCTGATAATCCTCCGCCAGATAGCGCACGCTGTAAGGCGAGTCGGTCAGCCCGTGCAGCAGCACCACCGCGCCCCGAATTTCTCCTTTGGGCATCAGAATAAACGAACGATTCCAGTCGGTATCGAAGCGCGCCGGATAAACTGCGCTGCCGGGATAAAAGCGGTTCAGCGCGTTTTTATCTTCCTCGCTCAGCGCATCGTTCAGCTCGGCTTGCATCTGCTGAAAGATGCGCGCTTCCCGCTGCTGATACTCGGCGAAGCTGGCGCGATCTATCTCATCAGCCGACATCTCATCGGCCACCCAGCTGTGCCAGCGATGCAGCGACGGTCCCTGCTCCGACTGATAAATACGACCAATAAAGAAAACCAGCAGCAGAACAGCGATGCCGATCAGCGCCCGTCTGGCCAGGGTTACGATTGTATGAGTGCGCGCCATTTGTTGATCCTTTCGCAAGCAGACGGCGATTTTGGATCAGAAGCCGCCGCGCCACCAGACCGGCGCGCTTTTTTAGCGACTCATCGCGAGGGTCACCCTCAGGCCGCCGAGCGCCAGACTCGCTGCCGCCACCCTCTGACGCGCAGCCTTGACTCGCGTTGAAAATTGCAAGCGCGACCCTAAAGGCGCAGCGTAAAAATGTGCGCAGCGCCACGGTGGCTTTTTTTAAATCGATCATAGTTACAGGTTGAATTAAAAATTAAGCCTGCCATGAATAATAATATCGCTATGTGGTAAATAAGCCGCTATCTCATATACTCATTTTATGCGGTGTGAGGCGTTAATTAGCCCGCAGGCAGATTCATCCGGCCTTAGCATTATTTCGATCTGACGGGGAGTTTTCTGATGCGTAATTTTACGTTACCGCTGTTGATCGCCTTTTTTCTGCTGAGCGGCTGCCAGGCGACGCCGCAAGACGCGAGAATGAAATCCGCTGACTTTCATCAGGTCAGCAACCGAAGCGCCGGGCAGTTAAGTGAATGCATCTATCGAGGCTGGTCATCCACCGAGGTTGTGCAAAAAGATAATACCACTCATCTGGAGCATGAAAACGAAAGAGTGACGGTATATACCTGGGAAAATTCGATGTTTGCCGACGTGTATAAACGCGGCGCAGGATCGGAGGTGCGTTTTTATAAAACCTTTACCATGGGGCCGGAAGTGCTCGCCGATCGCAGCCGAATTGTGAAACTCTGCGCCTGACGCAATATTATATCGGCTGGCCAATGCCAGCCGATATCTGTTAATTAACCTCAGCGACGGCCCTTAATTACCGAGGCTTTCCAGCTGAAATCGGCGACTTCGCTTTCTTTCATCGCTTCGGGTTTCTTTCTGCGCGTCGGCGTCTTTTTGGCCTTTTCAGCCTGGGCTTTTTGTTTCGCCAGCTTCACGCTCATGATCTGCTGCCGGGCTTCGGCGGTAAACTCTTTCTCTTTCTTGACGTCCGGCTCTTTGCCGGTGCGCTGGCGATACTTTTCGATTAACCCTTTTAACACGCCGTCTACCGCCAGCCGCTCATCCGGGTCGAACTGGTCGATGGAGATCATCTTTTTATCGTTCATAGCGTATCGTCCTGAGTGAATTCACAGCGGTGAGTGTACTCTGAATAGGGATTGATTGCTGCTGCTTCCGCTTTCTTGTACCCTTCCCGGCCCATATTAAGAGGACTTTTCATGACCGATCATCGCGCAAAAGATCCGCTGCACGGCGTCACGCTTGAAATGCAGGTGAATGCGTTAGTCACGCGCTTTGGCTGGCTGGAATTAAGCAAGCGGATCAACATCAACTGCTTTAAAAATGATCCCAGCGTTAAATCGAGTTTAAAATTTCTGCGTCGTACGCCCTGGGCGCGCGCCGAAGTGGAAGCCCTTTACCTTAATTCGCTGAATGAACCCGCTGCTGAAGCCAGCGCCGAGCCGGCATTTAATCCCTGGACGGCCGGTCGGGATAAGTAACAGGCGCGCTGACGCGCATTTTTAGTTCGTTAAAAGGCTGATGCCCTGGCCTCATCGCGTCCTTCTGAGGCTTATTCACCGCTTAAAGACGCAGCGGTGGGACGATAATGCCTGCCGGCGGCATCAGCACGTTCACCCGGCGAGAGTCAGTCAGCGCGACTGCCGCGCGCGCGCCGCCGCGACCAGCCCGTCCAGCCACGCCTGATGACCATTGATCATGGGATTGGGCTGCGCCCTGGCCAGCTCTTTAGCGGGTTGGCCGTTTTGTACCTCTTGCGTAAGGATGCGCACGCGCTTGTCTGATAAATCCTCAATCAGCCAGGCATGCAGGACATCCAGCCGCTCATCGCTGCCCTCTTCCCCCGCCCAGCCGTGCCAGGAGAGGCGCGCAGGCTCGCCCTCTGCGGGAGGCCTGTATTCTGTCACCTGCGCCTCCACCGGAAAGCCGAAGGTTTCAAAGTAGAATCGGACATCCTGCGCCAGCTCAGGGCCTTTATCGTCATAAAAGCGCGGATTCGCTGAATTCTGATAATAGGTCGGCCACAACGACGGCTGGTTCAGCAGCGGCCAGATCTCCCCGCAGCTCAGGCCAGACACTATCACTTCGTTAGAGCAAAAATTGTCGCTGAAGCCCGGCACAAAACCGTCGGGCCAGTTAATGGCATTCATTTTCATCGCTTGTCTCCTGGATTAGGGGGCTACCTGCCTCGGTAGCGAACAGGGCAAGTATCCTGCTCGACAAGACATAAGACCAATCGCCATTTATTATTTTTGATATTTACCATGCTAATATCTGGTGGTCCGTTACCCCTCTTGTAACGCTCATCCCTTAACGCTGGAGTCTATGAAGACCGATATCCGCACCCTCGATCTTAATCTGCTTAAAACCCTCGACGCGCTGCTGGATGAGCGCAGCGTGACGCGCGCGGCAGAACGCTTATCGCTCACTCAGCCTGCCGTTAGCGGCATGCTTACGCGCCTGCGCGAATGCTTTGACGATCCGCTTTTTACCCGAACGCAGCGCGGCATTATTCCGACGCTGCGCGCCCTTGAGCTGGCGCAACCGGTGAAAACCATACTGGCGGAAGTGGCGGAGCTGCTGCAGCCGAAAGCCTTCGATCCGGCCACGGCGGAGATGACCGTCAGGATTGCCGCCACCGATTATGCGTTGCGTGCGGTGATCGTGCCGTTTATGGCGGCGCTGCGCCTGCAGGCGCCGGGCATTCGCGTGGCGGTCACGCCCGTCAGCAGCCAGCCCCTCACGGCACAGCTTGAGCGCGGTGCGATTGATATTGCGCTGATTACGCCCGACAGCGCGCCCGACGGTCTGCACGCGCGCGCCCTGTTTGATAAGGAATATGTCTGTTTAATGCGACAGGATCACCCGCTGGCGCAGCAAGACAGCTTAACCCTCGACAGCTTTTGCGCGCAGGATCATGCGTTATTCTCTTATGCGGACGGCAATTTTCGCGGCGTGACCGATGAGGCGCTGACGGCTATTGGCCGTACGCGCCGCGTAACCCTCTCAGTGTGCAGCTTTCTGGTGCTGCCGGAGATCCTGCGCGTTAGCGATTTGCTTAGCGTGGTGCCGCGTCGGCTGACGCGCGATCTGCCTGGTTTAAGCGTGCTGCCACCGCCGCTGACGATTCCCGGCTTTAGCAAGATAGCCGTCTGGCACGAGCGAACGCACCGGGATGCGGGACATCGCTGGCTGCGCGCGCTTCTGTTTGCAACGGCGCAAGAGGGGTGAGGTTTACACCATCGGGATATCCCCCTCTAATGGCATGTCATTCTGAGGTTGAGATTACCCACTGCCTGTTCGTAACGGCGTGATATGGCAGCTGAAGAGGAAAGAAACCATCCCTGGTGATATGGCGGAGAAACAAGAGGCGCGTCAACCGGCGTGACGGCAGGTAAACAGCCGCAGAACCTTAGCTACGCAGCAGCGTCAGCACCATGTCCGAGGTCTGGTTGGCGATTTTCATGACGGCATTTTGACCCTGTTGCAGGATCTGCGCCTGCGCCAGGCGGCTCGCTTCCTGCGCGTAGTCGGCATCCTGAATGCGGCTGCGCGCCGACTGCGTATCGACGCTCTGCTGCGCCAGCACCGTTCTGTTCGATTCGAAGCGGTTGATCTTCGCGCCGTAGTAGGAACGGTAGGCGCTCACTTTCTCCAGCGCCGCATCCAGCGCTTTGGTGGTAACGGAAATATCGGCGCTGGTTAACAGCGTGGTATTCTTCAGTCCCAGCGTTTTCAGGTCAGCGGGCGTCGGCTTCAGGCTATCGAACTGCATCTGCTGACCAAAGTCGGCGCTGGTCACGACGTCAAAATGCTGGCTCTTGATCGGCGGCACGGCGGGTTGAGTCACCGGCTCCGGCAGATCGCCCCAGGTAAGCTGGCTGGTAAAAGAGCCGTTGCCCACCACGACCACAATCAGATCTTCCGTCACCTTATCCAGGCTGATGCGCTCCAGCGGATTGCTCTTGATGGTGCCGTTGTTAAAGTCGCCGGTTGCCGTGTCCTCATAACGATCGCCATCGCCGCTGTAGCTGATGTTCATGCCGTTGTAGCTCATCGAGGCGCTGCCGCTCAGCGCCCAGCTCGCCCCGCCCTGAAGCAGCTGGGAATCGTCATAGGTGGCGCCGCTATCAAAACCGTTGGCGCTGGTCAGCAGCGACGTCGTCGCGGTAGCGTCATCGGTGATCCCTTTGCTTACCCAGGTAAAGTCGGGATCGCTGCCGTTGATCGGCGTGCCAACCAGATGCTTGCCGTCGCGCGTAAACAGCTGCAGGTCATCATCCTGCCCCAGCGAGTCGATACTGATGGTAATGTTGGTTGCGCCTGCCGGAATATAAGCCAGGGGTATCACGCCGGAAGTGAACGAATAGCTCTGATTCTCGACCGGGAACTTATTTTTAATCGGCTGCACGTTGCCCAACAGCGCGGGCGGCAGCTCCGGATCGTCCGTCGCCAGCGGGTATTGACCAAATATCTCTGTCTGCGCGGAGATATCGGCGATGCCCGCCAGAATCTGCTGATACTCGTTGTTGACGCTGGCGCGGTCGGCGTCAGAGAGCGTGCCGTTCGCCGCCTGGATAGCGAGGCTTTTGGCGCGAATCAGTCTCTCGCTGACGGTGCTCAGGCTGCTTTCTGCGGTTTGCGCGAGGCTGATCGCATCGTTCAGGCCGCGCGAAACCACGCTATCCGCTTTAGCGGTAGCCGTCATCCGGTTAGTAATCGCCTGCCCCGCCGCATCATCTTTTGCGCTATTGATACGTGAGCCTGATGAGAGTCGTTCGATAACCTGCTCCAGCGCTGACGAGCTGTTATTCATCGATTTACTCGTCAGCGCGGCAAATTTGTTATGGTTTATTGTTAACATAGCCGCTACATACCTTCATGGAAACTGTATGATTTATCGGCATGGCCAAAGGCGGCTTTAGCGACTTCCCCAGCAGTTGCGCTGCATTGCGGCCGGTTTGCCTTTAAGTGGCTGATTGGGAATTGATTTAAGTTACAAAATATTTACCGTTTTTTTGCAGGATCGCCAGCTCGTGGGGCTGTTCGCGCGGCAACAACCGCTCTGCAGCCTGCCTGAATGCGCATGGCATATCAGGCAGGCAGAGGTTTTCAGTCAGGATGGTGCGCGGTTTCTTTGGCTTTCCATAAGGCGAACAGCGTAATGCCCAGCGCCAGAGTGACATACAGCGACACCCCTAGCGTGCTGCCCGTCTCTTTATAGAGCGAGGTGATAATCAATGGCGCGAAGCCGCCGCCAATAATGCCGGCAAGGGTATAGGCGAGCGATGAGCCGGCATAACGCACGTGACCGGGAAACTGCTCGGTCACAAAGGCGGCCTGCGGGCCATACATCATCGCGTGGATCAAAAGACCGCCAATCACCGCCAGCACAATCAACACCGGCTGCGTGCTGTCAAGCAACACAAAGAACACAAAGGACCAGACGATCGCCAGAAGCGCGCCGGTCATGTAGACCGGACGACGTCCCCACTTATCCGATAACGCGCCGAACATCGGCACGGTAATCGCGTTGCCAATCGCGCCCAGCATGGTGGCCGCCAGCGCCAACGGACGCGGCAGTTGCAGCACGGTGGTGACATAGGTCAGCGTAAACACCACGACCAGCGCGTAGAGCACATCCGATCCGATACGCGATCCTCCGGCAATCAGCAGCGCTTTTGGATGGTTTACGAACACCTCTTTCAGCGGCGTATGGGTGGTTTTGTGCTCGGCCTGCATGGCGACGAAGGTGGGCGTCTCCTCTACGCCCCGCCGTAGCCACAGGCCGAACAGCACCAGCAGCAGGCTGAGCAGGAATGGAATGCGCCAGCCCCATGCCTGGAACTGCTCGCCGCTCATCATCACCGTCACCAGCGTAATAAAGCCGGTGCCGATCAGGGTTCCGCAGGACGGCCCCACCTGGGCGAACGACGCATTGCGCCCGCGCTTGTCGGCGTCGCCATGCTCCATCGACAGCAAGACCGCACCCGCCCACTCTCCGCCCAGCGCAATGCCCTGCACAAAACGCAGCGCGACCAGCAGGATGGGACTCCAGATGCCCCAAAGCGCGTAGCCGGGCAGCAGCCCCATCAGCGCCGTGGTAACGCCCATGATCACCAGCGTGATGATCAATACCGCCTTACGCCCGGCCACATCGCCAAGGTGGCCGAAGACAAAGCCGCCCAGCGGTCGCGATATGTAGCCTACCGCGTAGGTCGAGAACGCCAGGATCGTGCCCACCAGCGGATCGAAGCTGGGGAAAAACACGTGGTTGAACACCAGCGCGGCCATGATGTTGTAAACGGTAAAGTCATACCACTCCAGCGCCGTCCCTATCGAGCTGGCCGCCGCCAGACGGCCGGTTTTCGATTTGGCGCGCTTGTGGCGCAGGGCATGCTGCAAAGAAGAGTCGGTGTTAGCCATGCGTCAGCTCCTGTTTGGTTAACTGCCAGCTCAGGGCATAGCGCTGAACCTCGCCCGACAGCGCCTGCGCCGCGTCTGCCGCCAGCGCGTCGCAGCACTGCGCCTCGCGGCAGTGGATAAGCAGCATCGGCGACATCTGGCGATCCGCCGTTTTTTCCATCGGCAACGGCGAACTGAGACGGGGATCCGGCGTGAGCAGACGGGAGGCGATATAGCCCGCCTTCTGGCCGTTCTGCTGCTGCCAGGCGGTCAATGCTGCGGCGTTGACCGCCTGCAGCGTCACGACCGCCAGCTGACTGCCAGTGCCTTTACCGTGCGTATGCGTGATCGTGCTGACCCGGCGCTGGGGATTGACCATCTTTTGCAGATTTTTCACCGACCACGCCGTCTGGCGGGTAAACGCGGCGTGGTAATCCGCGCTGGTAAACGCCTCCAGCGAGTCGGTTTCATACAAACCCAGATATTTTCGTTCGGCGTTGATCGCCTGATAACGCGTCCCGCTCAGGAAGCCGGCAATGGCCACCCGCTCTTCTACGTGCTCCTGGTCGTACCACTGATTGAAATCCGCTTCGTCTTCAGCGCCGATATTGGTGGCGACATACAGCATGCCGTGAGGGTGAGTCATGATTGCGATCTCCGGTTTAGGACGGTTTCCACGGCGAGCGCCCAGCTGATTAAGCGAGCGTCGTCACCATGAACGGAAGCAAGGCTGAGACCAACCGGCGCGTTGCCGGGTTGATGGCAAGGTAAAGAGATGGCGCAGCCATCCAGCATGTTGATGGCGCTGGGATTACGCAGCATCAGGGCGTTGATCTCCATGTAGCGCTGCGCATCGTCGAGCGAGGCGATCGTGGGCGCGATACAGGGCACGGTGGGCATCAGTAACGCGTCAAAACCGGCCAGCGCCGCATTGACACGCGCCTGCCAGTTTTTACGCTGCCGGTAGAGTTCAGCCGCGTCTTCGTCAGTGAGATAACTGCCGCGTTGCACGCGTACCAGCACCTGAGGATCGTAAGCGTCGGGCTGAGCAACGGCGGTGCGCTGGTGCCACTGCCAGGCCTCCCAGGCGGTGATGCCGCCGCGCGCGTTCATGGCATTCAGCTCATCCAGCTCGCTGAGGGTGATATTCACCAGCGTTGCGCCCGCCTGCTGTAGCGCCGCCAGCGCGCGCTGCCATGCCTCGGCAACCGTCGCGTCCAGCCCGTCCAGCACCCGGCTTTGCGGCACGGCAAAGCGCGCCTGGCGCAGATCCTGCGGCTGCAGCTTCAGCGGGCGATCGGCGATGACGCTGTCCAGCAGCCAGCAGCTGCGCACGTCATGGGCAATCACGCCGATGCTGTCGAGCGACGACGAGAGCGGCAGCGTGCCCGCCTGCTCAATGCGATTCGCGGTGGGTTTGAAACCGGTAAGGCCGCACAGCGCAGCGGGGATGCGTACGGATCCGCCGGTATCGGTGCCGACGGCGCCCAGACACATGCCATCCGCCACCGCCACCGCCGCGCCGGAAGAGGAGCCGCCAGGAATGCGCTTTTCGGCGCGCCGCCAGGGGTTCGCCGGCGTGCCGAAATGGGGGTTGATCCCCAATCCCGAGAAGGCGAATTCCGTCATATTGGTTTTGCCGACGATCGCGGCGCCCGCCTGGTGCAACCTCTCGACCACGCTGGCATTCGCCTCCGCGGCCGGGGCATCCGCCAGCAGACGCGAGCCGGCGGTGGTCGGTTCGCCTTTCACATCGAACAGATCTTTGATACTGACGGGGAGCCCGTCGATGGCGCTTAACGCGCGCTGCGCCTGCCAGCGAGCCTCCGCCTCGCTGGCCTGCTGGAGAGCTTGCGCGGCATAGCGTCGGGTAAAAACCTGCGCCGCCTCTTTGTCGCGATCCTGAGTCGCGTTCAGCGCCGCCTCCGTGAAGGCGCCGGGTGTGGACGCTTGCTGCTGAAGCTGCTGACTGGCCTGCCAGAGTGTGGTCATGCGCGCGCTCCTTATGCGACCACCGGCAGCGCGCCGGTGCAGTAGCTGTGCTCAAGGGTGCGGTTCAGCACCGGATCGTGCAGCGCCATGCGGAACGCACTGGCAGGTCGGATGCCGCCAATGGCGCCCAGCGTCCCGCAGGAGATGGCGAGTCCTTCCTCTGCCGAACCGTTATTCAGATAGCGCGCCAGCAAATCCTGCGGCGTAAGCAGCGACGCCAGCGTGCCCTGCTGATAGATCACCCATTCGCCCTGCTCCTTTATCCATGAGGTGAGCTGCAGCGCATCCCAGTGTTCGGCGACGTCGCGCATACGCCATGCGCTGCGGCCGACCGGTTTGATGCACGCCTGTTTAGAAAGCGCGACGCTAAAGGTTTCCAGATGACGATCGGTATGATCCGAGGCGAGCGATACCCACAGCTCGCCGTGATGGGAGAACACGAAAGGCTCCGCTTCGCCTGAGGTTTCATTGCCGACTACTTCAAGCTGCGACTGCTGGCTGAGCTGATTGGTGGCGACGCGATAGAACAGCGGCACTGCACCGGGAGCGGGCACGCCAAGGGCTTCCAGCTCCCTGATATGGTGCAAAACCGCTTCGCTGTCGCGCCCGGCCCAGCCTGCAATAACAAGATGCGTTACCTCGACATTGAGGATATTCGCGGCTTCGTCGGCGATGGTGAACTGAAGATGCATGAAAACGCTCCTTTAAGAAATCACAGTGAAATTTCACAGTAATTCTAAAGTAGCGATTTTCATGCCAGCTTTTTGTGTAATATGTCTCAGAGACAAGAAAAGGAATGATGTGATGAGTGAGACGGCGCTTGAAAATGTGAACCCGGCCCGACCGGATAAAACGCTTTCGCTGAATGAACAGGCTTATGTCGCCCTCAGGCACAGGCTCATTACGCTGCGCTATAAGCCGGGTGAGTACCTGAATACCGCGCAGGTCATGGAGGATCTGGCGATGGGCCGCACGCCGGTTAATCAGGCGATTCATCGCCTTTCAACCGAGGGGCTGCTGCAGATTATTCCGCGCAAAGGGGTGATGGTTGCGCCGCTGTCGGTAGACGACGCGCTGGAGTTGATTGAGGTGCGCCTGGTTAACGAAACCTTGTGCGTGGAACTGGCCAGCCAGAAGGTAACGGATGCCGGCCTTGCCGAGCTGCGCGAGATGAATCAGCAGATCGAGCAGGCGAGCGCATCCCGCAATCGGGAGCAGATCATGCTGCTGGATCGCGCCTTTCATCAGGTGCTGGCGGATATCGCCGGCAACCATCGGCTGTCGGATATTCTTAGCGTGATCCATGCGCAGGCGCAGCGCTTCTGGGCGATTACGCTGTCGGACGTGACCCATATCGACGAAGTCATCGCCGAGCATAACGAGATTATCGCGGCGCTGGCGTCAGGCGATATGCGGCGCGCCGCCGAAGCCGCGCGCGCGCATATCTTGTCATTTAAGCGGGCCTTGCTCTCAGCGTAGCGGGCATTTCAACGCTGGAAGCGGCCCAGGTGCGTCCATGCCTTTACTTACGCGCATCCAGCAGCTGTTGCGCATTCTCCGGCGTCACCACCGTCCAGGGAATGTAATAGTGTTTGCTGGTGCCGCCGTTCCAGTTCAGATCTTTCGCGTACTGTTTCCAGATGTCGGACTGCGGCTGATAGCTGTCGCCTTTGGCGGCGCGCATCGCCACATCGATAGCGCCCTGCATCTGGCCTTTCGCATCCTGCAGAATAGAAACCATTTCGCCGGCCTGAACCGCATGGATAGCATCAGACACGCCGTCGACGCCTGCGATGGCGAAATCTTTCACGTTCAGGCCAGCGCCCTTAATAGCTTCAATCGCGCCCAGCGCCATTTCGTCGTTCTGGCCGATCACGCCGTTGATTTTGCCACGGTGTTTCTGCAGCCAGTTTTCCATCAGCGGCTGCGCCTCGGCGCGCGACCAGTTAGCGGTTTTGCGCTCCAGCACGGTCACCTGACCCGGGCCGCATTCGGCAATGGCTTTATCGTTGCCTTTGCCGCGCTGAATTTCACCGCTGCCGCCCTTCGGCCCTTCGATGATCACCACGTTTACTTTTTTCGTTTTGCACTGCAGCTTGTCCAGCACCGCTTTGGCTTCCAGATAACCGCCCAGCTCGTCGTTCGACACCACTTCCGAGGTCATCTCCTCGGTATTAAGGCGGGCGTTGGTGACGACGATCGGAATTTTCGCCTCGTTGGCGTTGGTGACGATATCGATATTGGCTTCAAAATCCATGGGGTTCACGATAATCGCGTCGGCGCGAGTCTGAATGGCGGTCGCGGCCTGATCATTTTGCACCGAGGCGTCGTAGCGTCCGTCATAAAAGGTCAATACCGCATCGCCGCTTTTCACTGCCGGATGCTCTTTGCCGTAGCGCTCCATCAGCTGCACAAACTCCGCTTTGTTGCCGTACATCAGCACCGCGATTTTCACCGGCGCGGCCTGCGCCACCGCCATATTGCCCATCATCATTGCCGAGGCAAGCAATGCAATTTTGGTCATTTTCATTCTTATCTCCTGGTCGCTTTTTTTATATAAGTAGGGTTAATCGCGCTGTTGTTTACGCGACGGGTCGAGCAATACAGCCACTACAATCAAGGCGCCTTTAATGATCTGCTGGTAATAGGACTGCACGCCCAGCAGGTCGAGGCCGTTATTCATCACGCCGATAATGAGTACGCCGAAGAAGGTGCCAAGCAGCGTCCCGACGCCGCCAGCCATGCTGGTGCCGCCGATCACCACGGCGGCGATGGCGTCCAGCTCATAGCCGGCGCCGGCGCTGGTCTGCGCGGAGCCGGTGCGGGCGGTGAGGATCAGCCCGGCCACCCCCGCCAGCGCGGCGCACAGGGTATAGACCAGCACTTTGATGCGCACCACGCTAATGCCGGAGGTGCGGGCGCTTTTGGGGTTGCCGCCTACCGCATAGATGTAGCGGCCGAAAATGGTTTTGTTGAGCAGCAGCCAGGCCAGGCCGAACAGCACCACGAAGATAATCACCGGTACCGGAATGCCGGCCATATAGCCATTTCCCAGCCAGCGGAAATCGCGGTTCAGCTGCGAGACCGGATTGCCGTCGGTGGTGAGCATCGCCAGCCCGCGCGCCGCCGACAGCATGCCCATGGTGACAATAAAGGGTTGCAGACGATAGCGCGCCAGTACCGTCCCGTTAATCAGGCCGCAGACGATGCCGATGCCCAGCGCGATGATTAACGGCATCATGACCGCGTGCGCGGTATCGCCAATCGCCAGTCCGCTGTTATTGGTGGCGAAACGCGCGGCAACGATGCCGCTTAGCGCCAGTACCGATCCCACCGACAGATCGACCCCGGCGGTAATGATCACGAACGTCATGCCGATGGCGAGAATGCCGTTGATTGAGACCTGGCGCAGGACGATCAGCATATTTTCATTGCTGAGAAAGTAGTTGTTGGTCCAGGCGCCCTTCGCCACCTGTACCTCGCCGATTGCCGCGACAATCAGGCACAGGACAAAGAAGGCGATAATGATGCCGTACTTGTGCATGCGGCGCTTGTTGCGCGTAAAAAACGAAACCCCGGGTGTCATAGAATGCGTACCGTTCATCTTATTATCTCTCTGTTATACCGCCAGTTTCATCAGCTCGGCCTGCGTGGCCTGCGCCGCGGTTAATTCACCGGCTAGCTGCCCGTCGCGGAAGACCAGAATGCGATCGCTCATGCCGATAATTTCCGACAACTCTGACGAGACCATAATTATCCCTTTGTTTTTCAGAGCAAATTCCGACATAAAGCGATAGATCTCTTTTTTGGCGCCCACGTCGATGCCCCGCGTAGGCTCATCCAGCAGCAGGACATCCGGATCGAGCAGCGCCCAGCGCCCCAGCACCACTTTTTGCTGGTTGCCGCCGCTCAGGTTGCCGACAATCTGATCGCCGTCCGGCGTTTTGACGTTAAAGCGTTTAATCATCTCGCTGGCGCGATCGCGTTCCTGCTTCTCATTGATAAAGCCCGACCGGCTGATGGCGCCAAAAGAAGAGATATTGATGTTCTCGCTAACCGAGCGGCAGAGAACCAGCCCCGTCTGTTTGCGGTCTTCGGTGACATAGGCGATGCCGCACCTAATCGCCTCTTTCGGTGAATGGCGTCCCAGGGTGGTGTCACCCAACTGGATGGTGCCGCTGTCGGCATGATTGATGCCGAAGACCAGGTCGAGAAACTCGCTGCGCCCTGACCCTACCAGACCATAAATCCCCAGGATCTCGCCGCGCTTGAGATGCAGGCTGATATCTTTGATTTTGTCGCGCCAGCGCAGGTTTTTTACCTCCATCATCACCTCCTCGCCCGGCTGGTTGAACTTGGCGAATTCGCTGTCGTACTCGCCGCCGATGATGTGCTCAATCAGCTGCTCGCGGGTGATGTCGGCGATAAAGCCTTCGTGGATGTAGGCGCCGTCGCGAAAGATGGTGTAGCTATCGGCGATCTGGAAAATTTCCGACAGCCGGTGCGAGACATAAATAATCCCTTTGCCTTTCTGCGCCAGCCGGGTAATGGTCTGGAAGATCTTCTGCGCATCCTCTTCCCCAATTGCGGAGGTGGGCTCGTCCATAATGATGATGTCGGCATTCGCATGGGAGAGCGCCTTGGCGATCTCCACCAGCTGCTGCTCGGCAACGCTAAGGTTGCGCATTTTCTCGGTGGCGGAGATAGTGAAATCGAGCTCTTTCAGCAGGTCGCGGGTGCGCTGGTTCAGGGTGGCGAAATCGACGAAACCCAGACGGCGCGGCTCGCGCCCCAGCCAGATATTCTCCGCCACGGTCAGATCGGGAATGGCGCTCAGCTCCTGCTGCACTATCGCCACGCCTGCGGCGAGCGCATCTTTAGGATGATGAAACTCACAGCGCTCGCCGTTGATGAAAATGCTGCCGCCGTCTGGCTGGATAAAGCCCATCAGAATACTCAGGAAGGTCGATTTTCCCGCGCCGTTGCCGCCGCACAGCGCATGGATCGAGCCACGCCGCAGGGCGAATTCAGCGTTTTTCAGCGCCACGACCGGACCAAAGGCTTTTTTTACGCCGGTCACTTCCAGCAGATAAGCGGGCTGTTGCGTGTGCGGATCGCGTGTCACAGTGAAACCTCCGGGTAAGCCTGTTGCAGGCGCTGCAGGTAACGTTGATAAAGCGCGTCGTACTGCGCCTGACGTTCGGCGTCAGGCTCGGCGCGGGTTGACTCATCAAGAGAGACAAAACGCCGACAGAGATCGCTGAGCACGCTTTGCGCCTGCTGATGCGGATGGTCCGCCAGCGCGGTCGCCCACATCGCCTGAATCGCGCCGCCCAGTGCCGCCGTCTCGTTGACCTTCAGGCAAACCACCGGGCAGCCCGTCACGTCCGCCACAATCTGCCGCCAGCGCGGACTGCGTGCGCCGCCGCCGGTGAGGCGAATTTCCCGCGCCGCGATGCCCTGACGACGAAACAGATCCAGACCGTAGCGCAGACTGTAGGTAGCGCTCTCCACCACCGCCCGGCAGAGGTTGGCGCGGGTAAAGTTGTCGCTGTCGAGGTTATGCAGGCTGGCGCGCGCATGAGGCAGCGGCGGCACACGCTCGCCGTTGAAAAATGGCAGCATCTCTAATCCGCCGGCTCCAGGCGCGGCCTGCTCCAGCAGCCGGTTAAATCCCGCCACGTCCTCTTCCAGCAGCGCCTGCACTGAGGAGGTCGCGGAGGTGACATTCATGGTGCATATCAGCGGCAGCCAGCCGTTGGTGCTGGAGCAGAAACCGGCAATGGCCTCTGTGTCGGCGACGACGGGCGCATCAGACCAGGCGAATAGCGTGCCGGAGGTGCCGAGGCTCATGGTCACGGTGCCAGCCGCGATATTGCCGGATCCGATAGCAGCCATCATATTGTCGCCGCCGCCGGTGGCGACGCGCGTGGCGGTAGAGAGGCCGAGCCTTTGCGCCGCTTCCGGACGCAGCGTGCCGATACAGCTTTCAGCGCTTTTCAGCGGCGGCAGCGCATCCCACAGCCGCCCGCTGTCGTCGATAAGCGATACCGTGCGTCGATCCCATTCGCGGGTGCGTACGTTCAGCAGTCCGGTACCGGAGGCGTCGCCATACTCCGCCACGCGCTCCCCGGTCAGCCAGAAGTTAAGGTAGTCGTGCGGCAGCAGCACCGTGTGCAGACGCGACCAGAGCTCGGGATGCTGCTGTTTGAACCAGATGATTTTCGAAGCGGTATAGCCGGTGGCGACCGTTAAACCCAACTGCGCCAGCGATCCGCTTACGCCGCCCAACTGCGCCAGCAGCGCGGCGTTCTCGTCGGCGGTTTCGGTGTCGCACCATAGCTTGACGCTGTGCAGCACCTCGCCCTGCTCATCCAGCGGCACAAAGCCGTGTTGCTGACCCGAGACGCCCAGCGCGTTGATGCGGCGCGCATCCACGCCCGCCTGAGAAACCGCCTGATGGAAAGCGTCCACCAGCGCCTCGATCCACCACGCCGCCTGCTGCTCGCGCCGGCCGTTAGAGTCGCTGATCAGGCGGTGCGGTGCGCTGCCCTCGCCGAGGATCACCCCCTGCTCGCTGTCGACAATCACGACTTTGGTGCCTTGCGTTCCGCAGTCAATGCCCGCATAGAGCGACATGAGTTACTCCATTTCCAGCATGATTTTGATATCAGAGGCGTTGCCAGCGGCCGCGCGCTCAAAAGCGGCGACGCTTTCGCTGAATTTGTAGGTCTGACTGATCAGCGGCTGCACGCGCAGCTTGCCGCTGCTCAGCAGACGCAGCGTGCGCGGATACATATTGGCGTAGCGGAAAATAGTCTTGAAGGTAATCTCTTTCGCCTGCGCGGCCACGATGTCCATCGGAGCCGCATCGATCGGCATGCCGACCAGCACCGCGGTCGCGCCCGGCGCGGCATGCTGCGCCAGCGTGGCGATAGCCGGTTTGGCGCCGCTGCACTCGAACACCACGTCAGCGCCGTTGCCGCTGGTCAGCGCGGCGACGGTAGAGGCCAAATCGCCGCTTTTGATATTAACCGCGTGCAGCCCGTCATAGTTGGCGGCGACCGCCAGCTTCTCGTCGAACAGATCGCAAATAATGACGTCTGAACATCCACCTGCGAGTGCGGCCAGCGCCGTCACGACGCCAATAGGGCCGGCGCCAATCACCAGCGCGATATCCCCTGGCTTAATACCCGCTTTGGTCGCGGCGTGCATGCCAATCGCCAGCGGCTCCACCATCGCCCCTTCGGCAAAGCTGACGTTATCGGGCAGTTTGAAGGTAAAGGCGCCGGGGTGAATAACGGTTTCACGCAGACAGCCGTGTACCGGCGGCGTCGCCCAAAAACGTACGGCGGGATCGAGGTTGTAGATGCCGGCGCGCGACTGGGCCGAGTTCAGATCCGGGATGCCCGGCTCCATGCAGACGCGATCGCCGGGTTTAACGTGAGTGATATTTTTGCCGGTGGCCAGCACCACGCCCGACGCTTCGTGGCCCAGTACCATCGGCGCCTCGACCACAAAAGGACCAATGCGGCCGTGCTGATAGTAGTGAACGTCGCTGCCGCAAATGCCGACGGAGTGAATTTTAATTTCGACGTCGTTATCGCCGAGCGTTTCATCGAATTGGCGATCTTCAATGGCGATTTTGCCCGCTTGCGCCAGAACCAATGCTTTCATTTTATGCCCCCGGTAAGATCATTTTAATGGTATCGATATCATTTATCTGCGGCGATACTGCGGCAAATAAAGCTGCAAAACTGTGATGTTTGTTAAAAAATCATCATCAAGGTTAACAACCAAACCCTATAGCAATGAGTAACATTGAGTTTGATCACAGATTAACCCAGGTTGCCCTGCAATAAATGTTATCGATACCATTATGATGAGTTGAGGAAGCGATGAAGGACACCCATGAATATGTGCAACACACGCTGAGCGCGCTGCGTCAGGCCAACATTACGCTCACGCAGCAAGAGCAGCAGCGTATTGAGATCGCCACTTTCGGACTGCCGGATTACCCTGCTTCCGGCCTGCAGCTGCTAACCTACGTGAACTCGCCGCGCTACTGCGCCAAAGAGCTGGTGCTGTTTCCCAGACAAACCTGCCCTGAGCATCTGCACCCGCCGTTTGAAGGCACGCCGGGCAAACAGGAAACGTTTCGCTGCCGCTCGGGCGAGGTTTATCTGTTCGTGGACGACAGCAGCCTGACAGAGAATGACGCCAGCGGCGCGCCGGTTTGCCGCGTGCCGGAAGGAAGCGAGGAGTGGTACACCTGCACCAGCTATGTCCTGCTGCGGCCCGGCGAGCAATACACCATCGCGCCGAATACGCGCCACTGGTTCCAGGCGGGCGATAACGGGGCGGTGGTCTCGGAGTTCTCGTCTGAAAGCCGCGATGAGCTGGATATTTTCACCGATCCGCGCGTAAACCGGCTGGCGTAACAATCAGCATTAGCGTCACACCCCAGGATCTGTCATGATTTGTAAATGATACAAAATGATGTGGTTTAATTAAGGAGCCGAAATTGGCAGCAGGTCGGGGACGAAAGGCGACGCTGGCAAGCGTCGCCGCGCAGGCAAACGTCAGTAAAATTACCGCTTCCCGGGCGTTTTCGCAGCCTGAGAAAGTGCATCCGGAAACGCTGCAGCGCATTCGCGAAACGGCAGAGCAGCTTGGCTATGTCGTCAATGCCGCCGCGCGCAACCTGCGGGCGAAAGCCAGTAAAACCATCGGCATCGTCAATCCTGATATGGCAAACCCGTTTTTTGGCGGACTGACGCGGCTGATGACGCTGGAAGCGCAAAAGATGGGGTACGACACGCTGGTGTTTGATTCCTGCGAATCGCAGGAAGCGGAAGACCGCATTATCGATAAGCTGATCGGCTATAACGTCGACGCCATTATTCTTTCCGTGATTTCCAACGACGTTAACTATCACCCTGCCTATATGAAGCGGCTGGAGATTCTCAACATTCCCGTCGTGCTGGTCGATCGCGAACTGCAGGCGTCGCACTGTAGCGGCGTCTATATCGATAACCTGGACTGCGGCCTGCAGACCGGCCGCTGGCTGCTAGAGCAGCAGGCCAGCCGCGTCGTCGTGGTTTCCGGGCCGGAAAATTCCAACGTCGCGCGTGAAAGAGTCACCGGCTTGCAGGCGGCTTTGCTGGGCAAGGTGGAGTCGTTCGAAATTCTGTACGCCGATTTCTTTATGGATGCCGCGTGGCGCGAAACCAGCCGCTGGCTGAACAGCCATCAGGCTCCAGATTACTTTGTCGGCTGTAATAACCAGATCTCGCTGGGCATCATTAAAGCCTGTATCGAGCACAGGCTGAGGCTCATGGACGAGGTTAACCTTTTCAGTATCGATCATGTTTCCCACGCCGAGATTTACGGTTTCCACTTTCCCTGCGTCAGCCACGACCTGCAGGAGATCGCCTGGCAGGCGCTCAACCTGGCGATTCGCCGCGTGCAGGATGGCGACAGCAAGCCAGGAAAGGTTATCGTGCGCGGCAGGATCGCCGCATAGCGAATGCGGCGCGCGATCTCTGGGCCGATAATCGGCCCAGGTTCCCACCCTAACTTACAATCTCAATCAGATTGCCGTCTGGATCGCGGATAATCGCCTCATAACAGCCATCCCCCGTGACCCGCGCGGGGCTAACCAATATGTTACTGGCGTCAGCCTTCCTGACCATCTCATCGACCCGTTGCCGAGAGCCTACCGTGATGGCGAGATGAGCCCATCCCGTCACTTCTTTCCCGTGCGGGCCGCTCTCCAGCCCGTCCAGGCTCATAAGCTCAATGGTCGGCCCTTCGGCTAAGCTGACAAAATAAGAGCGGAAGCCAGGCCGGTTTTTGCTGATATAGAGATCGTTCGATTCAGCGGCGAAGAAATGTCGCCAGAACGCCTTTTGCGCTTCAAGATCTCTGGTCCATAACGCCACGTGTGCGATTTTCATGCGTTTTCCCTTACTGACTGCGCGCGGCCAAGATTCAGGCTGAACGCCAGCGCGCCGACAAACAGCATTAGCCCCATGATGAGTGAAAAGGCGACGGCGAGCGACGTGAAATGAGCGACATAGCCAATGAGTGCCGGGCCGCTCAGCACGCCCAGATATCCCAGGGTGGTCATGGCCGGAACGGCCACCGACTGCGGCATCACGCTCTGCTGCCCCACCGCCGAGAACATCACGGGCACGATATTCGCACAGCCGGCTCCTACCAGCGCGTATCCCGGCAGCGACAGGTGCCACGAGGAAACGTAGATCACCAGCGCAAGTCCGGCGATCGTCATCACCGATCCGCCGACAACCACGGTTAAACGGCCGAGATGGCGAACAACGCGGTCGCCCGTTAGCCTGGCGGCGGTCATGGCCACGGCGAAACAGGTATATCCCAGACCGCCCAGCGTATCCGGCATGCCTTTCACCTGCGTCAGATAGAGCGCGCTCCAGTCCAGCACCGTCCCTTCGGTCAGAAACACGGAAAAACAGACAATCCCCAGCAACAAAACGATTCCGCGCGGCCTGGCGAACGCAGGCCCCTCTTTAGGGTTGGCGTAGGTCAACAGCCCCGGATAGCTCAGTATGGCTAACGCCAGCACCATAAAACTAACCAGCAGCGTCGCGACAGCAATCTCTGTTCCCATCGCTAACAGCAAGGTCATTACGCCCGCGCCCGCAATGCCGCCAAAACTGTACATGCCATGAAAACCCGACATCAGCGGAACGGATGATTGCTTTTCCACCAGGATCGCCTGAATGTTCATGGCGCAGTCGGTGACGCCCATGCCCACGCCGAACAGCAGCAGCACCAGCCCCAGCAGCAGCGGATCGGCAATAAACGCCAGCGGCGGCGCGCTGACGATAATCACCGCAATGGAAACCATGATGACGCGACGGCAGCCGAAGCGGCTGGTGAGCGAGCCGGTTACCGGCATCGCGATCAGCGCGCCGACGCCCAGACAGAGCAGCAACGTGCCCAGCGTCGCCTCATCGACGCCCGTGTTGGCGCGAGCATAGGGCACGATAACCGCCCAGGCGGCGGTGACTACGCCCGCAATAAAAAAAGCCAGCCGCGTCGCATGGCGCGAAGTAATTCGGGTGAATGGCATAACCATGTAATTCCTCGTCAGATGGCTGAAAACCCTTCTGGGTGCGGGTAAAAGCACAGCAGGATCGGGTTGACAGGTGCGGTGGCATGCACGATCATGCTCACTTAAGCTCGTTATAATAATATTAAAGGTAATTTATGCTCGATTATGCAGCTTTCCCGGAGCAGCGGCAAGCGTTGATCCGACAAACTTTGCGCGAACAGGGACGCGTGGTTTGCGCCGAACTCGCCCGCTTGCTGGGTGTCTCAGAGCATACGGTTCGGCGCGATCTCCATGAACTCAGCAAGGAAGGCCTGTGCAAAAAGGTGTATGGCGGCGCGGTGCTCATCGTGCCGGATGCCGGCACTTTTGCGATACGAAAAGAGCACAATCTCTCAGCTAAAGAGGCCATCGCGCAAAAGTGCGCAGAGCGAATAAAAAATGCGAGCTGCATCTTTATCGATGCCGGTACCACCAATCTGGCTATGACCCGGTTTCTGCCTGCAACGCTCGTCGCTACGGTGGTCACCAATGCGCCCGATATCGCCGCGGCGCTGCTGAACTTTGCCGCGATTGACGTCATTATGCTTGGCGGTCGCATTGATAAAAACAGCGGCGGCTGCGTCGGCAACAGGGCCATTGAGCAGCTGAAAGGCGTGATGTTTGACCAGGCGTTTATAGGCGGATGCGCCATGAGTCCCGATACTGGACTGACAGGCTTTAATTACGATGACTGTGAGTTTAAGAAAGCGGCTATCAGGCAAAGCAGCCAGACCATTATCGGGCTGACCGCAGAGAAAATCCCAGGCGTCGCCAGGTTCTCCGTCGCCAGCTGCGAAGAAATAGACGTTCTGGTTATTGAAGACAAGCTTGATCGCGCATTCCAGCTGGCGCTGAAAGAGAAAAATATCGCCCTTGTCACCGTTTAAGACATTACTGCGCCTTAATCTCGATGCCCGCCGCGACCAGACAGCCTTTGAGGACGCCAAACGCGTCCTGACACTGCCGCTCATTGACGCAGGCGTAGCCGAGCAGCAATCCGCGTTCGCGCTGCGGATGCATATAGTACTGCGAGAGCGGCCGCACCTTTACACCGCGCTTGAGCGCCTCTGCGGTAATCGCGACGTCGTCGCAGCCGGGCGGCAGCCGCAGCACCAGATGCAGCCCCGCTTCATGGTTGACCGGCGGTAAAAACGACGGCCCCAGATAGCGCTCGATCAGCTTGCATAAGAACTGACGCCGCTGGCCGTAGAGTAACCGCATGCGGCGGATATGATCCATGTAGTGCCCCTGGCGGATAAACTCACCCAGTGCGCGCTGGATCAAGAGATGACCGCCGCGGTAGAGTTCGGTCGCCGCGGTGCGCATCGGTTCGGCCAGCATCTTCGGCACCACCATGTAGCCAATGCGCAGCGCCGGATAGAGCGTTTTGCTGAAGGTGCCCATATAGATGACCGGCGCATCCTCTTCCAGCCCCTGTAGCGACGGCCAGGGCGTGCCTGAAAAGCGAAATTCGCTGTCGTAGTCATCTTCGATAATCCAGCTGCCGTGACGTCGCGCCAGCGCCAGCAGAGCTTTACGCCGCGCCAGACTGAGGTGCGCGCCCAGCGGATATTGATGTGACGGCGTCACGAATACCATGCGAGGCGGCGGCCCGGGCGCCGGCACGATGCCCTCGTCGTCGACCGGGATGGCGCGAATTTTCATGCCGTTTTTACGCAGCAGGTTGCGCGTGCCCCAGTATCCCGGCTCTTCCATCCACACCAGATCGCCAGGATCGCCCAGCACGCAGCTCACCAGATCCACCGCCTGATGCACCCCTTCGGTGATGAGAATTTGATCGGCATCCGCCTTCACCGATCGCGCCACGCGCAGATACTCCACCAGCGCATGGCGGAGATCGGGGCAGCCGCCGCCGCTGCTGTAAATCAGTCGGTGAACGTCGGGATCGCGATTGAGCCGCGCCTGAATCTGGCTAAACAGCTTATGCGGGAATTCGGTCACGTCGGGCGCGCCGGGCACGAAGGCGCCCCACTGGTAGGGCGATGCGGTGGCATGCCCTAACAGCATCGCGCCGCGTTTTGACAGCGTGGCCGGCAGCGGCGCAGCAACCGGCTGCAGCAGATCGATCGCCTGACTTTGCAGACAAATCTCCGGCAGCGTCTCCACCACGCGGGTGCCGCTGCCGGTGCGCGCCGTAACATAGCCCTGCGCCATTAAACTTTCATAAACATGCAGTACCGTATTACGCGATACGCCCAGCTCGCGCGCCATGTCGCGCGTCGGCGGCAAACGTCCGCCGCGAGGAAAAACCCCTTCAATAATAGCGGCCTGTATGCAGGCCAGCAGTCGCTGCTGTAGCGAACCACTCTGCAAAACCTGCAGTCGCTCTAATAAGTGATCGGCATATAACAGCTGCAATTGGCTCCATCCCACTCTCTGAAATTGGCTCTGGCAACTTACCTCTCCGCACGCATTAATAAAAGCCTTTGTCGGGAATTGTAAATAAAACGTATCAGCTTCCCGGCTCGCTGCCGCGAGTCTGTCCCCCTGCTCGTCCCGGGCACACAAGCCCGGGAGCCGTTCTGGAGATGTATTGATGACGAGAATGCAGAGTGCGAATGAAGATGCACTGGCACAAAATCTAAAGCCGCGCCATGTGCGCATGCTGTCCATTGCTGGCGTGATTGGCGCAGGCCTGTTTGTGGGATCCGGCCACGCTATCGCCGAGGCGGGTCCGGCGGTGCTTATCGCCTATGCCGCCGCTGGCGCGCTGGTGGTGTTGATTATGCGTATGCTGGCAGAGATGGCGGTGTCGCTGCCGGACTCCGGCTCTTTCTCTACCTACGCCGACAAGGCGCTCGGCCGCTGGGCCGGCTTTACCATCGGCTGGCTCTACTGGTGGTTTTGGGTACTGGTGATCCCTCTGGAAGCGAACGCGGCCGGCACCATCCTGCACGCCTGGTTTCCGCAGATCGCTATCTGGCAGTTTACGCTCGCTATTACGGTGGTTTTAACCCTGACCAATTTGCTGAGCGTAAAAAACTACGGCGAGTTCGAGTTCTGGTTCGCCCTGCTCAAGGTCGCGGCGATCGTCGCGTTCCTGTGTGCCGCCGGCCTGGCCGTATTCGGCTATCTGCCCAACAGCGGCGCCAGTGGCCTTCAGCATCTTTATGACACCCAGGGATTTATGCCCAACGGCATCGGCAAGGTGATGGCGGCGATTCTGACCACCATGTTTTCATTTATGGGTACCGAAATTATTACCATCGCAGCCGCCGAATCGAAGAACCCCGGCAAGCAGATCACTCAGGCCACCAATTCGGTTATCTGGCGTATCGCGCTGTTCTATCTGCTGTCGATATTTTTCGTGGTCGCGCTGGTGCCCTGGAATTCGCCGTCGCTGGTTGAGCACGGATCCTATCAGACCGTGCTGCAGGCCATGAATATCCCGCACGCCAAACTCATCGTCGATGTCGTGGTGCTGATCGCGGTTTGCAGCTGCCTTAACTCGGCGCTCTATACCTCTTCGCGCATGCTCTACTCCCTGTCGCGTCGCAAAGATGCGCCTGCGGCGGCCTCCCGCACCACGCGCAGCGGTACGCCATGGGTTGCGGTGCTGCTCTCGACGGCGGCGGCATTTGTCGCGGTAGTGGCTAACTATCTGGCGCCCAGCGTGGTGTTTGAGTTCCTGCTGGCAAGCTCAGGCGCCATCGCGCTGCTGGTTTATCTGGTGATTGCTTTCTCTCATCTGGTGCTGCGCAAAAAGCGCGAAAAAGCGGGCGAAACGCTGAGTTACCGCATGTGGCTGTTTCCCGGTCTGACCTGGCTGACCATTCTGTTTATCGTCACCGTGCTGGTTTGCATGTTGTTTAACGTGCAGCATCAGAATGAGTTGCTGGCGACCGGCGGTCTGACGCTGGTGATTATCATCGCCAGCCTGGTGATGCCGCGCAGGGAGCGGCAGCGGCAAAAAGCGCGCTTTTACGCCGTGCGCTCCTCTGAAAACTCCTGACAAGTCTCTCTGAGGCGCGCCGTACCGCAGTGCGGCTCGCCTCCGCCCGTATCGCTTTCCGCACGATAAATTAAGCGAACCAACGCGGTTAACCTTTGCTCCAGTAGGCCATAAAGCTCACGCTCTCGCTCGCCAGCTGGCGCTCGCTCGCCAGATAGCGCCGGATATGCCTGACGGCTGACGACTCCGCCGCAATCCAGCCGTAAAAACGATCGTTTTTGCACGCCGCACTGCGCCACAGGCTCTTCTGTTCGACCTCAAGGGACGCCGGAGAGGCGCGGAGCGCTGAGTCAGGCACGTCGACGTTCGCCTTTACCGCCTGCAGCAGCGCCGCGCCGTGCGCCGACCGGGTTTGGTCGCGGGGAAGCCAGAAGACCTCGGCAAAGGCGTAGTCACGCCAGTCGACGCAGTCCTCCGCCCGCGGTACCTCCTGAAAAATCTGCAGCGCGGGCGGCGACGCCATTTGCGCCGCCTGCTCAAGGATCCCTTTCACCGCCGGTAGCGCCGTCTCATCGGCCACGACCAGCGCGCGCGCGACCTCGGGGTGAGGCCGCCATTCATATCCGCCGCTGTCGTCGGCGTGTTGCCGGTTGGGCGCCACCATCTGCAGCGCGTCGCCCGGCGCGGCGCCGAGCACCCAAGCCGAAGCGGGCCCCTCAGTGCCATGAACCACACACTCCACCTCCACCAGGCGGTCGTCGGCGGCCACCGCGCGCAGCGTGTAGGTGCGCGGTATCGGCCTTTGCTCTGGCGGCAGGGTTTTCAGCTGCTCGCGCCACGGCAGATGCGCGGTTAACGAGGCGGGAACCCCCTGTAACGACGGAAAGAGAATTTTAATGCGTTGGTCGGGCCCGTCGCGCTTCATCATCCCGACCTCCTCGCCCGTAAAGAGGCAGCTCACCAACGAGGGAGAGAGCCATCTTTTGCGCAGCAGGGTGACATTGAATAAGCGGTAAGCGGGAATGGCGTCCATATGTTTTCCTGACGTTCAGCGCGCGCTTTCCGCGCGTGCTGTTAATTGCAGCCGACAGGCCACCATGAAAAAGATCGCTGAGGCTATCCATGCGCCCGCCAGCACGTGGTGCTGTCCCCACTGCCACGTGATAAAGGGGATCAGCAAGGCGCTCAGGCCGTAGCCAAGGGTGTGGCTGGTGGCGATCAGGCCAGCCCCTTTGCCGATAGAGAGTTGTTGATTAAGCAGCAGCTGATAGGCGGGCGTCGCCATCGCGGCGCCGAATGAGGTGACGGCGATGCCTGCATAAAGCGCAATAAGATTGCCGACGACCATGATGCCCAGCCCCGCGCTCATCAAGAGCGCCGCGCTGAACAGCAGCGGCTGAATCTGCAGCCGCTGCGGCCTGACCACAAGAAACTGCGCCAGCAGCGTCGCGATGGCAGCCAGGCTCAGCAGCCAGGCGATATGGCGGCTGACCGCCGCGGGCGCGCTCATGTAATCGCGCAGCACGGGCGCCAGCCCGATCTGCATCAGGCTAATGCAGAGGGCAAGCAGCGCCGCCAGCGCCAGAAGCGGCAGCAAGCTGCTCTGCCAGCGCGCCGCCTGATGCGCAACCGGCGCCAGCGGCGGATCGCCATACTCGCGGCCGATCAGCATCAGGGCGAAGAGCGGCGCGGCGGCCATCAGCCACAGCGGCGCCATCGGATAAAGGCTGAGCGCCAGCGCCGCCAGAGGCGGACCCAGCAACCTCCCGCAGCTTAGCCCGGAGCTGATCGCCGCCAGCGCCGCCATGCGCCGCTTGGCGCCAGCGCGCTGCATCGCCCATGTTTGCGCGGCGGGCACCATCCCCGAGACGGTGAGACCATATACCATCCGCGACAGGATCAGCGCGGCAAGCCCGACCGGCATGCCGATTTGTTTTCCCGCCATCAGCCAGACCGCCAGCGCCAGAATGCCGAAGCTGGCCAGATAGCCTGACAGCGATGCCACCACGACAAATTTACAGCCCTTCACCTCGGAGACGCGTCCCCACCAGGGCGAAGCGGGCAGAAACAACATCGAACCAAACATCAGTAAACCGGCCCAGGTGGAGAGCGTCAGGCCGGTCATCTCTACCAGCTGCGGCAGCACAACCAGTAAGCCGTTCTGACCAATCCCCAGCAGCCCGGCGCAAAAAGCCAGCGGCCAGCTTGATTTTCCCGGCCCGGTCATGCGCGCCTGCTCTGTAATAACTGACACATAAATGTAAAGACACCGTTAAAAACAGGGATATAGAGTTCAATAGATGTATGCAAATATTGCAAAAATGATTGCCTTTGTAAATTAAATAATTATCATAACGATAATCATTATCAGTTAAGAAGTGAGATTATCTTATGGATGGCTTCTCTCAAACGGCTGGCGTGGACGTGGCGGCGCAGTGCTTTCTCAATGCGCTGTTTCGCGAAACGCGCGACTGGAAATACGTTGCCGATGCCGCGCCAGATCAGAGGCAACATATTGACCTGCCCCTTTCGTCATCGCAGACGATCCGCCTGCCGCTGCGCTACTACTCCCCTACCCAGCACCATCAGTATCAGTTTCCCGCGCGGCTCATCAGCCCGGATTCGCCTGAGGGCGAAGCCATCAGCTTTGCAACCCTGGTATCGCTGATTCTGGCCAAACCCGCCATTCGCGCGGAGCTCGATCGCGACGTTATCGAGCGCTTCCAGCAGCGCGTCGGCGAAAGCCATGCCCATACCTGGCAGGCGATCAATTTGCGTCATCGCTGGCCAGCGTTACGCAAAAAACCGCTTTCATTTGCTGAGGCTGAACAGGCGCTGCTGGTGGGGCACGCCTTCCACCCTGCCCCGAAATCGCACGAGCCCTTTAATGAGGCAGAGGCGCGCCGCTATCTGCCTGACTTCGCCTCCGACTTCCCGCTGCACTGGCTCTCCGTCGATAGCGAGTCTGTGGCGGGCGAAAGCCTCGGCCTGTCGCTGCGCGCCCGTCTGCTGCGCCTTGCCGCGCAGAGCGCGCCCGCGCTGCTGAGCCACTTTACCGACCGGCGCTGGCTGATCCCGATGCATCCGTGGCAGGCCCGCCATCTGCTGTCGCAGGCGTGGTGCCAGCAGCTGGTGGCCAGCGGCGCGCTGGCGGACTTAGGGGAATGCGGCAGCGCCTGGCTACCCACCAGCTCTTCACGTTCCCTCTACTCGCCCGCCAGCAGCGACATGATCAAATTCTCGCTGAGCGTGCGCCTGACCAATTCGGTGCGCACCCTCTCGGTGAAAGAGGTGAAGCGGGGCATGCGCCTGGCGCGCCTCGCCCAGACGCCGCGCTGGCAGTCGTTGCAGATGGACTATCCCACTATGCGCGTGATGCAGGAGGATGGCTGGGCCGGGCTGCGCGCCGCGGATGGCGCGATCCAGGAGGAGAGCCTGATGGCGTTTCGCGTCAACAGCCTCTTCGATACCCCGGCAGCCCAGACCAACGTGCTGGTCAGTTTGACGCAGGCCGCGCCAGACGGCGGCGACAGCCTGCTGGCGGCGGCGGTCAGAAGGCTGAGCGTCCGGCTCGGGCTGACGGTTGCCCAGGCGGCGCAGTGCTGGCTGGACGCCTACTGCGATCGCGTACTGCTGCCGCTGTTCGGCACCGAGGCCAATTACGGCCTGGTGCTGCTGGCGCATCAGCAAAACATCCTGGTGGAGATGCAGCAGGATCTGCCGGTCGGTCTGCTCTACCGCGACTGCCAGGGCAGCGGCTTCACGGAGAACGCCGCCGACTGGCTGGCGCAGATCGATGAAGCGGATGCGGAAAACCGGTTCAGCCGCGAGCAGGTGCTGCGCTATTTCCCTTATTACCTGCTGGTCAACTCCACGCTGGCCGTTACCGCCGCGCTGGGCGCTGCGGGCTTTGAGACCGAAGCGCGCCTGATGGCCCAGGTGCGCGACAGGCTGGCGGCGTTGCGCGCGCGCGTCAGCGATACCCGCAGCCTCGATTACGTGCTCGACAGCCGGCACTGGAACTGTAAAGGCAATTTCAATTGCTATCTCTACGACCACAACGAAAACACCATCGCCGATCCGGCGGTGATCTACTTCGATTTCCAGAATCCGTTCTACAGGGAGAAGCCGTGATGCCAAATGCGCATATCGTACATGGCGACACCGGTTTCCGCTGCGCGCTGACCGGCCAGTCGCTGCCGCTCATGCTTGGGCTGGACAACAGCGCCTCGCTGCAGTTTGTGGCGGCGATACCGGAGGGCTGGCTTGCCGAGGCGATCGATCAGCTGCTGGTGGCCGCCCCGCACCTGAGCGGCGTGCATCTGCCCTGGGCGCAGTGGCGGCATGAGCCGCAGGCGCAGGCGCTGTTCGCGGCAACCAACAGCGACTATTTTTCCCGCGAAACCTTCTGGCAGCTGCAGCTCTGGCGCCGCGGCGAACGGCCGTCGGCCAGCGGCAACATGCAGTTCGATGATGCGCGTCAGCTCTTCTATCCCGTGCGTCCGGCCCGGCCGGAAGGCGAAATTTATCGGCGCTACGATCCGCAGATCACGCGGACGCTCAGCTTTCGCGTCGCCGACGTGGCGGAGGACGCCGCGCGCTTTACGCGCTGGATGAACGCGCCCCGCGTCAACGCCTTCTGGGAAATGGCCGCGCCGCAGCCGGAGCTGGAAAGCTACCTGCGCAAGCAGCTCGACTCCGCGTACTGCTGCCCGGTCATTGGCTGTTTCGACGACCAGCCGTTCGGCTATTTCGAAATTTACTGGGCGGCGGAAGATCGCATCGGCCGTCACTACCGCTGGCAGCCTTACGATCGCGGTCTGCATATGCTGGTAGGCGAAGAGGCGTGGCGTGGCGCGCACTTTATTCGCAGCTGGCTGCGCGGGCTGACGCACTACCTGTTTCTCGACGAGCCGCGCACGCAGCGCATCGTCGCTGAACCGCGCTACGACAATCAGCGCCTGTTCCGCCATCTGCCGGTTGCCGGCTATCACACCCTCAAAGAGTTCGATTTCCCCCACAAGCGCTCTCGCCTGGTGATGAGCGAGCGCCACCGCTTCTTTACGGAGGTGGGCTTATGATGTGGGAGCGCGTCAACCGCGAGATGATCGCCAAAATTCTCGCCGAGCTGGAGTATGAGCAGGCGCTGCGCGCCGTGGAGCGTTCAGCAGGCCGCTGGGAAATCGCCGTCGGCTCAGCGCGCTGGGAATTTGCCGCCCGCCGCGGCATCTGGGGCTGGCTGCATATCGATCCCGCCTCTCTCAGCGGCGGGCCGCTGGAGGCGGACGCGCTGCTGCGTCAGCTGGCCGTGGCGCTGGAGATGAGCGATGCCCAGACGGCTGAGCATCTGGAAGATCTCTACGCCACGCTGCGCGGCGACCTGCAGCTGCTGGACGCGCGCCGCTCGCTGAGCGCCGACGATCTGATCGCGCTCGATGCGGATGAGCTACAGTGCCTGCTCAGCGGACATCCCAAGTTCATCTTCAACAAAGGGCGGCGTGGCTGGGGGCTGGATGCGCTGCGCGCCTATGCGCCGGAGTACCGCAACCGGTTTCAGCTGCACTGGGTCGCGGTGCGCCGGGATAAGCTGGTCTGGAGCCATGAAGAGGCGTGCGACATCTCTACTCTGCTCGCCAGCGCCATGGATGACGCCGAGCTGACGCGCTTTCACCAGCGCTGGCAATCAGCCGGACTCGACGACCGCTGGCTGGCGCTGCCGGTTCATCCCTGGCAGTGGCAGCAAAAAATCGCGATTCACTTTCTGCCGCAGCTGGCGCGCGGCGAGATCGTCGAGCTGGGCGCCTTTGGCGACCGCTATCTGGCGCAGCAGTCGTTGCGCACCCTGACCAATGTCAGCCGCGCGGCGCGGTTCGACATCAAACTGCCGCTGACCATCTATAACACCTCCTGCTATCGCGGCATTCCCGGCAAGTATATCGCCGCCGGGCCGCTCGCCTCCGGCTGGTTAGCGCGGCAGTTCGCGCAGGATGAGACGCTGCGCGCCACCGGCGCGCGGATTCTGGCGGAGCCGGCCGCCGGCTACTTATCCCACGAAGGCTACGCCGCGCTGCCGCAGGCGCCCTATCGCTACCAGGAGATGCTCGGCGTGATCTGGCGCGAAAGCCCCGGCTGCTACTTGCAGGCAGGCGAGCAGGCGGTGCTGATGGCCGCGCTGATGGAAACCGATAACGCCGGACGCCCGCTGATTGACGCCTGGATTAAGGCGTCGGGACTGGATGCGGCAAGCTGGCTGAGCCGGATGTTCGACGTGGTGGTGATCCCCTTCTATCACCTGATGTGCCGCTACGGCGTGGCGCTTATCGCGCACGGTCAGAACGTCACGCTGGTGATGAAGGACCATATTCCGCAGCGCATTCTGCTGAAAGATTTTCAGGGCGATATGCGCCTTGTCGATCGCGATTTCCCGGAGGCGGCGTCGCTGCCCGCCGCGGTGAAAGAGGTTACCGCGCGCCTGAGCGCCGACTACCTGATTCACGATCTGCAGACCGGACATTTTGTCACCGTGCTGCGGTTTATCTCCCGTCTGACGCTGCAGTCGGGCATCGATGAAGACCATTTTTATCGCCTGCTCGCCAGCGTGCTGCAGCGCTATATGGCGCGACACCCGGCGATGGCCGATCGCTTCGCCCTGTTCGATCTCTTCCGGCCTCAGATCATCCGCGTCGTGCTTAATCCGGTAAAGCTGAGGTTCGCAGAGCATGACGGCGGCAGCCGAATGCTGCCCAACTACCTTACCGATCTCGATAACCCTCTCTATCTGGTGACCCAGGAGTCTGCAAAATGAAGCCTTATGATTTCATTGGCATAGGCATCGGCCCGTTCAACCTCAGCGTCGCCGCGCTGGCGGAAGGACTGGACGGTTTTAGCTCGCTGTTTCTTGAGCGCAAACCCGATTTCGCCTGGCATCCGGGCATGATGGTGCCGGACTGCGCGATGCAAACCAGCTTTCTTAAAGATCTGGTAAGCGCGGTCGAGCCGACCAACCGCTACAGCTTTGTGAACTACCTGGTGCAGCGCAAGAAATTCTACCGTTTTCTCACCACCGAGCAGCGCACCGTCTCCAGAGAGGAGTTTTCCGACTACCTGGCCTGGGTGGCGAAGCATCTGAGCAATCTGGCCTTTAACCAGCCGGTTACCCGCGTGACCTTTAACGACGCGACGCGCCTGTTCACGGTCGACACCGCGCACGACTCTTTCCAGGCGCGCCATGTCTGTCTCGGCATTGGGAAGCAGGCCAGGCTGCCGGCATGCGTCACCGAACAGAGCGATCGCTGCTTTCACGCCAGCGAAATGATGCTGCGTCGGCCTGACCTGCACAACAAGCGCGTCACTATCGTCGGCGGCGGCCAGAGCGGCGCCGATCTGTTTCTCAATATCTTCCGCGGCGAATGGGGCCAGCCCGCCGCCCTGAACTGGGTGTCGCGCAGGAACAACTACAACGCGCTGGATGAAGCCGCCTTTGCCAACGAGTACTTTACGCCGGAATACCTGGAAAGCTTCTCGACGCTGGACGAAAGCGCGCGCCAGCAGATGCTGAACGAGCAGAAAATGACCTCAGACGGCATCACCAGCGAGTCGCTCCTCGCCATCTATCGGGCGATGTATCACCGCTTTGAGGTGCTGCGCGAGCAGCCCTGGGCGCGTCTGATGCCGTCGCGCTCGGTGATCTCGCTCGACCAGACGCAGGAGGCGCAGCGGCTGAGGCTGCGTCACCATCTCGATCACGGCGAAGAGCAGCTGACCACCGACGTGGTGATTTTCGCCACGGGCTACCGCTCGGCGCACCCCGCTTTTCTGGCGCCTGTCGCGCATCGTCTGCAGCTCGACCGCGACGAAAATTTCCAGATCAATACCGACTTCACCCTTAACTGGGACGGCCCGGAAAGCAACAGCCTTTTCGCCGTCAATGCCGGGATGCAGCGCCTGGGCATTGCTGAACCCCAGCTCAGCCTGATGGCCTGGCGCGCCGCCCGCATTCTCAACCGCGCGCACCCGGCGGAGCCGTTCGAGCTGAGCACCACCCCTGGCGTGATCCAGTGGCGCACGCAGCAGCCGGAAAATCACGATCGGGATCCTCAACACACCGTTAATTCCGTTCAGTTTTGAACACGTCATCGGAAAAAAATAAAAAATGAAACAGCCGTATCTGTGGGTTTTAAATCCTTGTCTACTTGCAATGCTCTCTTCCGGCGCCTGGGCCGAAGAGATAAAAGAGGATCAGATGGTGGTCTCCGCCAGCCGCTCGCACCGCAGCGTGGCGGAGATGGCGCAAACCACCTGGATTATCGAGCAGGATGAAATTGAGCAGCAGGTTCAGGGCGGCAAGGAGTTGAAAGAGGTGCTGGCGCAGCTTATTCCCGGCATGGACGTCAGCAGCCAGGGACGCACCAACTACGGGATGAACATGCGCGGTCGCTCGATGATGGTGATGGTGGACGGCGTTCGCCTTAACTCGTCACGCAGCGACAGCCGCCAGCTGGACGCGATCGATCCGTTCAACATCGAGCGTATCGAGGTGATTTCCGGCGCGACCTCGCTCTATGGCGGCGGCAGTACCGGCGGCTTAATTAATATCGTCACCAAAAAAGGCCAGCCAGGCACGCAGGCGGAGCTGCAAACCGGCGTCAAAAGCGGGTTCAACAGCCATAACGATCATGATGAGAACGTCGCGGCGGCGGTGAGCGGCGGCGACGACAAGGCTTCGGGCCGCCTGTCGGTTGCTTATCAGCGCTACGGCGGCTGGTATGACGGCAAAGGCAACGAGGCGATCATCGACAATACCCAAACCGGGCTGCAGTACTCCGATCGTCTGGATGTGATGGGCACGGGCACGCTCAATATCGATGAGCACCAGCAGCTGCAGCTCACCACGCAGTACTTCAAGAGCGAATCGGACGGCAAGCACGGCCTCTATCTGGGCGAGAATTTCTCGGCGGTGACCGGCTCCGGCAGCGCCTACAACTCAGGCAATCTCGACTCCGACCGCCTGCCCGGCACCGAACGCCATCTGATCAATGTGCAGTACTCCAATACCGACTTTTTCGGCCAGGATCTGGTGGCGCAGGTGTACTATCGCGACGAGAGCCTGACCTTCTATCCTTTCCCTACCCTTACCCGCAACCGCGTCTCCAGCATCGGCGCCTCGCAGCAAAAGACCGATTTCTATGGCGGCAAGCTTACCCTTAACAGCCAGCCGCTCGACGCGCTGACGCTGACTTACGGCGTCGACGCTGACCATGAGACCTTTGACGCCAACCAGCAGTTTTTTGACCTGAACACCGCGGCGCAAAGCGGCGGCATGACGCTGAAAAACGCCTACAACGTCGGGCGCTATCCGGGCTATAGCATCACCAATCTCGCGCCGTTCCTGCAGTCGAGCTACGATATCGACGCCATCACGCTGAGCGGCGGCGTGCGCTATCAGTATACGAAAAACAAGGTGGACGATTTTGTCGGCTACGCGCAGCAGCAGGCGATCGCCACCGGCCAGGCCAACTCGGCGGATGCAGTGCCGGGCGGCTCGACCGATTACAATAACCTGCTGTTCAATGCCGGCATTCTGGGCCGTCTGACCGAGCGCCAGCAGGTCTGGTTTAACTTCTCGCAGGGCTTTGAGATCCCCGATCTGGCCAAATATTACGGCTCCGGCACCTATCGCCTGGCGAACGGGCATTACAACCTCACCAACAGCGTTAACGTCAATGATTCGAAGCTGGATGGGATCAAAGTCGATTCTTACGAGCTCGGCTGGCGCTATACCGGCGATAACCTGCGCACCCAGCTGGCGGCTTACTATTCGCTGTCGGATAAAACCATCAGCATTAATAAGACCGATATGACAATTAATCTGGATGACGATAAGCGCCGCATTTACGGCGTGGAAGGCCAGGTTGATTACTTCTTTAACGACAGCGAATGGAGCACCGGCTCTAACTTCAACGTCATTAAATCTGAAACGCGCGTCGAGGGTAAATGGGAGAAGCTGACCATCGACAGCGCCAGCCCGTCCAAGGTCAGCGCCTGGGTGAACTGGGCGCCGGGCGACTGGAACCTGCGCGTACAGAGTACGCAAACCTTTGACGTTTCCGATGCGGATGGCAAGAAAATCAACGGCTATAACACCGTTGACCTGCTGGGAAGCTACGCGCTGCCGGTCGGCAAACTCAGCTTTAGCGTAGAGAACCTGCTGGATAAAGATTACACCACGGTGTGGGGCCAGCGGGCGCCGGGGCTCTATAGCCCGACCTACGGCGATGCGGGTCTTTATACCTATAAGGGCCGCGGACGGACCTTTGGGCTGAACTATTCGGTGCTGTTCTGATTGCGCCCAGGCATCTGCTCAGGTGGGTGCCTGGAAGCCTGGTGACGCGACGCGTGAGCCTCGGCCGGTTAAGCGGGCCACAGGCTTACGCATTTTTATTTAAAGCAGGGAGTAAGAAAACTGGCAAAACCGCGAAATTAAAGTAAACTTAAATTTCAATTCCTGGTTAAGGACGGTTCCCATGCCAGTATATGACATCTCAATAGAACTTCGTGGAAAAGTGGACGCAGCCGGAGAGTACAGGCGTCTTCGCAACGCCATGAACAACAATGGCTTTCGACACAGCATCTCTGACGGCAGCGAAAAAAGCTACTGGCTGCCCAGAGATGTTTTTACTTATCAAGGCGATATCTCTAAACAAGAGCTAATGGATGCCGTCTACAATCTGTTAACCGAATTTGTACCGGCGCCGGGCGTGATGGTGACAGAGTCGGTTGGCCGCTGCTGGCGCGGCCTCAGAGAAATTGAAGATTTTTAACCGTTACAGACCCGATATTACCCGCATTTTTAAGATATCTTAATCACTGATATCTCATAACTCGCTGCAGGCGTACGGAGCGGCATATTCAGGCTTCCCGCCCGTGCGTGCATCCAGGTACAGCAGGTAATGGATATAAGGCAGCGGCGCATTTACTTAGCGATCACAGGACTGAACAGCGCCCGTAAAATAACAGCGTCCATGACTACGGACGCTGTTAATGGATGGTGGGTACTCGCAGATTCTGATGCCTGTCACTGTCGCAGGGATGAACCCTACGGCAGCTAAGCCGCGTCGCGGATATCAGTCAGGCTTGCAGTGGTAGCGCATGCCGGTCGGATCGTCGGGAGCGGGCGCAATCTCCCAGGCCGGGAAGTGGGTGGCGTCAAACTCATCAAACCGCAGGCGGGTAGTGCCGTTGGCACGAACAAAGCGAGCGATCTCATCGGCCTCCTTTTTACTCTCCGGGAAAATGACGTGGACGCTGTCTGGATCGAGTTCCGTTACCTCTGCATCCTGGTCCAGCCATGAGGTCACTTCATAGGTATATCGGGCGTAAACCACGCCATCCACCGTACCGATGCTCTCGGCGCGTGAGCGCTGTCGCCCGTTTTGCAAGGAGAGGATTTTTCCGCGGACCTCATTCCTGACCGTTACGTGATGCGCCCCGGCTGAAAGGCTCCCCTCGCCCTGGCAGATCAACACCGTGCCTGGCGGCTGGGCGTTGATGAAGCGCTCTACATCTTCCCGCGTGGCCGCTCCAGCGCCGGCGGCGTACAACATTAGGGCGGGCAACAGCCAGGCGGCTTTTCCGTGCATCATTTTACTCTCCATGCTATAGGGCGTGATGGAGCGGTTATCGGCAAGCACCCGCTCGATCTTGAGAGTAGATGTTAACGCCCACGCTTTACTCACCGCAACGCCATAAGCTCAGCAGCAAGCATCACAAAAACTCAAATAACATATCCAGAAAGGCGCGTACGGCGGGATTTAAACGGCGGCTTTCAGGCCAGAGAACGGTCAGGTTATGCCGCGCTACGGCAAATTCAGCCAGCACCGGTACCAGCGCTCCCCGCTCGACCCAGGAATCCGCCATAAAACTTGATGCCATGCCGATGCCTGCACCCGCGGCGATGGTTGCCAGCACGCCTTCGCTTGCATCTATCACCACCGACGAGGGCGGCAGAATATCGACTTCCCGGTCGGCAATATTGAACGGCCAGCGGAAGAGCTGTCCGCTGCTTTGATACCGCAGGTTGACGGTTTCGTGATCGACCAGCTCGTCAGGGTGACGAGGTACACCGCGCCGGCTCAGATAGTCGGGCGACGCATAGCAGCCAAGCCGATAAGGCGAGAGGCGACGCGACAAGAGCCGCGAATCGGGCGGATCGCCAATGCGTATCGCGATATCAATACCCTCTTCAATAAAGTCCACATGCTCGTCGCTCAGCCGCAGCTCAATCTTTACCGCGGGCTGACGCTGACGAAACAGCCCCAGCAGGGGCGTCAGCATATGCACGCCCACCGCCAGCGAGGCGGCGATGCGCACGGTACCGGCAGGCTCCGCGCGCGCCTGCTTTGCCAGCTGCTCAATTTCCTCGGCGTCATGCAATAACCGCAGCACCCGCTCATGCAGAGCCCGGCCTTCAGGCGTAAGCGTCAGCGAGCGCGTGGTTCGCGTAAATAGCGCGATACCGAGCTGTCGCTCCAGCCGCTGGATGCTTTTACTGATCGCGGAAGGCGATACAGAGAGAGTGCGCGCAGCCGCAGTATAGCTTCCCAGCGAGCCAGCGCGGGCGAAGGCGATCAGTCCCGTCAACCGTTCAAAACCAATTTGTTCTTTCATGGCATAAGTAAAGCGAAATGGAACCTGATTATCAACCTGGCGTCATTGTCGTAACCTTTCGCTATTGAATCGGTATAAGAGGTAAGCATGATGAGCGAGATGATGAAAGCTGTGCGGCTGCACGCGTTTGGCGGGCCCGAGGTGTTGCGTTATGAAGAGGCGCCCCGGCCGACGCCTGGTCCGGGCGAAGCGCTGGTGCGCGTACATGCGGCAAGCATTAACCCGCCGGATCTCTATCTGCGCGACGGCTATCGTACGCTGCCGCCTGAATGGCGGCCCAGCGTCACCTTTCCGCTCATTCCCGGCACCGATATCTCCGGCGTCGTTGCGGCACTTCATGAGGATGCGTCCGGCTTCTGCCTCGGCGATGAAGTCTTCGCCATGGTGAGGTTTCCGGCAGATCTGATGAAAGGCAGCGGCGCCTGCGCGCAATACGTTAGCGTCCCGATTGAGGAACTGGCGCGAAAACCTCACTCCCTGGATCACGTTCATGCCGCCGCTGCGCCTATGTCGCTTCTCACCGCCTGGCAGTTTCTGGTTGAAACCGGCCATGCCGCCCCTAACCCTTTCCAGACCTTTCAACATCAGCCTGTCGCGCTTCAGGACAAAAAAGTTCTGGTTAACGGCGCCGGAGGCGGCGTAGGCCACCTCGCCGTTCAGGTCGCCAGATGGAAAGGCGCGCGGGTGACAGCCGTGGCTTCAGGTAAACACGAGGCGCTGTTACGCGCGCTGGGCGCCGAAGCCTTTATCGACTATCGCCAGCAGGCCGCCGAAACCGCCGTGCAGCCTGTCGATCTGGTCATTGACGCCGTTGGCGGCCCGAATATGGAGCGGTTTATGGCGGTTATCAAACCTGGCGGAGCGCTTTATCTGGTGAATCCACTGGGGTTCGCCGGGCATCAGGAAGCCGCCAGACGCGGCATAACGGTGTCATCAACCCAGGTTCGTTCAAGCGGAAAGCAGCTGGAAGAGGCGGGACGCTTGCTGGAAAGCGGCGCACTGCGCGTGGTGACAGACAGCACCTACCCGCTTTCAGAGGCCGCGGCAGCGCATGAACGGGCTGCACAGGGCGGCATCCAGGGCAAAATTGTCTTGATCGTTGACTGACCTGGCTGCCAGCAAAACGCCCCTGATGAAAGGGCGAGCTGCCACTGACAGCCAGAGTGGCAGTCGCAAACGCGCAGGATTAACCCACTTCGCGCATCAGCGCCACCGCATCGTCTCCTGCAGGCATACGCAACGGCGAGCGGGGATCGGTAGCGGCACGCCATATCGCTTCCGCAACGTCAATCGCCTTGGTGGTAGGCTGCGGCTGCTGCATACCGGTAAACACGCGCTCCAGCAGCGGTTGATAGGGTTCTGGCTGGGCGTTATCCATGCGCGACCGGGCGTTTTTGCCAAAGTCTGTGGTGGGAGCCAGGCCCGGCAGCACCAGACGCACGTTGATGTTGAACGGCGCTAACTCCAGCGCCAGCGATTCGGTAAAGGCGTTCACCGCTGCCTTACTCGCCGTATAAACAGCCAGTAAGGGTAGCGATTTAAGCGTCACGGTAGAGGTGACGTTTATCACCGTGCCGCGTTGTCGCGCGCGAAACTGCGGCAGTACCGCCTGCGTCATCGCAATGGTGCCGAGCGTATTGGTTTCAAACACGTCCCGCACCGTGGACATCGCCATGCCTTCCAGCGCGGCGAGCACGCCTATGCCGGCGTTGTTCACCAGAACATCAATCTCGCCCGCTTCTGCGATGGCCTGCCTGATGCTCTCCTCGTTGCTGACATCCAGCGGCAGCAGACGCAGATTATCGGCCTCTGGAAACAGATCGGCCCGTGGATTACGCATCGTGGCGATCACGTTCCAGCCGCGTTCAAGGAAATAGCGCGCCGTTTCATGACCAAAGCCTGAAGAACAACCGGTGATTAAGATCGTTTTCATATGTAACTCCTGCCTGGTATTGAGGTAGGCGATTACTATATAGTCAACAAAATGTACTCACTACAATGCAGCGTCCAGCATTCATTCGCCGGAGTCCAAATGATCGATCCCTTAGCGGAAATCGTCTCACTGCTGCAGCCGCAGGCGGCGTTCTCTAAACGCGTGTGCGCTAACGGCCGCTGGCGCGTACAGCGCAGCGAAACCGGTCAGCCGTTCTATTGCCTGCTGCTGGATGGCGGCAGTCAGCTAACCATGAAAGGAAACCCGCCGATCACCCTGGCGCCCGGAGACTTTGTGCTCATCCCCGCCGCACTGGAATTTTCTATGAGCAGCATCGAACCGCCTGCAGCCGATGTGCCAGACACCCTGCCGCACATGCTCGCGCCGGGTGAATTCTGGCTAGGCGATCCCGAACAATCCGCCGACGTGCAAACCCTGATTGGCTATTGCCACTTCGACGCGCCCGATGCCGGGCTGATCGTCTCGCTGCTGCCGCAGGTTATTCATGTTCGCGGTGAATCGCGGCTGACGCTGCTGGTGCAGCTGGTGATGGACGAATGCCGCGCACAGCGTTCGGCGCGCGATATCGTCCTGGAACGCTTGCTGGCGCTGATATTGATAGAAGCGCTCCGATCGATCCCGCTCGGCAGCGCATGCCCTGGCGTGATGAGTGGGCTGGCCGATGAACGCGTGGCGGCAGCGCTTCGCGCTATTCACGCCAGGCCAGAGCATAGCTGGACAGGCGCCGAACTGGCGAAAGCAGCAGCGCTGTCACGCTCCGCATTCTTTGTACGCTTTCGCGAAACGGTAGGCATGGCGCCGATGGACTATTTGCTGACCTGGCGAATGGCGCTGGCGAAAAAACTGTTACGCGGTAACAAGGTGGCAGTATCCGACGTTGCTGAGCGCGTGGGCTATCGCTCTGCCAGCGCTTTCAGCGTTGCATTTACCCGCTATGTCGGTATCCCGCCGGTAAAATATGGATAACTTATAAGTCTGCTAATTAATTTATAAGGCTGCTAAGTATTTTCCTGTCCGAAGAATAAACGCGAAAGGTACAGCGAAAATGGCTCTTCCTTACCCTTCTGATAATAAATTTGTCATGTAGAAAAATTTGGCATATAGCTTTAGGCCAGGTTAACCACAGAGCGCGTCGGATTGCCGTCAGATAACAAAGAGGGCTGGACTTAATTCGCTTTTAAAAAAAGCTGCTTCCTGAAAACCAGCCGAATGATATTTTGCGCTTTTCACTCACAGCAGATCTGCCGCCAGCGATAATATTGCCGCCATAACGGGTCAGAGTATGGCCCGGCTAATTCCTTATGCCCACTAGTTTGCGCTTAATTTATACGCAGGTTTCCAGGATAATTCTGGTTGAGTGTAAATCTACGTCAGGTTAATTTAGCCTTAACACTTTGCACCACTTTTCTTTACTAAGGGAATATATGCACGCACGTATTACGCATCTTGATGGCATGCGCGGTTTAGCCATCCTGATGGTCATTGCTTATCATGCCTATGCACGATGGCCAGATTTATTACCTTACGTGGCGACGACGCAACATATTCCGCTGCTGGCATTCGGCTGGGTGGGCGTGCAGCTATTTTTTATGATCTCCGGCTTTGTCATTTTTATGACGCTGGATAAATCGCGCAGTTATAAACACTTCCTGAAAAAACGCTGGCTGCGCCTGTTCCCAGCGATGTTGATTGCCAGTCTGTTGCTCTATATCGCGGGTGGATTTTTTACCGAATCATCAGTGATTACCACAGAAAGCAGAAATCTTATTCCCGGCCTGATATTTGTCAATCCTGAAACCTTGACGCAATTTACCGGCGTTGAATTCAGCTCTATGGCGGGCTCGTTCTGGTCGTTATATGTGGAAGCGCTTTTTTATCTGATTATCGGCGCCGTCTATTTCACCATCGGCCGAAAATATTGCCTTCCAGCGCTGCTGGTGCCGATGTTGTTACTTTCGGCATCATCGGTACTGAAATCACTGGGCCATCCTTTATTTATTGATGTGATTTCAAAATTCGGCTTTATCCATTACGCCTGGTTTATGGTGGGCTGTCTGGTTTATGAACGCCTATACGGACGCGATAAGGGCTATCACTATCTGCTGGTGTTACTTGCGCTGCTGATTAACTTCAGTTATTACGTTAAACACGACGGTGTTATTTCAGTCGTACCATTATTAATGGTCATGCTCTTTTTTATCGCCAGTTTTTATTCAAAACAGATGGAGCGCTGGCTTTCGGTGCGCTTTTTCACCGCCATCGGTTTTGTCAGTTACGCACTCTATCTGATCCATGAAAACCTGATGATCGCCATGATGATTAAGCTGAATATTTATATTAAGAGTGAGGCGGTAATGATCGCCCTGCCGGTTGTTGTGGTCGCCGTACTCTATTATATCGCCTGGCTCATCAGCAAATATGCCGAGCCGGCACTGCGGAGTGCGCTAGGAAATGTCGTTGACAGACCCGTCAGGGCGTAACTTCGGCCCTTATCAGCGCTGACTGCGTTTTGTCTGTCAGCGTCTCATCAAAGCGTTGCCGAGCAGGCTGAGCAAATGTTCAGCCTGCTCCATTCAATCCGTCTTGCACAAAGCAGGCTTAGCCGCACCCGCTTTAGCGCCCTACGACCGACGTCAGTGGGCCCGCCCCAGAGCCTGAGGATCGGCTTCTCGCTTCTTCCTGATAATCTGCCGTGAAAGGTCTGTTCTGTGCCCGAAGCGGACGCTGGCATAGCGTTTACGGGCGTAGTTCACCTGCTTTTTATAAGAGGAGACAGTGTTTGAGAGATGTGCAATGATTGCCAGCCAATTTCTTGATGAATTTCGCCACCATGCCCTCTGTGCCCTTTCCTGCATTAACGCTGTTAGCCTTAACGCTGTTGCTGGTGCGGGCGCTGTTTCCTGCGAATCAACGTCATCGCGGCACACTCTGTTTCCTGATGGCCTGCATTCTTCTTATTACCGTCAGTACGCTGCGCTGGGAATTTAATCTCCCTTTGCTCAGGGAGCTTCAGCCGATCCTGGCGATGCTTTTGCCGCCGGTGGTCTGGCATAGTTTTATCTCCATGGCCCCCGTTCACAGGCAACGCTATTTGATACAGCTGCTGGGGCCGGCGGTGCTCTCTTTTTGCATAAAAATCGTGTGGCCCGCGTCGACAGACTGGCTCCTTATCCTGCTGTTTACCGGGTATGGGTGTAGCCTACTCAGCCTTTCCCGACAGGGAGAGCGTCGGTTGATCTGGTGTCGGCTGGGCGAATTAGCGCAAACGAAAAGAATGGCTTTCCTGGCGGGCTTTTTCCTGTGCCTGTCCGCTATCTCCGATTTGCTGATTTTCTTTGATTTCACGATAACGGGCGGAGAACTCGCGCCGACCATTATCGTGGCTGCACAGACAATGCTGTTACCCTTTATTGGCGCGGCGCTCCTGGCTGCCGGAAAGCGCGTGGATAAGCCTGAGATCGCCGCAAAGGCCGTCCCGGCGCGCGCTGTAGCCGCAGAGGATGAGACGGCCATGATCTTCAAAGCCTTAGAGAATAAAGTACGGGATAGCCAGCTATATCTTAATCCCGACCTGACCCTTGCGCTTTTGGCCAGGAAAACGGGAATACCTGCTCGTCAGGTTTCCAGCTCCGTAAACGCGCTTAGCCAGGGGAATCTCTCCCAGTGGATAAACGGTTTCCGTATTGAAAGGGCCAGGACGTTGCTGATAAGCACCACATTGCCCGTTACGGAAATCATGCTGGCGTCTGGATTCACCACCAAATCAAATTTTAATCGCGAGTTTCAACGTGTTGTTGGCGCCTCTCCGACAGCTTTTCGTCAGCAGCAGCGGAATAGTTTAACGACGCACTCAGAAATGCGCTGATTCTACCCGCCAGCTCCTTGTGCAGGTCGATTCTGTTAAACCCTTTCAGGTCGCGGCAGATAATGCCGTCGCCCGGCGCTTCTTGATTAAGCAGGGTTTCCGCACCAGCTTTACACAGCTGCATGAAGCTGAAATGCGTTGCGCCAGCGATAACGTCATATTGTCTCCACTGCGGTTTTATCCCGGCGGCCAGGTAACCAGATTCCTGCATCGCTGGCAGCCTGGCGACATTATCCCCTTGGGCTGCCAGAATCAGAACGGGGAGATCAATCTGGCTCAGGCTTTGATGAGTAAAGCCCGGCGCCAGCCCCAGATCGAGCGAAACAACAGCTTTAATCCTTGCGTCCCGGTAATTTGCCGACAGCGCGTTGCGCGTAAGTGTCGAATCAATCCCCAGCTTATTAATCAAAACACAATCCCCCCTCTGCGGCTGCGGCTGGCAGTCATCAATAAATTTCCCGGGGTCAAATTGCGCGCCAGCAAGCGAAAGCACGGTCCAGCCGCCGAGCGAATGCCCCAGAGCGGCAATACGACCGTTATCGGTTGCGCCAAACAGCCGGGGAGAGCGAGTAACAAAATTGATAACCCGGCTAATATCCCGTGGACGTTGCCACAGCTTTTTGGCTTCCTCCGGATTTTGATCAAAGGTTGTGGTACCGGGATGATCGGGTGCGGCCACAATATAACCCTGCATCGCCATAGCTTGCGCAAGCCAGGATAAATTTCGCCAGTTGCCATTGTAACCGTGGGAGAGAACCAAAAGAGGATGTCGCCCTTGCGCAGGCGGCGCATCACGAATAACGGACACGCCCTCAAACGCGGGATTATCGCCTGCTTTTTCAATTTTTCCCGGCGTCGCGGAGGGATACCAAACTGCCAGCTTCAACGTCTTCTCCTGACGCTCGGTAAACTCAAGCTGCCGAAAGCCGGGATAAGCATTGACCTCCAGGGTAAAAAGTAAAAGTAAAAGAAACGCTGATTTGATGAACATATCACTGCCCTCGCCGAATGAATGAGGGAGTATTCATAATAGAAATCCGCAGTGGCCGCGTCCTGAAACAGGATTCAGGTCGTCCTGAAAGGCGTAATCCATGTGACAGTCCCTTTATTGGCCGCGACGCGATGGCGGTGAAGGCTGCAAATGCAGTGACGTCATCTTATCGGCCAATACAAGAAGGTGCATCAGCGGCCCCATTGTTCGCTATAGTTGACGCTGTCCTGTATTCGCCGCGCACTATGATGGACAGCGAGCGGCGCATTGAGTTTGCACGGCGACAGGCTGTATCGCACTCGGTCAATTTCAACATGAGGCTAATATGCAAGAGGCACTGAAGCTTGAAGAACAGCTTATTAACGCCATGATTCGCTCAGACTGCGAAACACTTAATGCGCTCATCGCAGATTCGCTGATATTCATTAATCACGTCGGGCAACAGGTCACGAAAACGGAGGATTTGGCGATGCATGCTTCTGGCCAGATCCATATTGAGGCTGTAACGCGTGAATCGTTTGACGCCTGCGAATACAGCGGCTGTCTGGTTGTGAATACATGTTTGTCAGTGACTGGCACCTACGCAGGCCAGTGCGCGAATGGCCGGTTCCATTACTTACGCACCTGGGCGAAGACGGGAACAGACTGGCAGGTTGTTGGTGTGAAAAGCACCGCAGCCTGAACGGGTAAGAGGTAAACGCTGAGATAGTTTGCTGATCCCCGAGTAAAGTGAATTTATCTCGTCTCTGTTTAAGTTTTGATAAAGCCTGACATCTCAATTTAAAGACGGCCATCATGTCGGCTTTTCGCTTATAGCGGGCCTTAAGCCCACAGCCCTGGCTGACCTCAATGCCGACAACTGGCGCACGCACGGTGCCTTACCGGCAACGGATCTCACAAGACATAACAAGGCGCAGCAGACCGCCTGAGAGGCGGGCTCTGGCGTAAACCAGCAGCCCGGAACAAAAGGCGGTTTAGAAAAAGGACCAGCCTGAGTAGTTATACTTCAAGACCGGCACGAAACTGGCCCCATTTCAGTACCGAATTAACGCCGACCGACAGGAACGGCTCGCGTGGTGTGAGGTTCGGCCCCGGCGAGGCGGTGAGAAAATCGATCAGTTCATTGCGCTTGCCCGCAATCATATCGGCCAGGAGTTTGCCGGTGGCGGTGCCGCGCGTAATGCCCAGGCCGTTACAGCAGAGCGCGCCGTAAACGTTGGGCGCCAGCTTGCCGAAAAACCCTTCATGGTTTTCCGACAGACAGATGGCACCGCTCCAGGTGTATTCGAAATCAACCTGCGGCAGCATCGGAAAGCGGCGCTCAAAAGATTTTCGGTGATTGCTGATAAACTGCCGCAAATGTTTTTCGCGTGGACGCCCGTCCGGCTGAAAGCTAAAGCTGTTGCGCACCAGGATGCGGTTATCGGCGGTACGGCGAATGGTGCTGCCGAACGGATGCGCCGGGATCACGCCCCAGACAGGCTTGCCGCCCAGCGCCGCCTGCTCCTCGTCCGTAAGCGGCCGCGTCAGGCTGCCGTAGAGAAACGTCGGCAGCAGGCGGCGCTGAAGAAAACCAAAATGGGAGGCAAAGCCGTTATTGGCGAGGATCAGCGTGTTGACCGTTATCGCGCCTCGCTCATGCAGCAGCGTGATGGTGTCGCCGTAGTCCACCGAGGTGATGGGGGTGTTTTCATAAAGCGTGACGTTGGCGGGCAAATTGTCCGCCAGCCCCTTCACCAGCGCCGAAGGCTGCAGCAGGAGCGTGCCGGGAATAAACAGCGCCTGTTTATAGTAGGCGGTGCCGATGTGATCGGGCAGATCTTTGCCGGCGATCATTTCGGCCTCGCGGCCGATTTTCGCCAGCCCGCGGCGGTAGGCTTCCAGAATGGCAATCCCCTGCTCGCCGACGGCCGCCTGATATTTGCCGGACGCCGACATCTGACACTGGATGTTGTTCTCCTGCACGATCTGACGCAGATACTCCTGCCCCAGCGTATTCAGCCTGAGCACCCGATTCGCAATGGTGACGTCGCCAATATAATCTTTCGCGCCGATATCATGAGGCACGTCGATGGCGAAGCCGGCATTGCGCCCGGCAGAACCATATCCCACCTCCTGCGCCTCAATCAGCACCACTTCGTCGTCAGGGAAGTTAAGCGCCAGCTGACGCGCCGCCGCCAGCCCGGTCAGACCGGCACCAACGATTCCCCAGCGCGCTTTTTTCTGTCCCACATGCTCAGGACGCGGATGACGCGCCGGACTGGTATGAAACCATCCCGGCATAGAATCGTCTGCGGGTAAAGAAGTGATCTTTTGCAATTCCGTTACTCCAGTACATTGTCGTAGGGCAGTTCGCCAGCGAAACCGGGCGAACCCATTTATTCCGGCCAACAGCGTCCAGCCGCCAAACCACGTAAACAGAGATGAGCGAATAAAACTTATTTGTATTTTTTATGTATACACGATGTATAAAATAGGGAGTGTGAAGGGAGTTCGTCAACGGCCTGACCGGCCATTTGCGTTCGGTATCGCAAAATTAATAAAAAAGTGTCGAGGAGGCTAAATAAGCGGAAAAAGCACAGCGAAAATGCCGGGAAAGAGCAGGTTTGTGACAGCAAGAGTCAATCAGCCGGCAACGAAGGGTGCCGGCTAATTATTTATCAGGGAAAGAGATTTAAACCAGGTGGTCGGCTTTCAGCCCCTGTGGGGCGATAAAGATCTCCATATTTTCACGAGAAAGCTCCCAGTGCTCGAAAACAAGGTCCACTACTGCCTGTTCATCATGGGCTTCTATTGCGGCGATAAAGGCATCGTGATGATCGGCCGCAAGCTGCAGACGGTGCTCCATATCGTCGTTCTTCGGACGGTAAAAGGTGTGGCCGATACGACAGTGATCGATCAGCAACCGTCCCAGGCTGGGCTGCAGATAGGGATTAGCCGCCATCTCGCCCATGATTTCATGGAAACGGTTATTTTCCAGCACCAGCACGGCGGCATCCTGCGCCTGCACCGCTTTGCGAAAACGTTTTTGCGTCTCCTTCAGCGCCTTTAGCTGCGCGGGTTTGTAGTTCTGTACGGCAAGACGCCCGGTAGCGGCATAGATCATCGGCGCGACCAGAAAGAAATTACGCAGCGAGGCATGGTTCATCGGTATAACACGCACGCCGCGCTTCTCAACGATCTCAAGGTAGCCTTCGCCCGCAAGGCGCTGGAAAACTTCGCGTACCGGCGTACGCGACAGCCCGTACTGGGCTGTAAGACTCGACTCGTCCAGCACTTCATCCGGGTCCAGTTCCATAGTGAGAATAAGCCGTTTTAAATCTTCATACAGCGCCGCTTTTCCTGATCTCACCTCTGCCTCCTGGACGATGACTCATATCGGATAACGCCACGAAAGTAATACGCAGCAATGCTGCTATAACCTACAGAAAGAGTGTGTATACAGCAAAAATAATTATGCCGCGTCATGCAGCCGAAATAAGCTGTTCAACTCAGGCGTTCATATAGCCGGTAATAAAGCGGTACTCTTGCCAGCCCGCTGAATCACATTTTGCCCTGCGTTTATGACCGCAAATTTCGGGCACGCTGATAAATCAATTGCAGCATCGGTTCGGGATCGCGGTCGGGATGATGGCGAAGAATTTCGCTGCGCAGCCAGCTAATCTCTTCGCTGGCGGCACGCCGAAACGTCACGTTGTCACGCGCTCGCTTAAGCCACTTCATAATAAACGCATTTTTTTGCCGGTTCGATCCAATGCGTCCCTGCTTTCGCGACAGACCGACCGCGACCAGCAGGCAGAAATAAAAATGCACCCGGACATCGACGTGAGGCAACGCGGAAAAGGAAAAGGGTTGATTCACTAACATAGTGATGCGCATCCAGTCAGGCTGCCCGCCGTGTGGGCCAGGCAGCTTTTCATAGCCGGTTCAGACGTCCAGCGCCGGAACGTCAATCCATAGCGTTTTCAGCTCGGTATATTGATCGAGCGCGAACACCGATTTATCGCGGCCGCCGAAGCCGGACTGCTTGTAGCCGCCGAACGGCGTGGTGGCGTCGCCCTCGCCAAAGCAGTTTACCGTGACGGTGCCGGCCCGCACCGCGCGCGACACGCGGATCGCCCGATTGAGGCTGCCGGTATAGACCGAGCCCGCCAGGCCGTAGTCGGTGTCGTTCGCCAGCGCGATCGCCTCTGCTTCCGTTTTAAACGTCGTCACGCACAGGATCGGCCCGAAGATCTCTTCGCGGAACAGCACGCTTTCTGGCGTCACGTTGTCGATAATCGTTGGCTGTACGTAAGCGCCCTGCTCGGTGCCGCCGCCGTGAAGAATGCGCAGCCCCTCATTGCGCGCCGTCTCCAGGTAGCCGCTCACCTTACTGAAATGCTCGGCGCTGACCATGGCGCCCAGCCGGTTGTTTGGATCGAGCGGATTGCCCATCGGCCAGTCCCCCAGCTGCTCGGCCATCAGCCCCAGCAGACGCGCTTTCACCCCTTCCTGCACTAGCAGGCGTGAGGTTGCCGAGCAGTTCTCGCCCATATTCCAGAAGGCGCCATTCAGCACGTTGGCCGCCACGCTGGCAAGATCGTCGGCGTCGTCAAACACCAGCGCCGGGTTTTTACCGCCGCACTCCAGCACCACCTTTTTCAGATTGGAGTCTGCGGCATAGCGCAGGAAACGCCGCCCGGTGGCGGTGGAGCCGGTGAAGCTCACCATATCAATATCCGCATGCAGGCCAATCGGCTCGCCGACCGCCTTGCCGGTGCCGGTGACAATATTCAGCACGCCGGCCGGGAGCCCGGCTTCAACGGCGAGCGCCGCCACGCGCAGCGCGGTGAGCGAGGTCTGCTCGGCGGGTTTGACAATCACCGAGCAGCCGGTTGCCAGCGCCGGCGCGATTTTCCAGGCGAGCATGAGCAGCGGGAAATTCCACGGTAGCACGCAGCCTACGACGCCAATCGGTTCACGGACCACCAGCGCCAGCGCGCCGTTGCCGGTCGGCGCGCTGTGATCGTACAGCTTGTCGATCGCCTCCGCGTGCCACTTCAGCACGTGGATGGTCTCCGGCACGTCTACCGCCAGACATTCGCTGACCGGCTTGCCGCTGTCGAGGCTCTCCAGCACTGCCAGCGACTCCAGCTCACGCTCCATCAGGGCGGCCAGCTTCAGCAGCACGGCTTTGCGTTCGCCGGGATGCGCCTGGCTCCAGCTACCCGCGTCAAAAGCAGCGCGCGCCCCCGCAACGGCGGCGTTGACGTCGCGGCTATCGCAGGCGGCGATCTGCGTCAGCGTCTCGCCGGTCGCCGGGTTCACGGTGGTCAGCGTCTCGCCCGACGCCGCCGCGCAGAAGCGCCCGTTGATAAAAGCGTTATTCGGGAGGGCAAGTGCGGCGGCGATACGTTCGGCATCGCTCAGGGTTGCTATATGACTCATGCCCTCTCCTCAGGATGCGGTGACCGCAGCCACGTTACGTTTCACGCTCTCAATGACCGCCTTAAGCTGCGCCTGCTCTTCTTCCTCCAGCGCCTGCAGCGGCGCGCGTACCGGGCCCGCCTTCAGGCCCGCCAGCTCTGAACCGTACTTGATCGACTGAACAAACTTGCCGCCGTCGAGGTAGTTCATCAGCGGCATCAGCGCCGCCATAATTTTGCGGCCTTTGTCGAAATCTTTTTCCACCACGCAGGCTTCATACAGCGCCACGTGCTCGCGCGGGATAAAGTTCGAGCCCGCGCAGACCCAGCTGCGTGCGCCCCATGCGAAAAACTCCAGCGCCTGATCGTCCCAGCCGCAGGAGAGCGCAATCTGCGGGAACTGGCACGCCAGCAGATGCAGATTGTTAAAATCGCCGGAACTCTCTTTAATCGCCACCACGTTGGCGGAGCGAGTCACCTCGCGGAAGTAGGTTTCGCCCATGCTGATCCCCATCCGGCCCGGATAGTTGTAGAGCATGATCGGCAACTGCGCGGCTTTGTCGATGGTCAGAGCGTGATGGGCGTTCTCCTGTTCGGTGGGCAGCGCATAGGGTGGCGAGGTGACCAGAATGGCGTCCGCTTTATGGTCGCGCGCATGGGTGGCGAACGTCACCGCGTCTTCGGTGCGGATGGCGCCGGTGCCAACGATCAGCGGCAGACGTTGGCCGATGACCTTACGCGCATGTTCCACCAGCGCCAGACGTTCTTCCGCGCTCTGGGCGTAATATTCGCCGGTAGAGCCGCCAATGATAATGCCGTGCACGCGCGCTTCAATCAGCGACTCCAGCACGTCGGCGAAGGCTGCGAAATCGATGCTGCCGTCGGCGGCGTAAGGGGTAATAGCCGGGGTATAAATGCCTTCAAATGTCAACACAGTAGCCTCCAGGGTACAATTCAGGTCCGCATACAACCTTGACGGGTTGCGATGTTTACAATTTGCATAGGCCTGAGAGGCAGGTCAATTGGTGGCGATTTTTTGCATACAAAGAAAATACAAAGGAAATACGCGAAGGTAGAACATTTTTACATTTCATGATTATTTTATCCACGAAATACAACAAGATAAATTAAATTCACTCGCGTAATATTTTTCTAAATGAATTCAGATAGCGATCACATTCCCGTATTCTGACCCGCTGAGGCATATTTACAGCCGCAGTCAGGAGGCATAGGTTTGTTGCTAGTTTTAACCTGAATTTAACAGGAACCGCTGTTGGATCGACAGCAGGCCTGGCTGACACAGAGGAAGCGGGTGATGACCCAGAAAAAAGCGACGCTCATTGGCCTGATCGCCATTGTGCTGTGGAGCGCGATAGTTGGACTGATAAAAAGCGTGAGCGAGGGTTTCGGCGCGGTAGGCGGCGCCGCGCTGATCTATAGCTGCAGCGCGATACTGCTGCTGTTCACCGTCGGCTTTCCCCGCCTGCGCGCCTTTCCCCGACGCTATCTGGTGGTCGGCAGCATTCTATTCGTCTGCTACGAACTCTGCCTGTCGCTGTCGCTCGGCTTTACCCATAACGGCCGACAGGCGATTGAGGTCGGGATGGTGAACTATCTCTGGCCGAGTATGACCATTGTGCTGGCGGTTATCGTCAACCGGCAAAAAACCAGCCCGCTGATTGTTCCCGGCGTGTTGCTGGCCGTTGCGGGAATATGTCGCGTGCTGGGCGGCGATCACGCTTTTTCAATGAGCGAAATCGGCAACAATATTATGGATAATCCGCTGAGCTACGGGCTGGCATTTAGCGGCGCGGTCATCTGGGCGATATATTGCGTGGCAACGAAAAAGATCGCCAACGGCTGTAACGGCATTACGCTGTTTTTTATATTAACCGCGCTGACGTTATGGGTGAAATTCCTGCTTTCGCCGCAGCCTCCCTTTGTGATTTCGCCGCAGGTGCTGATTAATCTGGCGCTTGCCGCCATGGCGATGGGTTTCGGCTATGCCGCCTGGAACACCGGCATCCTGCACGGCAATGTTAACCTGCTGGCGGCCGCTTCCTACTTTATCCCGATTATCTCCTCCGTGCTGGCAGCCTTTATCCTCAGTTCGCACCTGACACTCGCGTTCTGGCAGGGCACGGCGATGGTGAGTCTGGGCTCGCTGATCTGCTGGTGGTCAACCCGCTCGCCGGAGAGTAAGAAAGTGACGCGCGTAGCGTCGTAATATTCGCCCTGGAGGGCAGCCGCCCTCTTCTTTTTAAATAACAATAAAAATATACCTGACCGCTTACCCTGCGCCGGAGGAAATATTCTATGACGTTACTAACCTGAGCTCTTTATTTTATCGGCAACAGCAGCGCCGAATAATCTTTTTTAACGTTCTCACGTCTTATATTTATTCCGACTCCTGACGCTTTTAACAGGGCTGGCGCTCTGCGGCCGTTTTATGGGCAGCCCGCCGTTAATACGTTGGTGAAAAGAGAGGAGCCTGTGATGTCTAATCACATTTCAGTTGAAGATGTACCGCTTAACCGTTTCCATCGTCTGCTTACCGTCCGTTCCGGCGGCGGCTCATTTGTTGATGGCTACGTGCTGAGCATTATCGGCATCGCTATGACGAAGGTTTCGCCCGCGCTCGGCCTGAGCGCCTTTTGGGAGGGGCTGATCGCCGCATCCGCCCTGATCGGCATCTTCTTCGGCGGCTTTATTGGCGGCGCGCTGACCGACCGGCTTGGCAGACGCGTGCTCTATTTCGTCGGCCCGACGCTGTTTATCGTCTGCTCGCTGGCGCAGTACTGGGTGCAGAGCGGCGAAATGTTGTTTGCCCTGCGCTTTCTTAACGGTGTCGCGGTAGGCATTGAATATCCGGTTGCCACTGCGTTTCTGGTCGAGTTCTTGCCGAAACGCTATCGCGGCCCCTGCCTGGCGACGCTGACCATTCTCTGGTTTGCCGGCGCGGCGGCGGCCTATCTTACCGGCGAGGCCATTCTGAATGTTGGTGGGCCGGACGCCTGGCGCCTGGCGCTGGCGAGCACCGTGGTGATCGGCGCGCTGCTGTTCCTGGTGCGTCTCGGCACGCCGGAATCCCCGCGCTGGCTGATGAGCAAAGGGCGCGAACAGGAGGCGGAGGCGATTATCAGGCGCGTCTATGGCCGCGACTTCGGGCTCAGGAATCTGCCGCAGCAGGCGGAGTGCCAGCACCTGTCGTTCAGCAGCCTGCTGCATTCGGGCTACGGCAAGCGTATGGCCTTCGTCACCATATTCTGGACCTGTTCGGTGATCCCGGTGTTCGCGGTTTACGCCTTTGCGCCACGCGTGCTGGAAGCGCTGCACCTTAGGGGCGACTGGGCCTCTTACGGTTCGATCGCCATTACGCTGCTGTTTGTCGTCGGCTGCATTATCGCCACCCGACTGGTGAATTCGCTGGGCCGCCGCAAACTGCTGCTGCACAGTTTCCTCTGGTCGGGTCTGGCGCTGCTGCTGCTGGGACTGCTGCGCGAGGGGCCGTCGATGGTGATCCTGCTGATGTTTGGCGCCTACGCCCTGTTTATCGGCGGCGCGCAGGTGCTGCAGCTGGTTTATCCAAACGAGATCTTCCCGACGGAAATCCGCGCGGCTGCGGTCGGCGTCGGCACCTCAATGTCGCGCGTTGGCGCCGCTGTCGGCACCTGGCTGGTCCCGATATCGCTGCAGACTATCGGCATCGGCTACACCATGTATATCGCGGCGGGCATTACGTTTTTCGGCCTGCTGGTTTCCTGGTTGCTGGCGCCTGAAACGGCGGCGCGCAGCCTGGAAGACGCCGCGTCGCTGGACGCGACGCAGCCCAGGGTGAGCGGCAATCTCTCGAAGCGCAGCTCCTGGTAACCCTCAGGGGCGGCATCCGCCCCTGTTCACTCTTTAATCAGCCGTTCAACGTCGCGGCGGCGCTTACGGAACGAACTTGGCGTTTCGCCATACTGTTTACGGAACCAGGCGATCAGATGGGACGCGTCGGCGAAGCCGGTGGCCAGGGCGATAGCATTCAGGCTGTTGCTGGAATCCGCCATCAGCTTACGCGCCTGCTCCAGCCGCATGCGCCGCCAGTAGACGGCAGCGGAGTAGCCGGTGCATTTGGCGAAGATGAGGTTGAGCTGGCGAAACGTTACCCCGGCGAACTGCGCGACGTCTGCCAGCGGCATAGGCGAGTCGAGATGGTGCTTCATCAACTCAATCACTTTGCTTACCAGCTCGTTCTCATACACATCTGGCTCGTTGACGCTGCGCTGCGGTTTTTTTACCGGCGCGGCAGGCTCTTCTACCAGCAAATATTTAAGCACCTTCTGCGAGCGCACCAGCCCGCAGTGCTGGCGAATAATATCCGCCGCCAGATCGATGGCGGTGCCGCCAGGACAGGTAATGATGCCGCCATCGTTGATGTAGGTTTTGTCGATAACCGGAATGGCTTTGGGAAAACGCAGCCGGAACTCGTCGCGGGTGGTGAAATGGATGGCGCACTGGCGACCGTCCAGCAGGCCGGCATTGCCCGCGACAAATGCGCCGCTGCAGAGCGTGATGATACGCACGCCGCGTGCGTGCAGTTCGCGCAATGCCTGTAACAGCCAGGGCGGGGGCTGGCGCGTCTCCTCCAGAAGCCCCCCCGCCACCACAAAATAGTCCCAGCTGCGGGCGAAATCGAGTTCGGCGGTCGGCATCACCGGCAAGCCGCAGCTGGCGGTAACCGGCTGGTTGTCGCAGGTCATCCATTCCCAGCGGCAGAAGATTTGTCGGCTGAAAAAGGATTCATCCGCCGCGAAGCGCAGCGACTCCACCATGCCCGCCACGGACGCCAGCGTAAAGCGGTTCATCAGAAGAAAACCAACCGTGAGATCGGGTTTCGGCTGTATGCCGGTTTCAGATTTTGTCTGCTGTTGCATAGGTATGAAACTCCAGCCCTTTGCCCTGTTTTTTAGGTTGAGCAGTAATACTCTGTTTGCGCGCGTCAACCTATTCATTTTTGCAAATTTCATGCGCAGATTTGCTTCACCTTCCCTTTCCGCCCGGAACGTATCGCCTGCCCTGAACAACCTGCCTGCTTTATTCTATCAACAGTCAGCCGGACAGATATAACGAGGCCGCTTTTCATCTACACTTTCCGGGGTTATCACCTTCCTGCATAAAGGAGAATGTCATGTCAGTTTCTGCACGTAATCAGCTACACGGAAAAGTTTCTGCAATTCATCCTGGCTCCGTTAATGATGAAGTTGAAATTTCCCTCGATAAAGGGGGCATCCTCGTTTCGGTGGTGACCAGCACCAGCAGGAGCAGGCTGGGTCTGGAGAAAGGGAAAGCGGTGGTGGCGCTTGTCAAAGCGCCGTGGATTATCCTTGCAAGTGAGGATAATGGCCTGCTGTTTTCCGCCCGAAACCAGTTTGCTGGCGAGGTCACCGCGCTTGAAAAGGGGGCGGTCAACGCGACCATCCATATTCTGACTGATGAAGGCTCGACTCTCACGGCTGTCATCACTAACGAAAGCATGGCCGAGATGGATATCCGCGAGGGAAGAAGGGTTATTGCGCTGATTAAAGCGTCGTCGGTATTGCTGGCGGTCAAACGTTCTGATTCTGTCTGAGCAGGACGCCGTCTGGTTTAAACGGCAGTCCTGAATGGGATTCAGGTAAGCGACAGGATCTGAGGCCGGGCATGGTGAACGCCTGGTGCCGTTGCTTTTATCTGTCGCTATAGATATCCGGACGGGTTATGGCCCACGCATAGTTTTTTTGATTCACCGGTTCATAGCCAAACTTTTCATAAAGCCAGGGCGCAGTTGTCGTGAATAACAGGATTTTACGAAGCTTTTCAAATATCGGGTGGCTGTGAATACATTCCATTAGCCATCTTCCTAACCCTTCACCCTGGTATTCCTCCAGTACATAGACATCACAAAGGTACGCGAAAGTAGCATAATCTGTGATCAGGCGGGCAAATCCTATCTGGGATTCATGGTGATAAAGACCAAAGTTAAGGCTGTTTGCTGTTGAAGCGGTGACGGTTCCTAGATCGATACCTTTTGCCCATGTCGATCTCGTCAAATAGTGATGCACTGCCTGTATGTCCAACTTTTCATTGTTTGTACTAATCAGAAAGTCATTTATGCGCCATTCATCTATCGCTGAAATACTCACTTTTGCACCTGTCCAGATGATGTAGGGAAACCTAACCTTATCACCGACTGAATCACGCTGGCTTTGGATAATTGAACCCTTAGCGCGAAAGCAAAAGATCCGCTGCTCGCTCAGGGTGGACACAGGGTTAGTCCGATTTATCGCTTAACTCTTAGCGATGAACGCCATAATGAAACAGCCATACAGAGCATTTCGTTCACAGGCATCCGCACGCTCTTGCCGCTTGATAAGGTATTTTGCTGACTGGCTGCGGCCTTTCTCTCTAAGCCAGGCGAGCTTCATCTTTTAGGTTGAGTGCGCGTATTAAACGAACTGCGCCAGCCCGCTTCGTGCCAGAAGCGGACGTTTTGTAAAGGTGCAGTATGCCAATCCTAAACTGGCGATGATCCGTTTTAGGATTGAGGTAGGTGATCGCCTGAGCGAGCAATTATAATATGATTACAGTCACACTAAACTATGGGTAGATACATTGAGATGCGATTTATTCTGAATCGGCAGTTCGGTAATGAGTCAGGATGAATACGTGGTAATAGAGATAGTGGTTTCTGATTTATCGCAATGCGATGACAAAGTAATCCTCCAGACACAACCGAAGCTATTGTGGAGGATTACTTAAAGCTTATTAACGCTCAACACTTGCTAAGACAGGAGAGTAAGGGAACCGATAATTTCATGTTCTATATTCTCAATCTCCAGATTGAGAATTTCATAAACACGTTGAGTTCTTAACTCTCTGTTGATGTTAAATAAATCCATTTTATCCAGCGCATACATGGTGAGTGCGGTTAAGACAGCTGACAAAAATGAGGCCGCAATTATACTTAATGGCTCTCCCATGCCCATGCTACTAAACCAGCTTTCGATAGCGATACCCGCAAACACAGTTACCGAGCCTGAAATGAGCTTTAGAATGGCATCGCCTTTTTGTGCAGGAGATTTGTTTGCGTCCCTCAGGATAGGGGCAATCTGCATCAATATCTTTACGCCTTCCTTAACTACCCGAGCGATTTTTTTAAATACGCCAACAAAGCAGTTAAGTATCCCCTCGAGCAGCATGCTGATGAAGTTCTTAAAAAAGGAGAGTAGTCCGCCTTTTAAAAGGCTGACTGCCTTTTCCATAATATGCATTTTCATCCTGCCAAAGCGTTCCTTAAGCGCTGCCTTGAAACTGTCTGCGGCAATGCCATCTTCAATGCCATTTCTAATACAGTCATTTAACTCATAGTAGAGTGGTTTCATTGCAAACAGAATCACTTCGCCCAGCAACTGGTGGCCCGCAGCGTTACCCGCATCGACCGCCAGCCTCTGTTGAATCTCTCTGTTGCTTTTGACATTGCCCCACACTGTTTCATTGGTTTTTTTATCCAAGGCAATTTTCGCTTCGTCCATTTTCTTAATTTGATTCGCTTTAACTTCTTTGTCTTTCTCCGTAAGAGCTATTTTTTTCTTCTTATTTTTACTAAGCACGTAGCCCTGGTCAATTTGCTTCTGTAATTCGTCACGCGTCAAATCATGTTTAGCTTTATTACCACCAGCATTATTTTTCTGGCTTGTAATCACAATATTCTCTTCAATGTTGATAATATCCTTTATGTCATTAACAGTTAGTGCTTTGTTGCTCTTAAGATTTTTGCAAAGTTCAGCGCAAGGCACCACGTGATCTGCTTGCGCAGCTTGTCCCGGCAAACTTTCACTTTTGGCATGCTTTTTGTTTTTATAAATAACACTATCAGGCTCATAACCATCTTGGGCAGTATGCTCGTTACCAAAATATTTTTCTTTAATCAGATTTGAACATTTTCGAATCGTGGTTACGTTGCCATCGCGAGTCATTTTTCCATCATAGTAGACTGATCGTTTATCAAATGTCGCGATATTCACCTGTTCATTGAGCTGTTCGGTATAACTATCAATCGTCGTATTGCTCTGTGGTTTGGCATACGAAAAAACTTTGCATTCATTATAGAGTCGTGACGCGGTGATCCCTTGCTTAATACCAAGTTTGAATGAGCGCATGGTACCATCGATAAGACCAAGGAAGACGGGTTCCAGAATTGAATTAGCGCCACTTTCTACATCCCTATTTTCGATAAAATCGGTAATTACCGCAATATCTGATTTTTCAACTTTATAATTATATAACTCGCCAATATAGGCAGTAGCCATATCGTTATTTTTAATAAACCGGGCATCTTCTACATTGATTAAGCTTAATTTAAACAAGTCAGGCATAGCCAGATTACCTTCCCTTGCTGCTGATTGTTGTTGTCGAATTTTAGCTAATCGAATTTTATGTCGTTGTGCATTATCCATGTCACTATCCTATGTCCAGCAAGCAATTAGAACATGTCAAAAACCATGGGCAATCTGCAGGTTACCTTCAGTAAATTCGGCAACTGTATTGATAATGATGTTGAAGATTTCGTCGTGTTCATTGCTGGTAAAATCCTGTTTTTTGATCAACGCTCTAGCTGAATTTATTGAGGGTGGGTTACTTCTCATTGCTGAAATTTTATTTTGTGTAATGGCAGGCAGTTGCGCGCTCGTACCTATCCCGCAAATCAGCCAGTCCAGCTCCTCCATCAAGTTGTCTGTGAGCTTACGACTGGTGGAAGCGTATGCTATGCCAATTCCGAATGCAGCGACTATAAATTGGTCTCGATTGGCAATTTGATCCACCATCGCGGTGACCTGGCGTTTAAGTGCATGCATTTCGGCAGTATGGCGGGCCCGCTCCTCATTCCTGCCTTGATTAATATCACTCTGGCGACGGGCGTCAGTTGCTGCGTCACCCGCAATGCCTGCAGCCGCTCCAGCAGCACCTCCCACTACAGCAGCCCCTACGGCAAGAGCCTCAACACCGAGCAGTGATCCTGCTAATGAAGCAGCACCCAAGACCGAGCCGCCGCCCGTGAATGGAGCTAAAGCAACAGCAGCAACACCTACGGCAACTCCACCGGCGCAATACCCTACAATCTTTATTAATTTCATTCATTGCCTCAGCTTATTATAATTATTTGATTAATAAACATACGCTCATTTCATTCGTTCAAAAATCAATATTTTTTAATGTTGTTCATAACTCAAGATGGATGAGAAACGGAAATATACCTTCCAGTGCTGACTGTTCCCTGTCATTAAGACACATCAATGTTAGTCATATAGTTATTAGAGCTGCAGACGTCTGCTTCCCGCTCATAGGGAACCAGAAGCAACATGGTGCTTTTCGCTGTCACCCACTCCGAAAGCTATCCGAAATCTTACAACCTGTATCAGATATCGGCGCTCTGCTCACCTTATTCTGATATTCCTCCCCCAGCCGCTGAGCTTGTCTACTGACAGGTTCAATCTGCAGGTCTCACATGAGATAATTCGGCTTCAGCTTTCTTAAGAAGCAGGTTGAAATGAGGTAGAGCTTGCTTGATGGTGTCCATCATCTTTCTCACGGGATCAAAAAGCTCATGCTCTTCACGAAACTCTCCGTACTCACTCCAGCAAGAAGCCAACAATTTCGCATCAAATTTAAGCGGAAGGAAAAAGTCTCCTTTACCTTCATGCCGTATTTTCAGGGCGACGATTGAGGCGACGGGACCTCCGTTTTGATTTTTAATCCAGCGATTAAAACTTTGCGTACCACCAAACGCGCTCCGCACTGGTGAAAACCGATATCCCCACTCAACGTCACGGGTACCAGTCCCCGTTACCACGGCAAGCCAATAGTCTTCTTCACCGGCATAAGACATATAATCCTTGAATTGAGCCGTGCGTTCGTCATTCAGCATCCAATCTTTACTGGCAAACCAATGAATATCTTTATCCCAGTTCAGTTCGCCGTCCATACCCCAGTTTTGTACATATTCATCAATGATGTTCTCGACACTCTGCTGAAACGCAGGCTCAATCAGCGTCCCAAATAGCACTGCAGCCTGATTGAACTGACGTAAGCCCTCAAGCAGCAGCTGGCCTGCTCGTTTAGTGTCTGCGCTGATTTCACTCACTCCATATTCCCTTTTAAAATTGCCTGACATGATTTAAAAAATGACTTACTGATTTTCTTGCCGAAAAGCTTGCCTGGCCTCGTTTGGAGCCTTCCACTCTGAGCTCTTTACGTAATGAGCGGATAAGATGATTAGCTAAACGGCGCCATGACAGTGGCACAATATTGTTGGCGTTTTCAAATATGTGATTCGCAGGTAATAGCCCGGATGGAGTAAGGTAAAGCACTTTCCATGGGCGATTACCAGAGCGACATTGCGCTTCATGCTGATAGCGCAAAAGCTGATCCTTTTGATAGCCGGCATCTATTTTTACTTCGATAAGTAGATAGAACGCCTCAGCATCCACTTCAATGTCAACCCGGTTTCTCTGGTCACCACTTGGGAGCACTTCAGTATTCAATCGGCACAATGACAGGCAGGACAGAGGAAAAGCGTCTGCAGCACGGGTGTTCAACAACATCAATAGTGAGTTTAACGGTCTTGCGCCCAGCCCGTGGCTTCCAGAAGGATCTAACAGCCATGTCAGCACGGATGCATTGAGTAATTCTTTACGTGCCAGTCCAACAACCTCCCACGGATTAAATGACATTTCTCGAAACGGAATTCTGCAACAAAACGGTGTCAGCTCATTCAATAGCTTTTCAATTCCTGCCGTGTGAATATTAGATAGCCATTGCGTGGATCCTTTGAGTTCACTATCAGGCAGTTCAGGCCAAATTCCAATGAATGACTCAAGCCACAACTGGAGCGGCGGCTGTTTATTTCTCTTATAGTGACAGAAGCTGCGCATAATGCCTCCCTGATGGTACTGTCAGTAATTTCAACTTTCATGCATAGTGTGATAAGCAATTACTCGTATAATTATCACCAAGGTTGTCTTTTAAACCACGTAACGGATGTGCACGCTCTGAGTTCGGTCTGCGGTATGCACCACGTACTTGCTGAGATCTGCCTGCACAATCGGGTGAGGATGATGTTTGGAACCTGAAGCACACTGAACAAACTGAGCCGGAGCCAGCAATGCAGCGTTACCCACTTCCCATGAATGCTGAGAGCCGTGGTGAGGAACCTGCACTAAACCAATTGTGTTCCAGCGCACCGACCCGAAATGATTTTGCATATCAGTAATTACTGACGGAGTAAGATGAATATCGCCTGTACAGAGAGTGGCCACCCGCTCAGACAGCTTCGGGATATGCCGGCTAATATATGGAGGACTCCCTACCCTAAAATGGGTAATCTTAGAGTTGACAGGGCCTGCATACATACAAAGCGAGATATTATTTTTCGCCTTACCAGAGTGACCAAAATGGTACTCATATCTGCCCTTCAGGATTTTTCGCCAGTTAGAAGGCATTACCGCTAATGGCTGATGTAAGTTGATGCTCTGAATAGTTTTCTGAATATCAGCTTTCACATCAGATAAGAGCCAACCCGAGCGCTTTGCATACCACTTTCCACTGCATTCTACAATTAGCCCCAATGCGGCAATGTCTTTTTCAGCGTTAAAAAAGGCAAATTCAAAATCCCCATTCACAGCCTGAATAGAGCGGTTATGCTTTAGAGTTCGGATCTCTGTAGAACCAGAAAAAGCAGTACCGTGAAAAAAATAGTTTTCTCTAAAATAGTTTAAATTTTCCTCACGCTGAGAATCACTTAGTTCAGAATCTGGAGTTTCATCACTAAATGGGACTGGCGGTATATCTGAGCCTCCTTGAATGAAAATAACTTCATCAACGCGGACATCAAAATCTCTTGATGACAACCATTCTAATGGGTTAAGTTGCAGCAGTGCCGTTGACGGAGATGTCCCTTTTTTTCCGAGAACCGAAATTTCACGCACACTTTGAACCCATTCAGAGAAAGGCAGGACAAGAGACTTAACATGGCAGTGACGGAGCAGTGTCTCAACGCCGTTAACATGGTCATTATCGAAATGTGAGAGTACCAACATATCGATAGATGATGGCCACCCAGATTTAGTAATGTATCCAAATATGCGATTAAGGCTTGTCATGCTGGTCGACCCGCAATCATAAACCCAAGTAAAAGCGTTACTTTCTTTTGGGCTAAATACATAACCTGATTTGAAAGTACCGTTTCCAACAGGGTGAAACATTTGGTCAATGATTAAACTTGTCATTGTTCATCCTTGAATTGTGATGAAAGCTTCAAACGTAGCTGAATCAGATGCATAAATAGGATATCGGCATTCCTTCCTCATTATTTAGCGCTATTAAAGATATTTTCAGCTGAAACGATGACAGGACTAAGTTTAGGTGCTGCCACGAGCTCCCAGCAGCGAAGCTGAACCCCATTTTTCCGTTGTTCGGCGAAGCGTATTTTTGCGGGCAAGCGCAGCAGGGTTGTCAACCAGGCTTAGCCGGGGAGTCGAAGGAGGTCATCGGGCTGTTAACAAAAACATCCGCTTTAAGCCAGAAACCGACATTGTGTATGTGTCAAGAAGCGTGACAGGAGCAGCATTATTCCCTAATGGCTGGCTTCATATCTGCTAAAGATTTTAGCTGTAACGGTCGATAATATCAGGGGCGATAGAAATCTAAGGAGATGCGCATGTATGGAAAACTGGTCATTACCGGCCTAATGGTGGCGTTGTTAAGTGGATGTACGGCGGGGTTTCGGCCTTCGCTGGAAGACTATAAAGGTTCCGATGCGGCCAGGATTCGCGCTGCATCTGATGGCAATACAGCGCTGCAATTTTACGAAAAACAGCCGAGCGGCTGTTATAAAAAAGTCTTAGAGCGCCGGATTACGGCTGGCCTGGCCATTCTTGGTATTCCTGTAACAGGAAATAAGAAAATTGGAATGCCAGAGTCGCTTAACAACAAAGGGGTTTTCATAAATGAATTTACTATCAAGCCGGGGCAACGGGTAACGGTAATTCATTACTGGACGCAGCCGGGCTACTACCAGAATACAGAGCGATCTGACTCCGAGAGATTCATCCCTCAGCCAAATCATGATTACGATATTGTCGTGACTGGCTCAGAATTTGGCGGTGATAGCGTATCGGTGAAAGATCTGGATCCAAATGCCAAAATAGCAAAATGGGAAGGCACTACCTGTTCTTCCAGTATTTTTGATTAACTGCATAAAGCAGGTCACCCTCTTTCCGTTTTGGCCCACCTTAAAGTGGGCTTTTTCATACGTAAGGAAAGTGCTTAGGCTAACCTGCCGGTTGCCATCATCTCTTGGCCAACAGGCCCAGGAACTGCGATGAAGTATCAATATTCAGAGGCGCTGGCAATAAATGAACTTATGAATCACGCACCCCTTAATGACCTTTTGATATACCGTCTCCGCTCTCCCAGCGGGCCGGTTAAACGCAGGCGCCCCCTTCTGCCGACAATCGCCCTTCGCAGCCGCCGAAAATTCAGTATCATGACCCATCCGCCGCCTACTGAACTGAGTGCCCAGCTGTTATGACCGATCACAACGCGCTATTTTCGCGGCTTACCGCCACGCTGGCGCAAGAGAGCCGCACGCCGCTGTACAAACGCTTCGCCAGCACAATCAAAGAGGCGGTGCGCGACGGCACTCTGGTGCAAGAAGAGATCCTGCCGGGCGAACGGGAGTTCAGCCAGTCGCTGAGCATATCGCGCATCACCGTGCGTAAAGCGATGGATGAGCTGGAAAAAGAGGGCGTGGTGTTTCGCTCGCGCGGATACGGCACACAAATTTGCAGCCCGCTTGAATACTCCTTAAAAGAGCCTAAGGGCCTGTCGCAGCAGGCGGTATTGCGCGGCAAAAAGCCCGATACCGTCTGGATCAACAAAAGTAAGATCGCCTGCAGCGCGGACATCGCGGAAAAACTGGGACTGAACCCCGGCAGCGACGTTTATCTGCTGAAGCGTATTCGCTATGTCGATCAGCAGGCAGTTTCCGTTGAGGAGTCGTGGGTGCCGGCGCGCTATATCGCCGACCCCGATAAGATTGGCATTTCACTCTATGACTACTTTTACCAGCAGCAGATTTTGCCGGTGAAGTCGCAGAGCAGAGTGAGCGCACGCCTGCCGGACGAGGCGCTGCAACAGCAAATCGCCCTGCCCGCCAGCGTGCCCGTGCTGGTAATCAAGCAGCTGACGCTCGACGCGCAGGGCAATCCGCTGGAGTACAGCATCAGCTACTGCCGCAGCGATATGTACGTGTTTATCGCGGAGTAAGGCGCTGCTGCCAGTAAGCGCGCAGCGCCGTGCGATCCGGCGCGCAGTCGCCGCCGCGCTGTGAGACCACGTACGAGGCGACCGCATTGCCCAGCGCCACGCTCTCCGCCAGCGACCAGCCGGACGCCAGCCCCGCTAACAGCCCGCCGGCGTGACTGTCGCCTGCGCCGATGGTATCGACGACCTGGGTCGCCAGCGCCGGGATACAGCCCGAACCGGCGTCGTCGATAAAGCCTGCCCCTTCGCTATCCAGCCGCACCACCATCGCGCCGCTAAAACGCTGCCGCCAACGCGTCATCAACTGCTGCGCGTCGAAAGGCGCCGGGAGGGACAAACGCTCGCGCCATAACAGCTCGGCCTCCTGGCGGTTGACAGTAATCAGCGGCCGCAGCGCCATAATGCGGTCAAAATGCGCCTCGCCGATATCCGCCAGCCGCGGGCCAAAATCGATCAGCAGCTGAAAGGGTTGCGCCTGCCGCTCCAGCCAGTCGATCAGCACCTCACCGCTTTTGCTGGTGAGCTGATAGCCGGAAAGATAAATCCAGCGGCGCTCAGGCTGCGGCAGCGTGCTCAGCAGCGCCGCGTCCCACAGGTTCTCCACGCCGCTCACCGATAAAAAGGTGCGTTCGCCGTCCGGCTCCACCAGCGCCAGGCACCAGCCGTTATCCCCTTTGGCGCTTTCCAGCACGCTGCGTATGCCGTAGTCAGCGAGTTTCTGCCGCACGATGCTGGCCCAGATGCCGTTGCCAAGCGGCAGCGCGTTAATGGCCGGGATGCCGAGGCGATGCAGCGCGATCGCCACGTTAAGGGCGCAGCCGCCAACGTTGACACCCTGCTGATGCAGTTCGATATCGCTGCCGCGATGCGGCAGCGTGTAGGCATCGGCAATCACATCGACTACCGCCGCGCCGATGACGCACACCGGCAGCCGGCCCTCCAGCCGCGCCAGATCGTCAGGCGTCAGCATAGGCGGCCTCGCGCTGCTGGCGGAAGCGCAGGAAAGCGCGGCTGTAGTGGGTGAAATCCAGCGCGTTGGCGGCGTCCAGCTCGGCCTTCAGCGTCTCGTCGATGGCGTCGATGCCGTGCAGCGCGCCGCAAATGGCCACCGCCATCGCGCCGATGGTGTCAGTGTCGCCGCCCAGGTTGGCGCACAGGATCGCGCAGCGGTTCGGGTTGGTTTGCGCCAGTTCGACCATGGCGATGGCCGCGGGCACGGATTCGATGGTGCTGGTGCCGGTGCCCACCACATCGTAGATCTGCTGCATGGCGGATTCCACGCCTCGGCCCTGGGAGACAACCTGCAGCGCCAGCTCAATACGCGCCGCCATCGACGCGCTAAAGGTGGTGATGCGTTTCTCCTGCGCCGCGCGGGCGATGGCTGGCAGTTCGTCACGAATCGTCGCCCAGTCGCCGCCGTCGATGGCGCGCGAAACCGCCCAGGCGATGGCCGTGGCGCCGGCGATCGCCACATCCGACTTGTGCGTCGGGCTCGACGCCAGCGCGACGGCGTCAATAAAAGCGCTGAGATGGCGTGCGGGCAGCAGGCATCCCAGCGGCGAGACGCGCATGGCGGCGCCGTTAGTCATGCCGTTATTCTCCAGCTGCGCCACCGGTGTGCCGTTTTTCAGCGCGTTCAGCGCGATTTTGGAGGTTGGCCCAAGGACGTTCTTATTAAAGGCGTCGAAGGCTTCAGCCCAGCGTAGAATATTGGCGCCGATGGTTTCGGCATGGATTTCGCCGTCATGGCTGATAATCGCATCCGCCAGCGCCAGCGCCATCGAGGTATCGTCAGTGAACGCCGCGCGGCCGAAGTAGCAGGCGGCGCTGTTCTCGGCCGGCCCCGGCAGAAAGCGATCGATCCAGCCAAAGTGTTGCTTAACGCGGCTGCGCGGCCACAGCTCCGACGGCATGCCCATCGCATCGCCCAACGCCTGGCCGTAAAACGCGCCCAAAATCCGTTTTTCCTGGTCTGTTATCGTCATGTTTACATCTCTTATTTATGGCTGTCAGCGGTGGCTGAGTGGTCGAAAGTGGTTAATTCGTCGCTGCGCTTTTTTCCGTCGCGGAACAGGACGATAAAGGCGACGGTGATGATGACGATCATGATGCTGCCGAACAGCCACATGCCTGCCCAGTTAAAGGTCTGGCCGTTGCGCGGCTGGTCATAGGCGAACATCTCCTGCATCAGATAGCCGCCGAGTCGGTAACCCAACAGGCTGCCGACCCCCTGGCACGCCAGCGTAATCAGCCCCTGCGCCGCATTACGCATCGCTACCGGCGCTTTTTTATCAACATAGATGTAGGCGGTGATGAAGTAGAAGTCATAGCTGACGCCGTGCAGCAAAATGCCCATAAACAGCAGGCCGAAGGTCAGGAGGTTCTGATCGCTGCCGAAGATAAAGAACAGGTAGCGCAGCGCCGCCGTCGTCAGGCCCAGCAGTAGCACCTTGCCGATGCCGAAACGTTTGATAAAAAAGGGCAGCGCCAGCAGGAAGAATATTTCCGACACCTGGCCAAGCGTCATCCAGCCCGTGGCGTGCGGCAGGCCAACTTCGGTCAGGTAGCCTTCGGCAAAGATGTAGTAGAACGCCAGCGGCATGCTGAAAAGAAAGGAGCAGACAAAAAACACCAAAAAGCTGCGATCTTTCAGCAGGTGCAGCGCATCCAGCCCCAGCGCGACGCGCAGGCTAAATTTCGCCGTGCTTTTCGGTTCGGTAGCGGGCAGCGTCAGCGCGAACAGGCCGAGCAGCAGCGAGCTGGCGGCGGTGATCAGCAGCGGAATATTGCTGGCGGAAATATCGCCGAAGCCAAACAGCGGCGGCAGAAAACCGCAGGCGATGCCGGAGGCGATCCAGCCGATGGTGCCCATCACGCGGATGCGCGGATAGTCGCGCTCGACATCCCCGACGTGGGAGAAAGCGATGCTGTTGGTCAGGGCGATAGTCGGCATGTAGGTGAGCGCATAGAGCAACAGCAGCGGGAAGAAGCCGCTGAAGTGGGTTTGCTGAGCGGCGAAAAACATCAGTAGCGCGCCGACAATGGTCAGCAGCGACAGCACCTTTTGCGCCTGGAAAAAGCGATCCGCCAGCGAACCTACCAGGATCGGCGACAGAATGGCTGCAATGGAGGTACAGGCGTAGCACCAGGCGATCTCAACCGGTGAAAAGCCGTTTTTGCTGAGAAAGGCCCACAGCGGCACGAACCATGCGCCCCATATGAACCATTCAAGGAACATCATAAAAGCCAGTTTGGGTATTGTTGTTTTCATTGGAAAGGACTCCCCGGTGTTGGTAGAGGCAACCTAACACCAATGACAATACCTTTATAATACCTTTAGCGGAAAACTTGAGCCACCCCACAACATTTTTGCGGGCTCATCGACCGCCCTTTCCGGTAGGAAAACGGAAAAGGCGTTGCGATTCAGCATTCGCAGGAGAAGCCATTAACGGGAGCGGTGCCGTTTTCCTGCTGCAGCGCAAGCCCCTCGTCAACCCAGCCGGTCATCCCGCCAATCATCTCTTTAACGAAAAATCCCAGGCTCGCCAGGCGAACGGCGGCGCGATGGACGCCGTTGCAGTGCGGGCCGGCGCAATAGACGACAAACAGCGTGTCGCGCGCATAGTCGGCCATGCGCTCTGCGGTTATGGCGCGCGTCGGGATATTAATCGCGCCCGGCACGTGCGCTTTTAAAAAGGCTTCGTTGCTTCTGACATCCACCAGCACATAGTCGATATCGCCGGTTTTCTGGCTGTGATGAACATCGGAGCAGTCGGTCTCAAAGGCTAAGCGACGGCTGAAATGCTGCAAAGATTCCGCGGGGCTGGCTGGGGCGATTTCGCTGATTAAACTGGTCATCATTTATCTCTCCTGTCTGAAAGTGTCTTGATTGTATGAAGCACCATCAGACTGATAAAGTGGCGGGTCTGACAATAACCGGTAGTTTTCCGCCAATGATGCATAAAGCAGGTTTAGTGGCCGTTCTGGCCTATGACGGACTCTGTACTTTTGAGTTTGGCATTGCGGTAGAGATATTTGGCCTGCCTCGACCTGAATTCGATTTCCCCTGGTATCGTCACCGCATCGTCTCAGTCGACGCCTCGCCGATGCAGGTTGCAGAAGGGATTCAGATCGTATCGAGTTTCGGCATTGCGTCGCTCAGCGAAGCGCAGACCATTATTATTCCCGGCTGGCGTAATCGCGATGAAAGGCCGCCGCAGGCGTTGCTCGACGCTTTATGCGACGCTTATCAGCGCGGGGCGCGCCTGTTGTCTATCTGTTCAGGCGTCTTTGTAATCGCGGCGGCTGGCTTGTTGAACGGCAAGCGCGCCACCACCCACTGGCGCTACACGGACGAGCTGGCCGCGCGCTACCCTGACGTTACCGTCGATCCGAACGTGCTGTATGTCGACAGCGGGCAAATCATCACCTCGGCGGGCAGCGCGGCGGGCATCGATGCCTGTTTGCATCTGATCAGCCGGGATTACGGCACCCATATCGCCAATATCGTAGCAAGACGTTTGGTGATGGCGCCGCAACGCGCCGGCGGGCAAATCCAGTTTATCCCCTCTCCTGTCGCGCAGAAGCCTCGCGATGAGATTGCGCCAGTGCTGGACTGGGTGCTGCAGCATTTGCACTGCCCTTTGTCGGTCGGCGAGATGGCGCAGCAGGCGCTGATGTCAGAGCGGACCTTCCTGAGGCGGTTCAGAGAAGCGCTGGGTACCACGCCCAAAGCCTGGCTGCTGCAGGCGAGAATGAATCTGGCGCGCGAGCTGCTGGAAAGTAACCAGCTCGCTAACGAGCAAATCATGACGCGCTGTGGATTTGGATCGATGGAGAGCTTCCGCGCCGCATTTCGTAAGTCGGTCGGGATCTCGCTCTCATCCTATCGCAAGACGTTTGGCGCAAGGCGTAGTGAAAGAACGCGCGCTGTAGAAGCGAGCTAAGCAGTCCGGCGTCCAGAATGGGCATAAAAAACGCTAAAGAATGCCCCTCGATTGGCCGATAGCGGTCTACACGACTTTTATCCGCTCTGATACGATCGGTGACCGTAAGAACGGAATAACAACAAGGATGAATAATGACCGACGCCCCTTTCAAATGGACATGTATAAAGTGCGATAACGAAATCTCTCAGTATCAGGAATATTGTGCTGACTGTGAGGAGAAGCAGTTTCGCAAAATTGGCGGCTTCTTATATCTGCCGTTGCTAAACCTGTTTGTTTTAGGCTACAGCTATTTCTCTTCGCTGCAGATCACCTTACAGGCCGCGCTCTATACGGCAGGCCGCGCGCCGATCGCGCAATCGAGCTATTTTTTTATCGCCTCTGGCGTTAACTTTATCGCGCTACTTTATATTATCTATACAACCTCTCTTTTCGTACGTAAAAAGCGAGCATTGCCTCTGGCCTATACGCTCTTACTCGCCGTCGGCGTGGCGATCATGCTGCTTGACCTGGCCTGCACGAAATACCTTTTCCCGGACGTTGCGCTGGGTTATGAGCAGATAATGCCGATTTTCAGGCATATCCTTCACGCCTGTATCTGGATACCTTATTTTCACTATTCAGTACGCGTTAAAAAGACCTTTATTCGCTAGCCATAAGCGCGCGTGCAGGCTGAGAGTGTCAACGTCAGCCTGCGGGAATAGTGCGTTATCGGCCTGTTCGCCCTATAAATGTCTTCAAATATGAAAAAGCATTAAGCGCGTTCACGGTCCTTATGACCGAAAAAGGCCCGGGAGCCAGGATGAAACGAGAGACGCTTTTCGACTATGCCCGCGAGCACTACCAGGCGGAACCGGAATATTTATGGCGCAAACTGCCTGGCTATGCTGTGCTCCGGCATCACAACGGGAAAAAGTGGTTCGGCATAGTGATGAACGTGCCCGGCAGCAAACTGGGGCTTGCAAGCGACGAAGAAATTGACGTGCTGGAGGTCAAGATCCGGCCAGAACATATCGGTTCGCTGAGGCAAAAAGAGGGCATCCTGCCGGCTTACCATATGAATAAAGAGCACTGGATAAGCGTCGTTCTCTCCGGCCCACTATCGCCAAAGGAGATTCACGATCTTCTGTCCGAAAGCCACGATCTGACCGCTGGCTGAAGATTAAGCGCCGCGTTTGAGCGGCTGACCTTAGACGTTGCAAAATTCACACAGCCCGTCCTGACACAGAAAAATCGCTATCAATATCAACCAAATGAAGCGTCAGCACCCTCAGGTTCAGGACTCTTTTCGATTTTTCATAGTGTAAACCAGGCAGGTCACTCACTTTCTCATAAACTTAGGGGGGTTAATTATGTCATCAGCAGATAACCGAGATGACAACGGTTACTGTATTTTGCGACTTATCTGACAACCTTGTTGTCAGCTGAACATAAGGGAAAAGAATGCCTTTACTATCTGGTGAGTTATCTGACATGCCAACATGGGTGCCTGCTGTATTGCTCGTCATCTTCTCGTTAACCGCAGGTTTCCTCTCCCGATTTTTACTGCTGAGATTTATTCGCTACTGGCAGAGCCGCGACAGGAAGCTATTCAAATCGCTTGAAAAACATCTGCGCGGCTCGATGTTTCTGTTCATCCCGTTGATCATGATTAATGTCGGCGTGAATTACATTGATATTCACCCGGAATCCTTTTCGTTTGTCACCACCACCCTCAACATATTTATTATATTGTCATTGTGCTCGGTTTTAATTCGCCTGATTAACGTCGCGCAAGATATGCTTTTTATCCGCTATGACATTAACCTTTCCAATAATCTGCGCGCCCGTAAAATCCGCACGCAGATTATCTATGTTAAAAAGGTGGCGATTGTTCTGCTGGTTTCCATCTGCCTTTCTCTTATTCTGCTCAGCTTTCCTGGCGTGCGCAAATTCGGCACCACTATCCTCGCTGGGGCCGGGGTGGCGGGCATCATCATTGGCTTTGCCCTGCAGAAGTCGCTCGTCAACCTCTTTGCCGGCATTCAGATTGCCTTTACCCAGCCGATTAAAATAGATGACGCGGTGGTGGTCGAAAAAGAGTGGGGATGGATTGAAGAGATCAACCTGACCTATGTGGTCGTTCGTCTCTGGGATCTGCGAAGACTGGTGCTTCCCATTACCTATTTCACCGAAAATCCCTTTCAGAACTGGACGCGAACCAATGCGCAAATTTTAGGTTCCGTCTTTCTTTACCTGGATTACTCCATGCCGCTGGAGCCGCTGCGCAGGCAATTTGAAAAAATCCTCAGCGAAACCAGACTCTGGGATCAACAGACTCAGGTGCTTCAGGTCACCGATGCCGATGACAAAACAATGACCATCCGACTGCTGATGACGGCGCAAAACTCCCCCACGGCCTGGGATCTTCGCTGCCACGTGCGGGAGAAAATGATTGAATTTGTTCAACAAAATTATCCGCACAGTCTCCCTCGCATGCGGGCGACGCTGACGGATCCCGCGCTGGATAAGCCAGCAGGCCACAAAGAGCGTTCTGAAGATATTGGGATGAAGGTCTAGCACGCTGCCATGCGCGAAGCGGCTGCTCAGCGCAGCCGCCTGCATATCACCGCTTTACAGCGCCTGCAGAGACTGGATAACCATCTGGTTCATCTCGCGCACGGCCTGTTCGCGCCGCCGATAGTAGGTCCATTTACCAACCTTGCTGGCCTCAAGCAGGCCGGCGTCGTGCAGCGCTTTAAGACACAGCGAGGTGGCGGGCTGCGACAGGCCCGCCTTGTCCTGAATGAGACTGGCACAGACGCCATACTGCTCGAAGGGATAGAGCTGAGTGTAATCAGCAAAGGCTTCGTCAGGATTTTTAAGCCATTTCAACACCGCAACCCGCGTAGGATTGGCCAGTAATTTAATGGCATTTTCTGGTGACATGCCGTCTCCGAACGTCAGGCGGAATAAAAAGGATAGTCAGTATATCCTTTCCGGCTCCCGCCATACAGTGAGGCTGCGTCTACCGGGTTCAGGGGATGGCCCGCCTTGAAACGCGCCGGTAAGTCCGGGTTCGCGATAAAGGTGCGTCCAAAGCCAAAGAGATCGCCCCAGCCTTTTTCCAGCATACGTTCCGCTTTTTCGCGGGTGTAGCGGCCGGAATACATAATGGGCGAGCGGAAGGTTTCCCGCAGCGCAGTGCGAAACGACGCCGGCATCTCTGGACTATTGTCCCAGTCGGCTTCGGCGATGGATAAATAGCCGATATCAAGCTCGTTCAGCAGTTGCGCGGCGCGGATGTAAGTGGCGTGCGGATCGCTTTCAACCAGTCCCAGATAGACGCGCTCTTCATCTGTGCTCGAGAAGAGCGGCGCGAAGCGTACCCCGACGCGGTGGCTACCGAATACGGCGCTGACCGCTTCGGTGACTTCACGCAGGAAGCGCAGGCGGTTATCGAGAGAGCCGCCATATTTATCGCTGCGGAAGTTGGTATGTTCAGAAATGAACTGATTGATGAGATAACCGTTAGCCGAATGAAGTTCCACGCCGTCGAAGCCCGCTTTTTTCGCATTCTCAGCGGCGGTACGGTACATCGTCACCAGCGCTTTCACTTCTGCCGTCGTCAGTTCGCGCGGCATGCTGGGCGCCGTCAGCACCCCGGCGCCCGGGCCGGTTTCGATAAATACCCTCACGCCGGTCGCCGCAACCGCTGAAGGCGCAACCGGCGGCTGCTTGCCTGGCTGAAGTTCATGGTGCGACACGCGGCCGACGTGCCAGAGCTGACAAAAAATCGTGCCGCCCTCTGCATGAACGGCATCGGTCACTTTTCGCCATCCCGCAATTTGCGCCTCGCTGTGTATGCCGGGCGTCCAGGCATAACCCTGCCCGCGAGGTTCAATTTGCGTGCCCTCAGTAATCATAAAGCCGGCGCTGGCGCGCTGGCGGTAGTAGTCCACCATCATCTCGCCAGGAACGTTGCCGGGCTGATCGCTGCGGCAGCGGGTCAACGGCGGCAGCGCAATGCGGTTGCGCAGCATGAGATCGCCCAAAGGCAGGGGCGCGAACAGAGACGACATAACAAAATCCTCAGATAAAAAGAGAGGGCATTATATTTACACATTTAAATTTGTAAATATGTAAAGGGTGCGGTTTAGCTTTTCGCTCCTGTTTATAGCGCGCCTGTCTGGGCTATGCCGGTTCGGACTGCGGCTGCCGCATCGAAGCAACTGCGCTGATGCGGCCTGCCCTCCACGTACAGCGTCCGCTCAGCGCAACCTAGCGTCAGGGATGCTTCTCACGCCGTCATGCCACCATCAATAACCAGCTCTGCGCCACTGACGTAGGCGCTGTCGTCCGAGGCCAGGTATAAGGCCGCGGACGCCACCTCATCGGCATTCCCCAGACGCCCGGCCGGTATCCGCGCGGTCAGCCTCTGCCGGACCTCATCGCTGGCCTGGTCGAACATGGGCGTGTTGGTCGGTCCCGGGCTCAGCGTGTTGACCCTGATGCCGCGCGGCGCCAGCTCTGTGCTCCAGGTGCGGGCATAGGCGCGTACCGCAGCCTTGCTGGCGGAATAGGCGCCGTAGCCCGGATTGGCGATGCTGCCGGCAATGGAACCGACCAGCACGATAGCGCCGCCCTCACCCATGTGCTGGACCGCATGCTGCACCGCAAACACCATGGCGCGCACGTTGAGGTTGAAGGCGCGGTCGAAATGCTCCTCGGTGGTATCGCTCAGGGTCGCTGGCTCGGAGACGCCTGATGAGTTGACGAAAATGTCGAGACGGCCTGCGCTGGCGTGGAGGGTGTCGAACAGGCGAGCAAGGTCGCTGGCACAGGTGAGGTCGCCGGCTATCGCCTCGACGCGACCGCCGATAAGCCTGACCGCCTCAGCCAGCTGCGCTTCGCGTCGGCCGGTAATGAAAACGTGCGCGCCTTCTTGTACAAAGCGGCGCGCGACCGCAAGGCCGATACCGCTGCCGCCGCCGGTCACCAGGGCGGTCTTTCCTTCGAGTTTCAACATGGCTACTCCAGAAATAGGGTGGAAGCCAGATGATATATTCCGTATATTTAGTGTCAATTACGCACTTACTCTATACCAGATATACAGAAGGAAACTACATGGTGACCGATATCCCGGCCCAGCTGGCAGAGATCAACAGCACGCGCCCTATCCTGGAACAGGTGGCGAACAAGTGGTCGGTATTGATTCTGACCGTGCTGTGCAGCGAACCGGCGCGCTTCAACGCCATCAAGCGCAGGCTGGATCCGATTACGCACAAGGCTCTGACAGAGGCGCTGCGCCGACTTGAGCGCAACGGTCTGGTCAGCCGTCGCGTAATCGCCTCCTCACCCGTGGCGGTGGAATACGCCATCACTCCGCTGGGGCGGACCTTGCAGGCGCCTTTTGTGGCGCTGGTGGGCTGGGCAAGGGAATATGGCGCGGCCATTGAGCAGGCGCAGGCGGATTATGACGCGCAGCGTGCCGATGAGGCGGAGTGAAAAGAGGTGACCTGAACGAACGGCCTGCACAGGCAGGCCGATCCTTTCATCACGTCGTTATTGGCCCTTCTCCACATATTTCTGCATATTTTCTTTGGTGACCAGTTCAAAAGGAATCCACAGGTGGGAATCGACTTTCTCGCCTTTAATAAGCTTTTGCGCCACGTCAACAGACGCCTTACCCTGTCCAACCGCATCCTGAAAAACGGTTACCTGTATTTTGTCCTGCGCAAGGGCTTTCAGCCCGTCTGGCGTAGCGTCAATACCCCCGACTAAAACCTTTTTATTGCTTTTAGACAGCGCTATCGCTGCGCCAATTGCCATCTCATCATTATTGGCAGCAACGATATCAATATCTTCGCCATTGCCGAGCCAGTTCAGCATCAGATCCATGCCTTCGTTACGGGCATAATTGGCAGGCTGCTTCTGTACAACTTTCATTCCCGGGTATTTCGCTACAACCTGCTCAACATCTTTAGTACGTTGCAGTGCGCCAGCGTCGGTCAGGTTGCCGATCATGATTGCCACGTTGCCTTTATAGTTAGCCATTTTCGCCAGCGCTTCCATCTGCAAGGTGCCCGACTCCCGTTCGTCGGACCCGACGAACACCACGCCCTGCGGCAGCGTTTTATCGCCCGGCGTCCGGTTCACATATACCAGCGGAATCTTCGCCTGCTGCGCCAGTCGGGTCAGCTGTGGCGTGCTGGCTGAATCAACGGGATCGACAATGATCGCATCCACGCCGGAACCGATAAAACTTTGTACCTGATCGGTCTGGCGACCAACATCGCCGCGTGCATCTTCAAACTGCACGTCGAGTCCGCGCGCTTTGGCTTCTTTATCAATCGACTGCCGAATAATGGTTAAAAAATTCTGATCGAAGTAAGCCATCGATACGGCAATTTTCTCAGCGCCTGCCGCGGCTGAAACAGACAGCAGACTCAGTAACAATAATGGCCTAAGCATTTTCATCGCAGACTCCAGAGTAAGCTTTTTATCGAAACATATTTTTCATTGATATAGAAAACGGACCAATAAAACCATTTTCAGCCTACGAGGCGTCTGTCATGCTGACAATCGAAATCGGTTGATTTTGCTGACAGGCGCACACATTGCCCGCTGCCGCGTTACGCTTCGCCTCTGAAAGGGGGCTTTCCGGGATATGTAAGGGAGCGGCGTAATATGAGACAGAAGTGATTTTTCGGGCAGGGGATAGTCAGGCCATTGCAACAAGCAAATAAACTTTCTCAGCCAGGTTATTCTTCCCCGCCGCTGAGTGCGGAGAAGAATAAATGCTCTGCGTTACGGCTTCTTCGCCGCCAGTTCAGCCTCTAGCTTTTTCGAATCATAGTAGTCGCCCTGATACGCAATCTTACCGTCGACAACCTTGATAAAACTGACGCCTTCAAACCTGATGTTGTTGTTGGTGGCTGGCGCGCCCGCCCATTCCCCGGCGTTCTTTCCGCTAAATTCCCACTGAAAAGCGATGGTGTCCTGGTTGAAGACCGGCTTGCTGGTCATCTTCCACTGCAGGTCAGGCACCGCGCGGATAAAGGCGCCGATAACCTCTTTTTCCGCGCTCTCTTTGCCCTTGACCGGCGAACCGGTTGCCGCGTCGTAATAGATAACATCATTTGCCAGATACTGCGCAGCCTGCGACGCGCTATGGGCATTCCATGCGGCCATATAACTGTTTACCACGGACTCAGGCGACGCTTTCGCCATCACGCCGCATGAGATCAGCGCCAGCGAGAGCGCAGCGATTCGAATCGATTTCATCTTGCTTCCTTTAGTCGTTAATGTCGCACATGATGTGTTTTACGCGGGTGTACTCATCCAGTGAGTAAGATGAGAGATCTTTGCCATAACCCGATTTCTTAAAGCCGCCGTGCGGCATTTCCGCGCACAGCGGGATATGGTTGTTGATCCATACCGTACCGAAATCGAGCTCGATGCTGAAACGCTGCGCGCGGCCGTGATGGCGGGTCCAGACGCTGGCTGCCAGTCCATATTCGACATCGTTGGCTTTGTTCAAGGCGTCCGCTTCGTCAGAGAAGCGCTGGATAGTCATCACAGGACCAAAAACTTCATGCTGGATGGCTTCGTCATGCTGGTGAAGACCAGAGATGATGGTGGGTTCGAAGTAGAAGCCCGGTCCTTTTCCGGCGCGGCCCCCGGTTTCGATTTTGGCATGCGCAGGCAGGCGCGCGATAAAACCGCTTACCTGCTCCAGCTGGTTACGGCTGTTTAACGCGCCGTAGAGGGCGTCGCGATCGTCAGGCGTGCCGAAGGTAATGTTGCGCGTCCGCGCAACCAGCTTTGCAAGAAAATCGTCATAGGCTGACTCCTCAACCAGGATGCGCGTTGCAGCGGTGCAATCCTGACCGGCGTTGAAAAAACCGGCCGTGGTAATCGTCTCGACCGCCTTATCCATATCGGCATCCGCAAAGACGATAACCGGCGCCTTGCCGCCTAGCTCAAGATGCGCTTTGGTCAGGTTGGCGGCGGCGGAGGCGGCAACCTGCAGCCCGGCACGCACCGATCCGGTAATCGAGACCAGCGACGCCACAGGATTAGACACCACCAGCGAACCCGTCTCCGCTTTGCCCAGCACGACGTTAAACGCGCCGGCGGGAAACAGGGGCGCGGCCAGTTCAGCAAGCAGCAAAGTGCTGACGGGCGTCGTATCGCTTGGCTTCAGAACCACGGTATTGCCGGCGGCCAGCGCCGGGGCGATTTTCCATACGGCCATCATAAAGGGGTAGTTCCAGGGCGCCACCTGTCCGACGATGCCCAGCGGCTCGCGACGGATCACCGACGTGAAGCCGGCAGCATACTCGCCGGCCGCCTTGCCTTCCAGGCAGCGCGCGGCGCCCGCAAAAAAGCGGATAGCGTCGCATGACGCCGCAATCTCCTCTTTCTCAATAAAATGTTTGAGCTGCCCCGTTTCTTTGCTTTGCCACTCCGTCAGGCGGGTGACGTTTTTTTCGATTTCATCCGCTAACCGGAGCAGCGCTTTTTGTCTCTCTGCGGGCGTGGACTTCTTCCAGACTAAAAACGCTTTCTCCGCCGCCGCGTAAGCGAGATCGACTTCCGCCTTGCCGCCATTGGGCGACTGCGCATAAATTTCACCATCAACCGGACTGACCAGATCGAAAAAATCGCTTCCCTGACTTGATACATACTGCCCATTGATGAAGTGCTGTAGGGTTTGCATCGCCTTCTCCGCTTACATTAATACATAAAAGATATTATGTAATATATTATAAGGCGCGGTTTCAACGTTCGCGTCCCTACAACATGAAGCGCATCGCATTTCTAACAAATTGATTACAATCCGCTCAGCCGCTGGCGCGCGCGGGTTAACACTACGCAGGAAAAGGCACGCTGCGCCCAGCAGCATTGACCTACCACGCAGCGGGATGACCTGCGAATGTCGGCATCTTTTAACAAACTATTGACGTTATTTACCGCTTTCGTGACAGGGTTGTTTATGCTAAGTATGGCGGCCTGTATAAGGGACTTTCAGAGAAGATTATGATTACTCACGCGGTTATATTCGCTCCCATAGGCCAGGCCAGCCGTTCCGATCAAATCGTTCAGCGCCTGACCAACGCCATCGTCACCGGCCTGCTTGAACCGCATGAACAGCTGCCAAACGAGTCGGATCTCGCCAGGATGATGGGCGTGTCCCACATTACCATCCGCGAAGCCTTGAACACCTTGCGCGCCAACGCGCTGATACATACGGTGCGCGGCCGCAACGGCGGCAGCTTCGTCTGCGAAACCGTGCCCGAATCGGGCAAAAATCTTCACCCTTTCCGCAGCATCAGCACGGATTACCTGGCGGACCTGGGAGAGATGCACTGCGCGATCATCAGTCACAGCGCGAGGCTCGCTTCGCGGAGGATGACTCAGGCGGATTTAAATCGTCTTCTGGAATTTACCGAGGTACTAGCCAACGCTGAAACGCCCGAGCAGCGAACGCAGGCGGATATGCGCTGCCTGCTAGCCATTGCGGCGAGTTCGCAATCTGCCCGACTGGCCAACCAGGAGCTGCAGCTGCAGGCGGAGTGGGCGTCACTGGTTGCCGCGCTTTATCGCTCCGAGGATATTCATCGTGAGGTGATAGCGCTTTACGCCGGGCTGACGGATGCGCTCGCTGCGCATGCAGAGCAGCCTGCCGTTCAGGCCGCCACACAGCTTATTGATACGTTCACCGACTATTTATTAGAAAAGAAAATGAATTATCACTCTGAATAATCACCGTATAGGCAGTGTAGAAAATGAATCACTCACAGCACCTTAGCGCGCTAACCCGTAAAATTGACGACATCATTAACTCCACTGTCGAAAGTACTGGTTTATTGGCAGACGAGATCAGGCAATCTCTTAACGTTCATCAGGGAAGCCGCCCTGAAATGTTGCTGGAGCCGGGCGTTAAAGCGGCAATTCAGTCTTACATCAAAAAAACGCTTAACCATCACCACTACTGCTCGGGAACGGGCTTCGCGAGCCACATCGAAAGCGCCGGCGCGGTGCGGGAGTACTGGCTGCTGGAGTGGTGGTATAAAAAAGATAAAGGCTTAAAGCAGGTAAGTCTCGATCTTGACCAGGCGACGCAGCAGCGACTCGATTTCCGCACCTTTGAATGGTTCAAAACCCCCGTCGCCGAAGGCAAAGCCTATATCCACGGCCCCTACGTCGACTATATCTGCAACACCTCGCTGACGCTGACCGCCGCCGTGCCCGTGCTTATTCAAGGCCAGGTGCTGGGCGTCGCCGCGCTCGATATCCTCGTCAGCCGCGTTGAAGAGGAGCTGCTGCCACTGTGCGACAAGGAAAAGATGATCCTGACCAACCTTGACGGCAGGATCATTTTTTCAACCCACCCACGGCTGCGCATCGGCGAACTCTTTAAGGCGGACGATCGGGAGCCGGTTCACCAAAACAGCTACGCGCTGCTCTACCGACTGTAGTCCTGCCCGTCAGCGTTCAGGCGGAATCAGCCTGAGCGCTGCCCCCTTCTTGCTGATAAAAAGCGCAATAAAAAAGCCGTAGCGTCTAAGGCTACGGCTCAGGATGATGCACGTAAAGGCAGCGCCGACAGCGAGCGTCAATCCTCAGAAGCCCTCTTTTGCCCGGAGCCTGGTGGCGTGCTCAATGGCGTCGTTTTCCGGCGCGCTGGAGCGCCCAAACGGTTTGGCAATCATCATATAAAGCAGACCGGCGATCAGCACCACCGCCAGGCCCACCAGCACCGTCCAGCGCTCCAGGAAGCTGTTGCCGTCGGCAGGCTGCGCGAGCAGCCAGATGCCGCACAGGCCATAGATCAGCGCGAAGAGATTGACGATGAAACCCCAAGAGCCGAGCGTCCACTCGCCCGCTGGCTTCCAGCCTTTCAGGCGCTGGCGCAGCGCGGCCAGCACCACCAGCTGGAAAGAGATATAAATGCCGATCACGGCGAACGCGGTGATGCGGGCAAGATTATCCGGCTGGAAGTAGACCCAAACGCAGATAATAACGGGCAGGATACAGCTGACCAGCATGGCGTTATCCGGCACGCTGTTTTTGGAAATTTTCGCCATCCAGTCGCTGCCGGGCAGCATCCTGTCGCGCGAGAAAGAGAAGATCAGACGGCTTAGCGCGGCCTGAAGCGAGAGAATACAGGAGAGCATAGCGATGATAGCGACCACGATAAACACCGTGGCGCCTGTGCTTCCCAGCGCGTCATTAAGGATGGCCGGAATAGGATCGGCGATTTTACCGCTGACGATATTCGCCAGATCGGGCGAAGAGAGCAGATAGCCCATGACCGAAATCACCGCGGAAATGGCGCCGAAGACGATGCTCAGGATCATCGCCAGGGGGATCTTCTTGCCTGGGTTTTTCACCTCTTCCGCCACGTTGCCGCAGGCTTCGAAACCAAAAAACATAAACAGGCCCATCAGCGCGGCGGACATGAACGCCGTCGCGTAGCTGCCATCTTTAGCGATCACGCCCATCGAGTCGAAGAGAACGGAGAACGGCTGAGAGCGGTGAAAGATCAGCAGATAGATGCCCAGCGCGATGACGCTGACGATTTCACACCAGAAACCGATCTTCGCCACCCGCGCCAGGTTTTTAGTGCCTGACATATTCACGCCCATCATCAGCAGCAGCAGCACCACGGACGTCATCAGCAGATTGAGCGGCGTCTGGGCAAAATTGAACAGCGAAGCGACAAAGGTTGAGGTGTATTCAGCAATGGAGGTAATGGTGACTACCAGCGCCCACAGATAGATCCAGGCGGCGATCCAGGCAAACTTCTTGCCCCACAGGCGTCTCGCCCAGGGGTATAAACCGCCGGTGATTGGATACTGTGAAGCCACTTCGCCAAACACCAGCGCCACCAGCAGCTGGCCGCATGCGACAATCAGGATCCACCAGACGGCGGGCGGCCCGGCCAGAGTAACGGCAAGCGCAAACAGCGAATAAACAGCCGTCAGAGGCGAAAGGTAGGTAAAGCCAAGGGCAAAGTTAGAGATGAGTCCAATAGATCGCTTGAACTGTTCTTTGCTTTCGGGCTGATTATTATAGAGATTTTTTTCAGGTGTCTGTTCCATATGTCGTTCTCTTTAATGGCATAATCGCAGGCGATAGAGACTAATTTATAAAACATAATAAGTTATATGTATATTGTGCATGTCACAGTTTTGTTAAACATTTGCAGGTGATTTGAGCGGCGGCGTGAAACCGCTTAAGAGGAAAGTTGCCCCGCGCGGCGGGGCGAAAATCGCAGGAAAAAAAATGACGATAAGCGCTATCGTCGTGGCTCTTAAGAGCAAAGTACTACGGCATCAGGTTTACAGAGCGACGCACACATATTTGATTTCGAGGTATTCATCCATGCCGAAGCGCGACCCTTCGCGCCCTAATCCGGACTGCTTAATGCCGCCGAAAGGCGCGACCTCATTGGATATCAGGCCGGTATTGACGCCCACCATGCCATACTCCAGCGCCTCGGGAACCAGCCACTGACGGCGGGCATCGCGCGTAAAGATATAGGCGGCCAGACCAAATTCCGTATCGTTGGCATAGCCGATCGCTTCTTCATCGCTACTGAACGGGAAAAGCGGCGCCACCGGGCCAAAGGTCTCCTCGCGCGCAAAGCGCATCGACTGCGTGACGTCGCCGATTACCGTCGGCATAAAGAAATTGCCGCCCAGCGGATGGCGTTTTCCGCCCGTCAGCAGCGTTGCGCCTTGCTCCAGCGCGTCGCTGATATGCGACTCGACTTTGCTGACCGCCTTCTCATCAATCAGCGGTCCCTGCTGGCTGGTTTCATCCAGGCCATTGCCGACCTTAAGCGACTGGACCGCGCTCACCAGCGCATCCGACAATGCGGCGTAAATGCCGCGCTGCACATATATCCGGTTAGCGCAGACGCAGGTCTGGCCGCTGTTGCGGAACTTTGAGGCCATAATGCCGCTCACAGCCTGCTCAATGTCAGCGTCGTCGAAGACGATTACCGGCGCGTTGCCGCCAAGCTCCAGGGAGAGTTTTTTAATGCCTGGCGCGCACTGCGCCATCAGGATGCGCCCGGTTTCGGTCGATCCGGTGAAGCTCAGTTTGCGAACCGTGGGATGCTGACAGAGTTCGCCGCCTATCGCCCGCGGGTCGCCCGTAAGCACCTGCAACACGCCCGCGGGCAGGCCAGCCTCTTCGCCCAGCTTTGCCAGCGCCAGCGCCGTCAGCGGCGTCTGCTCCGCGGGCTTGACGATAATGGCGCAGCCGCACGCCAGCGCGGGCGCCACTTTGCGCGTGATCATCGCCGCCGGAAAATTCCACGGCGTGATCGCCGCGCAGACGCCGACAGGCTGTTTGGTCACGACATAGCGCTGCGAAGCGTTGACTGGCTGCAATATCGCGCCGTCCACCCGTCGGGCTTCTTCCGCGAACCACGTCAGGAATGACGCCGCGTAGCCCACCTCGCCCCGCGCTTCGACCAGCGGCTTTCCTCCCTCTGAACTCATCAGGCGGGCGAGATCCTCACGGTTTTCCTCGATCAGGGCAACCCAGCGATGCAACACCTTAGCGCGTTCGCCCGCGGTGCGACGCTTCCACTCGCGCTGCGCCTTTTGCGCGCCCTCAATGGCACGCTCTGTTTCCGCGCGCCCCATCAGCGGCACGCTGGCAAGGGTCTCGCCCGTCGCGGCGTCTGTCACGGCCAGCGTCGCGCCCGAATCGGCGCCGACCCACTCGCCATCCACCAGGTTTTTCTCGATCAGAAGAGCCGGATTATTCAGTTTCATCGCCTCGCTCTCCTACTGTTTCGTCACGGATTCGATAATTCTCAGCGCCGCTTCGAACTGGGCGTCTGGAATAGTCAGCGGATAGAGGAAGCGGATCACGTTGCCGTATTGCCCGCAGGTCAGCAGCAGCAGTCCCTGCTCAAGCGCCAGCTTCTGCACTTTTTGCGCTGCGGCGGCGGACGGCTCGCCGGTCTGCGCGTCGCAGAATTCCGCCGCGATCATCGATCCCAGACCACGCACTTCCGCCAGCTCGGCGCACCAGGCCTGACAATCCCTTAACACCACGCGCAGGCGCTCGCCCAGCGCGTCGGCGCGCTGACAAAGCTGTTCATCCTCGATGATATCCAGCACGGCGTGCGCGGAAGCCACCGCCATGGGGTTGCCCGCATAGGTGCCGCCCAGACCGCCCGGCGCTGGCGCATCCATGATCGCTGCTTTGCCCACGACGCCGGAGAGCGGCATCCCGCCCGCCAGGCTTTTCGCCATGGTCATCAGGTCGGGCTGGTGCTGATAGTGATCCATGGCAAACAGCCTGCCGGTGCGGGCGAAGCCGCTCTGCACCTCGTCCGCGATCATAACGATGCCGTGCTTGTCGCAGATTGCCCGGATCGCGGCAATCAGCTCTGGCGGAGCCACATTGAACCCGCCTTCGCCCTGTACCGGTTCAAAGATAATCGCCGCGACCTGTGTCGGCTCAATATCGCACTTAAACAGGCGCTCGATGGCGTTGACCGCGTCAGCGGTTGTCACCTTATGCAGGTCGGCAGGATAAGGCACATGAAAAACCGAACCCGGGAAGGGTCCGAAACCGATTTTATAGGGCGCCACTTTGCCCGTCAGCGCCATCGTCATATAGGTGCGCCCGTGGAATCCGCCGCCGAAGGCAATAATGCCTGGGCGTTTGGTATGGGCGCGCGCGATTTTGATCGCGTTCTCCACCGCTTCGGCACCGGTAGAGAAAAAAGCGGTTTTTCGCTCGCCCTGGATCGGCGCGACAGCGTTGATTTTCTCCGCCAGCGAAATGTAGCTCTCGTAAGGCACGATCTGATAGGCGGTATGGGTAAAGGCCTGGAGCTGCTGCTGCATCGCCTGCACCAGGCGGGGATGGCGATGTCCGGTGTTGAGTACGGCGATGCCCGCAGCAAAATCGATATACTGGTTTCCCTCGACATCCGTCAGCGTACTGTTTTCCGCCGAACTGGCGTAGAAGTTACACATGACGCCCACGCCGCGCGGTGTGGCATTCAGACGACGCTGCTGAAGATTGTTATTACGCATAGTAAGCCCCTTCCCTTCACAATTTATTTGAACTCTTGGGGACAATCTGTCAGCGTTTGGTACCTTATTCGAGAGCCAAATCATTTTATTTGCAGGATCCAAATGCATTCACTTGCTGGCGATGTGATCAGACAAGCATTTTTTAACGGCACGGAAGGAAAGCTGCATAAGCGATTGTATAGCGCCATTTGCAACGCCATTCTTTCGGGCAATCTGCCCCCCTCTTCGCGCATGCCGCCGACGCGCGATCTGGCCAGTGAGCTTGAGCTGTCGCGCAATACGGTACTGCGGGTGTATGAGCAGTTGCAGGCGGAGGGCTATATCTCCTCTCGTGCGGGCAGCGGAACGGTCGTCACGCACAGCGTGCTCGATAATTTAGAATGCCGACCGGCCGTGAGTCAGGATGAGTCGCCCGCAGAGGACGACTCCCTGCTGTCGACGCGCGGCCTGCTGTTACTGGCGCACGCCAGCGCCAGCCCCAGACAGTGGGGCGCCTTTTTACCCGGCGTGCCCGACGTCGCGAACTTCCCTCATCGCGTGCTGAAAAAATTCTATGACCGTCAGGCTCGCCAGCTCTCGCCGGCGCTTTTAACCTATGACACCACGGGCGGCGCCGAGGTGCTTAAAGCCGCGCTGACCGATTACCTGCGCACGGCGCGCGGCGTCCAGTGCACGCCGGATCAGATCCTGATTACCGAAGGCATTCATCAGGCGCTCGATCTGGTGACGCGTTCACTCTGCAATCCGGGAGAGCGGGCCTGGACAGAGGAGCCGGGCTACTGGGGCATTAAAAATATCCTCCGTATGAACGGCGTAGAGATCGTCACCATGCCGGTGGACGAACAGGGGCTGATCCCTGACGGCGACGTCACCGTCCCGCCAAAGCTGATCTTTGTTACGCCCTCTCACCAGTATCCTCTGGGTTCGGTGATGAGTCTGAGCCGCAGGCAGCAGCTGCTGGCGCAGGCGCGTAAAACCCATAGCTGGATCGTGGAAGATGACTATGACAGCGAGTTTCGCTTTGCAGGCCAGCCTATTCCCGCGTTACAGGGGCTAGAGGCCAACAGCCCGGTGATTTACGTCGGCACCTTCAGTAAAACCCTCTACCCCGCGCTCCGGCTCGGCTATATGGTTTTGCCTGAGCAGCTGAAGACGCCGCTGAAAAGGATGCATAGCGAACTCTATCGCGGCGGACATCAGCTGACGCAGGCAGCCCTGGCCGATTTTATACGGGAGGGCTATTACGCGGCGCACATACGGAAAATGCGTCAGTTATATAGCCGACGCCGGCAGGTTCTGGCTAATTTAATCAACGACGAGTTAGGCGGCGAGTTTTTAGGCCAGTACAACAGCAATGCCGGGCTGCATTTGATTTTGCAGCTGCCCGCAGGCGTGGACGACGTCACGCTGGCGCAGCGCGCAAATCAGCAGGGCATTCTGGTGCGCGCGCTGTCGAGTTATTATGCCGGCGAAAAAAGCCAGTCAGGCTTATTGCTGGGCTTCGCCAGCATGGAGGAGAGCGAAATCCATACCCAGTTCCACAGGCTCGCCGCGCTGATCAAAGAAGCGCAACAGGCTTAGCCTTCGGCAGGGGTTGTTTTACCGCTCACGCTACAGCTGCCGCCACATCAATAACGCTTCACTGCTCTTTGCCCTCTGCGCCAGAAAAAGCCGCTGTGCCTGCGCTTTTCTGGCGCGCCGCGCTTCAGGGAACAGGCTAACGCCCTGAAAAGCCGCCACTCCGCAAAGAGATCGGCAACGGCCATGTCAGGATAATCCTAAACGGCTCATCCAGCCTGGCCATAAGACAAATTTAACATTTTTGTGACATCGACCATATACATATATAATATTATGTTTTATATATTGTCCTATCAGGACCTGCAGCTGGCCTGATCACCCAGCAGAGAGGCTAATGACTGCGTTCATGCTGACCTCCTCTTTGAAGAACGGGTTGCCCATAGCGATCGTGCTGAATGGCAGAAAGGATGAATGATTACTCTCTGAAACTGGACACGCCAGAAGACAGGCCCGGTTCACTACGCTGCGCATCTTTTTAACGGCTTAATGCATCAGAAGTTAAAAGTCATTCCACTGAAACTTCGAGTGAGATAGTGCTATGAGATTAAAAGAGACACATAGCGCCTGCCTCTCATTATGGCAGGTTGTCATTATCGGCATCGCTTATATGACACCGATGACGGTATTTGACACGTTTGGGATCGTTTCAAATATAACGGAAGGAAGAGTGCCGCTGGCTTATCTGCTGGCGCTGGCCGCAGTATTATTGACGGCAATCAGCTATGGCAGAATGGTTCGTCTGCATCCCTCTTCGGGATCGGCGTATACCTACGCGAGAAAAGTATGCGGCAATAAAACCGGATTTATCGTCGGCTGGTCTTCCCTGCTCGATTATATTTTTCTGCCGATGATAAACTCATTGCTGGCGGGAATATATTTACAGACCCTGCTGCCCGAGATTCCTGTCTGGCTCTCTATTTTGGTGTTCACCGCGCTGGTTACCTTCGTTAACTGCTGCAATATTAAAACGCTGGCAAATGCAAACTTCATATTTGTCGGCATTCCGGTCATTCTTATGGGCGTCTTTGTCTATTTCGTCATTCATAACCTCCTCAGGGATTATGGCGACAGCCATATTTTTACTACTCAGCCCCTGTTCAACGGACATAACAGCATTATTCCGTTGATCAGCGGCGCGGCGGTGCTCTGCTTCTCCTTTCTTGGCTTCGACGCGGTTACCACGCTCACGGATGAAACCAAAAGTCCGGTCAGCACCATTCCTAAAGCGGTGTTTTATACCGCGCTCAGCGGAGGCTGTATCTTTTTTGTCGCCGCATGGTTTATCCAGCTCTACTTCCCAGACAACTCTCAGTTTAAAAACCCCATGGAAGCGCTGCCGGAAATCGTATTGAACGTAGGCGGCAAACTGTTTCAAACGCTGTTTCTTATCGCCATTCTGCTCAATACTTTTGCCTCAGCGCTGGCTTCCCATGCCAGCGCCGCCAGGCTGTTGCATATCATGGGTAAAAACAACAACCTGACGCACCGCTTTTTTGGCTACCTACACCCTGTAAATAAAAACCCGGTTTACTGTATTTTATTGATCGGCCTGATATCGCTGACCGCGATTTTTATCCAGCTCGATACCGCCGTCTCCTTGATCAGCTTTGGCGCATTAGTCGCCTTTAGCGCGGTCAATTTATCCGTCATCATACACTTTGCCATTATGAAAAAAGAGACTGTCGGCATTAAGAACCTATTTCACAATATTCTTTTGCCGCTGGCGGGTCTGGGCTGCGTCGCCATTATGTGGGTTAACTTAAGCTTTGATGCCTTTATATTAGGGCTGACCTGGGCAACCTTAGGTCTTGGCTGGATCCTTTACTGCAATTTTACCAAAAAAGAAGTCGCCATTTCTGAATAAACAGGTTTTGCATTCACAGTGAAGTCTCCTGTGGTACACGCTACTTACCGAGAAAACATATGAGTGGAAATAAAACGTTAATCAAGCCGCAATTAATATCTGACGCGAAAATTACCATGATGAGTCAGGCCGACCCAGATGCAGACTGGAACTGGGTGCGAAATAAAGAGGATACGCAGATCAGCGATCCTGGAAACCCCGCAAATTACTACGAGTCGACACTTGCCCCCTGGATCGACTTCCCCTCTTTAAAAAAAGAGGAAGAGTGTGAACTCGTAGTGATCGGTGGCGGACTGCTTGGCGCGTCAACCGCGCTTCATCTTTCTGAAGCGGGTATTGATACCATCCTGCTGGAAAAGAACACCATCGGTTCTGGCGCCTCTGGCAGAAATGGCGGACAGCTCACGCCTGGCCTGGCGCGCTGGGAAGCCGAGTCGATGATTGAACATCTCAGCTTCGAAGAGGCGAAACGCCTGTGGCATTTTACCTCGACGGAAGCCATGTCGCTGATTGATGAAATCGCGCAGCGCTACGATTTGAATTTCGATCGTCATCACGGCCATATTACCGCCGCCGTTCATCCTGGCCATATGAATGCTCTGGTACAGGGCGTTGATGCCAGGAAATTCCTTGGCGAAGATAATGTTAACGTGCTCGGCAGCTATGAGCTGCAGGAACATATCAACTCTGACCTGTACTATGGCGGCGTGTTAGATAATCTGGGCGGCCAGGTGCACTCATTAGCCCTGAATCGCGGGCTGGTGTATGGTTTCCTGAAAAATGGCGGCAGCGTCTATGAACATAGCGAGGTGATTAAAATTGAGAAAACCAGTAGCGGCACCCGGGTGATGACGCCTGAAGGGGTCATTCTCGCCAAAAAAGGCGTGGTGATTGCCGTACATGATGCCACCCATAAGCTTCTCGACGAAAACAAAGAAACCACGATACCCTTCTATACCTATGTCGGCGTCACCTCGCCTGTAGCAGGCGGTTCAAAAACGCTGCTTCCCACGGGAAAGCCCGTTTACGATACCCAGCTGCAAATCGATTATTATCGTCCCGTGCGCAATGAAAGGATCTTATTCGGCGGCCAGGGAACGGGTCTGCGCTGGGATGACAGCAGAACGGTAGAGTATTTAACCTCGCGGATACGCGCCGTTTTTCCCGAACGTGACGACATCGAACTCGATTTCGCCTGGAGCGGCACCACCGACTTAACCCTGAATGGCGCCACGGACTGCAGAAGAAACGGCAATATTTATTCGGTGCACGGCTGGAGCGGCCACGGCATCGCGCAAACGGTCAGGATCGGCAAAGCGATTAAAGATGATATCGTCCGGGCCAATAAAGATTTCGCCATGCTGACCACCATCAAGCATACGCCGCTGATGATAGGTCGCGCGCTGGCGCCGGTCGCCATCCCGCTCGCTAAAACCCTGTTAGGGATTACGACAAAGATCGCCCCTGGCAAGATGATCTCGTTCTGAAATACCCCTGCCGCGCAGGCGGCAGGTTTTTTTATGGCGGCGAATGCGGTAAGCGAGGTAAAAGCAGAAACAGATCAAATATTCGTTATGCCGCCAAAGCGGGCCTGACACTTTTTATCGGATAGTCATCACTGATAGCCAATTAAGCGCAGGAATTAACGTTTCCCTGCCCAGCATACGCAAAAACTCAGGGCGACATTCAATTCGGCTGCCCTCTCTTTATAAGCTGATTTTAAAACAATACTTCCACTGAATAAGCGCGCCGATCAGCAGATACATTTCCAGAATTTCTTCCTGAGACGCGGTGTCGATGTGCTCCTGATTCCCCGCAGAAAGCGCACGAACAAGGTCAGCGAAAGCGGCTGAGATAGCTGGATAGGCTTCCATATTTTTTCCCTGTGTTGATAGCTTTAAGCCTTAAATATTTTTCTAATCAGGCTAAATCGTTATAGTCAATAGTAACAAATGCAACATTCATGCATATCAAATGCAACATTACAAAAATCGACTCCGCAACGCCAGAGAAAAGTAAGTCTTCCGTGAGTAAAAGCTGGAGCTAAAGCCTTCAGGAGCGCGTAATAACACGTCACGCGCGCTGCTGACTCTCTTCTGTTCAGGTACTGGGGGCATCTGACGTCGCCGAAGGCGACGACGCCAGAAAACATGCGGCCGGCATAATAACTAACGGAAAGAAATTTCCTGCCGATAATATCATCGACTCTTCTCTTGCGGGCCCACACCTATGTTCAGAAATCTCAGACTGACAACTGGCGTTATCGCCGTGCTTATTATTTTTACGCTCCTGCTGGCTCTGACCGGCGCGCTTTTTTACGCCTCAGCCCTCAAGGCCGACAAAAACTTTATCAGCGCCCAGCAGCTGACACAGCAGCAGCAATATCTGGGTGACACAGTCCAGACGCTGATTAAAACGCGCGTGACCATTACCCGCGTCGCCATTCGCTTTCTTAAAAACCAGAAAGATCCTGCTTCGCTTGCCGCTATAGCGGCGCTGCTTAATAAAGCGGAAGGGACGGCCGACGATGCCCAGCAGCTATTCAAGAGCTGGCAAGCCATTCCGCCCAGCGTCGGCCAGAGCCCGCAAGACGCCGAAAAAGTGGTCAGCGCCTGGCAAGAGATGTACTCCACCATGAAAGCGTCGATAGGTTTTCTGAAGCAGGGAAATTACCAGGCATATGGCAATCTCGATGCGCAGCGGGCGCAGGATCAGCTGGATCTGGCCTATGAGAGCTGGCGCGCGCGCAATAATGACCTGATGAAGCAGACCTTTCAGCAGAACCAGCAGGGCCTGACGGATGCGCTGCGCACGCTGCTGGCTATCGCGCTGTCAGCCTGCGCGATTATTCTTGCCGTCTGGGCGGGACTCAAGGCGCTGCTGATCGGCCCGGTAAACCGGCTTACCGGTTATATGCGCGCGATTTCGGCCGGCGACCTGGCTTCGGAGATCAAAAGCGAGGGGCGTAATGAACTGGGGCTGCTGATCGCTGAGATGCAGCTGATGCGCGACGCGCTGATTACCACGCTCAGCTCTGTTAATGACGCTACCCGTGCGATCTTCAGCGGTGCATCAGAGATCTCCTCCGGCAGTACGGATTTGTCGTCGCGTACCGAGCAACAGGCGGCCGCGCTGGAAGAAACCGCAGCCAGCATGGAGCAGATTACCTCTACCGTGAAACTCAACGCCGAAAATGCCCAGCAGGCATCCGCCGCCGCTAAAGAAGCCTCGGGCATGGCCACGCACGGCGGAGAGACCGTGGATCGGGTTATCGCGAACATGGAAGAGATCAGCGAAAGTTCGGCGAAGATCGCTGGTATCATCGGGATTATTGATGGCATTGCTTTCCAGACCAATATCCTGGCGCTCAATGCCGCCGTTGAGGCCGCCCGCGCAGGCGAACAGGGCCGCGGATTCGCCGTTGTGGCGGGAGAGGTGCGTTCTCTGGCGGGTCGCAGCGCCAGCGCCGCGCAGGAGATAAAAACGCTGATTGAACAGTCGGTGCAGCGCATCAAAAGCGGCGCCGGACACGCCTCGGAGGCCGGGAAGTCGATGTCCGGCATCGTCACCTCGGTTAACCGCGTGACCCTGCTGATGGAGGAGATAGCGTCCTCCTCAGCGGAGCAGACGCGCGGTATCGAGCAGGTGAGCAAAGCCGTGTCAGAGATGGATGGCGTGACGCATCAGAATGCGTCGCTGGTTCAGCAGTCGGCCAGCGCCGCGGCCTCGCTTGAAGAGCAGGCGATGCATCTGCGACAGGCCGTCGCAACCTTCAAGATAGGCAGCCTGGCGGCGCAAAGCGCACCGCAGCCGGCCGTTTAACCTTGTCGTGTCCCGCTATGGCTGCCGTCCAGCACGACAGCCATAGCCACAAGCTTACTGGCTGATGGTCTGCTGAAGGGCGGTAATGGATGAGGTGATCCCCGCTTCCACCGACATGGTTAAATCTTCCATCTCCAGCGAAACCCAGTCGTTATAGCCCATCATGCGCACCACCGAGAAGAACGCCTTCCACCACTGAAGATCCTGACCGCAGCCTACCGCCACATAGTTCCAGGCGCGGTTAGCGACATCTTCCACGGGTTTGGTTTCCAGCAGACCGTTTACGTTAACCAGCCCACGCTCCAGACGCACATCTTTGCCATGGCAGTGGTGTATCGCTGGTCCCAGCGCGCGCGCGGCGGCAATCGGGTCGGCACCCATCCAGATCAGGTGGCTGGGGTCGAGGTTCATCCCCACCATCGGCCCCACGGCGTCGCGCAAGCGGAACAGAGTTTCCGGATTCCACACCAGCATCGAGCTGAAGTTCTCCAGCGCGAACTTCTTAATGCCGCAGGCTGTTGCCCGCTCAGTCAGCCCCCGCCAGTAGGGAATAGCCACCTCGTTCCACTGGTAATCCAGGCAGTTTTTCAGCGTTGGCGGCCAGCTGACGGTATAGGTGATCCAGTTAGGCACGGTATCGTGCGGACTGGCGGGCGGCAGGCCGCTCATCATCACGATTTTCTTCACGCCGAGCTCGCCAGCGAGGCGCAGCGCGTTTTCCGTATCCTGCTGGTGACGCTGGCCCAGCTCGCCGGGATCGAGCGGATTGCCGGAAACATTCAGCGCGGCGATGGTCATGCCACGACTTTCGATAGCCTGAAGAAACTGCTGGCGCCTGGCCGCGCTTTCCAGCAGCGCGGCCGTGGGAACGTGCGGCGCAGCGGACCAGCCGCCCGTGGTCATCTCAACGCCATAGACGCCGAGCTCAAGCAGCTTATCCAGCATTTGCTCAAAGGGCAGATGGCCCAGACTGTCGGTACAAAAAGAGAGTTTCATCGCCGTTCCTTATTCGTAGTTGACCCAGCTTGCGCCGTTGTCCGCGGAGCGCACACAGTTTTCAATCCAGCGCACGCCTTCAGCGCCCGCGTTGATATCGGGATAAATCAGCCTCTCCAGCGTTTTGCTATCGCCGCGCTGCGCTGCGCTGATGGCGACAGCAAACTTCAGATAAATGTTGGCCCAGGATTCCGCCAGCCCTTCGGTATGCAGCGCCCCAAGACGCTCATCCGCCAGGGCGCTTTCATCGAGATAGGGCATTCCGTGGTGCAGAGTCTGGTTGGGCTGGCCCTGTACCTCGAACTTCAACTCGCCCGGGGTAGAGTCGCACCATTCCAGGCTGGCGCGAGAGCCAATAACGCGGATGCGCTGGCTGTCCATCGATCCGGCATTGATAGCGGAAGCCCACATCCGCCCTACCGCGCCGTTTTCGTAATGCATTAGCACCATCGCGTTATCCTCCAGCGGCGCGCGAGACGGAATGAAGCTCTGGCGGTCGCACAGCAGGCTTTTGATTGTCAGACTGGGCAGAACCAGCTGGGAGATGTAAAACGTGTGGGTGGAGATATCCCCCAGCACAAAAGAAGGCCCAGCGATTTTCGGGTCGACGCGCCACTTCTGCGCATCGCTGAACGTGTCGGCGCTGTCGCTGGCGCTGAAGCCGTGGGTGTACTGCAGCTCGACCATGCGTACCTCGCCGATTTCGCCTTTTGCGATCATCGCGCGCATCTGCATCAGAAGCGGATGGCCGGAGAAACCATAGGTGACGCCGACAATCAGCCCTTTTTGCGCCGCCAGCGCCTTGACTTCCTGCGCTTCCGCAGAGGTGAAGAACAGCGGTTTCTCACAAATCACGTGCACGCCGGCGTTCAGCGCCGCCCGGGCAATGTCAAAGTGGGTGCCGTTTGGCGTGGCGATCGTCACCACTTCAATGCCGTTCTCGCGCTTCGCCTCCTCTTCCAGCAGCTGCTGATAATTGTCATAGCAGCGTTCGGCTGGTATGCCGAGATTGACGCCAAATTCGCGGCCTCGCGCGGCGTCAATATCAAAGGCGCAGGCCACCAGCTGAAAAGCCGTGTTATCCCGCAGCGCGCCGGAGCGATGCTTATAGCCGACCTGACTAAGCCGACCGCCGCCGATCATCGCCCAGCGTAGCGGGCGGGGAATGCTTTTTTCACCGTTTAACATAGCGTCTCCTGTTTTTTGCAACCGGGTGCAATGCGGGTTAAAAAAACTTATTTCTGATTAAGTTTGATGAACGAGGCGTAATTTTCTTTGGTCACGGTTTGATACGGGATCCAGTGATAGTTCTCTGTTTTCTGCTTATTAAGCAGCTGCGAGCCTACCCTCACCGCACCGGTCGCCTGCGCGCGGGCATCCTGGAAAACCGTCACCGCCATTTCGCCATTTTTGATGAACTGCAGGCCATCTGGCGTACCGTCGATGCCAGCCACCATGACATCCTTTTTCCTGGCCTGATTCAGCGCCATGATGGCGCCAATCGCCATTTCGTCGTTATTGGCGACAATCGCATCGACGGGCGTGCCGTTAAGCACCCAGGCTGAAACCACGTCTACTGCTTCATTGCGCTGCCATTTCGCGGTCTGTTTCTCTACCACCTTCATCTCTTTGTGCTGCGCGACAAACGCTTCAACGGCACGGGTACGCTCGCGCGCCTCCTCGTTCGACAGCGCGCCCATCAGGATGGCGATATTGCCGCGGTAATTCATCAGTTTGGCCAGCGCTTCAATCTGCATTTTTCCGCTGAGGGCAGAGTCGGAGCCAACATAGGCCATGGCGCCGGTCAGCGGCACTTCGGGCTTACGGTTAACGAAGATCAGCGGTATTCCGGCGTTTTTCGCCGCGTTGATCATTGGAAGGACGCCTTGCGTATCCACCGAATTAAGGATGATGGCGTCCACGCCCTGATTGATAAAATCATCAACCTGCTGCACCTGCAGCGCGACATCCCCTTTGGCGTCCGAGAACTGCCCTTTCATCCCCTGGGCGTCCAGCTCGTGCATCATCTGCGTGCGCAGTATCGAAACAAAATTCAGGTCAAAATTGGCCAGCGCTACGCCAATCTGCGCCGTTTTTGCCTGCACCGCACTGCTCAACGTTAGGGTGATCAACATCAGTAAACAGACTGTCTTATTCATCGTCAGGCCCTGTCAGCAAAGGTTTTTACGTTTTCCAGGTTGAGAGCGACCACTTTATGCTCCGATGCGCTTCAGCATCCGCCCGCCGGTGATCCCTTTTTTGCACCCGGGTGCAAAAAACCAGGCACGCGTTTTAATCAGGCTTGCGGGTAAGTCTTTGCTGAAGACGCCTCGACAGTGAGCCAGTTAAAAAATTTAGTCAACATCGCTTTAATGAAATGCATAAGCACGATCACAGAATTTTTGCAACCGGGTGCATGAACCGGTGTTATGCTGTAAACCTTTCGCTACCCACGGCATGACTGATTCTGATAAACAGCAGATTCAGGCTGATGCATCTCCCTTTTTTGCCTATACAGACGGGCCCCGAATGACGACAAAATCAGTAAAGCGACAAAAAGTCACCGCCAGCGATGTCGCCATGCGCGCCGGCGTGTCGAAGTGGACGGTCTCACGCGCCTTTACTCCCGGCGCCTCTATTTCCGAGAAGGCGCGTGAGGCCGTTTTGTCTATCGCGGAAGAGTTGGGCTACCGCCCCAACCTGCTTGCCCGCGGACTGTCGCAGAAACGCACTCATATCATTGGCGTGGCGATTGACGAACTGAAAAACCCTCACTCCCTGCTTATGCTGGACGAAGTGACTCGTCAGCTGCAAAAGCGCGGCTATATGGCGCTGCTGCTCAATATCACCGGCGACAATTACGCGGCCGTGATGGCGCTTGCCGATCAGCTCCAAGTGGATGGCATTCTCTTCCTGGCGACGGTGCTGACGCCCGAGTTCGTCTCGATCGCCACAGAGATGCATGACGTTCCGCTGGTCCAGGTCGGGCGCAACGCTGAGGGACAAAAAATCGAGACGGTGAATATTGACGACTATCAGGCTGGCCGCGTTATCGCCCGTCTGTTAACCGAACAGGGCCATCAGCGGTTCGGTTATTTAGCGGGCCCCGGCGATGAGGAGGAACACCTGCAGCGGAAAAAAGGATTCTGCGATGAACTGCAGGCGCGCGGATTCAGGCTGGCGCTTGAAGTCAGCGTCGAACACTACGATCGTCAGCTAAGTTCCGCCCTTGTGAGAGCCTATTTGCAGCGAACGCCCGCCGCTGAGCGCATTGAAGCGCTTTTTTGCGAGAATGACATACTGGCGTTGGGCGCACTGGAATCGCTGCGGGACGCGGCAGGTCAGCCGCCGCTTGCCGTCGTCGGCTTTGACGATATTGATGAAGCGGCCTCTGCCGGATGGCAGCTGACCACCTACAGTCAACGCCTGGATCTGCTCATGGAAGAAGCGCTTAACCGCCTGATAGACGGAAAGGAAAACCCGGAGGGTAGCTGGAAACAAGGCGAGCTGCGCGTTCGACGTTCGCATCTGAAACGCTGAACGCGCAGGTTAACGTTACCGACCGGCCATTCCCCCCGTTCGCCACCCAGCACCCGTGAATTCACGCTAGCCGGAGAGGCTATCGTGCCGATGATCAATACGCCTGACCAGGCTAACGTCAGGCCTATTCATGCTAAACGCCGGCGATTTTCTTCAGCTCATCGCGGGCGCCGGGCGCCACGGCCAGCACTTTTGCCCCTTTCGTTAAGCGATCGCCTTCTGTGTTAAAAGGTAAGTACCAGCCGCCGGCTTCGCGCACCAGGCAATACCCTGCCATGCAATCCCAGGCATGCATGTAAGGCTCCAGATAGCCCACCACCCGCCCGGCCGCGACCCATGCCAGCATTAACGCGCCCGACCCGATGCGAATGAAATTTCCGCCTGCCGCTAACAGTGCGGTCAGCAGTTCGCCCACGGCTTGCGGTGTAACGTAACTGTTCGCGCCAAAGCCCACCACGTGATTTTGCAGCGTTCTGGCAGGATCAACCTGCAAAGCGCGGCCATTGAGCGTCGCGCCCTTTCCTGTCGCCGCAACATAGCATTCGTCAAAGCATGGCGCGAAAATGACGCCAATCACCGGCTCCCCCTGGTACAACACCGCGATAGAAACACACCAGTTTGGCATGCCGTTGAGAAAGGGGCTGGTGCCGTCAATGGGATCGACCACCCAGGTAAAGCCCGACGTGCCGGACTGTAAGCCGAACTCTTCGCCCAGAAATCCGTCTTCTGCAAATGTCTCACGGATACGGGCATCAATCATCTGTTCCACATCGCGGTCGGCCCTGGAGACGACATCCTGGAGATCTTTTTTTGTTTCAACCACTAAACTGTCGCGCTGGTGAAACCAGCTCAGCGCGAGACTTCCGGCGTCGCGCGCCGTTTCTTCTGCCAGCGCCAGACGCGTCATCAATGCATGATTATCAAGCTCACTCATAGTGTTTCCTTCATGGCTGGTTCAGGGGACGATCAGCGCCAGTCCCTGCGGTTTAAAATCTACGTTGACGTTCGCAGCAAGCGGCAGTCGCTGCTCCATCTGGTTATCCACGATAAACAGCGCCCCAAGAGGGGTGTCCACTTCATACTCAATATGATCGCCCAGCCAGGTGGCATGAATGATTTCGCCCGGCAGCGCGCCTTCGCCAGATGGGCACAGCGTTATAAACTGCGGACGCACCGAAAGCTGTGCTTTTCCCGGCGTGGCGCCGCTGCCGCGCACGCGATACAGTCGTCTGCCGAGGCGAACCATCGCCTCTTCCCCCTCCAGCGACTCCACTTCACAGTCCAGGATATTCGCCTCTCCCATAAAATCGGCGATGAAAACCGAATTGGGCGAACGATAAAGCGTTTCAGGCGCGCCCTGCTGGGCAATTTCTCCCTCTTTCATCACGATGATTTTGTCGGAGACGGCCAGCGCTTCCTCTTGATCGTGCGTGACGTAAACCGCGGTAAAGCCCAGACGCTGCTGCAAATCGCGAATATCTGTGCGCACGCGGCGGCGCAGTCGCTCATCCAGATTAGAAAGCGGCTCGTCCAGCAGCAGCACCTGCGGTTCCAGCACCAGCGCGCGCGCCACCGCAATACGCTGCTGCTGGCCGCCGGAAAGCTCCGACGGCAGTCTTCCGCCCTGATTTTCCAGCCCAACCAGCTTTAGCCCTTCCCGCGCGCGATCCCGCGCTTCACGCTGGCTCATGCTGCCGGAAAGCAGGCCGTACATCACATTTTCCAGCGCCGACATATGAGGGAAAAGCGCATAGGACTGGAACACCATCGCCACGTCCCGCTCGTTGGCAGGCAGATGCGTAACCTCTTTGCCGCCAATCAAAATGCGACCGGACGTAGGATGCTCCAGACCGGCCAGCAGACGCAGCGTCGTGGTTTTGCCGCAGCCTGACGGGCCCAGCAGCGTCACCAGCGTGCCGGCCTCCACCGTTAGCGAGAGGTCCGGCACGGCCGTAAACCCGGCAAAGCGTTTCGCGACATGTTCAAAGACGACGGTTCCTGCTTTTGCTGTGCTCATACGGCACTCTCCTGAGTTAATGACGTTGGGGCGGTTGGCGCAGCGGCAATGGCGCTGCTTTTGGCTGCCCGACGCAGGCGTCGTTCGCCGACCAGCAGCTGAAAGATCGCAATAATGGCGAGCATCACAACGATCAGCACAGAGGAATAGGCTATCGCCACGCCATACTCACCATTTTCAACCAGCCCGACGATGTAGGATGTCGCCATGTTGTACTGCGCGCTGACCAGAAAAATCACGGCGCTGATAGAGGTAATGGCGCGGACAAAGGCGTACACCAGCGCAGCGCTGATGGCCGGTTTCAGCAGCGGCAGCACGACTTTGCGCAGCGTGCGGAAGCTGCTTGCGCCCAGCGTCAGAGAGGCCTCATCCAGACTTTTATCTAGCTGGCTCATGGCCGCTATTCCGCCGCGCACGCCGACGGGCATATTACGGAAAACGAAACAGACGATGAGAATTAACGCGGTGCCGGTGATCTCCAGCGGCGGCAGGTTAAAGGCCATCACGTAGCTGACGCCGATAACCGTGCCGGGAATGGCAAAACTCAACATCAGGGCAAATTCAAACGCCTGACGTCCGGCAAACTTCTGTCGTACGATAAGCCATGCGGTCAGTAACCCGACGATAGCCGTCAGGGGCGCCGCGATCAGCGCAATTTCAATCGTGGTCCAGAATGAGTTCCACGCGACGCCGCTCCAGACCAGCTGTCCCTCCTGCAGGGTGACGCGAAAGGCGTGAATGTAGTGCTCCAGCGTCAGGCTGTTATCCAGTCCCCATGACTGTACGAACCCGCCCACCATAATCATGCCGTATACCACCAGCGTGAACGCTCCCCAGGGGATCACCAGTCCGTAAATGCCCACGCGCATCGGTTTGGGTAACGCGCTATGACTGCCGCCATCGCCTTTGCCGGTCACGGTGGCGAAATTTTTGCCGGAGAGCCACACACGCTGAATGATAAAAGCGCACAGGGTAAAACAGAGCAGGATCATCGCCAGCACCGCGGCCCTGCTGGGATCGTTTTGCGCGCCGACCACAGAGAAAAAGATCTCCGTCGACAGCACGCCGTGGCTGCCGCCCAGCACCATCGGATTACCAAAATCGGCCATACTTTCGATAAAGCCGATCAGGAATGCATTTGCCAGCCCCGGCGCCATCAACGGCAGCGACACGCGAGTAAAGGTGCGCCAGCGGTTGGCGCGCAGGGTTTGCGAGGCCTCTTCCAGCGACGGGCTGATTCCTTCCACGACGCCAATCAAAACCAGAAACGCCACCGGCGTAAATGACAGCACCTGGGCGATCCAGATGCCGGTCATGCCGTATAGCCAGCGGCCAGGCTCAATGCCGAACAGCGTCGCCAGATAGCTGGTCACCACCCCAGAGCGGCCAAACAGCAGGATCAGCGCCAGGCCGATGACAAATGGCGGCGTGATGATGGGAAGGATAGTAAGCAGACGCAGCGCTTTTTTAAATGGCAGCGCGGTGCGCGTGGCCGCTAGCGCAAAGGCCAGCCCCAGCAAAGTGGAACCGGTAGCGGTCATCAGCGCCAGCATCAGCGTACGCCAGGCGGTTCCGCAGGTGCCGCCTGCAAGACAAGACAGGCTCCATATCGACGGATCACTCATATTCGCCAGCAGGCCATCTGGCCTGAAGCTACCGTCCACATCCTGCACCGACACCACAAACAGACTCAGCACCGGATAGAGCACAAAGGCGCTGACCAGCGCCACCAGCAGCACGATAGCGGCGACCACAAAGGCATCACCTCTCAGCACGCCACGCTCTGCCAGAGCAAACGCGAACAGCAGCAGAAAGGTGGTCAGCATCAGCAGCGCGCCTGCGCCAAAAGCGGGCTGGCCTTGCTCCAGCGTTCCCATCACGCCTTCCAGCCACGCCCAGCTCCAGCCGCTGTAGCCAATGGCATGGCCCTCTGCGATCATAAACAGCACGCCGATGGCGCTAACGCCTGACAGCAAGGCGCTTCGCCATGCGCGGTTTTTCAGTAATGCGCACAGAGCAGCAAGGGCAAAGAGCCCCGTGATCACGGCGAGCCATGGACGGTGCCAGACGAGCGTTTGCCACAGCGCCGGGGCGGCGGCTTCGTCGTGCCAGAGCCCGCCGAGCCATGAGAAATCAAAAAAGCCCGCCTCAAGGCTGTACCACGGAAGCAGCGTTAACGACACGGCCCCCAGAGCCAGCGCGCCGGTTAAGCGCCGGTTATTTGCATTCATGAATCACCTCGACCTGAGCGTTCAGGTTGAAGCGGACATCAGGCTTACGCCACCGCCGTTGAATTGGTTAGCCGGGCATTACGCCGACAGAACAGGATTACTGAGCGCTGGCGCCGATTTCTTTATCCCAGCGGCTGAGCAGCGCTTTGCGCTTCGCGGAATCCCCGTAGGTTTTGAAGTCGTAATCGATCAGTTTGATGTTTTCGAATCGCGGCGCGTACTGGGAGATTTCCGCCTGCGTATTGGAAGGAAGCTGAAAGGATTTCGCCTCTTTCATATGCGACTGCGCGTCGGCGCTGAGCGCCCAGTCATACCAGATTTTGGCACTGGCCAGGTTGCGCGCGCCCTTCACGATCGACATCGATCCAATCTCGTAGCCGGTGCCCTCGCAAGGCGCAACGGTTTTAATAGGAAAACCGTCGACCTCCATCGCCACCGCATCGTGCATAAAGACGATGCCGACGGTTGTTTCTCCGCGCGCCGCGGCTTTGACCGGCGCGGAACCCGATTTGGTATATTGCGAGATATTCGCATTGAGTTTTTTCAGATACTCAAAGGCCTTGTCTTCACCCATGATCTGCACCAGCGTAGCGAGCGTATTATAGGCGGTGCCGGAAGAGTTAGGGTTGGCGATCTGTATTTCGCCCTTGAAACCCGGATCAAGCAAATCTGACCAGCAGGCAGGCGCCTTTAGTTTTTTGGCGGCAAGAAGTTTTGTGTTGTAGCCCCAGCCCAGCGCGCCCGCATAAATGCCCACCGTGCGAAAATCAGAGATTTCAGCCTGTTTTTGCGCCCAGTCATGCTGCTGGCTCAGCAAGGGAGATTTATAGGGCTGCGTCAGCTTCTCTTCCGCCGCCTGCATATGCGGATCGCCCGTTCCTGCCCACCAGATGTCGGTGCGCGGATTACGCGCCTCGCTGCGAATGCGCGCATAGGCTTCACCGGCAGAGAGCCGCACCATGCTGACTTTGATGTCCGTATGCGACTGGCTAAACAGGCGCGTCATCTGTTCGCACACCACCACATCAGCGGAGCAGATCATATTCAGATTACCGGCGGCACGGGCGGTTAACGGCAGGGTTGAGCAACACAGGGTTATGGCTGGGATCAACAAGGTATAACGCATGGTGTTCTCCTGGGGTCAGAGGTGATGCTACACTGGCATCTGCTTTTGCACATGTGTGCAAATTAGTAGAGAACAAAAAATAGCCTGTCAATCAGCTTACGATGCAATTGATTGGTCACGTCACAAAATTGCAACATTAAGTCAGACGTTTCTTTTGCACACATGTGCAATCTGATACAGACTCTTTCTGGGCCTGTGGCCATAACGAGGAGAAACATGAATCAGGGGAAAACGGTTGTCAGCGCTGAGGATGTGGCCCGCCGCGCCGGGGTCTCACGTTCCGCAGTGTCCCGCACCTTCACGCCCGGCGCCAGCGTATCGGAAGCGATGCGCGCTCGCGTAATGAAAGCGGCAGAAGAGCTGGGTTACCACGTTAATCATCTGGCACGCAGCCTGGTGCGTAACCGCAGCGGCATTGTCTGCTTAATCGTCTCTGAAGTCGCCACGCCTTACCGTGCCAGCCTGGTAAGCTGGATAACGCAATGTCTGCAGGCGGCAGGCAAAGTGGCGATGATCATTAATACCGACCGCTCGGACAGCAGCGTCTCAGCCGCGCTACAGCAGGCCATTAACTTCCGCGCCGACGCCTCGATCATTCTTTCCGGCATGCCTGACAGCGGGATTACTCACCTGTGCTACCAGCATGGTCAGCATCTGATGCTGATCAACCGTGATGAAACCCTGCCCGGCTCGCTCAGCATTAACCTTGATTCCACCCAGGCGGCGGAAACGGCATTGATGGCGTTTTTGCGCGCGGGCTGTCGCCACCTGGCCTTTGCTAACTCGCTGGCGGGCACGCCCAGCCTGATGAAACGCGAAGGTGACTTTCTTGCAGCCGCGTCGCGCGCGGGTGTGGCGGTCACCGTCGAACGTTACGGAAGTACCTCTTATGAAAGCGGACGGATTCTGGCGCATCGCCTCCTCACCCGTCCGCAGCGGCCTGATGCCGTATTCTGCGTGACCGATTTGGTTGCGTGCGGCTTGATGGACGAAGCGCGCCACAGCTTCGCGCTGCGTATCCCTGAAGATCTCTGCGTGGTGGGCTATGACAATATTCCGCAAAGCGGCTGGTCATCCTATAACCTCACCACTTTCGCCCAGCCGGTCGAGCAGTTTGCACAGGACGCGGTGCGGTGGCTTATCGCCCAGGAAGAACGCCAGGAAGAGCTGCGCCCACGAGCGGAACAGCAAAACGACCGTTTAATCTACGAGGCCAGCGTGATATGGCGCGGATCGGTGCGGCGTGGCTGAAGCGCTGGATTATAACGTGTCGGATGCATAAGCTATGGCTGATGAAAATCAGCGTGGATGCGGCATGAGCGACATTAAAAAGAACTGGGTCAAAGCGGAAGATGTCGCCAGGCTGGCGGGCGTGTCGCGATCGGCCGTATCGCGGACGTTTACGCCAGGCGCTTCTGTTGCGGAGAAAACGCGCGCCAAAGTCCTGCACGCTGCCGAGCAGTTGGGTTATCAGGTCAACATTATCGCTCGCACCATGAACACCGGTAGCAGTAACTTTATTGGTATCGTCACAGCCGGCTTTGATAATCCCTTCCGCAGCAAACTGCTCTCTCCGCTGGTTCATCAGCTGGCCCTGCATGGATTTATGCCGCTCCTGATGAACGCTGACGATCCTGACCAGCTGGCGCCCTCGCTGAAACAGCTATTGAGTTACCATGTGGCGGGTGTGATCATCACGTCCGGCGCGCCCCCCCTTTCGCTGGCAGAAGAGTATCTGCAGCGAAAAATCCCCGTGACCCTGATTAACCGTCACGCCGATCTTAGAGGCTGCGATCGGGTAGCCAGTGATAATAAACAGGGTATGCAGCTGATAGCGGACTATTGTCGCCAGCGGGCCTGGAGCAGTATTGGTTTTATCGGCGAGGATCACGGTAATTTCAGCACAGGTGAGCGTTACCAGGCGTTGCTCTCTGCAGCAGGTGGGATGTCGATCTCTACCCGTTTTATGGCGGGAGGCGGGTATGCCGCTGGCCGGGCCGCCTCGCTTGAGCTTCGCCGCTGTCAGGCCCTGGTATGCGCAACGGATATGCTGGCATTAGGGGCGATTGATGGCCTGCGATCCTCTGGCGATAACGAGCACACTCCCGCTATTATCGGGTTTGATGATATCCCCCAGGCGAGCTGGGATCCCTATCAACTCACGACGATTCAACAGGATACGGATGGCCTGGCCCAGCACGCCGTTGATCTCCTGATAACCCGCATCGCTCAGTTTAACCTCCCCTCCCGGCATCGCGCCGTACCCGTGAAATTAATCGTCCGTAAAAGCGCATAATGGAAAATTAATTTTATGCGGGTCTGGTCACAGACTCCTTTCTCTAATATCGCCACACTCCTCCCTGCCCTTCGGGGCTTATTTTTCGCTAATGAATGCACACGTGTGCATTACAAGGAGAGGTTATGGCAGCCCATGAAGATGATCCACTTTTAACGCGATACCGCTTCGCCTGTTGTCTTGCTGAGTCCGTCGGTAAACGGGCCTATGAGTTTTATTTGCAGCGCGACACGCTTCAGGTCGATCACAAGGGTACGGACCTGCAGGATGTAGTCAGCCTCGCCGATCGCGAGGTTGAAACCCTCATCAGGTCGCGCATCGCTGAAGCCTTCCCGGAAGACGGTTTTTTAGGGGAAGAGAGCGGAACGTCCGATACCCGTCAGCATGTACTCTGGGTAGTCGATCCTATTGATGGCACCAGCAGTTTTCTTAACGGCCTGCACACCTGGTGTCTGTCGCTCGCCGTTTTGGTCGGCGGCGAGCCGGTAATAGGAATTGTCTATGACCCAAATCACCACGAACTGTTTCACGCGTTGAAGGGCCAGGGTGCGTGGCTTAACGATCGCCAGATTCAGCCTCATTCGGCGCCCACGGTCGCAGGCGGCCTGATGGGCGTAGGCACGTCGCATCGTGTAGCACCTTCAGATTTTCTGCCGTTTCTGGACGCGCTTTTGCAGCACGGCGGCATGTTTGTCCGCAACGGCTCCGGTGCGCTGATGAGCGCCTGGGCTGCTGCGGGGCGACTGATTGGCTATTACGAACCTCATATGAACCCGTGGGATGGTTTACCCGACGTTGTACTCATGCGCGAAGCCGGAGGTGCCACCAATAATTATCTGACGGATGAGGGTATCGCGCGCGGGAACCCCGTGTTACTGACAAGCAAAACGCTCTATCCACAATTACAACAATGGGTTAAACAACCCTTGCGCTAACCTGCACGGGCAAGGCTTCTGATGCTGTACTCTACATAAAACAGGGACGCGATCGTCAGGGTTGATACACAGTAATCAGCTGCGCCTCCGCCTACTGGAGATAAGATGATGTCTGGATTACTCAGTTTTTTCCGTGCGAGTCCCGAGAAACAGCCAGGGGCTTTTAATGAGCGAAAGTTCCGCCTGGTCCGCTGGCAGACCTTTCTGGCTATGACCCTGGCCTACGTCACATTTTATGTGTGCCGCCTTTCCTTCACCGTCGCCAAGAGCGCGCTGGTCGATCTGGGTATCTCGCCCTCCGAACTGGGCATGATCGGTTCCGCCCTCTTCTTCAGCTATGCCATTGGCAAGCTGGTTAACGGCTTCCTTGCCGATCACGCTAACGTGGTGCGCTTTATGAGCCTGGGCCTGCTGCTTAGCGCGGGCATGAACCTGATGATGGGCATGACCACCAATGCCATGATGCTGGCAATCTTTTGGGGCATCAACGGGTGGGCGCAATCCATGGGCGTCGGTCCCTGTGCGGTGTCATTAGCGCGCTGGTACGGAACCAAAGAGCGCGGTACGTTCTACTCTGTCTGGTCTACCGCTCACAATATCGGGGAGGCGGTGACCTATATCGTTATCGCCGCAGTCATTGCGGGATACGGCTGGCATATGGGCTATCTCTCCACTGCGGCGTTGGGTGCAGCAGGCGTCGTGCTCATGCTGTTATTTATGCGTGATTCACCGCAAAGCAGCGGCTTCCCTTCTATTCATGAAATCTGCCATGAGCCGATGGAAGAAGAGGAGGCAAAAAGCTCCGTTCTGAAAAATCAGCTTCTGGCGCTGCGCAACCCGGCCCTCTGGACGCTGGCGCTGGCCTCGGCCTTTATGTATATCGATCGCTACGGGGTGAACTCGTGGGGCATCTTCTTTCTGCAGCAAGGCAAAGGCTATACCACGGTTGAAGCCTCAGCCATCATTGGCGTGAACGCAATCGCCGGTATCGTGGGTACTATTCTGGCCGGGATTCTGTCAGACCGTTTCTTTGCCCGTAACCGCAGTATTATGGCTGGCTTTATTAGTCTGCTAAACACCGCAGGCTTTGCCCTGATGCTGTGGTCTCCTCACAGCTATTACACCGACATCATCTCAATGGTGATCTTTGGCGCCACTATTGGTGCGCTGACCTGCTTTTTAGGCGGGCTGCTGGCTGTTGATATTTCGTCACGCAAGGCGGCGGGTGCTGCACTCGGCACCATTGGCATTGTCAGCTACGCCGGGGCAGGTTTAGGCGAATTCCTCACGGGTATCATTATCGACAAAACCTCGATGATAGAGAACGGCAAAAAGCTCTACGATTTTCATACGCTCTCCCTGTTCTGGGTGGCAGCCGGTCTCGTTTCCGCGCTGTTGTGTTTTGTCACTGCTGCGATGGTGGCCAGGCGTAACGCTAACGAACACCGCACCCTCTGTTCATCTCATTTAGCCCCATAAGGAAGACATTATGATGCCACGCAGATATCAGGCCGCTGCGCGCCTGTTCATGGCCGGCGCGCTGTGGTTAAGCGTAATGCAGGCGCACGCGGAAGCTCAGTATCAACTGGAGAAAGTGGTTGAACTCAGCCGCCACGGTATTCGCCCGCCCACGCCGGGGAATCGCAAAGACATTGAGGCGGCCACCCATCGAAACTGGGCAACCTGGACTACACACGACGGCGAACTGACGGGCCACGGCTATGCCGCCGTGGTCAATAAAGGCCGCTGGGAAGGCGAGCATTACCGCGGGCTTGGCTTACTGACCGCGGGTTGCCCGCAGCCGCAGGATGTTTATGTTCGCGCCAGTCCCCTACAGCGCACCCGTGCGACCGCACAAGCGCTGGTGGATGGGGCGTTTCCCGGCGGCGGTGTTGCCGTTCATCGTGTGGAAGGAGAAGACGATCCCCTTTTTCAGACAGAGGCCTTTCCGGCAACAAATACCGATCCCGCGCAGCAACTGGCGGCGGTGAAGCAAAAAGCGGGAGATTTAGCCGCCCGTCAGCAGGCTCTGCAGCCTGCGGTGAAGGCGCTTAAATCTGCCGTCTGCCTGCCTGCCGACGATTGCTCATTCTTTGATAAGCCCTGGCAAATCAGGCAGGGGAAAAGTGGTAAAGCCTCGATTGAAGGATTAAGCGTGCTGGCGAACATGGTGGAGACCCTGCGGCTCGGCTGGAGCGAGAATTTGCCGCTCAGCCAGCTGGCATGGGGGAATATCACCTCTTCTCAGCAAATTACCGCTATTCTTCCTCTGCTGACCGCAAACTACGATTTGGGCAATGACGTGCTTTATACGGCCCAGAAACGTGGATCCATCCTGCTGAATGCGATGATTCAGGGAGCTAAACAGGGGATCAGCAAAACAGCAGACGCCATGCCGGACACTCGCTGGTTATTGCTGGTTGCCCATGACACGAACATTGCGATGGTGCGCACGCTAATGGGCTTTAGCTGGACCCTGCCCGGCTATTCGCGCGGCAATATACCGCCCGGCAGCAGCCTGGTGTTCGAACGCTGGCGCGATATGAAAAGTGGCGAACGCTTCCTGCATGTCTATTTTCAGGCACAAAGTCTGGATGAATTACGCACGCTGCAATCCGTTGACGGGACACACCCTTTGTTGCGGGCAGAATGGCGACAGTCCGATTGTCGCGTCACAGGCGTTGGCACGCTATGTCCGATGGGGAGCGCGATACGGTCGTTGAGCAAAAATCTTGACCCTGATGCAATAACGCCCGTCAGTTACCCGACAGATTAAAAAACAACAGCAGGCGGATTCGCCTGCTGTTGTTTGCAAATGCGAAAAAGGCCGCCCACTGGGCGACCTCTTCCGGCAATTCCTTTTGCGACCATCCCTTATTTATAGAGTTCAGCGGTCATATGGACGCGATTATTGGTGTTAGCCTCGGTGATTTTATACTGAGCGCCCTGCTGCTGAGCCTCTGCGGCGATTTTGGCTTCTGCGCCGTCAAGCGTGCCGGAGGTGACGGAGATGCTCTGCGCGAAGCTGGCTGCTGACATCAGTGAAAGGGCGGCGACGGCGGCGATAGACATTGCTTTGATGGTTTTCATGGTCTTAATCCTTGGTTTGTATGGTGGAAAGCGCGATTGCTTTCGATGCGATAATGATACCCAAGGTTACTATTCAGATGTTATCAATAAGTGCTGACATTGTTACCGTGCTAACTATCACACCGATAGGCGATGTTTCGCTAAACGATGCGACGCTGAGAGATACCGCTATAAAAGGCCACCGAGTAACGGCGCGATGGTCAGCAAATTAGTTTCCCGCTGGCTGTGCAGCAGCATCGCTATCAGTGACGGCGGCGGTGTCGATCATGTGCGCCGCATCACCTTGTGCAGGCGCGTCACGATCGCCATCCAGTCCGCGTCGCCAGAGCGACCACTGAGGCCGCTCTGGCGCGTCAGCGCGTTACTTTCTTAATAAAAGAATTTAATATCCGTTGGCGTGGATATTTTCGCCGCGTCACCCACAGCTTTCATTTCGCCGCTATTCTCATCGAAATGGAACAGAGAAATCGTGTTAGAGAACACGTTAGTCACATAAAGATATTTACCGCTACCGTCGAAGGCAAATGCACGCGGTTCAATACCGTTAGCTTTATAGCTCACCGGTTTGCCTAACATGCCATCCGCTCTAATTTTAAATACCAGCAATTTATTATCTGAGGCGCGATTCGACGCAATCACATATTTACCGTTCGGACTTAAAATAATCCCTCCGCCACTGCGATATTCTGCGCTGCTGTTCTCGCTATTCAACGTGATATGGCCAACCGGTTCCAGACGATCCTGATTCACGCTGAACACGACAATTTCACCCGCCATTTCACTGATGACATAGGCATGCTTACCATCCGGCGCAAACACCATATGGCGAGGACCCGAACCGGCAGTAAAATTCACGTCACGCGCGCTATCCGCTTCCAGCGGCTGTGCTTTGTCAGCGTGATAGCGGTAGGCGTGCAGCTTGTCACCGCCGAGATCGGCTGCGTAGAGATATTTGCCATCATGCGTAAAAGTGGTGGCATGGGCATGGCCGCCGTCCTGGCGTCCTTCAACGGCACCGGTACCGTGCTCGAACGGGAAATGTTGTACCTGCTCGCCCAGTTTGCCATCGTGATGGATCGGGAAGACCGATACGCCCGCTCCCCCCTTCGCCACGGAGTAGTTGGAGACAAACAGGAACTTACCGTCCGGGCTGATCGTCGCATGGGTAGGCTGCTGGCCGTGACTGTCCACGCTATTAAGCACCCGCACCTGGCCGCTTTTATCCACACTCAGCGCGGTGACCGCACCGGCATTCTCTTCATTGGTGGTATAGGCATAACGCCCATCGCGGGATTTCACAATCCACGACGGACTTTTCATTTTGATCACGTCGAGGGGCGTCAGCGTACCGTCGCTGTTCACCTTCAGGCGGTATAACCCTTCGCTGGGATGGTCAGGTTTTTGCGCTGACGGCGCATCTGGGATCGATGTCCAGGTTCCTACTAATGCTGTTTGATGATCTACCGCGGCATTTGCCATTGTGCTTCCCGCCAGTGAAAAAAGAGCCAGAGATAATGCCATGCTTATGTTTGTGGCTAAACGGTTGTGCGCCGCTTTTTTATTTCTTTTCATTTGAGTAACCCACCGTAATCGGAATGTTTAACGACTATAGTGGGATTCGTTTGAATAGCGTCCGGCGAGGAGGTGACCGGGTTCACAATACAGAATATTAAATGCAGTAAATTGCCGACTCGCTGCAAGTCTGGTTTGGAGGCGCCTCGCTCACTCTTTTTTTAGCCAGTCGATAAAAAACGCGCTGAAGGCGGCCACCTGCAAAGGCTGGAGCTTTCGCTGCGGATAGACAAACTGCAGCCCAACATCTTTGCGATCGAAGCGGCTGAAACCGATAAAACTCTCTGCAAACAGAATACGTAGCCTTCCCTGTTCAACGTCTCTTTTGACATCCCACCAGGATTTGCAGGCAATGCCCGCGCCTTTAAGCACCCACTGACGGAGCAGAGCACCATCGTCGCACACCATAGCAGGATTCACGCGAACGGTTCTGCTGGCGCCTTCTTCTTCAAATCGCCATTCATTTATGACAACGCCGTGTAGCTCGAGCGCCAGGCATCTGTGATCGTGAAGAGCGTCAGGCGTAGAGGGCGTCCCAAAGGTCTGAAGATACGTATCTGCAGCGACCAGCACCCGGTGGTTAGGTGCGATATTCCTGACGATCAGGCTGCTGTCCGGCAAATTACCGAAACGGATGCTCATGTCCAGCCGGTTAGCAATCAGGTCCTCAACGCGTTCACCCAGATAAACCGACGTAGTTACATCAGGATGAAGACGGGAAAAGTCCAGTAACGCAGGGCTCAGGTATTGCCTGCCAAAATCAGACGGGGCAGAAATGCGAATGTTTCCGCTCACGACTCCCTCTTTCTGCATCAGAAGCGATTCCGCGTGCCGTACCTCATTCAGTACCCGCAGAGCGGCATGGTAAAAATCCTCTCCGGCTTTTGTCAGCGTGATGGCGCGTGTGGATCGATGAAACAGCCGGGTCTGGTAGCGCTCTTCAATCGCTTTCAGCCTTGCCGTCATTGACGCCGGCGACAGCGCGAGACGTCGCCCGGCGGCCGATAGCCCACCGGTCTCGGCGACTTCGACGATAAGCGCCATATCCTCAAGCTTTCCCATATTTCATTTATTCCGAAAAGTCATTGCACTTTAGCTGCCATTATCAAAAAAGGCCCCGGTAAGTAAAGTGGTTCAACCCCACTTTTCGCAACCGGTATTCAGGTATCCACTTTTATGAAGATGAGGAGTCAAGCTAATGAGTAAAACGTTGATTATTGGCGGCGCGTCAGGCATTGGTTTTGCTGTGGCAAGCGCGCTGGCGGACCAGAATAACGAGCTTATTCTGGCAGGACGAAATAATGAGAAGCTGGAAGCTGCGCGCCAGCTGCTTAATCTGAAGCCAGCAGATGTCAGAACCTTAACGCTGGACGTCAGTAACGAAGCAGAAGTTATTGCGCTGAGCAACGCGCTGGGTGATGTAGATCATATCGTGTTTACGGCAGGCTCACATGCACCCGGCGGGATGCTTTCTGAAATGGATCTCGGCGCGGCGCGGCTTGCTTTTGATACTAAATTCTGGGGCAGCATCTACACAGCCAGGCATCTCAGCAGAAATATCCGGCCCCGTGGCACGCTTACGCTGACCAGCGGTTTTTTGGCTCGACGCACTCTGAGCGGAACCATTATCAAATCAACGATGAATGCTGCCATTGAATCAGCTGCAAAGGTGCTGGCAAAGGAACTTGCGCCATTGCGAGTGAACGTAGTGAGTCCAGGCCTGACCGATACGGAGGCGTACGCAAGTATGGACCCCGCGGCTCGTGAAAAAATGCTCCAGTCTGCTGCTGAGAATCTGCCGGTGAAGGCATATGGTCGCGCGCAGGACATCGCAAAAGGTTATCTGTTTGTGCTGGATAACCCGTTTATCACTGGCACGGTGATTGACATTGAAGGCGGTGCGCTCATCAGCTGACTCCTCAACAGGGGAGTTGTTTATCATGCGAATGCCGAACTGATTCTCTTCGGCATTCACGTGACGGCATTAATAAAAATGATGGCAAGATTAAAACGGGCATTTGCCAGCCTCTCTGGCAGTGCGTCCTCTATGCCGAAAGAATGCACTATGCCCGAAAAAGCATCACATCCTCCTTCGCCAGCATTTCTGTTCGCCGGCGGTACTCGCCCGGTGTGCAATCAAACTCCCGCAGAAAAGCTTTATGAAATGATGACTCACTGGCATAGCCAACAGCCAGGGCAATATTGATCACGGGCGCGGAATCGCGCGCCAGCTGCTGAGCGGCCAGCTGCAGGCGAATAGAGGTCAAAACGGCAAGCGGCGTGGTTGCGCTCAACTGGCGGAACAGCTGCGCAAAAGAGGCGCGTGACATGAAAACGTGCTGTGCCATTTCCGCCACGGTCCACGGCCGTTCCGGCGCCTCGCACAGTTGGGCGATCAGCGTACCGACCCGAGGATGGAGTGCCAGTGCCAGCAGACTTTTATTCTGCAACGTATCAGAAAGGCCGTTGCGAACGGCAAGAGTAAACATTGCGCTGATTTGGTGACTGCGCAACGCCTCGTCGCCCGGTGCTTCGGTGGTTTGAATCTGGGTAAGTAAAGGCAGGGCGGCAGCCAGCCAGCGTGCTTCATTACTCCCGGCTGCTGGCTTGAGCATCAGTACTTCCGGCAGCGCCGTAAGAAAAGCATGGGCTGAGGCGGGTAACGCCAGTACCCCGCATACCAGCTGCGTTGGCAATGTATGCTGCTGATAGAGGCGGTGCGCGGCATTCTGCGGCAGAAACACCACGCTACCGGCGGAGAGTTCAACTTTCGTTGAGCCTGGCATATCCAGCATGACTGAACCGCCAGCGACAGTGTGCCAGCGCACCGAACACAGATGCCCTGCCCGATGCGGCAGCTGCCATTCGCCACTCAGTACACAGTTTTTGTCGATGCTACCCTGGGGGTTATGCAATAACAGCAGATGACTCAGTGGATCCATGCTCGCCCTCTGTTTGCCCTTTCCTGTTCCCGAATCGGATATTTCAGACGCAAAGACAAAAAAGCCAGCGTTGCGGCGTAAAAGCGCGTCGCCGTCAATCGTAAGCTGACGGTGTTGACTATTCCTACAGCTTTTTATCGCGGAGAACATCATGAACCATTATCAGGCAGCGATTATCGGATTTGGTAAAGCAGGCAAAACGCTGGCCGCCGCTCTTGGGCGTGCCGGCTGGCGCGTGGCGATCGTTGAGAAATCGAAAGAGATGTACGGCGGCACCTGTATCAACATCGGCTGTATTCCCACCAAGGCGCTGGTGCACGATGCGCAAACTGCCGCCGAATTCAGCGAGGCGATGCAGCGCAAAGCGGCCGTCGTCGAACTTTTACGTGAAAAAAATTACCTGAATCTGGCTAATATCGCGCAGGTCGAAGTGATTGATGGCCAGGCGGAATTTATTGACCCTCACACGCTAAAAATCACCACTGAGCAGGGAAGCAGTCAGCTAAGTGCCGATCGCATTTTCATTAATACCGGCGCCGAAGCGGTTTTCCCGCAGATTGAAGGCTTAATCCCCGGGCCACGCATTGTCGACAGCACCGGCATCCTGAATTTATCCAGCCTGCCAAAACGGCTGGGCATTCTGGGTGGTGGCTATATTGGCGTCGAGTTCGCCTCTGTGTTTGCCAGCTTCGGCAGCGAGGTCACCTTATTTGAGACTTCATCGCAATTTCTGGCGCGCGAGGATGCTGATGTCAGCGCGGCAATACAGGCCATCCTGCAGGACCAGGGGGTGAAAATTGAGCTGAACGCCAGGGTGCAGTCGGTTTCCAGCGACAACAACAGCGTGACGCTCCACACGGGTCACGGCGATCGTCAGGCAGATGTATTACTGGTGGCGACCGGACGCCGCCCGGCGACACGGACGCTGAAGCTGGAAAACGCTGACGTAGCTACGGATACGCGCGGTGCGATCGTGGTTGATAAGTATCTGAAAACGTCAGCGGATCACATATGGGCACTGGGTGATGTCACAGGCGGTCCGCAGTTTACCTACATTTCGCTGGATGATTTTCGCATTGTGAACGATCAGCTGCTGGGTAAAGGAACGCGAACCACAGACGATCGCGTGAATATACCTTACTCCGTATTTATGACGCCTACGCTGTCGCGCATCGGCCTCACGGAAGCGCAGGCGCGTGAACAGGGCAGGAATTTTCAGGTGGTGTCGCTGCCCGTGGCGGCCATTCCACGCGCTCGCGTCGTTAACGATACGCGAGGCGTCCTGAAAGCGCTGGTGGACAATGACAGCAAGAAAATTCTTGGCGTGGCGCTGCTGGCAGCCGACTCACACGAGGTGATCAATATTGTAAAAACCGTCATGGATGCGGGCTTGCCGTATACGGTGCTCAGGGATCAAATTTTCACGCATCCTACCATGAGTGAATCGCTCAATGACCTCTTCGGGCTGGTAAAAGAGGCGTGAAGAAGAGATCCGTGCCAGCAGCAGAATGGTGACCGGTGCGTACGCACCGGTTTTTTTCAGGCGCGCCGCAGCTCTATTCCCCCAAAGTCAGCCTCTCTTTTTCCTCTTTTGGCATACGCCAGACTTCTGGCAGTCAAAGTCTGGTGCCGCCTGTTAAAAGCTCCACGACGTCATCTCCATTTTAACTTTTCAAGAGAAAGTCCTGACCCCGCCAGTCGCTTTTTCATCTCTGACAGCCGCAGTACTGTACGCCTGACTTCAGCGCGACAGAGTCCGATAAGCCAAACGACTCTGGCACCTGTCCCCCTACCCGTAGATAAAACCAGGAGTTGACTATGAGCCGTTTACACACCCTCACAGAAAGCGACGCCACGGGCAAAACCGCCCAGCTGTTTGGCGCGATTAAAGGCAGCATGGGTAAGGTTCCTAATGCCTATCTGACCATCGGCAGCAACTCGCCTGATATTCTGGGTCAGATGCTTCAGCTGAATGCCGCCCTGCACAAAGGCAGCCTGAGCGCCCGTGAGCTGGAGGCGATTAATCTTGCCGTAAGCGAAGAGTCGGGCTGCGACTATTGCCTGGCCGCTCATACGCTGATGGCTAAAAAGGCGGGCTACACCGACGAGCAGACGCTGGAACTGCGTGAAGCCCGCTTCAGCGGCGACGCGCGTATCGATGCGCTGGTACAGTTCGTTCAGTATCTCGTTTCCACACGTGGAACGGTCTCTGCCGATCGCGTTGCCTCATTCCGCGAGGCCGGATTCAGCGACCAGCAGGTTGTGGAAACCATTGCTGCCGTCAGCGCCATTCTGTTTACCAATATGGTGAACCGGGTAAACGACACCGTCGTTGATTTTCCAAAAGTGAGCTGATGCTCAGATAGCCAGTGGGGCAGAGGCGGAAAAGAAAAGGCCGCGTCTGCTCACGGCCCTTATCTCTCCACCCCTTAAGGAAAAACTGATATGACGAATACCTCTGAGCAGAAGTCAGCGCGCTTCAAACCGGCCGAAATCGCGAAAAACCTGCCGGAGTCGGCCAACACGATGCTGGCTGATATCTATTTAACCGACCGCCCGGCTGCCAGTAGCCGTGTGTTCAGGGCTTATCGCGGCGTTCCCCCGCACTTTCACCGCGAATGCGATGAATACCTGTACGTGCTTTCAGGCCGCGGAACGTTCTGGATGGAGGATGCGTCGACCGAAGCTGAGTTCGGGCCAGGCGACATGCTTTTTTTCGAGCGCAACGTCGTACATGCGCTTCCCGTTCTGCTGGAAGAGCCCGTGATCTTCCTGACGCTGGACACGCCCCGCCGCTCACCCGGTGACGTCGTCTTTATCGACCCCGACGCTGGCTCTGCCGGTACGTTTATGGACAGAAACCGCTGAATCTTCCTTTAGCGGTTCTAGATTGTCGGCAAAAAGCCCCGTACGCAGCGCGTCGGGGCTTTAACGCTCTCCCGCGTTGCCTGCTGAAGACCACTTTGATTTGCAGAAGGTGGCAGGCGGGCTTTACTCCTCTTCAATATCGATCGCCGACGCCTCTTTCATAAAGGCGTGACGGGCCCACTCCATATAAAACGGGTAGTTCATCAACTCATACATTTTACTGAATGGGCCTTTCCTGATGGCGGGGGCCAGAAGCCCCCTGATATGAAGTGATTTAGTGCGTTGGTGCGGGGGCTGCATTGATTTTGATGCGTAACAGGGCATAAGGCTTCTGGCGCAAATCCTTACCGCCGTGGAAGCCGGGCTGGCGGTTCAGCTGGTTCGTGGTGAAGTACAGGTAGCCATCCGGCCCGACCGACAGGGTATCCGGCCACAGAATTTCAGGACCGTGCGCAATGGTTGTCCACTCCCCGCCTGCCGGCAGCTTACGGATAGCGTTACGCTCATAGTCACCGGCATAAACGGTGCCTTTCGCATCGCTTTCCAGGCCGTCTGACGCCCCTTTTTCGCCCAGGTCCTGCACGGATGCCGAGAGCTGAGACTCTGTGACGGCAGGATCGCGAAGCAACGCTGTGGAAACGGCATACAGGTGACGGCCTGAGAGTGGGCTGTAGTAAAGCGTTTTCCCGTCCGGAGAGATGGCAATGCCGTCAGAGGCCACGCTGAACGGCGCGGTTGTTCCGTCTGCGTGACGCTGAAGCAGCGTTTCGCCCTCTACAACGGGTGAAAAGCCCGCCTCGGGCGACGTTGTGCGGTCGCCCTCCAGACGGCGCAGCGCCTTGCCGGTGTCCAGGTCAATGACGATTATTGCGCCCGTGCCGGACAGCGAAGAGTCGGTCACGTACGCCACGCCGGCTTTACCGATGCGAAAATCGAAGCGCATGTCGTTGACGTAGGTGGCGGGTTTGATGACGTCAGCCGGAAAAACAACGGTTTTCTCAACCTGGTTGGTTTTCAGGTTAACCGCGACAAGCTTTGCGCCGCCTGCGACCGGTGTTGAAAAGCCCGGCGCGGCGGTATCGAGTATCCAGACCCGGCCCCGGCCGTCGGCCACCACGCTCTGTACGCTCAGCAAATGCGTACGGGGAGCAGCCTTGTCCGCGGTATTTATCGCGGCGTCCGGGTAAGGCACCAGCCGGTTCCCTTTTACCTCGGCCACGGTAAAGGGAACGTCGTCACCCCAGCGCGGGAAATTCACAAAAATACGGCCCGTTTCGGTAACGGTGACCCCGGTCGGCATGGCGCCGCTGAACGTCGCCACCACTTCGGGTTTGCCAATTGCGCGGTCCTGAGCAAGCTCGCTGAGAGCAGGCAACGCCTCCGCCGCCAGCGCATTGAGGGCATGGCTGCCCGCCGTCAGCGCCACAGACAGTGCTAACGCCGTTTTCATCATACGTGTTTTCATCATTGCATCTTCCTGAGAGAGAGAATGGACCGGCCAGCCTGTAGCCTGACCGGCAGGGAAATCAGAAACCTTCCAGCACGATTTTTCCGCGCGCCCGGCCGCTTTCAATAAAACCGTGAGCCCGGCGAAGGTTCACCGCGCTGATTTTTCCGTAGTGCTCGCCTTTCGTGGTACGCAGGGTGCCGTCCTCGATCAGGCGGCGCACGCTTTCCAGAATCTCGTTCTGGCGGATCATATCCGGGGTCTGGAACAACGAGCGGGTAAACATCAGTTCCCAGTGCAGGGAAGCTGCCTTGCGCTTGAGCGGTAAGGCATCCAGCGTTTCCGGATCGTCAATAACAGCCAGCCGGCCCTGCGGCGCCAGCGCTTCGACAATCTGCTGATAGTGTTTGTCGGTGTGCGTCAGGCTCGCGACGTAACGTACGGAAGAGACCCCGATTTCACGCAGGCCTTCCAGCAGCGGACGGGAGTGATCGATGACGTCATGAGCGCCCAGCTCGCGCACCCATTCCGCCGTCTCCGCGCGGGAAGCAGTGCCGATAACGCGAAGGCCGGTCAGCTTGCTGGCCAGCTGAGTGAGCACCGACCCCACGCCGCCGCCGGCACCGATGATGAGAATGGCGTCGCCTTCTCCTTCCTTCACTTCAAGGCGGTCGAACAACAGCTCCCAGGCGGTAAGGGAAGTAAGCGGGAGCGCTGCCGCGTCGGCATCGCTCAGCGAAGCGGGTTTATGCGCGGCAATACGCTCGTCAACCAGACTGTATTCTGCATACGAGCCCGGGCGGATAATGGAGCCAGCGTAATAGACCTTGTCGCCAGGTCTGAACAGGGTGACGCTCTCACCGATAGCCTCCACTATGCCAACGGCGTCCCAGCCGGGAATGCGCGGCTGCGTCACAGGCGAGCCCGCACGAACTTTGGTATCCACCGGATTCACCGAAATCGCGCTGATTTTTACCAGCAGATCGTGTTCGCCCGGCTGAGGTTTCGGTAATTCAGTTTCGTAAAGAGACTGCGGATCGGTAACCGGCAATCCGTTCTGGCTGTAAACAATGGCTTTCATGTTGTGATCCCCGTTTGTTATGGCGCGAGCAGCCTCGCCGCCGATTCGTTGATGAGAGATTACGGGCTCAGCGCGTGCGGAAAAACGGGGGAAAACCATCAGCACTTTCACTCCTGCAGTGAAAGTCGGGCCCGCGCGGGCTCATCAATGGTTAAATGAAAAGCGGAGCCTGGCAGGCTCCGCGGAGGCTTACAGCAGTGTGTAGGCAGAAGAGTCAGTGACGCGGGCTTCGGGATTAGAGATCGCATTATGCAGGAGACCGACAACCCTGCCTCCCTGAACGAGTGCAGGCACGTCATGGCTCGGCAGCATAAAACGGACGCCGGCCAGAGCTTTTTTGATCGCGGTCTTCTCCTCAAGCGTCGACATCGCCCGGTTGCCGGTAATGGTCGGTTCGCCAGGGTTCAGACTGTCGAGGAAGGGATCGATAAGACTGCCCTGCAGGTTGTACACCACATCGCCGCTGATGTTGGCAATGCCCTCGGCGGTATCCACCAGCACCGAAATCGAACCCGGCGTATGACCGCCGCTCAGGCGCACCGTTACCCCCGGGATAACCTCCTCTTCATAGCTTCCGTCCACATCGAACAGGCGCAGCGCGCCTCTGGTATACAGGCGGTCAAGCAGATGGCGGGTATCTTCAAGCGCGTACATCGCCGGCCCCATAATGCCGGAGGCGGCAAAAGAGAGCTCGCGCCTTGACAGGCAAACCGTCGTGGTCATGGGAAAGAGATAATCTCCCCCTGCATGATCGACATGCGCATGCGTATGAATCACGTAGCGAATATCGGCAGGCTTCAGGCCATGCCGGGCAAGCAGCCAGGAAAGGGTCATCTCGCGCGTCTGTTCAGCCTCAAATCCAAACTGACGGTAATATTCCGTTGAGCGCGAGCCGGTATCGACCAGCACCGGATACTCGCCGCCGGTGATGAGGAAACCCAGCGTGGGGATCGTGGTTTTCACGCCCGCATCCTGAAATAACACCAGGCCTGATTTATCGAGCGTAATATTGCCCAGGTTGAGCGGATAGATGTTTAAGGACATTGTATTCTCCTGAATTTCGGTAAAAGAAACCTGTAGCGCTGCATGACATCTCAGCGCCGGTGAGTGGTAAGAAAGGTTTCAGATGTCGGCTGCAGAAAGCCGGTTAGCGCTGCGCAGCTGAAATAAACCAACAATAATCAGCACCGCGCAGATGAAAATAAGGATCAACGCGCCGGCATAGACCGCACTCGCCAGGTTCAGTTGTGTGGCCATTTTGCCGAGGAAAACGGCGAGCCCGCCGGTAAAGAGATAGGCAAAAACGAACAGCATAGACATGGCGCTGCCGCGATCCGACTGCCGTGCCTCGCGCGCAATCAGGCCCAGTCCGCCAAAGGTCATAAAGGCATAGCCGGCGCCGGAGATAAGTGAGGCGCCGACAAAAAAAGTCAGGCTGTGTTCAGATACGGACAGACACAGGCTGGCCATACCCGTCGCGGAAACTATCGATCCCGTTATGACTGAACGGCGGGGTTCGATTTTTCTGGCAAATATGCCGGCAATGCCCAGCGCCACCGGGAAAAGCACCAGCGCCACGCTGTTAATCCACGGGCTGGGCGATCCAATGAGAGAACGAGCGATCTGCGCGCCTACCGACGATATCAGCACCCCGTGGGTATAGGCCCCTGTTACCGCCAGCGCCGCATAAAAGAAGGTGTGGCGCAGGTATACTGGCACGTCAGGGCGAGCCAGCAGTCTGGAAGATGCGCTTGCAGGACGGTCGCCCGGGATGAACAGACAAAGAACAATCAGCACAATCAACAGCGCGAAAAGAACATAAAAACTCAGGCGGGTAGGCGCCGGTGCCCACGTGACCAGCGCCCCGGCCAGTAAAAGGGCAGCAGCGAACCCCACCGACTGCGCCCCGAGCGTCACCGCGCCAGCGCGCGCTGAGCCGCCCTGACCGGCGTTATCTACCAGTGCCGCGGCCGAAGGCCCCGCCGATAGCCCTACGCCAATCCCCATCATGACCCGCCCCGCAAGCAGGATGGCTACGCTGTCTGCCGCCGCAAGCAGCAGCACGCCCGCTGCGGAGCTGAGCAGCCCGGCGAGCATGACATTTTTTCTTCCTGCTCTGTCAGACAGGCCGGCAAACAGCAACATGGTTACCACAACCGTCAGCGGATAAACGGCAAAAATCACCGTGACAGTCGCAAAGGAGAGATGCCATTGAGCGGCATAGAGCGGATAAATCATCGCGGGGGCTGCGCTGGTCCAGAGCGTATGGGCGACGACGGCGGCGCTGATCCAGAAAGCATATCGGGCTGAAGGGGTCTCGGTTTTCATGCTGCGATCCTGTTTTAAACTGTTCGTTTTAAAACTAGCTAATGGCACAGTAAAAAGGCAAGCAGTTTTGAACTAATCAGTTTTTTATTTTATTCAGTCTGGTATTTTTTGCCGACAGGATGCATATTAAAATGATTGGTTTAAAACGGAGGTCCTGATGGCCAGACCGAGGAAAATAAGCAATGAAGACGTTCTGAGTCGCGTTATTCCGGTCTTCTGGAAGAACGGGCTGGCTGGAACCAGCCTTGGCCAGCTTGAAGAAGCGACGGATATTAACCGCTCAAGCCTGTACGCGACCTTCTGCAGTAAGGAGCAGCTTTTTGTCAGCGCGCTTGAACACTATGTCAGTAGCGCCCCTGCCCAGTTTCTGTTACAAAAACAGCCGTATGGCTGGCAAAATATTGAGCAGTTTCTGCTGGCTGCGCCTTTTCATAATCCCGCGTTTGACGGCTGCTTCATTATCAATTCAACGCGGGAAGTTGCCGTTCTGCCCGCGGCTGCGCTAAACATCGTGCGCGACTTTCGTGAGGCGGTAATTAAACAGATACGGATGAACATTCCCGTAAAAGAAAATGCCGGCGTAATGGCAGAAATTATCTGGTCTTTTCTGGTTGAGGCCTGTCTGGAAGCAAATGACAGGCTGGAGCCGCAGGGCTGGCAGGCGCGCGTCACCGCCCTGCTTGGCTTTATCAGATCTTCTGATAGCCAGTAATGTCTCAGCCTGACCGGATCTGAATACATTTTGCATTCTGGAGTCGCAATGATACGTCTTGAAGATGTTACGTTGTTCGTCCGTTCCGCCGCGCTGGGCAGCTTTTCCAGTGCAGCCCGTGAAGCCGATATTCTTCCCGGGCAGGTCAGCGCCGCAGTCAACCGCCTGGAGCGCGACCTGAATAAACGCTTGTTTGCGCGATCCACGCGCAGCCTGCGCCTTACCGCAGAGGGAGAAACCTGGCTTCCTTACGCACAGGAAATGCTGACCATCCTGCAGGCAGGCACGGAGCGCCTGCAGGGCAGTGAAGATGAAATACAGGGTGAACTGAAAATTGCCATTCCGTCAGACATCGGGCGAAACATCATCCTGCCGGTTATCACCGCCTTCTGCGAAAAACATCCCAAAATATCCCTTCGACTCTTTATGTCCGATCATGTCAGCGATGTTTTTCGCGATCCGGTGGATGTGGCTATCCGCTACGGGACGCTCGAAAACAGCAGCTATGTGGCGTTGCCGCTGGCCGAAGATAACCGGCGCGTGCTTACCGCTTCACCCGCCTATATCAACCAGCACGGCAGGCTGCAGCGCCTTGATGATTTGCTCAGGCACCACTGTCTGCTCTATACCCTTAACGGACACGCTTACGATAAATGGTCCTTCCCAGAAAATGGCGTCCGCCGCCAGCTGACGGTCAGCAGCAGGATGTTGTGCGACGATGCCGACCTGACGAGACGCTGGGCAGTGGCGGGAATGGGCATTGCCTATAAGTCATGGATAGATGTCAGCACCGATGTGCTGGCCGGTCGGCTGGAAGTGCTGCTTCCCGAACAGCCAGGGGAAGCCGTGCCGCTAAATCTTATCTGCCCCCACCGTAAACAATTTTCTCCGGCGATCCGGGAACTGCACGGCCTGCTGCGCGAGCATCTTAAGTCTATTACGGCGTTAATGCGCACACACCCGGCTTTCGTACAGGGCGCGCAGGCTGTATTAGCCGCGAACCAGAGCGCATAATCAAAAGGGCCATTTCGATGAAATGGCCCTTCCCGTCTAAACTTATTTATACAGCGTTGCCGTCATGTGTACCTGATTCCCCGAATAGCTTTCGGTAATTTTGTAATTAGCGCCTGCTTTTTGCGCCTGCTGCGCAATATGCGTTTCTGCATCGTCAAGTGTGGATCCTGTTGCGGTAATGCTTTGCGCTAAACCAGCGAATGAAACAGCAGAAAGAGCGATTGCGATCGGTGCGTATTTTACGGCTTTCATTTTCGCTTCCTTTAAAAAGAGTTGTGATTTCAGGTCAGTGCTTTAAGGTGGCCGTTTAATTCGGCCGCCTTGTATGAGCTAAATATTAATAAACACTTCCGTAATGAAAAAGAGGCTTTTACGGGAAAGACTTTCACGTATGGAATGAAGACAAGCCGGAGTTACCTTACCTGCCTCAGCTCTTAAATAACTATTTCTGATAAAAGTAAAAGGTTAAGCGCAGACACAGGCTGATTATGAGTATAAAAATTTTTAAGCAGGCAAAGAAAACCCGACCTCATGATTCATAATCAAGCTATTGATAGTTATTGAATCTAAAGGCGTTTTCTTGACAGAGAACTTGTCAATGATATCACTACTGAAGGAACGGGACGGGTTTATAGCGGCCATTTTCTAAAAGGGTTAATAAAAAAAGATATGGGGAATATAAAAAAGAAAAGGCCACCTGGAAAGGTGGCCATTTTCATCGGCTTTCTTTTATTTAATCAGCTCTGCCGTCATATGGAACTGATTACCGGCATAGCTTTCGGTAATTTTATAATCAGAGCCTGCTTTTTTAGCCTGCTGCGCAATGTGTGACTCCGCTTCATCCAGCGTCGAACCCGTTGCGGTCACACTCTGAGCAAAGCTGCCAAATGAAACGGCGGTCAGAGCGGCAATAATCAGAGCAGATTTTACAGTTTTCATTTTCATTTCCTTAATCAGTGATTGGGATGCTCAGGTTTTTTATCAGGGCAGCCGGTTATTTCCGCTGCCTTGTGTGAAATGAATAATAGTGCGGACATCTGCTGTAAAACAGGTGCAATAACAGCAAACACTTTCACGTGAAAAGTGAAGATAGAAAGTCCGGTCCTGCAGGCGGATTGACGCACATTTAAAAAGTCAGTACGTGAAACGGCTTATTCAGGGTATTGTTGACGCTCAACGTTTTCAGCGATACCGGCAACCCAGACGGTGCCGGCGCCAGGCTGTAACAGGAGAATATGATGCATCGGGTAGGCTTACTGATTTCTGATTACTTTCAGGTTTTAGGGTTGTCCACGCTGAGTATCTTTGAGTTTGCCAATCAGGTTAAGGGCGAACCTTTCTATGACTGCGCGGTTTACTCTGAAAGGGGCGGGTCTGTTTTATCTTCGTACGGCTTCAGCGTCGACAGCAAACCGCTCGATGCGGACGCGCCAGTTGACACCTGGCTTATCGCCGGGGTGCTGACGCCGGTTGAGCTGCCGGCAACGCCCGGCGTGGTGACTTTTTTGCAGACCCATGCGCTGAAAGCGCGTCGCGTGGCCGGTATCTGTACCGGCGCCTTTGTGCTGGGCCAGGCGGGACTGCTTGCGCAGCGCCGCGCCACCACCCACTGGATCCACGCGCAGACCCTGAAAACGATGCATCCCACCACCCGGGTGGAGGAAGACCGCATCTTTATCATCGACGACCACGTCTGGACGTCCGCCGGCTTAACTGCCGGTCTCGATATGGCGCTGGGCATGGTGGAAAAGGATTTGGGCGCGGACGTCGCGCGCAGCGTGGCGCATCTGCTGGTGATGCACCATCGCCGCTCGGGTGGACAGACCCAGCATTCGGAGATGCTGATGCTCGCGCCGCGCAGCGATCGCCTGCAGTCCGCGCTGGAATACGCGCGCAAGAACCTCAGCAAGCCACTGACCATTGAAGAGATGGCGGATGCGGTGCACGTCAGCGCGCGCCAGCTCAGCAGGTTGTTCCGGTCAGAGACCGGCAAGTCGCCGGCTAAAGCGGTGGAGGCACTGCGTCTTGAAAATGCCAGGCTGCTGATTGAACAGAGCAGGCTGTCGATGGAGGTGATTGCGCGTGAGTCCGGGTTCCGTGACCGGCGGCATATGCGCGAGGTCTTTATGCGCGGCTATGGCATTCCGCCGCAGTCTATACGCACCGGAAAAGCCTGACGCCCTCGCCTCTCTTCCTGCTTCTCCCATCATGATGACCGTTAATCCGGCCATCATGATGTCCTGAAACATACCCTTTCTTGTCAGCCGCGCCGGTGCGCGACTGCGTACTATGAATTCACCAACCCGATAACTGACAAGGTGAATATCATGACGCAGCAGACACACACTAACCGCGGCACCGCCGTCGTCACCGGCGCCTCCACCGGCATGGGCGCACTTTACGCCGGCCGCCTGGCACGCATGGGCTATGACCTGATTATCGTGGCACGCAACCATAATAGCCTGAACCAGCTGGCAGAGCATATCACCACCGACAGCGGCCGCAGCGTCGAGGTTGTCGCGGCTGACCTGGCCGATGCCGCCCAGCTTGCCGGCCTGGAAGAAAAGCTGCGTCAGGACGCCAGCATCACGCTTCTGGTTAACAATGCCGGCATCGGCACCCACACCCCGCTGCTGCAGAGCAGCGCGGAGCAGATGACCGCCATGATCAACCTGAACGTCACGGCCCTGACCCGTCTGACCTACGCCGTGGTGCCCGGGTTCGTTGATCGCGGGCGCGGCGCCGTCATCAATATTGCCTCTATCGTCAGCGTCGCGCCCGAATTGCTTAACGGCGTCTACGGCGGCAGCAAGGCCTTTGTTCTGGCGTTTACGCAGTCGCTGCATCACGAGCTGGCCAGCAAAGGCGTTCAGGTGCAGGCCGTCCTGCCCGGCGCCACCGCTACGCCGTTCTGGGATAACGGCGGCCTGCCCGTCGATCAGCTCGACCCGAAAATCGTAATGAGCGCGCAGGAGATGGTGGATGCTGCCCTGACCGGCTTTGCCCGCGGCGAGCTGGTCACCATTCCGTCCCTGCAGGACGAAACCTTGTGGACAAATTACGAGCAGGCGCGCCAGGCGATGATCCCGCATCTTGGCAGCGACGCACCGGCTCCACGCTATCAGCCTGTTTCTGTGCACTGATTCACCCTGACAACTTAATAACCTGACAACTTATCATCTGAAGGAATACGATCATGAAACTGACTAATAACACTATCTTCATCACCGGCGGCACCTCCGGCATCGGCCGCGCGATGGCAGAAAAATTTCATCAGCTGGGCAACCAGGTGATTATTTCCGGGCGCCGCGAGGCGCTGCTGAAGGAGGTGACCGCTGCCAGCCCGGGCATGGATTATGTGGTGCTGGACGTGACGAGCGCCGACAGCATTAAAGCCGCCGCGAAAAGCGTGCTGGCGCGCTATCCGGCGCTGAACGTGGTGATCAACAACGCCGGCATCATGCCTTTCGACAACGCGGCCGGCGAGCTGGACGATGCGCAGGCGGTCACCCTGCTGGATACCAATATTCTCGGGCCGGTGCGCGTCAGCGCCGCCTTTATCGAACACCTGAAGCAGCAGCCCGACGCGGTGCTGATCAACAACAGCTCGGTGCTGGCATTCCTGCCGCTGGCAACCAACGCGCTCTACTCCGCCACCAAGGCCGCCATTCACTCTTACACCCTGTCGCAGCGCTTCCTGCTGCGCGACAGCGGCGTACAGGTAATTGAAATTTCTCCGCCGTGGGTTGATACCGACCTGATTTACAAGAGCGGCGATCCGCGCGCCATGCCGCTGGAAGACTTTATCCGCGAAACCTTTGATAAGCTCGGCACGGACACCATTGAAGCCATCGTTGACCGCGTGCTGCCTGTCCGCGATAACCCGGGCGCAGACGAGCATACCCTGGTGAACCAGTTCAATCAGTCCGTAGCGGATAACCCAATCCCTGTTCAGTAAACGCTGCAGGGGCGTCCAGCCCCTGTTTTAAGCCGGAGATGAATAATGAACGCTGCTATCACCTCTTCCCAGCGCCGCGCCCTGCGCGCGCTGAGCATCGCTTACTTTGTACAGGCTACCGGTGCGCTCTCTGTCGCCGGCAGCCTGCCTGCTATCTCTGCTGCCTGGCAGCTGACCGATGCGCAGAGCGCGCGCTTACTGAGCATATTCGGTCTGACCTTCGCACTCGCCGCCCCGCTGGTTCAGGTCATGTTTGGCCATCTGCGCCGTCGCCAGCTGGTACTCACGGGCATCGGGCTTTTTGGCCTGGGCGCCTTCGCTTTTGCGCTGTCTCCGGCCTACGCCGCGCTGGTTGCCTCCCGCATACTGATGGGCGTGGGGGCAGGGTTTATCGGCCCGGTATTGGTTGCGTTGGGTTCGGAGCTGGTACATGAACAGCAGCGCGGGCGGGCTATAGGCATGGTGCTCCTCGGGGTATCGATGGCGAGCCTGGCTGGTATTCCACTCGCCGCGTGGGTTGCCGGCATGTGGGGGGCCAAAGCCCTGTTTGCGCTGGTAGGACTGGTAAGCCTGCTGAGCGGACTGAACATCCTGCTGACGGTGCCGGATGAAAGTGTGGGTTCGCGTATCCGGGTCACCGAGATGGCGAGCGTGCTGTCTCAGGGGAAATATGTGACGGCCTTCCTGGTGGTGTTTTTCATCACCTCCGGCGTCTACAGCTTTTACTCTTTTATCGCCCCGCTCATCCGCGACACCTACGCCGGCGGCACGCATGCGGTCTCCGCAGCGCTGACGGTGCTGGGCGTAGCCGGGGTGCTGGGAAACCTCTGGGTCACCCGGGCGGCGACACGCTTCACATCTGAAAAGCTGCTGCTGACCGGCATGACGCTACTCATCATAGATACGGCGCTGATTGCCCTGCTGCCGAAATCCCTGGGCGTGCTACTGCTGGCGCTTCTCTTTTGGGCCTTTGCCACAGACCTGCTCTGGCCCAGCCAGCAGCGCAGAATCGTTGAACTGTCGTCTGCCCGACATCGCGGCATCGCGCTGGCGCTGACCAGTGCCTTTATGTTCGGGGGCATAGGCTTTGGGTCAGCGGTGGCCTCCTGGGTTTATCCGGTGGCAGGATTTTACGGGCTGGCTGGGATGTCGGTGGCCTTCGTTGTGCTGGCGCTGATCAGCCTGCAGCTATCCGAGAGGCTGAGAAAGCCCGTGGCGACTGCTGAGCCCTGTCAGAGTGAAGCCTGACGGGCTATCCTCCCGGTACCGCTTGCCGGGAGGCGTGTTTATTCTGGTCGAATCATTCTTTCAATGGTGAAGCGCTGCTATCTTGCTGGCAAAACACGTATTTCTACCGCTCGAGCGAACATCAGGCCAACAGCTCGATAATGCGCGGCTTGCTCTGCGCAAAGTCAAAAATGTCTGCTCCCTGAACATTATGCGCCCTGCTTTCTCCAGGGAATTTTGTACTGCGCATCCTGCACCCTCCCCTTGTAAATCTACGAAAGAAGACGTTCATAGCAGGCAAACTCCACTACTGTTGATATATGTGCCGCTTTTATCTGTCCGATCATTCTTTTTATCTGAATAGCGCCAGCCTGACTAAGAGGAGTAAAGGAGACGTATGAACACTTTATCACCAAAGCAATTATCTCTGTCTCGTCACTCCTTCACGGCTTCAGGCATGCTGACGCTATCGCTGTTTTTTTGCAGTTCTGCGCTGACGGCGGGTACAACGATGTTCTACTCACTGCCCCCTGAGGCAGCAAGCCTTGAACAGTATCAGTGGCGCAGTCGCCCTGTGGTGATATTCGCTCCATCTGAAAAAGATGCTGACTATGTCAGGCAAATCGCCATGCTTGAGAAAAGCAAAGCTGATTTGGCGGATCGCGATATCATCGTGCTGAGCGATACTTCGCCAGCTGCCAGTGGCCAGCTCCGTACGCAGTTCAAGCCCGAGGGTTTTGAAGTGATACTGGTCGGTAAAGATGGCGGGGTGAAAATTCGCCAAAAAACACCGCTTACTTCAGAAGATTTGCTCTCTACCATCGACAGAATGCCAATGCGTAAGGCTAATTTGCGTTAATAATTCATGTTACGCGACAGGGGTATTAAACGGGGTATAGCAGACATCAGTTAATTGCGACTGACAAACGCATTTATAGAGTGCGCGGCGATGCTGAATAACACCCTAACCCGCTCGCCTCTATTTTTTGCAATAATTAAAGGGTGAGTCTTCCTGCCCGGCTATTTTAGTTCTAGTTGAGATTGCGTTGCCGAGATGAAGTTTGAGTGTGCAGCGACCTGATAATAAAAGCCCCTGAAGAGAACGTCAGGGGCTTTGTCATTATCCGTGAGGATTAGAGAGCCATATCATGCTGAGTTTCAGCGGCGGCTTTTTGTTTCTGAGGTTGAGCCTGCGGAGATCCCTGCGCGTCCTTCATCTGGATCACTGGCGGTTTCACCAGCTGCAGCGTTGCCGCCGTCTCATCCCAAACCTGCTGGGTCAGCGCAACGTTGCCGTTCAGTTTCTGTCCATAGCTAGGAACGATGCTACGGATCTTGCTCTGCCACTCCGCCGACTTGAATTGCTCAGGGAACAGCTCCTTCATCACATTGATGGAAATAGGAGCCGCGGTAGAGGCGCCCGGAGAAGCGCCCAGCAGCGCAGCCAGGGTTTTCTGCTTATCGGTAACGATTTCAGTGCCCAGCTTAAGTACGCCGCCTTTTTCAGCATCCTTCTTGATGATCTGTACGCGCTGGCCTGCCTGAATGAGTTTCCAGTCCTCTTTACGCGCTGACGGATAGTACTCTTTCAGCGCCTCGAATCGATCTTCGTCGCTTAACATCACCTGGCCAATCAGGTACTTCACCAGGTCAAAGTTATCAAGCCCTACGTCAGTCATAGGACCCACGTTTTTGGTCGTAGTGGTGCTTAACAGATCGAGGAAAGAGCCGTTTTTAAGGAACTTAGTCGAGAAGGTAGCAAAAGGTCCAAACAGTACGACACGTTTACCATCCAGGAAACGCGCATCCAGATGCGGAACCGACATCGGTGGCGCACCCACTGAAGCCTGTCCATAAACTTTTTGTGCGTGTTGACGGGCGATGTCCTGATTCTCTGTCACCAGGAACGAACCGCCGACAGGGAAACCTGCATAATTCTCAGCTTCCGGGATCCCCGTTTCTTGCAACAGTTTTAGGGCCCCGCCGCCTGCGCCGATAAAGACATATTTAGCATCTACAGCGTGCTCTTTGCCGCTTTTCACATCGGTAATAGTGACGTGCCAGGAGTTATCGCTGTTACGTTTAAAGCCTGTAACTTCAGATGAGGTTTCCAGCTTAAAGTTATTGTCTTTTTTCAGGCTGCCAACCAGCTGGCGTGTAATTTCGCCATAATTCACGTCGGTGCCGACCGGCGTCCAGGTTGCAGCCACTTTCTGGTGTGGATCGCGCCCGGCGATAATCAGAGGAGCCCATTGCTTGATCTGATTCTGATCGGTAGAGAATTTCATTCCCTGGAACAACGTAGTTTGCTGCAGAGCTTCGTAACGTTTAGTCAGGTATTCAACGTTCTTGTCACCCCATACAAAGCTCATATGTGGCGTAGAGTTGATGAAGGAGTGCGGATCGTTTAATACGCCACGCTTAACCTGTGATGACCAGAACTGGCGGGAAATCATGAAGGATTCGTTGATTTCAAGCGCTTTGGAAACATCAATCGAACCGTCTGGACGTTCTGGCGTATAGTTCAGTTCCATATTGGCGGAGTGACCCGTACCGGCATTGTTCCAGCCATTGGATGATTCGAGCGCAACGCCATCCAGCTTTTCAACCATGAGCTGTTTCCAGTCAGGCTGGAGCTCTTGCAGTAACGTGCCCATTGAGGCACTCATAATACCGCCGCCAATCAGAAGTACGTCTGTTTTTTCGTTAGCGTCTTCGGCATGTGCTGTCGCACTGACTAACATCGCGATGAGAGATAACGCAGGGAAAATTTTATTTTGTTGCAGCATTATATTTAGTACTATCGAAAATAAATGAGTGAAGCAATATTTTAACTTACTCGTATCGATTTTTAAACACTCCATATAAAACACCGCTTCAAAAAGGTGACAATATTTAATTTTTAAATTAAATAAAAAGTATTTTAACTAAAAAAACCAAACTACTGCGTTCTTTATTATCACCGCGCGAAATTTGCTGCAGAACCTAAAAAAGAGCCGCGCTGAACTCAAAGAAATAACCGTCAGGTTCCGCACTCTGTTGGCTGTTAAAACTGTCTACTCCACATTGGCACTTAACTTAAATTTTATTGCTTCATAGCCAGTGACCTTTTTCGCCTGCCCGTTAACTGTTCCATTAAAAACGCTCTTGCGTTACACCGCATCTTCTAAAAACGCAATAAATGCCCTTACCTTTGAATTAAGTGCTGAACGTTCAGTCACACACGCAAAAATATACATCGGCACAGACTCAATGTTGTTCTCACTGTGACCTGACCAGTATAAAGGCCTTAGCAGACCACTCTCTATCAATGGCTGGGCAACAAAGCTTGCCAGACGGGCAATGCCGCCCCCGTTTACGGCTATTTTGGCGATAATATCAATATCATCGCTGATAAAGCTGGGGTTAAGTTTCGCATTGACGGGTTGCCCGTTGACCATAAAAGTCCATGGCAGAAAACGCCGGTCGGTGGGATAGCGGAAAACCAGGCAGTCGTGCTGGCTAAATTCCTCAGGTGCCTGAGGAGTGCCAGCGCGGTCAAGGTAAGCGGGAGCCGCGCAGAAAATAAAGGGTAACGATGCAATTTTTCTGGCGATCAGTTGATCATTCAGTTGTGCCTCGATGCGGATACTGACATCGACGCCTTCCAGGTGATGACTGACGTTGCGATCGGTACTGATCAGTTCAATATCTATATCGGGAAAAGACGCTTTGAAGGCCGGCATAAGCGGAGCCAGAACGTATCGACCAAACGCGGCTGTGGTCGCGATACAAAGCGGGCCCTTCGGTTTGGTTGCGTTTGCAGCAGCCTGCGAGGCGAGTTCGATATCATTTGGGATGTGACGGACTTTATCGAAATAGCGTTTACCATTTTCAGTTAAGGTCATACTGCGGGTAGTGCGCGATAGCAGCCGTACGCCCAGGTGCGCTTCAAGACGAGAAAGGCTCTGGCTGACTGCGGCCGGACTCATACCTTTAGCGCGTGCCGCCGCTGCAATACTGCCGTTCTCCACCACGCGGATGAACGTGCTAATCAGCCCTAAAATGTCCATAGTATCCTTAGTATCCTTAGTATCCTTAACGCCGCATTCGTCACTTTTACTTAATAATGATTAAAGCATAACCGCTCTACACTACTCCGCATAAGCTTGTTAAGTTAGCCGCAGTTTCGTTTACCTTTGTAAAACAGGATATTCCGATGACTGACGCTACTCCCAAAAAAAAGCCGGGAAACCGCCTTCCTGCGCGCATGGCGCCCTACATATTTGCTCTTTATATGGCAATAATCATGGCGTTTTTGATGAGCCTCGTCATCACTTTTGCCGAATTCGGAACAGGACCGCATTACATGGCAAATGTGATGAATGCCTACCAGGTCGCTATGCCAGCCGCTTTCTTCTGCATACTTGTTGTCCGACCTGTTGTTATCCGACTCGTAGGATTGACCGTTCACGGTCACTGAGGCATTCAGCACACGCATTACAGGCGACGGAAAGCTGAAGGTTTAATCTGTATGCTCGGCAATGGTATAGGCGCAGCGTCTCGCCCCATTGAGAATATGCTCTGTCCGCTCTACTTTTGCGCCGAGCACTTCTCTGAACAAGGTTAATTCAGCACGGCAAAACCCCTGACAGGCTGCAGCGGCAGCACAGATGGGGCAGTGGTTTTCGATAAATAGCAAGGTTCCATCCGCCTGCTCTTCATAGTCCGCCATATAACCTTCCTGCGAACGTATTAATGCCAGACGCGCAACCCGTTCTCTAAGGCTGGCCGCCTCCCCCAGCTCCCGTAAATAATTTTCCCTGCTGGTCTGTTCGCGCAGGTCAATCAGGCGGTCAATCGCCTCCTCGCCAAACGCGTCACGCACTGTGTCCAGAAGCTGAACCGTTAGCGTAGAGTGCGTATCCGGAAAGCGGTTGTGTCCCGCCTGGGTCAGCGTCCAGAACTGGCTGGGACGACCCACCCCTTTGCTCTGAGAGTAGGTTTCCACCAGACCTGCTGAAGCGAGTTTGGCAAGCTGCTGGCGTGCTGCCTCGGCTGTCATGCCCAGCGTTTCGCCCGCTTCCGCAGACTGCTGTGGCCCACGCGTTTTCAGCAGATAAAGCAGGCGCTCAGGCGTCGCAGATGTCTTCTCAGTGCTATTTAACAAGCGATTGATTGACAAATTAAATCACCCCTTTCAATAATCCAAGTGTTGGCTTGTTTTATTAATGTAACGGATCCTATTGCAGCCAGCAACGGGACATTTGACGCAACGCATGCCGGGAGGCTTATATGTCGTCAGTACAGGAAGGAAGCTGGAATGATTTACTGGGTGGTAGAAACCTGTTTTTCTCTATTGCGCTTTCAGGAGGCGTAGCGCTACATGCGATCAATATTTACATTGCGACCACTGTACTTCCCTCTGTGGTTAACGAAATAGGGGGTCTTGAACTCTACTCATGGAATACGACGCTTTTTGTCGTGGCCTCCATCCTGGGTTCCGCACTGACTTCACGGCTGCTGGACCAGCTCGGCGCGCGCAAAGCCTATCTGGTCGCGGTTATGTTATTTATCGCCGGCAGCCTGGTCTGCGCGCTGGCCCAGACTATGCCAGTTATGCTGGCCGGTCGGGCGCTACAGGGCCTCGGCGGCGGTTTTTTGTTTGCGCTCTGCTATGCCATGATTTATGCGATTTTTGACGAAAAGCTCTGGCCGCGCGCGATGGCGCTTATCTCCGGTATGTGGGGCGTAGCGACGCTGCTGGGTCCCGCAGCAGGCGGAATATTTGCGGAGATGAATGCCTGGCGAGCGGCGTTTGGCATACTGGTACCTGTCACGCTGCTCTATATGCTGCTGGTCTGGCTCGTCTTTCCCGCGCACAAGCGTGCAGCCAGCCTTCCTGCAAGCAAGCTTCCGCTGATGCAGCTGCTGCTGCTGGTCGCTGCGGTCATGGCTGTCAGCACAGGAGGCATGTCGTCTGACGTAACGATCAATGTGGCGGGAATCAGCGTTGCGGTTGTGCTGATCCTGTTGCTGATACGTCGGGAATGTAGCAGTGAAATTAGACTGTTGCCACGTGATGCGTTGCGCTTGAACTCGCCTTTGCTGGCGCTCTACATCACCATGGCGCTGCTGATTATTGGCATGACGAGTGAAACCTTCATCCCCTATTTTTTGCAAATCCTGCATGGGCAAACTCCCTTGATCTCGGGATACCTGGCCGCGCTAATGGCCGCAGGCTGGACGGTATCAGAAATCTGGAGTTCCGGCTGGCAAGGGCGAGGCGTCAAACGAGCTATCGCTACTGGCCCAGCGTTGGTGTTGGCGGGCATGGTGGTACTGGCGCTCAGCACCCCCCGCTCTGCCGCAGGAGACTGGATAGTGCTCTCCTTAATCGGTCTGGGCCTGACGTTGGTAGGGTTCGGCATCGGGCTGGGCTGGCCGCATTTACTGACGCGTATCCTTCAGGTCGCCCCCGCTGAGGATCAGGATACAGCGGCTACTTCAATTACCACGGTCCAGCTGTTTGCCACTGCGCTGGGCTCAGCAGTCGCAGGTATGCTGGCGAATGCAGGTGGAGTGTCCATGCCCGGCGGGCGGGAAGGCGCATCTTCCGCTGCATGGCTGCTTTTTGCAGTGATGGCTGCCGCCCCGCTGCTCTCTTTGTTGAGTGCTAAAAGGGTTATAGCAGGACTTAATAAACAGAGGGTCAGCTAAAGTAGCCTGCAGCTCTGTCGATCCACAGAGCTGCAGCTATCCGATGTTCTCAGGCGAGAAGCATAAAACTTCTGCTTTTCGCTTCTGGCAGACACAGGCCAGCATGTCAGTCCGCTTTGTGCCGCTAGCAGACATTGTTGGCATCTGGCTTTCTTATTCAACGGGGAGCCGGAACCGGTCAGAATCTATAATTACATTTTTTCAACTGTAGCGTGAGATCGATATCTTACTCAGCCACATCTTTGATGTTCTGTTAAGAGATGACAAAAGCCATGCTTGTCAGGTCAGGTATAACCCTGTCACTAAAAAGAGAGAAGATCGAACGGCCCTGAGTGTAATCCCATTAGAACGAGCTGGATTGATTGAGTTTGAATTTGAGCCCCTCACCCCGGCCCGATATTACAGCGTAAAAATAGCGAAAAAGGGATAGATTGGTTAGATGAAAATGATCCCGTCGCTCAGAAATAGTCAAATTAGTAACCTACTTCCTGTGAAAAAACATCTCCATCTGAATAAACATCTGCTTTTCGCTCCAGTTGGACATTCTGTATAATGTTTGTCCGAAAACGGGCCGCCATTCTCATAGGGTATCGATTAGTTATAGCCCCTGGCAAACCCAAGAGCTTTATCGTCATGATTGTTTTAGGGATTCCGCATTCGACATCAATTCAGATATATCTATTTACTCTCCATCATCGCCTTCAACTTCATCGCTAGCTTTATCAGCGAAACGTGATAAGAATAACGCTCATTAATATTTTTTATAAAAATCCCACCCAGTGAAAACCCCACGATAATCGCTAAAAAAATCCACAAAATGGATTCTAGAAAATAACCCGTAGATAGAAAATGCTTGAAAATAGAGGGCAACTCTTTCAACCCTCCCATTTCCTTAACAACAGGCCAGCCCAAACCCAGTAAAGCTAAAATCGTCGTTTTGTTCCCAAAAAAGAGTTTAAGCTTGGATTCATTCCTGGAAATTTTCGTTTCAATCCATTCTTGAGCATACTGAAGTTCCTGTTCGCTGTAGCCAACCAGTTTCATGGCGTGCTTTTCATCATGCTCTACCTCTTGCATAAACATCTCATGTGTGCGTTTTTTCAACGTAACCAGCGTAGCAACGAACAGGTAGACGTCCGACAAAATAAACAGCAACGCAGAGATCTCCGCGATTAGTGCAAAAATCAGTCCGGTCTGACTTACATATTTTGGTAACGGGGAGACATTGTGAACGACAACCAACACTATGGATTCCAGCATCAATGTCACAGCAACCATTAAAAACCCAAACTGAAACCTTTTGACTAAATGTTCCCCTTTACTGAGCACCTTAAATGATGCTGATTTAAAAGAGCCAAGTAATGATAATATTTCCAGAACCTGATACATCACGGCCTCCTTATCGCCTTTTCTGATTTTCCATCTCTACTGATTTAAGCTTAATGTTCAACTCACTTCCAGTCGCAGCAGCGACGTCAGGCTAGCAGTGCAGACGACTGAGAACTTTTCAGCGTGACGACATGCCTATTATAAAAGGGGAACAGTGTGCTTCTGACTATCTCATTCACATCAATTAACGCATCACAGGTGGTTGGGGTGTTCAGGGTTTAATACTCCTCCGAGCCGTACAACATTCACAGGCTAGCCGTGTCAATTTTCGTCGCCTGGCGATGTGAAGTTTCATTCTTCTTGTATCGCAGTGTATCTGTACGATGGATACATACATCCCGTTGCACAACCCGCCGTTTTGCACATATCCCCTGTACATTGCCGTGTTCTTCTTTACGCATCCTTTAACTGCGTGGAGATAACCCGATGTTAACCCGACTGCTGATTTCATCATTGCTGATGAGCGCTTCAGCCACCTGTGCCTGGGCCGACAGGCTCGACGACCTCAGCGCCGGCGATGTACTGGGCCCGGCGGCCGTCGCGCCGCTGGAAAATCCTCAGCCTCCGGCGAAATTGATTGTTGATGCACCCTTGGCCGGCCCGCTGCGTAAAGGCGCGGTTTTTATTCAATACCGCGCCGAAAATTTGCGCATCGAGCCGGTCTTTGGCCCAGAGGCGCTGAAAATTACCCCGCGCATTGGGCATATTCACGTCATCGTTGATGACAATCCGTGGCACTGGGCAGACACCAGCGGTGAACCCGTCATTCTGGTTGGGCTGCCCGCCGGCAAGCACAAGGTGACCATTATTCTTGCCGACCCTACCCATAAGCCGCTCGACAGCAAAACGGTCATTTTCACCGTACCCGAGCATGCCGGGCATCACTGACAGATTAAGGAACACCGCTATGAACGCTTTCTTTCGTAAGTCACTGCTGGCCGCGCTGGCGCTGAGCGCCGGAACCTCAGCCTTCGCGGCCTCGACAGAGACCGACTATGCCGCCGCATTCAACCGCATTCATCAGGTCAAAGCTGGCGTGCTGAACGTGGGTTATGTGGATATCGGCCCCCGAGATGGGCAGCCTGTTATTCTGCTGCACGGCTGGCCCTATGATATCCAGAGTTATGCCACAGTGGCGCCGAAGCTGGCGGCCAGGGGCTATCGCGTTATCGTGCCCTGGCTTCGTGGCTACGGTAGCACGCGCTTTTTGTCAGACAGCACGCCGCGCAACGGTCAGCCTTCGGCAATAGCGGCTGATGCGGTGGCGCTGATGGATGCGCTTGACATCAAACAGGCTGTCTTTGGCGGATTTGACTGGGGCGCACGTACGGCTGATATCGTCGCTGCGCTCTGGCCAGAGCGTGTGAAATCGCTCGTGTCCGTCAGCGGTTATCTGATTGGTAGCCAGGCGCTGGGCAAAAAACCGCTGCCGCCGAAAGCGGAACTGCAGTGGTGGTATCAGTTCTATTTTGCCACCGAGCGTGGCCGGCAGGGCTATGCACAAAATACGCATGCGTTTGCCCGCCTGATCTGGCAGCAGGCTTCGCCAGGCTGGACGTTTACCGAGGCGACCTTTAATCATTCTGCTAAGGCGCTGGATAATCCGGATCAGGTGGCCATCACAATCAGCAATTATCGCTGGCGTATGGGTCTGGAAAAAGGCGAGCATAAATATGATGCTTATGAGAAAAAGTTAGCGGCCCTCCCGGTTATCACCGTGCCTACGATCACTATTGAGGGCGATAACAACGGCGCGCCTCATCCGGCACCGGAAGCCTACCGGGCAAAATTCAGCGGAAAATATGAACACCGGACCTTCACCGGAAATATCGGACACAATCCGCCTGCTGAAGCTCCGGACGATTTTGTCAAAGCCATCACGGATGCCGCTGCCATGTAACGGCGTCTTTATTCATCGCACCGGTTCTTGCGATCGCTATTTGCGTATGTCGCACAGAAGGAGGTTGTTTTGGAACATACCGATCACATTCTGGTCGTTGACGACGATCGTGATATTCGCGAGCTGGTCACGGGTTACCTGGAAAAGTCCGGCTATCGCGCAACCGGTGCCGCTAACGGGCGTGAGATGCGTGCGGTGCTGGCCTCGCAGCATATCGATTTAGTAGTGCTGGATATTATGATGCCAGGAGACGACGGCCTGACGCTGTGCCGCCAGCTGCGCAGCGACACGCAACGCAATCTGCCGGTGCTGATGCTGACCGCACGCAGCGAGGATACCGATCGTATTCTTGGTCTGGAGATGGGCGCGGATGACTATCTGATCAAGCCTTTTGTTGCGCGCGAGCTGCTGGCGCGCATTAAAGCGATCCTGAGGCGCACCCGGGCGCTGCCGCCTAATTTACAGATTACAGAAGCTGGACGGCTTATTGCGTTTGGCGAATGGCAGCTTGATACCTCTGCGCGCCATCTGATTGACAGCAGTGGCGTCATCGTCGCGCTTAGCGGCGCCGAGTACCGTCTGCTGCGCGTTTTTCTCGACCATCCTCAGCGCGTGCTTAACCGCGATCAGCTGCTAAACCTCACTCAGGGACGCGATGCCGAACTGTTCGAGCGCTCTGTCGATTTGCTTGTCAGCCGTCTGCGTCAGCGGCTGCGAGAAGATGCGCGCGAGCCGGCTTACATCAAAACGGTGCGCAGTGAGGGTTATGTGCTGGCCGCGCCGGTGGTGATAAAAGAGGCGCGGGAATGACACTCTGGCCACGCTCGCTGCTGTCGCGCCTGCTGATTATTGTTCTTGGCGGGCTGCTGCTGGCAAATGCCTCTACGCTGGTCAGCCTGATGATAGAACGAATGAGCAGCGCCAAAACTGTCATGCTGGGTAACCTTGAATATGATGTGGCGACCAGCGTGGCCATTCTGGATCGTTTGCCTGCGGCGGAGCGTCCTCAGTGGCTGGCGAAGCTGGCGCGCGGCAACTACCGATACCTGCTGGCGCCTGGCGAGCCGGGTCCCTTCCCCAGCAGCTGGCGAGCACGCGACGCGGTGCGCTCCTTACAGGAGACGCTGGGCGGACGTTATCAGATGAGCATTCATGCCATTCCAGGTCCGCGTGAGCATATTCAGGTGCATTTGACGCTTCATGATGGCGCGCCGCTGACGCTCGACCTCTGGCCGCGCATGCCCGCCATCGCACGCTGGCTACCGCTGGTGCTGACGGGCCAGCTGCTGCTACTGCTTTTCTGCGCCTGGCTGGCCGTACGCCAGGCCGTGCGCCCTTTTCTGCGCTTCACGCAGGCGGTTGATGCCCTGAAGCCGGAGGGCAGCACACAGATGATGGCAGAGAGCGGTCCGGCAGAAGTGCAGCAGGCGGCACGCGCGTTTAATGCCATGCAGACGCGTATTCAGGATCACCTGAAAGCGCGCGCGCAGATTCTGGCCGCTATTTCACACGACCTGCAAACCCCTATCACGCGCATGAAACTGCGCGTAGAGATGGCAGAACAGCCGGAGCTGCGCGACAAGCTGCTGAGCGATCTCGACAATATGAGCCAGCTTGTGCGGGAAGGTATCGCCTATGCGCGCTCTTCTGACGTACGAGAGGAGAAGCGCCAGAACGTCAGTTTGAATGCCTTTCTCGACAGCATTGCCTGCGACTATCAGGATGTCGGCAAAGCGGTGTCGTTTGTGCCCTGCAGCGGACAGGATACCTTTGCCGTCCGGCCGCAGGCGCTGCACCGTATTATGACCAACCTTATCGATAATGCCCTGAAGTTCGGCAGCGAAGCGGAGATTCAGCTTTGCACGCCCCATGAGGAGAGCGTCACGATTCACGTTCTGGATAACGGGCCTGGCATACCCGAAGAAGAGCTGAAGGCGGTGCTGGAGCCTTTTTACCGCGTTGAAAACTCCCGCAACCGCCACACCGGCGGAACCGGCCTGGGACTGGCGATTGCCACCCAGTTAGTCGGCCAGATGTCCGGCGCGCTGCGCCTGAGCAACCGTTCAGAAGGCGGGCTCGATGCGTGCGTCACGCTGCGACAAACCGATTTGTAGCCTTTTGTATCCTCCGGTCGGTTACACATATAAACCGACAAAACTGGCAATCGCGGAAACAGGCTGAACACATGCGGTGGGTTTAATGAAGTCGCTGCCAGCAGGCAGACATTCATCCACCGTTATGAGGTTTCCTATGAAAGCCATTGCCAGATTTTTCTCCGTGGGCCTGCTGGCCCTCTCTACCGCGCAGTTCGCCCACGCCGGCGACATCCACTCTGTCGTGCTGGTGCACGGTGCCTTTGCCGACGGCAGCAGCTGGGATCGCGTAATTCCACAGCTTCAGGCCAAAAACTATGAGGTGATTGCCGTGCAGCTGCCGCTGACATCCCTGCAGGATGACGTCGCCGCCACACAGCGCGCGATAGCGCGGGCGAAGGGCGATGTTGTGCTGGCTGGACATTCCTGGGGCGGCACCGTTATTACCGAAGCCGGCAACGATAAAAAGGTCAAAGCGCTGGTCTATATCGCCGCTTTCGCGCCGGACAAAGGCCAGACGACTGCCGCCCTGGCCGACAGTTACCCGGCGCCTCCGGGCAGCGCGAGTCTGGCAAAAACCGCTGACGGCTTTTTCTATCTGCCGCCACCGGCGCTGGCCCATAACTTTGCACCAGATGTGCCTGCCGCCCAGCAAAAGCGCCTGGCCGTCACTCAGGGACCCATTCGCGCCGCCGCGTTTGGTGACAAAGTGACGCAGGCGGCCTGGGCGCAGAAGCCGAGCTGGTATCTGGTCAGCACCCAGGACCGCATGATCAATCCCGATCTGGAGCGCGCCATGGCGCGCAAAATCGATGCACATACGCGGGAGGTGGCCGCCAGCCATGTCTCGATGGTGAGTCATCCGGACGACGTGGCGCGCATTATCACTGCCGCCGTACGGGCAAAGTAAGGAGCTGACTATGTCACTGTTAATTGCTTTTCTCGCCGGCATGCTGACGCTGCTCAGTCCCTGCACCCTGCCGGTCATTCCGTTTGTGTTCGCCAGCGTGCGCGGGCGTAGAGGGCAGCTGCTGGCGCTGCTGAGCGGTATGGTCATTATGTTCACCTCTGTGGCGTTGCTGGCGGCGGTGGCGAGCCAGTGGGTTATTCGCCTTACCGCCGCCGGACGCTGGCTTGCTCTGCTGTTTCTGACCCTGACGGCGCTGACGCTGCTCTCTTCGCGCCTGGCGCAGTTTATTACCCGGCCATTTGTCGCGTTGGGTAACCAGCTGAACAGCGCCAGCAACCGTAACAGCGGACTGCTTGCGGCCCTGCTGGCAGGACTGGCGACCGGCTTGCTCTGGTCGCCGTGCGCAGGTCCGGTGCTGGGCGCTATTCTCAGTCTGGCCGTCGTGGCGAAAAATCCGGTATCGGTCAGCCTGCTGCTTGCCGCCTACGGCAGCGGCGCGGCCGTCATGCTGGGGCTGATCTGGTTCGCCGGACGCAGTCTGGTCACGCGGCTTCGCCTTGGGCTGGCCTTCACGACGCGTCTTCGTCAGGGAGCCGGCGCGCTGATGCTGGCCTCGGTCGCGCTGATCGGCAGCGGTTCTGTTAGCTTGCTGCAAAGCGCGCCAGCCTTTGCGCAGAATCTTGAGCAGCATATGAGTCAGTGGATGGCAAAACCGGAACCCGCTGTCCGCCTTGAACCCGTGGCGATGCTGCAGACCAGCAGCGCTCTGCCTTCTCTGGACGGCGGGACAGCCTGGCTGAACGGCTCGCCGATTACCCCTGAGAAGCTGAGAGGTAAAGTGGTGCTGGTGGATTTCTGGACCTATGACTGTATCAACTGCCAGCACACCCTGCCTCACGTTCGCGACTGGGCGAATAAATATCAGGCCCAGGGGCTAATGGTAGTCGGTGTGCACACGCCAGAATATCCATGGGAGCGCGATGAGAAAGCCGTGAGTCGCGCGATCAAACAGTGGCAGCTGCCCTACCCCGTCGTGGCAGATAATAATTACGCTATCTGGAACCGGTTTGGTAACCAGTACTGGCCTGCGCACTATCTTTTCGACGCGCACGGTCAGCTGCGCTATACCGCCTTTGGCGAGGGAAACTACGCCGAGCAGGAGAAGGTGATTAAGCAACTGCTGACGGAAGCCCGGGCGTAGCGGCGAGCATTCCGCACAGACTGGCCCGGCACTGCGCGCGCTATGTTCAAGGTCGCCATAAACGGCGACCTTTTTTATTCAGTGATTATGAGTTATGTCGTCAGCGAAATACGGTTTCAGCCCGTCAGGCCAGGGTCACGGCCCGGGGTTCTAGAAAGGCGCTAATTCCCCAGTGTCCCATTTCGCGTCCAATGCCAGAGCGGCGGAAGCCGCCGAAAGGCGCACGCGGCTCATGCGCCAGCGTATTGATCATGACGCGCCCGGCAAGTATCTGCTCGCCTACCTGCCGCGCATGCGCCTCGTCCTGCCCAATCACCAGAGCTGACAGGCCGTAGTCAGTGTCATTGGCTATGGTGATGGCCTCCGCTTCGTCATGGTAAGCAATGATGGAGAGCACCGGACCAAAAATCTCGTCGCGTGCGATTTGCATACGGTTGGTCACATCGCTGAACAGCGTGGGTTTAACATACCAGCCGGCCTGCAGGCCTTCAGGCCGGCCGGTGCCGCCAGCCAGCAGGCGTGCCCCCTCCTCTTCTCCCAGCGCGATGTAGCGTTGCACGCGCTGCCACTGTTTCTCATTCACCATCGGCCCGACGGTGGTGTCAGGCTCAGCCGGATCGCCGGAACGGTGTTTTTTGACCGCTGCCGTCAGCGCCTGCTCAAACTCTGCTTTACGCTGCACAGGCACCAGGATGCGCGTTCCGGCAATGCAGGCCTGGCCGCTGTTGATAAATCCGGCCTGCACGGCCATTTCCGCCGCGCTGGCCGCATCCGCATCCGGCAGGATGAGCGTAGGCGACTTCCCGCCCAGCTCCAGCGTGACGCGCTTGAAGGTTTCAGCCGCGCTGCGCAGGATCGCTTTACCGCTGGCGGTTGAGCCGGTAAAAGAGATTTTCGCCACTTTTGGACTGGTGCTGATGGCGTGCCCTGCCGTGTCGCCGCGACCGGTGACAATATTGAATACGCCGTCAGGCAGACCCGCGCGATGCAGCGCCCTGGCTATTACTTCCGTCTGCAACACGCTGTATTCGCTGGGTTTGATTACGGTAGTACAGCCAGCAGCAACAGCCGTGGCCAGCTTGTGGCAGATGAAACCGGCATTGCTGTTCCAGGGCGTGATCAGTCCCGCCACGCCCAGCGGCACCATCTGCACGATGGCCCGGCCCGCCTGCTGCGAAAACGGATAATTTTTTAATTCTTCGATGACGTGTCGAATCACATCCGCAGGATACGAAGCCATCCAGCGTGAGCGTGATGAAGGGGCGCCATACTCCAGCAAAATGGCCGCGTGCAGTTCAGCCTCAGCCGCTTTCACCGAGGCGTACATCTGCTCAAGCAAGGTGATTCGCGTCTCAACGCGGGTTGCGGCAAAGGCCGGAAAAGCAGCATGAGCAGCGCTGATGGCGCGTTCCGCATCGCAGCGGTTTGCGAGGCGGGCTTTCCCGATTACGCTGCCGTCAGCGGGTTTGATAATATCGAGCCATTCGTCACCTTCAGGCGTGACGAAATTGCCGTTGATATAGATATGTTCAATGATGTGCACGATGAAGCTCCTGAACGGGTTTGCGTTCAGGAAAAGTAACATGGCACTCTGGCGGCGATAATCCGCCTTCCCCTGCAAGGGGTATTGCGTTAAACGGAATAATTCATGAGCCGGACAGGTATTACCGAACTGGAAATTGTGCTGTCAGTGGCGCGTCGCGGCACGTTCAAAGCGGCTGCCAGCGAACTTGAAATATCGCCTTCGGCTGTGACCAACGCCGTGGCGGGACTAGAAAGAAGACTGGGCGTGCGCCTGTTTAACCGCACTACCCGCAGCGTGGCGCTTACGGAGGCCGGACGCCGTTATATGGAACGGATAGGCCCAGCGCTAGAGATGATCCGCATTGCCGCAGAGGAAATCGGCAGTGAAGCCAGCGATCCGGCCGGCGTACTGCGCCTTAACGTCCCACCGGACAGCGGCTCGCTATGGTACGACGACATTCTGCTGCCATTTTTGCAGCGCTACCCGCGTATACGCGCAGATATTTACAGCCAGAAAGAGCAGGTTGATATTGTCGCGGAGGGCTTTGACGCCGGCGTCCGGCTGGCAGAAGATGTGCCTGGCGATATGATCGCGGTAAAGCTGACACAGGCGCTGCGCATGATTGTGGTGGCCGCGCCGGATTACCTGGCGCAAACGCCCTTGCCACTTACCCCTGATGCCCTCATGACGCACCAACTCCTGTGCATGCGCATGTCTGACGGCAGCGTTTATCGCTGGGAACTGATCTCCCGCCAGCACCGCTACCGGTTACAGGGCGAGCCGCGTCTCGCTGTCAGCGATACAGCCTCTCTGCATAACGCTGCGCTGGCTGGCTTAGGCATTGCCTGTCTTGCAGAACGGCACGTCGCTGAGGATGTGCAGGCGGGCAGACTGATACATCTGCTGCCTGAATGGCAGGTGAACCTGGGGGCGTTATGCCTTTACTATCCCGGGCACCGACTGGTGCCGCCTGCGCTCAGGGCATTGACAGAGTTCGTTCGCAGGCGCGACAACGCGTAAAAAGCCTGCCCATGATGGCCTGAATGCAGACGGATAAACGTCATTTACTGAGAGGGTCAGTGCCTGCCTCAAAAAGGGCAAGCTGGCATGAATAAAAGCCATCCTTTGCACGCGCTGTTCCCGCCTGGCCATAAATCAGCAAAATGATAAAAGTGAGCAAAAGCCGCTTTTCAAAAAGCGTGTTGCCGAACCGGTTTGTTATTTTTCCTTTATTTTTACAACAGATCACTGACGACAGAAAAAAGTCAAAGTCAGTAAAAAATATCAGCGCGTAGCCTTTATGTATCGCACTGTATCTTTAGTCAGATATGTACAAAAGCACACATAACTGCCCTTAACAAAAATATGGGCACTACACAGCCGTGATTAACTCTCTTCGCTCCATGTCGTCCGCAGGCCTGTTATCTGGCAACAGGTCTGCTCTCTCGCGCATGAAAGAAGATGCAATAAACGCTGTTATTAACTGACTAAAAGAGGCTTTAATTTATGGCTACTGAAAAGATAAAACCTTCTGGTATTTCCCGTCGGCACCTTATTATCGGTTCGGCACTGGGCACGCTGGCCCTGAATATGACGGGCAGAAGCGCATCTGCCGCTGAGCGGGTGACAAGAATACTCGACGATAACGATGTGCACCCTTTCAAAATCGCTATCCCCGAATCAGAGCTCGCCGATTTGCGATACCGGCTAATCAGAACGCGCTGGCCGGATAAAGAAACCGTGGCGGACAGCTCACAGGGCCTGCAGCTGGAGAAACTCAAATCCCTCGTCAGTTACTGGTCCAGCGGCTACGACTGGCGAAAAATCGAAAATCATCTTAACAACCTGCCGCAGTTCGTGACAAAAATCGATGGCCTGAGGGTACATTTTATTCATGTCCGCTCCCGCCACTCCCGGGCAATGCCAGTCATACTGACGCACGGATGGCCAGGCTCGGTTCTGGAGTTTATGAAAGTCATCCAGCCGCTGACAAACCCCACCCAGCACGGCGGCTCCGCAGACGATGCTTTTGACGTCATTATTCCTTCTATTCCCGGATATGGTTTTTCTGAACGCCCGACAAACACCGGTTGGGGCCCCGCACGCGTGGCCGGAATGTGGGATACGCTGATGAAACGCCTCGGCTACACCAGATACGTTTCTCAGGGCGGCGATCATGGTTCGGTGATCTCTAACGCGCTTGGTCGTCAGGCGCCGCAAGGCCTTCTGGGTATTCATCTCACAATGCCGGCAGCCGTTCCGGGTGAACTTTTTACCGCAATCAACGAGGGCCTGGCTTCGCCCGTTTCGCTCTCTGCCGATGAGCAGCAGGCTTTTGATAAACTCAGTCTCTTCTTTACCCGCAATGCGGCATACGGTGCGATGATGGTCACCCGTCCCCAGACCATCGGTTATGCGCTTAACGATTCGCCAGCAGGCATGGCGGCATGGTCCTATGACAAAATTGCTCAGTGGACTGACAGTAACGGTGACCCTGAACGCGTGCTGACGCGAGACGAAATTCTGGATGACTTATCCCTTTACTGGCTGACAAACACATCCGCTTCTGCAGCGCGTTTTTACTGGGAAAATAACAATAATAATTTCAGTTCGACAACGCAAAAAACGCATGATGTGAAGGTGCCTGTTGCCATTACCGTTTTCCCCGGTGAAATTTATCAGGCACCGCACAGTTGGGCCGAAACGGCCTTTCCCACGCTTAGTTATTTCAGCAGAGTAAACAAAGGCGGCCATTTTGCGGCATGGGAGCAGCCTGAACTTTTCTCCAGCGAACTGCGAAAAGCATTTCGACCACTGCGTCAAAATCTGTGATTGTATGACCTGATCAGCTTTCCTGGTCATGCCATCCGTCATTCATAACCTTTGCCCACTATTCTCGGCGGAGCAGTCTGATATCTGCTCCGCAAAACCTTACTGCCTCCTTTCTGTCCTCCGAGCCACGTCGTCTATCTGAAATCAACTGAAGCATCGGGTGCCTTCGTGAACGGCTTTCGGCCTTCCAGTTTTTTCAGATCAGCTGGTCTTCCCGTTCGGGACGTTTGCTGAAAGCAAGGCGTGGATAATTCGTTTAGCTATCCGAATAAAAGGTCTGGGGAAAACCAATTGCAGGCAATGACTCGCAAGCGCAAACCCTTCCGAGCTACCAGATTTGTAGCGACGTGTATCTGCCAGCCTCATGTATATACGCGCTGACAAAACGCCTGGTTAGTGAAACGTTGTGAACATCATCCTGTGGCTAAATATGCCCATGCACAGCAAGTGCAAAACCTGACCCCTAACTTAATTAACGGAGTTCATCATGAAAAAATATCTGATCGCTGTTCTGGCTGCCGTCGCCTTTACCTCTTCATTTGCAACATTCGCCGCGCAGGAAGTTAAAAACGCTGATGGCCTGGTAAAAATCGGCAGTATTTCCGATTCAAGTGGCGCACTGACTCTCAGTGATCTGGAGAGCAAACTGCATGATAAAGCAGATATGTCCGGCGCCGGTTCTTACCGTATTACCTCCGCAGGAGGCACAAATACTTTTTCCGGGACGGCTGACATTTATCGCTGAAAAAGGGTGCCTCTGCAAGTTCGTAGGGGCACCATACCATGACATTAAAGTTTGCAGATTCAATAAACTAATATTGCGGATTACATCATTTAATAAACAGAGGTGTGATTTAGTCCGCTTCCATTATCATATTTAATGAAGCTTCATCATATACCGATAGCGCTTATCGGAGGCAAAGGACGATTCTGCACTGTGCTGGGTGACGCATTCAATGGCGCTCTGGTTGGCAAACCTGGCGCGGATGCATGCTACGCAATTGCAGTAAGAGAATCTCCAGAGACACGAAAACTCGGCGCATCAGGTGCCCTCGGCGTAGCGGTAAAAATTGAAGACGGCAGCATTGAAGCACTTTACTCGGTAGTGTGTGAGTGACTGACTATGTTTGGTCTCACGCGGCGCTTGAGACATTTCATTTTCAAGATATGCGCAACACAGCCGGCGTGAACACCGGCCACAGAACCGTTGAATTCTGAGCAGATAATCAGATTAAAATTCTACCCAGCGACAGGGAAGTGTCCGTCGACGGTTATCCGGGCAAAAGCGCCCCCTGTTCGCTTTTCCATTCACTCAATGAGTCGGGCTGCCAGCAGCTTAAAAACAGGCTAAGCACGCGTTGCTGACAGCATGCCCCTCCTGCAACAGGCCAGACCTTACGAAAAGTTTGTTACAGGCTTCGGCATCATGCCCCGCTAAAAACTGACCTGCCATCATGGCAGGTCAGTTTAAACCGCAAACATCTCTTTTATCGCGCTCATTCACCGCAGGTTACAGACTGGCATTTTGATGGGAGGCTCTGGCTGCCCGGCTCGCAGCCAGGCGTGCTTCTGTCTGCATAACCAGACTCATGGCTGCCGGTAAAACCGTAAGCGTTACCAGCGTGGCTACAAGCAATCCTCCTATGATGGCCAGCGCCATCGGCCCCCAGAAAACCTGACGGGAAATAGGGATCATGCCCAGAATAGCTGCGCTGGCCGTCAGGAGAACAGGTCGGGCGCGGTGCAAGGCGGCAGCCTCTATCGCCGCGTTACAGGGCATTCCCGCCTCCCGGTTATTGTCTGCTTCGGTAATGAGAATGACCGCGTTGCGTATAATCATGCCTGCAAGCGCAATAATGCCCAGCAAAGCGACAAAGCCCATGGGCGTGCCGGTCGGCAGCATGGCCAGCACGATCCCGGGTAAACCAAAGGGGGCCATCAGCAGGGCCAGAAGCATACGGGAAACGCGCTTAAGCTGAATCATCAGCAGCACCAGCATGCAGAGCAGGGTGACGGGTAGAATGGCAAATACCGAGCTGTTACCCTTGTCAGACTCGGCGACAGCCCCGTCCTCGCTGATAGTGTAACCGACCGGCAATTCCGCCCGCATGTGATTAATAAGCGGCTTCAGGCCAGCTGAGACCGTTTCCGCGCGCAGACCGGGCGCCAGGTCCATCTGCACGGTGATAAAAGGCAGACGCTGGCGTCGCCAGATAACCGGATCCTCAAGCCCCCATTGCGGCGTGGCCACCTGCGCCAGCGGGATTTTTGCTCCCGACGACGACGTAAGTAGCAGCCCGGAGAGGCTGTCAAGATTGCGCCTTTCATCCGCGTTGCCCTGCATCACGACGTCAATCAGTCGGTTTCTGTCGCGAACAGAGGTAACAAGCGCGCCTGACCAGAGCGTGTTCAGATAACGGGCGATCTGATCTGAAGAGAGTCCTGCTGCCCGGGCCGCGGTCTGGTTTACCTTCAGGGTAATAATCCGCTCAGGCTCGCCTGCGGTCTGGTTCACCTCCCGCGTCAGGGGGGAATAGCCTACTAATGTTGAAAGCCGCTCAGCCAGCGCCTGAACGCGCCTGTAATCAGGCCCGCTGACGCGATAGCGCACGGGCCAGCCGACGGGCGGGCCCAGCTCAAGAGGAGAAACCCGGGTCGTGATGTCGCTGAAATCCCGGGCGAGCACCCTGTCGAGGTAGTGCTGTAACCTTTCCCTTGCCGCCAGACTTCTGGCCACCACCACCAGCTGAGCGGTATTTTCATCATCAAGCAGCACGTCCATGGGCAGATAAAAGCGTATCGTCCCGGTTCCGACATAGGAGGAGTAGTGGTCGACGTCACGGCTGGCTGATACCGCGCGCTCCAGCCGCTCTGTCTGACGCAGGGTCGCTTCCTGAGAGGCATTCGCTGGCAGAGAGAGGCTGACCAGAAGCTCAGGACGATCGGAGGCCGGAAAGAACTCGCCCTGCATATACGTCGTTCCCACCCCTGCCAGCACCAGGGCCACCAGCGCCAGTCCAGCTGTCAGTAAGCGGTGCCGCAAAACCCAGGCAAGCATGCGCTGGTAAAGCCTGCCAGGCAGCCCGGGGCCAGCAGTGTGTTTCTGCAGCGCGGCAGGCAGCAGCCAGCTGCCGGTGAGCGGAGAAAAAAGCACGGCCACCACCCATGAGCTGATCAGCGCGATCAGCACCACCCCAAACAGGGTGTAGCAATACTCCCCGGCGCTTGAAGCGGCAAAGCCAACCGGAATAAAGCCCGCAATCATCACCAGCGTGCCGGTCAGCATCGGGAATGCCGTGGAAGTAAAAGCATAGGTTGCCGCACTGGCACGCGAATCCCCGGCTTCAAGTCGCGCCACCATGGTTTCCACCGTGATCATCGCGTCGTCGACCAGCAGGCCCAGCGCGATAATCAGCGCGCCGAGGGAGATGCGCTGCAGGCCGATGCCGGCAAGATGCATACAGACAAACGTCATGGCAAGCACCAGCGGGATCGCTGCCGCCACTACCAGCCCGGCACGCAGCCCGAGCGAAACGAAAGAAACGGCCAGCACGATAATGACCGCCTCCCCCAGCACGTGCACAAACCCGCTGACGGCCTCCTTCACTACGGCAGACTGATCGGCAATACGGGTCATTTCAATACCGTGCGGCAGCTGCGCAGCCTCGCTACTCATGCGCGACCGCAACGCCTGCCCGAAATCAAGCATGTTTCCGGTTGGCGCCATCGAGACGGCAAGGCCAACGGCAGGCTGGCCGTTGACGCGAAAAAGCGGGGCCGGCGGCTCTGCCGGCCTGCGCACAATGCTGGCAATGTCCGTCAGCGGGATATAGCGGTCGTTGAGCCGAAGCGTCACCGCTCGCAGGCTCTCTTCGCTGCTGAACGCGCCGCTGACGCGCAGGGCGATATTGTCCCCGCCCGTGCGGGCGGTACCCGCAGGCTCAACCAGGTTCTGCGCGCGCAGCGCATCGGCGACCTGCTGTAAATCCAGCCCCATGGCGGACAGCTGGCGTGGAGAGAAGGCGACCACCAGCTGCTCTTCCTGCTCGCCCAGCAGCTGAATTTTGCCCACGTCCGGCAGGCTCATCAGATCCCGGCGGATGTTGTCCACCCTATCCCGCAGCTCCCGCAGGGTAAAGCCGTCGGCGGTAAAGCCGTAAATCGTGCCAAAAGTGTCTTCAAACTCATCGTTGACCGCTGGCCCCTGCACGCCCTGGGGTAATGATGGCGCCACGTCCTGCATTTTCTTTCGCACCTGATACCAGATGTCGGCAACCTGGTCCGGGGGAGTGTTATCGCGAAGATTAATGAAAATAACGCAGCGCCCGGCGTGCGTCTCACTCTGGACATAGTCAAGCCACGGGATTTCCTGCAGCTTTTTCTCCAGCGTGTCAGTGACCAGGTTTACCGTGTCGCTGAGATTCGCGCCCGGCCACTGCGCAGACACCACCGCCGTTTTGATGGTAAACGCCGGATCTTCGTTGCGGGAGAGTTCCTCGTAGCTGATGATGCCGGCGGCCATGATGAGCAGCATCAGGAAGGCCATCAGCTGCTGCTGTTTCAGCGCCCAGGCCGAAAGATTAAATCCCTGCTTCATCCTGCGCCTCCTGTATGCCGGCCACGCGCTCACCGTCACGCAGGCTTCTGACGCCCGCCGTTACCACGCGATCTCCCGGTGATATGCCCGCCCTTATAAACACCGCGTCCGCTGAATAGCCTGCAATGTGCACGGGCCGCCGGCGAACCAGATTATTAGCCGGATCCAGAACGAACACGGCGGGCTCATTTAACAGGCGCGTCAGGGCGGTCGCCGGAAGCGATATTACCGGTTCAGCCTCTGTCGCTACGGAGGGAAGCGCGATGGCGACGCTGGCCCCCATCACCATGTCAGTCGGCGGATGGTCAAGCGTGATGCGCACCCGCCAGCTTCGCGTCTGCGGATCGGCCTGGGGGCTGATATCGCGCAGATGCGCCTGTGCAATCACCGAGGGGTTCTGAAGCAAGGCCACATGGAAAACGGCGCCGGGCTGACGGGACAGGATGCCGGGACTGGCCACGTCAAACACGACGTCCCTTTCGTCACCGGATGCCACGGTAAAGACGGTTTGACCGGCGCTGACCACCTGCCCCGCCGACGCGCTGACGCCCGTGACCACGCCATTTACCGGCGCCGTAAGGGTCGTCCAGCGCAGACTTTCCTGCGCATTTTTCAGCGCCGCCTCACTGCTCTGAAGGCGCGAAAGCGCGGCCTGCCAGTCGGCGGTGGCGGTGTCCAGCTGCGCGCGCGCAATGGCCCCGGACGGCATCAGAAGACGCATACGATGCAGGTTAAGCGCCGCCACTTTTTCCGCGGCCCGACTGCTGTTGACGTCTGCCTGAGCGCTGGTTAACTGATTCTGCGCTGCCGGAGAGTCGAGAACAGCAAGTACGTCGCCCTGCTGAAACCGGCTGCCCACGTCAGCACTGCGCGTGACTATGCGACCGTCCAGCCTGAAGCTCAGGGACGTTTCATCATGTGCGCGGATTTCGCCGGTCAGCGTCTGCTGCCCGGGCGCCTCGCGCGGACCGACCGTCACAAACCTGACTGGACGCGGGGGAGAAGGCTTTTGCTGCTTTTTAGCGTCGCAGCCGGTGAGCATGATGGCCATCAGAACAAAACAGGGCAGCAGAGGCATCAGTGAGACAAGATGCCGCGTATCCAGCAGGTGCCTGACGCCCTGCTTAAGCAGGCCGGGAAGTTCATCAGACATGGCGCAGTTCCTCTAGTGGGTTTTGCGCCATTAAACCTCGCGATTATCAAGATTCCTGCGACGATCTATCAAGAGGGTGTCAAGACCGTCAGGAACGGTTACGCAGTACCCGGCAGCACGATGCGCATCCGCAAACCGCCCTCTGCAGGGAGAGTGGCCTCTATGCTTCCATCATGTGCGTGGCAGATTGCCTGCGCGATAGAGAGGCCCAGCCCGCTGCCGCCGGAGTGGCGCGCGCGGGAGGTGTCGGCACGAGCAAAACGTTCAAACATGACCGGCAGGAATGCCTGCGGCACGCCAGGACCGCTGTCCTGAACGATTATTTCATAGTGTCCGTCCGTGCTACGGGTACTCAGGAAAAGAGTTGTGCCGTCGCCGGCATAGCGCAGCGCATTTTCCAGCAGGATGGTGAACACCTGGCCCAGACGAAAAGGATCGGCGTTCAGCATCTCCTTTTCAGCCATGTCTGAAACCGCGCGAATTCCCGCCTCCTCCAGCTGAGGCTTTATCCACAGCAGGCGCTCGCGCAAAATATCTGACGGGCAGCACCTTACCTTTTCGAGGCTGAGCTGGCCGGCGTCAGCAAGAGAAAGCAGGTGAAGTTCATCAATAAGCCGACGCAGGCAGCTCAGCTGGCCCATGATGAGGGCAAGATGCCGTTGTTCCGGACTGAATACCCCATCGAGAAGCGCCTGCAGCCGTACCATGGCCGCGGTCAGCGGAGAACGTAACTCATGCGCCATGGCAGCATGTGAGGCGCGAAGCTCTTTTTCATAGCGCGCCAGCTGGCGCGTCATTGCGTTAAAGTTTTGTGCGAACTGGGCAAGTTCGGCTGGCGCCGCAGGCGTTAACCCGGCCTGGGCGCCAAAATGCCCCCCCGACACCTGCTCTGCTGCACTTGTGAGCTGGCTGAACTGGGTAGAGAGAGGCCGGGCGTGACGCAGCCCAAAGTAGGCAATAAAGGGGATGGTGACCAGCACGAGAATACCTACGGTGATCCAGTCCGATGATGCGATTGAAGGATCGGTATAGCGAATCCCCCACCAGGCATCGACAATCTCGTGGTACCTCGCCGGGTTAAGTTCCGGATGCTCCCTGAGTGCCAGAAATTCACTCAGCACCGCTGCCGGCATACGGTGCGTGATCCAGAGATACTGCACGGTAAAGCGCAGCCACATACAGAGAGCGATAAGCACGACGGTGCCTATAGCGAGCGTGAGAATGCGCAGGCAAAGCCAGCGCCAGAGCGTCTGGGGGCGTTTATCTTTCATGGCTGACGAAACCTGTAGCCGACGCCGCGCACGTTCAGCAGCACGTCCGACTGGCCTGCCGACTCGAGCTTTTTACGCAGATTATAGATATGCGTGTCCACCACGCGCTCCAGCGCGTCGCTGTCAGGCAGACACTGCTCCAGCAGAAACTGCCGGCTCAGCGCCCGGGATGGGGCTCTCATCATCGTGACCAGCAGGGCGAACTCGGTGGGCGTGACGTCAACGCTGGCTACCCTGCCCTTACTGTCAGTCACGATTACTGTCATGGCGCCCGTATTGACCTCCAGCCCCTGCCAGCGCAACACCTCTTCCTGGGGGATCCTGCCTGTGGTGCGTCGCAGCACGGCCTGCACGCGCGCAACGACCTCACCGGGATGATAAGGCTTCACCACATAGTCATCTGCGCCGTAGCGCAGGGCACCAATTCGATCGGGTGTGTCACCCATGGCCGTTAACATAATGACCGGAACGTCACTGCTGCGCCTGATTTTCGCCAGCACCTCGGTACCGTTCAAGCCGGGCAACATCACGTCCAGAAGTATCAGATCCGGCCGCCAGCGTTGAGCCTGCTCCAGCCCTGAGGGACCGTCCCCCGCGACGCGAACGGTGTAATTTTCCCGGCGCAGATAGGCTTCCAGCACCTCTGCGGCGTCGACGTCATCCTCAACAATCAGAATATTTTTGCTCTGCATGGCTCACCTTGACAGTTTCTTCATAAATCCCTGGCTGTTTATTGACACAGCTACGGGACACTCCAGATTCGCGATGCGGTCGCCCGGGCAAGGGGCGAATAACAGACGGATAACGAGGTGACACAATGATAACCAGAAAAATGCTGATGTACATGGCCGGTCTGGCCCTGACGACCTCAGCGGCTGCCCGGGCTGACAGCAGTGCTGCGCAGAATGGCGTAACCCTCGGCGCCGGCGCGCAGTATGCCCCGCGCTACAGTGGCTCAGACAAGACCCGCGTTCAGGCGGTTCCGATCTTTCAGGCCAGAGAAGGCGCCTTCTTCGCGGACGCCCAGAAAGGTATTGGCTATGACCTGCAGAGCGACAACGGGCTGTACCTGGAGCACTCGCTGGGCTACAACCTCGGGCGGGATGACAAGGATTCAGACTGGCGCGACGGCGCCAGCCGATTAAAAGGCATGGGGAAAATCAGAACCACTGTCAACACGGCGCTGGCCGTCGGCTGGCAGGTGACGCCCTGGTTCAGCGCTGAGGGAAAGGCGACCCTGCCGCTCAGCGATGATCAGGGGGTTAATTATCAGGTCTCCGTCACGCTGGTCCCGCTGCAGAGTGAAACCGATACTGTCGCACTCCAGACCGCGGCCCTGTTTGGCGACGCGCGCTACATGAACACCTGGTATGGCGTCAGCGATGTGCAGAGCAGACGCAGCCGCTTTACAGGTTACAACGCCTCCGGCGGGTTTTACGGCGTTGACACCTCGGTAACGTGGAATCATCAGTTTGATCCGCACTGGGGCACCCTCGTCAGCGCAGGCTATACGTGGCTTGGCGATCATGCTGCAGACAGCCCGATAGTTTCGCGGCGGAATGAAGCCACGGGTACGGTCGGCTTTACCTACACGTTTTGAAGCGGGAGGCTGACTGATGCGCTCGCAAAAGCACCTGTTTTCACTCATAAACGTTCTGCTGCTGTGCGCCGTGGTGCACCTGCTCGCTTATATCCTTTATGTGACCTGATGCAGCCAATCTGCGCGTGTGAACCCTGTGCGGCTAAAAAAACAGGAAATTCAATATATGTCGCCTGATAACGTGTTTTTTAAAGGGCTTGAGCTGTGGATTACAGAGAATGTTACCCGAAAAATAACCCTTCAGGAGGTGGCGTCCCGGTATGGTTATTCAAAATGGCATCTGAATCGCTGTTATAGGCTCTATTCAGGCATCAGCCTTGGTACCTTTATCCGTCTGGAAAGAATGAAGGCCGCTGCAGACGATCTTATCAACAGCGGCAACCGGATTATGGATATTGCGCTGCGCTATGAGTTTGAGTCTCAGCAGACTTTTACCCGGGCATTCAGCCGTCATTTTGGCATGCCGCCGGCCACGTTCAGGAAAGTCATGCGTAACAGGCAAACTCAGAATCGTAAATACTCTTGAGCACAGGGACATAAAGTCCGGAAAAAGTCGTCTTACGGGACGGCTTTTGATGTTAACTTCTCAAAACGCTTGCCCTGGCCGCTTCTGAACCCCTCAGGTATCGCATAATCGATCTCAGCTACCAGAGTAAAATCTCGCCGCTCTTTAGCGCATTTAACTGGCTGGCTGCGTCCTGTCCTGCTGACTGAGGTCTATCTTGCCGCAGAAAGCTGAATAGCCCAGAGGAGCGCGCCGGATAACAAAGCCCAGAGCAGCCATGACATGCTTTCCAGTCATGTTATCGGGTGCAGGGGTTGCGCGCGGGGACCCGGTACAAAAGGTGTTGGGACATGGGGAATGTTACTTCACTACACATTCAAGCTTCATAAGAGATACTCACAGTGCTAGTGGAACAGACCGGCACTATGAGTATGTCTGACTTCATTTTTCTGTATGCCTGCCGTTACAGCCGGCCGGACGTAAAATGAATTTTTGTACAAACCGCTCCTTTGGTAGCTCCTGCCTGCACTTCCCTGTTACACGGCACCACATTTCGATGAGCGCCTCACCGGTATGATGCCGCGGGCTGGCGCCTTTCTTCCAGCCGATAAGCGTTGAGGCCACGACATCCAGTTCTTCCGCAATGTTCTGCAGTAAATATCCCTGGCGGTTCATATCCGAAAGCAGGCGGAACCAGTCGATTTTATGTATGTTGATTACAGGCACCCTCTCCCCCTGATAATCAAAGCCTGAGCAGGTCTTTAAGATTCCTGACCCCGAAATTATTAGCGCAGTTTTTCCAGTGTTGGTAAAGGGTTTTAATATCTATCCCAAGGCGGGATGAATGACATGCTGCATCAATGCCAGCAAGATACCCCTCTAATACTGATATCTCACGCGAGGTGACTCTGCTGGATCTCAAAAAGGACTGATTTCTGTCCAGACAACTTTCAATAGTGTTGGAAATATAGCTTAGTGGCATCGATGAATTGAGAATATTACCTAGAGAGCAAACCCGAGAAACTATTGATTTTCTTTTGTAATTCAGGTTTTCCTTAGCATCTTTGAATATAAGCAGATTGCCATTTGTTATTTCTAATGCGTTGAGTAAGAGTCTAAATCAGCGAGAAAAGTAAACATCTCAGCCCAGACAAAGAATAGCAAGCTTATATTGTTCCGAATTATTTTCAGGCGATATGCACAAGACATCTTCATCCTGGACATAAGACACAGTCATTTTCCTTTTTGTGCATATATCCTCAGCCAGAAGAGACAGCCCGTAATGTAACAGGTTTTGCTGCCCTGCAATAATGACAACTTTTTTATCTCTAGCTATGATTTGCTCTTCACCCCTTAGATAAGTCATTGAAAGATAATCACCAACCCTCCTCAGGGGATAGTATTACTACTTAATCACAATGCAATATTCAATGCAGATATTTTAATAGTTAATTATGTAACAACATTCTCAAGACTTTACTTGCTGATTTTAAAGGGCGTTTTTTAAGAATCTTTTACATTAGGATAAACTTTCAGAATTTAATTAACCAATACTCCTATCTGATTTATTTTAGAGCCGTATTTCATTGAATCCTTGCCATAAGAGACGCAAAGATAAAGAAGCAGCATTATATATATATCAAGAATCACATATAAAAGTAGTTACCATTCTCATGGGCACAAGTGAAACCTGTTAGAACGGAACCGACTGTGCCGGGCTACCGGCTCCATATAGGTCTGATGCAATATGGGACTACCTCTGGCGCCTTTATGCTCCAATGCGACACCCATGGCAGATCGTCAGCCTGCATGTGCTTATCTAGCCAATGTACGCTTTGCGCCAGAAGCGGACGTTATCATTTTGACTCATCGATGCAGCTAATAGCGTTCGATTGTGTCAAAAAATTGTTCAAAGCTATGTCTAAAACCTGATGGAGTAGAAATGAGAACGCAAAAACAGTGCATGGGTTATGTGGCCATCTTCTTTTGTATGAGGCACTCAAGATAGATTCTGTGATGGTATTCTTCAGTAAGTCCCTTAGTTGACCACAATTATTTGTGAGTTTAATTCACAACACTATTCGACCAGGACTGCTGGTTCCCTTCATGCCAGTGCAATAACCTGTCACATACAGAATTGCTGGCAATAGAAGAAGGAACACCGAATGGAGTATGTGAATCTGGGTCGTAGCGGTTTGAAAGTCTCCCGTCTTTGTCTCGGTTGTATGAGCTATGGTGAGCCTGAACGATTGCCTCAGCCCTGGTCTCTTGATGAAAAGGCATCACGACCGCTAATTCGTCAGGCGCTTGAGGCAGGCATTAATTTTTTTGATACCGCGAATATCTACTCGGGCGGAAGTTCTGAAGAGATCACAGGAAAAGCGCTGAGAGAAATGGCCAGACGCGATGAGATCGTTGTGGCGACAAAGACCTTCTTTCCGTGGCGCAACTCACCCAATACCGGCTTTCTTTCCCGCAAGGCCATTTTTCAGTCTGTTGACGATAGCCTGATGCGTTTGGGTATGGATTATGTGGATCTCTTTCAGATTCACCGCTTTGACCACACCACTCCTGTTGAAGAAACGATGGAGGCCCTTCATGACCTCGTTAAAGCGGGAAAGGTACGTTATACAGGCGCCTCATCGATGGAAGCCTGGCGCTTTGCAAAAATGCAGCATACTGCTGAGCGTAACGGCTGGACGCGATTTATTACGATGCAGCCGCAATATAACCTGCTTTACCGTGAAGAAGAGCGCGAGATGCTGCCACTTTGTGAAGATATGGGCGTTGGTGTGATCCCCTGGAGCCCGATGGCGCGCGGCAGGCTTACACGCGACTGGAATGTCACGTCTCGACGAACGCAGAATGATGCCTTTGCGTTAAAAATGTATGAGAACGCAGCTCTTCTGGATAAACCTGTCATTGATGTTGTTGCCCGTATTGCCGAAAAGCACGATGTGCCCAGAGCTCATATTGCAATAGCCTGGTTGCTATCAAAAACAGCCATCACAGCCCCGATCATCGGCGCGACAAAACCAGAGCATCTTTCGATGGCTATCAGCGCGCTGGACTTTTCACTTAGTGAGGCAGAAATCACGGAACTCGAGGCCCCTTATCAGCCGCACCCCGTTGACGGGATCCTACCACCGCTTCCTGATACGCCACCTTCACTCACGCCGCCTTCAGCAGTACAGAAACGTTAGTATGACCTGCCCTGGGGGCCCGGCGTTGTCGGGCCCCCCCAGGCTGCTTACTTCCGTTCACAGATGTGAAAAGGGAAGCGGTGCCGGCGCGAATGCTCCCGATTGAAAAATCATTGCTCCACCGGGTTCCGACCCGCTATTGGTTACAATAAACAACTCGTGATGCCCAGGTCGGATCGCCAGGCTTGTCGATTTAAGATTACGCCCTTTATCGCGGTCTGGCAGCACAATTTGCCCAATCGGCAGGCCGTTGCGGTTGAAGACCATGACGCGGCCCTGGCCAGAGATTGCCACATATACATTGCCTTCGCTGTCGACACGGGCTCCATCTGGAGCAGGCCCGGTGAACTGATAGGTAACGACTGAACCAAAGGAGGCGACCGTGGTGGCGTCTGACAATCTTACGCGATGAAGCCTGTTTTTAGCGTGTTCAGTAACCCATATCTGAGTACCTTCAGGGCCAATCGCTATGCCGTTCCCGACCGCAAGTCCAGGCAGGATAGCGTTGATTGTTCCGAGGTTGGGGCTGACGTAGAACACCCCACCCTGTGGATCGGCTGAGTTTCCCCGGCTGTCAGTAAAATAAAATCCCCCCTGATTATCAAAGACAAGGTCGTTGGCAAGAAATCCAGCATCAGGATCAACAATCATCTGCTCACGGGTGCCGTCGGGCTCAATAGCGCGAACAGAACCTCGCTGCATATCTCCCACCGACGCAATAAAGATCCGTCCATCTTTGTGTACCGCCAGACCGGAAGCACCGAACGTATTCTCTTTAAGGACAATGGAAAGCTGCCGCTCCGGGGTGAGCTTAAACACGCGCCCCGTCGCCGCATCAACAAACAACAGGTTATTGTTCCGGTCGAACACGGCCCCTTCGAGCACGACCGACTCCTCTGAAACTCTGAAGTACGGCTGCGCTTCCACGGTCTGAAGAGAACGCTCGCAGGACGGTACAGGGACGGCACTGCGCGTAAGTGCGTCATGATTTAGTCCATTCATAATGGTTTATCCCCTGCATTAACACAGTGGGAGACTTCACCTGTAGTCTCCCTTTGACCGTACGTATAAAAGTGGCCATCGCCGTTTAACTTTTATCAAACTGACTTTCGGTAAACGGGTCTGCTCGACCGCCCTGCAATGGGATTTTGGCTAAAGTCGCATCGATTTCGCTTAGATCGCTGTCCGTCAACTGGACTTTTGGTGCACCGCAATTTTCCATCAAGTGCGGATATTGGGTGGTTCCCGGGATAGGGACAATCCATGGCCGCTGTGCCATAACCCAGGCCAGTGCAAACTGAACTAGAGTGGTGTTTTTGCGACGAGCCCACGACTGCGCGAATTCAAGCAGTGCCATGTTTTTGGCCAGTGCATCGGGCTGGAAGCGAGGCAGGTTATGCCGCCGATCTGTGCTGTCAAATCGCTGACTTGGATTGACTGCCCCGGCAAGGAAACTGCGGGCGGTCGGGCAGTAAGGTACGAATCCGATACCCAGCTCTTCGAGTGTTGGAAATATCTGCGTCTCCGGTTCACGCCACCACATGGCATACTCACTCTGTACAGCAGTGACAGGAAGCACCGCATGGGCGCGCCGGATAGTCCTGGCACTCGCCTCCGACAGGCCCCAGTGTTTTACCTTACCATCCTTAATCAGCTCCTTCACCGTTTCCGCCACCTCCTCAATCGGCACATTGGGATCAGGGCGATGCTGATAAAGAAGATCGATGTGGTCCGTTTTCAGACGCCTTAGCGAGCCCTCTACGGCACGGCGGATATGATCTGGATTGCTGTTAAGGGATGTTGGCTTCCCCTCCTCCACGCCGAAACCGAACTTAGTGGCAATAACAACACGATCACGAATGGAGGCCAGTGCTTCCCCAACAAATTCTTCACTGAGATGGGGGCCATACACCTCGGCGGTATCAAAGAACGTGACACCTTGCTCGAATGCTGCCCGTATAAGCGAAACCATCGCTTTACGATCGCGCGGACCACCGCCGTAATACCCCACCATAGGCAGGCACCCTAGCCCCATGCCAGAAACCTCCAGCGAGCCGAGTTTACGCGTGGTTAAGGTTTCTTTCGGGACTGGAATAGCACCCGAAGGACTGTTCGAAGTGTCCTGACCAGCCGGCTTAGCCATAACTGCACCGCTCCTGCCAAGAGTGGTTGCGGCCAGCGTCAGACCGGCTCCGGTGATCAGAAAGTTGCGCCGGTCCGGGGAAATGGGTACGCCAGAAGCTTGCTTGTCATGCATGATCTTACTCATAAACTGGAACTCCATAAGAAGCGGTAAGGATTCATTAATTTGGCTATTACCAGGCATAAGCCTGTGGCGCTTCCCCTCCGGGTCCAGGCCAGATTTCTTCAAGACAGTTTATAGTGTCGTCAGACAGCGTTATTGCGGTTGCGTGAAGCGCCACTTTCAGCTGTTCAACAGTGCGGGGTCCAATAAGTGGAGCGGTTACGACAGGATTCTGCAGGAGCCACGCAAGAGCCACATCGGAAGGAGATTCACCCAGGTCCTCGCATAACCCTTCATAGGCTTCCAGCTGCGAACGGTATTGTTCAATTTGGCGGGCCAACGCGGGCCTTGCACGGCGTCCGCTTGCCATCTTTTTCAGTACGCCACCAAGCAGCCCTCCGGCAAGTGGGCTCCAGGGAATTAATCCCAGACCAAAATGACGGCATGCGGGAATGACTTCCAGCTCAACCGTCCGGGCTGTAAGGTTGTACAGACTTTGCTCGGCAACCAGGCCCAGTAAATGACGGGCCGTGGCAACTGACTGCGCAGTCGCAATGTCCCAGCCTGCGAAATTGCTGCTACCGATATAAAGAACTTTTCCCTGCTGAACAAGGAGTTCCATGGCCTGCCAGACCTCTTCCCATGGCGTATGACGATCGATGTGATGCATCTGATAGACATCAATATGGTCGGTCTTAAGCCGTCGCAAACTGTCCTCGCAGGCCTTGCGAATATGATAAGCAGAAAGACGGCGATCGTTCGGACCTGGCCCCATAGGCTGATAGACTTTCGTCGCCAGAACGATACGGTCTCGCCGGCCACCCTGCTGAAGCCAGCGACCAATAATTTCCTCGGACAGCCCCGAGCCTTGCTGAATATCGGGTGACTGTTCAGTGCCATACACATCTGCTGTATCAATGAAATTTATACCCGCCTCAAGCGCTTCATCCAGAATGCGCGCGCTGGTCTTCTCGTCGGTGACGTCACCGAAATTCATGGTTCCGAGACAAAGGCGGCTGACTTTCAGGCCGGTGCGACCAAGATGCGTATAGTTCATAAACGGCTCCGTTATCTGAATGTTCCGCTCTGGACGGCCAGAGCACATAATTTTCAAGAATAACGAAGCACAACCTGTTCAGTGAGAGGATATAAGTGGATGGACTTGTGAAAAAGATTCAGCAACGGATAGCCCTGATCGGTCTATGGTATATTTCATTTCCTTATCAACTACCCGATATAGCTTATGGCGACCATCAGGAAATTTCGGGTCGATAGACACTAACTGTAAGCTGACCATTCAGGCCTAAACGCGCAAGGAAAACTATTCTGTATGCAAATAAGCAGAGCTGATGTTGCCGATCTCATTTATTTCATGACTATTGCACGTCATCGCAGTTTCAGCCGTGCAGCGATTGAATTAGGTGTCAGTGCATCAGCGCTCAGTCATGCCCTGAAGGGACTGGAAGACCGGCTCGGGGTTCGCCTGCTTAATCGCACGACCAAGAGCGTGACACCTACGGCTGCAGGTGAGGAGCTGATTCAGTCTGTCTTTCAGCCCTTCGAAACAATAGAAGGCGCACTTGAGTCACTGAACCGGTATCGTAATACCCCTGCCGGACGTATTCGCATCAATGCCGCCGTTGAAGCAGCAAATCTTCTGCTGGCCCCTGTCATGCCCGCTTTTATGGATCGCTATCCCGATATTGAAATCGATATTGTGGCCAGCAACCGTATGGTTGACGTTACTGATGCGGGTTTCGATGCGGGTATCCGCTACGGTGGCACCGTCCCGGAAGATATGGTTGCCCGACGTTTATCTGCGGATATTCGCTGGGTGATCGCGGCTTCACCCGACTACCTGAAACGCTACGGAACGCCTGAGCATCCGGATGATTTGTTACACCATCGCTGCATAAGCAACCGTCTGGGCGACGATCGGATTTATCGCTGGGAACTTGAGCGAGACGGTGAAACTTATCAAATTACTGTGCCCGTTTCAGTGACGGTCAACCAGGCTGAAACTGGTCTTGTTGCAGTATTAGGCGGGGCTGGCCTGATGTATTTTCCGGAGCCACTTGTTGCACCCTATGTGAATGATGGAAGGCTCAGGCTGGTTCTTACAAAATGGTCACCGCTGGAGGAAGGTTTTCATATCTACTATTCTGGCCGGCGGCAACTGCCTACCGGGCTTCGCCTTCTGATTGAGTTCATAAGGGAAGTGAGGCCTCTGGGAATGTGATACTCTCTCTGGACAGAGGTATATACATCACGGCGATGTCATATTTTATCGCTCCGTATTGGCTATCAGAAAATCAATCAGGGCCTTCACTCTTTTCGTTTTACCGGCATTTTTTGGGTAATAGAGATATACCGGCGGATAGGTTTTCCAGTAGCTCTTCATCACCGGTATAAATTGCTCACGATCGGGCTGTAACCGCCAGATGGGTTCAAACAAACGTCCAATTCCAAGTCCGTTGCGGATCCCGTCTGCCATAACGTCAATATCGTTGCTGATTAGCTGCCCGGGCATCTCAACGGTCAGTTGCTCTCCGTGGTCGTTCAGATTCAACGGAAGGATGCGATTGTTAGTGATAAAACGGTAGCCAATCAGCTGATGATGACTGAGGTCTGCGGGTACCTCAGGCTTTCCATGCTCGCTAAGATACGCTGAAGATGCATATAACCCTTCACGAAACGGTTTCATTAACGGCCGCGCGACCACACCACCCTCCAGGATATCGCCAAAACGGATCCCCAGATCAAAACGCTCTTCGATAATATTCACGGTTCCGTCGTAGACGGAAATTTCCAGCTGTATACCCGGATATTGCTGACAGAATTCTGCCATAGCAGGCTTAAGAATTAACATATAGGCAAAACGCGAGAGCGTAATTCGCACCATACCAGAGGGCTCCTGATTCTGGTCGCGAATGCTTTCAAGGGAATTTTCCAGCGACTCCACCGCCGCAGCGGTCTGTTCCAGCAGCAGTTGACCGGTTTCCGTCAGCTCAATACGGCGGGTCGTACGCACAAAAAGCGGATGGCCAATATGTTCTTCCAGCAGCTTAAGCGCATTACTGACGGAGGGAGGCGTAATTTCCAGTTTTCTTGCGGCTGCCGAGATATTGCCCTCACGCGCAATGCTCTGAAAGATGCGTATCTGATTATAAAGGGCGTTATTCATAATGTGTTCCTTAATCAATCTCCATCTGATTATTAAGTACAGTCTAAAGATGCTTAAGTCAATGCTCCTCTAATCTTCCTGAAATGCGCCTCTTATACTCAAATCTCTTTCTACAACCACCTGAGTTCAGGAGACTATGATGCGAATTTTATGTCTGGATATTCCCGCTCCTGGGGCATCGCTGGAAAAATATGCTCCGCACCTTAACGCTGAAGCGCTGCACGCCTGGGGATTGTATAAATCCGGCTTCATCCGCGATATCTACTTCCGTCAGGACAGGCCTGGCGTCGCCATTTTTCTGGAATGTGACTCTGTCGATGAAGCGATGAGCGTCATGGCTGAATTCCCACTGGCAAAAGCAGGCTTATTAAGCTTTGAGTGCATTCCGCTTGGCTCCTTTATTAACTGGGAAAATCTTTTCGCCGCTGAATTTAAAAGTTAACAGTGAGGCCTGATATGAAGCCTGCAGATAAACCTGTTCTGTGTGTCGTTTCCAGCCATCCGATCAAAGGCGCATCCGGTGTACCGACCGGTTTCTTCCTTGCCGAGTTAACGCATCCGCTCAAAGTGCTGGAAGACGCCGGACTTCAAACGACGATAGCCAGCATTCGCGGGGGACAGCCGCCGGTGGATGGGTTTGACCTCAGTGACCCTGTCAACGCCTGGTACTGGAACGAAACCGATTTTCAGCAGCGCCTGGCAACAACGCCTGCGTTATCCGAGCTGAACGGTGCCGATTACAGCGCCGTTTTCTTTGCGGGCGGCCATGGAACCATGTGGGATTTTCGCGATAGCCAGGATGCCCAGCGTATTATCCGTGAAGTGTATGAAAGTGATGGGATTGTCTCTGCTGTCTGCCACGGACCTGCGGCACTTGTTGACGCAAAGCTCAGTAATGGCGAATACCTGGTGAAAGGCAAAAATGTGGCGGCCTTTACCAACAAGGAAGAGGAAGAAGTTCACACAACCGATGTGGTTCCCTTTCTGCTTGAAACTGCACTCCGAGAGCATGGCGCACTTCATCATGAAGCCCCGAACTGGTCTGAAAACGTGATTGCCGACGGACGCCTTATCACCGGTCAGAATCCCGCTTCAGCGCACGGTGTAGGTGTGGCGGTGTTACATGCGCTCTACCAGACAGCTTAATTCATTTATCTGTCTTTCACCGTTACTACCCTCTCTGGCCGGTTTAAGTCAGCAACGATCCGGCCCTTTTTCAGGAGCTGAATATGAAAACACTTCCTTCAGTCGCGCTGGGCACATGGTCCTGGGGCACAGGCTTTGCCGGTGGCGACACCGTCTTCGGCAATCATCTTTCTGATACTCAGATGGCAGAAGTGTTCACCACTGCCATGAGTAAGGGCCTCAATCTCTGGGATACCGCAGCAGTATATGGCATGGGGAGTTCCGAGGCAGCGCTTGGGGCATTAGTCCGTCAGTTTCCCCGCGAGGATCTGATTTTATCCACCAAATTCACGCCGCAGATTGCGGACGAACAGTCAGCGCAGCCTGTCAGCGATATGCTTGAGGCCAGCCTTGGACGCCTGGGCGTGGAAGAAATTGATATCTACTGGATCCATAATCCCCTCGACGTCGAAAAATGGACGCCAGGACTGATCCCACTTTTGCAAAGCGGTAAGGTAAAACGCGTCGGTGTTTCCAACCACAATCTGGCACAAATCAGACGCGCCAATGAGATCCTCAACGTTTCCGGTTATTCCATTAGTGCAGTACAGAATCACTACAGCCTGCTCTATCGCGCCTCTGAAGAGGCCGGGATCCTTGATTATTGCCGACAAAACAATATCACGTTCTTTGCTTACATGGTCCTGGAGCAAGGGGCGCTCAGTGGTCGTTATGATTCAAACCATCCCATGCCGACCGGAAGTGGCCGGGCCGAGAGTTATAACGCCGTACTGCCGCAGATAGAAAAACTGACCGCCGCCATGAAAAAAATGGGGGCTGAGAGAAATGCCAGCGTTGCACAGATAGCCATTGCATGGGCTATTGCGAAAGGTACCCTTCCACTCATTGGTGCAACTAAAGTCCATCACGTTCTGGATGCCGCCAGCGCTTCAGACATCCGGTTAAGCAACGAGGAAATTATTCTGCTGGAACAACTCGCCACAGAGACCAGAGTGGATACACGTGGTGCCTGGGAAAAACCGATGGTGTAAATCTCGTCCGGACAGACTTTCATGAATGACTAACTGTCCCGGACAAAACCCTTTTACCGCTTTGTATCAATGGTGGGAATATGAACATCATTTGCCTGGAAGAACATTATCTCGACAGCGAGTTAGGGCGAGCGTGTATGCCTGTTGCGCTTAAGCAGGCGCCTTTTCTTGGCGACTGGGGGAAAACCGTCGCTGACGGTCATAATCCGGACCGAAGCCGGCCGCAGATAGAAAAGAATGCCCTGATAAACCAGAAAGGCGCTGATTTGGGAAGCCGTCGTCTCAGGGATATGGATGAGGCAGGAATTTCCATGCAGATCCTTTCTGTGGGCGGATTCCCCCAGCTGGCACCCGAGGATAAAGCGGTAACATTAAACGCGGCGGCAAACAACCGACTTGCCAGGGCGATAAATAACCACCCGGAACGCTTCGCGGCATTTGCCACACTTCCCTGGGCACAGCCAAAAGAGGCCGAAAAAGAGCTTGTTCGTGCAGTTGAAGAACTGGGGTTTAAAGGGGCACTTCTGAATGGCAGACCCTCTTCGTGTTTTCTCGATCATCCTGACTATGACGCCCTGCTTTCCCGGTTTAATAAACTGGGTGTTCCACTCTATCTTCACCCCGGATTACCGTTTAAGAGCGTGCAACAGGCCTACTTTACTGGCTTCAACGCAGAGGTAACCGCCAGGCTCTCTATGTTTGGCTGGGGCTGGCATCACGAAGCTGGGATCCATTTGTTGCGGATGATGTTATCGGGCGCATTTGATAAATATCCCCGGCTGCAGGTAATCAGTGGTCACTGGGGGGAGATGCTACCCTTCTGGCTACAGCGTCTTGATGACAGCCTTCCACTGGCGGCAACGGGCCTCTCACGCACGCTGACCAAAACCTTCCAGGAGCACGTTTATGTTACCCCGTCAGGTATGCTGACACTGCCACACTTCCAGTTCATCTACGAATTAACAGGTGCAGAAAGGATCCTGTTCTCCGTTGATTATCCCTATCAGACCCTGGAAGGTGTAAAAACATTTATCGAAAATTTGCCCGTCAGCAAAGCTGAAAAAGAGGCCATCGCGTTTCGCAATGCAGAACGTTTACTTGGCATCACGGCTTAGTCCACTGTGTTCATGATGACTCAGCACAATGATATTCAGGCAAATATTATTAGTTTTTGTCTAAAAGTGAATGAGTCTTTACTGCTCTAAAAAAAATAATACTGTCATTCTATACTGGGTTAAATATTCACTGAACTATTTAACTTTTTGAAATGAAAAACATTCTTATTGTTTCAGGTCATCCAGACCTTAGTCATTCTGTCGCCAACGCCACTATTCTTGATGAAGTAGCGACTGCCCTGCCGGATGCTGAAATTCGTCGTCTGGACTGGCTTTACCCAGACGGTAAGTTCAACGTCGGTGCGGAGCAGGAAAGTCTGCTCCGGGCCGATGTGATTGTCTGGCAGTTTCCTTTCTCCTGGTATGGGCTGCCTGGGTTAATGAAACAGTGGCTGGACGAGGTATTTGTTCACGGCTTTGCGCATGGTTCAACGGCGAAACTGAGCGGCAAAAAGCTGATCCTCTCCTTCACAACGGGAGCGCCACAGGAGGCCTATACCGCTGACGGATTCTTTGGCCACGCCGTTGAGGAGTACCTCATTCCGTTCGAGACCACGGCAAGGCTGTGCAATATTGAGCTGCTGGCGCCGGTTTATACCTGTGGTATCAGCTACGCCAATCGGGATGCCGAAAAAATCGCCGAGCAAAAAAAGCTTGCCCGGGCGCACGCTTCAAGGCTTGTCGATCTGCTCAACACCATTCGTAAATAATCCTGATGGAGAACAATGATGCAGTATACCCGGCTTGGTAAAAGCGACTTACTGGTCTCTCGCATCTGCATGGGATGCATGGGGTTTGGCGATCCGTTGACCGGCCAGCATCGCTGGACGCTGAATGAAACAGCAAGCCGCGACATCATTCGCTATGGCCTTGAAAAGGGGATCAACTTTTACGATACCGCTATCGCCTATCAAAACGGCTCCAGCGAGCGGTACGTTGGCCGGGCGCTACGAGAGATGGCGAAACGCGATGACATCGTGCTGGCTACCAAGTTTCTGCCGAGAACACCCGCGCAAATTGCCGAAGGAATCAGCGGGAAGGAGGCGATAGCCCGTTCGCTTGACCAGAGCCTGAAGAATCTGGGGATGGACTACATAGACCTCTACATCTACCACATCTGGGATTACAACACGCCTGTTATCGATGTGCTTGAAGCGCTGCATGCTGCCGTTACCGCTGGCAAGGTACGCGCTCTAGGTATTTCAAACTGCTATGCCTGGCAGCTGGCAAAGTCGAACGCGCTTGCTGAACGCGAAGGGATGACGCCCTTTGTCTCTGTACAGAGCCACTACAACTTAATTATGCGTGAAGATGAGCGAGAACTCTTCGGTCTCTGCGCTGAAGATGATATTGCAATGACACCCTATAGCGCGCTGGCCAGCGGTCGTCTTTCTCGGAAAGAAGGCCACACGCGGCGAGCCTCCGAGGATTACTACGCCAGAGGGAAATATGACAGCACGGCAGAACAGGATCGGATCATTATCGAGCGCGTCGCCGAACTTGCCGAACGGCATCAGGTATCTATGACGGAAATTTCACTCGCCTGGCTGCTGACAAAAGTGACGTCTCCTGTCGTAGGGGCCACAAAAAAAGACCATGTCGATGGCGCGGTAAACGCAGTGAATCTTCAGCTGAGCCCGGAGGAAATCCGGTTTCTGGAAGAAACCTATCAGCCACACATTCTGACGGGGATCATGGCGCAAAACACGCCGCAAACGAAAGACGTTAAGCAGGTCTGGACGCGGTAGCCCTTACTTACTTTCATAAAATGCAGTCAGGAGGAAGGATGTTTTTTAAATCAGCTGTAGTCTTTCTGTTCGCTGTCTCCGGGCTAGCTTCAGCCCTGGCGGCAACGCCTGCTTATTACATCGCAGAGTTTCAGGCGACCGATCGTGAAGCTATAAAACCGTACAGCGCTCAGGTTGAATCAACCTTCAGGCCCTTTGGGGGACGCTTCATCGTCAGAGGAGGTCAACCCGATGTTAAAGAAGGATTTGGAGCACAGGGTCGCCTGGTTATTATTCAGTTTGATAGTCTCAAAAATGCCCAGGACTGGTATAACTCGGCAGCGTACCAGAAGATCATCCCCATCCGACACCGTGCCGGTAATTCGCGGACCTATATTGTCGAAGGCCTGCCGGAGCTGACACCTTCAGCTCAATAACGGTTTATATCCTTAACATAAAAAGGATATTTAGTCATGTGGTTACGACAGCGCAAGCAAAGAGCAGCGGCTTTTTTGTATGCATTAGCCTCCTTTAAACACCAGGTGTTCAAATGTATGAAACAGTAATTTCATTAAAAGGATTATCGTGAAAAAGAGTCTTATGCTTTTAATCTGCATACTGATATGCAGTCCTGTTTTTGCAGAAAAACCGGACACACAGGATAAGCCAGTTATGAATATTTTCGACATTGGCGTCAGGCCCGAACGCGACAAAGATTTCGATAACGTGGCCAGACAGACCATTTCCGCTTCGGTTGATCATGAAGAAAGTACGCTGGCGATGTACGCCCTAAAACGCCGCGACAATCCACGTCAGGCATTCATGGTCGAAATCTATGAAAACGAGAGAGCTTACCGCAAACATCTGAATGCTGACCCGTACAAGGCATTTGCTGCTCATGCATCTGACATTATTGATCGAAAAAAGAAAATCCCTCTGGAACCACAGTTTCTGGGGGACAAACACATCATACCGAATGAGCGAACCATAAATAATCTGGTGATCGTCGAGGTAAAGCCTGAATTTCAAACCGAATTTAAAAACATCGTCCTTCCCGAAATGGCTGAGTCGCTCAAGGTAGAGAAAGGCGTATTAGCCATGTATGCCGCAACAGACTCACAGACTCCCAACCGCTGGTATTTCTATGAGGTTTACGCCAGTGAGGAGGATTATCAACTGCACCGACAAACGCCATACTTCCGGGACTATCTCAGGCAAACAGCGCATATGAGCAGCAGTAAGGACGCTATTCCGGTAAAACCGGTATTTCTTCGTAACAAAGGCGGAATCAAACAGTATCCGCACCAATGACCAGTGAGGATTAACATGAAAAGCGTAATTGCAGCGGCGGCCATGTCGCTTGTTATTTCTGATTTTGCTAGTGCTGAGGAAACAAGAGGTAAAGCTATGATGAAAATTGAACCTTCAGTGATTTCTGAAGCTGATATTCGTTCTGTCTCACCGGCTCTGGCGCGCTTTGGCCGGGAAGCTATTACTGAAGATCTGTGGACACGGGATGCCCTCTCGCCCAGAGACCGTTGTATGGTAACCGTCGCCATGCTAATTGCCAGAAATCAGCCTGACGACCTTAAGCACTATATAGACATTGCGCTTGATAATGGCGTTACGCCAGGGGAAGTGTCAGAAATCATAACCCATTTGGCGTTCTACTCAGGATGGCCAAATGCAATGTCAGCCGTCAGCGTGACCAAAGTGGTTTTTGAATCTCGTGGCGTAACGGCAGATGTTCTTCCTGAAGCTTCTCCGGATCTACTTCCCCTCAACCATGAAGCAGAAAAGCAGCGTTCAGAAACGGTGGAAAAAAATGTGGGCCTGATATCTCCTGGTCTGGTTAAATTCACTTCTGACCCACTGTTTCTGGATCTCTGGCAAAGACCCGCGCTGAAACCCCGCGACAGGAGCCTGATTACGGTCAGCGCGTTAATTGCATCCGGACAAAGTGCACAGATTGGCTATCACCTAAACAGAGCGATGGATAATGGACTTTCTGCTGAGGAAGCTGGTGAGATAGTTACCCAGGCCGCGTTCTATGCTGGCTGGCCAAACGCATTTACCGCAGCGCCGGTTGTGGGTGAGATATTACGTAATCGATCTTCCAGCAAAGGATAATATTTTCAGGAAGGAGCCGCTTTTAATGACTCCTTCGGTATTTATTTCCGGGACCTCATACATAAAAATGAAACCGTTCAGCCAGCTGCAGTTGGCAAAAATCAGCGCATTAACAGACTGGCTGATCGCGTGTTTTTCCACACCACGCAGGTGATTCAGCTGAGCGCAACCTGAAGCTGACTCAGGAAAGCGGTCTGGCGCCTGTGAGGTTTTCAGGCCAAAAAAGGCGCCTTTTTGCCCACGTTCAGGAAGATGGTGGCCAGGCCCGAAGATAGCGCAGGCGCCGGAAAAAAAACATTTCAGGGCGTATCAATGGCGATTTTATTCATGGCGGCCAGCGGAACATTACTTTTTCTGGCGCAACGTCATATTCCTATTGGTACTGCTTATGCCGTATGGACCGGGCTTGGAGCTGCAGGAACATTTATTGTCGGGGTTATGGTTTTCGGTTAACCCATCTGAGTATTTCATTTATTCAGCCTCACGACGAAATGGTCGCAAGCCCGGCCCTGTCACGCCAGAAAATATTACCCAGGCTTTTGCCCGCGCACGTGCCCGCTGTGGCCTGGACACAGGCGCCAATCCGCCGACCTTTCATGAAATTCGAAGTCTGTCGGGGCGACTCTATGAAGCCAGACAGGGCGAAGCATTTGCGCAGCGGCTGCTCGGTCATAAAAATCTTTCCATGACCAAAAAGTATCTCGACCCACGCGGAGATGAGTACGTACTGATCTAAGCCATGTATGTGATTTTCGGATAAATTTCGGACATTTTCGGACAGGTGAAAATTTGACCTTGCAAATCAGGGCGTTATAGATATTCTATATACAAAACATATTTATCACTACATGTTATTTTTACATTTAAAATCAATGAAATATAACCTCATACTCTTGAGATTAGCATCGTAATACTTACTAATGCATACGATGGTAATCATATACTTATCTTTCCTTTCGGAAGATTTCGGACAAATTTCGGATCCTGTTTGCTTATGATATCAGAGTATTGAACATACATTTAAGAGCCGTCTAATCCAAAAAAATTTTTTCCATAAACCTGCTGAATATATCTCTCCTTATGACATGGCAGTTATTCTCCTTCAAACCGGCCATTCACGGGCTGACATACAATCACATACAAATATCATTAAACAGTATTGGAAAATTAAGCTTCTTTAATTCCGCCTGATTTATATGAGGGACTTTTTTCTCAGCAGTCAGGCCAGCTTTCCTGCTTAAACTCATACCTTATGCTTTTCAAAGCTCGATGAAATTGTCATTTTTATGAATTCAGTCTGGATAAAAATGACCACTCCGCAGAGGATGTGCGTGCAAAAATATACATCCAATTTTTTAAAAAGGAGTTCAGATGTCATTCAGAAATATAATACTAGCTGTATTGACGATTTCATTAATGTGTACCAATGCAATGGCTCGTGATACGCAGGAAAGATCAACTATATCACTAGGCTATCAGTACGGGAAGATTAAAGACTTTGGCGAGATGCAAGGCGCCAACGTTAAGTTTCAGTATGAAACACAAACTCCATGGGGTCTGATGGGATCAATGACGCTTATGAAGAAGGACTGGGATAATTATAACAGAACATTCAAATCCATTCACAATTCAAGAGAGGATAATCGTAACAGAAAGTTCAAACCCACCTTCAATTCCAGAGAAGATAAAATATCTGATCATTATCGACTTATTAAAAAAGAACCAATCAGAAACGCTTTGTATTTTTCTGCACTGGCTGGGCCGACTTATCGAATTTCGAATAACTTAAGCCTCTTTGCACTTGGCGGCGTTTCACATACTGTGGTGGATAAACCACTGGTACAAGGCTCCCGACCCAACTCCTTTAAGAAAAACGGCTCGGAGTCTTCCAGCCAGTTTGCCTATAGCGCTGGCGTTATATTTAATCCCACTGACAGAATGGCGCTGAACGTCGGTTATGAAGGATCAAAAGCAATGTTTAACAAAAAGAAACATGATATGAGAAGTGTCTTTGTCGATGTGGGATATCGTTTTTAAATTCTGACATTATGGCTCGTCTCTGACGAGCCATTCTCAACTGTTTACTGGAACATCAGGCCAGTCAATTTTTTCCTGTGCGCTCACGTTAATACGGTAAACATCAGCTAAATGTTTTTTCCATAGGTTAAGCTTCCTTTTTTCCTCATCGCTTAACCCATACACATCCTCGACAACTCTTAACAGGCGTATCTCAGCATCGGCTTTTTCAATTAGTACCTGTTTCTCTTCCATTCGGGCATCTTCTTGTCCTTCCTGGGTGGCAGGGATATCAACCCACATCGGCAATCCGTTTTTTCCGGCAATACGTTTTTTTCCAGCGGGAGGCTGACCAACAAATTCAGACCAGATATCATTCGTTACAGGAATGATATCATCCTGCCAGTAACCATTTTTTCTGTAAGCACCCTCTTCATCCATAAAATAAAAGGCATTTTTATTTGCGCTATAACCAAACTGCATAATTAATACCCTATTGCCAACCAGTTGAAAGAAGGCTCACCTTTGCCCGCATGTAATTTAAAATCAAATGTAGTAACTTCATCCACATATGAATTATCTTTACTCATTCCTTTTTTACCAGATTGCGTTAAAAGCACGACAAAACACTTATTTGGGAAAGTTGAGTTATATTTTACAACCCCCCCTTTCCAGTTGTAATTACCGCCCTGAATGATAAGCTGGCTCACCGGATCTTTCCAAACGAAAGAAGAATTATCATCCTCTACGAATCGCGCTGCGCGATTCATCAACCACTTCAGCAAACTTCCGTTCCATGCCTCTCCCGAAATGTCCCCTTCATTAGTAACTTCTGATTTTCCTACCCTGAGTGCCATATCGGTACTCAGCGAGCCTTCAACCTTTAATGGTCCTTTGACTTCTCCACCGCTGACAGAAATATAACGCCGGTCCATATCTTCCCATTCGAATTTCTGCTGGCTATTACACAGAATCCACGCATTCAGTGTCGCATTCCACTCAACTTCATTTTGCTGGCAGATGCTGAGGGTAGCCTTGCTGAGCTCTTTCGCCGAATCATCAAAAACAGGGTATGCCGGGAAATCGCCTACACGAAGAGTACATGACCCAGTGTTCGTTACCGGTGTACGGAAGAACAAACGCATACCATCTGTCAGTTTCGTGACGGGTGGCTGACAAATTAAATGATAATCATCCCTTTGACGTGAAGCTTTGCCACGGTTTAAAAGCCCCTGCTGCACAGCGGCTATTAAGCCCTCTTCCGGAATAAACGGTGCGCTTTCAGCCACACGAATAGCCGAAGCGTCCACAAATAATGCGCCATGATCTACGGTAATCTTCCAGGCTGGCGTATAGCCAGGATCCGGGGACGGCGTCTTCTGGTCACCCTTTCGGGCAGCAACACCTGCTTTTAATGACAGGTGGCAGATGCCGCACCTTACTGTGCTTTGTGCTGTGCCACTGTTATCAGGCCCGCTGTAAGCAATCGCGGGACTAGCAGCATTGTAATAGGGCAACACAGTGAGGCCTGTGTCACTATCTCCGTAAGCAGCCTGAATAAGATAGTCAATGCTGTATCCCTGCAGTATGGGTGCATCCAAATTGAACTGGCGTGGCGCCGTATTCAATCCCTGCTTGAGAATGGTGTTCGTGTTATCTGCAGCCAGCGACGAGTAAGGCGTACCATCAACATGCTGAAGAGAATAAATTTGCCCTTCACCGACCTGAACGCTCATGGAGGCAGGGGCAGTAGGCCTGCATGCCAGCCCATACAGACAAGTGTTCTCGCCCAGAATAGCTAATGCCAGCTTCGCCAGCCCTGTCATGGCGAATTTGTTTGTATTGAGCAGGTCGGTTTCAAGCGGGATCTGCCCCGGGTACACAATCTGACGATCCATATTTTTTCCCCATAAAAAAACCCGCTAATGCGGGTTAATCAATAATTAGTTACAGCCAAGGTTTCAGGTCAATTTCTGCTGTTTGTGTTGCGATTAAGAGGTGTTCTGTAGTGCTTTCGCTTCTTTTTAAATTTTGTATACATATCTGAATTAAACAATGACACGGATTCTATTTGATCTCGTGGAATCACATGACGATATTGCGATAAGGTGATCTGCTGAGAGTCAAAAGTTACCCCACATTCTTTATAGTGCTCTGCATAGTTTATCTCTTCAACAAAACTGAGTGTATCTTTGTCACGGTAACCACTCAGGAATGGGATAATTACTATAGTATCAGTATCATGATCTTCCAGTCTGGCCTCATGTATAATTCCAACGTAAACTTTACGAGACTTCAGTGATACAGACACCATCAGATTATTTTTACTTGTCATCGACTCAAGCATAATAGCTTCGATAGGGCTGGCATCCGCTATTTCCTTATATAAGCGCAACCTCTCCCTGTTGTCTCTTAGCTTTTTTTCTTCATTCTTTGACTCGACAAAACTCAACACAGCAGTGATAAAAACCAGCAAAACAAAAGGCAACTCTAATCCAGCGAACTTAACATTCAAAATGTCATAAGCAAAAGTAAATTCTTTATACCTGTCTGTAAATAGGAGAGGAAAATTTAACAACCACATAGTCGCAAGCAGTATTAACCACACGACCAGAAGAGAGATAAAAGAAACAAAAACGTAGTAGGAACCTTTAAGAGCAACCTGAAAATATGATTGCCAGCCAGTGGATTTTTTAAATTTGAGTTTAGAAGGTATGTGGCTGTTAATGTAAAGATATCCACATACCAGTACTATAACGATGAGTGCCGCGCTCATTAGCCCTGCCTGTTCTATTTTTTCTCGGCGAGCACCCGCACATTGTGGGCAATCGCGTTCTGGACATCCTTGTTGTTGAGATTGATGCGCAGAGTACCGCTTCGGTCAAAGTAGTACCGTTCGCTGGTTTCACCACCAGCAGGGTTTTCGCGCGTATCCCACCGATTTTTAACGAATAAATCCATTACTCTGTCTGGCTCAGAAATTGATTTGAGAAACTTTTTGAGACTCACCATCTTACCTCCTTCCCAGAGCTCTGTATGCAGAGGTTGGGCAACCATCAACAACCTGTGATTTCAGATAATCAACGATGTGATGGGTATCTGTACAGTGAATATAATACTACTGGTCTTGAATGGGCAAGGTTGTTCTATCAACAAAAGCCTCTGAAAGTAACTCAGGCTACCTTGCAGCCTTCACTATGCATCTGCGCTATACCAGCCTGACCCAGACAATTGTGCCCTCCATTTTTACGGCCGCCACCGCGGCGTATATCTGCGCATCAGTCACGTCGCCAGTTGCCATGTCGTGAGAAACATATTCACCCTGTGAAGGCACGCTGTAACCAGAGGGCGGCGTCGCATATCCGGCAATCAGGGGGATACCAGTTCCCTTTGGGCGGAAGGCCACGACGAACGCCTGATAAGGCAGAAGCAAAGAGCCGTACCCTCCAGCCATTCCATAACCAAGCGCTGGCCCGCCGTATGACCCGGTATCCATGGGGCGCTGTGGCTCAAAAATTCTGGGGGTGTTACCTGTCAGTTCATGCAGGATGTCGGTAACAGCCTGCCGCGTGCCCCGCTCCCGGAAGAGGTTAATCCTGATGTGATTGCGAAACGCGTCGTCAGACATCTCCGCCCGACGCTGCAACTGGTTACCGAAGAAGTCATACGCGGTTATATCGAGCCAGCCGTCCGTTGCTGAGGAGAGGCGCGTCTGTTTCAACGCATAGCAATAAAGGGAGTAACACCATGACAAAGACCTGGCGCATGCCATAAGCACCCCATGCAGGACGGGACTGCTGTCAGCAAACCAGCCTGCTGGCAGAAGTGCTTTAAGACGGTCGTAAAAATCGTTCAGATCACCTTTAGCCATTCAGCTCACCGTCACAGTGCCGGGCCGGATAACCTCTTTTCCGGAGGCAGCCAAATCAGCGGCCCCGTTATTGAGCATCAGTGAAGTCACGTTAGTGACAAGTGGACTGGCGTCGTACGCGACCTTAACCAGCTGCGTGTACGCCAGCAGCTGTCCCAGCGAAAGGCTGGCGATGTGCATTTTGATAGCGGACTGCACCAGCTCTATCACTGCTGCATGGTTCGCTGACGCGTCGGTGGTAACTGTCAAGGTGACATTTGCCAGACGTTTTACCGGTCTGAATACCGCAAAGCTGACCGTAAAACCCCTGACTGCTTCAAGAGCGGTATAAGCCTGTTCAATAAAGATGTCAGAAGGCTCGCCGCTGCCGTCATCCACGACAGCATAAAAATAACCAGGCTTTTCCACCCCCTCATACGTTTTGTTTTCAGTCAGGGTGTAAGTCACGCCAGCCTGCATGCTGCTGAGGGCATAACCTAACGCGGCCTTCGTGGCTTTAGACAACGATGCTATCCATAAAACAAAGCGTGCGCGGAAAGCGTCATCCTGTTCAGCATCTTTCCCGCCAGTAAACGGGGCATTGTTAATGACGGAGTCGATATACGGGATGCTGCCGACAATGACGGTCACCGTATTGGCCTGTGCATTTCCAGCAGCGCCCGCAGTGTCGGCCTGGACAGGCACAGTGAGGGAAACAACACCTCGCGCAATAATGTAGCCCTTCTGCGAGGCGTCCCAGGCTGCGCTGATCGGGTCTTCGGTAACGGAATACATTTGCGAGCCATCAGATGTAGTGAGGCGGGTTCCGGTCCTGATGAGTGCTGGCTCGGTTGCCGTAAACCGGCTGAAGGTGACCAACCCGGTTGCCTGAACCGCCGACAGCCGTCGGAAACCAAAGTCTGCCATCCAGCTGTCCAGGTCTTTGCCCGAACAGGTGGCGGCACGGGTGGTCACCAGAAGATTAACAATCAGCTGCTGGAGCCACATGGCTACGCCAGCATTGGACTCCACCAGTGCGCGCAGAATGCTGCCGATCGACAGGTCGATGAGCCTGGCTGCCCTCGCCTGCAGGGTTGTGACCTGCTCACTCACCAGCTCAGTAAAGGATTTGATGTTAAGCGATGCCATGCTTCTACCTTATTACGTCAAAGCTGAGTATTTCAGACGTGCCGGCCGTAGCATCGGTATACGTCACCGAGACACTGACGCCGCCCTCAGTCAGGCTGAGCCTTACTGTGGGTGGAGGAGCAGATGCCACGGCCTCTTCCAGCAGCATTTGTCCCCGGATCAGCGCTTTCCATTCGCCAGGATTCACTGTCTCGCCCACTTTTTTACCCAGCCCTGCCCCGTACTCCGGATGAAACAGGTATTCACCGGGGCTGGTCAGAAGGCGGCGTAGTATGCGTTGTTTGGCCCGTTCGCTGCCGGAAACCGGGCGCAGGTCGCCAGCAGCCGTGACATCAAGGTCACTGCCAGTCAGATGCCAGAGGTCATGCATGGATATTTTCTCTCAGGAGGTACTGATTTGCTGGCGAGGAGTGGCAGTGAAGTTGCCCTTGCCTTTCTCAAGGTGCGAGTGCCCGTTATAAACAGTACGGATGTTCTGCACGGTGCCATATGCCCCGTTATGGTCGCTGATGTCCTGAGCAACCTTCAGGTTGCCATCCACCAGCACATCACCGCCTGTAAAGTGGTGGCACGGTGCGTCATACGTCAGTTTTTTTGTGGCGCGCAGCAGCACTTCCCCGCTGTTCAGAAACTTCAGCAACGAGCCGCTCTGATGCAACAGCCAGAACTCACCGGCAGGCGGCCCGGGGCAGCGGTCTTCATCATTGTAAAACTGCCCGGCAGCCATACCGGCGCCCATCAGCCCGGCATCAAATTCGACCTCTGTGACGGCCCCGATCATCGGTCCTGCAGCCAGGCCCCATCCGTTACCCACCCAGGGCGAGCTGAGCGGTATCCACCCGGTCTCCTCGCCCGTAGGCTGCAGCTGTACCTTCACGGCGTAGCTGCCAGGGTCATAGGCTGTGATAATGCCTTGCCGTGTATGACCTTCGCCAGCAGCCGACTGGCGGGCGGCAGCGGCCATGACATTCAGTAGCGCTCTCATCACAGGATTTCCAGTGCGGGACTGTGGTTTTTGCCTGAAAGGTACATGGTATAGCCATCAGCCTGACTCAGGGTGCGACGCACGTTGTCGCACCAGTAAAGCTGGTCAAATGGGCTCTGCGTGCCTTCTACTCGGACCAGCATCCGGGGTGTCAGCAGGTTGTCACCTGCCGTTGAGCAGCTGAATTTCATCTCATGCTGAACGATATTGCGGTAAATTGTCTGCGCCAGCGCACGGGCTGATTCGGGTGTGAGGCCGTTACGAATGACGCGGTAAACCTGCGTCTTTGTTATGGCGCTGCCGGCCTCGGTGTTTTTTGAAGCCTTCGGATACGAGGCGACAAACTGTTTGTTTTTGCGCTTTGCATTCCAGCTCAGCACTTCCACCGTCACGCCTTTTGAAATTGTCAGCGCACGGGAAAATGACAGGTCATCCGCTGTATTGCACCGGGGATAAGCAAGCTGCCCTGGCGGTTGCCATTTGATGACGTACGCACTGGCGTTGCCAGGTTCGCTGACCGGCTCAAAATGAAGCCGGTCATTCTCGACATACACCGCGAAGTTTTCTATCCCCGCCAGGGTACTCATCAGGTCCCAGTCAGTCTGCTCCCCGGTCAGGTGAGCTGAATCAATCTGGTAAAATTCACCAAAGCGTTTCGTCGTGGCAGTGACAACCGGTGTCAGCCCGTGTCGCTGCGCCAGCATGGTGGCAATCTGCGAGCTGGTATAGTTTTTAAAGCTTTCTCCTGCTGACCTGGCGTCAATCAGCCGCGCGGTAAAATCACGTCCTTCAGCTGTCACCTCAAACCGGGCCGGCTCGTAATGCCAGGTATCGATATTGCCTGTGATGAGCCTCTTCTCGTCTGTGCCAGCCTGTGTGGTGACAGAAGCAAACAGTTCGACAATGACTGTCGTCTGCCTGGCCCACCAGTTGAGCATCTGCATTTCAGCCGGCAAGGCTGTCATGGCCAGGGTCAGATCGAATGTGGCTGCTCCCCGAAATGCATTGCTCTCTACGCTGAACGATACGAAAGGCACGTCACGGCCGTTTAACAGGCACCGCCCGCTTACCCTGCGAACATCTGAACTGAACGCAGCGTTACTGATGTCCATGGTTAACCTGAGGGCTGGAGGGGATAATCAGGGTCTGGATGCCGCTCAGCTGTGGATCTGTCAGATTATTAGCCGCGGCAATACTGGTCCACTTTGAGGCATCCCCATACTGCTCAGAGGCGACCTGATAAAGATTGCCGCCTGACAAGGTCACGGCCCTGACACCATCGGCTGTCTGACCGGCATGGATATTTTTGTTCAGGCGACCCAGTACGTCCTGTAAGTGATAGAGAGACGGAATACGCGTCGCGTGCTCCAGCTGGGTCAGCAGGTTCGTGACAGCTCTGGAAACCGGATGACCTGGTATCAATCCTCCCAGCGTCGTGATTTCACAGGCTGCCGATTCGAGCACCGCAAGCTCATGCTGGATAATATTTCGGGCAGCGATAAGCGGCCTCACGACCGTCTGTATCTGCTCCACCGTGGCATGGGCAAAATCACTGACCTGCTTTACAGCCTGATGGAGGTGCTGAACAGCTTCTGTTACTGCATCAATGTTGATAATCCTACCCAGCCCAAGCGCGCGGCCCAGGTCACTGTCAATCAGTCCTTTCAGTGCGCCCGTCAGGGCATCCACCCTGTCCGGGGCTCCTTCGTTTCTGACAACGGCTACTTCAATTGTATAGGGCCGGCGCCAGACAAACTCATAGGCCGGGCTGAAAGCCGTAATCACCACAGTGAAGCGATAGTCATCAAGCGTCAGCACCAGCGGGTGTCCCGCATCCCGCATCCGTTCGAGTGCGCTGACACGTTCGCCAGCTTGCGACCCTGTGATAATTCCAGACCAGGTCAGCGGTTCGTATTCTGTACCCAGCACGTCAACGATGCGCCGGCCACCGATTAACTGATGCTGCGCGGTCTTTTGCCTGCCAGCGATAACCATACGCTGAGGGACTTCAAACTCCATGAACTCGAACTCACCCAGCATCAACCGGGTAACAATCGGATCCATACCCTGTGCGAATGGCATCAGCGGGTTAAGAAGTGACATAAGGGTTCATGTTCTATTGAGGTGTATTTGACAGCATTGCCTGCCTTCGGGCACAAAATGAAGGGCGAGCAGATAACTGAACTGAAAATAAAATGTGAGGGACATGATGTTGCCCGCCTGCCGTGCAGGATCCGGACTTATGACATCTCATTAACCAGCATCGGCGGGTCTTTTAACCCAGCTTCAGTGAAAGTCGTCTGCACTCAGGAATAAAAAACCCGCTTTCGCGGGTTCAGTTATGCAGCATTATTTTTGCGCCATTCATCAACCATCTCTTTCGAGACTTCTTTCTTATAGCAAATAGGTGCATAACCGCCCTGCTTACTCCACGCGCTTCTTCTGCCACAGCTACTGCCGTTGCGTGCAGAGTTAAAAGGGCAGGCACAAACACCCGGGTATGATGCAATAGAATCTTCGATAATAAGCTGACGAATTTCATCATCGGACTGACGTGTAGATTTAGCGTCAGAAGCGCCAATCCAGAGTAAACCCACGGCCATAACCAATGAAACAGCAACAGTACGTATATCCATAACACCCTCCTGATGATAAGAGGGTTAAATTAATCCATCACAACGCCCGCCAATCGCTCGAAAAAGAATCGATAACTGTTCTTAATTCGAACAGATAAAGGCGGACATCTGATGTTTTCCTGTTGTGTGAAATGTTTACTGTACTCTTGCCAGGTAACACCCATGACCAAAATACGCCCGCAACATTTATCATAGCGATAGCCGCATTCAGAATTTTAAAATTCGGCCAAGCTGAAAGTGTTAGTTATGGTACAGGCAGGCGAGCCCGACGGACCTTAAGCTGTCACTGAAGGTTTAATCGTGACGGCTGCTAAGGTATGGAGAGATTACCAGCCTGACCGGGATGCGTCATCAGCATGGACGCGTCGAAAGTGCTGGTGGATGAGGGCGCTCTGGTTGCCAGTTTACTCATGCCGTTCATCACGGTAGCCACCAGTACCTGACGACCTTCATGCGTCATCAGCAGATTGACTGGCTGTTCCGATCTGGTACTCGCAACGGGCGGTACTGCAGGATATTTGCCGTACTTACGGTAAGCCTGCTCACGCGACCTCTGATTATCAAAATCAGACTGAGAAGGTAACCAGGGTTTATAGACAGCCCCATTATCTCTTGCATTCTGGCGGGCGAGCCTTTCCCGCTCCGCCATTTCCTTACTCTGAGACACGGTACTTGCCGGATAGAGTGCCGCCAGTGTGGCAGTGGCAATAACAGCCGGAAGCCCGGTAAGCGCTGCAGCAAGGCCGGTCAGTCCCGTAGTGGCGCTTTTCCCAATGAGCATATCAATCCCCCATCCCGCCAGTTTGAGTGGCGACAGCAAAGCGCCAGCGGCGTGCTTCATCACCCACATCCCGCCGCTCAGCGTTGCCAGCGCGGTTACCGCCAGTGTTGCCTGCCCCACAAACTTAGCCAGTTCGGGATGTTGATGCGCGATGGTCGACATGCGCTGCAGGGCTGTAGTCAGGCTGTCCAGCCCTTTTGTGAAGGTATCTAGTAATCCACCCTCTTTACCCATCACCAGCTGCAGATTCTGCCACTTCTTCTGGAAGTCGATAATCTTACCGTTATAAGTATCACCCACAGCGCCATAGGCATCATTTAGTCCCCGCGCAATACCATACGCGTCGATACGGTGATGAATGGTGGCCAGCTGCTTGTCGATGAGGTTGAACATCTTACCGCCGGTCCGTCCAAAAATCAGGGCGTTCTCGCGCTGCTTCTGGTCATCGGTGTAATGGTTTCTGCGGTAGATGGGCAGGATCATCTGCTCGTAGTAGTCCACCGGGGACTGGCTGAAAAGCTGAGAATTAACGAGCGGGTTACCCAGAAAACGCTTCACCCCGCCCATACCGTTGAGCTCAACCTTGCTGGCATCCCAGATACCCATCTTCATCAGGTCGTGAGTGACCTGGTTGGGTAGCTTGATGATGCCGTTTAAACGGTTGTAGGCAGTCATCAGCGCATCACCCGCTGAGCTGCCCTTCAGCTCGCCGATAATGGGCTCAAGCTCGGCGAACAAGGCTTTATTACTGAGGTTGAACGCGGAAGTGCCGGCCCTGGCCATGAACTGCCGATACTGGGTGAAATCGACGTTGCCGCCTGAAGACTGGATGGCGCGAAAGGCCGCATCCATCAGTTCATTAAAGCGCTCAGGGCTTTTCAGACCACCTGCTGTTTCAGTGAAGCGCAGCATATCCATTTGCTTCGCGGTCGTGGCTTCACGCTGATGTTCATCCAGTCCGCGTGAGGCAAAGTTGATTCGCGCCAGCACTGGTGCCGCCAGTTTTGCAGCACGCAGCTGCTTCTCTAACGACTTCATGCCGGATTCGCTGAAGACACCCTGAGCTTCCACCAGATACTTCAGCATGTCAGTGGCCGAGGAGCCCCGGACCCGTGTAGCTTCTGCGAAACGCTGTGCTTCCTGCGTTGCAGCCTGACTCATACCAAACTGCTTAAACTTCTCGGTCATGGTCTGGTAGCGGGCAGCCTCATTCACGAAGCCGCTCAGCACTTTAAAGCCAAGGTAGCCAGTGGCCAGATTGGTCATGCCGTCCGAATAGGAGTAATGGCCGGTAGAGCGGCCATTGCCACCGCCGTTCCCCGCCCCCCCACCGCCCCAGCCGCCCCAGCCGCCGGGCGGCACCCCGTTATTCCAGCCATGCCATCCGCCGCCAGAACCTGATGAGGAAGGAAGCGCAAGTCTCCCGCCATGGTTGCCATATCCACCGCCCCCACCTCCAGCCGCGGCAGCAGCGGCCAGAACGGGCAGCGTCATTGCCGCGCCGAAGCCACCAGCAAGCTTGGGAAGATTCCTGGTGGCACTGTTCATGCGCTGGGCATGGTCGGCAGCCGAACGGATTGCACTGGCATAATCACGGGCACCGCGGGCCGCGGCAGAGAACTGATTATTCAGGGAGCGGTTGAGCGCCCGCAGCGCGGATGTTGCCTCTTTAGCGGCGCTGGCCAGCGTTCGGATGTTCTTAGCGATTGTGACAAACTTCTTGTTAAGTTCGATAGCATCACGGCTGACCTGCAGCAGGTGACGTGTAATCTGGTCATCTAGCGTAAGGCGCACGGCTACGCGGTATGCCTGAACATCCATGCGGACCTCACATTGTGATCATAAAAAACCGCCAGATCGGGTTGATAGTAATATGTGATTCATCTTCGAAAAAAATCGAGTTGCTGCCAAAAAGATCTTTTTTGGGGATCTTTCTGCGGTAATCAGTCAAAACCAGTTAGAACTTTTATTCATAGAGAAATTATTTTTTAATAAATTTAAGCATAAAAATCACATGTATTGCTTGTTATCAATCGTTATCGCGAATCAACTCGCAACCCAGCAACTCTTATCAAAATAATCAGGGATAGGGTTTTGGATTCAAAAAGGTTGCGAACCGGTTTAATCCAGGATACCTTTTAGTCAGTTGCGATTAGGAGGATTCATGGAAACTAACGATATCTCAGTTAAAGCCTTGTCTGCTTTTATTGAAGGATTGCCGGGTATGGGTACGGTTGGCGACAACACACTCAAAAACCTCAGGGCTGTACCAAAGATGCTTAGGCATGTTAACCCTGGTGTCGAAAACTTTGAGGATATTAACGCTGAAGAAACTGTTGAAAAATTTATTACTGAAACTGGCGCACAAGTAGGAGATGCTTCACGTAACAGCTATAAGAGCCGCATTAATCAGGCAATCAAGCTATACAAAAATTACCTTTCTGACCCTAGTAGTATCTTTGAAAATCGCGAAAGTGAGGCAAAAGTGAGCAAAGAAGCATTACAAATTTCATCATTGCCACCAAAACTTTCTGGTGCAGTAACCACTATTGATATTCCTGTTCCAATTCGTGATGGACTGATTCTAACCATCCCTGGCGTACCAACCGACCTCACAAACGAAGAAGCCGAGCGCATCGCTTCCATACTGAAAGTTTACGCTCGGCCTCAATAAAATTTGAGCCATATCCCTTGCCGGGGAAAAGCTCAGATTGGGGATGTTAGGACCCCGCAATCGTACTGCCTAGACACCAGTACAGTAGCGGATCCCCATACTTTTATCAATACCTCGGGGAAGCGTCCGCCCGGGGTGGGTATAACCAATGACTCTTAAGTCAATCCCTACTCCAGAGTTGCCAGCAGGTTTCCGTTGGTGCAAATGCCGATACCGTAAGGTAAGAGCAAAAGCTGGAACACCTGATTCAGAGCGGCGAGTACTGGATGCTCATGAATACGGATACAAATGCTGGTCTTTCCCAGTAAGGTCTAAAAAGTAAGACTATAAACCCGGCTTCGGCCGGGTTTATATTGCTCACATCGTCTGCTGGCTGATGTGTCGAGAAAATTACTGCACGCATATTGTCTTCTTCTCGAAAAATCCTTGCTATTAAAGATCTTTTGTTGCTGGCAGCAATTAGAATTAGTTCTTTATCCAACTACTTGATGTCTTTTCTAAGACGTCTATAAGTTATCATTTAGCATTAAATCCTGTAGAAATCGCCTGTTCAATCGATTCTATCAGCGGGTCAATCTTCCGTACGTATGCTGGTCCGATGAAAGGCCGCGGTGGTATGCGGTCGGTACCAACCTCCTGCCACAAACCTATCTGACTTTTAGTCCCGACTATGGCCGCTAAGCCTACCACCTCGCTTTCAATTGAGTCTCTGAGCTCGCCTGAACGCAGCAGCGGATCGTCTTCGGTGTAACCCGAGCGGACTCGGTCGGCTTTAGTAGAGGCTGCCAGCGGTGCCCATGCCTCAAACGGTCCGACAGCAGGCTGATAAATGCCGATCTCTTCCTTCGCCGTTTCCTCAATCTCTTTCACGATGGCGTGGAAACCCACTTCAAGCTCTGTGGCGATTCTGGCGGAGGCATGTGACATCTCCCGCGCGAACATGTTCAGGTCCATCAGCTGACCTCCTCCCATTGCTTTGTGTTCCAGTTATAACGGCCGCCATCAAATTCACGGATGACCACGCCCATGGCAATGCGTTCATGAGGAAGCAGTTCGGTCAGGCCGGGAAAAATCACACTGAACGGAACCCCGGACTTCATCAGCCAGCACTGATTAATGAAACCGGGGTTCTGCGCTAGTTTTTTGCAGCGGCTTCCGTGATGTCCTCATCGTCTCTGGCGCGTTCACGAAGCCAGCCTGAGGCTGCCTTGAGCCCCTGCTTACCCAGGATGGCCAGCAGCGTTTCAACCTGTCGGGGGTTTTGCGGTACCGGGTATTCTTCCCCGTCGATTTCCGCCACCGCCGCAACCGGGAAGACATACAGGTTCATGTACATCACGTTCATCGCCATTTCCGGGCCAACGGCTACTGTCAGGCGCGATTCCTGAACCGGGTCGAGTTCACGCATGGTCAGTAATCGCCCTTTTGCATCCTTCACCTGATTAGAACTGTGTGTTGCCGGTGCAACAGCTGCTGCCGGCCGCTCATTCTCGTGCACTGTTACCTTTACCATGTTTGCCCTTAATTCACTTTTTTGCGGCGGTTTGCAGTAAATGACATCGTCTGGTTGACCGTCTTCTCGCCCTGCTTGTTGCCGGCATCGGTGAGGTGAAATGACACCCCTTCATACCGGTACACACTGACTGTGCCATTCGCTTCGGTGATGGTTTCGGTGATTGTGCCGCGGGGCTGATCGATACCGTTGTAGTAGTTGTCTTCCCACTTCGCCCAGAAGTCATCGAGCGTGGCATCCATACGTTCAGCTGTGATGGTGCCATGCCAGCCTACCGGGATTTGCAGCTCATCAGTAATGCCATTCAGCGGGGTGATTTTCTGCGTTGAAACCTGGGGCTTAGAGTCAAAGCTCATGATTTTGGGAATACGCAGCTTCCCCGACGGCGTATTGATATCGACCGCGATGTCGCGGCCTACGGTATAGCCAAGGGTTGGCATGGGTTATCTCCGGTTTAAAGAGCGCGGCGTGCGTTAACGGGTAGAGTCGTTTGAAACGGAGATGGACACGCTGCCGCCCCCTTCCATATTCACGAGGAAGTAGCGCACCACGTTCAGGTATTTCACCTGTACGTCTGCCGTCATGTAGCCCAGGGCGACTCGTGAGTCAGGGTTGTTGGTCGCATCCAGACGCACCGAAAAAGCCGGCCCACCATTCGGATCGCCGATCATCTTTAACCCTTCGAGCGTCGCTAAAAATGACTCGAGAGTGCTTTTGGTTTCCCGCCGCAAGTCCACCGTCTGGTTGTCACCGACCACGCCACCAAAGGCTGATGCGATGGTCAGCGCCAGGAAGTTGGTCATGCGGGTATAGGTGTCATCGTTCTGGGTCGGGTTGGAAGAGGTGTTACGCCCGGAACGCATGCCGAAGTAGTTGCCGCCCGGGCAGGGATTCGTAATCACGTCGAGGCGCGCTGCGTTGATTGCTCCGATTTCCTGAACGGAGTAAGGCCGCCCTGCCAGCTGGCGCTCGGTGGCGATAATGGCCGGAATACGCTTGTTCAGCGTCGAAACGTGAGGTGGCCGTGAGGCAATATTTGCAGCCTCAAACGTTGCGGGCGCAATCATCCGGTTGATGCCATTCGCGGTGTCTTTCCAGTAAGGCCAGTCACCCACAATGACTTTAAAGTGCCAGTCATCGACACCTGAGCTGTTGAGCGCTTCGGACAGGGTTTTGCAGTCTGCTGACACAGCACCCTGAGTAACCGCATAGGCCCCTTCAGCCTGAGCAAAGGCCGCCATCGCCGGCCAGCAGGATGCGTCGGTCACGTCCGTCAGGTTGATGACCTGAGAATATGTCCCGCGCAGTGCATACATCCCTTTGCGCAGCGTATCGATGCCGTCCGTGCCCACAAGCGCGGTGTCAGTAAGGCCTGTAGCGCCATCCGTGCCGCCGCTGAGCATGATTTCCGTCACTGCGGCCTGGGCAGTGCCGTCAGACTCGGTCACTTCTGCGCGCACCAGCTGGCTGGGCCCCCGGACTGTTAACTGCCCCTGATTGACTGCTGCCTCCATGGCTTTCAGCAGCTTATCCCCCTCCCCACGGAGGTTATCAAACACCTCTGCACTCATACCAGGAAGGCTGATGGTAAGCTTTCGGGAGCCCACAGCCGTCCCCTTGCTGATACCGGCACGGATTTGATTACCACGCGTACCGCTGTACAGCGCTGACAGCATCAAAACGCTTTTTGCCGTATCCTCACTGAGCTTCCCACTTGCAGCGGTATCCCGCCCGTTCGTCACACGAATACAGTTCAGGCTGGTGGCACCGACCTGCAGCGAAATAGCTGCAGCGGTAGAAAGGTCATACTTGCGATTTACTGGTGCACCCAGAAAAAAGGCCAGTTCGGTATCAGAGCTGATGCGAAACGCACTGTTGACGGGTCCCCAGCTCGCCACACCCACCAGCCCCAGCCCATCGGTGGGAACGCCATTGATGTAGCGCGCACGGGGTGGCACAACCTGGACATACAAATCCGGAGCGGTCAGTGCAGACGTGTTAAGGTCGCCGGCTGGATAAATCGGCATGAAAAATGACTCCCTGATGATGCGGTAAGCAGAACGCAGCCAGATGCGGAGTATGACCGCGCCCGTCAGTTTCTCTGATGAAGGTGGTTGCCGTTCAGGTTGACAGCAGTACTGATAACTTCAGGTGCGCTGATAACCTGCGTGGTGGCGTAGTTGACGCTGAAAATCAGGTCACGCCGGTATACGTGCCAGTTTTCGGCGGTGTCACTGTCAAACTGACGAACATAAAGCATCTGTGCTGGCGCGGCATCGCCCAGGTCAATATGGCACTGCTCAGACAGCGCAGTGTCAATGGCAGCACCCGTCCTGTTTCTGAGGTGCGGTGTCGGTGCCCAGACGGTAATCTGAAACTCTCTGGCCTGCCGGCGCAGCTCTCTGACGGCAGTGCCTGCAGCCGTGACCTTTACCTTTAACTCACTGACAAGGAAAACGACGATACGACTGAATACAGTAAGCGTTCGGGGCAGCTGTAGGCTGATGCTTCTGGTGGCGTCCTCTGCAGTCGTGCCAGTACGAAAATGGAAATAAAAGCCTATCCCATCAAGGGTTATCAGGACATTTGTCGGGGCTGACGCCGCACCTGAAAGCGCAAGTATATTACCGTTCACTGTAATCTGGAGTGTGGGCGTGCCTTTACTCACCACGTGGTAAGGCCTGCCCAGTGAGGTATTCACCTTACGCTCAGTGGACAGCGGCCAGACAGACACATGGACTCCGCCCGCGCTGATGTCCTTCTGCAGCACAGCCGGAACGGGCCAGCCGGGGCAGATTTTCACGGGAACGTTCACTATGCCCGGCAATGCGGTGCCGCCAGGATAAATCGTATCGGTCACTCTTTTTGTCAGAAACCGTAAAACGTCATCGACGCTTGCCATGCTAAACCGTTACCTTCATCGCCATCAGGCGCCAGCCCATGTCGGTCAGTTCGGTGCCTGTGATTACGTATCGCCGGCCAGTATCGTCACTGGCAAAGTCCCCCGCCTGAATACGTACACCACTGAATGCTGGCATTAGCATACTGTACCAGGCGCTGCGGGTTTCAGCCGGTAATCTGAGCGGGCTGTGATCGCCCCCCCGGCTTATCAGAATACTGGCTGGCCAGTCAGCCATAATGAGCTTCTCATTCGCTGCAGTGGTGCCACCGTAATCCTGAAGCCCGGCATCATTACTTGCCTGAGCGGTACGCCGGATACTGACAAGCCGCTCAGTTTTGACACACAGAATGGGCTGTAAGAGCGGCATGGCGGCCACAAAGTAGGTTCCCTCACCCGATACCAGAATATCGCCCGCCTCAAACCCGGTCGCATCAAAAATCCCGATGCGGGCAGCCTGTCCAAAGCGGACTGCCCGCATATAGCCGAAATCGGTGGTAAATGATGCGGAGAGTTCCTGTAGCGGTTGTGCTTTTAAGGGGCTGAGGGGTGATGTTGCCCGGTGATGTCGCGCTATGCCTCCCAGACGTTTCGCGGCCTTACCGTTGCCCTGGTTTACCTTCGCGGACAGCATAAGCGCGTCCATGTCAGTTCCTCATTACACGTGTATCGCCATTGCCCAGCGACGGTCCGGGTGGAATACCGAGCAGTCCACAGAGCTGACGCCGCCACTGATTGTAAAGACGGGTGCGGTCTGACACCTCTGAACGGTTGCGCTGCCAGACGGCGGCCTTATCCGTATCAAGGTTGTCTGCTGCCCGGGCGATGCCCGTTTCCAGGCTTGCCAGTGTCATCAGATAGCTCACCACAATCGCCTCTTCTTCAGCCCGCAGCGACGTCAGCCGGTGCGCCAGCGTCTGGTAACGGCCTGACGTGACTTGTGCGTAAGCCGCATCACTTCGGTCGTCCGGTGACGAGTCGCCTGTCAAGGGATAGCCCATGTAGCGACGTGCGTCGGCCAGTTGCTGATCCGTAAGCATCGTTCACCGCCTGTTAGCTTTTACCTGCTATCTATCCTAACAACAAACAGCTGTGTTCCGGTTTAATGTTCTGACAGCCCCATGCCGCGGCGATTTCATACCGCACGCGGCGGTACTGTTTGTACATGGAGACTTCGAACGACATATTGGTGCGCGGGTCGGTGATCATAATGCGATCATCTGCCATGTCCCCTTCTTCGGGTAGCGCCGGCGCACGGGTAGCCAGAATGATAGCGGAGCGGCTGAAGGCAAAGTTGGCCGTAAACTTACTCACCACCTTCAACTCAGCCCCTTTCGAAATCTCATCGCGCACGCCTGGCGCGAAGATGTGGATGCCTTTTTCAGGCTCTACCTGAGCAATGATGTATTTATGATGCCCGGCAATGAGCACATCTCCGGAGGCGGCCTGGGCCGCGGTGACGGCTGCGGGAATAAACTTTGCTCCGGGAGCGATCTTTTCGTCGCCAGCCAGTTTCAATGTTGCGCCCGCCTGGCCATTGACTGAAGCTACACCCGCAGACTCACGGAGCGTAAAACCGTGCAACTCCAGCAGTGTTCCCTGCGCACGCAGCGCTGTCGTACCCGCTTCATTGGCTTTGGTCAGCTGTGCCATCGTACGTAATGCTGCACCAGCAGTTGTATCGATAACACACTGCAGATCGCTCAGTGGTGCACCATTGTCAGTGAGGATTTTGCGCACCTGGGCCGTGTCGGTCAGGGTATCTTTGAACGGTGTTTTGCCCGCCTCACCCGCGGCTCGGGATGCGCGGCGGAAGAGCTGGCCCAGATCAGCCTCAATTTCATTGACCAGCGTGCGCATTGCCTGGGTGACCTGGTCACGGCGGATGCCATGATAGCCCGGACCCGATTTAATGCCCTTCTGCTGTTCGCCTTCCCAGCGGAACGGCACCATGCGGGATTTCGTGATGGCCAGAGGCACATTACCAATATCCTGATCACCATCATCCGGTGGAAGCTGACCGGGTTTCACATCTTCAGCCTGTGAGGCCGGAGTCAGCGGTATGCGGACTGGCTGGTTCAGTGCTGCACGTTCCGCCGAAGCGTCCAGTGTAATGGACGGAATAAACCCGCAGAGTTCGCGTGAAACGATATCCAGCGACTGATACAGGTCGGGAATGAGTTGAGTCAGGGTATTAGACATTCAGGGATATCCTGTTAATCGATAATCTGTACACCCGCACAGGCTTTTTCACTCTGCTCATGAGGGCTGAGGGAATCAAACTGTTCGCGGGTAAGTGTGTTGGGGTTGGTGTTACCATTCCCCCCAACGGAACCGCCGCCTGATGCACCGGTGCCTTTGAGGATCTGGTCTTTATACGGATAGTGCTCAACGAGAATACTCAGCGCTTCATCAAACCCCGCCGCTTCACCTGGATTGACTGCGCTGAAGATTTTGTTGCCCGCTTTGTCAAAGGCGATTACCGCATCGTCGAGCACCTGAAAGTTACTGCCAAACCGGGCTTCCACCAGGTCAGCCGGAATGCTCATTTTCTCGGCGATGAATTTCGAACGGGCGAAGCTGCCGCCAATTTTCTCCGCTGTAAGCTTCTGGCTCAGTTCGTCGCGCTCTTTCACGATCGGCGCATATTTCTCTTCCAGTGCACGTACGGCTTCCGTGCGGACCTTTTCGACTTCACCGGCATCCACCAGCGTTTTGTCTTCCAGGTTTTTCACAGTGTCCAGTGCCTCCAGCGCCGCAGCCGGATCATCAATTCCTTCAAAGGTCTTAAGCAGCGTTTCCGCACTCTCTGCGCGCTCGCGGTGCGATTTCGCCTCACCGTTAAGACGCGAGATGGTCTGCAGCGTGCCGGGTGCATCAAATGCCACCTCTTTGCCGTCATCCTGCACGTACACTGGTTTGCTATCGTTTACGACAACATGGCCGTTCTCATCGAGTTTCAGTTTCATCAGGTCATCCAACCGGGTAGGAGCCATCCGGCTCGTGGCGCCACGCTGCATCCGCAGCGGTTGGCAATAAAAAAGCCCATGCATGTGCACGGGCCTTGAAAACCATTAATCCGGCGCTGTTGTTGCCGGCTTTTCTGGCATGGGAGGTGGCATGGCGCGGATGCGCAACTGCTCATCTGCCCAGCGGAGCTCGCTGTTGATAAGACCACGGCGCTGTATCTCGTTAAACAGCGTCTCATCAGACAGCGCACGGGTTTTATACATGCCTACCAGGAAATCCGTTGAGGCTTCAGCCAGCGTGGTGGCACCAAAGTCACTGAAGATAGTGACGTGCCCGCCATCGGGTTCCCCTGTCCATTCCGCCAGATATTGCAGTGCCATCCGGGCAGCATCAGTGAGATCACACACCATACGCTGCAGGGCACTGGTACTCGCCTCGTTATCGGTCAGCGTCTGCACCACGGTACGGTGCCCGGGTTTGATCACCAGCAGCTCCGCCCCGATCTGACGCATCTTTTCTTCAAGGTCGATGATGTCTGTACGTCCGGCCTCGATGGCTTTGCCGCTATGCTCTACATAACGCAGGTCTGCCTCATCGTCTTCAGACAGGATGGCCGATGCCGCACCAACCGAGATGGGACCGTCGCCCAGCTTCTTGCCGAACAGCACCGGTACGCGGGCGACATGCAGAATGGTCTGCTGATCGCTGCGCGACTGCCAGTGTTCGACGTTGAGCCACGCGAGTTCCGCCAGCGGAGGCCGGCCATTCATAAAGCCACGCTTGTCGCCATAGACCGGGACAAAAGTGATTTTGTTAAGGCTGGTGGTGCCTTCGTCGTGCAGCTGCCACTCCAGTACCCCGCTCGTTTCATTGCGTTTTTCGCGATATATCCGCCAGCGGCCAGGATTTAGCACCCTGACCTGCTCAATGTCTTTCACGACAAATTCATTGTCCGGATCGCGCTCACTCACCGTCTCAACAAAGCGCAGCATGGTGAACGTTTCCTGTCCGTTCACGCGCTCTGAGTCGTAATCAAGCAGGCTGTTCGCGTTTACCTTGACGAAATAAGGCCTCAGCCCGCGCTGTCGTTCTTCGGCCAGGGAAAGTTGCTTCTCTGCAGGCGGATGCTCGACCAGGATGCCACAGAGCCCGTACGCCATCGCCTCTTCACAAATGTCTGCCAGAAAGGAATGCAGGTTGGTGCCCTGCAGGTCTACATCCGCGAACATCTCGCGGATACGTTGAGGCACCACTTTTTCATCCCATGTCACCGGCCGGGAAAAAGGTTTGCCGCTCAGGACTTCGACCGTACGGGAAAAGGCCGGGAAAAGCGTGGCCGTTGCCAGTCGGTTCTTATAAAACGCCTCTTCTTCATTGGGCCATTTAGGCAGGTACGTTTTACCCGCCTGCCGCATGGCTGCTGTGCCGCCCAGCAGTGCGGTGATCATTGGCCAGCATCCGGCCATCGACTCAATTTTTGGCGATCGCTTGCGGACGTCGTTGCTCATATTTCTGTTCTGTCAGGCAGAGAATGGACGGATTGTTGTACCTTTCGGCTGGAACAGTTCGGTGATGGCCCAGACCAGCGCATCCAGGCGGTCGGGGGATTTCTTCGCGGTGGCCGGCACGTACTCCAGCAGCTGGTTCTCCAGCTGGTAGAGGCTGCCGCGGTGCGCCACCCGCCCCTGCTCGTAGAGGGCTGAAATGGGTTCCGCGCGGGCAAATTTGCCTTTGCTGGCATGCACACGAATGATGCGACCACGAAAGCCCGCATTACGCAGCGTGTCCTCCGCCATGTCACCGCCCTGATTGGTTTCAATAACGATAGCTTCAGCGTGGTGCTCGTCATACGCCCGTATGGCCCGCTTCGCCCAGCCGTTCGGCGAGTACTTCCCGGAGTAGTCTGCGTCAGCAGAGAACAGCCGGTCATCACCGCGTCCATAACTGCTCGCCACGACAATACCGGTTTCGTCACTCTCTTCGCTGTTGGTTGCCTGCGGGTCGATGGCGACCACCGTACGCGACGGCTGAAGGGTAATCTCCAGCGCACGTGCACCGGACACCATAGCTTCGGTCCAGAGCGCACCTTCGGCATTGAACCGCCGGGGGCGCTGCATGTACTGGGCCTCAGCGGTACGCCGGTGTGAAAACAGTGAGGTGCGATGCGATTCGTTGTGCTTGTATGGCCACAGCCACCCGTCAGGCAGACCATGTTCGATGGGGATCGCGTGCGAGTTTTCCGGATACAGTGCTGAATACTGTTTGTTGTTATCAATCAGCACCGGCAGGTTCAGATGATGCCACTGTTCGCCACTGCCACCACGCAACAGGTATCCGCTCAGGTCGTGGTAGTGAATGCGCTGCATGATGACCACGATGGGCGTGGTCTCGATAGCCAGACGGGAACGGATGGTTTCGTTGAAGCGGGTGTTGACGCCGTTACGTATCGTTTCGCTGTAGGCATCGTCAGGTTTAACCGGGTCATCAATTATAAGACTTCCCTGCCAGCCCGGCTCCATGTGTCCGGCACGGAAGCCAGTAACCTGCCCGGCAGCTGACGAGGCATAGACCCCGCCGCCATATTCGGTCCACCACATGGCTTTACTGTCGGCATCATCGCGCAGCGCCATCGGCCACATGGCCTGAAAAGCGGCAGACTTCACGATGCTGCGCGTGGTTGACGAGTTCAGTAAAGCCAGGTTGTGGGAATAGGACAGGTGCATGAAGCGCGCGCGGCGATTCAGCGCCAGCCCGCGGCCCATCATATTGATGGTGGCCAGTTCCGTCTTGGTGTAGCCCGGCGGAACGTTAATGATGAGTCGGCGGATATCCCCTTCAATCACCCGGTCCAGCGTCTGCTGAATCACCTTGTGATGCGGAGCCACAATCATTCTGCTGCCGGTACGCTGCTTAAAGAAATACCGGGTGAAATAGAGCCCGTCTTCTTCACACTCTATACGGCGTGCAGCGGCTTTATATTCAGCAGTCGTCATCCTCTAACATTTCCCGGCGCGCCTGCCGGTATTCCTCGCGCGACAGTAAAGCAACCTGTACCGGCCCGCCCTCCTTGCCGGTTAGTGCAGTGGTAGCCTGCTCGCGGAAGGCCTGAACCGTAATGTGTTTGCCCAGCAGTTCCAGGTTTCTGACTTTGTCCGGCCACTTAATCTTCTTGAGGATACCGACCATCTCCCGGTCTTCGCCCCGGCCTTCAAACATCTCAGCCAGATCGAATCCGTTCAGGTATCGACGCCACGAGGCGGGCCATTGCGACACGGGCTTAATGCTCATGTCATTTGTCATGATGTCGAGCACGTCCATCTGGTCTATTTCTACCAAGCGACGGAGAACGTATGCAGCATCAATGCCGACCTCCTCATTGCGCTCTTTCTTAAGCTCAATAATTCGTTCTGCAACATTAGGTTTTATTAGGTTCTCACAGCCCTGAGCGGCGGAAGATTTCTCGCTGTAGCCCGCCCTAATAGCTGCCTGTGTAGCGTTTAAATCTTTTAAATATTCTCGGCAGAACAGTTCCTGCTTAGGTGTGAGCTGTTTCAAATCACATCTCCGAAACGTTGCTCCAGTTTTTACGTTGAACGATGCAAGAAATCATTGAGGTTGAGACGCCATACTTTTTCGCAAGTGGCTTCAGGCCTAGTTCACTACTTCCTCGCACATAATCGCACCTGATACAGACGACATCACTCTCTTTTAGTTTCGCCATTCCATTTCTTTCGCCGGAGCGATCGTGATCCGAGTTCCTGCCACGCCTAGCTCTGTCTAGGTTATTGCCCGCGATAGTACCGATGATGAGGTGATTGGGATTTACACAGGATGGGTTATCACATTTGTGTCTGATGACAAATTCTTTAATGCTCTCAAGAGAGATGCCATTAGCCTCACAATATGCTATACGATGGGCATAGACAGGCTTCCTACAAACGTGCTTCTGTCCATAACCCCTCTTGTTGATATATCCGGCGTAGTTGATGCACTCACCCTTATAGATATCATCAGGGTGAGCAAACATTTCTTGTTTGTCGGTGAGTGCCATGTTCTTACCTGAAAGGGATGGATGTGAAGAAATTAATTTTGCTTTAGTAACTTAGCGTAAAACCACAGGAGAGAATCTTTCCGTTATTCCTCTTATAGAACAATACTTTCAACTGAATGCTCACGCATGTTGTCTGTCTGCATGCCAGATTGAGATGTTTTTAACCAAAGGTTTTTCTTTGCCAGTTCTCATCAGGACGGTCAGGCCAGAAATCGTTCAATACATTAAGGTAAATGACTTTTTGTTTGCTTTCCTCAAGGCTGTCTCTGGACATCGTTAAGTACCCGGAGTGGCGCATGTCACCATAGAGTTCTTTGACAGTTATCCATGATGCTGAAAGGTGAACGTATTCAGGCAACAGTCTCTGGAAACGCTTTTCATCCAGTGGTTTCGGCTGACCTTCCAGTGCATCAATAGTCCTTTGTTGAACGTGATGATAATAGTCAAGCATCTCACAAGGGATTATGTCTTCAAATGCCTTTATATCAGGCGTAAAAATGCACCCATACTTTCCCGCTATCTGAGCCATTGTCATTAATGCAACAAACTGAAGATGCCCTTTCACTTTGCGATGGCTGGTGACCATACAATAAAACTTCTCATTCCCCTGATAGTCAATTTGCTCAGAAAGAAATGCCCACTGCTCCCTGCTGAGTAGAGGATGTAGCTCTTTTTTTGCGCGCGTTTTAGCCCAACTGAACGGTAGCCAGAATTTATGCGTGGTCAGATCTTTAACCTCATAAATCCATTCGGGATAGCCACCGCCTATATCGGAATGCGCGCCTGCTAAAGTCAGCTCTGGAAACTGGCCATAAAGGCTATGTAAAGGAAAATTATAACGATACTCATGCATCGCATTTAACTGAAATGCATTTCTGACCGCGGCGGCAGGAACGTTAACCTTAAGATTACGCGTATAGCCGGTATCGTGAGGATCGCTTTCAAGGACAGTACTGTCCAGGAAGGAGCCCACGGTATCAAACAAACCGAGAAAATTAACGACGGGCCTGCCTGATAACTCGTGGCCAGAAGTATTTAACGCCCTATGGAGGGTATCCATGACGGTGGTGTCATTCTCATAGATGGTATTGGTGAAGTGGCGAGCCAGAACCGCCCCACGACTAAAGCCGAACACATCAAATTCAATTGAAACGTTTTTGCATTCAACACCACCATTGGACAACGTCGCGACCAGTTCAGATGCAATTCGTTCATGACAGAATTGCAGTTTTGAGTCCGGGCCATACCCTTCACGCCCCCAGATATCCTCGTCACCGGTAGCAATAGAATAGAAACTGTCTGGTTTGTTGTTCAGTGTTCCAATGCCTTCGATATAAACCTTACAGGCTTTATGACCCTTTCTTTCTGAGCGGGAAACGTCATAGCACTTAAATAATCTGTAGATGTTGGTGACATGAAACGTCTCTTCAGGCGTCGTTTCATTCATATGACCGTTATGACCGGTGCCATCAAAAAAAATGCCCACGCGGATAACACATCGGTCGTTTTCGTTGTTCATAGAGGGATTCATGGTTCTGTACCGGGCAGGGTAAAAAGAGAGAATCGGGCTTATCAAGCTGCTACTGCTTTGGGGCTTCCTGCCTCATGAGTCCTGTGCGGATACGCTCAATCTCACGAATGGCAGCTTTGTCGCTATTGCAGGTCTGCAGCGCCGTCAGCAGCCGTTCATTCAGCTCCAGACTGTCACCCCATGTGAACGGCTCAGGGATAACTGGCACATCACAGTCAGTGAGCAGCGTGGCCGGTATCGGCACGGGCGGAACCGGTACGTAATGTGTCACTGTACCTGCGCAGCTGGTCAGCAGCGTGACGAGGAACAGGTTCAGAGGCACAGCTGTTACCTTTGACCAGCTTGCGTATAACCACCACCCTGCGTTCACTTTCTGCATTGCTGGCCTGATTATCATTGTGTGTTGCCCGGGCAATATCGTTGAAGAGCGCCGTGGCTTTCAGGACGTTAAGCGTCATCACCTCAGCTGATGCCTTTTCCTGCGCCAGTTGCCTGTTCTGTCTGCTGAGCCGGGCATTAGAAGTGGACAGAAGCTTAATCGTGACACCCAGCCCTGTAGCCAGGACAAGCAGCAGCCCTATGACAGCGGCACCCAACTTAATTCTCTTTAAGATCATCGCCGTTCTCCGCCAGACATAATGCACGCTCAGTTTCGCGGCGGTTCATCAGCCCTTTCCACTTAATGCCATCGGCAAAGACCCAGCGGCGCAGTTCATTGCACGCGCCTGTTTTATCGCCTGCGTTGAGTTTTTTCAGAAGGGAAGACCGGAAAAAAGCGTCAATACCGGTGTTATAGGTAAAGCTGTAAAGTGCGGCGCGCTGGTAATCGCTGAGAGGGACCATGACAAGACTGTCAACGACGGCCTGGACGGGTTTCAAGTCTGTGCGAAGCAGAGAGTCGCATTCCTGGTCGGTATAGGTTTTGTTACTGACAATATCGGAGCCCGTATGACCATCACACACGGTGAGCACACCGGCAACATCCCGATACGGAATGTAGCAACGCCCTTCCAGACCATCCGGACCGCCCAGCAGCGTAATGGCCAGAGTCAGGGCACCCGTACCGGTGGCAGCCAGAAGTCTGTTACGCAGCGTGGCGGTGATAACCATGATTCAGCGCAGTTCTTCCTGGCAGGCGCAGCGCAGTGCCCTGATTTCTGCCAGCGTCGCCTTGCGCCGGTAATACCAGTTAATGATGCAGGTTATGGTCGCAAGGCTGATACCGGCCAGAACGCCAACAGCACTCCATTCTTCCGGACTGAAAAAGGTCAGTGCACCATGGACAACTTCGCCCGCGGATACGCCGTAAGCGATGCCGGTTGTGAGTTTGCTCATCAGGATTTGCCGCGCAGAACAGGAGAAAGGTAGCCGGAGCCGGTGGATGAGCAGGATCAGTGAAGGCATCCGGTCATAAAAAAAGCCCTAGCAAAATGCCAGGGCTGAACAAGAATTTCTGAAGGGTCATTTACCCATCGTTGGAGCCATTCTAACCCAAAAAATGGAAAAGTAAATAGTAAGCAATAACATCGCTAACTTACTTATCGCTCACTATTTAGTAACGTGCAGTAGTTGCTTTTCCGCCCAGGCTTCTTCCATGTGCAGTTCAGATGTTAGAAACTCCAGCAGCTGCTTCACGCTCTTGTTCCAGACATACAGTGAAATAGCATCAGTAACCTGACATACGGCCCTGAAGACGATGGTGGAGGCGATTCGCTCAAACCCACGGCCGCCACATCGCTGGCAATGCTGATAAACCGGCACGCCCTGCAGCTGGGTTTTCATGCGATTGACTGACTCTCCTCGGCCTTTGCAGTCTTTGCAGGCGGCACGCGTGAAGCCCTTTCCCTGACACTTAGTGCAGCGCTTCCCCTTCCTGAAGCCGTTACCTTCACACTTATGACAGGTTAATTCTGTTGCCGCGCTGCGGGCATAGTCGAGGAACGCGTAGCCTGCAATGACTGCAACAATCGCTTCACGCTCAGCCAGGGGTAATTTGTGCAGGGCGGGATAACGCACCGACTCTCTGATGCCGGCTGCAGTCAGAAGCCGTATGGCGCGCTTTTTGTCCTGCTGACTGAGCTCCATCTTGCCGCAAAAAGCTGAATAACCCAGAGGAGCGCGCCGGATAACAAAGCCCAGAGCAGCCATGACATCTTTTCCTGTCATATTATCGGGTGCAGAGGTTGCGCGTGGGGAACCGGTCAAGAAGGTATCGGGACGTGGAGAATGATACTTCACTACACTTTCAAGCTTCATAAGAGATACTCACAGTGCCAGTTGAACAGACCGGCACTATGAGTATGTCTGAATTCATTTTTCTGAATGCTTGCTGTTACAGCCAGCCGGATGCAAAATAAATTTTTGTACAAACCGCTCTTTCGGAAGCTCCTGCCTGCACTTCCCTGTCACACGGCACCACATTTCGATGAGCGCTTCACCAGTATGATGCCGCGGGCTGGCGCCTTTTTTCCAGCCGATAAGCGTAGAGGCTACGACATCAAGCTCATCTGCAATATCCTGAAGTGAATATCCCTGGCGGCTCATATCCGAAAGCAGGCGGAACCAGTCGATTTTATGTATGTTGACTACGGGCACCCCTTCCTCCTGATGATCACAGCCTGAGCAGGTCTTTCAGGTTTCTGACCCCGAGTTTATTGGCGCAGTTTTTCCGGTGCTGGTAAAGAGTTTTAATGTCAATTCCCAGAGATGAGGAATGACATGCTGCATCTACGCCTGAAAGGTAACCTTCTAATACGGATATCTCGCGTAGGGTGACTCTGCTGCACCCGAAAAAAGTCTGATCCCTGTCGAGATAGGTTTCGATGATGTAGGAAATGTAGCTCACTGGCATTGATGTATTAAGAATCTGCTCAAGAGAGCAGACCCGGGCAAGTATGGACTTCCTCCTTTTGTTGAGGGCTTCCCGTGCATCCTTAAAAATCAGTAGATTACCGTTAGTCATTTTCAAAACGCTTAGTAACATACTAAACCAGCGGGGAAAGAAGACGTCACACTCCAGGCAAAGAATAGCGAGCTGATAATTACACTCACAATTATTATGCTTTGCTTTAAATGCATCATGGTCTTCAACATAGTAAGCAGTCAGGTTTCTTTTGAGGCAGATCTCCTCAGTCAAATGAAACAATCCGCAATGCAATAGATTCTTCTGACCAGCAATAAGGATCATCTTTTTATTTCTAATCATCTTGTACATATCACCCCTTAAGTAAACCATTAAAAGATAAAACTAAGCGTTCCCTGAGGGGTGGTATTACTACTCATTCAATACCTAACATTCAATGCAGATATTCAAAAGACTATTAATGTAACAAGAGTCCTTCATTTTTAATTGCTGATTTAGAAAGAAATCGTTAAAAAACGCGTAACTTTTAGGATGATTTTTCAGAGATTAATTAACCGATTGTCTTACTTAGATTATTTTTCAGCTTAGTTCATCCAATCTTCTTTTAGGTGGCATACTTAATTCCAGCCGGTGTACTGCATTGGCTAGCGCCAGGCTAATCTGACTACATGTCCTAAAAGAACTGCGTCAGTCCGCTTTGTGCCGGAAGCGGACGTTGCTGCTTACTCGAAAGAGTATTTTTATGAAGCCGCGCGACCAGTCCCTTCAAATGATATTTTTTAAAAATTTTGCTCTGAATAAACTTCCATAAAAGGCACAGATTGTCGAAAGCATCGAAAGAACATACTTACTATACCCTATGAAAACACAATTAATTCAGCAAGATTGAGGCCGCCAGCTCAACTTAGCGAATGTCAAACCAGGAACGTTTTTCCGGGCTTCAAATGTGCCAAATTCCTAAAATAGTCTCTGATAAATGCAGTGAACGTCTCACTTGAGATTCATTGTTATAGAGTTATCAATTCTGAATGAATTTCTCCTGAAGTCTTTGGGGAAACAGCTTCCGTAGTAGAAAAAATATCTTTTCTTACAAAGGAGTACGTTCATGGCATATGTAACGACTAACGACGGTGTGAATATCTATTTCAAAGACTGGGGCCCTAAAGACGCACAGCCCGTAGTTTTCCATCACGGATGGCCGCTGAGCTCGGACGACTGGGACAACCAGATGCTGTTCTTCCTGGCAGAAGGTTTCCGGGTAATTGCTATTGATCGCCGCGGACATGGACGTTCGGATCAGGTCAGTGAAGGCCATGATATGGATCACTATGCAGCTGATGTGTCTGCAGTGGTTGAACATCTGGATTTACGTAACGCGGTTCACATTGGTCACTCTACCGGTGGTGGCCAGGTGGCTCGCTACGTAGCGAAATACGGTCAGCCACAGGAACGCGTGGCAAAGGCTGTGTTGATAAGCGCGGTACCGCCACTTATGCTGAAAACCGCAGATAATCCTGAGGGAACGCCGATCGACGTTTTCGATAGCTTCCGTGCAGGCCTGGCCGCCAATCGTGCTCAGTTCTACCTTGACGTAGCATCTGGTCCGTTTTACGGTTTCAACCGTGAAGGTGCCAGGGTTTCACAGGGCACAATTCAGAACTGGTGGCGTCAGGGTATGACGGGTAGCGCGCAAGCGCACTATGAAGGTATCAAGGCCTTCTCCGAAACCGACCAGACCGAAGATTTGAAAGCCATAAATGTACCCACGCTGGTAATGCAGGGTGATGACGATCAGGTGGTGCCTTATAAAGCGGCTGCCTTGCTGCAGGATGAATTGCTGGTTAACAGCAAACTAATTATTTATCCGGGCTACCCACACGGCATGCATACCTCCCATGCGGACGTTATCAATGCTGACCTGCTTGCCTTTATTCGTGAGTAAGCGCTGGCCATAGTGTCATTCTGAAAGCAGTTAGCCCGCCCGGACAGAGTCCGGACGGGCTAACTGGTCTGTGTGGCAGTCTCAGCATGCCTGGTCCGATGGAGAGATTACCTGCAAATGGAATCCGTCAGAAAGATTATATCTGGATCAAAAGTAATCGCATGCCAGCAGCCGATGTTGACCTAAAAGCTGTCGTAACACGGCCGATCCAAATCCCCCTCAGAGGGCCAGTGACCTCGCGGGCAATTCATCATTGAGGATTTGAGCGTTCTTGCTGTAATCAACTGGACAGTCGATTACGTGCACGCCCGGGATTTTAATGCAATGTTCCAGTAAGGGTAGAAAGGCTCCTGCGCTCTCAACGCGGTAACCCCTGGCGCCGTACGCCTTTGCATATTTCACAAAATCCGGGTTACCGTAACTTACACCAAAATCGGCGTAGCCTGTTTTCGTTTGCTTACAGCGGATCATGCCATAACCGTTGTCACGCAGAATGACTACTGTGATGTGCATGCCTAAGCGCAAGGCGGTTTCAAGCTCCTGGCTGTTCATCATGAAGCCGCCATCGCCGCACACGGCAATCACCGGTCGATCCGGATAAACCAGATGAGCGGCCATCGCTGACGGCAGCCCCGCCCCCATGGTCGCTAGGGCGTTATCGAGCAGGACTGTATTCGGTTTGTGCGCCTTGTAATTGCGGGCGAACCAGAGCTTATAGATACCATTGTCCAGCGCTACGATGCCCTCGGACGGCATGGCACGACGAATATCGGCGACCAGACGTTGTGGGTATACCGGATAGCGGTGATCATCTGCGCCTTCGGCAATTTGTGCTTCATTCGCCTCGCGAATCGCCAGCAGGCGGGTGAAATCCCACTGTACGGTATTGTTCAGCGCTTCGCCGATTCGACACACGGCGTCAGCGATATCACCAGTCACTTCGATCTGCGGAAAGTAGAATGCATCGACTTCAGCGGAACGGGAGTCGATATGAATGACTTCAGTCCCGCCACGGACCATCAAAAACGGTGGTTTCTCGCTCAAGTCGTGACCGACATTGACGATCAGGTCGGCGGCTTCGAGGGCCCGGTGAACGAAGTCACCGGCGGACAGTGCGGCGTTCCCCACGAAGCAAGGGTGACGCTCGTCCACAACCCCCTTGCCAAGTTGCGTGGTAACGAACGGAATACCGAATTTATCGATCAGCTGCTTCAGGGCCCTGGCAGTCATCGTGCGGCTGGCACCCGCACCGATCACCAGGATTGGACTGCGTGCCTTTCGCAGCTTCTCCACGGCCGCGTCAATAGCGGAGTGTTCTGCCAGTGGCCGGCGGTTGAGGCTGCGAGGGATCGGCATGCTGTCAGTCTGCTCTGCGGCAATGTCTTCCGGCAGTTCCAGGTGAACGGCGCCCGGTTTTCCTTCTTCAGCCAGGCGGAATGCTTCACGCACGCGTGAAGGGATGTTGTCTGCCGAAGTGAGCTGATGAGTGTATTTGCTGATGGGGGCCATCATGCCGCATACGTCGATAATCTGAAAGCGACCCTGCCTGGATTTCTTGATCGGTTTCTGACCGGTAATCATAAGCATCGGCATTCCACCCAGATACGCGTAAGCGCCTGCAGTGACAAGGTTGGCTGCACCAGGGCCAAGAGTAGACAAACTCACTCCCGTCCTGCCGGTCAGGCGGCCATAGGTGGCAGCCATGAAACCGGCGGACTGCTCGTGACGGGTAAGAACCAGCTTGATCTGCGACTTACGAAGAGATTCCAGCAAGTCGAGGTTTTCCTCTCCGGGAATGCCGAACACGTATTTAACGCCTTCGCTTTCTAAACACTGCACAAAAATATCGGAGGCCTTAGCCATCTTTTTCCACCTCAGTGCCAGTTGTCAGGAACGACATTCCGGCTGCTGCGCGCCCGTCTGCCGATATCTTCTGTTGTGTATCGGGCATTAGCTGTTCCACGAGCCTGATGCAGAACGGTTGCCCACCTCTTAGCCTCATGGTAGAATGATCGTTCTACCTGGTCAAGAGTTTCTGCTGTGCCATGAGAACGGAAAAGGCCAGTGATTGAGAAATAATTTCTTTAACCAAGCCAGATGCAAACCGCTGGCAGTAAAAGGATGCTTTCGTTTGCACTGCAATCAGGGCTTCGGCAATGTCAGGTTAAAAAAACCGGGCGACGGGTATTTACACTGAGGCCGCTCGTACACTTTTAGCGAAACAGGAATGTCCAGACGAGCTTGTTAAAACCTCTTTCAAAAGCGGCCTCTCATCGTCAAACCAACAGGAAAGCTTCCTTATACGCGTTCCAGTATCAGTAAAAGCCTGAACAAGGCGGCCAAAATTTCAGAGCTAAGGCGCAGTGCCGTTTTGCAAACCAGTAAAAAATCCCTGATACAGGGTGAGAAAATTTCAATCCTGAACAGACGTTTAATAACCAGTTTTCCCGAGGAGACTTAAAAAATGTCAGTTACTAACGGTGTGCATCATATTGGTTTAACTGTCAGCAAACTTGAAGAAAGTGCTGAATTCTTTACTAAATTATTGGGCTGGGAAGAGGTTAAACGACGCGATGATTATCCTGCCATCTTTGTAAAAGATGATTTACTGACGATCACGCTCTGGAAAACGCAAACAGAGGAGCCGGTTAAATTTAATCGTAAAACGAACGCCGGGCTCCATCACCTGGCTTTGCGGGTTAATAGCCCGGAGGCTATGTATCAGCTCCTTGATGTATTAAAGGAAAACCAGATCGAGATTGAATTTGAGCCAACCCTCCGGGGCGAAGGACCATCAATGCACATGATGTGTTATGAACCAAGCGGCATCAGAGTCGAATTCTATTATGCTGCCTAATTGCTTGCTGACATGCCTCTTCAGGAAATGGCCGGGAAGATAACAGGCCTGACTACCCTGTTATTGTTAGCTTTGTAGATACAAATTTTTTTTCAAATTCTTTTGGAAAATGTTGACTGAGGAGAACGTTGATTCTACTTTTACCGCATGAACAATAAAACAACTGATACACGTGAAAAAATCCTGAAAACTGCCGAGCAGCTTATCTATCAAAACGGCATCCACGCGATGGGCATGGACCTTTTGGTTAAGACTTCAGGCGTGGCCAGGAAGAGTATCTATCGTCACTTCGCAAACAAGGAGGACGTGGCCTCGGCTGCGCTGACCGAGCGCGACGAACGGTGGATGCAATGGTTCCGAACAGAGTCTGACAAAGGCAAGACGCCTCAGGAACGGATCCTGAACATGTTCACAGCTCTGAAAAGCTGGTTTGAATCCGACGGGTTCCGGGGCTGCGCTTTTATCAACACTGCCGGAGAAATTGGGGATCCTGAAGACCCTATACGGCAGATAGCGAAGATGCACAAGCAGAAGCTGCTGGATTATACCCTTGAAGTTTGCGGACAGCTGGGCGTTAAGGAGCCGGAGATTTTGGCAAAGCAACTGTTGATTCTGTTAGAGGGCGCTATCACAACGTCATACGTGATGGGCGACTGGAGTGCCGCGGATAAAGCGCGGGACATCGCGAAAATGATGCTGGAACAGATCTCACCCGGGGCGTGAGTATTACAAACACTTTTGAACCCGGGTGAAATGACCGGGAGTATGGCCAGCAGGTTGCACGTGGAAATAAAATTCCTTCAAATCTGTCGGGATTAATTTCCCTGAGGCCGATGTATTTGCAGTTAAAGGGAGGACATGGCGTTCATGTCCTCCCTTTTTTATCTCTGGAATATTTAATTTGAGTTATCCTGGTGAGCGTGACCAGTAAAATGGCTCGCCATCAGTGTGTATCCTCTGCGAAAAATCTGTATTTCCACGCTCGCCTTTAACCCTGTCTTTTTGCAATTTCTGATCTCATAAACGACATAAAAAATTATTTGATAACGCGCTGCCTTGTCACTGTATCGTAAAAACGTCTGTTCATCCGACAGCTGGCTGGTCTGTCTCCTTCGGAGTAACACCTCTCTGTTTGTACCTGTTCTGGTCGGCATTTGGATTCAGTGTGAAATCCTTTTCCTCGCTTACAATCCTCCTTTTTGCCTTTAAATCTGCCTTTTTACGCCCTCAATGAATGAATAAAGAATAATTTTTATTCATATAAAACAATCAATTAAATAATTTAAACGCCAGATACCCTTTGTCCCTGAAATTTTTGTCAGAAAAAACTGTTGACGAGGTAGAACGATCGTTCTACCTTTAAGCCACAGACAAGGAGTCAGCCGATAACGGATGAGAATTCAGAAATCTGCTGAACGATCTACTTATCAGAACGGTATTTAAGCCACCGATGTGAGCCTTCTGGTCAGGACCTCAGAAGTGACGAGAGAAGTTGCAAAGATTTTGCTGGAACAGGTCTCTTGAAAAGTCCTGTGTAGCGAAAATGATTTTTAACCTAACCCAAAATTTACAGGAGTTTTACCATGACCGATTCACAAGTACGTCCGCCGCTGCCGCCTTTCACTCTGGAAACGGCAATTGAGAAAGTTCGCCTGGCCGAAGATGGCTGGAACACCCGAGATGCTGCAAAAGTCGCGCTGGCTTACTCGCTGGATACCAAGTGGCGTAACCGCGCTGAGTTCGCCAGTAACCGCGAAGAAGCCCGGGTCTTCCTTGACCGCAAATGGAAAAAAGAGCACGAGTACCGCCTGATCAAAGAGCTGTGGGCATTCGGCGGTAACCGCATTGCCGTCCGCTACGCTTACGAATGGCATGATGACTCCGGTAACTGGTTCCGTTCTTACGGCAACGAAAACTGGGAGTTTGGAGCTGATGGCCTGATGGAGCGTCGCTTCGCCTGTATCAACGATATGCCCATCAAAGAGAGCGAGCGTAAGTACTTCTGGCCGCTGGGTCGTCGTCCGGATGATCATCCGAGCCTGTCCGACCTGGGTCTGTAAGTCAGTCAGTTATTCCGCGTGAGGCCCACGACTGTTGTCCTGGCCGGGGCTTCTCTCTACCAGCCGATATAAAAAAGCGAGCTGATTGAGGTCGAAAAACTTTTCTATTTTGCTGGCGCGTGAGCTTTCTGAAACGGGTACACGTCAGGTGTTCTGTTTTTAAGTAGCTCGCTATGTAATAGCATGCAATATTAATAGGTCGTATTATGAACATTAAATCCGTATTACTGACGGCCGCAATGGCGGCCGTTTCAGCCAACAGCTTTGCCGATGCATCTCAGCCAGAACGTCACGTGCAGGGTTTCCTTAATGCGCTGAACGGCGCCGGCGGTAAACCTCTTGAGCAGCTGTCTCCGCAGGATGCACGTCAGGTGCTGATCGACGCCCAGAAAGGTGCAAAACTGCCGGCGGCTGTCGTTACTGAAAAAACCATCAACATTGATGGCGGCACAATCAAACTCAACATTGTGAAGCCCCAGAACGCACAGGGAACCCTGCCCGTGTTTATGTTCTTCCACGGCGGCGGCTGGATCCTGGGTGATTTCCCGACGCACGAGCGTCTGGTTCGTGACCTGGTCAGCGAATCCGGTGCAGCGGCCGTCTTCGTAAACTATACCCCGTCGCCGGAGGCCCATTACCCTGTTGCAATCAATCAGGCTTATGCGGCAACCCGCTGGGTGGCTGAACACGGAAGCGAAATCGGCGTTGACGGTAAACGTCTGGCCCTGGTCGGCAACAGCGTTGGTGGCAACATGGTCGCTGCCGTCGCGCTTCAGGCCAAACAGCACAAAGCGCCGGCGATCCGTTATGAGGTCATGCTGTGGCCGGTGACTGACGCGCATTTGAATACCGGTTCCTATAACCAGTATGAAAACGGGTATTTCCTGTCGCGTAACATGATGAAGTGGTTCTGGGATGCCTACACCACTAAAGAAAGCGATCGTAACAACATCCTGGCGTCGCCGCTGCGCGCCACGCCTGAGCAGCTGAAGGGGCTGCCGCCGACCCTGATCCAGACGGCCGAGCTGGATGTGCTGCGCGATGAAGGCGAGGCCTATGGCCGCAAGCTTGATGCTGCAGGCGTCGATGTGACTGTTACCCGCTACAACGGCCTGATCCACGATTATGGTCTGCTGAACGCGCTGAGCGACGTTCCTGCCGTGCGGGCCGCACTGGGTCAGGCTGCTTACGAGCTGAAAGAACACCTGAAATAACACCCGGGCGGCCGTCGTCTGGTTTAGCACGCATATTCTCCGGAAACGGGCCGTTTAGCTTTTTCATTTTCCCCCGTCAGGCATGCGACCACTTACCTGGCCGGGGGATTTTTTTTCAGCTCAGCAGTACCTCTGTACGGCCTTAAACACTAATTTTGCCCGGCTGAAGACCGTGAAGTCGTGCCCCGGATTTGGCGGTAACGGGATTCAAGTTTGTCGAGAAAGGTGAATAAGCGCCTGTTCATTTCTGAGTAATCGTTGTTCCGTAACTCGTCGAGAGACTGAACGAAACGGTAGTCTGCAGCCTGACGCAGATCCTCTTCAGAATGTGCAATCAGCAGTTCGACCACGGCTGGCGTAAGTTCCATGTGGCACTGAAAACCGTAAACCAGTTCTGAATACGCGACTATCTGGCGCGGACAACCTTCGCTCCAGGCGAGGATTTCTGCCTCAGGCGTAAGCCCCGGCATGTCGTTATGCCAGTGACCAACGTCAAGAGTGCTGCCGAAGTGAGAAAACATCTCGTTCATTTTTCCCTTATCAGTCATGACAATCGGAAACTTGCCAATCTCTTTTTCCGGACTGTGAGCGAACGGTGCACCCAGAGCTTCGCCAGTAAGCTGAGCGCCCAGGCAAACGCCGATGACGGCTTTACCTGTACGAACGGCGGAGGCAATCAGGGCCTGCTCGGCGCCGGAATCAAAGTGAGGGCACTCATCAACGGTGACGGAAGGATCCTGCGGGCCGCCCATCACTATCAGCAAATCGATATCCCGCACGTCTTCGGGAAGTGGCTGACCCGCATAAACGCGGGAGAAGGTGACCTCATGGCCGCGGATCATGGCCCAGGTTTCATATACGCCGGGCGCCTCAAAACTTTCATGCACAATAAAGTGTACCCGCACTGGCATATCCTCCTGAAATTACTGTTTTTATCTGATAAATCACACGTCATTCCGGCAACGTTACGCCCGGGTAACGTCATCCGAATCATGTTAAACGAGAAGGTTTAATCCGAAATGCCACGTAGCATTGATAAAGCGCCAAGACACGATGACGCGACAGGCTGGTCAGCAACGGCCATTTCTTATCAGCGTGGAGAAACTGATCCGCCGCATTACCATCTTGAAGGGCAACTTCTGTTTGCTACCAGAGGCGTTATGCTGGTTGAAACCGCAGAGAGACGATGGGTTATTCCCCCTCAGCGGGCACTCTGGATCCCGCCATTAATGATCCATTCATACAGACTTCTGTCGCGTACGGACCTGCGCGCTGTCTATGTGAGCCGCAGCCTGATTTCAGAGTGTATAAATTTTACGCGTGAAAACTGCGTTCATGTCATTAACGCGGCTCCGCTGGTAAAAGAGTTAATAGCCGGCCTTTTCGCAAGCGATAATAATGAGCTGGTAAAGCGCAAGATGACGGTTTTACTGCTGGAAATTCTCTGCGAGGCACCCTCTGTGGCCCCGGAACTACCCATGCCGCAGGATGAGAGATTGTTTTGTGCAGCAAACGAACTGCTGCTTTGCCACCGCTGGGAAGCATCATTATCTGACATGGCTGACATTGCCAGCATGTCAGAACGGACTTTTTCCCGCCGGTTTTTGCATGACACGGGGTTAAGCTTCAGAACATGGAAACAGCGGGCCAGAATATACGCATCGTTAGATCTGCTCTCTGATAACGTACCCGTAAAACAGATTGCCTGGCAGCTCGGTTTTTCCTGTCCTGCTGCGTTTTCTGCCGCATTTCGTGCAGTGACGGGAGTAGCACCTGGTGAATTTTGATCTGGCTTTAGCCAGGAAGCGGTAAGTAGTTTATGCCTCAGGCCACAGAGAGTTTACAGGCTCTTGTGCCCGCGACTGGTGCATCACGGCTGAGGTTCGGGGAGCAGCGGCTGGTCACTGACTGCGCTTTACTGCTTTTTGACGCGACGAAAGCGCTGAAGAAGCGACTCTTCTGCGCGAAACCAGAAAGCGGCTGAACAGACATCGCAACTAAAACTGTGGTCAGCCCGGCGGTTTCAGATTCCGGGCTGACTCACCGTGATATCAGAAAGGTTTGGTTGGCAGGTATTTGCCGTCCAGCGTGATCACGGCACGATGACCGCCGTCCGGATCTTCTACTTTCTTGATGTCCAGCTTGAAGTTAATAGCGCTGATGATGCCGTCGCCGAACTTCTCGTGAACCAGGGCTTTAAGGGTCGGGCCGTAAACTGACATCATCTCGTAGAAACGATAGATAGTCGGGTCGGTCGGTATGCCATCAGCAAAGCTCCCGCGAACGGGGATCGACTGCAGCAACGTAACCTCATCTGCATTCAGATCGAGCTTTTTACCCACGACTTCTGCGGCGCCAGCAGGCAGCGGATGCTGACCGAGCAGGGCTGCGGTGACGAAGGCTTCGGACAAACCCGTACCGTCAACGATCTCAGCGAAGGAGAGATTCTTGCGTGCTTTGGCAAGAATGATGGTTTCGGTGAGTACCTGGCGCGCGGTCTGGGTTACTTGAGTCTGGATCATGGTCTTTTCTCCTGGGTAGGTATGGGGTTCAGGCTACGTGCCTGGCTTGTGAGGAAACGGCGTTCACTTCCGGGTTATCTGCAAGGGACACAAAGGCGCCGGTGCTGCCATCAAAGGCGTCAATACGACCGCTCTCGATGTCATAGATCCAGCCGTGCAGGGTCACGCGGCCTTCTTCAAGCGCCAGACGAACGGACGGGTGAGTCTGGATGTTAGCCAGCTGTGCAATAACGTTTTCGCGCACCATGGCCGCGACCCTGGCTGACTGGTCTGAATGCTGCCGTGCTTCGTTGACTACCCGGGCAGAGTCGGCATAACGCAACCAGCTGGACACGGCGGGCATATGGTCAAGGCACTTGCAGGTAGCAACGGCAGTCATGGCGCCGCAGTCAGAGTGGCCGCAGATTACGATGTCGTTGACCTTGAGTGCGGCGACCGCGTATTCAACCGAGGCTGAAACGCCGCCCGGTTCCGGGCCATAAGACGGCACAATATTGCCGGCGTTGCGGATCACAAACAGATCGCCAGGTTCGCGCTGGGTCACCAGCTCAGGCACCAGGCGGCTGTCAGAACAGGAAATAAATAACGCTCTCGGGCTCTGCTGGTTAGCCAGGCTCTTGAACAGCTTGACGCGCTCGGGAAAAGCGTTTTTCTGGAACTTCAGAAAACCTTCGATGATCTCTTTCATGGTTGTTGTCTCGATGTCGTTTGCGTATGACAAAGAGTAAGCAACTCATGGTATAAGGTAAAAGTCTCATTTATTATGGTATAAATCAGATAATCTTATGAGGTTAGTCATGCTCGCCCGGCATATCAGGTATTTTCAGGCAGTTGCAGAACATCTCAGCTTCACGAAAGCTGCAGCAGCATTACACGTATCGCAGCCAGCTCTCTCACAGCTGGTAAAGCAGTTGGAAGAAGAGCTTGGCGCCCAGTTGTTTGACCGGACAGGACGAACAACACGTCTGACCGATGCCGGAGAGGCCTATCTGCAGTATGTGCGTCGTGCCTCACAGGAATTGCAGGAAGCCACGCGCGCTATCCATGACGTAAGCGATCTGAGCCGGGGATCACTGCGGCTGGCCGTAACGCCGACCTTCACAACTTATCTGGTCGGGCCGCTTGTCGAAGCCTTTCACTCCCGGTATCCGGGAATTACCCTTAACGTGCGGGAAATTTCACAGGAAAACATTGAGGAAATGCTCCTGGCGGGAGAGCTGGATGTGGGGATCGCATTCGGGGAAGTACACAGCCCGGACATTGACGCGACCCCGTTGCTGGACGAGACGCTTGCTCTGGTGGTCAGCACCCGACATCCACTGGCGAAAGTAAAATCTGTTGGATTGCAGACCCTGAATGCCGAGTCTCTCGTTTTGCTCAGTAAGGAATTTGCAACCCGCGAACAGATTGACGGCTACTGCCGTAAACACGGCATTCACCCCCGGGTACTGATGGAGGCTAATGCGCTGGGAGCAGTAATAGAAATTGTCCGCAGAACACCTTTATCAACGCTGTTACCGGCAAAAACTGCCCTGGCCCAGGACAATCTGGTGGCGATTGCGCTCGAACCCGAGCGCCTGACGCGCACCGCGGTCCTCATGCGGCGCCGGGACGCATATCAGAGCTTTGCAGCCCGGGCTTTTACTGAACTGGCTGTAGAAATATCAGCTCAACCAGGCGTGTGAGAATTGTTTCGCTGATACAGACGGGGGCAGAGCGGGTGCAGAGGGCCAGCTGCTGTGTTGAAACAAACTCAAAGACCTGACTTTTCGTGCAGGTCGTTCAGATTCGAAAAAGGCCGCCCGACGGGCGACCTTTTCCGGCACATCCTTATGCGACCATCCGTTATTTATGCAACTCAGCAGTCATGTGAATGACGTTACTGGTGCTGGCCTCAGTGATTTTATATTGAGCGCCCTGCTGCTGTGCCTGCGCTGCGATTTTAGCTTCGGCGCCGTCCAGCGTTGAGGCAGTTGCGGTAACGGTCTGCGCGAAGCCTGAGGCTGACATCAGGGAAAGAGCGGCGACGGCGGCGATTGACATAGCTTTGCTAGTTTTCATGGTCTTAATCCTTGGTTTGTGTGGTTGAAAGCATATTTGCTCTCGGTGTGAGATAAAGATTAAGCAACCCATCGCATAAGGTAAAAGTCTCATTTATTATCAATTTCATCAGATAATATTATGAATATGGCTATACTCGCCGGTAATCTCCGGACAATTACTTATCTCCTCAGCTTCAGGTTGAGACAGTCGCGCAGCCTGACCGCCCCAGCTATTCGACTGCATGGGTAAACAATCTACCCGACGGGGATTAGCGAGCCGCCTTATAAGTAAATGGCTAGTCCAAAGGGTATTATGTTTAATGTTGTGGAAACTTATAGCTGCCTTAAATAAAACGTCCGCTATTCGCTCAAAGCTGACCTTGAAGCACGTATGTCCGCTCTGTGCCAGAAGCGGACATTGCACGATGCTTAGTCTTAATAAACAGGAGCACCTTACATCTTGCGTCAGAAGCAGATGTCTCTGAAACAGACTATGCCGGCTTATTATTTCTGGCCATAAATGTCCCTGCGTTGCCATCGCCGGGATCAACAAAAATAATATCTTTAGGGCTACGTCGCGGACTGTCTAGCGACAGAAAGATAACGGGTTCTTCCAGTAGCGTTGGCAGCGCGTGTACGACGTTACGCTCGAAGAAAAGCAGGTGACCCGGGGAAAATTCAGCCTCATCACTGGGATCTTCCATCCAGAACGTACCCCGTCCGGAAAGTACATAAAGATACTCATCGCATTGCTGATGAAAATGTGGCTTTACGCCATGATAGGCACGAAAAACACGACAGCTCGCTTCAGGCCTGTCAGTGAGGTACTCATCAGCCAGCATAGTGTCTGAATGTTCCGGCAGCCGCTTTGCTATGTCAGCCGGTATAAACCGTGCTGAGCGTGTCTGTTCTGGCATCTCATTCTCCTCTATAACGCCTGGTTAAACAGCAAGGGGATTCCTATCCGGGATTCCAGCCTGGCGGCGTAGTCCCGGACAGCAGGTGGGAAAGGCAGTATTTTTACAATGGACAGACAGCGCAGCAGTGGCCACAAAACGATGTCGTTGAGATCCGTTTGCTGACAACGCTGTAACAGCGGTACCAGAGCGTGCAGTTTAGGCAGCATTTCATCAACGAGAGCGGGCGTGTGGGCGGTTAAAACGCTCAGGTCACCGAAGGCTTTTTCCTCACGCTGACGATAAGCGTTGCGGGCTTCCGGCGTGGACAGCTCGGGAAAATCCCCCTGCGTGAAACGCGGAATGAACAGCTTAAGGGCAACAGGCCACGCATCATTTATCCATGCCTCTGTCTCGGGCCTGATCTGACCCGAAAACGCCGGGGTGCCGATCCCGTCAACATAGCGCACAATGTCCAGACTCTCCGTCATATGCGACCCGTCCTCTTTTTCAAGAATGGGCACCATCTTTTTGCCCACCAGTCGCACAGGCGTATCCGCATCTCCTTCCATAAGGATGCAAAGCGTTTACCGCGCTTGAAGTGAGCCTGGGAGTTCCGCTGTTTATCCGCACAACCCGAAGCGTGACGCCCACTGAAGCCGGCCGGATACTGGCCGATCGCATGGCGCCTCTGCTGAGAGAAATGAGATCGGTGATGAATGACGTCGCAAGTTCTCAACGGGAGGTGCGCGGGCTACTCAGGCTGAACGTGACAGGCGCGGTGATGGTCGATATTCTGCCACCCCTGCTGGATCAATTTCTCGATCGCCATCCGCTGCTGCGGGTAGAGATTATGGTGGATGATCGCCTTATTGATGCTACGGCAGAAGGCTGCGATGCAGGTATACGCTATGGCGAACATCTGGCCCGGGACAGCGTTGCCGTTCCTGTTGGCCCGCGCCGCCAGCGCCTGGCCCTGGCAGCGGCTCCGGCATACCTTGCTTCCCACGGTCTTCCCGTGCACCCGACTGGATTGGCCGAACATTATTGCATCCGCCTTAAGTATTCCAGCGGCGCGCTGGTACCCTGGGAATTTGAGCGCAACGGGGAAATCGTAAGCGTCAACCCTGCTGGCCGCCTGACTATTGGCGTCAATGGCGCTTCAGGGGCAATTGAGCTGGCAAAAAAGGGTCAGGGCATTATCGCCATCTTTGAAAACTGGCTGCAGCCCTGCTTTACGACAGGTGAACTGCAGCCTGTGCTTCCGGACTGGTGGCCTGAATTTGAAGGCCCCTGGCTTTACTTCCCCAGCCGCTTTATGTCAGCCCCTCTGCGCGCCTTTGTGGATTTTCTGAAAGAAGTACAGGCACCGCCTGAGCCGCTCAATTGACTACGGCAGAAGGCGCGTCAGTCGATATTGACGTCGACAAACGGCTGCATCTCTTTTTTGGTCATCGTTCATAGTGGACATCGGCCTGCGCACAGTCCGCTTTGTGCCAGAAGCGGATTTTGATAAAAAAATCAGGCATTAACCAAGTTTTACTCAGCAACTGATGAGATGGAATTATTTCAGGTTGATGGTGTTATCTCTTCGAACTGTCTGAATGTATCTGTTTTAAAGCAGCAGTTGGTGCAGCAGAAAGAGAATTAAGTACAACTACTCCTCTTGCCATAACGACTGAAACTCAACAGGAACTTCTTCTTTTTCAAAACCTGTAAACCAATAAATTTTACCGCCCGGCCCTATCATTGGCACTTCTCCCCATCCCTGGTAAAACAGCGCCTGGTGCCAGTCTGGCTTTATCAAGCTACGCCGGTTGAGACGCTCTCCATTGCAGGCTGTAGCCCGAATGGAGGGGAAATTAATAAAAAAGCTAAACGGCACTCCTTCATTACGCGCACGTTTCTGTTGAATGGATAGCCAGCGTTGGTTGCGCTGACGAAGCTTTCTTTTAATATGAGTTCTCCTGAAGCAGATTACTAACAATACCAGTGCATTAATATAATCCCGGTAACTAATCTCTTGACGGCACTGCTATTCCAGATTGCTCAGTATTATATCAGCTCCAAACAAAATGTCCGCTTTTCGCTCATAGCGGACATTGGCCTGCGCACAGTCCGCTTTGTGCCAAAAGGAGACATTCAAATTGCAGATAGTTATAACCGCGAACCAGAGGTTGAAGTTAATTAGTCAGGTAAGCAGACCTATGGAGTAAGCACCATAGCGAGAGCGGGACTAGAAAGAATTTTGGAAAGAATTCAGACCTCACGCAGCAGTCGTGTCCCGGTAATTCCGAGACACAACTGAAATTTTACTTTGAAATTTCAATCAGAACTTTTATGAAGTCGAACTCTCTTCCATAAAGCTGTGGGAATAATGCTGGTGCCTCTTCAAGGCTGATGCGGTGAGTTACCAGAAGCGATGACTTAAGCATGCCTTTTTCCATATAGTCCAGCGAGGTACCCCACTCTCTTCCCGGGAACGGTGCGGAAAGAGAGTTCCATGAACCTTTAACAGTCAGTTCGTTGCGGATAATCTTTTCAAAGCTGTTTCTGTCAAAAACAACGTCCCCATATGGGATCCCCAGCAACAGTACAGTGCCTCCCTTCCTGGCAAGGTTCATCGCGCTGGCAATACCCGCCGCGTTTCCGGAAGATTCAATTACTAAATCTACTCCTCCACGGGTGGTGTCATTGAATTTGTGGCTGAAATCCTTTTCTGTGACGTTAAATGTTGTCTCAGCGCCCGCTGCGCTCGCTACACTCAGCTTGAATTCGTCAGTATCACAGGCATACACCTTACCTGCTCCATAGATTCGCGCCCACTGTACGGCCAGTTGGCCTATGGTGCCGCAACCGACCACCACGACGGATGAACCGGCAGGAATGCAGACCTGATCCAGACCGTGTACCACTACAGCTGATGGCTCAACGAAGCTTGCTTCATCAAAGCCGAGATCATCTGGAATAGTGATCACATTGGCTGCAGGCACGCGAATATACTCTGCAAATGCTCCCTTCCGCTGTCCCCCCAGTACCTCAAGTTTTATACACTTTGAGTATTGAGCCTGTTCACAGTGCTCACAGGCAAAGCAGGGAAAGCAAGGGCAGGCAACAACCCTGTCGCCCGGCTTCAGTCCGCCAGCGGCACTGCCTGTTTCAGACACAACGCCTGAAAACTCATGCCCCCACGTCAGCCCGGGATTATAGGGCCCGATTTTGCCAAAGCGTGATATATCCGAGCCACAGATGCCGGCCGTCATGACTTTGATAATGACGTCGTCATCCTGCTCAATGACAGGTAGTGGAAGATTTTCAAACCTGACATCCTGTATGCCATACAGGTTGAGAACTTTCATAATGCTTCCCTCTTACAGATCTCTTCAAAACCGTATAAAGCGCCTCCAGCATCTGCGTGAGACTAAACCCCGAGGCTCTTAGACGCTGAGTCGAGCTGACAGCACTTCCCATGCCTGCAGCGAAGTGCGCTCCCAGGTGATCGGCGTCACTGAGATATAGCCATCCGAGACGGCTGAAGCTTCGCTGGTATCAGGCAGTTCAGTAATACCGTGCTCAACCCGCAGCCAAAAGTAATCCTCGCCATGCGGATCGGTCGTAGGCGACACGGTGATCCCTTTTACCCTGCCAATTCCCTGTCTGCTTACCCGGATGCCCTTCACATGCTCCGGCAGAAGATCGGGAAAGTTAACATTCAGGCAACACTCAGACGGCAGGCCGGCATCAAGCAGCTTATGCAGTACCGGCAGGCAATGTACTTTGGCGGTACGCCAGTCGGGTGCTGCTTCAGGACGGCGATCCTGGCTCAGCGCAATGGCAGGAACGCCCAACAGTACGCCGGTAATAGCCGCGCCGACGGTACCGGACAAAACCGTCTCAAAGCCAATGTTCGAGCCGCTATTAATGCCTGAGAGCATCAGGTCGGGAGGCGAACCTTTCATCAGATGCCTCAGTGCCATTGCCGCGCAGTCCGCCGGCGTGCCGTGAACGGCAAACCGGCGCTCTCCACGTGCCTCAACACGCACCGGTTCACGCAGGCTGACAGAGTTGGATACGCCGCTCCGGTCCGTTGCCGGCGCAACTATCCACACCTCCTCCGCGAGCTCTGCTGCCACCTCTTCGAGGAGGCGGATACCCGGCGCTTCGATCCCGTCATCATTTGAAAGAAGTATTCTACTGAACCGCTTATGCGTCATTACGTTTCTCCGGCTTCCGGACGCGGGGCGCCCTGAAGCCTGACCTCATTTTATTCATGACTGATAAAAAGAAATGATTATTCTTTTTCGCCAAACCCGCTGGCAAATAAGCCTTTTATTTCGCTCATGGCATCCTGCTCATCGTCGCCGTCGACGATTATTTCAATATCAGAATTACCCTTAACGCCTGCGCCTAATACGCTCATAAGACCTTTAAGAAGCACCGTTTTCTCACCGTTAATAAGCGTGACCGACGATTCATACTTTTTAATTGCCTTAATAAGGGTAGCTGCAGGGCGTGCGTGAAGGCCCGTGCTGTTAACAACACGAATATTTTCTCTTATCATTTTTTTAAATCCGGGTTTATCAGGTGAATATAAACATTTTCAGGATGCGCGATTCATCATCTGAATTTTACTGAGTACGTCAGCCTCAACAGCCGCCTTGGCACTGGTCATTACGCGCGCCAGGTTGGCTTCATTATTATTTTCAGTCCATGCTTTTCCTACTGAAGTAATAAATGCCTTACGCAGGTCGCTGGCAATATTAACCTTCACTACGTTATATTTTACGAAGCTTCTGATGATATCCTCATCAATACCGGAACCGCCGTGGATAACCAGTGGTACGGGACAGATAGCAGCAATTTCTTTCAGCAGCGGAATATCAATTCGGGGGATATCCTCCAGCCCGTGAACGTTGCCGACTGAAACCGCCAGCATGCTGCAGCCGGTTTCCTGTACAAAGCGCAGGACCTGCTTCGGATCGGTTTTACAGTCTGCCTCGCTGACGTGATCGTCTTCTTTGCCCAAAATTGCACCCAGCTCGGCTTCCACAGGTACGCCAAACGATTTACAGAAGTCGACCGCAGCTTTGGTAAACGCAATGTTTTCTTCGAAAGGCAGTTCCGCGCCATCAATCATCACCGATGTAAAGCCTGCGCGAACGGCCTGTTTCACATCGTTCAGTTCTTTACCGTGATCGAGATGCAGGCTGACAGGTACGTCCATGGTCGCCGCCCGCTTTTTCACGATTTCGTAGATGTAGTCATAACCTGACAGCTTCGCGTTAGTTGGCGCGATCTGAATAAAGTTCGGCAGGCCAGAACGTTCGATTGCGTCCAGAATGGAAATTGTCGTTTCCAGGTTTGTCGTATTGAACGCCCCTGCCAGTACACGCTTTTCACGGATGCTGTTCAAAAGGATATTTCCGTTAACTAATGGCATAGCTTTTACCTCTCTCTTCGTTGAAGAACTGTACCTAAATAATATTTATCGGATTTCAGCCAGACATTGCCGAATTCCAGTGGAATACTGTTTTCGAAATAAACAACCTGCTCCAGGTGCAGCACAGGGGCGTCCTCATGCACTTCGAGGTAGTGCCCACGCTCAGCGCCAATAATCTTTGCCGCATAACGGCTTTCCGATGAGGCAATTTTCTTGCCCGAGAGCCTTTCAACCGTCGGAAATAAATTGTTTTTGTTAAAATCTACGTTTTCGATCCCGGGACAATGCGCCATGTTGATGCGGTTCTCTATGAGCATGACCTTTTCACCCTCAACGCTGCGGACACGTTTCAGGTAGAGAATAGGTGCACCGAGCTCAATACCCAGCCTGGATGCCACCAGTTTTGACGCGGTATCCATACGGGATTCGATCACCTCTGTTTCAAAATGCAGGTGCTGACTTTCCAGTGACTCAGCAAAAGACAGAAGCCCCTCTCCGAGGGAATAGGAAATATTCTCGCTCTTAACGTAAGTACCTTTCCCCTGCACCTGTACCAGCAGACCTTCATTCACCAGCATGGTGACGGCTTTTTTAACCGTGCCACGGCTGACGCCAAGCATATCCATGATCTGATTTTCAGACGGAACGCGGTCGCCGGTGGTCAGGTCTCCCTTATAGATGTTCCCCCGGATCCACTCTGAGACCTGCAGATAGAGAGGGACTTCAGAGTTTTTTAAAACGGTGTTCATGTGATACTCCCTAAATTGTTGAGATCGTCTATGTACGACTATGCACAAGTATCGCCCGAACATAACCTCATTTCCCGGTATTCACAAACGATCAGCTTCACAAAATCTGCGCCGTTCGAGCCCTGTAACAAAGCAACAGATCAGGGAATATCGTAACAATGGCAGCCGTGCCTTAACCCGCTATGCGTCCATTTGCATGATGATTTTAAGCACGTCATTGTGCGGATCAGAAGCAAAGGCAATTGCTTCGCCCAGCTGTGAAAGCGGCCAGGTGTGCGTGATCATATCGTCAACATTGATGCGGTCATTCCGGATGATTTCGACGGCTTCCGGCATCTCGTATGACGACAGCGAATAAGTACCGATAACCGAGATTTCATCCCTGAAAAAGCGGGCAGCATCTATAGTGACCATGTTGTGATGATCGAAGGGCGAGAAGACGACTACTCGTCCTCCGCGTCGCAGCAGATTAATAGCTTGCGGCAGAAGTGCAGAGACGCCAGCAGCAATGACCACCACATCAACGCCGAGTCCTTCAGTAATAACACTGATACGTTCTTCGAGATTTTCAGTGCCCGGATTAATTGCATGGTTTATACCCAGTCGGAGCGCCAGATCCAGTTTGAAAGGTGACAGGTCAGACACGATGACCTGCGATGCTCCCATCATGGCGGACAGCTGTGCACTCAACAGACCTATGGTGCCTGACCCCATTACAAGAACGCTGCAGTCAGGTGTAATGGCAGCCCGCTTCAGGCCATGGAGACAGCACCCGATAGGCTCAACCATTGCCGCTTTCTCCCATGAAATACCGTCCGGGATTTTATGCGTCAGATGCTTGACGTGCAGTTCCGGCAGCCTGATATATTCAGCGAAGCCACCGGGCTCAATGTTAGTGGGCTTGAACTGTTCGCACATGGTGAAGTGTCCGCGATCGCAGTAGTGGCAGCTAAAGCAGGGCACATGGATGGCGGTAACTACCCGATCACCCGGACGGAATTTTGTCACTCGTTTTCCAACCTTCACCACTTCAGCGGCCACTTCATGGCCGAGTACGACTGGCCCCGTGACAGTCTGATGCTGGGCTTTATGGATATCGGTTCCGCAGAGCCCACAGCTCTTCATCTTCAGTAGAATGTCCCCGTCTTCAATTTCAGGTACGGGAACATCTTCATAGCGGATATCGTTTTTGCTGTAATAAACGCTGGCTTTCATGATTTACGTCCTGTTTATCTGATTTTCAATGCGGATTTTGGTCTCATAAAGATGTCGGTAAATCTGGTGATATACCCGGTCAAAGCTCTCGGCTGCCCGGGGGTCGGGCTGATAGCGAAGCAGCGCATCTTCCGGAAGTGTAATTTCGCCCGGGTCGTGACCAGCTCCGCGCGCGCCGAGAATTGCAGCTCCGCGACTGACGGCCTCTGGAAGCAGGCACGCCACGATTTCCCGGTTAAGGATGGTGGCCTTGAGCTGCAGCCAGTAAGGGTTCTGGCAGGCAGCACCGATAACCATGACGGATGCCCAGTGTTGTCCTGTCAGCGATTCGTACGTATCCAGCAGATGCCGCAGTTCATAGCAAAGGCCATGAAAAACCGCCTTCAGGAACGCTTCCGGATCGGTCTGATCCTCAACCCCATAAACCAGTCCTTTAGCATGAATCGTTCTTTCAGGTGGGCCGCTGCCGCGCAGATGCGGGATCAGAAAACTGTCTGTTGGCATCTTCGCCGCACCTTTGTTCAGCAGCCAGGTTGTCATGCAGTTGAAGTCGGCCGGTTTCAGGTTAAAAAGCTGGCTGAACCACTCGATGGCGTAACCCGCAGACGGCAGGGATGCATAAAGCGTGTATGCATGTGGTAGCACATGGTGTCCGTTGGATACGCGGGATCGGAAATAGGATTCGGTAGTAGAGGGGCATTTACGCACGACCAGTAATCCTTCGGTGGTTCCTGTTGAATTAAGGATCTGCTCTTCGCCCTTGATACCCACCGCCACGGAGCCAGCCATATGGTCATGACCGGAGATTGAGATTTTAATCTGCGACAGCAAACCCGTAGCGTCGCAGATTTTCGCCTGCAGGCTGCCAATAGGTTCTCCCGCAGCAACAAGCGGGCTGAAAAGCGTGAGCGGAATATCCATGGCAGAACAAATCTCTTCCGACCAGCTATTCCGGTTAATATCAAATGCCAGCGTACGGGAGGCGAGCGAATATTCAGCACATTTAATGCCGCTCAGACGGAAAGCTATATATTCCGCCATGCATAGCCAGCTCGCGGGCTGATGACCGGGATTGTTTTCCATCAGCCACAGGATTTTATTCAGGCTGTAATTGCTGTGTGCCGGTATCCCTGTTATTTCATAAAGACGGCTTTCACTGATGCGACTGATAACTCGCTCCAGCTGAGGCTGTGTGCGGGTGTCATACCAGGTCATGACCGGCCCGATAACGTTATTTTGAGCATCAAGCAGAACGCCTGCCTCACCTACGCTGGCAACTGAAATACTGACGATGTTTTCCGGGTCCCGGACGGCGCCGGCCAAATCACGGAGTCCGCTGACAATCCCGTGCCACAGTCCTTCAATTTCAAAATCGCTGCCATGCTCAGAAACAGTCTTTGGCGTAATGAAACTGTGCTTCTTTATAAGTTGCAAATCTGCAATATGGTACAGGCAGACTTTACAGTTTGTTGTTCCAACATCTATGCCAATTGCGTACATATTTCTCCCCTCTGGAAGGGAATAACTTCAGTCGTTGATAAAGGAGGGAAGTACAACTCAGCCTTCCCTTTTAGAGCGCTAAAATGATTTTTACTGAGAGAGCGAGGCTGGCTGCTGTGCTGCTGCCTTTTCTTCCATTTCCTCACGCTTCAGTTGCTTTGTGGTCATGCGATACAGCAGCAGGCAGGTGATGAGAATTACGGGGATAAGTCCCAGCGCAATGAGGTTGCCCTCAAAGATTTTTACCATCCAGAAGCGGAACGGGTTACCACCGTCTAACAGGCTTGATATTTCACTGTCCGTGTTTATCGGGAAGTGAATACTCTTCGCAACTGATGTCAGAATAGGTGCCGCAGCAGAGGCTACATAAAGATTTACCGCCAGCAGAGGGATACCCAGAATGAATGCGCGGGCAATGTTACCGCGGCAGGCAAGTACCACCATGGAGATAGGCACCCAGATGTTTGCCAGATCACCCAGCGGTAGCAGGCGGTTACCCGGCAGAACTACCGCCAGCAGTACACCGACAGGTATCAGCAGCAGCGCGGTTGACAGCACTGATGGGTGACCCACGGCTACGGCAATGTCCAGCCCAATGTACAAATCATCGCGGTCCGGGTATTTCTTACGCAGGAATTTTTTGACCGCGTCAGATAACGGCAGCAGGCCTTCCATCAGTAGCTTGACCATGCGGGGCATTATCAGCATGACCGCACCCAGACTCATCGCCAGGGTCAGTACGCCTTTGAAGTCATAGCGCGCCAGTAAGCCAATACCCGCCCCGAGAATAACGCCCAGCATCATCGGCTCGCCGAAGATGCCAAAGCGCTTCTGGATGGCATCGGCGTCAGCATTAAGCCGGTTAATTCCGGGGATCTTGTCAAGAACGAGATTACCTAACAGGCCAAACGGGAAAAAGATGGCTGATGACAGCGTTGGTAGTGAAATACCCGGTAAATTGAAGTATTTCTGGATCATAGGCGCGCACCAGTCGGCCAGCAGCAGTGTAATAATGGACGTCACGCCTGCAATCAGCAGTCCGAACATAAAGCTGCCGGTCACGTTGTAGACCATTGCGCCAACCATGGAGAAGTGCCAGAAGTTCCACACGTCAATGTTAACGGTCCGGGTCCACTTCAGCGTGAGCATCAGAACGTTAATACCGATAGTGAGCGGGACCACAAACGGCGCGACCTGAGAGGCCCAGGCAATAGCAGCCAGCGGCGTCCAGCCAAGATCGACAACAGGCAGGTTTATTCCGGTGTGCTTCACCATATCCTTTGCGGCCGGTCCCAGCTGGTCCAGCAACAGACCGAACACCAGGAAAATACCGATAAAGCCCATACCAATCGTCAGTGCTGAGCGCAGTGCCTTACTGAAACCGGCGCCCAGACACAGGCCCATAATAAAAATGATGATTGGCAACATAATGGTAGGCCCGAGGGCCAGCATATACTGAATTCCGCCATAGAGTGTTTGCAGCATCGGCCTGTCCTCTGTTATTTCTTCAGCAGTGCGACAATTTTTTCGAGGAGTTCTTCTTCGCCAAAACCGGTCAGCAGTGCAAGGCCGTTCAGCACTGGCGTCTGCAGCGTGGTTTTAACGGCTGAAGTCACAATGATCAGGTCGGCCATGCCATCCTGAGAGGAAATGGTGCCAATATTGGACTGAATAGGCTCAACGTTAATACCGTTCTCTTTGCAGTAGTTGACTACTTTTTCGGTTGCGACAGCTGAGGTAGCGATACCGCTGGTACAGGCGAAAATGATTTTTTTGTTCATGTCGGACTCCGTTGTTTTTTTGACCGGCTTTGCAGGGCACCGGATACAGTGGTCAGTCGAGATTTTTAGCCAGTATCTGCATAACATCGTCAACGGACGTTGTGCCGAGCAGGGCATTCATCTCTGATGTTTTCTGAAACAGGTTGATAAGCTTCATCAAAAATTCGAGATGCGCGTCTTTTTCCTTCAGCAGCAGAAAGAAAATAACGTTTACGTTCATCGTCAGGTCTGGATCTTCAGCCTGGTTGAATTCAATACCTTCCGGGCACGTAACCACGACCAGGCGTTCTTCACGCACATGCTCTACGTCAACGTGAGGGATAGCGACCCCCATAGTTTCAAGCTGCATCGCGGTAGGATGGTCCTGCTCACGCAATACCAGCGCCTGACGGTAGCTTTCCTCCACGACCCCTTTCGCAATCAGCTGATCGGTGATTTTGCTGAACAGCACATTACGGTCCTGCGGGGCCTGATGCAGATGTATAAATTCGCGTTCGAGTGATGTGCTTAATGGCATCTTTTACCTCTGTCCTTCGGATTTTTAACGAGACATCTGACTTAACATGGTTAGAGTCATGTGTAGTTGTCTATGTACAACCATGTTCAACTTGTAAGCACCCTACTCCCCTGGCTATTGAGCGAGCAAGGTGGCAGAACTAAATTTGTGTCTTCACTCACAAAATTTCGGATACTCTTACTAGAGACTGAGAGAGTTTTAAAAAAAATCTAGAATTAACTTTTTTAATGAAGATGCTTTCATAAAATTAAAAATTTTATTAATCATTTATTTTTGGAGTGCATTTTTTCGTGATTTAATATTAGCTTTCATTAGCTATTGGCAGGTGGTGACATCAATAAAAAAATTAAAGTCATGGTAATAAACTTCCCATGCCACTCAATTATAATTAAATGAATTACCTGATTGAAAATATATATACTTATGGACATAATCTCTTAAAAAACTTCGCCATTATAATTCGAATGAAATTTCGGCGCGCTAAAAGTAACGCTTTGATATTTCAGACTCAGAGTTTCTTTTTATTTAACCCATAATTCACACATTATTGTATCAGAGAGAAATGTGCGCCCCGCGGCCCGGCTCGCCACTGAGTTACGGCGCTCCAGCAGAATTTTCAGTGTGGCGCCCATCGTCTCCGTCTGGGCTATGTACTGTCGCCTTGCTGGGCGGCCCTCCCCCGCATCGAAAGGGCTACCGGATAATCAATCGCAACCAGCACCTGCGCAACGGGGGCGGTGGATAGCCTGAAGGCAGCGGCAGTACCCCACTTTCCATCAGTAGGCAACGATTTCGGACCTTTAATTATAAAACTGAGAGCTGTTTGTTACCCAGATTATTTTCCATTTGAAATCCTGTAATCAAAACAAACGATTTTATAATCGCGATTAAAACGAAGAAATCTTCGACTTAATCAGCGCATACCAGCAATGGTGTAACCACCGTCAACCAATATGGTTTCGCCTGTCACGAAGCGGGCTTCATCTGTAGAAAGCCAGACCGCTACATCCCCTACATCTTCAGGGGTCCCAACACGCCTGGTAGGTGTAAATTCCATGAATGACTCCAGCGCTTCTTTGTTTTCTGCACCCAAACGTTGTGTCATGGGTGTGAAGATGATACCAGGATTAACATTGTTGACACGGATGTTCTGCGGACCGACTTCGAGCGCGATAGCACGAATCATGGAATCGAGTGCCCCCTTACTTGCAGAGTAGGCGGCTGAACCAACCGATGCACCTTTGGCAAGCCAGGAGGAAGTGTTAACGATGGCTCCACCGTTGCCCAAGGCAAGCATGGCTTCTACCTCGTATTTGATCGACAACCATACTCCTTTGAGATTGATGTCGATAACCTGATCGAACTCTGCTTCAGTCATGGCGGTGATAGGCTTGAAGCCCTCTACGCCAGCATTGTTAAAAGCCACATCCAGTCTGCCGTAACGGTCAACAGCAGTGTTAATTAGCGCTTTCACGTCACTGGCTATAGAAACGTCGGTAACAACTGCCAGAGCTTCACCACCATTGGAAGCAATTTGACTAACGGTCTTTTTAATTTCAGACTTGCGTCGTCCGGCTACAACGACTTTGGCTCCCTCGTGAGCGTAGGCCAGTGCTGCGGCACGTCCTATGCCGCTGCCGCCGCCGGTTACGAGCGCGACACGGTCCTTCAGACGGAGATATGTTTGTGATTGTTGCATAAATTGACCTCGTAATTATTAAGACAGAGCTGTCTCGGTTAGTAAAAGTGCGGTCGGATGACCCCACAGTTTTGATAACACCGACCACGAGGTATAGAGTAGAGACATATACTGTTGCTGATAAGCCATTTAAAATTGCATTCACTATTGGCTCTGGTTCACCAATAAAGACATACAGGGAGCTGCTGAGTGCGGGCAAATGAGTATGCGGAGCTAGCCGCTTTTGTCGCTATATCAGAGGAAAGAAGTTTTCGCCGTGCGGCGGCCAGGCTGAATTTGACCCCTTCAACTCTGAGTCACTCCTTACGGGCTCTGGAGGAACGACTGGGTGTTCGACTGCTGAACAGGACAACACGCACTGTGTCACCGACCGATGCCGGACAGGCACTATTTGAAAAAGTAGCTCCAGCCTTTACTAACATCGATGCTGCTATTGAAGGGGTTAATGCCTATCGCCTGCAGCCACATGGCGTTATCCGACTCAATGTGCCGCGAATGGCGGCGACTTTAGTACTGGCCCCTGTTTTCCGGCGGTTTGCGCGCGCTTTTCCAGATGTGACCCTGGAGGTGGCCATTAATGACGGCTTTGTTGACATCGTAGGCGAAGGCTTCGATGCAGGTATAAGGCTTGGTCAGAGTGTGGATCAAGACATGACGGTCGTTCGCGTGACGCCTGACTTCAAGATCGCAATCCTCGGTTCGCCCGATTATTTTGCAAGTCACCCTGCACCAAAGTCGCCGCAAGATCTACACAACCACCTATGCATTGGGAGGCGCGAGATCGCAAGTGGCGCGCTCTATAGATGGGAGTTTGAGCAGCATGGCAAGCCGATGGTAGTGCAAGTGTCGGGACCATTAGTTCTTGATACACCCGACCTAATGATCTCTGCAGCTCTCGACGGCGTCGGCCTGATCTACTCTGCATTAGGAGCGCCGACAGCCGAACACATCGCGACGGGGCGTCTTGTGCGAGTTCTGGAAGAGTGGTCTCCAACCATTCCGGGATTCTTTATTTACTTTCCTGGCAGCCGTCAAATTTCAGCAGCTCTGCGAGCCTTACTGAGCATGCTTAGAGTGGAGAGTTAGGCCACTATTCGATACATAGTTAGAACAATAAAATCGGACGCTAAAGCGTCTAACCCGACAACGTTAGATTTACCATTGAATTTAAATAATTGATTTAATCAACATATTGTGGCAATAGTAAAGTTTTAATATGCATGTACTGACTTTACCTTTCAGACCTATTACTCAGGTTTAGTGCGCAACTGAAATTCAGCTTGTAAGCAGTTTTATCTGCTGCCTGAAAATAGGTTATGCTGATATGAAATTATCTAAAGCCCAAAATCAACGAGCATTATTATGGGCATATTTGTTGATGATTACGGCCCCACGATCTCATAAATGTCCGCTTTTCGCTCATAGCGGATACGCGAGTATCAGCCTGTCAGGCGTCAGACGCGGAAGGCGATGCAACGCTGATGCGGCTAAATTTCACCCGTTATCAAGGTGCTCGATGAAGCTATGCAGTAATGATTGTTATGCGCGATCCTCTGCGTACATCAGCAGAAATGCATTCAGCATGCTCATTCATTAATAACCGATATCGGCCATCCTTTCATGTTGAAGTAAAAAAAAAGTTGAATAAAACAGAAGGCCAGCCTGGCCAACAGGTTAGTTTTTACACTTAAACCTGGTCCTGAAATTTTTGTTAACAAATAATCAGGATGTGACATTTTCCTTTGTTAACAGGCTTATTATGCTTTCATTCAGGCTTATCTATCTTCGTTTTTCGCTCGTTTCCTGCTGGGTTTTCTGGTTCTGCTATAAGAATGTCTCCTGTACAGCATAACGGCTGAACTGCGCCACTATTTTTTGCGGGAGCAGTGGACAAGTGCGCATATGAGTGCAGCTAATCAAATACCACACAGCAATAGATAAAATATAACGAGAAACGACATGAAAATAGCGACACGACTGACCTCAGGTTTTAGCCTGATGATTGTTCTGTTATTGCTCTGCTCAGGCATCGCACTCCACGCTCTCTGGCAGGCGCGCGATGATATGGATAACGCGGTAACGAATAAAATGTACCGCTACGATCTGATTCAGGATATGCGCGGATCGGCGCGTGACATGGCCATTGCGGTGAGGAACATTGCCCTGCTAAGTGATGCTGATCAAAAGCAGGTTGAACGGAAAAGGCTGAACGTTCAGAAAGGCAACTATCTTGAGAAACGTGAGCAGCTGGTTGAAAGTATGTCACGTAACGTGTCGGCAGCAGGCAGCAATGCCCTGAAGGCGCTGCTTGCTGTTGATGAGGCTGCCCTGAATACACTCACGGATGCAGGTAAAATTGCCATGGACAACCGTCAGCAGGAAACCGTGACATTCCTGATGGAGACGGCTCGCCCGGCGCAACGGAAAATGCTTGAGGCCCTTGATAACCTCTCTGATATACAGATGCAGGTCAGCCATAATACGGTAGCCGATGCCAGACAAGCGGTTTCCCGGACGGCGACGCAGATAACCCTGCTGGTTATCCTCTCCTGCCTGGTGGCTATTTTCGCCTGTGTCACGCTTACCCGGACACTGATGCGTCAACTCGGTGGCGAGCCTGCGCAAGCTCAGGCGCTTGCGGCCACAATCGCAGCCGGTGATTTGACCTCATACGTGCTGCTACGCCCTAATGACACCTCCAGCCTGCTCGCTTCTCTTCAGCTTATGCAGACTCATTTGCGCGACATGGTATCCCATATCAGAGACTCTTCAGCCTCGGTTGCGCTGGCTGCCGATGAGATTTCACAGGGCAAGGCAGAGCTTTCCTCCCGAACAGAGCAGCAGGCTGCTGCGCTACAGGAAACGGCTGCGAGCATGGAACAGCTAACCGCTACCGTAAAAAGTAATACTCTCGGAGCACGCGATACGGCTGAGTCTGCCCGTGCAGCCGCTCATCTTGCCCAGAGTGGTGAGTCCGATGTTCATCGTATGACCGGCACCATGAACGAGATCTCCGTGAGCGCGCTGAAGGTGCGTGAAATCACCGCCGTTATTGAGGGGATCGCATTCCAGACGAATATTCTGGCACTTAATGCAGCAGTTGAAGCTGCGCGTGCCGGTGAGCAAGGACGTGGCTTTGCCGTGGTAGCCGGAGAGGTCAGAACGCTGGCGCAGCGAAGCGCCTCGGCGGCACGCGATATCAAGTTGCTGATTGAGCAGGCCGTCACGCAGATAGAAAGCGGAGTAACGGTTGCGTCGTCTACCGGAAAAAGCATCCTGACAATCGTCGGAAAAGTCGGTGAACTGGCGGCAGCAATGGATAACATTTCGTTAGCCTCTGCCGAGCAGATGCAGGGAATTTCTCAGGTCAGCATTGCAGTCAGTCAGATGGATGGCGTCACGCAAAATAATGCTGCATTAGTTGAAGAGTCCTCATCCGCGTCACAATCGCTGTCAGAGCAGGCACATGCTTTACGCGGCATGGTAGCCGCATTCAAGGTATAAGCAGGATCTTTGAGGAAGAGTTCAGCTGGTTAAACTGTTTGTCCGCTTTGTGCCATAAGCGGACGTTGCCAGTATCTGCACCAAATTATCGGGATCGCTATTTCTTACATACTGGCTAGCAGCCATTTCTCTACTGCAACTAGCGAGCTTATTTTAAATGTAACTATACCGAAGAAGACGATTTTAAGTCATAAGTGAGTTATTGCCTCCTTATTCAGGAAAGTTTAGTTTTTTTACGTAATCGATAAATGCCCGGAGTGGCGGTGGAATAAGACGCCGGCCAGAATAATAGAGAAACATACCTGAAAAGGGTTTACACCACTCCTGCAGTACTGGCTCCAGACTTCCGTTAATGAAATAAGGATTTAGCCAGTCTTCAAAAAGATGAATGATACCCACACCTGCGATTGCGGCCGTTACAGCCAGGTCAGTTGCGCCCCCGACGCGTACTGTCAAATGGTTATTTGGGTAAACCTCAACCATTTCTTTGTTACGTTCAAATTCCCATGGACTCGCCAGTGCACCAGTAACATACCGGTGCACAATGCAAGAATGATGCGCAACCTCTGACGGATGCGAAGGGCGTCCGTGCTTGTCCAGATACTCTGAAGACGCTGCTGTAACGAAACGCATAACCCGGGGACCAATTGGTATTGCTATCATATCTTGTTCAAGTTTTTCATGATGGCGAATGCCGGCATCATTGTACAAAGACAAGACGTCAACAAGCATATCCTCAGTGTCGATTTCTACTTTTATATCTGGATAGGCCAGCATGAAGCCGGGTAAAATTTCAGGGAGTATCAGTCTGGCAGCGCTTATTGGCACGTTTAGTTTAAGGGTGCCAGCAGTTCTGTCCTGATAACCTTCAAAAGATTTAAGAGCGGCATTTATTTCTTCAAAAGCAGGGTTCAGTCGCTCGAGTAACAGTAATCCTGCTTCAGTTGGCGTAACACTGCGTGTTGTACGGTGCAACAACCGGACATTGAGTCGTGTCTCAAGTCGTTTTACGGTTCCACTTAACGTAGAGGCACTGATCCCTGTAACTCTTGAAGCTTCCCGGAAACCTCCAGCTTTGACAACTTCTGAAAATATACCTATGTCATTAAGGTCTGCATTCATTGTTCACTTATCCGAACGAGCTGTACGAATTATTGCTGTTATCTGCCTTCATCTTACGGACTAAGATAAGCCTGTACAATAAGCACATCAGGAGTGTAGACATGCAAACAATATCGTTAAACGGTGTAAAGCCGGACAGTTTTTTACTTGGTGATCGTCAGGTAAATCGAATGGGATATGGTGCCATGCAGCTTGCCGGACCTGGCGTATTTGGTCCTCCTCGCGATCACGACGCTGCGGTTGCCGTATTACGGGAAGCTGTTAAAGCGGGCGTGAATCACATTGACACCAGTGATTTCTATGGCCCATTCGTAACTAACAAGCTGATCCGCGAAGCCCTTTCGCCTTACAGCGAAGATCTAGTGATCGTAACTAAAATTGGTGCACTGCGTGGAGACGATGGTTCATGGAATGCAGCGCTCAAACCTGCAGAGCTGCGCGCTGCAGTCGAGAGCAACCTGAAAAACCTCGGTCTTGAACAGCTGTATGCTGTAAACCTCAGAATTCATCCAGATATTCAGAATAGTAGTGATCTGTCTATAGCAAAAATGTTTAAAGAAGTGGTCGCTATGCAGCGAGATGGCCTGATCCGTCACCTTGGCCTCAGCAATGTGACAGCTGAACAGGTTGCTGAAGCTCAGAGTATTGCTCCAATAATCTGCGTTCAGAATGAATATAACCTTGCACATCGAAGAGATGATGCCTTAATTGATAGCCTGGCTCAGAGTGGCGTGGCTTACGTTCCCTTCTTTCCGCTTGGAGGTTTTAATCCTCTCCAGTCAGAACAACTTTCAGCTGTTGCGAAAAAAATGAACGCAACACCTCTGCAGGTTGCACTGGCATGGTTACTGAAACGTTCAGCCAATATTTTGCTGATACCCGGGACTTCATCAGTTGCCCATTTAAAAGAAAATTTACAGGCGTCTGGTTTGAATATCAGTGACGAAATAATGGATGAACTGAATACAATCGGAACTAAACAATAAAATTCAGGTTATGTTTTCCTGTAAATGATGATGGCGCAAAAAAACTGTCACTTGTTTTATCCAGGTCAATTGTCTTTTTCTTATGTTAAAACTGTGTGTTCAACATGTCTAAATCAGATGAAAAAACCATAAAAATTACAGGTCAAGTAATTAACGACCTGAAATCATGGATATGCGAAAATCTTGAGGAACATATAACTATTGATGTAATTTCAGAAAGAGCAGGATATTCAAAATGGTATTTGCAAAGAATGTTCAGGAAAATGACAGGGATTTCTCTGGCCCGGTATGTCAGAGAAACCCGGCTTAGCCGTGCGGCTCATGACCTGGAAACGACAAATTATACCGTATCGGAAATAGCTTTCCGATACGGTTTCCTTAATCAGCAAGCATTCACTCGTGTCTTCACGCGCCATTTTTTGCTGCCACCGGGAAAGTGGCGTACTGAGCATAAACGGTGAGCGTTAACAATCGCCCCCTTGATGAATTAATAAATTCAGTGTAATTCAGACCATTTATAATATGCATGCCGTAAATTGCATGTGGAGTAGGGTAGTTTGAACCACTATTTACTACCTGTATGTCCATGTCTGTTAACCTGCAAGCCCAATAGCCTTTAATCAGGTACTAACCTTCGTTTAAATCAGTACTAAGTGCTGATATCTGAATTAACTTCAGCCGATGGCAAGCAGGCACATAGGATGCATTGATTTCCATTCATCCCTCATTGTAATTCTTGACCATTCATGATCGTCAGGTCCTCTTGAATAAAAGCCCTGATTAGATAATGCATACCAGTAACCAGGCTGATGTGGATCAACAGAAAGCGTTGGTATCAGGCTGTTCTCACCTGGGAATCCATCGTCAAACCGGCTCCAGAGCTCTCCAGATAGCCTGAATATCGCAACTGGTCCTCCTTTTAAAACCGGAGCGTTGGTGCTTTTAATGTTATTTGCTGCTTCCGGGGCTCCGTGTGCGGCTCGTGGCCCCGGAGCGGCTGAAACGATAACATCATCCGGATTTTCCGGATTTACAGCCATAAAGTACAGGTAAGGCATCTGCTCCAGGCCCCGGCTGCGGTACCTCCAGGTCCGTCCCCCATCTGAACTTTCAGCATAGGCACGTTTTTTATCCATGAGACCATCTCCCAGGGCGGCAAATACTTTACCAGGAGCCTGTGGATGAGTTAAGAGAGAGTGTGTGTCCAGTGGACTGTCTGAGCGACGGTCTTCAAAGCTCAGGCCACCGTCCTCACTTCGCAGTAAGGCTCCAAACTCTACGGAAATATAGATATTGCCATTAGAGTCGTGGGCTATTGCTCGGACGTGATGCGTTTCAGGCCGTGGAGGAAATGACCAGTCTGCACGTGATGCCATTGCGTCAAAATTTGTCACCAGCTGAAATGTGTCGCCAGCGTCGTCAGATCGGTACAGAGCGCTTAATTCAGTCCCAACCCAGACAGCGTGCCTGCCGTTTTGATCTGACTGTGGTGACAAAGATACAAAGGTAGTTTCTCGTGGCCCTATCGCTTCCGGAACCGGCGAACCGTAGTAATTTTGTGGCGTTCCTGCTGGAAACCAGGTTTCGCCCATATCTTCGCTACGCCAGAGGCCGCGATTATAGGTCGAACAAAAAAGACGAGTTGGCTGTGCCGGATCCGCAGCAAGTGCCGTGGGCTGTACACCTTTTAGTAACAGACGGGGGGTTTCAGAATCAGGATCGATCATATAGAGTCCGTTACTGAATCCCAGAAGCCAGCGCCGCTGGCAGTTCTTCATTATTTCTGAAGCACGGTTTTTCATAAGATTCCTTTGAAGTTTACTGTATCAATTTAACGACCTCAATTTCTCCGTATATATCCCCACAGTATTTTCAATCTTAATGGGACTATCCTGCCGCTGCCTTTGTCTTTAACAATTACATTGTTTCAGGTCATAAAGATCTAATACGACTGAGAAATTATTTTCTCCCTCAGTCGTCGCAGTAATAAAGGTCGTTTTACCGGTTATGCTCCGTTCTTGAGTATGGTTCTGGCAACTTTCAAGCTGTTATGCTTCAGTCGACAGAAGAATCGCGTCACGACGCGGAGTTTCCTGAGAGGAACTTATTGCTTTAACTGCTTCACTGAGTGAAAACTTACGATAATTTTCAAATAACTCCGGAGAGTTTCTCACCATATCGAAGAGACTTTGCAGGTCTTGTGCACGTTCTTCATCCGTAAAGTCCTGTACAGCCTCCGGTGCGCTCACGCCTTTCATAGTTAACCCACGAACGACAAAAGTGATGCTTGATAACTGCGATGCAGAATGGTCCATTCCGCCATAAGTTAACAGTGTGCCGCGGTCAGCCAGTATCTCAAGCAAATCTGCCATCATCGCGCCGCCAATTGGATCTATGGCCACCTTAGGAGGGATACCATAAGCACTACGGGTCTGCGTTTTCCAGTCGGCATTCGATGTTTCTACTACGGCAATGTCAGAAAAAGCACTGGTTAAAATATCGGCTGATGTTTTACTACGGACAGTAGCGATAACCTTGAGTCCACGTTTTAGAGCCAGCGTGATGAGATTGCGTCCCACACTGGAACCTGCAGCAGTAATTAAAACGGGGCCAGCCTCATCAATAACGTTCCTGACACTACACGCCTCACGCAGCAGGGTAGCTGCCGTAATGCCATTGATCATGATCTGACAAGCAGCTTCATCGCTAATATCATCAGGCAGCAGGATCAGATCTTCGGCCCGGGCAGTAACATACTCGGCCCATGTTCCGTGCGCTCCATGGAAGAGCCCTACTCTTGCTCCCACACGAATTTGTTCTGTTTCTGTAACTCCAGGTCCCAGAACTTCAATCACGCCAACACCGTCCCCCCCTGGCACGAGACCAGCCTCAGAAATAGGGAGAGGTACAATGCCGCGGATCATCAGTTCGTCAATCGGATGCACCATACGTTCCGTAACCCGCACTACCACCTCCCCGTTGCCTGGGGAAGGAAGAGTTTCTGCATCATTTACAACCAGCACTTTTTCTGGTTCACCATATTTATAATATTTAATTGATTTCATTAGTTAAGCCTTATGTCGAGTGTTTAGCGCATTTTGATGCATATGGACGTCAGGTTTAAAATGCTCAAACATTGCTCCGGAAACCCGGCATTAGTTCAGTAAGCACAATTTGAACTTTCCTGCGACCAGCATTGCTCTCCCTACGAATAATACTCGGTAAAACGCGCCGTCATATCCGGCTTAACTCGTACAGCCCGTGCGGTAATCCGTACAAACTATGAGGGCACGATATGATTAATTGAATTCAGAGCTAGTGATTTTTTACTTAACGAATATGAAAAACACGAATGTCCGCTTTTCGCTCATAACGGACGTTTACCATCAAAGCAGTCATCTTCGATTGAACTTCAAACGCTCCTGCCCTACCCGCCTCTGAACCCGTCAGGCACCGCATAATCCATGTCGGCCACCAGCGTGCAGTCCCGCCGTTCTCCGGTATGTTTTATAGAGGGCTTTACACGCCCTTTTTCAAGATACCGCGCCAGCTTCATTTCCCATTGTCTTTGATAATGCGCCACCCCTTCGGCTATCCAGTAATTCACGAAATCAGCCAGCTGCAGCCTGTCAGGTGCACCTGAAATCCGGATGCCTATACGACTGGCAGTTTCAGTGAATGTTGCCGAAGGTTGCCACCCGTTAAACATCACGAACTTTTCCTTTACACGTTCTGAAGCATCTGAAGCATTCGTTGTGTGACGAGCCCGGGTCAGAGAAATGTCTGAAGCTGCGTAACGCTGCGTTACGCCAGAAGCGTTACGTTGCATCAGGGCAGATGCGTTACGCTGCGTTACGGTGGCGTTATGCACGGGCGTTACGCTTTGCGTTACGTAACGCGTTACGCCCCTGTTCTGCTCAGTCTGTTGCTGAATGGGCTGTAGTAACACCTCTGCCTGATGAGGCTCTACAGACCGTAATCCTTGTGGCACAAGGGTTTGCAGCTTGGCAGGCCCTGAGTTATCCACAGACAAACAGGAAATCTCGCGCGCGATGTGTGTGTTGTTTTGGTTTTTATGTGTTGTTTTAGATTTTAAAAAACTAAAACGCGCGTCACGCGTAACGCCGGGCGTTACGTCACGCGTTACGGTCTGCGTTATGCCCGAAGCGTAACGCGTTACGTCACGCGTTACGCTATGCGTTACGCCCTGTGTAACGCTTTTCTGCGCCCGTTTTCTCTCTCTGTATCGCCGCTGCCGTTCAGCCGCTGAAGACTTTTTTAAAGCAACTGACACGCTGTCATCGTTATCCGTCTTCAGGATGACACAGTGTTCTTCAGCATCGTAGACAGCCCACCCGACCGCGGCCATCGCTTCACCGAATCCGGAGAACTCAGCCAGCACATCCAGGTAAGTGAGATCGACATTCCTGAATACACCATTACTGGCATATTTCTTTGCCGCTCCCCAGATGCTGAGCAAGGCTGTAACCGTTATACAGCGCGTGAAGTTGCGCGTGAGAAGCGCAGAGCGTTGTCCGCCTACAGTCACGTCCACCTCTGCGCCTCCATCCGGCGGACTTTCCAGCAGCGCAGCAATTTCATTCACCTTAGGATGCGTCTTCAGAGAGGCGCTCATTTTGATCCAGTTACCGGCCATACAAATCCTTCATACAACGTGCCACCGTTTACATGCACGGCAGCTGATGAGATAATTTTTACGGCTTAACCAAGCTGTTCTGCACTAAGCCCCTGACTGTTCGCGCGGTCAGGGGCTTTTTCACTGGTACGCTCCAGCTCGCTTTCTGCAAATCTGATAGCAACTGTAAGCAGCCAGCGATACTGGTCGAGAGGTACTTTCATTTCCCCCCTCAGTACAAAATCTTCTATTCCGCTCGCAGCCAGCGTTTCCATAATCTCCGGGTACCTCGCTGTTCGTCGAAGTACTGTTGAGTCTGAAACTTTTAGCCGACGAGCTACTTCTGTTTGGCGAGTTTTCAGCAAAGCCCGATGAGCAGTAGCCAACAGATGCTGGCCTGATTTTGAGTAGCACATAGATTTGCGTGTGTTTGCATTTCCCATCATTTAGGCTCCCACTTAGGAATTCTGCATAACAAACAAAAATATCGTTTATATCACTGAAAATTAAATAAATTACTTAGAAAGAAGCTTTTGGCGGCTTTCTTCCAGAAGAGTCTCGGCAATAAATCGGCCAGCGGTTAGTTGCTCTATAGTCATTGCATAATGTGTCTTTCCATAAAACTCAGTTTTAGGCAAAGAACCTTTTTTGAGCCATTTATAAACAGCACGTTGGCTGATACCGCATGCTGAAGCAATTTTGTTAACACCTGCAGTTTTGATTGCCAAATTTAGGTCACTCATTTCGCCCCCTCTCAGAACCAAAAGTTCACTTTAATTTGAACTGATAGTTTTTACAAGTAGAGTATTATTGAACCTATGGTACAAACAGAAACTATTCGCCGAGAGTTCTCACAGAGACTGATCGAGGCACTAAGCGATGCTAACTATCCGGCTCACGGCCGGGGTATAAAGCTTGCCCGTGAGCTAGGAGTATCATCCAAAGCTGTAAGTAAGTGGTTGAGTGGTGAAGCCCTTCCACGCCCAGCCAAAATGAAAGATTTAGCTAAACTTCTTAATGTCGATCACTTATGGCTTCAGCATGGGGAAGATACGAGACAAGGCGAAAGGAGAATACTTAACGCCCTGTTCAGGCATGGCTACCCGTTAGTGGAGTGGGACCATATCCATAATCTGGATGATTTGGTAGATGAAAATTTCAAACAATTCAAAATGTTTTGCTCTGGTTCAGTCATTGAGCAAGGAAAAGCTTTTTGGCTGTTAGTGAAAGATGACACAATGACATCTCCTACAGGTTTGTGCGTTCCTGAAAAAAGTATGATTTTGGTCGATTCGAACCGCCTTCCTGCAAGCGGAAATTTAGTTATTGCTCAAATCAAAGATGCCAAAGAAGCAACATTCAAACAGCTTATTGTCGATCACGGAACAAACAAAAGGTATTTAAGACCTTTGAATCGAAACTACAAACCCATTGAGATTGATGAGACATGTCATTTTTTTGGGGTTGTGGTTGAAAGCCGCTTGAGCTTAGTTTCACCCGACCTTGCCGATGTAACTTATCCTGCCCCCTAGGAAATACCTCTAAAATCATCAGCATATGAAAAGGTACATTTTTTCCGTCATAAAATGGACTTTCAGTATTGACTAAACTTGTACTTTTAGTTCAATATAAAGTTATCTACTGAACGGCACAGTATATTGTCGGGCGGGAGGCGTACTTAAGTGCAAGACCCCGAAGTGGCAAAACCCATCTTTCCCTGAAGCAAACGGGATGGCATGTCTGTGTGTCATGCCTTTTGTTAACGGGAGGATAGATGAAAAAAAACAGAGTTTTTTGTCCAGTATGCGGCCAGTACTTTGACCCACGAACACCTCTGATACACATAACAGCTAACCACCAGCACGCCAGCGAACATGACCTGACAAAGATACGCGATGCGCGGCGCAGCTGTTATGGAGACAGCAAACCGGTAAAGCACAGGTCGTCGTGTTTCCCCCTTTTGCTCAAACCTCGTAGAGCCTGAGCCTGCATTGAATTCTCTTACTGAAGGAGATTTCCTCGACAACACGCAACTTAATTATGCAGAAAAATGAATCCCACCAGAGGTAAAACAGTATTGCATTGAGCAGCAGCCCCCCGGCTGCAATGAAACACAGTGGCCATAACGACCCAGGCTGAAACGCCTCCTTGTCTGCCCAGAGGACGCATTAGCGAAACCTGACCTTGTATCGCTTTCCCGCTTAGTGCGGGATTTTTTTCCTCATCCGCTCAGCTGTTGATCAGAGCAGACAGATGCACAGACCTTATTGGCGCTCATTTTAAAAATAACCTCGCCCCGTAATTCCTGACTCGAAAAAGTAAGGAGAATATATGCAGTATCGTGAAGCAGCAGTGCGAATCAGCCAGACTATACGAATGATTAATCGCGAACTGGCAGAATCTGTTGGTTATATGTTTGATTACGAAAACGATGGGAAAGTATCCACAGAGGAGGCGGATGCTTATTTTGAAAAAATACAGCTCTTGATGGATAAGCTCTTCATCGACGTAATGGATCCAATCTGCGAACGCTATCCTGATCTTCGCCCTAAATGCCGTGACTGCAAGAGCATTGCTGAGGGTGACTGAACAGTCTAATCAGCCCAGCCTTTGATCTGTCCGTAACGATTGAGCACATCTGATGACCGTCACCATCTCATATTATCAGCTGAATGCCAGTAAAAGCCGCCACTCAAGGCGGTTTTTTTATGTCACAACGGAGCACAGAAATGATGATTCGTATGCATCAGGGCCAGTTCATCTTCACGGCCTGTTCACTGAACTTAAGCAGACAATTCATCTGTTTTCATGAAGGTATAACCTGGGCGTTTGTGCAAAAACTGGCGGCGGCTTGCGCCGCTGACATGGGGTGAATCCATGTCCAGGCCAGACGTTCCGCCTCATATCAGGCGGCGCGCTTCCCGCCTGTTATCTCAGTGGCAGTCGGGAGCAGTGCATGCAAGAAAGACACACCGTTACCGCTATCTGTCCCTCCGGGTTTCACCGGGCTGGCGTCTCCTTTCAAAAGACAACGGTAACCACTGGCTACTGCTCAGCCACGCCGAATATGACAAACAGATTTAGGTTTCGCATTTCCCTGCCTGGTTTTCTGTCAAAAACATTCAAACGGAGCACGCTATGAAAATGACATACGTTTCGGACGGAATCAGTTCAACGCTCATCATCCGGTCATGCCTTCTGCAACTGTTGAAACATGCGCGGGTTGCAAATGCAGCAGTTGCTGCCGCACCCGGCGCCACGGTCACGACGACGGGGGCATTATTTATCAAAACGACACTGCATGGCGACGCCGCGATAATGTTCAAAGCCAGAGCCGCGGCAAGACGCGAGGAGTTCAGGTAAATGCATGCTTTCTGCTTGTTTATGGTGCTGAACAGTTCACCCCATGCTGGTGAACTCGCGCCTGCCTTCTGTACCGCGGCACCGATGATTTCAACATTCCAGATATCCGTACACGGCCGCTATAGCATAACGAAAGTGCCAGTTATCTCGCTGAGGGTGCCTGAAAGCAGGCACCCGTCTTTAACTGAACCGTCCCCTGAGGAGAACAAATGATGAACGTTGAACAAGTTACACATGTACTGCAACAGCACAAACGCTGGCTTGAATCCGGGGGACGGGAGGGCAAGCGTGCAAACCTCCTGCTTCAGGACTTAAGAGGGGCTGACCTTAACGGGGCTAATCTGGACCTGGCCATTCTGGCTGGCGCGAATTTACAGGGGGCCACACTGCACCGGACCTTATTACGTGCTGCGGTGATGGACGCCACTGACCTGAGCGGTGCCAGCTTTCACCGGGCTGATTTACGCTTCGCCAGGCTACGGGCAGCAAACCTGCAAAACGCAGACCTGAGTACGGCTGTGCTTCACGGTGCAGATTTGCTGGATGCCTGTCTGAAGGGTGCGAGTCTGCCGACACAAAACCAGGCACACAAACACAGCGTGGTGATTGTGAAAATCACGCTCAGCGGTCGCTGAACAGACCTGCCTGTCAGCCTGCCCTTTTTTTCGTACCTCTGCTCTAGTCCAGCCTGTTTATTCGTTACCTCTTCACTCAGGAGCATTACCCATGATGAACAATCACCTCAGGGGCGATACGGCCTGCGTACGCCCTTTTCATGCTATCCGCGACATAGAATTTGCGCCGGAAAATATTGTTACCGGCGCCAGTTTCACCGCCTCCCCTGTACCAGCGCTCCCGCCTCAGCCGCCGCTACCGCTGTTACAGGTTGCATTCGATCGTATTATTGAAATCCTGCTTCAGGAGGGCAAACCATGATGCCTTTTATGCAGCTCGAACGTCATCAGGACACGCTTGATGCCGCCGAACAGGCGGCAATTGAAAAAGAGCAGTGGATAGATGATGAGGCTGAGCGTCTGCTGGCCTGTTTCCCGGATCAACTCTATTCATTCCGACACTGGAATGTCCATCCGGAGGTCAAAAACTGCTGTGCCCGCCCTGGTGCCGATGACGCCTACCGGGATTTTATTATCCGGCTGGCCTATCTGCAGGCCGAACACAATTACGACCTGCAGGTTGTGCTTGGCTGGGAGGCACCTGCGTCATGAAGCCGGGTATCTACCATGATCTCAGTCATGAGGCCTACCATGCAGGCCCGGGCATCTGTAAGTCGCAGCTGGATGACATCGCACTCAACCCGGCTGTCTATCTGTGGCGTAAACATGCCCCTGTCGACGACGCGAAGACGGCCGCGCTGGATATGGGAACTGCCCTGCACTGCCTGCTTCTGGAGCCGGACAGGTTTGACAGCAGATATGTTGTGGCGCCGGATTTTAACCGACGCACAACAGAGGGAAAAATCAGCGAGCAGACTTTTCTCCGTGGCTGTGCAGGACTCGGCATGACAGTACTGGACGTCGGGCAAAGCCGAAAGCTGCAGCTGATGCGTGAGAGTGTCTTCGCCCACCCCGCCGCACGCTGGCTGCTGGAAGCCGACGGGCACTGCGAAGCCTCGATTTACTGGAATGACGACGAAACCGGTGAGCTTTGTCGTATCCGGCCGGATAAGTTCATGACTGGGCAACCTGTCATTGTGGACGTGAAGAAAGTAGCAGACATGGCGCGGTTCTCACGCCATGTCGAAGAATTTCGCTATCACGTTCAGGACGCCTGTTACCGTGAAGGGTTCCGCGCGCATTTCGGGGAATACCCGCAATTCGTGTTCATCGCAGTGTGCGAAAACATCGACTGCGGCCGGTACCCGGTGCGCACGTTCCAGCTGCACGCCGAAGATGTCGAAACTGGGCACCAGCTCTTTCGCCGGGATCTGAATACTTACCACCAGTGCCGCATCAGCAACAACTGGGGCGGCGTCGAAGAACTCAGGCGCCCGGCATGGGCGCGCAAACAGGATAATTTCCTATGAGCAGACAATTCAAACCAACTGAATCCACCAGCACCGCCGCGGCGGTTTTCAGTCCTGATACGCTGGATAAGCTGATCCGTCTTTCTGAAATTATGGCAAACAGCAGAGTGACCGTTCCCTCTCATCTGGCGGGTAATTCTTCAGACTGCCTTGCCGTGGCGATGCAGGCGCTGCAGTGGCAAATGAATCCGTTTGCCGTGGCACAAAAGACGTTTACGGTCAGCGGCGTACTGGGCTACGAAGCACAGCTGGTCAATGCCGTCATCACGACCATGGCGCCAACCCGGGATCGCCTTCACTACGAATGGTTTGGTCCCTGGGAAAAAGTCATCGGCAAATTCATCGAAAAAACGTCAGGTAAAGGAAATAAGTATACCGCGCCAGACTGGACAATTAACGATGAATCCGGCTGCGGTGTCCGCGTCTGGGCAACGATGAAGAATGAGACGGAGCCGCGGGTGCTGGAGCTGCTGTTGTCACAGGCACAGGTGAGAAATTCCACGCTCTGGGCAAGCGATCCCAAGCAGCAACTGGCTTATCTGGCGGTCAAACGCTGGGCACGCCTGCATTGCCCTGATGTCATCCTGGGCGTTTATACGCCTGATGAACTTGAGACTGTTCGGCCTGTTGAACGCAATATCACACCCGCATGTTCCGGAAACAATTTGAACGCGCTGATTAACAGCCAGGCGCTTTCTGTACCGCCTGGCCAGCAGAAAATCGTGGACGAACCTCTTCCCGTGTCTCAACAGAACGACCCGACGGGTGATGCAAACAACACCCGTCAGGATGGGCGTTCGGACAGTAAGCGTACGGCTGAACGAACGCCAGAAGAGCTGCTGGCTGACTTCACCGAGGCCTCCATGAATGAAGCCACTCTGCCAGGCCTCGATAAATGCTATCGATACGCGGCACTCAAGCTGGCTAACCACCCTGACCTGCTCAACAAAGCAACGGATGTATTTCTTGTCCGCAAGGCAGAGCTTGAGGAAGCACAGGCAAAAAGCACACCTGACCCAGGCCATTAAGAGGAAATTATGATCCCGTCCCTCAGCATGACAAGAAAAGCTCGAAACCAACATTATCACTCTGTCGCGGAAGCAGCCGCCAGAGCAGAGCGTTTTGGACGATATGAGCACGCAGGTAAACTCTGGAGAAAAGCAATTAAGCTCGCACGGAGAAATGTTAACGCCGACTGGTGTGCGCATCGTGTTGAATTTTGTCAGAGTATAAATCGTAATGGTTGGTCTGAATAAAATACAGGCGACAAAATTAATAAATACTGCAGGATATTCATTTTTCTGACTTCACGAAAGAAAAGTGTAATGCTACCTTTCCTGCTAAAAACCTTATCTTCAGAAATATTGTTCCCAGAATTAAAACCCTTAACATACAGTTATGTCAGGAGTAAAAAATGAAAGAGAAGTTATTAAGTTATATAGATAACAGGCTAAACCATTGTTGCTCTGACCCAGTTGAGCAAATGATTTATTTTATAGCGAGGCTATCGGTCACAGCTTCGCCGGTAGCCTGGATGGTCAAACGTACCGAAAAAACCGCAGATAAACCCTTTCTGACTTATAACGAAGCTCTTGACTTCTTGGAGCAAAACGGCGGAAGAGAGGACTACATTGCGCCACTTTTTGCAACAATAAAAATGGATGTCTCTTGTGAGGAAATAAAATATTTGCTCTCGACTTCGCTTCCGGATAATTTTGATTAACGTTTCGCCATTTAATTTATTATAACTTTACACCTAAAAAGATGAACCCTCAAATAAAGGAGAGATAACTATTCATTGATGGACAAATGCTAATGAATACTTGCAGCGGCCGCACACTGTTGCGGTTTTTTTATGCCTGAACGGTGGAGGTAAAACATGACTAAGTTACTTAACCTGCAGGAATGGGCGAGCGTAACGTATTCTCAACCACCCTCGCTGTCGACTCTGCGCCGATGGGCACGAGAAGGCCGCATTTACCCATGCCCAGAGTTACATGGCAAAGAATACAGGCTTCGCCCAGATTCAGTTTATGTTAATCCCCGAAAATGCGTCAAATATCCGTCCCTTCATTCGAACAGTGTTGTCGTGGGGAATTCGCTACTGGAGAGACTCAGACATGGCGAAAAGGCCTGAACGCTATGACACTAACCTTCCCCGCAATCTGACCTACAGACAGGCACGTAAAACTTACCACTGGCGTAATCCGCATACCGGAAAAGAGTTCTCGCTGGGCAATGTATCGCGCCGGGAAGCTGTTGCCCAGGCTATCGAAGCCAACAACTATCTCGATCAGAATTATGCTCCGTCAGCCCTTCTCAAAAAATTACAGGCTTGTCCGGTCATCACTTTCGCCGGCTGGCTTTCAAATTATGAAGCAATACTGGTTCGCCGGAACGTAAAGCCCACTACTATGCGGTTACGTCTTTATCAGCTGAAATCACTGGCCAGGCATTTCGGTGATAAACCTTTAGCCAATATCACTACCCGCGATGTCGCGCTGTTCCTGGAGAATTACATCACTGATGGCAAACAGACAATGGCCGTTATCCTCAGGAGCGTGCTGAATGACGTCTTCAGGGAAGCCATTGTGGCCGGGATCATCGAAAGAAATCCTGTAGAACCTACGCGCACATCAGCGCCAAAAATACAGAGAAGCCGGCTCTCAATCGATGATTTTCGCAGACTGCTGGATGCCATGCGCGAGACGGAGCCATGGTTTTATAAAACAATGCTCATCGCCCTGTTAAGTGCACAGAGAAGAGAAGATATTACCCGCATGAAGTTCTCTGACGTCAAAGACGGGCGTCTGTTCATCACGCAAAGCAAAAAAGGGAACAAGCTGGCCATATCTGTCACGCTGGAGCTTCCTGAGATAGAGATGACGCTGAGTGATGGCATTGCATTATGTCGGCAAGACAACCCCTCTGAGTATTTCATTTATTCCGCCACCCGACGTCATGGACGCAAACCCGGCCCTGTCACCCCAGAAAATATTACCCAGGCCTTTGCCCGTGCACGCGCGCGCTGTGGCCTGAACGCTGGCCCAAATCCGCCGTCCTTTCATGAAATTAGAAGTCTGTCGGGGCGACTGTATGAAGCCAGACACGGTGAAGCTTTTGCGCAGCGGCTGCTTGGCCATAAGAATCTGTCAATGACCAAAAAGTATCTCGACCCACGCGGAGATGAGTACGTGCTGGTTTAAGGCCTATATAGAATTTCGGACAAATTTCGGACATTTTCGGACCGGCGAAAATTTCACCTTGCACATCATGCCGTTATGGATATGCTATATACAAAACATATACGTTTCATATAGGCCACCCATGGGCATTGTCAAAATATCCGATCTGATGCATGAAAATCTGCGTATCGCCAGTCAGGCGATGAGCCGCTCCATCAACGCGCAAGCCGAACACTGGCTTAAGCTGGGCATGCTGGCGGAGCTCTATCCCCACTTTACCCAGCAGGAGCTGGCGCAGCTGCTGATCCGCGTTGAGCTGGAGCACGGCAGCGACCTGCGTCAGCTCATCTCCCCTGCCGAACGCCTGCCACAAGGAGAAGCGCAGTGAACAGAAGCGTAAAGATCCACACTCAGGAACAGATCGAGCAGGCGCGCGCGGCGGGCCATGCGGCGGCGCAGGTGCTGGCGATGATTGCGCCGCACGTGCAGCCTGGCGTCACCACGGAAAAGCTGGATGACATCTGCCACGATTTTATCGTTAACGAGCTAAAGGTGATCCCCGCCAATATCGGCTATCAGGGCTACACGCGCACCACCTGCACCTCGGTCAATCACGTGGTGTGTCACGGCATTCCCTCGGCCAAAAGGCTGAAAAAAGGGGATATCGTCAATATTGATATCGGCGTGATTAAAGATGGCTGGTACGGCGATACCAGCCGCATGTACTTTGTCGGCGAACCCTCGGTGCGCGCGCGGCGGCTGGTGGATATCACTTATCAGTCGCTGGTCGCGGGCATTCACGCCGTGAAGCCGGGCGCGACGCTGGGCGATATCGGCGCGGCGATCCAGCGCGTCGCGGAAGGCGCCGGTTTCTCCGTGGTGCGCGACTACTGCGGCCATGGCGTCGGTCAGATCTATCATGATGAGCCGCAGGTCCTGCACTACGGCACGCCCGGGCAAGGTTTAGCGCTCCAGCCTGGCATGATCTTTACCATTGAGCCGATGATCAACGCCGGTAAAGCGGGCACCAGCGTGCTCTCGGACGGCTGGACGGTGGTCACCAAAGATCGCTCGCTTTCAGCGCAGTGGGAACATACCCTGGCGGTAACGGAAAGCGGATTTGACCTGCTGACGCCCTGGCCGGACGGCTACGGCGACTATCCTGCGATTTAACGCCGCTTCAACAGTTCTTCTGCTTTAAGCCGGTGCTGCGTTGCACCACGACACGTCAGGTAATGAGGTTGAGCGCGCAGCGCTAAAAAAATAGCCAGTAGATTCATGCCATTAGCAAATGGCATGCATTTTGCTCGAGGAATTCCATCTTGTATACCAGCTGGAATTCACTCATGGCCTCAACCTTCGGACTCACGCTTCAGGAGTGGCAACGCCGCTACCAGCAGGACCCGCACTGCATCAGTGCGCTGCTGACTACACACCTCGACGCTCTCGATCAGCAGGATAACGCCTGGCTTTATCTTGCCACTCCAGCGCAGCTACAGGCGCAAATCGAACCGCTGCTGGCAAGTTATCTGCGCAATCCGGCTGCGCTGCCGCTATTTGGCGTGCCTTTTGCGGTGAAAGACAATATCGATGTGGCAGGCTGGCCCACCAGTGCCGCCTGCCCTGCCTTCACCTACACCGCCGACGCGGACGCTTTTGTGGTGGCGCAGTTAAAAGCGGCGGGCGCGGTAGTGATCGGCAAGACGAATCTCGACCAGTTTGCGACAGGCTTAGTCGGCACGCGCTCTCCGTTCGGCGCGGTGAGCAATACCTTCAATGCTGACTATGTCAGCGGCGGTTCCAGCTCCGGTTCTGCTTCGGTGCTGGCGCGCGGCCTGGTCGGCTTCTCGCTCGGCACCGATACCGCCGGTTCCGGCCGCGTGCCGGCGGGCTTTAACAATATCGTCGGGCTTAAACCCACCAAAGGCTGGTTCTCCGCCAGCGGCGTAGTGCCCGCCTGCCGCCTTAACGACACCGTCTCCGTGTTTGCCTTAACGGTGGAAGATGCCTTTGCGATCGCCACCGCCGCAGGCGGCTATGACGCCGGTGACGCCTATTCGCGCCACAACCCGCGCACCGCGCCTGCCAGCTTCAAGGCGCAGCCCGCTTTCGCCGTTCCCGCCGCGCCGGAATTTTTCGGCGACAAGCAGGCTGAAGGGGCCTGGCTACGCGCGCTGGAGCAGCTGCAGGCGGGCGGCGCCACGCTGCATCCGATCGATTTCACCCCCTTCCACCAGCTTGCGGAGCAGCTCTACTACGGTCCGTGGGTGGCGGAACGCACCGCGGCGGTAGGCGAGATGATCAACCGCCCGGAAGAGATGGATCCGGTGGTGTACGGCATCGTCAGCAGCGGGCTGAAATATAGCGCCGTCGACGCTTATCAGGCGGAATATCTGCGCGCCGAACTGACGCGGCAGATCCAGCAAACCCTGGCGCAGTTCGATGCCGTGGTGGTGCCGACTTCGCCCACCATTCACACTCTGGAAGAGATGAAGCAGGAGCCGGTGCGCTTTAACTCGCACTTCGGCACCTATACCAACTTCACTAATCTCGCCGATCTCAGCGCCTTAGCGCTGCCTGGCCCGTTCCGGGACGATGGCCTGCCTGCGGGCATCACGCTCATTGCGCCCGCCTGGCAGGATCGCGCCCTCGCCGATTTCGGCCTGCGCTGGCAGCAGCGGATGGCGCTCTCTCCTGGCGCCACCGGCCAGCCGCCGCGCGCCCAGCACGCGCCGCTGCCGCCCTCTGCCGATCACGTGCGCGTCGCGGTGGTTGGCGCGCATCTCACCGGCATGCCGCTCAATTTCCAGCTCACCACCCGCAATGCGGTCTGGGTGGAAGAGACGCGCACCGCCAGCAACTATCGCCTCTTCGCCCTGCTCGACGGCCCGATCAAAAAGCCGGGTCTGCTGCGCGGCGACAGCGGCGCGGCGATCGTAGTCGAGCTGTGGGATATCCCGCTGGCGCGCTTCGGCGAATTCGTGGCCGAGATCCCGGCGCCGCTCGGCATCGGCTCGCTGACCCTCGCCGACGGTCGCATCGTAAAAGGCTTCATCTGTGAACCGGCGGCGCTGACGCAGGCGCTGGAGATCACCGAATTCGGCGGCTGGCGCAGCTGGCTCGCCTCTCAGGGGAGTAAATAACCATGTTCAGCACCGTTTTGATCGCCAACCGTGGCGAAATTGCCTGCCGCGCGATTCGCACCCTGAAACGCCTCGGCGTGAAAAGCGTTGCCGTTTACTCCGATGCCGATCGCAACGCGCGCCACGTCAAAGAAGCGGACGTGGCGATCGCGCTCGGCGGTGATAAAGCCGCCGACAGCTATCTGCGCATCGATAAAATTCTCGCCGCCGCCAGCGAGAGCGGCGCGGAAGCGATCTGGCCCGGCTACGGTTTTCTCTCGGAAAGCCTGCCGTTCGCCGCAGCCTGCGAAGCGGCGGGCATCACTTTTGTCGGCCCGACGGCGCAGCAGATTGGCGAGTTCGGTCTGAAACATCGCGCGCGCGAACTGGCCGCCGAGGCCGGCGTGCCGATGACGCCGGGCACGCCGCTGCTCAATACCCTGGAGGAGGCGATCGACGCCGCCGCGCGCATCGGCTATCCGGTCATGCTGAAAAGCACAGCCGGCGGCGGCGGCATCGGTTTGACGCGCTGTGCCGACGAGGAGGCGCTGCGCAACGCCTGGGAGAGCGTGCGCCGCCTCGGCGAACAATTCTTCAGCGATGCCGGGGTGTTCCTGGAGCGCTGCATCGATCGCGCGCGCCACGTTGAAGTGCAGATTTTCGGCGACGGCAGCGGCAAAGTGATCGCCCTGGGCGAGCGCGACTGCTCGCTACAGCGCCGCAACCAGAAAGTGGTGGAAGAAACCCCGGCGCCCCATCTTCCGCAGGCCACGCGCGACGCCCTGCTGGCCTCAGCGGTGCGCCTGGGCGAGCGGGTAAGCTACCGCAGCGCAGGCACCGTTGAATATATCTATGACGCCGAACAGGACGCCTTCTACTTTCTTGAGGTAAACACCCGTTTGCAGGTGGAACATCCGGTGACCGAATGCGTCACCGGCCTCGACTTAGTGGAGTGCATGCTCCAGGTGGCGGCGGGCGACGCCCTTGACTGGGCGCGCCTGCAGCGGCTCCCTGTCGGCGCGTCGATTGAAGTGCGCATTTACGCCGAAGATCCGCTGAAAAATTTCCAGCCCGCGCCGGGCACGCTTACCGGCGTTGTCTTCCCGGATGAGGTGCGCGTGGATAGCTGGATCGACACCGGCACAGAAGTCTCGCCTTTTTACGATCCGATGATCGCCAAACTGATTGTCCATGCGGAAACGCGCGAAGCGGCGCTGGCGAAGATGCAGCAGGCGCTTGACGCCACCCAGCTGCACGGCATCGCCACCAATCTCGACTATCTGCGGCAAGTCGCCGCCACCGAGGCGTTCCGCAGCGGTCAGGTGTGGACCCGCTTTCTTGACAGCTTTACCCCGTCCGCCAGCGTAATTGAAGTGCTGCAGCCGGGCACCTTCAGCACCATTCAGGATTTTCCGGGGCGTCTCGGCTACTGGGATATCGGCGTACCGCCCTCCGGCCCGATGGATGATTTCGCCTTCCGCCTCGCCAACCGCATTGTGGGCAACCACGAGAGCGCCGCCGGGCTGGAGTTTACGCTGCAGGGGCCGACGCTGCGCTTCCACAGCGATGCGGTGATTGCCCTGACCGGCGCCAGCTGCCCGGCTGCGTTAGATGGCGTGAGCCTGGCCTACTGGCAGCCCGTTGAGGTGAAAGCCGGGCAAACCCTGACCATAGGCCGCGCCCAGAGCGGTTGCCGCACTTATCTGGCGGTTCGCAACGGGTTCGACGTGCCGGAATACCTGGGCAGCCGCTCCACCTTCTCGCTCGGCCAGTTTGGCGGCCATGCCGGACGCACGCTGCGCGTGGCGGATATGCTGCCCATCTCCCAGCCGCGGCTGGCGGCCTGCACCACGCCCGCGCCGGTCAGCGCGCCGCAGGCGCTGGATCAAGCGCTGGTGCCGCATTACGGCAGCGAGTGGCGCATCGGCGTACTCTACGGCCCGCACGGTGCGCCAGACTTTTTCACCCAGGCCGCTATCGACGAGTTTTTTTCCAGCGACTGGCAGGTGCACTACAACTCCAACCGTCTTGGCGTGCGCCTGGTTGGGCCGAAACCAACCTGGACGCGCGCCAACGGCGGCGAAGCCGGTTTGCACCCCTCTAACGTCCACGATTGCGAATACGCCATTGGCGCGGTGAACTTTACCGGCGACTTTCCGGTGATCCTGACGCACGACGGCCCCAGCCTGGGCGGCTTCGTCTGCCCGGTGACCATCGCCAAAGCCGAATTGTGGAAAGTGGGCCAGGTGAAACCGGGGGATCGCATTCGCTTCCACCCGATCGGCGTAGAAGAGGCGGCGGCGCTGGAAAAAGCGCAGGCAGAGTGCGTTGCCACCCTGCGCAGCCATCACGCCGCGACCTTTGCGGTGCCGTCGTTAGCGGCCACCGGGTTCGGCTCCGCGACGCTGCTGGCGGCGCTGCCCGCTACCGAAACCACGCCGGCCGCCGTCTATCGCCAGGCTGGCGACAAATATGTGCTGATCGAATATGGCGATAACGTGCTGGATCTGGCGCTGCGCCTGCGCGTACACCTGCTGATGCAGGCGCTGCGCGAACGCGCCGTGCCCGGCGTAGAGGAGCTATCACCCGGCGTGCGATCGCTACAGGTGCGCTATGACAGTCTGATCCTCAGCCAGAAGCAGCTGATGAACCTGCTGCTGGAGCTGGAAGCCGGACTCGGCGACGTCAGTCAGCTGAAAGTGCCGTCGCGCATTGTCTGGATGCCGATGGCGTTCGAAGACAGCGCCACGCTCGGCGCCGTGGCGCGCTATAAAGAGACGGTGCGCGCCAGCGCGCCCTGGCTGCCCAACAACGTTGATTTTATTCAGCGCATCAACGGGCTGGAGAGCCGCGAAGCGGTGCGCGATACGATTTTTGACGCCAGCTACCTCATCCTCGGCCTGGGCGACGTCTATCTGGGCGCGCCCTGTGCGGTACCCATCGATCCGCGCCATCGTCTGCTCAGCTCCAAATACAGCCCCGCGCGCACCTTCACCGCCGAAGGCACGGTAGGCATCGGCGGCATGTATATGTGCATCTACGGCATGGACTCGCCCGGCGGTTATCAGCTGGTGGGCCGCACGCTGCCGATCTGGAACAAATTCCTCAGGAACGATCAGTTCGCGGCGGATGAGCCCTGGCTGCTGCAGTTCTTCGATCAGGTGCGCTTCTATCCGGTCAGCGAAGAGGAGCTTGCCCGACTGCGCGATGACTTCCGCGAGGGGCGCGCCAGCGTGCGCATTGAAGAAACCCTGTTCGATTTCGCCGCCCATCGTCAGTTCCTTGCAGAAAACGCAGCGTCGATTAGCGCCTTCCGCCAGCGCCAGAGCGACGCGTTTGAGCGCGAAGTCACGCTATGGACGCAGGAAGAGCAGAACGCGCCGCTAACCAGCGAAGAGACGCTTGCGGTTGCCGAAGTCGATGACGAGGCGCTGGCGGTGTGCGCCGATATGAACGGCAACATCTGGAAAGTGCTGGTGCAGCCGGGCGACAGGGTGGCAAGCGGCCAGACGCTGATCGTGGTGGAAGCGATGAAAATGGAACTTCAAATCGTCGCGCCCCAGGCCGGTACGGTGAAACGCATCGCCTGCCAGGCGGGACGTCCGGTGAGCCCGGGCGACGCCCTGCTGTGGCTTGAATAAGGAAGGTCCATGAATTCACGCCCGCGTAGCAAAGGCCGCCCTGAAGCCCTGGCGGAAAAAGTCTATCAGGCGCTCAAGCAGGACATTTTTGCCTTCCGCCTGATGCCCGGCGACCGCTTCAGCGAAAACGAAATCGCCGAGCGGCTGGAGGTCAGCCGCACGCCGGTGCGCCAGGCGCTGTTCTGGCTGGAGCGCGAGGGCTATGTCGAAGTGTGGTTCCGCAGCGGCTGGCAGGTGAAGCCGTTCGACTTCGAATACTTCGAAGAGTTGTACGACTTCCGCACCGTTATCGAGCGCGAAGCGGTGCGGCGCCTGTGCGCCCTGCCGCCCCTCGCCTGCGCGGAGATGCTCGCCGCCCTGAAGCGCTTCTGGATTGACGATCCGCGCCTTGAAGAGGGCATCGCGGTGTCAGCCCAGGACGAGGCGTTTCATATGGCGCTGGTGGCGGCGGCCGGCAATCAGGAGATCGCCCGCGTCCACGGCGAATTAACCGAAAAAATCCGCATTATCCGTCGGCTCGACTTTACGCGCGACGATCGGGTAGAGGCGACATACCGCGAACACGCTCAGATTTTACGGGCGATATTTCAGCAAAACACCGAGGAGGCGCAGCGCATTCTGACCGACCACATTGCCGTCAGTAAAGCGGAAGTCAGAAAGATCACATTGCATAGGTTACAACAGGCCCGGCTTCAGGTTACTGAATAATAAAACCATTAAATTTTAGAGGGTTACTGATGAAAAGACGTTCATTGCTTAAGGCTTTCGCGCTCTCCGCCACCGTCGCCAGTCTGGGCTTCGCCTTTGGCGCACAGGCCGCAGAGACCATTAAAGTCGGCATATTATCTTCGCTTTCCGGCACCATGGCGATTTCAGAGACGCCGCTAAAAGATATGGCCCTGATGACCATTGACGAGATCAACGCCAGCGGCGGCGTGCTGGGCAAGAAGCTGGAGCCGGTGGTGGTCGATCCGGCCTCCAACTGGCCGCTGTTCGCCGAGAAAGCCCGCCAGCTGCTGACGCAGGACAAAGTCGCCGCGGTGTTTGGCTGCTGGACCTCGGTATCGCGCAAATCGGTGCTGCCGGTGTTTGAAGAGCTGAACGGCCTGCTGTTCTATCCGGTTCAGTATGAAGGCGAAGAGATGTCGCCGAACGTGTTTTACACCGGCGCCGCGCCTAACCAGCAGGCGATCCCCGCCCTGCAATACCTGATGAGCGAAGATGGCGGCAGCGCCAAACGTTTCTTCCTGCTGGGCACCGATTACGTCTATCCGCGCACCACCAACAAGATCCTGCGTGCCTTCCTGCACAGCAAGGGCATTCAGGATAAAGATATCGAGGAGGTCTATACGCCGTTTGGTTACAGCGATTATCAGACCATCGTCTCTAATATCAAGAAGTTCTCCGCCGGCGGCAAAACCGCAGTGATCTCCACCATCAACGGCGATTCTAACGTGCCTTTCTATAAAGAGCTGGCGAATCAGGGCATTAAAGCCACCGATATTCCGGTTATCGCTTTTTCGGTAGGGGAAGAGGAACTGCGCGGCATCGATACCAAACCGCTGGTGGGCCAGCTGGCGGCCTGGAACTACTTCGAGTCGGTAGACAATCCCACCAACGCTAAATTCGTCGCTGATTATCGCGCCTATGCCAAAGCGCATAACCTGCCGAACGCAGGCACGGTCGTCACCAACGATCCGATGGAAGCGACCTATGTCGGTCTGCATATGTGGGCGCAGGCGGTAGAGAAAGCGGGCACCACCGACGTAGATAAAGTGCGCGCGGCCATGGCGGGACAAACCTTCAAGGCGCCGGACGGCTTTACCCTGACGATGGATAAAACCAACCACCATCTGCATAAGCCGGTGATGATCGGCGAAGTGGAAGAAAACGGGCAGTTCAACGTGGTGTGGCAGAGCGAACAGCCGGTCCGCGCGCAGCCGTGGAGCCCCTATATCGCCGGTAATGATAAGAAGCCCGATTACCCCGTGAAGTCGGCGAAATAACATCATGCCCTTCAGGACGCCTGAAGGGCGCTTAGCGCTACTCAGAGGGCGGTATTGATGAACTTCAAACCCTTTATTTGTGCTCTGCTGCTCCTGTCCTGGTTCGCTCAGGCGGGGGATGGCGCCGATTTCGCCGCCGCCAGCCGCACCGAACAGGCCACGCTGCTGCAACAGTGGGCCGCCGCGCCGCAGTCGAGTCGCGTGCCGCTGTTGCAGGCGCTGCGCAATGAAAGCCTGGTCATCGACCAGAAAAAACAGCCGTTCAGCAAACAGGGCGATACTCTTACTCCGCTCGACAGCGCCCGCCAGCCCAGCGGCGACACCAAAAAGCTGTTTATGAACAACCGGCTGCGCGTGCTGATCGCCAGCGCGCTCGCGGCCCACCAGCTGGTGAGCGACGATGCGGCGATCCGCCTGCGCGCCGCGCAGCAGCTGCAAAACGACGCGGCGGCCGATCAGCTGCCGCTTATGGAACAGCGCCTCGCCGCAGAGAAAGATGCGCAGGTGCATGCGGCCCTGGCCATGGCGGTCGCCAGCCTGCAGCTTGCCAGCCCGGATGCCGCCCTGCGCCTGAAAGCCGTTACGCTGCTGGGCGAAGGCAGCGATCCCAACGTGCAGGCCAGCCTGGCGCGTCTGACGCAGGCCGGCATCGAACCCGATGCGCAGGTGCGCGCCGCCGCCGCCGCCAGCCTGCAGCACATCAAACACCGGTTGATGTGGGGCGATCTGTTCGGTCAGGCCTTTACCGGCCTGTCGCTGGGGTCGATCCTGCTGCTGGCGGCGCTCGGACTGGCGATCACCTACGGTCTGCTCGGCGTGATCAATATGGCGCATGGCGAAATGCTGATGCTGGGCGCCTACGCCACCTGGTTTTTGCAGCATCTGTTCCAGCAGTTCGCGCCGCAGTGGCTGGCGTGGTATCCGCTGCTGGCGCTGCCGGCGGCGTTTCTGATCACCGCAGGTATCGGCATGCTGCTGGAGCGCGCCATCATTCGTCATCTGTACGGCCGTCCTCTGGAAACCCTGCTCGCCACCTGGGGCATCAGCCTGATGCTGATCCAGCTGGTCCGCATGCTATTTGGCGCGCAGAACCTGGAGGTCGCCAATCCCGGCTGGCTCTCGGGCGGCCTGCAGGTGCTGCCCAATCTGGTCCTGCCCTACAACCGTCTGGCGGTGATCCTGTTCGTGTTTGCCGTGCTCGGCCTCACCTGGCTGCTGCTCAATAAAACGCGCCTGGGGTTGAGCGTGCGCGCCGTGACTCAAAACCGCGCGATGGCCGACTGCTGCGGCGTGCCGACCGGGCGCATCGATATGCTGGCATTCGGCCTGGGCTCCGGCATTGCCGGACTCGGCGGCGTGGCGCTGTCTCAGCTCGGCAACGTCGGCCCGGAGCTGGGTCAGGGCTACATCATCGACTCTTTCCTGGTGGTGGTGCTGGGCGGCGTAGGCCAGCTGGCGGGAACCGTGGCAGCCGCCTTCGGGCTGGGTATTCTCAATAAAGTGCTGGAACCGCAGATTGGCGCGGTGCTGGGCAAAATCCTTATTCTCGTGCTGATCGTGCTGTTTATTCAAAAGCGGCCGCAGGGCCTGTTTGCCTTCAAAGGGAGGGTAACTGACTGATGAGCCAGCCTTTGACTTTAACCCTGACGCGCAAAACGCCGCGCCTCAGCATTAGCCTGGGAATTCTGCTGACCCTGCTGCTGCTGGCGTTGCCGTTCTGCGCGCTGTTGCCCGCCAGCCACCCGCTGGCGATCTCCACCTATACCCTGACGCTGGTGGGGAAGATTCTCTGCTACGCCATCGTCGCCGTGGCGCTCGATTTAGTATGGGGCTACGCCGGATTGCTGTCGCTCGGACATGGCCTGTTCTTCGCCCTCGGCGGCTACGCCATGGGCATGTACCTGATGCGCCAGGCCGCGGGCGATGGCCTGCCGGCGTTTATGTCGTTCCTGTCATGGGACACGCTGCCCTGGTTCTGGGCAGGCACTCAGCATTTCGCCTGGGCGCTCTGCCTGATCGTTCTGGTGCCGGGCCTGCTGGCGCTGGTGTTCGGCTTCTTCGCCTTTCGCTCGAAAATCAAAGGCGTCTATTTCTCCATCATGACGCAGGCGCTGACCTACGCAGGCATGCTGCTGTTCTTCCGTAACGAAACCGGCTTCGGCGGCAACAACGGCTTTACCGGGTTCACTACCCTGCTCGGCTTTAACGTCACCGCGACCGGCACGCGCATCGGGCTGTTTATCGCCACCGTCGCCTTGCTGCTGGCCAGTCTCGGTGCAGGCTTCGCGCTGGCGCGCAGTAAGTTTGGCCGGGTGCTGACGGCGGTGCGCGATGCAGAGAACCGCCTGATGTTCGTGGGCTACGATCCGCGAGGCTTCAAACTCTTTGTCTGGACGCTCTCGGCGGTGCTGTGCGGGCTGGCCGGCGCGCTCTATGTGCCGCAGGTCGGCATCATCAACCCAGGCGAAATGTCGCCGACCAACTCAATTGAAGCGGCCATCTGGGTGGCGCTGGGCGGCCGTGGCACCCTGATTGGCCCGCTGCTGGGCGCGGGGATCGTCAACGGCGCCAAAAGCTGGTTTACCGTCTCCTTTCCAGAGTACTGGTTATTCTTCCTGGGCCTGATGTTTATCCTCGTGACGCTGCTGCTGCCGCGCGGCGTGATCGGCCTGCTGCGCCGGAGGCATGATGACTGATACCCCCTTTACCCAACCGCGCCCCACCGATCGTCATCGCGCTCAACGCGATCCGGTGCTTCAGCTGGAGCGGATCAACGTCTCTTTTGATGGCTTTCATGCCTTGACCGATTTGTCGTTGCAGATCGGCGTCGGCGAACTGCGCTGCGTGATCGGCCCTAACGGCGCGGGTAAAACCACGCTGATGGATGTCATTACCGGCAAAACCCGGCCTGATAACGGACGGGTGCTGTATGACCAGGATACCGACCTCACGCGCCTGTCGCCGGTTGAGATCGCCCGGGCCGGCATCGGCCGCAAGTTCCAGAAACCCACGGTGTTTGAAGCGTTAACGGTGTTTGAAAATCTGGAAATCGCGCTAAAAAACGATAAGTCGGTATGGGCAAGCCTGCGGGCGAGGCTCAGCGGCGAACAGCAGGATCGCATCGACGAGGCGTTAAAACTGCTGCGGCTCAGCGGCGAGCGCCAGCGCAAAGCGGGATTGCTGTCGCATGGCCAGAAGCAGTTTCTGGAAATCGGCATGCTGCTGGTGCAGGAGCCGCATCTGCTGCTGCTTGACGAGCCCGCGGCGGGCATGACCGACGCGGAAACCGAGTACACCGCCGAGTTGTTCCGCAGCCTGGCGGGCAAGCACTCGCTTATGGTGGTCGAGCACGATATGGGATTTGTGGAAACCATTGCCGATCATGTCACCGTGCTGCACCAGGGGCAGGTGCTGGCAGAGGGATCGTTACGCGACGTGCAGGCGGACGATCGGGTCATCGACGTTTATCTGGGGCGCTGAGATGCTGCAAGTTGACGAACTGAATCAATATTATGGCGGCAGCCATATCCTGCGCGGCCTCTCGTTCGAGGCGAGGCCGGGCGAGATTACCTGTCTGCTGGGACGCAACGGCGTGGGAAAAACCACCCTGCTGAAATGTCTGATGGGGCTGATCCCGGCGAAGTCGGGCGAGATCCGCTGGCACGATAAAGTGATCAACGGCCGTAAACCGCACCAGCGCGTGCAGGCGGGCATCGCTTACGTGCCGCAGGGGCGTGAAATTTTTCCGCGCCTGACGGTAGAAGAGAATCTGTTGATGGGCCTGGCCCGCTTCTCTGGCGCACAGGCCAGAACGGTGCCGGAGGAAATTTATCAGCTTTTTCCCGTGTTGCGGGAGATGAAAACCCGGCGCGGCGGCGATCTCTCAGGCGGACAACAGCAGCAGCTGGCGATAGGCCGGGCGCTGGCCTGTAAGCCGCAGCTATTAATCCTGGACGAGCCCACGGAAGGTATTCAACCCTCGGTGATCAAGGAGATCGGCGAGGTTATTCGCCAGCTGGCCGGCAAAGGCGAAATGGCGATTCTGCTGGTGGAACAGTTTTATGATTTTGCCGCCGAGTTAGCGGACAGCTATCTGGTGATGTCGCGCGGAGAGATAATCCAGCGAGGCGCGGGAGCCGATATGGCGGCAGAAGGGGTGAGAAACCTCGTCGCGATTTAACGCCTGCGCAGGCGGGAAATAACTCATCGCCCCCTTTTTCGTGCCAGGCTTACTACGCTTTCATGAAAAAAGGGGAAAACAGTGAGCAATAAACTGGCTTTAATTACCGGGGCATCAAACGGCATAGGTTTCGAACTGGCGAAGCTTTTCGCTCAACACGATTACGATATTATCGCCGTCGCCAGAAATGAAGAGAAGCTCAGTAACGCCTGTGAGGCGCTGCGGCATTTTGGCGGCAGCGTACAGCCTTACGCCGCCGATCTTAGCCGCTATGAAGAGATTGAGGCGCTGAAGCAGAAAGTCGACGGCCTCGGCAGAGATATCGACGCGCTGGTTATCAATGCCGGACAGGGTTTAGGCGGACGCTTTATCGGCGGAACGGCGCTGGAAAAAGAGCTTCAGCTTATCAGGCTGAATGTGGATTCTTATGTCCATCTCTCTAAGATCTTCCTGCCCGACATGATCCAGCGCGGCAGCGGCCACGTGCTGATGACCTCCTCTGTTTCAGGGACGGCGCCCATTCCTTTTGAAGCGATTTATGGCGCTTCCAAAGCCTTCGTTAACTCCTTCTTCTGGGCCATCCGCAACGAGCTGAAGGGCAGCGGCCTGAATATGACGCTGCTGATGCCTGGCGCCACCGAAACCAACTTCTTCAAAAATGCGGGGCAGACCGACACCGCCGTAGGCGCCTCGCAGCCGACGAAGCCCAGCGAGGTCGCCGAGCGCGCCTGGTATGCGCTGATGAGCGGTCATGAGTACGTTTACGGCAGCGATGAGGCCGAGCATGAAGGCGACGTGCTTAACCGCCTGCAGAGTGAATCTCAGAAGGCGCAGCGCCACCGCATGATTTCTGAGCCGGGCTCGGCCGGCAAAAAATAATCCCTGGCCTGATAACGCGCGCGCCCTGTTGGGGAATGCCCCCTTAGCGTCTACGCCGGCTGCCAGAGGCGCACGCCGTTGCGGCCGTCGCGCTTCACCTGATAGAGCGCCTCGTCGGCGTGGCGCAGCCAGTGATGGATCGAATCCGCCATACTGGCGGGCGCGATGCCGATACTCACCGTGCAGGAAAAGTCCGGCGATGTGGGCAAACGAAGCTGCGCGATGCGCGTTTTCAGGGTTTGCGCCAGCGCCAGAATCCCCGCATCCTGCGCATCGCGCACGATCACGCAGAGTTCGTCGCCGCCAAAGCGCGCCGGAATATCCTCGATGCCGACGCCGTCGCGCAGCAGCGCGGAGATCTCCGCCAGCAGAAAATCCCCCGCTTCATGGCCAAAACTGTCGTTGACCGCTTTGAAATGGTCGACGTCGATCAGCATCAGCCAGGCGGCGCCTTCCCCACGGCGGGTGCGCAGAAATTCGCTCTCCAGGCGACGTTCAAACAGCCGCCGGTTAGGGATCTTCAGCCCTGGATCCATCAGCGCGATACGCTCCAGCTCGCGATTTTTCAAACGCAGACTCAGCGTCAGGTTATAAGAGACCACGCTTAACGCCAGCAGATAGAAGGTGGCGAGCGGCAGCGTCAGCCACACCGTGCGCGTGCTAAAGCTCATATTGACCGGCGCGCCCTGCAGTGCCCAGGTGAGCACGAAGGCGACCAGAAACGCCTGCAGCGCGGCGATAAGCTGCGCCCAGCCGCCCGCGGCGTAGCGGTCTGCCACCAGAACCGCCATGATCACGAACGACGGCAGCGGGCTGATCGCCATCATCGCTACCCAGATGCCGCCAAAGGCGGCGTCCAGCGTCAGGTTGGTGCGTTCGCGTCCGGTGGGATCGTCCGAGGCAAGCGCCAGCCGCCACGCCATCCAGGGCCAGAAAAAGGCATTGACGAACAGCAGCGCGCAGATGCTCAGGCTTTTTCCCGACTCCATTAATACCGACAGAATGGGATAGAAGCAAAGAAGCGTCCCCAGCTGTCGCATAGCAAACATGCGCCTGACAAACCGTGTCGAGCGCAACTTCAGATGTCTGTCATCAGGAGAATAATAATTCATTAAATCAGTAGGGAGAGGCGGGATGGTTCACGCAGTTTATCGGGATTTGAGTTAGAACGGTGAGGTTTTTTAGGAATATTCTGGTTTCGTCGCAGGAGCGCTTAAGAAAGCGGCACAGACGCGTTGATGAGCAGGATGCTATATGGATCAGAATAAGTTTTTAGTAGAAGTGTAAATCGGGTATCGCCTTCGCTGCTGGCATGTTAAATAAGGCTTTTTTAGCGGGAGTTGGCATGTCAGCATACTTACTGGTTTCACTCATGGCGCTCTGCATCGCGCTGGGATTCTTGATCGCTGGCGTAAAGCGCCAGCAGAAAAATCTGCTGACGCGTGCGGGCGTCTATGCCGTGGTGGCCGTCGTGCTGCTTATTCTTGGGCTGGTAATGAATTAGTTAAGCAGTCCGGCATAAATCGCGTAATTCTCCTCATCGAAACAGACGATTTTCACATCTTCCAGCGCTGGATTCTCCGCCAGCGCCTCGCGCATCGCCGCCAGCGCAATGTCAGCCGCCTTTTGCTTTGGAAAACGGTAGATGCCGGTGCTGATACTGGGAAACGCGATTGTCCTGATATCGTGCTGCCGCGCCAGCTGAAAGCAGCTCTGATAGGCGCGCTTCAGCAGCTCCGCCTCTTTCTGACTGCCGCCGTTCCAGACCGGACCGACGGTATGGATCACATAGCGCGCAGGCAGTTTGCCCGCGGTGGTGATCACCGCATCGCCGGTATGGCAGCCCCCCTGCCGGTTGCGAATGACTCTACACGCTTCCAGTATCTCCGGCCCGCCGGCGCGGTGAATCGCGCCGTCTACGCCGCCGCCGCCGAGCAGCGAACTGTTCGCCGCGTTAACAATCGCGTCGGCCTCGATTTTGGTGATATCGCCTGCCACCAGCGTGATCTTCTCTGTCATCATTAGCTCCTTATCCTGTTTGTTAAGTCTAGACGCGCCGGATAAAGAGCACGCGGGCAAAGCGCGCATTTACTGCGACGGCAGCGAGTAGCGCGACATCGGCGCGATCTGACCGATAAGCTTGTTGTCCAGCATATAACGCGCAAAAGCCTGATAGCGCGCCGCGTCAAAGCGGCCGGCATCGCTGGCGAACAGCGGCAGCGTCGTCTGCCACGCCTGGTGGTTAAGCGGCGTGTTCAACTCCGGGTTAGCGCGGATAAACGCCTGCCAGACCGCTTCCGGATGGGCGCGCAGGTAGGCCACGCCCTCGTTCAGCCCATGCAAAAACTTGCCGATACGCGGGTCGGTCGCCGCCGTTCCCGCGTTCGCCAGCAGGATCAGTTCATCGTAGGCGGGCACGCCGTGATCTTCCGGCTTGAACGTCAGGGTTTCCGCGCCCTGCTGCTTAAGCTCCAGCAGCTCGTAGTTGCGATAAATGGTCATCGCGCCGCTGATTTTATGGCTAAGCAGCGCCGAGGCGGCGTCCATATTGAGGTTGATCAGTTTGACCTTAGCGACGTCCACGCCTGCGGATCGGAGCATGGTCTGGATGGCGACATCCTCAAATCCTGGAATAGCGTAGCCGAGCGTTTTGCCCTCGAAGTCTTTCAGCTGGTGGATACCGCTGCTTTTCAGCGCGGTCAGGGTGTTGAGCGGCTGGCCGATCAGGGTGCCGACGCGGATCGCCGGCACCCCTTTATCCACCAGCGTGTAGAGCTGCGGCTGGTAGCCTACGGCGAGATCGGCCTTGCCTGCCGCCAGCAGCAGCGGCACCGAGGCGGAGTCCGCCGGCGCGATCAGCTCAACCTCCAGCCCCTGACGCGCAAAGGCGCCGCTCTCTTTGGCAGCGAAGATCGCCGCATGGTTGGGATTAACGAACCAGTCGAGCAGCAGGCGCACCTTCTGCGCCGCCTGGGCGGGCGCCGTGGCCGCAATCAGCAGCGCCGTCAGTATCAGCATCACTTTTTTCACAATTATTCCTTATGCAGAGTAGAGAAAGCGGCGGCGCAGCAGCGCGACCCCGCCCGATAACAGCAGCGCCAGCAGCATTAACAGCGCCAGCGCGGCAAAACTGAGCGGCGTTTCCAGCCGCGCGCTGGCATGCATCATCAGATAGCCAAGCCCTTCGCTGGCGCCGACCCATTCGCCAATCACCACGCCGACCGGCGCGAGGATCGCCGCCATTTGCAGCCCGGAAAAGAAGTGCGGCAGCGCGGCGGGCCAGCGCACGTGCAGGAACAGCCGCAGCCGCGAGCGGTTCATGGTCTGCGCCAGCTCCAGCCAGCCGGGCGGCGTGCGGCAGAGCCCGTCGAACAGCGACAGGCAGAGCGGGAAAAAGACGATCAGCGCCGCGACCGCCACTTTAGAGGCGACGCCGAAGCCGAGCCACAGCACCAGCAGCGGCGCCAGCGCGAACACGGGAATGGTCTGGCTGGCGGCGACCAGCGGAAACAGCAGGCGACGCAGCAGCGGGCTGGCGGCCATCGCTATCGCCAGCGTGACGCCCGCGCCGCCGCCCAGCAGCAGCGCCAGCGCAATCTCGCCGAGCGTGTAGCCGGCATGGTGGATCAGCAGGGCGTGCTGTTGCAGCAGCGCCTGCCCTACCGCTGCTGGAGAGGGCAGCAAAAAAGCGGGCACGCCGCTGTAGCGCGCCAGCTGCCACGCGCCGATGACGATCGCCAGCAGCCAGCCCAGGCTTAACAGGCGCTTAATCATGACTGAGCAACTGAAAGAGCCGGCTTTGCGCCTGCAGGACCGCTTCTGTCTGCGCCGCGCGCGGCACCTCACCGTCGGGCGCGGGCAGGTCGCGGACGCGCAGCGGCGCATCCTCCAGCAGATAGATATCATGCGCCAGGCGGCACGCCTCGAGCGGATCGTGCGTGACCAGCAGCAGGGTTTTGCCGCGCAGCAGCCCGGCGGTCAGGCTTTGCAGCCGCAGTCGGGTCATGACGTCGAGCGCGGCGAACGGCTCATCCATCAGCACCACCGGCCGATCCTGATAGAGGGTGCGCGCCAGCGCGACGCGCTGGCGCATGCCGCCGGAGAGCGAATCGGGCCGCGCATCCCCTAGCCCAGCGAGCTCGACCTGCGCCAGCAGCGCCTCGGCGCGTTTGCCGTCGGGCCGCTGGCCGTTGAGCCGCGCGCTGAGCGTGACGTTATCGCGCACCGACAGCCAGGGATAGAGATCGTCGCGCTGCCCCATCCAGGCGACCTGCTGTGACAGCGCGCCCGGCAGCGAACTGCTGACGCGGCCCTGCTGCGGCGTTGACAGCCCCGCCGCCAGCCGCAGCAGCGTGCTCTTGCCCGCGCCGCTGCGCCCCAGCAGCGCGCTGGTTTTGCCGCCGCGCAGCCGCAGGCTGAAGCGCGTGCAGAGGGGCTGGCTCTCCCAGCCGAAGGTCACGTCGTCGAAGAGAATGTCCGGGCTGTGCGACCTCAGGTTCATGGCTGGTTCGCTGCGATAATCGCCAGCCGTCTGACGCCGCGCTGCGCCAGCGCGGTGGCTGCTTTCGCCGCGCGAATACCGCTGGCGCAGACCAGCACCACGCGCCGATCGGTGGGCGGCTGCCACGCGGCGATCGCGTCGGGCAGCAAACGCTCCACCTGCGGCGCCACGCTGTGCGGCGCTTCCGCCAGGCTGCGCAACTCGACGATACAGTCGTCGGCGCGCAGCAGCTCGCGATCGATAAAGGGAATGGCGGGCTGCGTGGGCTCCTGCGCGTCGTCAAAGCGAAAAGCGCGGAAATGCCACTGGCTGAAGTCGCAGTTTATCAGGCTGCCGAGCGGTGACGGCGTATGCCCCAGCAGCACGCTGAGCGCCATCTGCGCCTGCATCGCGCCCAGCGTCGCCACCGCCGGCCCCATCACGCCCGCGGTGTCGCAGCTGCCAGCGGAAGCAGGCAGCCGGGGAAACAGGACACGATAGCCCGGCGCGCCGCCGCAAAAGCCGCCGACATAGCCCTGCCGACCCAGCACTGAGGCGCTGATCAACGGGATATTGCGCGGCTGGCAGGCGTCAGAGAGCGTATAGGTCACGGCGAAGCTGTCCGCGGCGTCGATCGCCAGATCCACCTGCGACAGCGCCTGCTCGACCGTACTGGCGCGCAGCCCCTGCTGCTGCGCCTCAATAACGCAGTCGCGATTGCGGGCGGCCAGCGCGCGGGCGGCGCAAAGCGCCTTCGGCTGGCCGACATCCTCTTCGGTGTAGAGCGTCTGGCGATGCAGATTGTGCAGCGCCACCCGGTCAGCGTCCCAGATGCGCAGATAGCCGACGCCCGCGCCCGCCAGCAGCGGCAGCAGCGTCGATCCCAGCCCGCCCGCGCCGACCACCAGCACACGCGCGGCGCGCAGCCGCCTCTGTCCCGCCTCGCCGATTTCCGGCAGCATCTGCTGCCGCTGATAACGATTCATTATGTTGTCCCGTTAGCTGAACTGCGCCAGGCCAAACACCGGCGTCGAGGCGGCGGCCATATCGCGCCGCTCCATCAGACCCGCCTGATAGGCCGCATGCCCGGCGCGAATCGCGCCCGCGAAGGCGCCCGCCATCGCCGCCGGATCCTGCGCTTTCGCGACGGCGGTGTTGAGCAGAATGGCGTCGAAGCCCATCTCCATCGCCTGCGCCGCCTGGCTCGGCGCGCCGATACCGGCGTCAATCACCAGCGGCACTCCTTTGAACCAGGCGCGGAAGCTGCGCAGCCCTTCGATATTGCGCAGCCCCTGGCCAGAGCCAATGGGCGCGCCCCAGGGCATCAGCACTTCGCAGCCCGCCTCCAGCAGCTTTTCGCCGACGATCAGATCCTCGGTGGTATAGGGAAAAACCTGGAAGCCGTCGGCGCAGAGAATGCGCGCCGCCTCCACCAGCGCAAAGGGATCGGGCTGCAGGGTGTCGGCGTTGCCGATCACCTCCAGCTTTATCCAGGGCGTGTCAAAGAGTTCGCGCGCCATATGCGCCGTAGTCACCGCCTCTTTCACGCTGTGGCAGCCGGCAGTGTTGGGCAGCACGCGCCGGTTGAGCTGGCTGAGCAGATCGCGGAATGCGCCGCCCTGGCTGCCTTCGCGCCGCAGGCTGACGGTGATGATCTCCGCCTCTGCGGCGCAGATCGCCTGCTGTAAAATATCGGGCGACGGATAGCCTGCGGTGCCGAGCAGAAAACGCGAACGGGGAACAAAGCCGTAAAACATGATTCAGCCTCCCTGCATCGGCGACAGCACTTCCAGACGACATCCCGCCTCCAGTCGCTGGCTCTCATACTGCGCGCGCGGCAAAAACTCACCGTTAAAGGCGCTGGCGACGCAGGCGGCGTCGATCTGCCGCTCCTGCAGCAGCGCGGCGACGGTCGCCGCCTCGGTTTCCACTCTCTGACCGTTAAGTTCGATTTGCATCATTCGACTCCTGACTAAGCAGTTGCATAAGCTGCTGCGCCATGGCGGGCGCAAGCAAAAAACCGTGACGATACATGCCGTTAAGGGAAAAAGTGCCGTCTCGATAGCGCACTTCCGGCAGGTTATGGCGATAGGCGGGACGCCGCCCCGTGCCGCTCTCGACGATGCGCGCTTCAGCCAGCGCCGGATGGATGCTCCAGGCGGCGCCAAGCAGCTCCATCATGGCGCGGGCGCTGATCGGGCTGGCGTCGTCGCTCTCGACCATGGTGGCGCCGAGCATAAAAAGGCCGTCGGCGCGCGGCACCAGGTAGCAGGGAAAGCGCGGATGCAGCAGCCGGATCGGACGGGAGAAGTGGAGTTCATCGCACTGCAGGATCAGCATCTCACCGCGCACCGCGCGCAGGTCAGGCTGGCGATCGGCGGCGTGAATGCCGCGGCAGTCGATAACCGTGCCGCCGGGCTTGCCGCGGTGAAAAACGACGCCGCGCGCTTCCAGGCTGGCGCGCAGCTGGCGCAGGGCATCGCGCGGATTAAGATGCGCTTCGTCGGGGAAAAACAGGCCGCGCGCAAAGCGCCCTGCCAGTTCGGGCTCAAGCTGCGCGGGATCGCGCCACTGGTGCTGTCGCGTCATGCGCGCGAAGCGCGTCAGCTCCGCGGCGTCGCGCGGCGCGGCTACCACCAGCGTGCCCTGACGCGCGACGCCGTCGACCCGCTGCGCCCACCAGCCGGCGGCGCGCTGCCCCAGCTCGATAACCTGTTCAGGCGCGCTCTCCCCTTCGCAAAAGGGCGCCAGCATGCCGCCCGCCCAGTGCGACGCGGGCGTCTCGTCGCTGAGGATCACCTCTGGGGTTTCGCCCTGTTCGGCCAGCAGCGTCGCGACGCATAAGCCGGCGACGCCGCTGCCGATCACCGACCAGCGGCTCATGGCGCGTACCCGACAAAGAAAACGGTTTGAAAAAGAGTCATGTTCACGCAGGCCTCGATATTGACGACCCGTGATACGTGAAGGGAAAAAGCGTGAGCAGTGAGCAGGCTCGCGCGGCAGGCATCTCAACGAGGCTAAACGCAATGAGATACGAGTCTTCCTACGCCAGTATCAACTGGGTCAGGTTCAAAGGGTCGCTAAACCGCGCGCTGCGCTATTAGCCTCTCAGTCTCTCTGGCGAGACTCCCCCGACGGCCATTAGTTGTAGGGCAACTGCCTGCCTGACGTCAAGTACGGCGTGTTAATCAGGCGTTAAATCGGCGGTTTCGCTGCGCCCGGTCAGCGCCGACGCCGCGGCCCGACGCCGCTGCCGCCGCTCGCTCAAAACCGCGTAAATGCCGGCGAACGCCACCAGACTGGCGCCGATCAGGGTGAGTTTCTCGGGCAAGGTGCCGAGAAAAATCAGGCCGATTATCACCGACCAGAGCAGCGAACTGTAATCGAACGGGGCGAGCAGCGAGGCGTCGGCGTAGCGCAGGCTCAGCGTCAGCAAAATTTGCGTCAGTCCGCCGCACAGGCCGCAGCCCAGCAGCAGAAGCAGCTGCTCGCCCTGCGGCATGCGCCAGCCGAACGGCAGCGTCAGCAGCGAGGTCGCGCCCGTCATGGCGGTAAACCAGAAAGCGATCGCGCCCGGCTTCTCTTTACCGCTCAGATAGCGGATCTGAATCAGCGCGCCGGCCGTACAGAGCGCAGAGAGCAGCGCCAGCAAAACGCCGACCGAAGAAGCCAGGCTGGCTACCGTTAGCCTGGGCGGACCGCTGAGCGACAGGTGACCGGAGAGCATAATGACGATCCCTGCGAAACCGGCCGCTACCGACAGCCAGCGATTCAGCCGCACCTTTTCGCGCAGCACCACGGCGGCAAGCAGCACGGTGAACAGCGGCGCGGCGTAGTTGATCGCGGTGGCGTCAGTCAGGGAGATATAAATCAATGACAGGTAGCTGAGGTACATGCTGCAGGTGCCCGCCAGACCGCGACCGATATGCCCTTTCACATTGCGAGTTTTGATGCCCTGAATAATCCCGCCCTGAAAGGTGAGCCATACCAGCAGCGGCATGACGCCCACCAGCGAACGAAAGAAGATCACTTCTCCCACCGGCAGTGCGCCCTCCAGACCTTTTACGCAGGCAAGCATCAGCGTCGAGCTAAGGGTCGCCATAACTTTGAGTGAAATTCCCGTCGACGCGCTCACGTCGCGCTCCTTATTTGCCCGTTGCTGAAAGTGAGCATTAAGGGTAACGCAGACGCGCGGCGCGGACAGTGGGAAACCGCAGCAAATACAGCGTATTCTGCCTTAATGAGCCAGGCGCACAGCACAAATATGCGTCCGGTTTTAGCGCTGTCTCGACGCTGACTCGAAAGAAGATTATTTCCCGGCTTGCTTAACAAGGATGATTATAATTTCCCGCTTCGGCGACAGGTTTAGCCTGCGCCAGCCAAAGCGGCCGCAACAGAGAAACCAGGCCAGCAGGAATCAATATAAAATCCCATCCAAAACAACAGAGATAATATTTAATATATTGATATTATTATCATTTATAACACAACGACTCTCAGAACAGTCTGACCTCCTCAAGTAAGAAGAGGTTATATAAATCGTTTACTAAACCGTCAGTTAAATAGCCAGAGCAAAAAAAATAACGCCGCTCGCCCTGAAACTCAAAAAGGCGTCTTATTATTAATGCTGATCCCTATACAGGTGGATTTAATAAGCTTTCGCTTAATTAAATGTGACAAACCTCACATATGTGCCAGGCTTATTATTATCCGAAAACGATGTGCAAGGAGCTAAGCATGAGTAATCAAAACGACAAAACACTTGTCCCGGTTGAATTTCCGACACCCTCTTTTCCAGGGCAGAAACAACCCGTGCCCGGTCTTGCCAGCAAAATGGATCCGGTTCCGGACCATGGGGAAACCACCTATCGCGGCACAGGCCGTCTGACCGGTCGTAAAGCGCTGATCACCGGCGGCGATTCCGGTATCGGCCGCGCTGTGGCTATCGCCTATGCCCGCGAAGGCGCTGACGTGGCGATTAACTATCTGCCGGAAGAAGAGTCAGATGCGGCGGAAGTGATCCAGCTGATTGAAGCGGAAGGCCGTAAAGCGGTGGCGATCCCTGGCGATATCCGCGACGAAGCCTTTTGCCAGTCGCTGGTAAAACAGGCTGTCGAGCAGCTGGGCGGACTGGATATCCTGGTCAACAACGCCGGTCGTCAGCAGTTTAACGAGTCGATCCGTACCCTCTCCACCGAGGACTTCGACGCCACGTTTAAAACCAACGTCTACGCCATGTTCTGGATCACCAAAGCGGCGGTCGACTATCTGCCACGCGGCGCGTCCATTATTAACACGTCCTCCGTGCAGGCTTACCAGCCCAGCGAAATTCTGCTCGATTATGCGCAAACCAAAGCCTGTATCGTCGCCTTTACCAAGACGATGGCGCAGCAGCTGGGCAAAGAAGGCATCCGCGTGAACGCGGTGGCGCCGGGTCCATACTGGACGCCGCTGCAGGTTTCCGGCGGTCAGCCGCAGGAAAAAGTGAAAGAGTTCGGTGCCAGCGCGCCGCTGGGCCGCCCTGGCCAGCCGGTTGAAATCGCGCCGCTCTATGTGACCCTCGCCTCAGTCGAAAGCAGCTACACCTCTGGTCAGGTATGGTGCTCCGACGGCGGCACCGGCACGCTGTAACCCCCTGCTCTCCTTCCAACTGGCCGCCCTGTGCGGCCAGTTTTTTCGTCTGTAGAGAATGCGTTTCAGACAAGGATGCTTCTGATGAAAAACGGTGATTACGCCTCGCCCGTGCGCGAGGAGGGATTTGCTGGCCTCGGCGACTATGCAGCGATTGGCGAAGGACGCTCCGTGGCGCTGATTGCCCCCGACGGCGCCATCGACTGGTGGTGCGCGCCAAACCTGGATTCGCCGCCGCTGTTCGATCGCTTGCTCGATCCCGACATCGGCGGTTTTTTCGCGCTTACGCCGGTTGCGCCCTATCGCATGGCGCGACGCTATCGCGAAGAGAGCAATGTGCTGGAAACCTGTTTCACCACTGACGAAGGCGAAGTGCGCCTGACGGAGTCACTCAACAGTACGCTGGCCGGGCGTCTGCCGTGGAGCGAACTGGCGCGTCGCGTTGAAGGCGTGCGCGGCAGCGTGAAACTTAACCTGCATTTGCGCTTCGGCACCGTGGCGGAGACGCGCTCGCCCTGGATGGGCGAGACGACGCAGGGCAATGTGTTCCATATCGGCGATATTATGGCGATGCTGCGCACCAGCGACGACGTGAAGATTACCCATATGGATGATGAACAGGTGATCGCCGAGCTGACCACGCAGCAGGATTCTCGCTCGCTGGTGGCGCTGCTGATTACCCAGCGCGAACCGCTGGCGGTGCCCGATCTCGACGCTATCGATACCCGTATCGAAACCAGCCATACCGCCTGGCAGGACTGGTGTAAAAGCCTGAGCTACGAGGGCGAGTACAAAGACCACGTTAAACGCTCGGCGCTGTCGCTAAAGTTTCTCTGGTACTCCCCGACCGGCGCGCTGGCCGCGGCGGCCACCACCTCGCTGCCGGAAGGCATCGGCGGGGAGAAGAATTACGACTATCGCTACGCCTGGGTGCGCGACGCCTGCCTAATTATCAAATCTTTCGTTTATCTCGGCGCGCTGGAGGACTGCAAAGCGGCTTTCTCCTGGCTGTCGCAGACCATTCTGCGCCACGGTATTGAGCTGCGCACCTGCTATACGCTGGAGGGCGATATCGTGCCGCCGGAGCGCTATCCCTCGCTGCGCGGCTACAAAGATTCGCGGCCGGTACGCGTCGGTAACAACGCGCGCGACCAGCGCCAGCTAAGCATGTATGGCGATATGCTCGCCACGGCGCAGCTGTTTATCGAAGCGGGCCACGTGCTGGATCTGGGCACCTCGCGTCTGCTGGGCCAGCTGGCGAACCACTGTGCCGACCGCTGGCGGCTGAAAGATTCCGGTATCTGGGAGCTGCACGACGAGCAGCACTATACCCATTCGAAAATGGCGTGCTGGCTGGCGCTGGATCGCGCGGTCGCCATGGCCGAGGCGCGCCATATCGAGCCGACCTGGATGGAACGCTGGGCGCGCGAGCGCGACCGCATTCGCGACTGGATAGAGACGCACTGCTGGTCGGAGAGCAAGCAGGCCTATCTGTTTTACGTCGGCAGCGAAGATCGGCTGGACGCATCGCTGGCGCTGGTGCATCACTACGGCAACGCAGTCAACCCGGCGCGTATGCGTTCGACCTATGCGGCCATCCAGCGCGAGCTGGGCCAGGGGGGCGCCATGCTTTATCGCTACAGCGGCGTAGAAGAGGAAGAGAGTACCTTTATTGCCTGCTCGTTCTGGCTGGCGGAGGCCTGGGCCTCGATTGGCGAGATCGACAAGGCGCGCGCCTGCATGGAGGAGATCCTGGAGACGCTGTGCGACAGCGGCAATGTTGAGATCTTTAATGAGATGTTTGACGTACGCAGTAACGAGTGGCGCGGCAACCTGCCGCAGGGGCTGAGCCACCTGGCCCTGATCTGCGCCGCGCAGGCATTGACCTGTCATCAACATAATCAGAACACCAAAGGAGAAGCCTGATGGCGATCAGAGGCATTGAGCATATCGGCATCACCGTCAGCAATATTGAGCAGGCGGAAAACTTTTTTATCCACGCCCTCGATGCGTCGATTCTTTACCGCATCGTGCCCTGGCAACAGAGCGAGCAGCGCATCAGCGGCGACCAGATGCGCCCGGTTAACGGCTTTCCGTCGCAGCTGAGCGTGATTGGGTTGTCGATGCTGCGCCTGGGCAACGGCTGTAATATCGAGCTGTTTCAGCTCGATCCGGGCATCGCCGACGATCTGGCGAATATCGGCCAGCCCGGCGTCAACCATTTCTCGATCCTTGTGGATGACATTCAGGAGACGGCTGAAAAGCTAAAGGCGCACGGCGCACGCTTTTATGACGGGCCGAGCGACTGTTTTGCGCAGGAAGAAGGGCCGGGCAATCAGACCTGGTTCTGCCTGACGCCGTTTGGGGTGCTGATTGAGCTGATCGCCCTGCCCTCGCCGTTGAAGTATGACAGCGAAGCCACGCAAACGCGCTGGCTGCCCGCCGAATGAGCCCTGTGCCAGACCGCGCTTCGGCGCGGCTGTGCCGCCCTGCCAGGAATACTCTGAATCATTAGCCGCAGCCGATTAATTAATATTTTTACGTCAGCGTAAAACTGTACAACAATATTATTCTCATACAGCTTTAGAGATATTTTCCTTTATTTCCAGCCGCTTCTTCCACGCGCATTTATTATCCTTTCATTTAATCTGCCAATTATCGCCCCACCGTAGCGCTTGCGGAATGAAACAGGGCTTCTAATCTTAACGCTGTAAGACGCACACAGCTTTTCAGACCGGCTGTGTTATTTTCAACTCATGAAGAGGACCCATTATGGCTCAACATCGAGGCGGATCAGGTAATTTTGCTGAAAATCGTGAAAGAGCGTCAGAAGCTGGTCGTAAAGGCGGACAGCACAGCGGCGGCAACTTCAAAAACGACCGTGAAAAAGCGTCCGAAGCAGGTAAAAAAGGCGGGCAGAACAGCCGCCGGGGTTCCTGACCACTTATCTGCCAGCCGGCGTTTAGCGGTGTAAAAGAATCTGCATCGCCGGAATTAAGCCGCTAGTGACTGCGCCGGGTTGCAAAACCTGGCGCATCTTTTTTGGCCAGGCAATAAGCTTCCTGTTATCTCTCCTGTTTAATCCGCCCTGCCTTATGCTCCGTGCTTTTCGCCCTTGTTAATAAACCGACGCCTGCTTTCATCAATTAATCCAAGCAGGCGCCACACCTTTAAAGCAGGGCCAGCCGACAAGACTGGCCCATTAAGATTAAAAGGTGGCGTTTACGCCGATATTCCAGCCGATCTGATGCGCATCACGGTTGCCACCGATAGCCGATACCCCGGCAAAGGCATTGACCGTTTCGCCCAGCGGCACGTTAGCGCCGACGGCAGCATCCAGCCAGTTGCTGTCGCGTGCGCCCGTGGTGCGGCTAAAAGCAGTGCGGGTCGACTTCAAACCAGCGGTTACGGTGGAGTCGGTATCGCCAAACTGATGGTTGTAGCTCACCTGCGCCCAGGGATTGACCGGCCACCGATGGCTGTCAATGCGCCAGCCGATGGCGCCGATTTGCGAATGGCTGGTCTGGTCGCCATAGCGCATCGAGGTACTGTTATTGCCCTGTTCGCGGTAGCCGCCAACGCGGCCATAGTCGAGCGCATAGCTGGCCACGGGACCGGTAGTCAGGTGATCGCCCAGCGGCAGATCCCAGCCGGTCTGCACGCGCATGCCCAGCAGCTTGCCGCCGGTGTTGCCCTGCTCGGTGCGGGTTGCCGGACCGATTTTTATGTCGCGCTGGATACCGTCAAAATCCAGGTCGACATAGTGCAGATCGGCGTTGATCCAGGCCTGGTCGCCCAGCTCAAGCTGGCTGTAAAGCGCCACCAGATTGCCGCGCAGGCGGTAGTCGTAGCGCGATGAAGGCGCCTGCCGCTGGTTGGTATTCGAGAAGAGCACGCCGGTCTGCCAGCTATCGGTAAGCTGATAGCCGAGGCCCAGCGTAAAGCTGGCGGTGGTAGCGTCGCCGTTGTAAAAGGCATCGCCTTTGTAGTCCACATGCTGGCCGGCATAGCCGCCGAATACGGAAAGCTGCCCCGCGCTGCTCGCCTGATGCCGCTGCTGTTGCAGATGCCCGTCCAGCGTGTTTTGCATATCGCGCGCCAGGGTTTGCGGCGCCTGGGACAGAGCCGCAACCTGCGCGGGCGCGTCGAGAATCGACTGAATATAGTCCGCCATCATCGCGTGTACGTCGGGGCTGGGATGCAGACGATCGGCAAACAGATAGGCCTGCGCGCTGGAGAAGCCGGCGTCGGTAGAGGCGCACTCATCCGCTGCGGTGCCGACCGGACAGGCGATGCCGATAGTATTGGTCAGGCCGTAGCGGGTCGGATCGGCAATCACCTCGTTAAACAGCCCGGCGATATCGACGCGCACGATATTGCCGTTGAGCGTCGCCAGCCCCTGTTCTTCCTGCTGATTGTAGCCCGCCGTCAGCGCTGAGACCTGTGTGCTTAGCGCCTCCCAGGCGCGATAGAGCTGTTCCGCCAGCGCGTCGCGCACGGCAGGTATCCCTGACACCTGCGCCGCCGCCTGCGTAAAGGCGTTGCGTACCGCCTGCTGGCGCGAGGCGGCATCCGGCGTGGCTGCGCCGTCGAGCGACTGAAACGCGGCGGCCGTGGCCGCGCTGGAGGCGGGCCCCAGCGCTCTTAATACCGTTAAGATCATATAGGGCGTTTCACCCAGCTGCGGTACGGTCGGCACAATTACCGCGCCTGCGCCAGCATCCAGCAGGGTTTTCACCTGCGCCGTCGCCGCCGCCGCGCTGGTGCTGAGCGTATTGGTCGCGGTAACGGGATTGGTGACGGCGGCCGCGACATCGTTAGCGCCGACCCAGTGGATATAAAGTCCGTTACTGTCGGCGCGTCCGCCGGTCGAGCTCAGATAGCCGGCGAGCTGGTCTTCGGTGTTGAGCTGCGGGTTGAGCTGCGGCCGCGATACGGCGTTGCCCTGAGCATAGTTGCTGCCGCCCAGCCTCGATCGCTGTAAGTCCTGTCCCAGATTCGCAGCCAGAATTTCATCGTAGAGCGGATGGCGACCGCCATCCCAGGTAAAACGGCCGATATTGCCGCTGTCGCTCAGGCTGTCGCCAAACACGGTAAGACTATCCCACGCTAGTGCTGAGAGCGGCGTCAGTAATACGCCAAGGGCAGCAAAGGCAGCGAGAGAACGCGCGTCTTTAAGGGTTTTCATCATCGACTCCGGAAATCGCCAGGCGTCACTCGCCCGGCCGCAGGGTTGAAGGACAGACGCGGTCGAAGATGCCCGCGCAGCCAGAAAAGCGCCGCATCCATGATGCGAACGTAAAAAAAATGTTAACAAGGACGATTAAAAAACTAGTCAGAGAAAGGGGCTATCGCCACTATTTCGGCAATATTTCGTCAGGCAAGGGTTAAAACGAAGCGGAAGGTAACGCATTGTTGTGCCAGTACTCCTTACCGGCACAGACTTTTCAGGCGGTCTGGATTTGATAAATCCAGGCGGTGACGAGGTCGCCTTCTTCAGTGTTCACTGTAACAGGCACGCGATCGTAACCTGCTTCAAATTCATCCAGCATCGGCCAGTGCTGCGCCAGGCTGGATGACTGAAAAACGTAGCCATGTACAGGCGAACCCTGGGCATCCAGCTGGATAGCCGGAAACCCCAGCGCCGCGCCCCAGCCCGATTCATGCAGCACGCCTTTCACCCATCCCGCCAGCCAGTCGCCGCCGATATTCTCCAGGATATGGGCGTTGGAACGCCCCGGGCACAGAGTGCCATACACAAACAGCTTTTCCATTTACCTCCTCCTTTAAAAAACGAAAGCCTGACTTTACCGGCGATGGCAGGCGATGTCATGTCCTGCGCCGGTTACAGTGAACAGGTCTGACGTGCGTGCGGGTTGCTGATTACAGTGAATGTTAGTACGGCGGAGAAGTCCGGCTCTGCTGATTACAGTGAATGTTATCGCTGAAGAGCCAGAATGGCGCTGCTGATTACAGTCAATCTGTATGCTGAGCGGCTCTGCCTGCGAGAAACTCGCCAGTCTGAGTGAACTCTGAGCGATGGCCGGATGAAATTTGATCATCTCCGCCCGCCACCAGGCATTCACTGTAATCAGTAGAAAAGCGTAAAAGCAGATAGCGCCGCGAATCGGCGGTTAACACCAGGCATGGCTGGCGATTTCAGGCTGAAACGCTTTAAAATCAAGGGACTTATCCTGAAGTCCCTTTTGCTATTACCAGTGCGTCTTTTCCATATCGATAACGAAGCGATATTTGACGTCGCCTTGCAGCATACGAGCGAAGGCGCTTTCGATCTCTTCACCCGCGATCATTTCGACGTCGGAGGTGATGTTGTGCTGGCCGCAGAAGTCGAGCATCTCCTGTGTTTCGCGGATGCTGCCAATAGAGGTGCCACTAATGCTCAGTCGACGGAAAACCATCGGCGTGACGTTCGGCGACGGATGTGGCCGATCGGGAATGCCTACCAGAACCAGCTGACCGTTGGTTTTAAGGGTTGCCAGATAGGGATCAAGATCGTGCGGCGCGGCGACGCAGTCGAGAATGATATCCAGCGAAGCCTGACAGGCGGCCATCTGCTGGTCATCGCGCGATACCACTACGTGACTGGCGCCCAGCCGACGCGCATCGGCGCCCTTTTCCGGCGAGGTGGTAAACAGCGTCACCTCTGCGCCCAGCGCGCTGGCCAGCTTCACCGCCATATGCCCTAGTCCGCCCAGGCCGATAACGCCGACTTTGTCGCCTGGCTGCACCTTATGGTGACGCAGCGGCGACCAGACGGTTACGCCGGCGCAGAGCAGCGGCGCGACCGCCTTCAGATCGAGATTCTGTGGAATGGACACCACAAAATGCTGATCGGCAATCACATGCTGGGCGTAGCCGCCGAAGGTGGTGGCGCCGGTATATTTATCGGTGCCGTTATAGGTGGGAGTAAAGCCCGCCTCGCAATACTGCTCTTCCTGCTGCTGGCAGAAGCGGCACTGACCACAGGCGTCAACCATCACGCCAACGCCGACAATGTCGCCCGCTTTAAAGCGAGTGACGTTAGTGCCAGCGGCTTCGACGCGCCCGACAATTTCATGGCCAGGCACCAGCGGATAACGGCTTACGCCCCACTCATTGCGCGCCATGTGCAGATCGGAATGGCATACGCCGCAGTAAATAATGGCAATTTTAACGTCGTCCGGCTGCAGTTCGCGTAACTCGACCTGGCCTACAGCCAGCGGTTGCGTCGCCTGCTGAGCGACCAGTGCGTTAATTTTCATCGTTTCCTCCTGATGTCTGCCTGAAGCGGCAAAGAAAGCGGCCCACTATAGACAGGCGGGGAAGCTATTGGTAGTAGTTACCTTTTAGTGACCATGAGGAAATTTTGCCATGCCTGCCTGGATCGATGGAAAGCTGATGTTTTTTGCAGATTCACCGCCGCGGCGTCTGCTGGAGCTGTTTGCCGTAAAGTGGAGCACCATGGTGCTCCATGCCCTTTATCACTGGCCAGAGCAGCGCGCACGCACGGGCGAACTGCAGCGCAGCCTGCAGGGTATTTCAAAAAAAATGCTGGTGCAGACGCTGCGTGAGCTGGAGCAGCGCGGGCTGGTGACGCGCAAAGTGTTTGAAGTGGTGCCGCCGAAGGTGGAGTATGCGCTGACGCCGCTGGGAAGAACCTTCGCCGAACCGATTGAGCGGATGTATCAGTGGGGGCTAGAGCATCAGGCCGCGCTGGATGAGATGGAGCAGAATCTCGAGGCAGCGCGGCGGCAGGCGTAACCCCGGCGACGTCGCACGTGGGGCTGGCGAGGCTTAGCCGAACGGAAATTCGCGCGACAGCACGCGGGCGATAACGTTTAATGCGCCGTCGTCGTTATTGCTTTCGGTTTTATAACGCGCCACGGCGCGCACCGGCTCCACGGCGTTCGCCATCGCGAAGCTGAAGCAGGCCTGGCGCAGCATCTCCAGATCGTTGGCGCTGTCGCCGATAGCGACCACTTCGCAATCGCTGATGCCCCATTTTTCCTGCAGCAGCGCGATGCCGTGCGCTTTATGACAGCCCGGGATAATCAGATCGATAAAGCCATAGCCGCTGGAGACCGGATGCATAATGTTCTCAATCTCGCCCAGCTGGTTATGCAGGCGCGACAGCAGCGCATCGACGTCTTCATGCGCCAGGTTCAGGGAAAATTTAAAGATGGTGTCGTCGATAGCGTAGAGATCGTCGCGTTTCTCCAGCCGGGCATAGTGGTTGGACAGCAGGTTGACCACCTCGTCCGGTACCGATGAATGAACGTAGGCGCCATTGCGCCCGCAGACCACGGTGCTGATATCGGGTTCTTTCGCCAGGATGTCCAGCACCTGATGCACGCGCGACTGCGCCAGCTCGCCACAAAAAATCTCTTCATTGCTCTCTGAAACCCAGGCGCCATTCTCGGCGACAAACGCGATTTCATCTTTAATCTCAGGAAAGTAACGCTGCAGCTGGTAGTACTGATTGCCGCTGGCGACCACGAAACGAATGCCTCTCTCTTTCAACAGCGCGTACTGCCGCAAAAAGCGCTGAACGTTGTACTCCTTGTTATCGTCGAGAAAGGTGCCATCCATATCCACCGCGATCATCTTTACCGCCATTGTCATCTCCTTGCTGAGGCTGTTGTTTCAGTGATGCCCACTTAATGGGTAAAGCTTACCCGCAGTGCGGATTAATGAGAATTCTAATAATAAGAATGTTCAGGGCTTTCGGAGCTTTCCTGACGCAGTGTGCAGGCGATCACGAAACAGGGGGTTGCCTGATCATCACTTACCTGCTTAAACTTACGAACGAAACACAATTTTATTACAAACGAAAAACAGTTACCAGCCTGCGGAGGCCAAAATGACCCTACACACACAGGCTACGCCGTTGCCCAACGACATCAGCGTAGCGATTCGCACCTTTAAACAGCAGCTTCGTGAGCAAATCGGCGATGTCGAGGCGCTTTTCGCCCGCGTCAGCCAGCGCATCGAAAGCGCCATTGCGGAAGCGAAAGAGGAAGAGCAACGTTACGGTACGGCGTGGCCGGTTGTGACGCAGGAAGCTATCGCCCAAGGTGCGATTTCGAATGAAACCCTGGCGCGCATCAAGCGACGTGGTTGCGTAGTCGTGAAGCAGCAGTTTCCTCGCGAGCAGGCGCTGGCGTGGGATCAGTCGCTGCTGGATTATCTCGATTTGAATGACTTCGACGCGCAGTACCGTGGGCCCGGCGATAATTTCTTTGACAGCCTCGAAGCGTCGCGTCCGGAAATTTTCCCCATTTACTGGTCGCAGGCGCAGATGCAGGCGCGCCAGAGCGACGCCACCGCGCAGGTGCAGTCTTTCCTGAATCGTCTGTGGCGTTTTTCTTCACAGGGCAAGCAGTGGTTCGATCCTGACGTCAGCATTATTTATCCTGACCGCATCCGCCGCCGTCCGCCGGGCACCACCTCAAAAGGGCTGGGCGCGCATACCGATTCCGGGGCGCTGGAGCGCTGGCTGCTGCCCGCTTATCAGCAGGTATTCGCCGCCGTCTTCCATGGCGATATAGACGCTTACGATCCCTGGGACGCGGCGTGGCGCACCGAGGTGAATGAATATGACGTGCCCGACACCACCAAATGCTCCGCGTTTCGCACATTTCAGGGCTGGACCGCGCTGTCAGATATGCTCGCCGGACAGGGTCTGCTGCATGTGGTGCCGGTGCCGGAGGCGATGGCCTATATTCTGCTGCGTCCGCTGCTCGACGACGTGCCGGACGATGAGCTGTGCGGCGTCGCGCCCGGCAAGGTGCTGCCCGTCAGCGAGAAGTGGCATCCGCTGCTGATTAACGGCCTCTGCTCCATCCCGCCGCTGGAAGCGGGCGATTCGGTATGGTGGCACTGCGACGTCATCCATTCCGTCGCGCCGGTGCAAAATCAACAGGGCTGGGGAAACGTGATGTATATTCCCGCTGCGCCGATGTGCGCCAAAAACCGCGCCTGCGCGCAGGCGGTCGCGGAAGCGCTGGCGCTGGGCCGGTCGCCCGCAGATTTTCCGCCTGAGGATTACGAAACAGGCTGGCGCGAGCGCTTTACGTTCGACGATCTCAACGACACGGGCCGCCGCGCGCTCGGTCTGGTCTGAACGTTGCCGCGCAGCGTCCCCTGCGCGGCCTCTCTCTGCTACACTGGCGCCACCCTTTTCCATAAAACAGCCCGCATGAACGCTCGTCATCAACAGATTATTCAACTCGTTAATACGCGCGGCAGCGTGACGGTCACTGAACTGGCTCAGCTGACCGGCGTTTCCGAAGTCACCGTCCGTCAGGATCTTAACCTGCTGGAGCGCGATCATTTCTTGCGCCGCGTCCACGGCTCCGCCATGGCGCTGGACAGCGATGATGTCGGCACGCGTATGCATACGCGCTACGAACTCAAACAGGCGCTTGCCAGTCACGCCGCGGGCCTGATTGACGCCGGCGAGGCGGTCTTTATCGAAGGCGGCAGCACCAATGCGCTGCTGGCGCGCCTGCTGGCCGATCGCGCCGATATCACGGTGATTACCGTCAGCCATTTTATTGCCCACCTGCTGAAAGACGCGGCGTGCGACGTGATCGTGCCAGGCGGGCTGTTGCAAAAGAGCAGCCAGTCGATGGTCGGCCCGCTGACGCGCTACTGCATTCAGCAAATCCACTTTCACAAAGCCTTTATTGGCGTTGACGGCTGGCAGGCGGAAACCGGTTTTACCGGCCGCAATATGCTGCGCTGCGATGTCGTGGACGCGGTCCTGGCAAAGAGTGTGCCGACCTGGGCGTTGACGGATGCCTCGAAGTTCGGGCAGATCCATCCCTATCCGCTGTCCTCGGGCTATCGGGTCACGCAGGTCATCACCGACACCGGGCTGAACGCCGAGACGCTGGGGCAGCTTGAGGAACAGGGCGTCGCGGTAACGCGCGTCGCATCGCGCTGAACCGCACTCAGATTTTCATATGATCGATGAGCGCCCGCAGCTTAGGCGCCAGATTTTTTCGGCTGGGGAAGTAGAGATAGAACCCGGCGAAGGTCGGCAGATAGTCTGCCAGCAGCGGCACCAGCTCGCCGCGCGCGATATAGGGCCGATAGGTCTCCTCCATGCCGAATGCGATGCCGCCGCCCGCGCAGGCGGTGCGGATCATGACCCCCATGTCATTGGTATTTAGCCGCGCGTTAACCGCCACATCGAACTCCCTGCCCTCTTCCGCAAATTCCCAGCGATAAGGGGCCACGCCCGGCTCGCGTCGCCAGCCAATGCAGCAGTGCTGCAGCAGCTCATGGGGATGGCGCGGCGTGCCGCAGCGCGCCAGATAATCGGGCGAAGCGACGGCGATCTGCCGCTGACGCAGCGAGACGGGCACCGCAATCATATCCTGCGCGATTATTTCTCCCAGCCGGACGCCAGCATCATAGCCCTGCGCCACAATATCGAACTCTTCATCAGTTACTGAAATATCCAGCTCGATATGCGGATAGCGGCTGAGAAACGACGCCAGCAGCTCGCCATTGATAAAGCGTTCGGCAATCGAAGAGACGGCCAGCCGCAGCAGCCCTCGCGGCTCGCCCGCCAGCGCGCTGACGTCCACGACCGCCTGATTGAGCTGTGATATGGCCGACGCCGCCTCGGCGTAGAGCCTTTCCCCTGCTTCAGTCAGGCTCAGGCTGCGCGTGGTGCGATGGATCAGCGATATCTGCAGCCGATCCTCCAGCCGCCTTAACGCCTGACTCACTGCCGGTCGCGTCACGCCCAGCGTCTCTGCCGCCACGCGAAAGTTGCGCGTTTGCGCCAGGATGACGAAAACCTCCAGCGCGTTTTTATCCAGCATCATTGGTTAGCCTCTGTTACCAGTCAGGTAAGGAATGGATGGATTCTCTTTATAAAACAGCAGGCATAAGATCGCCAGACACTTAACGACAGGAGAGAAACCATGAGCAATAAAGTGATCCTAATCACCGGCGCCTCAAGCGGCATAGGCGCAGGCATCGCACGTGAGCTGGCGGCGAGCGGCGCGACTCTGCTGTTGGGCGCACGCCGCGTCGATCGTTTAGAGAAGCTGGCGGCAGAGCTTGAGCAGCAAGGCGCAGAGGTGGCCGTCGCCGCACTGGATGTGACCTCGCGCGCGTCCGTACAGCAATTTGCCGACGTCGCGCTGGAAAAGTGGGGGCGGATCGACGTGATGATTAACAATGCGGGCGTAATGCCGCTCTCGCCGCTGGCATCGCTCAAGGTGGATGAGTGGGATCAGATGATTGACGTCAATATCAAAGGGGTGCTGTACGGCATTGCCGCCGTGCTGCCGCCGATGCTGGCGCGTGAAGCGGGCCACATCATCAATATCGCCTCTATCGGCGCGCTGAGCGTTTCGCCCACCGCCGCCGTTTACTGCGCGACCAAGTTTGCCGTGCGGGCGATCTCAGACGGTTTGCGTCAGGAGAATACGCAGCTGCGCGTGACCTGTATCCACCCTGGCGTAGTGGAAAGCGAACTCGCCTCTACCATTACCGATCCCGCCGCCGCCGCGCTGATGGATGACTATCGATCTATCGCGTTGCAGCCAGCGGCGATTGGACGCGCTGTCCACTTCGCCATCGAGCAGCCTGACGATGTCGACGTTAGCGAGATTGTGGTGCGCCCTACCCGCTCGCCCTATTAACGCCGCGTCAGCGGTTAACGCAGGACAACAAAAAAGGCTGCCTTGCGGCAGCCTTTTCTGGCACGTCCCTGTACGACCATCCGTTATTTATAGAGTTCAGCGGTCATGTAAACGCCGTTATCGGCGCGGGCGCTGGTAATTTTGTAGCCTGATGCGCCTTCAGCCTGCGCTTTGGCGGCGATATGGGCTTCAGCGCTGTCCAGCGTGCTGCCGTGCGCAGAGATGCTTTGTGCGGCAAAGCTGCCGAATGAGATCATTGAAAGTGCAGCGACGGTAGCAAGAGCAAGAGTTTTTACGTTTTTCATGGTCAAAATCCTTCTTTTGTTAGTGCAAGGCAACATGCCTTCGATGGGTGTTATAATAACCCTGGTTACTATTACCCACCTAACAAAAAGTGCGATCTTGATCACTCTTCCTTTAACGCCTGCTGGACCGCCCATTGCGCATGAATTTGCGTGGTATCAAACAGCTCTACGCTGGCATCGTTCACTGTAACCAGCATGGTGATCTCGGTACAGCCGAGGATAATGCCTTCGGCACCCTGCGCGGCAAGTGTGGCCATGATCTCGCGGAACCGCGCCCGCGATTCGGGATTGATTACTCCCTGGCACAGCTCCTGATAGATCACCTGATGAACAAAATCGCGATCATTCTGCTCAGGCGTGATAACTTCCAGCCCCCATTTATCCGTGAGCCGTCCGCGGTAAAAAGCCTCTTCCATGGTAAAGCGCGTGGCTAGCAGCCCAACCTTCTTTAATCCCTGATCATGGATGCGTTGCGCAGTCGCATCGGCGATATGCAGCAGAGGGATCGCCACCGCCTGTTCAATCTGGGGGGCAACTTTATGCATGGTATTGGTCGCCAGCACCAGAAAGTCAGCGCCTGCACGCGAAAGCGCCCGCGCCGCTTGCGCCAGCAGCAGGCCAGCTTTGTCCCATTGCCCTGCGCTTTGCAGCTTCTCTATCTCCTCGAAGTCCAGGCTGTAAAGCACCACGCGCGCCGAATGCAGGCCGCCCAGGGCGAGCTTAACCTCTTCATTCAGGATGCGGTAATAGAGCGCCGTCGATTCCCATGACATGCCACCAATTAAGCCGATCGTTTTCACATGACGCCTCGCTTCTCCAGATTGTGATGATTTATAGCATGCCTGATAACAGGCCGCGCAGGCGCAGGTTTATTGGCAAGCGGGTGCGCTTTAGCACAAAAACACAGCCACGGATGTGGCTGTGTTTATTTTGCGGGAATGGATTACGCCTGCTGCGGCCAGCGAGCCTGAGGAAACAGCGAGAGCCGCACATTGAACAGATACAGCAGCGGCGCGTAAAAGCGATTATCGCGCTGCGCCAGCGTTTCCAGCGCCAGCACCAGTCTGTCCAGCTCGTCCAGCAGCGCCTGATGCGGCGGCGTCTGTAGCGACCTGATACGGCTTTTAAGAAACAGCCGTAGCTCGCCGAACAACGGGTCGCTGCTAATCTGCTGCTCGGCCAGCAGAGGCTGATGACGCACGTAGAAGTCATAGCAGTTGGCGCCCAGCCAGGCTTCGGTAATCAGATTGCCGCCCGCCGCCAGTTCGGCATCGTTGTCGATACGCTTGCGCGGCAGGATAACGTTAACCTTGTCCAGCGTGCGCGCCACAAATTGCTGACGCATCAGCAGCGAAGCGCTGTTGAGCTCAACCGCATTGATAAACTGCAGCAGCTCTTTCAACCCTTTGCGCAGCGCACGTTTGGCCGTCCAGGCAGGCCGTTTGTTGCGGATCACCGCGGTAACCATTACCGCAGCCGCAATGCCGCTGAGGGTGGAGAGCGAGGCGTTCACTATAAGCAGCAGGTTGGGTTTAAAGTGATGACTCATACCAATCAGGCCAGGGATCTGGGTCGCCACAATCAGGCCGATGAGATTAGTCGAGGGATTAGCAATCACCAGCCCTAACACCATCAGCCCTGGCCCCAGGCAGAGTACCAGCGCTTCAAAGGAGGTCGCTTCCGGTATCAGCAAGGTGGTGTAAAGCATGCTGATGACGATCGCCACTACCACGCCCTTGAGGAAAATCTTCATCGGCGCGAGTGGGCTATCCATGGCAGCAAAGAAGGAACAGAGAACCGCCGCCATCATAGGGGCAGTGGCGCCATCCACCCAGCCGCTGCCGATCCAGAACAGACAGGTCATGAAGGTAGCGAGAAAAGCGGTTGCGCAAGAGAGCAGCAGCATGCCTTTATCAACATGTTTATGGCTGCGCGCCACCTTGCCGGGTTTCGCGCTCGGCGTCAGATCGCTGAAGCGTTCGCCCACCGTCTGGTAGGCCTCTGCGATACGCACGAAATTCAGCAGCCTTTCCAGCAGGCCGCCGAGCAGGATGCTCTCATCAACTGGCAACTCACCGCTTTCCCACTCCGCCCTGAGCTGCTGCTGCGCCACCGCCAGCCTTTCCTTAATCGCCTGCGTTTCGGCGCCGTGCTCGGCGCTGTTCAGCCAGTACAAAAACTGCTGAAACGTCTGCGCGATATGCTCTGGAAAACGTAGCTGCTGTTCCGCCAGCAGATTAAGGCGCGCCTCAATCGCCGTGAGCGTGGGGATCAAATAGGAGAGATGCTGATACTGAACGCTGACCAGCCGAATTAGCCGCCGTGCCGCCTCACCTTCATACACGCAGTGGGTAATCAGGGTTTCTACGTTTAGCGGATAGTTCGCCATCTGGATGAGAATGTCTTCCCGTTCCAGCGACTTCTCTTTAGGCATCACTGTAATCAGCTCGGCGCAGAGCTTTCTGGCGTTTTGATACCAGTTGCTGACGCTCTGCTCCAGTATGCTGCTCATCGAAACCGGCATGATGAGCCGATGCACCAGGCTGCTGCAGAGGATAGCCACGCTGATCTCCTCCACGCGCGAGATGACCGTATAGGTAATGTCGGCGGGCGCGGTGACGTCAGGAAAGCCCATAATCGCCGCGCTGTATCCCGCCAGCATAAAAACATAACTTTTGGGCGTGCGGTCGTGCAGCGACAGATAGAGACAGAGCGCGACCCACAGCGAGATACAGAGACTGAACAGCATAGGGTCCTGCACCGTGGCGGGATAGATCAGCAATACGAACAGGCCGCCCAGCAGCGTGCCTAAAAAGCGGAAAACAGATTTTGAGATAGTGGAGGCGGAATAAAGCTGTGAAGCGACATAGACGCTAGTCAGTGACCAGGCAGGTTTATCAAGATTGAGTTCTAATGCGATATAGAGCGCTAAGAAGGCGGCCAGGCAGGTTTTGCTGGAAAAGAGGAGCGCGCTTTTTGAAAACCACTTCATACAGTGAATGGACCTCAGACAGGCATTTTTGGCCGTATCCTGGCAGAAGGCCTGGCGGAATGCTCTTTGATTATTACTACAAATTATTAACGTGCTAACTATTCTTTCGCAGCATAAGTGAATGCAATTGGTTATTTATTGGTTATATACGCTTTTTGCTAAGGTTAGCGAAAAAACCGGAGAGCAACAGATGAAAAGAAACGGATTAACGCTGGCAATACTGGCCTGTGCCCTGAGTTCCCTGACTGCCGTCACTCACGCAGCGCCTGAGCAGGTCAATATTGGCTATCAGAAAGCGAATATTTTTGCCCTGCTTAAATATCGCGGCACGCTGGACGCCGCCTTTAAAAAAGAGGGGATTGACGTGCGCTGGGTCGAGTTTCCCGCCGGACCGCAAATGCTCGAAGGACTGAACGTAGGCAGCATCGACCTGGCGGCAACCGGCGATGCGCCGCCCGCCTTTGCTCAGGCGGCAAAAGCCGATCTGGTTTACCTGGGTCATTCGCCTGCCAATCCAAAAACTGAGGCGATCGTCGTGCCTTCCTCATCTGCCATTCACAGCGTCAAAGACCTTAAAGGTAAACGTGTGGCGCTGAATAAAGGCTCAGACGTTAACTATCTGCTTATCGCTGCGCTTGAAGAGGCAGGGCTGAGCTATAAAGATATTACGCCGGTTTATCTGCCGCCAGCCGATGCACGCGCCGCTTTTCAGAAAGGCGCGGTTGATGCCTGGGTGATTTGGGATCCCTATCTCGCAGAGGTTGAAGCCAGCACTGGCGCGCGGCAGGTGCGCAATGCGGAGGGACTGGTGCCGCATTACACCTTTTATCTCGCCAGCCGTAAATTTGCCGACAGCCAGCCTGAGACGGCCAAAAAAGTGCTCGATGAGCTGGGCGCTTTAAGCCGCTGGGCAAATGATCATCAGGATGAGGCAGCCGCAATTCTGGCGCAGTCCACTGGTCTGGATAAAGCTATCTGGCGTACCACGCTGACACGTCTGCCTTATGGAGCGGAACGCATGTCCGACAGCGTGTTTACGCAACAGCAGACGCTGGCGGATACTTTTACCCGCGTGAAGCTGCTGCCGGTTAAAGTAGACGTGCGTTCGGCTACCTGGTCAGCGGATAAAAAGTAATGCTGATTGCCCTGGAGCCAAGGCATTTAACCCTTCACCTGTCGTGAAAGCGTGGCGATTTCAGCCTGAAATTCTGAAAAAAATAACCTTTCATTCAAACACTTAGACATGAAATGGCACTGGAGAGGGTTATTTGATTTCAGCACAGGTAACCTGTGTGGGAATGTTGCACCTCTTCTCGCAATCTGCCTGAAGCGTTTGCGTTCAAAATAGAGTGAAACGCTGGCGATTTCAGCCTGAAATTTTTTTAGAAAAACCCGAAAAACAGCGAGTTAGGCTTGAAAGGGCAGTGGCGAATAAAGAGAAGGAAAAGGAGATAAATCACATCCGGGTAGAGGCTTACCCGGATGCAGGGGCTTACTGGTCGCCCAGATATTTGTATAACGTTTCGGCAATCACTCTGTCGAGTTCTTCCTGTAACTCTCTGGACTGCCGATTAAACTCATAGCTGAACATGCGGCCGCGAATTTTCTTACGGGCAAAACGATCTTTATCCGCAAAGGTCCAGAGGTTTTCTGAGACAGGTTTTTCTTTTGCTGGCGCGTCCATCAGCGTCTGACTGCCGTTGCGCACCAGACGAAGGATATGGTTTTTCACCTCGTCTTCTGCCAGTCCCTCGCGGGCACAAATACTATCCACATCCATAGAAACGGTTTCAATGAGCCGCTCAATTGGCTGTCCTGTCTCTGATAGCTTGTCGGCGGCCATCAGCAGCGCCTTGTAGTCGGGATAGGTCAGTTCGGAATGATTGGGAAAAAGTGAAATCAGCTCTGCCGGCACGCTCGCCGCCTGCAAAGCTCGCGTCACTTTCGCCTGCGACAGGCCCTGACTCTCCGCGATCTCTTTTTGCGACAGGCCGCCGTTTTTCAGCGACAGCAGACGCAGGCCCACTTCGCGCAGGTTATGCTCGCGTGCGGTCTGAATGTCCTGCGCCAGCCGACGCGCCTCTTCAGTGGTGATCGCAGTTTCAGAAACCAGAATATCCAGCCCGGTCTTGCAATACAGCGCAGCCGCGCGACGACGTGAACCGTCCAGGATCTCTATCCGCCCGTCCCGCTTTACGCCAATGGCAGGGAAGAACTGCTGCAGTTTAATGGTGCGGATAATATCGCGCAGCGAATCGGGCGTCAGGCCAGCCTGGTCACGTCCGTTGGTTTCCATCACCACAAAGGTTTTATCTTCAATCTCCCTGGCTTCAATGCGCTCAAGACGAAACACGGCGCGCTTGCCGGTAGAGAGGACAAAAGTTTGTGTTGGCGTATCTGTTGTCGCTTCAGCCTGCACAGGCGTCTGGCTGAAGGTTCTGCCGATAGTAATTCTTTTTGCACTCATAGCGACCTCAGTTCAGGCGAATAAATTCAATACGGTCAAAAACCGCTTTCGCAAAATCTTCCGCAGCTGAACGCGCATTTTTCAACGCTTCGCTGCTGCCGACGTAGGTAGAGGGGTTGGCTGAAATAACGGTGTCAAAGGACTCGCCGCAGCGCTCAAACCCGTCCAGTCGCGGCAGAGCGGCATCCAGCATATCGCCGCCGAATATCTCTTTCGCCAGACTGTGGCAGAGTTTGTGATCTGCCTTATTTGACAGCTTGGACATAAAACCGATATTGCCCTGTAAGCGGCAGGGGGCGCCTGACTGTTCGATGATATCGATCAGTTCAGGAAGGCGCGTCAGATACTTCAGGGTAGAGTGGAAATCCACCTGCGCTGGCGGCACGGGCGTCATCAGCAGATCGGACGCCGCAATGGCATTTTTCAAAAATGCATCCAGATGCGGACCGCTGTCGATAAAGATGAAGTCATAATCTTTTTTGAGTTTAGCGATGACGTTCTCATACAGCACCGCATGCACATTCTGACCAGAAAGATGTTCGGCGCAGAGTTCGTCCCAGCGGGAAGCGATAAACGCGTCGTCTATCGAGGCTGGCAGCACATCAACACCGGGAATAATCGACGACACGATAAATTCTTTTATCAGCTCTTCACGACTGACGTTTTGCAACATTGCCTGCGCGGCTGTCGCTTCGACGATGCCCACTGAGCGCTCATGGTTGAGGAACATTGTCGCAGAGGACTGGGGATCGAGGTCGATAACCAGAATGCGTAAATCTTCATAAAGCAGATGTGGATGCGCCCGCAGCGCGTGGGCAAGAGAGACGGTCGAAACAGTTTTAGATACGCCGCCTTTAAGGTTACCTACAAAGATAGTAAAGGCTTCCGGGTGGCGATCGCGGTATTTAGGCACACCGCGATGGTGATAGATATCGATGATGTTTTCAATCGACATGGCGTACTTGGTCGAACTACCCGCAGCACGCTTGTCAAACTGATAGCCGCTTTCTTCCATCTCATTGACGGCATAATCGACGCTGGCACGCGTCAGCTTTGGCAGCTTAGCCAGCGCAGCTTTAGCGTAAACCTGGTAAAACGTGTTCTCATGCAGCTCTTCTTTCTGCGCCTGAATCTGTTCTGTCAGGCTTAGCAGCATTCGCTCGGACCGTTGTGCGACCTTCAGCACCTGCTTTTCGTCGTTAGCCATACTTGCTCCACACATGTAGGATTTGTGCCTTTATACATAAATCCTGCATGTCGGGCAAGAAAATATCTTTCATACCGAAATAAAGGAGGATCCAAATTTGGCTGCAAAGATAAGGAGTTGTTTTAAAGATTCACTGTAATCAGCACCGCGCCGTAAAGATGTTGAATAAAAGAGCAACATTCACTGTAATCAGCTGTTCGTTCACTGTAATCAGTAGCCTGAAACTATCAAGCGCTTTGAACTGCCTTATTCTTTGCATTACCTGGCTAACGTTCACTGTAATCAGCTGTTGCTCCAGAAAGCATTCACTGTAATCAGCGCAAGAGGGCAGGAACGCGATAAACGTCGTAACATTCACTGTAATCAGTAAATGCATCCAGAGATGCCTAAGCCGGCAGGCTTCAAAGCAGAAACGTTCACTGTAATCAGCTCAACATTCACTGTAATCAGTGAGGCGTTCAAACGTTCACTGTAATCAGTAACGTTCATTGTAATGAAGTGCGCTGGGAGGTAAGAACGATGACCTGGGGAAGATTCACTGTAATCAGTAAACTGGCAGAAGAGCAGGCTAACCAGGACGCTAACATTCACTGTATTCAGTGAAAAAAATGACAACCGGCGGACAGCGGCCCTGCGTCAGAACAAAAAATATTCAGGAAGTGATGCACAGGCAGGGAAGGAGCGTGAAAGATTCACTGTAGTCAGCAAATGACTGCAGTCGGCGAAAAATGAAAGAGAGTAACCAGGTTCACTGTAGTCAGAACAGCGCAAATAAGCGGTATCTCGAGCCAGTAGATCTCACTGGGTGAGAGACAGGGTTCACTGTAACAGGCGAAAACGCTCAAATAACCGGCACAATCAGCCTGCTATTCGATAAATATTCACTGTAATCAGTACAGACGCTAACCCTGTCACGTTTCGCTGCGCCTTAGACGCAAATGTTCACTGTAGTCAGTAGATCCAGGTCCGCCGCAGGCAGGACGATGATTTAGATATATAATTCAATAGTTTATCTCTATCTATTCACTGTAATCAGTAAGAGCATCTTTTAAAATCATTCACTGTAGACAGCAGAAACGCAGCCCAGCGCTGCGCCAGAGAATATTCACTGTAATCAGTGTAGACAGCATTTTAAGGATAGCAAGGCAGAAGGAACAGATGTTAGTAAGCACAAACTAACCTTCCAGATGGTTGTTTTGGTGGGATATTTAGAAGAACAGGAGAGACGTGGAACGCACCAGTTTCGCTCGGTTTTACTGACTACAGTGAACAGTGCTCATTACAGTGAACGCGACGAAGAGCCGACTACAGTGAACGTTAGGGCAGCTGCGGCGACTGTCACGTTTTGCGTGAACGTGACAGGGCCGCAGACCACATACCCACTACAGTGAACGATGTTCATGACTCGTCAAAGTCGATTTCATCAAGAGAATCAATGCTCTCCAGTGTGCTGATGCCATCGAGTTTTGGCGTGCGGCTATGGATGATAAAAAACACCGAGCGCCCGCGTTTAACCTCAGAGTAATCAAGATAGCCAATCTCTTTCAGCTGCTCCATAGCGCGTCGCACAACGTGGTTCTGCGTTGTGGTTTTTGAACCCAGGTTCAGGCGCATACGCAGGCGCGCCAGCGAGATAGGCGCAGGATTCGTTGGCAGGCTCTCAAGAAAGGTATAGAGCGCCTGCGCAGACTCTTTACGCTTAAGCCGGGATATCGCTCTGAGCTGCAGCAAGACTTTATGGTCGAAATTATAGAGCTCAAACAGCTTGGGATCGGCCTGGATGCGCACGACATCTTTTTCCCGATCGTAATAGGCTGACTGCACGAGGTGCGTATGGTAAGCCTTGCCGTTACCCTCAAAGGAGAGGGTATTCGTGGCGATACGCCGCAGCGAGGCGTCCAGCCGCTTACGCAACGCCGCAGAGGAATTGGCAGAAGGAATGCCGCACATCTTAACGAAGTCGATAAAGGGCAGGGTAACGGTATCGCCCTGAGTAGGGTAGCGGGAAAAAGACTGAATGATCCCGGCCCAGGTTTTGAAATCGTTATCCATATCCAGCCTCGCGCCGGTAATGGTAATCTTCTCGTAACCCTCTGCTTTCACCAGCGACAGGTTTTTAAGCTCTTTGGTCGCATCGGTGGAAGCCATCGCACCTGATTTTCCTCGCGCCGTTGATTTCAGTGTCGGGACAAACAGTCCCAGACGCATCAACGCGACGGGCTGAACAGTATTGTTCTTATTGGGATGAAGCTGAATAACTTCACCGCTGTTTTTGGTCACCGACAGAAAAGGTTCAAGTAACGCTTTGTTTTCACTCTCTTTATCTGCCATAGCATGAGATCTTCATTCTGTGGATGAAAGGGATCGTTTTCTGACTACAGTGAACACTAGCACTGTTTATAGTGAACATTCTACTGTGTATAGTGAATAAAGTACTGATTACAGTGAACTCTTTACTGATTATAGTGAACGCGATCACCTTCTGAGCCCTTGTGCCGTGCGGCCTGCGACGATCGGGGATCTCTTAGGATCTCTTTTAGATCTCTTTATGATCGTTTATTAGGATCTTCTCTCTGTATATGTGGATAAACGATCGTCGCCATGATGCCTGACAAGTGTTGTATGAAACAGAACACTTAAAAATTGCGAGCGGTCTAAATCAGCTCTTCATAATATGAAAACAAGTTACTCACTATTATTCATTTTTCATCACTAACGCAGGCGCGTAAGGTAAGCCCATCGTCCACAGCTATTCTGAGAGGCAACATGACCGATTACGCTATTTCAAAAAATCCCGCCAATGGCGAAATCCTGGCTCGCTATCCTATGCAATCTCTGACTGAGCTGGAGAACACGCTTAGCGCCAGCGCTGCAGCTTTTAAACAGTGGCGTGAAACCGATATGGCGTCGCGCGTTAAAGTCTTGCGTCAGCTGGCTGAACAACTGCGCCAGCGCGAACCAGAACTGTCGCGCACAATCACGCTGGAAATGGGCAAACCTCTGGCCCAGGCACGCGCCGAGATCCTTAAATGCGCGACTCTCAGCGACTGGTACGCTGAGCACGGCCCGGCGATGCTGGAAGATCAACCCACACAGGTGCCAGACGCCTGGCAACGCTTTAAACCTGTCGGCACCATTCTGGCGGTGATGCCGTGGAATTTCCCGTTCTGGCAGGTGCTGCGTGGCGCTGTTGGCATGCTGCTCGCTGGAAATACCTACGTGCTTAAACCCGCGCCGAACGTCATGGGCTGTGCCACGCTCATGGCGGAGCTGTTCGACGCGACAGATTTGCCGAAAGGGGCCTTCGCTTCCGTAAATGTCGATAATGATGGCGTCTCCGCCGCGATTAAAGATCCGCGCATCGCCGCCGTGGCCGTAACCGGTAGCGTACGCGCCGGCGCCGCTATCGCTGCTCAGGCGGGCGCAGCCCTGAAAAAAACCGTTCTTGAACTGGGTGGATCGGATCCGTTTATCGTGCTGGCCGACGCCGATCTGGATGAAGCGGTGAAATCAGCCGTGACTGGCCGCTATCAGAACACCGGACAGGTCTGCATGGCCGCCAAACGCTTTATCGTCGAAGCATCCATTGCAGAGGAATTTGAAACACGCTTCAGCGCTGCGGTACAGGCATTAAGCATGGGCGATCCACTGGATGAGAAAAATTATCTCGGCCCTATGGCACGCTTCGATCTGCGCGATGAGCTGCATAATCAGGTTCAACAGTCGCTGCGCGAAGGCGCGCGTCTGGTGCTGGGTGGGGAAAAGATCGCAGGCGAGGGCAATTACTATGCGCCGACGATCCTGTCAGATGTCACCACCGAGATGACGGCGTTTCGTGAAGAGCTGTTTGGTCCGGTAGCGGCGATCGCTATCGCTCGCGACGCCGATCATGCGCTGGCGATCGCCAACGACAGCGAATTCGGTCTGAGCGCGACAGTCTGGACCGGCGACAGCGCCACGGCGGATCGTCTGGCAGATCGGATCGAAACCGGCGCCGTGTTTATTAACGGCAACGGCGCGTCAGATCCTCGCGTCACCATCGGCGGCGTTAAAAAGAGCGGCTATGGTCGCGAACTCTCTCATTTTGGCGTGCATGAGTTCTGCAACATTCAAACCGTCTGGAAAAACCGCCGCTAAGGCCTGCTGTGCGACGATAAGAGAAGCGAGGGCACCAGCCCTCGCTTTTATCGTTAAAGGGCACCACACCGCGCTGAGGCGCTGAATTCGCGCTTTGCGACGCTGATTTCTGATTTGGCAAAAAGAGCAAATCTCTATTTGGCGTGCGTGACCCGCTCAATAAACATGTCAGCCAGCGCAGAGATTGCGCCGTTGCCCGGCAGTCTCTCCTCGTTAATGCGTAACATAAGGGAGGTTGAACGTCGTCTTCCCTGTAGCAACGGCAGCGGACGGAGTTCACCGCTCTTCAGTAAAGAGGCGATATTCAGCTCTGGCAGCCAGCCATAGCCTAACTGATGCTGAACCGCCTCAATAGCGGCCGACAGGGTAGTGAAGGACCAGCTCTCTGCCTGCTCGCCGTTCAATTCCGTCTGCTGCTGCTGCTGACGATCCAGGATCGTTATACAGGGCCAGCGCGCGAGTGAGGCGGCGCTGAGCGGCGCCGGCTCGCTGTGCAGCGGGTGATCGCGATGGGCGACAGCGATAAAATCGACGCTCAGAAGACTTTCTCCCGCTATATGCTCATCGCCATACTGCGCCACCAGCCAGAGATCGGCCTGCTGTTCGGCCAGCCTGTCCGCCGTCTCGCTACGCACAATTTCGCTCAGCCAGATACGCACATGGGGGTAGCGCTGCTGAAACGCATGCAGCACGTCGAAAAGCAGCGGTTTCGGCATAATGGCGTCAACCATCAGATCGATGCGCGAGCGTTCGCCTCGTTGCAGCGCATTCGCCCGGGCCTCAAGCGCGCTGAACCCCTCCAGCAGCGGACGCACCTGCGCGAGAAGCTGGTGCCCCTCCGCGCTGAGAACGGCGCGACGGCCTTCCTGCCTCAGCAGCGGCATGTCCAGCCGCTGCTGCAGCAGACCGAGCTGATAGCTTAGTGAAGACTGGCTGCGATTGTTCTTCTCCGCCGCCAGCGCAAAGCTGCCTTCTTTCACGACAGCATCAAGCAAGTACCACTGTTCGAGGGTTGTTTTATGCATGACCATTCATTTAAAAATTGGATGATTAAGCGCTAAAAATAGCGTTATTAATCGTTTTTGCAACGAGTAATACTCTCCTCAAGGCAAATAAATGAGGAGGCCACAATGAGCACTTTCGATAAACACAACCTGTCTGGTCTGGTCGGCAAACATCTGGTTTACACCTACGACAACGGCTGGAACTACGAGCTTTATATTAAAAATGCCAGCACCGTCGATTACCGCATTCACAGCGGTATGGTGGGTAACCGCTGGGTGAAAAATCAGCACGCTTTTATCGTCCGTCTGGCTGAAGATGTCTATAAAGTTTCCTGGACCGAGCCTACCGGCACCGACGTTAGCCTGGCCGTTAACATGGCCGATAAGGTGTTCCACGGCACCATTTTCTTCCCACGCTGGGTGATGAACAATCCGGAAAAAACCGTCTGCTTCCAGAACGATCATCTGGAAGAGATGGCCCGCTATCGCGAAGCGGGCCCGGCTTATCCAACCGAAGTGATTGATGAGTTCGCGACGCTGACTTTTGTGCGCGACGCGGGTGAAAATAACGACAGCGTAATTGATTGCCCGGCCAGCGAACTGCCCGCCAGTTTCCCGAACAACCTGAAAAGCTAAAGGTCATCAGAAGAGCTCGTCATGAGCTCTTCTGCTTTCTGATGTGTGAGAGGGAAAAGGCTAAAAAAACTGGTAGGAGCCATCGCGGCGTGCTTTCGCCTGATACATTGCGATATCGGCGTGTTCAAATAACATTTCAGCCGATGCGGTACCAAACCGTGCAAGACTTATGCCGATAGCTGCCCCGATCCATACATCCATGCTGTTGATAACAAAAGGCTCTTTCAGACTGTCTATGATGCGCTGAGCGATAGCGGACGCGGCATCGCGATGGCCACACTTCGCAGCAACCACAAACTCGTCTCCGCCCAGTCGCGCCACCGAATCGCCTGGCCGCATGCAGCGTTGAAGCCGTTCACTCACCTGCTGCAGCAGGGCATCCCCTGTGGCATGTCCCATCGAATCATTCACCGCCTTGAATCCGTTAAGATCGATAAACAGCACAGCGGTGTAGGCTGGATCGTTGCTCTGCGCGAGCATGCAGCGGATCTGGTCGTTGATCCAGGCGCGGTTAGGCAACCCGGTTAAAGCATCGCGAGTCGCCAGCGTCTCAAGCATGCGCATTCTTTCTTTGTCACGCGTGATATCGCGCGATACCAGCACCGCGCCGATATTGTTACCTGTAGAAGGATCGCTGACGCCGCAGGCTTTGGTGCCAAGTGTAATGTAGTGGCCGTCGCGGTGAAGTTTGCGCACTTCGACCACGTCCGGCAGCTCGCCGCCGTTGAACAGGCCGGCCAGCGCCTCGGCAGCGGGTGCGCGGTCGTCGGGATGCAGGAAATCCACCACAGGATGGCCAATCACTTCTTCCGCAGACCAGCCGATCATTTCACTGTAGGAAGGGGAGATTGAAACGTATCGGCCCTCTGCGTCGCAATGGGCGATAAGGTCAGTGCTGTTTTCTATCAACAGGCGGTATTCCGCCGCCGTGCGCAGCGCATCTTCAAGCGCTTTGCGCTGCCCGGTGATATCAAGAATAAAGCCGTTGTACTGCAGGCGCGCGGCCGCAGGCTGGCCATCCGGCAAGCCTGAAACCAGTACGCGCCGCGTCGTTCCATCCAGGCACTGAATCGGCACTTCAATGTGAAAAGGGGTCACGCACTCTAACGCCGCAGTAAGCTGCAGCGCGATTTGTGCATCATCATCAGCCTGGGCAAATCTCAGCCATTCGCACAAAGTGACGCCTTTAAGCGCGGGGATCAGGCCAGCAGGGCATTCCTGACTGACAATGCAAATGCCCCGGGCGTCCGTGGTCCAAACAGCGGAAAAGGTAGGTTGGATCACAGGATTCATAGTGGTCGGCTCCATTGTTGGCTGACGATACTGAATAACCTCGATACCCGTCGTGACAAACCTCTCAATCGCCCTGTTTACAGCAATCGCAAACCAGGCAATGCGCCCTAAAAGGTGCTGTGATGCGAAAACGTGCGTCATCAGCGGTGGCGAATACTGCGGCTTGTCTGAGCGCCCTTTTGCGCGTAGAAATGCGCGGCAATCTATCGGTGACGTAATGCAGGGTCAGAAGTATGAGTCTGTCATTATCGGCTAACTGACCCACAATCTTTAATCATCCCGGCTGATGGCTACGATTGGTAGAAAGCCGCGTTCATCTGTCAGCAGCGCTCAAATAATGGATGATATCCATGGGCCTGAACGATGAACAGGGAGGCGTTTTCCAGGCGGCGGCGGGATAAAGTCTGGCTGTGGCCAGCCAGACTCAGAGCAGGCGAAGGGGATCAGCAGCAATGCTGCCCGAAGAGGTTTTAGGCCTTAGCCCGTTGAAAGGCGGAAGGTTGAAACGGAGTGGGTCAGATGTTGCACCTGGTCTTCAAGCGACGCCGCCGCCGCAGCCGACTCCTGAACCAGCGCCGCATTTTGCTGGGTAACGGAATCCATTTCAGTGACCGCTTTTTCAATTTGCGCGATACCGTGACTCTGCTCATCTGATGCGGTTGAAATATGCTCCATCAGGACGTTCACGCGACTGACAGAGGAGATGATGGCATTCATCGCTTCTCCTGTCCGGCTGACCTGCTCAGAGCCTCTGCCGATGATGTTTACCGACTCGGCAATAAGGCTTTCAATTTCCTTCGCCGCAACGGCACTGCGCTGCGCGAGGTTACGCACCTCACCGGCGACAACGGCGAATCCTCGCCCCTGCTCGCCGGCGCGGGCGGCTTCTACGGCTGCGTTCAGGGCCAGAATATTGGTCTGAAAGGCAATGCCATTAATCACGCTGATAATATCTTCAATTTTCTTTGAGCTAGAATTAATCAGGTCCATCGAAATAATCACTTCACGCGAAACATTTTCCCCTTTCTGCGCATTTTCAACCGCTTCACCTGTAAGACGACAGGCTTCATACACGTTATCTGTATTCTGTTTTACCGTTGCGCCAAGTTCTTCCATACTGGCGGCCGTTTGCGTTAATGCAGCCGCCTGCTGCTCGGTACGAGAGGCCAGATCGACGTTTCCGGCCGCTATTTCGCTGGAGGCAGAGGAAACGGAATGAGCGGAATCACGCACCTGCATAATTATTGTCGTCAGGGAGAGCCGCATGGCCTCAAGAGAACGCATCAGGCTCTGAATTTCGCTGCGCGAAGCAGAGTTAACCGGAACGGGGGTATCAAGATGGCCCTCAGCGATCAAATTACAGTGTTTTCCTGCATTAATTAAAGGCTTAAGCACAAAGCGATGCATCAGTATTGATATAGCAATCACCACCAGGCCAAATAAACTCCCAATTAACAGCAGCAGCATAACGCCTGAACTGAAATGACTTTGGGCATCTTCATTCAGTTTTTTCGCGTAGGCTTCATGCTGCGCCAGCACTTTATCCAGGATGATTTCGTAGGCGCGATCGAGACGAATAACATCAGGCAGACGTGCCCTGAAGCGAGCCTGATCCCGGGCTTCAGCCGCCTCTATCAGCGGCTGAATGCCCTGATTTCGGTATGCCAGAAAAGCCTGCCGGTAGGCCTCAGCCTCCGCTTCCTCTCCCTTCAGCCGGGGGCTGTCGAGATAGGCGTGAAACGCCACGTCCGCTTTCTCTGCAGCCGCTTTCACGCCGTCCAGCGACGCGGCCGACTGGCCGTCATTGACCTCAATCTCTTTCATGTATTCCATTAACCGGACGCGCAGGGTGCGGCTGTGGTTTATGGGATCGATAACGGAGAGCACAACGCGAATCTCTTTATTTACCGCATTAAGAGATTCATTGCTGCGGACCAGCAACCAGATGCTAACCGCAACGCTGGTCAGGAAGAGGATTATCATCAATGAAAACACAAGCAGCGAAGATTTTTTCAGCGACATATTTAATTTCCAGTTTACTAAGGTTAGCCGGTATATCGGCCTTGCCGGCTTACTCCTTAGGTGATTACGCGCTGACTCATGTCTTATTTCCTTAAGCCAATGATTACTCTGATAATGAATTTTAAAAATTATATCGGACCAGCTGGTTCATAAAGAAGACGCTGGTGATAAATGGCGCAATATTTTAGGCGCACGCAGATTGAGGCGTTAATAGGCTCTTCAGGCTCGCTGGCGAAACAATTTGCCGTGGGCAGACAACGGTAAACCGGTATCTGCATTAATGCATAAAAGTTTGCTGAAAAAGAGAGACTGAAAGGATTAGCGAAAATTAAAATATGAAACAGAGGAATGCATGCAGGGGTAAAGGTTAATCAGCGATCGTTCATCACGTTAAGGAGAAAGCTTATAGCGGCGGCCAGTCGGCTCTGCCGCGATAAAGGTTAAAACCAGATTTATTCCGGCAAAGTGGCGTTGCCCTCGCCAAGCTCGCGCTGCATAAGGTGCGTATCCAGCCAGCTGCCATGCTTAAATCCGACCGCTTTCAGCACGCCGGTGGCTTGAAAACCGAGCGCGCGGTGCAGGCCAATCGACGCCTGGTTGCTGTTGCCTGCAATCACCGCGACAATCTGCCGGAAACCGCGCGCCTCAGCGAGACGAATCGCCTCCGTCAGCAGCGCGCGGCCTGCGCCGCGGCCGGTATGCTCAGGATCGAGATAGATCGAATCTTCCAGCGTGAAGCGATAGCCGTAACGGGGACGATAGGGCGCAAGATAGCAGTAGCCGATCAGGGTATCCTCCTCCATGGCCACCAGCCAGATCCCGCCTTTCTCCAGCAGCGCGTTAAGCCGGTTCAGCATCTCCTCAACGCCAGGCGGATCGGTTTCAAAAGTGGCGCTGCCGTGCAGCACATGCCAGGCGTAGATGTGTTGAATCGCAGGTATATGACAAGCTGTAGCGGGAAGAATGCGCATAACGTCCTCGTAAGCGACTTTGGTAACGCCATACTACACCTGCGATACCCTGCCGACAGCAGAGCGAGCCATAGGAAAAAGTAATGGCTTAGCTGTGCTCCATCACCAGCACCGCCAGCGTATCCGGCTCCAGCGCGCGAAAAACGTGCTCCTCATCGCCTGCGTAACAGATGTAGTCGCCGGGATGCAGTTCAACGGGCGATGCTTTTGGGCCGACCAGCGCGCGGCCCTGGGTCACGATAATATGCTCGATAGTACCGGGCGAGTGGGGCAGCGAGCCGCGTTCACTGCCGGGCTGGGTATTCAGCAGATAGATGTCGCGCCGCGCGCCGGGTGGACAGGTTGCCAGCAGCACCGCCTGATAGTCCGCCAGCTCGGCAGTGACCGTCGGGCCTTCGCCGCGTCGGATTACCTGCATTCGCTTCTCTTCCGGTTCCATCAGGCGCGCAAAGGGAATGTTCAGCGCGACGCACAGCGCCCACAGCGTTTCGATACCGGGATTGCCGTTGCCCGCTTCCAGCTGCGACAGCGTAGACTTGGCGATACCCGCGCGGCGCGCAACTTCAGCCAGCGAAAGGCCGGCACGCTGGCGCTCGCGCACCAGGCCATTGGCAATCATTGTGATCGGGGTCACGTTCACTCCTGTTTTCTAAATCGAACGAATCGTTCGTATTGTAAAACGATTCTGCTGCGTTCATTATAATGGAAAGTTCGTTCGTTATAAGAAGGATTTGTTATGCAGAGGCGTCGCATCCCCTTAAGCCGGGAAGTGGTCAAAGCCATTATTCTGGTCTGTCTGGCCGACGGCATCGTCGGCTTATCCTACGGTTCGCTGGCCAGTGCGGATGGCTTTCCGCTCTGGGTGCCTGTGGCGCTGTCGACGCTGGTGCTGGCGGGCGCCTCGGAATTTCTGTTTATCGGCATCGTGGCGGGCGGCGGCAGTCCGATTACCGCGGCACTGGCGGGTCTGCTGGTCAATGCGCGTCACCTGCCGTTCGGCATTGCAGTGAAAGATCTGGTGGGGAGCGGCGCGCGCGGCCTGTTCGGCTGCCACATCATGAACGATGAAAGCGTGGTGTTCGGCATTTCCCAGTCGACGCTGGCGCAGCGGCGGGCCGCATTCTGGCTGTGCGGTATCGGGATTGGCCTGATCTGGCCGCTGACGGTGATCACCGGCGCCGCCATTGGCCAGTTTATTCCCGACGTCTCCGCCATCGGGCTGGACGCCGTGTTTCCGGCTATTCTTATCGCGCTGATATTCCCGGCGCTGCGTCAGCGCCGCACGCTGATCCCGGCGTCCGGCGGCGCGCTGTTGTCGATTCTGGCGACGCCTTTCGTTCCGGCGGGCATGCCGGTGTTGTTTTCACTGCTGGGATTACTGTCGTGGAGGATGCGGAAATGAGCCATCAGGCCCTGATTATCGCGGGTATCGCGCTGCTGGCATCCGGGACCTATCTGATGCGGCTGGCGGGCGTTAAGCTCGGCAACCGGCTGCCGATCGCCGAGCGAACCCAAACCATGCTGTCGGACGCGGCAACGATTCTGCTGCTGGCGGTCGCCTCAACCAGCACGCTGTTCGAAGGCCAGCATTTTGCCGGCATGGCGCGGGTGCTGGGCGTGGCCTTCGCCATCTTTCTCGCCTGGCGCAAGGCGCCGCTGATCGCGGTGATCATTGGCGCCGCCGTGATGACCGCCGCGCTGCGCTACTGCGGCGTGCCCTGAGCGTCGCGCCACTGCGCAAGCGTTATCTCAAAGGTGAGGCTGGCGGGCGCGTCGGGCACATCGTAAACGTGCCCGTTTACCGTAAAGCCCGCTTTCTCCAGCACGCGCTGTGAGGCGAGATGGTCTGGCCGCACCGCGGCGTCGATAACCTGCAGCCCGCACTCCTCAAAACCATAGTGCACCATCGCGCGCGTAAATTCGGTCGCCAGGCCCTGGCCCCAGGCGTGGGTCGCCAGACGATAACCCAGGTTATTTACCGGCCTGCCGCCAAACTCGCGCAGGGTGAAACCACCGAAGCCGAGGATCTCGCCGGGGGCATTGCGCTCAATCAGCGCCATATTGCCAAAGCCGTGCTGCTGCCAGTGCGCAATCCAGCGATCCAGCAGCTGCTGCGCCTCGTCCAGATTTGCCAGCGGCCCGGCGGGGTTGAAGGTATTCGTGGCGGGATCGCCATAAATACGCATCAGCATTTCTCTGTCCTGCGCGACAACGGGGCGCATCACTAAACGTTCGGAAATCAACTGCATGTTCAGATCCCTGTGGCGGCGATGACCGGCGGTCATCCGCCCACCAGCATAGCCTGTTTTTCTCCCTGAATAACGCGCGGCGTTATGGGGCGCGCTGCGGCGTCAGCAGCTTGCCCATTACGCTGTCGCGCTCAAGGATATTCAGCCTGCGCGCCAGCGGCAGAAAGCGGCGATCGTCGTTGGTGAGTTTAATCAGTTTGGGATGCGTCGCCGGCTCGCGCGCGCAGAGCAAAAACAGCGACATCTTCAGGCTGTCCCACTGGAACACATCCTGATAGAAGAAGGCGGAGCTTTCGCACTTTTTCAGATAGCAGCTAAAGCCGGGCTGCTCCCGCATCACGATCTGGCAGAGAAAATTGATAATGATATAGCTGCCGCGGTTGATGCCCTGACGGATCTCGGCAAAATCGCTGCGCCGGGTAATTTGCGCGTAGTAGTCGTCGATGCCGATCTGCGTCAGCGGCATAATCAGCTCCAGCCAGCGGGCGATAAACGCGTTGCCCGGCGGGGAGGCGAGGAACCAGGCTTCCACCACCGGAAAGGCTTTGTCCACCGTGGTGCCGTCGCTGTAGTAGCCGACGATATCGTAGCCGCTGCGCTGGTGTACCCAGGAGAAGTCCTGATAGACCAGCGTTGAGCTGTCGACCCAGATGCCGCCGTAGCTTTTCAGCAGCGCGAGGCGGATCACGTCGCCTTTATGGGACATGCCGATCTGCGCGTAGTCAAAGCGCAGCCACGGCAAAAATTCCTTAACCGACTTGCGATTGAGCAGATGAATCTGATGGTCCGGGTTCATCTGTTTCATTTTGGCGTAAAACGCCTGAATAAAGTCGGGCGGCGTCAGGTCGTCCCAGTACATCCAGATCACTTTTGGAATGGCGGGCGCCGCAGCGGCTTGCCGACCGATATCTTTTACGTCGTTATCGTGCGTTTCTGAATAGGCCAGATCGGGAAAGCGAAAAAGGCGCAGCTTATATAAAACATAAAGCAGGAGAAATTTTGCCGTTCTGAGATGTCGTTTCAGCTGTTCCATTTTTTTATCCGCTTCTTGATTAAGGGTGCTGCTGTTCCAGCATTAATTTCCCGAGAATACTTTCTGCGTCGAGAATGCGCAGCTTACGGGCCAGCGGTAAAAACTGGCGATCGCTGTTGGTCAGCTTAATCAATTTCGGATGGGTGGTCGGCTGGCGCGTACAGAGTAAAAACAGCGACATCTTCAGACAATTCCACTTAAAGACATTCTGATAATAAAAGGCCGAGGTTTCACATTTTTTCAGATAAAGGTTAACGCTATCCGCTTCGCGCATGGCAATCTGGCAGAGGTAGTTGGTGGTTAAATAGCTGCCGCGCGGAATGCCCTGTTTGATGCGTTCGAAATCGGGACGATCTTTGATGCGATTGTAGTAGTCATCGACGCTGATCTTGGTCAGCGGCATGATCAGCTCCAGCCAGCGGCTAACGAAAGGATTTTCAGGCGGCGCGCACATAAACCAGGTTTCGATCACCGGAAAACGCGCGTCCTGGGTGTTGGCGTCGCTGTAGTAGCCCACCAGGTCATAGCCGCTGCGTTCATGCACCCAGCTGAAATCCTGATAAACCAGCGTGGAGCAGTCGACCCAGATGCCGCCGTAGCGCTTGAGCAGGGCGAGACGAATAACGTCGCTTTTATGCGCCAGTCCAATCCCCTGAAAATCAAAATGCAGCGCTGGAAGATATTTTCTCAGGCTGTTGCGGTCGAGGAGAATAATTTCATGCGCCTGATTGGTCGTCTTCATTTTTTGATGGAAGGCCATGATATGGTCAGGCGGGTTGGGACTGTCCCAGTACATCCAGATCACTTTTGGGATAGCGCTTTTTTCGCTGTTATGTCTGGTGAGAATATCTAATGCCTCATTTTCATGACGATCAGAATAGGCGAGGTCGCTGAATTTGAATAATCTCAGTCGAAACAGGGCGTACAGACATAAAAAGCGTACAACCCTTATCTGGTATTTAAGGCGATCCATTTAACAACCTCTGATTAATGGCTTTGCTGGTGTCGGTTGAAAGAGGCATCGGCCCGTTTGTCGTAACAAACGTCCGGCATCAAAATAAAAAAAGTCTGGTCGAATGCTGAAATTTAACGATCTGTGATGTCGATTCGCAATCCCTCTCTCGCTAAATCAGAGTTTAGCTAGCCGCTCTGATAAGCAGGCATAAACCAATGTTATCTGTTTTATTGAGAAAGCTTCTCATTATCATGTCTGATTTGTTAGGATGGCGAATCTTTTCGTCAGGTCAGGAAGGCTTTTCATGCAACACCCGTTGAAGATTTTCTCCACGGCGCTGCTGGCGCTCAGCGTTGGTTTGACGCTCGCGACGCAGGCGAACGCCAGGCCGCACATGGCGCCGCTGGGCGACAACGTTGCCGATCGCGGCTCGGCGTTCTATCGCTTTACCAGCCAGACCTTCACCTCTGCCGACGGCCTGCGCCGCTATAAAGTGTGGCTCGGCGTGCCGAAGCAGGCGGCACCGACAGCGGGCTTTCCCGTGCTCTACCTGCTGGATGGCAACGCGGCAATGGCGCGTCTCAGCGAAGATCGCCTGAAGCAGCTGGCGGGCCACCAGCCGCCGGTGCTGGTGGCGGTGGGATATGACACCCGGTTGCCGTTCGACGTCGAGGCGCGCGCGCTCGACTACACTCCGCCTGGCGGGCAGCCAGGCGATGCGCGGCATGAACGCTATCCAGGCGGCGGAAGTCACGCCTTTCGCGCGCTGCTGCTGGAGCAGATTATGCCCTGGGCGGAGCAACAGGCGAAAAGCGATCCGCAGCGGCGGGCGCTGTGGGGCCACTCTTACGGCGGACTCTTCGTGCTGGATACCCTCTATAGCGGTGCCGCTTTCACACACTATTTCAGCGCGGCACCGTCGCTGGGCTGGCGCCATCAGCGCATCGTCGAGCTGGCGCAGCAGGCCGCGCCGCAGACGCTGAGCGGTAAAACCCTCTACCTGATCGAAGGGGACGGGCGCAGCGATCGCCATGAAGAGAGGAGCGCGGCACAGCTCAACGACGCCGATCGTGCGCTGATCGCTACGCTGCGCGATAAAGGCGTCCGGCTGCATGAAATACGTTATCCTGGTCAGACGCACGGCGAGCTGCTGCCCTCTTCGCTTGAGGCAACGCTGCAAATCGTCTCCGGCGCGGCGTCACGCACGCGCCGCCTTTATCCATAACCTGAAAAGGATCGCCGCCATGAAAACGCCGCTGCATATCGGCATACTGCTTTTCCCGGATGTCACCCAGCTTGATCTTACGGGGCCTTTCGAGGTGTTCGCCCGCACGCCGGATGTGGTGTGTCATCTGATCTGGAAAGAGAAACAGCCGGTGCGTTCGGATCGCGGCTTGATGCTGCTGCCGAGCTGCGATTTTAGCGACTGCCCGCCGCTGGACGTCATTTGCGTGCCGGGCGGGCCGGGCCAGATTGCGCTGATGTCGGACAGGGAAACGCTGTGCTTTTTGCGCCGCCAGGCAAAGCAGGCGCAGTTTATTACTTCCGTTTGCACCGGATCGTTGGTGCTGGGCGCCGCCGGGTTGCTGCGTGGCTATCGCGCGACCTCGCACTGGAGCTCGCGCGATCAGCTGGCGCTATTGGGTGCGGAGCCGGTCGACGCGCGCGTGGTGCGCGACCGCAACCGGCTAACCGGCGCAGGCGTCACCTCAGGGATCGATTTTGCTCTGACGCTGGTGGCGGAAATACGGGGGCACGATGTCGCACAGGCGATTCAGCTGCAGATGGAGTACGATCCCGAACCGCCGTTTAATGCCGGGTCGCCGCGTACCGCCTTGCCTGAGCAGGTCGAGGCCGCCCGCGCGCAGATGGCGGATTTTATCGCCGTCAGACGCCGCGCAACGGAGCTGGCGGCACAGAGGCTTGCGCAACATAATGCATAACCAGCCGGGCCCGCCAGCTGGCGCGGCCCGGCAACAACATAATTAAACAGTGATTATATTGTTGTTTAGCTGCCGTTTAATTTATTGCAGATCTTAATTCCCGATGCACTTAAATGCACAGTAAAAAGAGGGTTATTTTGACGGCCAGTAATTGAGTCTGTGAAATAAGCGGCACTGAGCAATAAATGACATAGCTTACAAGAAATTAGCGACCACGTAATAGGTTAGCCATCCCACCGCGCTGGTCGCGGCGACAGCAAATATTACAAAGAATAACACCTTGATTTTTAGTTCTTTTTCCACGATACCCGCTCATTATATTCAGATTAAAACTGATGTGACATGGGAATTATACCGGCAACAGTCTTACCGAATTAAAACAACAAAAATATGACCTGAATCAGTATCGGCTTATTTAAGCTGTCGCACTATGCTGGCCCATTTTAATTTAACTGCGATCCAGTCGCCGGTTGCCTGCACGGAGTAAGAAATGAATAACGACCGCAAGACATTGCAAAATGCCGCTTTAAAAGCGCGGCCGTGGTATCAGCATCGAAGCGAGGCCGTTTTCGCCGAGCTTGGTAGCGCCCCGCAAGGGCTCTCTGTTGACGAAGCGCAGGCGCGGCTGGCGAAAAACGGCCCTAACACGCTGCCGCAAAAAAAACCTCAGCCAGCCTGGCTGAAGTTTCTGGCCCACTTCAACGATATGCTGATCTATATCCTGCTGGCGGCGGCGGTAATTACGGCGATCATGGGCCACTGGGTCGATACCTTTGTTATTCTCGGCGTGGCGGTAATCAACGCCTTTATCGGCTTTATACAGGAGAGCAACGCCGAGAAGTCCTTAAAGGGCATACAAAATATGCTCTCGAATGAAGCGGTGGTGGTGCGCGGCGGCGAGATTATGCGGGTGCCGGGCGAAACCCTCGTGCCTGGCGACGTGGTGATGCTGCGGCCCGGCGATCGTATTCCGGCGGATTTGCGGCTGTTCGAAGTGCACAACCTGCGCGTAGAGGAAGCTATCCTGACCGGCGAATCGACCGTAGTGTCGAAAAGCAGCGAGGCGCTCGAGGGCGATAAATCGCTGGGCGACCGGCTCAATCTAGCCTTCTCCGGCACCACCGTCAGTTCCGGCACGGCTTTGGGCGTGGCGATCGCGACCGGCCGCAACACCGAACTGGGTCATATCAACGATATGATGAGCGACATTGAAACGGCCAAAACGCCGCTGCTGCTGCAAATCGATAAGCTCGGCAAAGCGATTTTCGCGGCGATCCTGCTAATGATGGCCGGGCTCTTTGTCTTTGGCTACCTGCTGCGCGACATTCCGCTGGCCTCGCTGGCGCTGTCGGTGATCAGTCTGGCCGTGGCGGCGGTGCCTGAAGGTCTGCCGGCAATTATCTCGATTATCCTTTCGCTGGGCGTGCAGTCGATGGCGCGCAAAAACGCGATTATTCGCAAGCTGCCGACGGTCGAAACCCTGGGCGCCATGTCGGTGATCTGCTCCGACAAAACCGGCACCCTCACCATGAACGAGATGACGGTAAAGGCGGTGGTGCTGGCGGAAAGCCGGTGGCGCGTCAGCGGCGACAGCTACGAGCCGGTGGGCGAGATCGTGCAGGAAACGCCGGACAACGGGCTTATCGCGGCGCAGGATCCGGTCATGTCGCGCTTTCTTGCCGCCATCGATATCTGCAACGAAAGCCAGATCCAGCAGGATGCGGCAGGGCGCTGGCGCATCGTCGGCGGACCGACCGAAGGGGCGCTGAAAGTGCTGGCGGCGAAAGGGGGCGTAAAGGCGGGTCAGCAGCAGCTGACCAGCAAGCTACCGTTCGACTCGCTTTATAAATATATGGCGGTCAGCGGCGAAGCGGACGGCGAGGCCTGGGTATTGATGACCGGCGCGCCGGACGTGCTGTTGTCGCTCTGCACGCATCAGCAGCGCGCCGACGGCGTAGAGCCGCTGGACCGCGCCTACTGGGAGGCGGCGATTACCCGCTACGCCAGCGAAGGGCTGCGCACCGTCGCGGCGGCGTGGAAACGCGTGCCGAACGCCATCGCAGCGCTGGATCATGCGGATCTGCGTGACGGGATGGTGCTACTGGGTCTCGCCTGCATGATGGATCCGCCGCGTCCGGAAGCGGTCGCGGCTATCGACGACTGCCAGCAGGCCGGCATCCGCGTCAAGATGATCACTGGCGATCATCAGGAAACGGCAATAGCGATCGGCAAAATGCTGGGTATCAGCAACAGCGATAAAGCCCTGACGGGGCGCGATCTGGAGCACATGAGCGACAGCGAGCTCGGCGAAGCGGCGCGTCAGTACGATATCTTCGCGCGCACCAGCCCGGAGCATAAGCTGCGTCTGGTGAAGGCGCTGGCCGCCAGCGGCGAAGTGGTTGGCATGACCGGTGACGGCGTCAACGACGCGCCGGCGCTGAAGCAGGCGAGCGTCGGCATCGCCATGGGCATCAAAGGCACGGAGGTGACCAAAGAGGCCGCCGATATGATCCTTGCCGATGATAACTTCGCCACTATTGCCGCCGCGGTGAAAGAGGGGCGGCGGGTCTACGATAACCTGATCAAAACTATCCTGTTTATTATGCCGACCTGTCTGGCGCAGGGGCTGCTGATTATTATCGCCATCCTGATGGGCAACCTGCTGCCGCTGACGCCGGTTCAGATCCTGTGGATGAACATGGCGACCTCCGCCACGCTCTCATTCGGTCTGGCGTTTGAAGCGGCCGAGGCGAATGCGATGCGCCGTCCACCGCGCGACGTCAGCGCCTCGGTGATGGACGGTTACGCCGTCTGGCGCATGGTCTTTGTCGGCCTGCTGATTTCCGTCAGCGCCTTCGTTCTCGAAGCCTGGCTGCAAACGCACGGCTATGAGCCAGAATTCATCCGCACCGTGCTGTTGCAGACGCTGGTCACCGCACAGTGGGTCTATATGCTGAACTGCCGCAGCACTGACAGTTTCTCGCTTGATAGCGGCATGCTGAAAAATCGCGGCATCTGGCTGGTGAGCGGCGTACTGGTGCTGCTGCAGGCGCTGATTATCTATCTGCCGCTGATGAATACCCTGTTCGGCACGCGTCCGCTGCCGTTTAAATACTGGGTTATCGCCTTTATCGTCGGCGCAGCGATTTTCGTCGTCGTCGAGCTGGAAAAGCAGCTAACGCGCCGCTGGCGCCGCGCCTGATCCCCGCAATAAAACGCCCTGTTCGCAGGGCGTTTTTTTATCGGCGGCAGCATACTTTGTGCAATAACATAATTAGACGATGTGATGAGCGATTAGGGATTATTAATAATCTTGCTTATTCGCTGCATTCTCAGGCGTATTGAAAGTCATGCTTTCTAATTTATTGATTCTGATGGTTTTTATTCAATATTCCCCGCGTTGCTTTCTGCTTTCCTCTGTGAATAAATAAAGCCTGCAAACACAACAATATAGCCAGCGGCCCGAACCGCTGCGCCTGACGCCGTAAGTAAAGGCATTCTGCAGGGAAAATATGACTGACGAAAAAGCACGCCTGGCGAGGGAAATCAGCGCCAGAGTGGCCGATCTTGAGCCGCAACTGATCGCCATCCGGCGCGATATCCATGCGCACCCCGAGCTTGGCTTCGATACGGTGCGCACCGCGGAGATCGTCGCCCGCTGGCTGCGCGACCATGGCCTCACGCCCCAGACAGGCGTCGGCCGCACCGGCGTGCTGGTGGACATTGTCGGCGCGCAGCCGGGTCAAACGCTGCTGCTGCGCGCGGATATGGACGCGCTGCCCATCCAGGAGCAGACCGGTCTCTCCTTCAGCAGCACGATCCCCGGCAAAATGCACGCCTGCGGGCACGATCTCCATACCGCCACGCTGCTTGGCGTGGCGGCGATCCTGCCGCACTACCGTCAACAGCTGAAAGGCCGAGTGCGACTGATCTTCCAGCCCGCAGAAGAAACGCCGGAAAGCGGCGCGGAAGCGATGATCGCCGATGGCGCCGCTGAAGGCGTAGACTGGGCCGTTACGCTGCACAACAAGCCGGAGCTGGCGGCTGGCGACGTGGCGCTGACGCGAGGCGGCAGCACCGCCTCAAGCGACGAGTTTGACGTGCGGGTGCATGGCATGTCGACGCACGCCGCGCGGCCCCATATGGGCGTTGATCCCATCGTTGCCGCGGCCTCGCTGATTGGCCAGTTGCAAACGCTGATCTCGCGCGAGCGCGATCCGGCCCACTCCGCTGTGCTGACCATCGGCCATATCCAGGGCGGCACCACGCACAATATCATTCCCGACAGCTGCCTGCTTCAGGGCACCATCCGCACGAAATCGCCCCAGGTGCGCGCCGATATGGAAACCTCGTTCCGTCGCATATGCGCAGGCGTCGCGCTGGCGATGAACGTACGCGTCGAGGTGGACTATCTGCGCGGCGTGCCGCCGCTGATGAATGATGACCGGCTGATTGATGCGCTGGAAGAGATCCTTTCGCATCAGTTCGGCAAACCCATCGTCGCGAAACCGAGCGACAGCTTCGGCGCGGAAGATTTTTCCCTGTTTACCGAGCGCGCGCCGGGCTGCCAGATCCATATCGGCTCCGGCACGCCGGGCCGCGACGACCATCTGCATAATTCCGATTATCAGCCGGATGAGCGCAGCATCGCCGCCGGCGCGCAGGCGATGGTGCGTCTGGCCGTCGATCTGCTTTCTGACAATAATAAATGAGGATATCACTATGATGATGCGCAAAGGGCTGTTCGCGGCCACCCTGGCTCTGGGTCTGGCAGCCGTACCGGCGCTCAGCCTGGCAAAAGATTTTGGCACCCTGAAATTCGCCACCGAAGGCAGCTATCCTCCGTTTAATCAGACCACGCCGAACGGCAAGATTGTTGGTTATGAGCCCGATATCGTGGCGGAGCTGGCGAAGCGCGTCGGCTTCAAATATGAGATCAGCGCGCAGAAGTGGTCAGGCATGATCCCCGGCCTGATCGACGGCAAATATGATGCGGTTATCGACGCGGTGACGGTTACGCCGAAGCGCGCTGAAGCGATCGACTTTACCCAGCAGTACACCGTCAGCGTCTCCAGCTTCGTGACGGCCAAAAGCTCGCCGCTGGCGACGCTGCCCGGCACGGGCACCGTGGTGACGGCCGATGACGCCCCCGGCATGCAGAAAGCGATCGATGAACTGAAAACCACCTTCAAGGGCAAAACCATCGCGGTGCAGGTCGCCACCATTCAGGCGGACTTCCTGCAAAAATATCTGGGCGACGTCGCCACGATTCGTACCTACCAGGCCGGCCCGGAAACCTTTGCCGATCTGATGAACGGCCGCGTAGATGCAGTGATGGCGTCGCGCACCAACCTTAACGCCTTTGTGAAAAAGCATGCAGACGCCATCAGCAGCAGCGGCTATGGATTTAGCGGCGGCGTGCTGGGCGCGGGATCGGCAATTGGCCTGCGCAAAGGCAACGCTGAGCTGAAGGCGGCGCTGGACGGCGCGCTTGCCGCGATGATTAAAGACGGCACGCTGAGCAAACTTTCCATCAAATGGTTCGGCGAAGACGTCGCGCCGAAAGCCTGATAGCCAATGTTGACGCAAATCGACTGGCAGCTCATTGGCTTCGGCGACGAAGGCTGGGGCGGCGTGCTGCTGAGCGCCGCCACGGTCACGGTAACCGTTTCGCTCTGCGCGTGGCTGCTGGGCGCGGCGCTGGGCAGCCTGCTGTGCTGGATGCAGGTTGCCGGATCGCGCTGGCAGCGGCGTCTGGCGGCAGGCTATATCACGCTGTTTCGCGGCGTGCCGGAACTGCTGGTGATCTACCTGTTTTACTTCGGCGGCCGTCAGGTGCTCTCTTCGGTGGGGACCGCGCTGGGCATGCAGGGGCCGTTCGATATCAACGGCTTTATCGCCGGCGCGATCGCCATCGGGCTGATCTCCGGCGCCTACCAGAGCGGCGTGTTTCGCGGCGCGTTCTACGCTATTCCGCGCGGTACGCTGGAAGCGGCGGCGGTCACGGGCATGGGGCGGCTGATGCTGTTCCGCCGCATGATTGTGCCCCAGGCGCTGCGCACCGCGCTGCCGGGAATGGGCAATCAGTGGCAGTCGGTGATCAAGGAGTCGGCGCTGGTCTCGGTGACCGGACTGGTGGAAACCATGAATCAGATCGCCACCGCCGCCAACTCCACGCAGATGTCGTTTTTCTTCTACAGCGTCGGCGCCGTGATCTATCTGATTATCACCACCTGCTCCGACTGGGTCTTCCGCGCGGTAGAGAAGTTCGCTATGCGCGGCCAGCAGCGCGCTAACGTTTAAGGAAAGCCGATGGATCTCCCTTTTTTGCAGGAAACCCTGCTGGCGCTGCTAAAAGGCCTGCCGCTGACCCTTAATCTGGCGGTGTTATCGCTGCTGGGCGGCGGCCTGCTGGCGCTGGGGCTGAACCTGCTGCGTCAGACGCGCGTCGGCGGCTACGTCGCCCGTTTTTATGTCTGGCTGTTTCGCGGCACGCCGCTGCTAATTCAAATTTTTATGATCTACTACGGCCTGGGCAGTTTGCCAGCGGTGCGTGAAAGCGTGCTCTGGCCGCTGCTGCGCGATCCTTACTGGTGCGGGCTGCTGGCGCTGATCCTCAACGACGCGGCCTATACCTCAGAGATTTTGCGCGGCGGCCTTAATGCGGTGAGCCGCCAGTCGCTGGAGGCGGCCAGGGTCTGCGGCATGCCGTCGCATAAGATTTTCACGCGCATTACGCTGCCTCTCGCCGTCCGTCAGGCGCTGCCCGCCTACAGCAATGAAATTATCTCTATGCTCAAGTCAACTTCGCTGGTGAGTACGATTAGCCTGATGGAGATGACCGGCATCGCCGACTCTATCGTCTCCTCTACCTTCCGCGCGCTGGAAGTTTTTCTCAGCGCGGCGGCGATCTATCTGCTGCTCAGCATACTGGTGAGCAAAGGTGTCTCCCTGCTGGAGCGGCGCCTCTCCCCCTACCATTTTGGAGCGCGTTCATGACCCAACCCACCATCATGCTGAGCCATCTCAGAAAAAGCTACGCGGGACATGAAGTGCTGCACGACATCAGCCTGACGGCGCAGGACGGCGATGTCATCTCGCTGATCGGCGCCAGCGGATCGGGCAAAAGCACGCTGCTGCGCTGTATTCCCTTTCTTGAAGTGCCGCAGGCGGGCGCGATCGCCGTGGGCGAGAACAGCGTGACGCTGGATAACGCCGACGAAAAGCTGAGTCGCGCGCAGCGCCAGCGCATTAAGCTGATGCGGATGCAGCTGGGCTTTGTGTTCCAGAGCTTCAATCTCTGGCCGCACAAGACGGTAATACAGAACATCATCGAAGCGCCGGTGCACGTACAGAAGCGCAGCATCAAAGAAGCGACGGAAGAGGCCGAGGCGCTGCTGCATAAGGTGGGGCTTTACGCAAAGCGCGACGCCTGGCCCTCGCAGCTGTCGGGCGGCCAGCAGCAGCGCGTAGCGATTGCGCGCGCGCTGGCGCAGCAGCCGAAGGCGATTCTGTTCGATGAGCCAACCTCTGCGCTCGATCCCGAGCTGGTGGGCGAGGTGCTGCGGGTCATCCGCGCCCTGGCGGAAGAGGGCCGCACGATGATTATCGTGACGCACGAGATGGGCTTCGCGCGCGACGTGTCCAATAAGGCGGTGTTTCTCCATCAGGGAAGGGTGGAAGAGGCGGGCGCGCCGGAGCAGCTGTTTCTCGATCCGGTTTCGCCGCGCTGCCGCGCGTTTGTGAACAGCCACTTCCAGCGCAATGCAAGCCAGGTGTTGCGGTAGTAAGCGGCTACTGAATAAGTGACAGCCCGCCACATATCGCAGTGGCGGGCCCGTTTTCACTTCACCGGCCGATCAGCCGCTAAATGGATTACCTTTTTGTTTCAGGTAAATCTCGCCAAAACGGTATGAAGCATAATCCGTCAGGTGGCCCACATCGCGATATAAAGGAATGCCTTCAATCTGGCTGATACACTGGCCGCCAGCACACTGAATCTCTTTGGGATCGATGATCAGCAGCGAGGGGTACTCTTTCTTCAACTGAGCGAAAAGAGAGGTTATATACGCATCCTCACTACCTTGCTCGCGACGCTGATTACATTCCTCATGGTTAAAATCACTGCGCCTGACTGCATGGCGATTGATACATTCCTGATAGCCAGAGGGCATAGGAAAAATAGTTTTAATAAAAACCGGCCGCGCCCCTGAAGCGACAATGATATCCAGCGCTTTTCTGACTGCGCTGTTCATCCTCGTTTTGGACAAGGCATCCGACCGTGCATCATTAGGATCATTAATGAGGTGAGGGCCGTTGGCGTATTGCTCCCAGATTTCGCCAATAACCACAAAATTGTAGTGATTACGCTGAATAAGCTGGTAATAGTCCTGTGTTCTGTCGTGGCATTCGGTGTAGGGCATATCCTTATAAATCCACCAGTCAAATTGCCAGATTCCAGGCAGCGTCAGGCAGGATGATACGCTTAACGCATTGACCTTTACGCCTGCTGCTTTAGCCAGGACATCAAAGAATCCCCAAAAATGATTGGCGTTGGAATCACCAATCACCAGCGCGCTACGTGCCCCTTGTACATCGCCCAACTGACACTGAGCAGGATCGTTGACATTATTCAGGCAATTTTCTCTGTTGCCCGATTTAGCCAGGTATTCATCGAGAACACGCTGCTGGCGTGCGTAATCCTGCCCAAGACGCTGAGGAAAGCCGTTATGCTTTACGGCCAGAGCATATAATCCATTGAACAGAAGCAGCGGAAGCAGCACTAATAAAGAAAAAGTTCTTTTAAAAGAGAGGCGTTTTTTTCTTAATGGCTCTTCAATCAACAAGTAACTTCCAGTAGAAAGAAGAACAATGCCAGTGAGAGCAAGCAGGAGATTGTAACCACTGAGGGCAATACCCAGGTATCGACAGAAGGCAAAAACGGGCCAGTGCCAGAGATAAAGTGAGTAGGACAACTTCCCGGTAAAAGCGACGGGCTTTATTGCCATTAACCCTGCGATTAATCTTTCACCGTAGTGTCCTGAAAACAGCAGTATTGCTGAGGCCAGGACGACACCCAACGTCCAGATGTCAGGATAAATATCCAAAAGGCCGGTTTGCAAGGCGGTAAGGAATATTGAGCCTAACGCTAATGCGCTCAGCAGTGAAAGAAGAGCAGGCCGCAAGGTAAAGCCCATGCGACCAAGAAGAAACGCCGAGCCCCCTGCTGTAAATTCGAACGCACGCGTGATTAAAAAGTAGTATGAGGCGCCAGGTGATTTGTGGCTTGTGACCATCGACAGGACGCTTAATGCCGCCGTAATCACGACAAAAAGTAACGCCACATACACATTCTTTTTTTTCTCATCCTGACCCCACAACAGGCCAGAACGTTTCAGCAGCTTATGGCATGCCAGCACAATTAAAGGCAGAAATAAATACCACTGCCACTCCACCGATAATGACCACGTATGAAGCAGGGGAAAGAATTCACTTTGCGGAGAGGCATACGTTACAGACTGCTTTGCAAAAAACTGATTCGACAGAAAAAGCGAGTTGTATTTAGCACTTTTCAGGAAAGTGAGGTAATCAGGGATAACGTATAAAAAAGAAGCGACAAGAAGCGTCGCCAGTGAAACCGTGATCAGGGCTGGCTGGATACGCCACAGGCGGCTGACAAAAAAACGATTTAATGAAAAACGCTTTTCGGCGATTTGCGTCAGAATAATGCCTGTAATGAGATAGCCAGATATCACAAAAAATATATCTACGCCAATAAATCCCGACGTTAGCCAGCCTGAGTTTGCATGGAAAATAATAACAAAAATAACCGCTATGGCACGTAACCCATCGATATCAGGTCGATAACGGGCGACAGTCTGGCAAGTGTTCATAAAAGCTCAGGTATCGTTTGCAAAAGTAAGGGCGAATTATATTTAAAAACGATGCCTGTGCCACTCTCCTGTCGCCTGCTGCAGGGCTGCGTCAGAACTACACCACCTCAACCAGCTGGAAGGTTTCGAACACCAGCTCCATCTCAGGATGAAAGGTGCCTTCATTCTGAAAAAAGCGCTGATGCTCGCGGCGCCAGCTCTCCAGGCTGAGGTCGTCTTCGCCCTCCAGCATCGCCATCTCCGGCGTTACGCGGTCGAAGCGGGTTAAAAACAGCCCGGTGGTGCGGATGACGCAGCGCGGCTGCCCCGCGCCGTCGAGGATAATGCTGTAGCCGCCGGGCTCGGGCTTTGATTCGTCATCCTGCCAACCGTGCAGCGAGCCGCAGCTCGCCATCTTTTTACCGGCAATCACCAGCGTAACGAGACGGTCAGCCAACTCGGCCGAGTCGCCGAACGCCCACGCGTGTGCCTCTGGGTACTTCTCGATCAACTGCTCCAGCGAAACGGACATCAGATCACTCCCGATCGGGTGCGCCGCGGCCCTTTCTCGCGCGCGTAACGACGCACAAACGCAAAACAGGCCAGCGGCAAAGGTAAGGTAAACAACAACAGCAGCCACAGCAGCACATAAACCGCATCGACGCCGTCATTCTGCAAATTGTTGTAGAGCTTAACCGGAATGCCCTGCGGGAAATAGGCAAAAATCATCACGATGCCGAATTCGCCGATAGCGCGCACCCAGGCGAACGCCACCGCTGTCGCCAGGCCCGGCGCGGCGAGCGGCAGCGACAGGCGGCGAAAACGCTGCCAGGGCGACGCGCCCAGCGTGCGGCCCGCCTCCAGGATGGCGACCGGCACCGCGGCAAAGGCCGACCGCGCCGCCGTAATAAACCAGGGCAGCGCGCCGTACCACTGCGCCAGCACAAAGGCGGCCGGATTATTGACCAGCTCAACGCCTATGCGCGCCAGCAGCGAGCCAGCCGGGCCGTAGGGACCATAGGCGCTGACCAGCAGAATGCCCATCGCCAGCGGCGGCGTCAGCAGCGGGGTCAGCACCAGTATCTCCACCATCGTCCGCGCCTTGCCGCGCGCCTGAGACAGCCACCAGGCGACGGGCAGGCCGGTGATCACGATCAGCAGCAGCGAAATCACCCCCAGTCCGGTCGAAATGGCGATAGCGTTGCTGTCGCCCCAGGCAAGATGAAACTGGCGCCAGCGAGTCAGGGCGATCAGCGTCAGGAAAGGTACGGCCAACAGCACAAGCGCGGGCAGCGATAACCAGAGCGCCGAAGAGGGGCGGCGCTTTATCACGGGTAGAGCGCGTCGCCTTTAGGCGCGGCGTAGCCATTCTGCTGGTAGAGCGCCTGGCCCGCTTTGCTCAGCATAAAATCAACGAAGGCCTGTCCCGCTTTCGCCCCGTGGGGCGCATTTTTCAGCACCGCCGCATAGTAGACCAGGGGCTGGGTGTGCAGGGTTTTCTCCTCGCCTTGGCTGTCTTTGATCGTAAAGCTCACGGTGTCATACCACTTTTTAGCCTGTGCCGGATTGCTCAGATTGATCTCCTCCGGCAGCGCGATATAGGGCAGATGCGCAGAGATGACTTCGCTTTCATAACCTGCCGCGGCGTCCACCTGGCCGCTCTCAAGCCGTGCCAGCAGGCCGCCCTCAAGATGAGTCTGCGCCGGATTCTGCACGCTGCCCATAATGGTGTCGGCCGCGCCAGGCTTGCCGTAATACTTCTCCGCCAGCAGCAGGGAGAAGACAATATTTTGCCCTTTAGGATCGTTAACCGGATCGGTGCGGCCAAACTTCAGGCCCGGCGTCGCCAGCACCTTAAGCCAGCTGGCGTCGCCAGCTTTTGCGGCGGCGGCGAACTGCTGCGCATAGGGGCCTTTTGGGCTGTAGGCGATCACCATGCTGGTACTGGCGACCGGCACGGCATTATCGATCAGGCCCGCCTCTTTCAGGATCTGCATCGGGCCAGGCGTAATCGAAACAAACACGTCGGCGGTGATTTTTTTGCTCGCCAGCAGTCGCGCCATGCCGTAGGCGCCCTGACCCTGTCCCTGATAGCTGCCGTTGTGCGCCTTTGCGAAGGCCGGGCCTAAGTTCTCATCCATCACCTTGCCCATTGAACCGGCGTAAGCAACGCGAATATCGGTTGCCATGGCGGAAGCGCTGCAGAGTGCGGCGCTGATTAACGCAATAAGCCTGAGCTTTGTCATCGTCATTCTCGTTATAAAGTAAAGTAAATAACGATTATCGTGAGGTCGGGTCAGCCAGACAAGCGTCAGCCGTGCGGTAAGCGAGAAAAGGGGGCAGCACGAGGCGGAAAGTCGCGCTGCGTTGAGGAAGGGTTTACATTCCGCTTACCAGCCGATCGCGTTGCCAGCGTTGCCCGGCGCCTGGTTTTCGTGCGGACACAAGATAACGCGATCGCGGCCCTGCTGTTTGCCCAGATACATGGCCCGGTCGGCCTTTTCGATCAGCGTCTGTAACGCCTCATCGCCTCCCGCGTATACGGCGCCGCAGGTTACCGTAATGTGTAGCGTGCCCGTCGGCGTAATAAAATTATGCGCGCGAATCTGAGCCATGAGTCGCTCTAGCGTGGTATTGAAGGCCGCATCGCTGTCGCAAACGTGCAGCTGAATAAATTCTTCGCCGCCAAAGCGGTAGGTTTTGTCCTGAGTGCGGCTATTCAGGGAAAGTAAACTGCCCAGCTCTCTCAGCACCGCATCGCCGGTGGTATGGCCATATTTATCGTTGATCTGTTTGAAGTGGTCGATATCAATCAGCGTCAGGTAGAGCGAAGGCGCCGCATTGCGATCAACGGCCTGCTGCAGCAAAGGATAATCGCGATAAAGCAGTTTTCTGAGCGGCAGGCCCGTCAGCGCATCGTGATTATTGCGTAGCGCGATCAGCTCGGTTTTATAGCGATCGATGGCGTCCAGAAATGCCCGCTGGGCCGCGTAATAGTCGTGCAGCTGCGCGCGGGTTAAGGTGCCTTGCTGCATTGCCAGTAGCAGTTCGCGCATAGAGGCATGCATCGCCGCGTGTCGCTCTTCAATCTGCTTAACCTCTGGATCTTCAACGTTCTTGAGACGTAAACGAATGGCCAGCCATTTGCTGAAGCGGCAGTGCAAATGAGATTCAGTGTCCATTACCGCTGGATCGGGACTGTCGTGAAACAGCGCCACCGTGGTCAACTGACTGGACCAGATATAATGTTGAGCGATCGCCTGGTTAAGTTCGCCTATATCTCGTTCTAATTCAAAACCGTTAATTTTTCGCAGCGTTATCATTTTATACTTTAGGTTAGTAAAAGCGTTAACGAAGGGTAATGAGAGGTGCGGCGAAAGGCGTTGATTACGATCATCTCCCGCGCTGTCTGGCATCCGCCTGCCGGGTATTAATGCGCGCCTGATTAATTTAGCAACGAATCTTTATTGCCATAAATATATGCCCGATGTAGCAGGTATTTTCAGCAGAATTCGGTTTTGCAAAGCATGAGACGAAGAGAACTTTATTTTATTTTCACGATTCAATAAAAAAGCGCCCTGCGCCTTATTGGGTGTTCATATATTCATCGCGAACGATTTCCAGCCTGGTTGCGGGGTGAAAAGCCGTGCGTGACATGCCTGATGTTACCACGCCGCACATCTTTGATCGCTGCTGAAGTGGTGAATAACGCATCCTCATCAATAATAAGTGAACCGGTAAAAGAGTAATGTCCGGTGCTAAAAGAGAATGTGGCTCTGCGCAACAGGCCGGAGCCCTCCTGACTGATAACATGAGGTAAGCCATGACTATCGCTTCGCTTAATGAGTCATCACGCGATCTTTCGCAGTTTGTCGGTACGCATTTTGTCTATACCTACGATAACGGCTGGAAGTATGAGTGGTACGCACGCAACGAAACTACCTGTGACTACCGTATCCATCAGGGCCTGGTTGGCGGGCGCTGGGTAACTAATCAAAAGATGAATGCCGTGCAGTTCGCGCCCGGCATCTTTAAGGTTGACTGGCATGAACCGACCGGCACCTGCGTCAGCCTGCTGTTTGATTTGAACCGCAAACTGCTGCACGGCACCATCTTCTTCCCGCAGTGGATAGCCGGAGAGGGCCAGCACCCTGAAAAAACCATCTGCTATCAGAATGAGTTTATCGACGATATGCATCGTTTCAGAGATGAAGGTCCCGCTTATCCCTACGTCATCATTCCTGAGTTCGCCGAAGTCACCTATATGAAAAATGAAGGGCCGGATAACGACAGCGTTATCGACCGTGCGCCAGGCCAGTTGCCTGAAAATTTCTTTGAAGGGAAATAACAACCTGGCGCTGCCGCGATGCGTCGCGGCAGCGCATACCCCTCCACATAATTCCTTCCATAACACCTCCAGTCGCCTGATGTCGTAATTATTCACTCACTGACATATTTTTACATGTTTATGCGCCTTTTTATTTAAAGGCGATGCAAAAACAATGGATATCAGCGCGTTAATAATAACTTTCAGCAGGCGTAGCTAAATTTAATCCTTTTGCTGGTAGGAATTATCCTGAATTAACCAGGCGCGCGATTAACAGGGGTTTTCACAATAACTCGTTGGTCATAAAGGATAATTTCTTTATTGGCTAAATTATGGATTTTAATGTTCGCTTTCATCTTTGTCTTTGTTTTCATTTTTTTTACCGTTCGGCTTGCAACGGCTGGGTTTTGATTCAGACTTAAGTCTCATTAGTTGTAAATGCTTTTGATTTGATTATATCAGGGTGTTTATTTCAACCGGGCATTTCATTAAGGGTGAAATATGGCTTCTTCTTCAAACAATGACGAACATCCAAATGCAGAAGAGGAAATACTGCATCTGGCTGAAGAAAAGCTGAGCGTATCGCGGGAGGAAGTTCTGGATGGATATGTCACTGTTAAACGCCAGACTTCAACTCATAGCGAGCCAGTCAGTCTATTGTTGCGCCGTGAAAACGTTGAGGTGACGCATGTGCCGAAAAATGAGCGTATCGCGTCTATGCCGGATATCAGGGAAGAGGAAGGCGTCCTTATCGTGCCGGTCGTAGAGGAAGAGGTTGAAATCATTCGCAGGCTGGTTTTGAAAGAGGAGTTGCATATCCGGCGAACGCATGAAGAGGTTCCCTGGGAGGAGACCGTTTCACTCCGTAAACAGCATGTTGAGATTAACCGGAAAAAAGACGACATCTAAGCCATCATCACGCAGGAGGACATCATGGCACACGAAAAAATCGTAACAATGTTTAGTACCCTGGCTCAGGCAGAAGGGGCTAAGCGTAGCCTGATCAAGGCGGGTTTCGCCGAGCATGATATTGATGTGATTTCTGGCGAGCGTCTGAAATCGGAAGGACACGAAGCCCGTCATCCAGGCTTCTGGCAGCGCCTGTTCGGCAGCACGCTGGATGAAGAGCAAAGCGGCGTGTATGAAGATGCGATCAACTCAGGCAGCGTCGTGCTGACGCTGCGCGCTGAAGAGGATAAGCTGCCGCGCGCCTACAGTATCCTGGATGCGCATGATACCGGCGAACTGCCAGCCGGCAATGGTCTGTCGCAGGATGACGGCTATACCGTCTCAACTGCGCAGAGCACGACCGGCGTCAACAGCGTCGCCGACAGCGGCCTGACGCAGCCGGTTCGCACGTCGCTAACCGGCGACGAAAGTGAAGAAGAAGTGCTGCGCCTGGCTGAAGAGCGTCTGGAAGTGGGTAAACGTCTGGTCAGTGAAGGGACGACGCGCGTCCGTCGCTACACGGTGACCGATCAGGTTTCAGAAAATATCTCGCTGCAGGAGCAGCATGCGGATATCTTCCGCCGTTCGACCAACGATCTGGCCGCGACGGACAATGTCGACTGGGAAGATAAAACCATCGAAGTAGCGGAAACGCATGAGCAGCCGGTTATCAACAAAACCGCGCATATCAAGGAAGAAGTGGTAGTACGTAAAGATCAGAGCGAGCGCGTTGAAAACATCACGGATTCTGTTCGTCGCCAGGAAGTGGACATCGATCATGCCGACAACCATCTTGCTGCGGATGCCCCTCTGACCGGTACCGGCAGCGCCACTGCCAAACCTGCGGGCGCCTACAGCACAGCCGGTACTCCCGGCGTGGATGACGACATCGTTGAAAGAAGCGGCGTATCAGGCGTTGAGGACAAAGATAAAGTTGATCCTCTGCTGAAACGTCCTTAAGGTTCTGTTCAGCCTGGCGAGCAGTCGTCAGGCCGAACCTGAACAGCTGCAGCGGGGAAGTCAACGCGGTTGCCCTGGTGTTGGCTCGCTGCCAACCTCCCCGTCTGCACGAATCAATCTATCGGCATCGCCGCAATTTTCAGTAGTTTATTATATTGCCAGATGTTACCAAAAATTCACCGCACGCTGCGTTCTGCTATCCCACTTGCTAACCGCATGATTGCACAGGCATTGCCACAGGTTAACGCAACGCGATAAATGCGCATTTATGCAGTCTGCGCTTTTTGGGTTAAAAGGCGTCTGAAATCAGCATTGTTGCAGCGATATGTCTGGTTTTTCATAGCTGCCCGAAGGAGCTTTATCATGTCTGAACGTCCCGATACCGAACCGCTGCCGGATGATGCGGAAATACCTGCTTACGAAGATGACGACACCGACCAGTAATTCGTATCGCCTGCGTGCTTCGCAGGCGAATGTTTGCTACGCCATCAGACGCTTTGCCCACTCGCTTATCTCATCGCCACTGCCCATATCGGGTTGAATCAGTCCGTTGATCATAAAGGTCGGCGAAACGTGTACGCCATTCTGACGCGCATACTTGCAGTGCCACTTGATCGCGTTTTGCAGTTCTGCACGGTCGAACGGGGCGCGGGCATCAACGCCGCTGTAGTGTTTCAGGCGCTCAACAATCTCATCAGGCGTTGTCTGCATATTGGGCCCGCGACAGTGATCGGCAAACTCAAACTCTTCGCGATGATCGGCTACCGCTTTCATCACCGCTTTTGCAGCATGTTTCCCGTCGGATAAGGTTGAAGCCGCCAGGATATAGCGCACAATCAGACCTGAATAGAGATGCCACGGCTGCGACTGCAGGCGGATTTTCAACGTCATCTCCTTTTCGCCAACATATTCCAGCAGCGCATCAAGCTTATTAAAGGCGCGTACTGAAAAAGGGCAGGTTGGTTCCAGAAAAATCTCGAAAACGCGTGGTCCCTGACCCCATTCCAGCGCATCAGCGATAAAACTGTCTCTGCTCATTTTCTCACTCCTGTTTGATCTCAATTTTCTGCCATTAAAAAAGTGCTTGTCTCAGCACGTTACAGCAGCGTCGTAAACCGCCCTTGCCGGGCTCACGAACCCCGCTTTTAAGGCCAAAGCTGCACCGTTTTTGAAAGCGCTTCCACAGTGATAATCCCACCCTGTAAAAGTCGCCGAAAGCCCGGCGATGCAGCTATAGTTAATGCCATGTTAACATTATCTCGCCTGCGCAGGTGTCGCCTGCGTGGTAAAAGTTATCACTGTTCCGGAGCCGGAAAGCGCTAGAAGAGGTTGATTTTGCTTACTAATCTTTCCTGGAAAACTATCCACGACGTCATTATCAAGACCATCGAAGAGATGCTGGATGAGCAGCAAACGCTCAACGTGCCGACGCTGCGCGCACGGCTGAAAGAGCTGGCCGAAAGCGAGACCGATGAAGTGATGGTGTTGTGCTACTGGCAGGCGAGCAAAGTGCTGACGCGACTGCCGCCCACCGTTACGGCCGCTCAGCTGATGAGCGCAGCCCGCCACGCTTTTCGCACGCCGCTGAATCACGATCTATTATAAAAACGGCTCGGCACGCAGCGGTAAACCGCAGCGGGCGAAAACGCGTAAAGTAAAACGTTTACAGCAATTTATGATGTACAAAGCAGCGTACGTCAATTCAGTAAGGAACCGCTATGTCGCATTTCCGCCCGGTGGCACTTCAGCACGCCAGCCGTCTGCTCAATCACGGTCCCACTATTTTGATCACCAGCCAGCATCCGCAGACTCAGCGCCGCAACGTCATGGCCGCCGCCTGGTCGACGCCGGTAGAGTTCACGCCGCCGCGCGTGGCGATTGTGGTGGATAAAGCGACCTGGTCGCGTGAGCTGATTGAGTCGAGCGGCGCATTTGGCGTCTGCGTGCCGGCTGCCGCTTTCGCCGATCTGACCTATGCCGTCGGCAACCGATCGGGGCGTGAGGAAGATAAATTCGCCACCTTTGATATTCAGGCCATTAAGGGCCCTGAGCTGGGCGTACCGCTGCTGGAAGAGAGCTGTGTCGCCTGGCTGGAGTGTCGGCTGCTGCCGGCTACCGAGGCGCAGCAAAACTACGACACCCTGTTCGGTGAAGTCGTGGCAGCGGCGGCGGACAGCCGAGTGTTTTACGACGGCCGCTGGCATTTCAGCGCCCATAACCGCGCGTTTCACACTTTGCATCATCTTGGCGGCGGGCAGTTCGTGACGGTTGCGGACAGCTTCAGCGCTAAGGTGCCTTGAGCGCATTCACTATCTCAGCGAGGAAAAGCATGAAATTTAAAAGTTACGCGGCCATGAAGGCTGGAGAAGCGCTTCAACCCTATGAGTACGATCCCGGCCCGCTGGCTGCGGAAGATGTCGAAGTGGAAGTCGACTACTGCGGCGTGTGCCACTCCGATCTCTCAATGATCGACAACGAGTGGGGCATCTCGGCCTATCCGCTGATCGCCGGTCATGAAGTGATTGGCCGCGTGGTCGCGCTGGGCGACAGCGCTAAAAATAAAGGCCTGAGCATGGGCCAGCGCGTCGGCATCGGCTGGACGGCGAAAAGCTGTCAATATTGCGACGCCTGCATCAACGGCGAGCAGGTTAACTGCGTCAACAATAACGTGCCAACCATCAGCAACCATGGCGGCTTCGCCAGCCATTTACGCGCCAACTGGCAATGGGTTATTCCGCTGCCGGAAAATCTGGACGCGGCGACCGCCGGTCCGCTGCTGTGCGGTGGCATCACCGTCTTTAAACCGCTGCTGATGCATAACATCACTGCCACCAGCCGCGTGGGCGTGATCGGCATCGGCGGTCTGGGCCATATGGCGATTAAACTGCTGCGCGCGCTGGGCGCGGAAGTTACGGCGTTCAGTTCGTCGCCTTCCAAAACCGAAACCATTAAGCAGATGGGCGCGGATTACGTCGTCAACAGCCGCGATCCTGAGGCGCTGAACAAGCTGGCGGGTCAGTTCGATCTGATCATCAGCACCGTCGCGGTGGATCTTGACTGGCAGCCCTATTTTCAGGCGCTGGCGGCCAATGGCCGTTTCCACACCGTTGGCGCGGTAATGAAGCCGTTCGAGGTGCAGGCGTTCAACCTGATCCTCGGCGATCGCGGCGTGACCGGCTCCTCTACCGGTTCGCCGGGCCAGCTGCGCTCGCTGCTTCGTCTGGCGTCGCGTGCGGATGTCGCGC